>OUNM011383767.1_pt1 | contig 265628 bp, 231 predicted proteins | sample 1769961 | NCBI WGS metagenome assembly OUNM01 (sample SAMEA3914820, study PRJEB12502) | metagenome | biome: forest; material: soil | place: USA | collected 2012-03-12 | depth 0.3 m
CACTTCCTTCTCGGCCCACTTCAGGTTCAGCGCGTTGGGCGGGAAGGTCTTGATGAAGTGCTCTTGCGGCATGCCGCACTTGTCGACCACGATCTTGCGCAGTTCGCGCTCGTAGCGGCGCACGTCGTCGACCTGGCTGCGCAGGATGTCGCACAGCTTCTCAATCGTCTTGACCGTGAAGCGGATGGTCATCAGCTCGGCGCTGATGGCCTGCTGGGCCTTGTTGTAGGAGGCCGACTTGTAGCCTTCCTTCTCGAAAGCCTTGCGCATCTTGTCGAAGGCGGCGGACATCGAATCCAGCTTCACCAGGGCGGCGTTCTTCAGCTCTTCGAGCTTCTTGGTCAGGGCCTTGGAGCCACCGTTGCCGTCGTCGTCGTCTTCCTCGTCGAACTCGTCGAAGTCTTCTTCGGCCACGTAGTCGTCGGCCTCGTCCTCGGCCACGAAGCCGTCGACGACGTCGGAGATCTGCATCTCGCCGGCGCGGATCTTGGTGGCGAACTCGAGGATGTGGGCGATGGTGGTCGGCGAGGCCGAGATGGCCAGCATCATGGCCTGCAGGCCGCCTTCGATGCGCTTGGCGATCTCGATTTCGCCTTCACGGGTCAGCAGTTCGACCGTGCCCATTTCGCGCATGTACATGCGCACCGGGTCGGTCGTGCGGCCGAACTCGGAGTCCACCGTCGACAGCGCGGCTTCGGCGGCTTCTTCGGCTTCTTCTTCGGTCGACGTGGCCGTCGTGTTGCCCTGGATCAGCAGCGTGGCGGCGTCGGGCGCCTGCTCGTACACCGCGATGCCCATGTCGTTGAGCATGGAGATGATGGCCTCGAGGATTTCCTCGCTGACCAGCTTCTCGGGCAGGTGGTCGTTGATTTCCTGATGCGTCAGGAAACCACGCGTCTTGCCCATCTTGATGAGGGTCTTCAGCTCGCTGCGGCGCTTGCTGGCTTCCTCTTCGGTCAGGGCGGTCTCTTCCAGGCCGAACTCGCGCATCAGCGCGCGCTCCTTGGCGCGGCTGACCTTCATGCGCAGGGGCTTGGCCTTGACCGTTTCCTCTTCGACCGCCGCAGTCTCTTCGACTTCGGCCTCTTCGGCTTCGCCTTCGATCTCGGCATCGATGTCGGAGAAGTCCTCTTCTTCCTCGGCTTCCTTCTTGCCGCCAGCCTTCTTGGACGTGGTTTCCGCCTTGGGCTTGCGGCCGCGCTTGGGCTTGTCCTCTTCCGTGGCCTTGGCGGCAGGCTTGGCTGCAGCCGCCTTCGTCGTCTTCGCGGGCGCCTCGGCCGCTGCGGTCTTGGCAGCAGGCTTCTTTTTGAGCTCTTCGGCGGGGGTCGCCTTGGGCGCGGTCTTCTTGGCGGTCATGCAGGTCCTTCGGGTTTGCGCGGTCAATTCAGAAATGCAGCAGCCACCGCGGCCGGCCCGGGCTCGGCATCAAACCGGCGGGGCAGGGGGCGGTGGCTTTCGTCGCTGGGGTTTCAGCCGGATATCAGGGATATCGGCCCAGGGACCCTGGCGTGGCGCGAACAAGCTGGCGTGATCGTTTGGTATGCAGAGCTGGCGGATAGTTTGGCCATTAAAACCCTCAATGGGTTACCCAGTGTCGCTGGGTGGCCGGGGCCCGGCATCTCTCTGCCGTCACTCTTGTTGACGCGCGCGGAAAACACAAGATTATCAGCGATTTGCAGCCAAATTGCAAAACCGTGACAGGTAAACCCTAGCGCTGCACGCCGTGGCGCTCGCGCAACCGGGCCAGCTGCTCCAAGGCCAGGCGGCGTTCCTCGTCGGTGGCGCCGCCGCCGCCGGGAAGTGGAGTGCGAGTGCGGCTGCGCAGGGCAGTGACTGCCAGTGCCAGGTCGCCGGATGGATCGGACTCCTGGATGCCCAGTTCCTGGTGGCTGCGCACCAGCCGGTGCACGGCTTCGGCATGACCGTCCGCCGACAGGCCGGCCTGGACGACGGCCCAGGGACTGGCGCCATGGTGGGTCAGATGGCGCTCCAGCCAATGGATGAGTTCGCCATGGCCGCCCGGCAGGTCGTGCAGCAGGGCTCGATCCTCGTCGGGCAGGCTGTCCCAGAGTTCGCTGTGCTGCAGCAGCAGCCGCGTGGCGTTGTCGGCAGCAGTGGCCGGCGTCGCGCGCGGGCCGGCCGGGCGCTCATCGGCGTCACGGCGGGATTTCCAGTCGCCCTTGCCCTTCCACTCGCCCTTGGGCTTCCATTCACCCTTGGGTTGCCAGCGTGGTTTTTCAGCCGGCGCCGCGCCTGTTTCCGTTGCAGGCGACGGCGCCGGGGCCGGCTCGCCCAGCCACAGGCCCTGCAGTTCGGCTTCCGGCATCTGGCCCTGACGGGCGAGCTCGCCCAGCAACTGGCGGCGCAGCAGGCTGTCGGGCAGCAGGTTCCACAGCGGCCGGGCCTGATTGAGCATGCGGGCGCGGCCTTCAGGGGTGCCGAGATCGCAGCCGTCGCCGGCGACGGCAATCAGCTGGCGCGACAGCGGCACCGCTGCCTCGACACAGCGCTCGAAGGCTTCGGTGCCGAGTTCGCGGACGTAGGAGTCCGGGTCATGCTCGGCTGGCAGGAACAGGAACTTGACGCTGCGCGTCTCGGTCGCATGGGGCAGGGCGGCTTCCAGGGCCCGCACGGCGGCCCGGCGGCCAGCGGCATCGCCGTCGAAGCTGAAGACGACAGCCTCGGTGTGCCGGAACAGCTTGTGCACATGGTCGGCCGTGCAGGCCGTGCCCAGGGTTGCGACGGCATTGCCGATGCCGTACTGGGCCAGGGCGACGACGTCCATATAGCCTTCGACGACCAGGGCGTAGCCGCGCTGGCGCATGGCCTGGCGGCCCTCGTAGAGACCGTAGAGCTCCTTGCCCTTGTGGAAGACCGGCGTCTCGGGCGAGTTCAGGTATTTGGGCTCGCCCTTGTCCAGCACGCGGCCGCCGAAGCCGATGACTTCGCCCTGCACATTGCGGATGGGGAACATGACACGGTCGCGGAAGCGGTCATATCTCTTTGCCCCTCGACCGCTGGATACATCGGCCGATCCCCCGGGGGGATGCGGGCCGGCTAGGGACGGCCCGGCGCTCGGCCCACGCTTGGCGTCCTCGCCGGGCTCGGCGTCGGGGGTGATGACGAGGCCGGACTCGACCAGTTGCGGGTCGTCATAGCTGGGGAAGCCGCTGGCCAGCGACCGCCAGCCCTCCGGCGCATAGCCCAGGCCGAAGCGCGCGGCGATCTGGCCGGTCAGGCCGCGGCCCTTCAGGTATTGCACGGCCCGCGGCGCCTTGCGCAGCTGGGCCTTGTAGAAGTCGGCCGCGCGAGCCAGCACGTCGGTCAGGCTCTGCTGCTTCGCCTTTTCGGCCTTGGCGCGCTCGCGCTGCTCGGGGCTGCGGTCGTCCTGGGGCACCACCATGCCGACCTGCTGGGCCAGATCTTCCACGGCCTCGACGAAGGTGGCGGCCGTGTGCTCCATCAGGAAGCCGATGGCGTTGCCGTGCACGCCGCAGCCGAAGCAGTGGTAGGTCTGGCGGCTGGGGCTGACGATGAAGCTGGGCGACTTTTCGCCGTGGAAGGGGCACAGGCCCTTGTGGTTGATGCCGGCCTTCTTCAGGTCGACGTGGCGGCCCACCACCTCGACGACGTCGACGCGGGCGAGCAGGTCATGGATGAAGCCAGGCGGGATCACCCGGGGATTTTAGAGATTGGCCTGGCTGGGGCTGCGGAACTGCTTGGGCCAGTCGCTGTTTCCGAAGGTCTGCATCCAGTCGGGCAGAGCGGCGGCGGGCATCGCGGCGGCAATGCCATTGCCCTGGCCGAGGCGGCAGCCCAGGCGCAGCAGCTCGCGGGCGTGGGCCCGGCTCTCGACGCCCTTGGCGAGCACGGCGCAGCCGATGTTGCGGGCCAGGCCGATGACGCTCTCGACCAGCGACAGGTCCTGGGCGTCGCCCAGCATGCCCTGCACATAGCTGCGGTCGAGCTTGAGGGTGTCGACGGTCAGGCGCTTGAGTGAGCTCAGGCGCGAGTAGCCAGCGCCGAAGTCGTCCAGCGCGATGCCCACGCCCAGGCCCAGGCAGCGCTGGATGAGGGCCTGGGTGGCGACGGTCTCGACCAGCGCGTCCGACTCCAGCACGTCCAGGTGCAGCAGATGGGCGACCTCGGGCGACTGACGCTGGATGAGTTCCTGCAGCCGCTGCGGGAAATCGTGGCGGCGCAGCTGGCGGGCGCCGACATTGACGCTGACCGGCAGGCCCTTGCCGTCGTTGAGGCCGCTGCGCAGCCAGACGGTGGCCTGCGTCAGCGCCTGCTCGATGACCCAGTCGCCGATCTGCACGGCGAGGCCGGTGGTCTCGACCAGGGGCAGGAAATGGGCCGGCGCCAGCAGGCCGCGATCGGGATGCTGCCAGCGCAGCAGGGCCTCGACGCCCATGATCTGGCCGGTGCGCAGGTCGATCTGCGGCTGGTAGTGCAGCAGCAGCTCGTTGCTGTCCAGGGCCTTCTGCAGTCGGGCGACGGCGATCAGGCCGGCTTCGTCGCGCTGGTCCAGCTTCGGATCGTGGAACTGGATGCCGCCGCGCCCGGCATGCTTGGCGCGGTACAGGGCATGGCCGGCATGGCGCAACAGGGTCTCGGGGTCGGCATCGTCCTGCGGATAGACGGTGGCGCCCATGCTGGCCCCGATCTCGATGGCCATGCCGTTGCCGACCCGGCTTTCGCGGATGGCGACGGGCGTGGACAGCAGGCCCAGCAGCCGATCGGCGGCGCGCTGGGCTTCCTCGGGCGCCTGCACCCGCATCAGCACGGCGAATTCGTCGCCGTGCAGGCGGGCGAGCTGGTCGGCAGTGTCCGGAGCGTCACCGCGCGAGCCGCGCAGCGTGGCCTGCAGCCGTCCGCTGAGTTGCAGCAGCACGGCGTCGGCGATCAATTGACCATGCTCGGCATTGACTCGCGCGAAATCGTCCAGGTCGATCAACGCGACGACGAGCTTGAAGCCATCGCGGTTGGCTGCGCCGAGGGCCTGCTGCAGCCGGCGCATGAATTCTTCGCGGTTGGGCAGGCCGGTGGCGACGTCGAAGCGCAGGCTGCGGCGCAGCAGGTCCTGTTGGCGGATGCTTTCGCCGAGATCGGTCAGGCTGAGCAGCCGCCAGCGCGGGTTGACGCCGTCGGGTTCGGGCACGGGGCTCAGCTTGGCCGCGAAGACATGCTGGCCGCCGTCGTCCAGCTCGGCCTGCAGCTGGCCGTTCCAGGGCAGGCCGTCATTCAGCGCGGCCTGCAGTTCGGTTGGTTGGTGGCCGCTGCGCTGCAGGTTGGCCACGCTCAGCGGCGTGGCGATGCGGCCGACCAGGGCTTCGCGGGAGGCATGCAGGATGTCGCAATAGGCCGGGTTGACCTCGACGATGCGCCACTGCGTGTCGACGATCGCCAGGCCCTCGCTGGCCTGCTGGAAGAGGGTGGCCGACATGCGCTCGCGCTCTTCGGCGGTGTGGCGCCAGCTGACATCCGCCAGCGTGGCGATGAGGCCGCGGGCGCGGCCGCGGTTGTCGCGCAGGGGCACATGGGCCTGCAGCTCATGCCAGCGCCAGTCGCCGCCGTCGGCCGCCAGCCGCAGCGACATGCCGAGCTGCTTGCTCTGGGGATCGCCCAGCAGCTCGCGCAGTGCCCGGCGCAGCGGCTCGCGATCGCGCGGATGAGCCAGGCGCACCCAGTCCAGGGGGGCGTTGCCGACCGCGGTGCCGTCGACGGGTGTCGTCAGGGCCTGCCAGCGCGCCGAGGCATGGCGACGGCCCTCGGGCAGGCGCCATTCGGCCAAGGCCAGGCCCTGGGCATCGAGGGCGCTGCGCCAGCCGTCGCGGTCGCGCAGCTGGTGGTGGCTCAGGGCGATGAGGGCAAGGGGCAGCACGGCCAGTCCGGCGCCAAGGAGATAGGAGGTCAGGGCCGGCGGCGCGCCGAGGGCCCACAGGCCCAGCAGGCCGACCCCCAGTAGCGCGTTGGTGCGCGGCGAGGCCTGCAGCGCATGCAGGCACAGCAGCAGATGGGGCAGCAGCAGTGCGGGGCCGGCCTGCGGCAGCCAGATCAGACCCGCCTGGGCAACCACCGCAGCGGCCGCCAGCACGCGGGCGGTCCAGCGGCCTCCGCGGCGCGGGCGTTGGGTGCTGGCCTGCAGCACGGTGCCGACACTGAGCAGGGCCATGGCCCAGGCTGCCGTCAGTGCCAAAGCATCGCCCAGCGCGCCTCGCCAGCTCAGCCCGGCGGCCACGGATGCCGCCCCGGCAAAAAGCCCGCCCAACAGGGGCGCCGCCACGCCACCCAGCAGGCCGAAAAGCATGACTTCGCGCCGGCCGGTCAGCCGCCCGGTCAGGTGCAGGCGCCGCAGCAGCGTGCGGTTCAGCGCCACGGCCAGCAGGGGCAGGGCCAAGGCGGTCAAGACCGGCGCCGAGATCAGCAGATCCAGGGCCGCGCCGGGATCGGCGGGCGAGCGCACCAGCAAGGGCAGGCCGCCGCCCAGCAGCAGGCCGGCCATGACCAGGGGCAGCACCCAGGCGCTCAGCCGCCACAGGGCCAGCAGACCCAGGGCCGACAGCAGCAGGGGCAGCAGCAGGTCCTGCGCCGGTATGGCTCCAGCGGGCTGAGGGATGCGCAGCAGCGGCGGCAGCGCGTCGGCGGCCAGGCCCCAGGCGGTGACGAGGCCACCGCCCAAGCCGGCCAGGGCGGCAATGCCGACACGACGCAGGCGGCGCCAGCCGCGGCGGTCATGGATGCGGCGCGGACCGGGCGGCAGCGTGGTCGAGGGAGGCGCCTGGACGCTCAGGTCGGGCGCGTCGGATTCCGGGACGCCGGAATGCAGATCCATGGCTCAGCGCTCAGGCCGATACCCGGCCCGGCGCGCGCAAGCGCACCGTCGATCGGGGATTGGGAAGTCATGGAAAGGCATCGTTGCAATCTCTTCGCCTCGCTGCGGTCACCATCCCGGTGCAAATCCCGAAGAATCGGCCACAGGCGGCGTGACGAAAGGCATGGCGCAGTTTAGGTGGGGCATGCACCAAAAAGGAAAAGGGCCATCCCGTAGATGGATGGCCCTGGCGGCAGCCTGCCAAGGTGGCAAGCGGCGGATCCGTGTCGGAATTCAGGCGCGCAAACGCGGCTGGAAATGCTGGGTTCAGACGGCGAAATCGGTCAGCTTGGCGCCGCCGGAGATGGCGGCTTTCAGCCATTTGGGCTGCAGACCCCGGCCGCTCCAGGTTTCGCCGGTCGCCTGGTTGCGATACTTGGCGGCCACCTTGGACACCTTGGCCGGCTTGGGGGTGCGCATGCTGAGGTCGGCGACTGTCAGGCCATATTCGCTCATCAGGGATTTCACCTTGGCCACTGCCTCGCTGCGTTCGCGGTCCTTGGTTTGGCTGATCTGCTGATCAAGTGCCTCGCGCTGGGCCAGGAGTTCTTTCAGGGTGGACATGCTGCTATTCCTCTAGCGATTTGAGCGGGGAGGCGCGCGACATTGGCCGCCGCGGCCTCGGAGACTTGGAGCCAAGTGCCCTGGAGTATCTCCGTGAACGAATTAAATCGCGACGGGCCGGATAAATGCAAGAGTTTTCGTTGGCCGGCTGCGACGAGTTTCTCGCGGGTTCGGGTTAATTGCCGATTTTGGTGCCGGGTTGCGGTCTCGCCCCAGACCGGCCGTCGGGATAAGAAAGCAAAAAGGCCGGCGACTTGCGTCCCGGCCCTGCAGGTATGGATGGCGATTTGAGTGCCGGCGCCTAATTCAGCAGCTGGGCGGCGCGTGGGCCGGCGCTTGCTCGGTGCCGCTGCACAAAAAAACTCGCACGGCGCTCAGTTTCCCTTGAGCTATCGCTCAAGCCGCCGGCGGGACGTAACCTGCCACCGCTTCGGCACCCGTGCCGAAGAAAATTGTCGTGACCACATCACCTGCGCGGCGCGCAGATGAGCGTTCCCCAGTTTTTCATTGAGCTGCGCTCAGTTCGCCGGCGGGACGTAACCTGCCACCGCTTCGGCACCCGTGCCGAAGAAAAACTGGTCCGCCTGGCGCATCAGGTATTGGCGAGCGCGCAGGTCGGCGAGGTTGAGGCGGTTTTCATTGACCAGCATGGTCTGATGCTTCATCCAGGCTGCCCAGGCTTCCTTGCTGACGTTTTCCCACACCTTCTTGCCGAGTTCGGTTTGCACGGGGTAGGGCGGGAAGTCCAGCCCTTCGGCTTCCTTCTTCAGATAGGCACATTGAACGGTGCGGGGCATGGCGGACTCCTGAAAACGCGAGAGAGAAGAGAAAAAGCGGCCCGCACTTTAGCGCGCGGGCCGTTTGGGCAAGCCCGGCGGGGCTTAGTTGAATTTCTTGACCAGCACCAGCGAACGCCGGTCCCAGTTGTATTTGCGCTTGCGCTCCTCGGGCAGCCATTCCGGGTCGACCTGCTGGAAACCGCGCTTGATGAACCAGTGCATGGTGCGGGTGGTCAGCACGAAGATGCTGTCCAGGCCGGCCGCCTTGGCGCGCTGCTCGATGCGCTTGAGCAGGCGGTCGCCGTCGCCCTGGCCCTGCACCTCGGCGGAGACGGTCAGTGCCGCCATCTCGGCCGTGTGCGCCTCCACATAGGGGTAGAGGGCCGCGCAGCCGAAGATGACACCGTCGTGCTCGATGACGGTGTAGAGCTCGGCGTCGCGCTCGATCTCGGTGCGGCTGCGCTTGACCAGGGTGCCGTCGCGCTCGAAGGGTTCGATCAGCTTGATGATGCCGGCCACATCGTCCGACGTGGCCTCGCGCAGGCTCTCCAGCTTCTCGTCGACCACCATGGTGCCGATGCCATCGTGGGTGTAGACCTCCTGCAGCAGGGCGCCGTCCACCGAGAACGGGATGATGTGGGAGCGCTCGACACCGGCGCGGCAGGCCTCGGCGCAATGCCGCAGATAGAAGGTGGGGTCGGTCGGGGCCGGGTAGGGCGCGGCCTTGGCCAGCATGCGCTCGGCGTCGGCCAGGGCCAGTTCGGTGTCCACCGGGCTTTCTGGATCGTCCGGGTTCTCGCGCACGCCGGGCGATTCGCAGACGAACAGCAGCTTGTCGGCCTGCAGGGCGATGGCCGTCGACGTGGCCACGTCTTCCATGCTCAGGTTGAAGGCCTCGCCGGTGGGGGAGAAGCCGAAGGGCGAGAGCAGCACGATGGCGCCGATGTCGATGGCGCGCTGGATGGCGGCGCCGTCGACCTTGCGCACCAGGCCGGAATGCTGGAAGTCGACGCCGTCGACGATGCCGACCGGCCGGGCGGTCAGGAAATTGCCCGAAACGACCCGCACCGTGGCATTGGCCATGGGCGTGTTGGGCAGGCCCTGGCTGAAGGCGGCCTCGATCTCGAAGCGCAGCTGGCCGGCGGCTTCCTGGGCGCAGTCCAGGGCCACGGCGTCGGTGATGCGCCGGCCATGGCTGTAGCGGGCGGTCTGGCCCTTGGCCTGGAGCTGCTCGTCCACCTGGGGGCGGAAACCATGCACCAGCACGACCTTGATGCCCATGGCGTGCAGGATGGCCAGATCCTGGACGAAGACATTCAGTTTGCCGGCGGCAATCAGCTCGCCCGGCATGCCGACGACGAAGGTCTCACCGCGGTAGGCGTGGATGTAGGGCGCCACGGCGCGGAACCACGGCACGAAGGTATGGGGAAAGACAAGACCGGTCATGGGGCGGAATTGTGCGGCCTACTTGACGCTGTCATTCACGCTGCCGACGATGCGCCTCCCACTCCAAGGAGATCGCGATGAAGGACTACCAAGACGTCTACATGACACCCGGCGCCTTCAGCTGGAACGAATTGGGCACGCCCAATCCCAAGGCCGCCTGCGAGTACTACGGCAGCCTGTTCGGCTGGACCTTCGACACCATGAACATGGGCCAGGGCGACTATCACGTCATCAAGGTCGGCGAGGTCGCCGTCGGTGGCGTCATGACCCCGCCGGCACCCGGGCCGGCGATGTGGGGCGCCTATGTGACCGTCGAGAACTGCGACGCCACGGTCGAGAAGGCCAGGAGCCTGGGCGGCACCGTCTGCGCCGGACCTTTCGACATCCCCACCATCGGCCGCATGGCCGTGCTGCAGGACCCTCAAGGCGCCGTCCTCCAGGTCATCAGCTACTTCCCCAGAACGGAATGAGACTCTGCGGGACAATCCCGCCTCAATGAATTCCGAACGACCCGAGAGCCGGTTGCCTCAACCGGCTCTTTCCATTTCCTTTCCCGAAAGCCTGCCGGTCAGTGCGCGGCGCGATGAAATCGCGCAGGCGATTGCCGAGCACCAGGTCGTCATCGTCTGTGGCGAGACCGGTTCCGGCAAGACGACCCAGCTGCCCAAGATCGCGCTGGCCCTGGGCCGCGGGCGGGTCAACGGCGGCGGCTTGATCGGCCACACACAGCCGCGGCGGATTGCTGCCAGCAGCGTCGCCAAGCGCATCGCGGAGGAGCTGAAGACGCCGCTGGGCGAGGTGGTGGGCTACAAGGTCCGCTTCCAGGACCGGCTGTCCAAGGGCGCGTCGGTCAAGCTGATGACGGACGGCATCCTGCTGGCCGAGACGCAGAGCGACCCGCTTTTGCGCGCCTACGACACGCTGATCATCGACGAGGCTCATGAGCGCAGCCTCAACATCGACTTCCTGCTGGGCTATCTGCGCGAGCTGCTGCCGCGCCGGCCCGACCTGAAGATCATCGTCACGTCGGCCACCATCGACGCCGACCGCTTCGCGAAGCATTTCGAATCGAGCAAGGGTCCGGCGCCGGTGCTGATGGTGTCCGGCCGCCTCTATCCAGTCGAGCAGCGCTACCGTCCCTTCGAGGAAAGCCGCGAGTACGACCTCAACAACGCCATCACCGACGCGGTGGACGAGCTGTGGCGAGAGGGCGGCGGCGACGTGCTGGTCTTCCTGCCCGGCGAGCGCGAGATCCGCGAGGCGGCCGAGGCCCTGCGCAAGCACCACCCGCCGGGCGTGGAGGTGCTGCCGCTGTTTTCGCGCCTGTCCGAGGCCGAGCAGAACAAGGTCTTCGAGCCCCACGGCCAGCGCCGCATCGTGCTGGCGACCAACGTGGCCGAAACCTCCTTGACCGTGCCCGGCATCCGCTATGTCATCGACCCCGGCCTGGCCCGCGTCAAGCGCTACAGCTACCGCAACAAGGTCGAGCAGCTGCTGATCGAGAACATCAGCCAGGCCGCGGCCAACCAGCGCGCCGGCCGCTGCGGCCGGGTGTCCAACGGCATCTGCGTGCGCCTGTACAGCGAGAAGGAATTCAACGAGCGGCCCAAGTTCACCGACCCGGAAATCCTGCGGTCATCGCTGGCCGGCGTCATCCTGCGCATGAAGTCCCTGCACCTGGGCGACGTCGAGCGCTTCCCCTTCCTGGAGGCGCCGCGCCCCAAGGCGATTGCCGACGGCTACCAGCTGCTGGCCGAGCTGGGCGCCACCGACGACAACAACGAACTGACCCCGCTGGGCAAGGAGCTGTCGCGCCTGCCGCTGGACCCGCGCGTGGGCCGCATGATCCTGGAGGCGCGCACCCGCGATGCGCTGACCGAGGTGCTGGTCATCGCCTCGGCCCTGAGTGGCCAGGACGTTCGCGACCGCCCGCAGGAGCAGGCCCAGGCCGCCGACGAGAAGCACAAGAAGTTCGATGATGAGAAGTCGGAGTTCATGGGCTATCTGAAGCTGTGGAAATGGCTGGGTGAAAGCCGCGGCGGCGAGGGCGAGCACAAGCTCTCCAGCCGCAAGCATGAGCAATTGCTGCGCGAGAACTTCGTCAGCCCGCGCCGCGTGCGCGAGTGGCGCGATGTGCATTCCCAGTTGCACACCGTCGTGGCCGAGCAGGGCTGGCGGCTCAACCAGAGCCTGGCCACCTACGAGCAGGTGCACCTGTCCATGCTGGCGGGCCTGCTGGGCAATATCGGCCAGAAGAGCGACGACGAGGACTGGTACCTCGGCGCGCGCGGCATCAAGTTCTACCGCCATCCCGGCGCTCACCTGAGCAAAAAGCCCGGCCGCTGGATCGTTGCGGCCGAGCTGGTGGACACCTCGCGGCTGTACGGCCGGGGCCTGGCCAACATCGAGCCGCAGTGGCTGCCGCCGATTGCCGGCCACCTGATCAAGACCCAGCTGCTGGAGCCGCACTGGGAGAAGAAGGCCGCCGAGGTCGTGGCGCTGGAGCGCGCGACCCTCTACGGCATCGTGCTCTACAGCAACAAGCGTGTGAACTTCGGCCGCGTCGACCCCAAGGCGGCGCGCGAGATCTTCATCCGCGAGGGGCTGGTCAACGACGACCTGCCCGAGGACCTGGTCAAGCAGCTGCCCTTCCTGGGCCACAACCGCCGCCAGATCAGCAAGGTCGAGGCGCTGGAGCACAAGTCGCGCCGCCAGGACGTGCTGGTTGATGACGAACTGATCTACGCCTTCTACGACGACAAGCTGCCGGCGAACGTTTTCTCCGGCGCGACGCTGCTGAAATGGTGGCGCGAGGCCAGCAAGAGCAACGACAAGCTCTTGCAGCTCAGCCAGGACGAGCTGATGCGCCACGAGGCCGCCGGCGTCACCAGCGAGGCCTTCCCCAAGGTGATCCGCCTGGGCGGCGTGGACTGCGCGGCGACGTATCTGCACCAGCCGGGCGACGCGCGCGACGGCCTGACCGTGACCGTGCCCATCTTTGCGCTCAACCAGGTGAGCGAAGAGCGCGCCGAATGGCTGGTGCCGGGCATGCTGGCCCAGAAGGTGACGGCCCTGCTGAAGAGCCTGCACCAGAAGCCGCGCGCGCGCCTGACCCCGCTACCGGACTTCGTCGCAGAGTTCATCGAGCTGCAGCCCTTCTGCCAGGGCGGCCTGGTGGACACCTTGCTCAGGGCCGTGAAGGACCGCAGCCAGATTGCCGTGCAGCGCAACGACTTCAAGCTCGAGCAACTGGCGCCGCACCTCTTCATGAACTTCCGCGTCGTCGACGAGCATGGCCGCCAGCTCGGCCAGGGGCGTCAGCTCGCCGCGCTGAAGGCGGAGCTGGGTGGGCAGGCAAGGTCGGCCTTCCAGGCGCTGGCAGCGCTGAAGTTGCCTGGCAAGGAGGAAGCCCCCAAGCCGGCCGCGCCGGTGGCGGGCAAGGGCGTGCGCGCCGAAGTCATCACGAAGCCCGAGCCGGCGCGCGACGCCAGCCAGACCTACACCGACTGGACTTTTGGCGAGCTGCCCGAGCTGCTGGAAGTGCGCAAGGGTGGCCAGACCCTGATCGGCTTCCCGGCCCTGATCGACAAGGGCAATGCGGTCGAGATCGAGGTCTTCGACGAACCCGCAGTCGCGGCTGCGAAGCACCGCGCCGGCCTGCGCCGGCTGATCGCGCTGCAGCTCAAGGAACCGCTGAAGTTCCTCGAGAAGAACATCCCCGATCTGCAGCGCATGTCGGTGCTCTTCATGGGCCTGGGCACGGCCGAGGAGTTGCGCGACCAGATCATCGGCGTGGCCCTGGACCGCGCCTTCCTGGGCGACCCGCTGCCCACCGATGCGATGAGCTTCAAGAAGCGCATCGAGGAAGGCCGCAGCCGCCTCAACCTGATCGCCCAGGAAGTCGCCCGCGCCGTGCACGCCGTGCTGCAGGAGCTGGCCAATGCGACGCGCAAGCTCAAGGACTCGCGACCGGCCAAGGATGTCGGCGACGACATCACGGCCCAGCTGCAGCGCCTGGTGCCCAAACGCTTTGCGCTGGACACACCCTGGGCCCAGCTCCAGCATCTGCCGCGCTACCTCAAGGCCATCACGACGCGGCTGGACAAGCTGCGCGCCGACCCCGCCCGCGACACCAAGCTGATGAGCGAGGTCAAGCCGCTGGAGCAGCGCTACACCCGCCGCCTGGCCGAGCTGAAGGGCGTGAAGGACGCGCGCCTGGACGACTTCCGCTGGCAGCTGGAGGAGCTGCGGGTCAGTCTGTTCGCGCAGGAGCTGCGCACGCCGCAGCCGGTCAGCGTGAAACGACTCGACAAAGTCTGGTCTCAACTGACCAGCTGAAACCAGGGTTTGACTGACAGGCCCGCTGCGGGCGCAGGTGTACAAGCGGCCAGAGCGTGAGCTGATGCACACAAGCCATCGATTGCGGTCGGATGGGGAGGAAATCCGTCGCATTTCGACGCTTGGCAGCAAGCTCGGCCCCTCTAGCCTGGAGTCCAATGCAGGGACACCAACTGTTACAGCCTGCCCACGTCCATCGTGCCTGAAACCAGCCCTGCCGCCCCACCGCTGAAAGGCTTTGGCCGCTTCGAGCTGCGCGCCCTGCTGTCCAAGAGCGCACGCAGCCTGATCTGGCGCGTCTTCGACCCGCGCCATGGCCAGGAGCTGATGCTGTGCATGCCGCGCGACAAGCCCAACAGCGCGGCGGCCCTGGAGCATTGGCTGCGCATGGCCCAGGGGGCCGAGCGCGTGCAGCACCCTCATCTCGCGCCGCCCTTCGAGATCGGCCAGGTCGAGAGCTGGCCCTATGTGGCCTATGACCGCGGCCTCGGCGAGACGCTGGACGAGCGCCTGGCGCGCCAAGCCGCGCCGCTGCCCATCGATGCCGCGAACTGGATTGCTCAATTGCTGGAAGGTCTGGCCTTCGCCCATGAGGCGGGCCACGCCCACCGCGACATCCAGACCGCCAGCCTCATCATCGACGCCAGCGACAAGGTGCGCCTGGTCGGCCTCGAGGTGGCCCAGGAGGTCTTCCCCGCCACGGTCGACTTCAGTGCCGTGACCCGTCGTGCCGTTCGCGAGTCGGCCGAGGAAGACGTGCTCTGCGTCGGCCTGCTGCTGAATCGCATCCTCAGCGGCAAGCCGGTGCTGGAAGAGAACGATCTGCAGCATGTCGTGCAGCAGATGCAGCCCATCGGCCGCGAGATGGTGCGCCTGGGCTGGGAGACGCCGCATCCGATCGCCGACCCCTTGCGCGCCATCTGCAACCGCGCGACGGACCGCCAGCTGCGCCAGCGCTACCACCTGGCGCGCAGCTTCTGGCGCGCGCTGGATGGCTGGCGCACGTCGGCGGCGCAAGACAGCGGCGGCCCGGTGGCCCTGCTGATGGACAAGCTGCAGCGCATCGGCCACCTGCCGACGACGTTGAGCGGCCTGCATCGTTTCACGGGCGGCTCGGGCCTGGAATCCCAGCACGCCAGCGCGCTGTCGGAGTTCGTCCTGAAGGACATGGCGCTCAGCCTGGAGCTGGTGCGCCGCGTCAACAACGCGCTCAAGCAAAGCGGCCACCAGGGCGAGACCATCTTGAACATGCAGCGCGCCATCCAGATGCTCGGCCTGGACGGGCTGCAGCTCGCGGCCAACGCGCTCAAGCCCTGGCCGGGCCCACTGGCGCCGGTGGCGGCCGAGATGCTGCGCCAGCTCATGGCCCGCGTCACCAAGGCGGCCCAGGTCGCCCAGGCTCTGCGCCCGGCTGGCTATGACGCGGAGGTCGTGCATCTCATCACCGTCATGCAGAACCTGGGGCGCCTGCTGCTGCAATACCACTTCCCGGACGACGCCCAGCAGATCCGCCAGCTGATGGTGCCGCCCGAGCCCACCGAGGACCAGCCCAGCCCGCCAGCCATGAGCGAGCAGGCCGCAGCCTACGCCGTGCTCGGCTGCGACCTGGATGCGCTGGGTGCGGCCGTGGCCCGCCACTGGGGCCTGGGCGACGAACTGCTGCAGATGATCCGCCGCCAGCCGCTCGATGGTGCCGTACACCCGCCGCGCAGCGATGCCGACACGCTGCGCCTGACCTGCAGCTTTGCCAACGAGCTGATCGATGCCCTCGGCCTGCCCGAGGCGCGCCGCCGCCCGGGGGTGGACGCCGCGACGCGGCGCTATGCCAAGGCCTTGGGCCTGGGCCTGCGCGAGGTCATGGAAGCCCTCAACCCCGGCGCCAGCAAGCCGCCGGCTGCACCGGCAGCGCCCGCTCAGGCGCCGGCGAGTTCACTGCGCGACCGCCTCTCCGCCCGCGGCGGTTCGTGAAACGCTGACCATGGCCGACGACCTGCCTCCCCAGCTGGGCCGCTTCAGGTTGCTGCAGCGGCTGGGTGAGGGTGCGCAGGCAACGGTCTGGCTGGCGCATGACCCGCTGCTGGACCGCGAGGTCGCCGTCAAACTGCTCAAGGCCCAGTTCGTCGATGCCAGCGAGCCCGGCACCGTCGACGAATGGCTGCACGAGGCGCGTGCCGTCAGCCGCTTGACCCACCCGAACATCGTGCCGGTCTTCGAGGCCGACACCCAGGCCGGGCGCTCCTACCTGGTCTTCGAATACGTGTCCGGCGGCACGCTGAGCCAGCGCCTGCGTGCCGGTCCGCTGCCGACCACGGCCGAGGCGGTCACCTACCTGCTGGGCATCCTGGACGGGCTCACCGCCGCCCATTCCGCCGGCCTGGTGCACCGCGACCTCAAGCCCAGCAACATCTTGCTCGACGCCCGCGGCCGGCCGCGCGTGATGGACTTCGGTATCGCCGCCCGCGTGTCCAGCGACAGCAATGCGCCGTCGCGCGTGGTTGGCACGCCGGGCTATATCTCCCCAGAGGCTGCACGCGGCGCGCCACCGCATCCGCAGATGGACGTCTTCGCGGCCGCCGTCATGTTGGGAGAGATGCTGTGCGGCCAGCGCCTCAACCACGATCCGGATCCCTGGCGCGCCATCCAGCGCGTGCAGACCACGGACCTCATCCTGCCCTCGGGCCTGGACCCCAGTGTGGACGACGCGCTGCGCGCCATCGTGCAGCGCGGCCTGGCCCGCGAACCGGCGGCGCGCTGGCCGAGCGCGGCCCTGCTGCGCGATGCCCTGGCCACCTGGCTGCGCCCGGTCGCCGAGCCGGATGCCGAAGCCGAGGCGCCGGTGCTGGACTTCCTGCTGCGCCGCATGCGCCATCGCAGCGACTTCCCGGCCCTGTCCGACGCCATCGGCCGCATCCAGCGCCTGACCCAGTCCGAGAACGAGAGCCTGGCCAGCCTGTCCAACGAGATCCTGAAGGACGTGGCGCTGACGCAGAAGCTGCTGCGCCTGGTCAACACAGCCCAGTACCGCCACACCGGTGGTGGCGGCATCAGCACCGTGTCCCGCGCCGTGGCCTTGATCGGCTTTGCTGGCATCCGCAACCTGGCGCTGAGCCTGGTGCTGTTGGAGCGCATGGAAAACAAGGGCCATGCCAAGCGCCTGCGCGAGGACTATCTGCGTTCGCTGATGGCGGCCTCGCTGGCGCGCGAGCTCTGCCCCAATCCGCGCGAGGCCGAAGAGGCCTTTCTCGGCGCGATGTTCCATCACCTCGGCCGCTCGCTGACCGAGTTCTATTTCCCCGAAGAGGCCGACGCGGTGCGCCGTCTCGTCAGTCCGACCGACGACGGCCAGCCTGCCCTCAGCGAGGCGGCTGCCTCGGCCCAGGTCCTGGGCATGAGCTACGAGGCCCTGGGGCTTGGCGTGGCCCGGCAATGGGGCCTGCCCGACAGCCTGCAGCGCGCCATGCGCCGCCCGTCCGGCGAGCCCCCTCAACGCGTGCTGGACGACGACACCGATCGCCAACGTTGGCTGGCTCGCGCCAGCAACGACATGGCCGACCTCATCCTCAACACGCCGCCCGAGCAGGCCCACGCCAAGCTGCGCGCCATGGCGCAGCGCCATTCGCGGGCGCTGGGGCTGAGCGCCGAAGCGTTCGAGAAGGCTGCCGACACGGCGCGCCAGCACCTCGCCCAGATGACGGAGGCCCTGGACCTGCATCTGCCGCGCGACTCGCGGGCCCAGCGCCTGCTGGCGCCTCTCGTGCCTTCGTCCCATGACTCGCTGACGGTCCACGAGCTCGCACCGACGATGGTCATGGAGCGTACCCAGGCCGCGCCACCGCCCTCGCCGGCGGAGCAGGCCACGCAGCTGCTGGCCGCCGGCGTGCAGGACATCACCGACGCCATGGTCGAGCATTTCCAGCTCAATGCCGTGCTGCGCATGATCCTGGAGACCATCTACCGCGCACTGGGATTTCGCCGTGTCGTCTTCTGCCTGCGCGACGCACGTGGCCAAGCGCTGACGGGTCGGCTCGGCGTGGGCGCCGATGTCGAGCGCCTTGCGCCGCTGCTGCGCGTGGACCTGACGGCCCAGCCGCCGGACCTCTTCGCGGCGGTCTGCCTGAAGGGCGCCGACACCCTGATCCAGGATGCGCGCGCGGCCAACATCGCGTCGCGCCTGCCAAGCTGGTTCCGTGGTGAGCTGCAGGCGCAGAGCTTCCTGCTGCTGCCCCTGATGCTGAAGGGCGCGCCGCTGGGCCTCATCTATGCCGACCACGCCGTGGCCGGCGCCGTGCAGCTGGGCGAGAAGGAACTCTCCTTGCTCCGCACCCTGCGCAACCAGGCCGTGATGGCCTTTCGGCAGGCCACCGGCTGAATCGGCGCGCCAGGTCCTACGGGCTGTAGGGCACCTCCCACATTTTCTGAAGCTGGATGCTGACTGGTGGCGAGCCGGTCATGGCGAATACTGAATTTGCATCCTGAAAGAACCCGAACCCGGCGGGGTGGCGATGCTGATCGCCGGGGTATGTAAATCACAGGAGTTCGTATGAATCCCGATTCGATGATGAGCGTCCGAGCGGCTTTGTTGGCGGTGCTTGCTGCCACCGCTCTGGCTGGTTGTGCGACCTCGGGCGATGCGCCCAAGGAACAGATGGCAGTGGCCAATTCGGCTGTCGACCAGGCCACCGGCAATGCCGCCGAAGCGCCGGCCGAACTGGCCATGGCCCGCGACAAGCTGGCCCGCGCCAACGCAGCCATGGCCCGCCAGGACTATGTGGCCGCTCGCCACCTGGCCGACGAGGCCGCAGCCGATGCGGCCCTGGCCCAGGCCACGGCGCGTTCCTCGCGTTCCAGCCGCGCGCTGGCCGAAGTGAACGAAAGCATCCGCCAGCTGCAGGTGCAGCTGAACCGCTCCTGATTCATCGAAAGGACAACCATGAAGACCCTTGCCCAACTGACCACCCTGGCCGCTGCGGCCGCCCTGTTCGCCGGCTGCGCCAGCGCCCCCACTGTCACGCCCACACTGCGTGAAGCGCGTGCCACCGTGCACAGCGCCGAGGCCGATCCGGCCGTGCTGAAGTACGCCTCGCTGGACATCAAGAAGGCTTCCGACTCGCTGCGCCGCGCCGAGGAGCTCAGCGCCAAGCGCGAGGCGCCGGCCGACATTGACTCGGCGGCCTACATCGCCGCGACCCAGGCCCGCACCGCCATGGCCATCGGCCGCGCCGCGACGCAGGAAGAGGCCATCAAGGCCGCCGAGGCCGACCGCGAACGCGCTCGTGCCGATGCCAACGCCAACCGCGCCAGCATGGCTCAGGCCCAGGCGGCAAATGCGCAGATCGCCGCCGCCAACGCCAATGCCGACGCCAATGTCGCGCGCCAGCAGGCCGCTGCCGCCAATGCCGACGCCGCCAACGCCCAGGCCCAGGCAGCCAATGCCCAGGCTCAAGCCGCCGCGCTGGCGCAGGAGCTGGCCGACCTGCAGGCCAAGCAGACCGACCGCGGCATGCTGGTGACGCTGGGCGACGTGCTGTTCGAGACTGGCCGCGCCGAGATCAAGCCCGCCGCCCAGGCCTCCATGGCCAAGCTGGCCCACTACCTGAATCAGCATCCGGACCGCCGCATCCTCATCGAAGGCTTCACCGACAGCGTCGGCAGCGATTCGAGCAACCTGACGCTGTCGCAGCGCCGCTCGCAGGCCGTCGCCGACGCGCTGCGCGCCCAGGGCGTGGACCCGACCCGCATCGCGACCCGCGGCTATGGCGAGGCCTATCCGGTGGCCAGCAACTCGAGCACGTCCGACCGCGCCATGAACCGTCGCGTCGAGGTCTATATCTCGAACGACAACCAGCCGGTCCGCGCCCGCGGCTGAGGCCGCTTTCCTGAAGGAGAAACGCCATGAACACCCGCCGATGTCACACCGCCGCCTGGCTGGCAGCCGCCCTGCTTGTCGTGGGCGGCGTCGCCCAGGCCGCCCCCAAGGCGCCCAGGAATACCGACCCGCTGCGCCTGCAGTACGAGCGTGAACGCGCCAACTGCATGACCGGCCAGACCAACCAGCCACGCGATGTCTGCCTGAAGGAAGCGGGTGCGGCCTATGCGCAGGCCCGCCAGGGCAAGCTGATCTCGCCGACCGATCAGCCCGATCAGTGGGCCGCCAACGCCCTCAAGCGCTGCCAGGCCCAGCCGCCGGAAGACCGCGAGATGTGTGAACGTCGCGTGCGTGAAGGCACGGTGACGGGCAGCGCCGAGGCCGGTGGCCAGCTGACGACGCTGACCGTGCGCTCGACCGATATCGCGAAGGCGCCGGGGAGCTGAGTTCAGTTCGGCGGCTGATAGCGGTAGAGGGACCGGGATTCGGTCCCCACCGCATCCGAGCCGCCCGTGAAGCCGCCCATCACATAGATGGCATTGCCCACCGCCACGGCCCCCAGGCCATGGGCGCGGTAGGGCATGGCTTCCAGCACCTGCCAGCTGTTGGTGGCCGGGTCGTAGCGCTCCACGGCGTTGCTGACCGCGCCGCCGCTGGCCGTGATGGCTTCGCCGCCGAAGATATAGAGCTTGCCGTTCAACACGGCCGCTGCAATGCTGCCGCGCGCGGTGGGCAGGGCAGCGGCCATTTGCCAGCTGTTGGTCACCGGGTTGTAGACCTCGTGCGTGGCCAGGCTCTGCTGGTCGTTGGCCCGGATGCCGGGCGAGCGGCCACCCACGACATGGATTTGGGCGCTGATGACGCCGGCTGCCGCGGCATTGCGTGCCGTGGGCATGGCCATGAAGGCGTCGGCGCCCCAGGCGTTGGCGCCCGTGTCGAAGGCCGCGACGCTGGCCAGAGACGCGCTGGCCGCATTGCTCAGGTTCCAGCCCCCCAGCAGATAGAGCTTGCCGTTCAACGCCGCCGCGGCACTGGCGAAGCGACCGGCGGGCAGGTTGGGCCCGAGCGTCCAGCTGTTGCTCGCCGGATCGTAGATCTGCAGGGCCGTGCTGGCTTCGCCGCCCAGCGCGTACACCTTGCCGCCCGAGGCCAGGGCCTGCACGTTGTCGGTACCGCGCGGCAGGTTGGGGCCGGCGGCCCAGGTGTTGGCAGCGATGTCGTAGACGTAGACATTGCGGCTGGTGTCGTAGCCGCCCGTCACGAAGAGCTTGCCGTTGACCTCGGCCACGCCGAACTTGGCAACGCCAGCAGGCAGATCGGCGAGGGCCGTCCAGCCGGCAGGGGCCGGAGCTGGTGCGGGGGCAGGAGAAGGAGCGGGGGCCGGTGCCGGCGCTGGGGCGGGAGCGGGGCCCGGTGCAGGTGCGGGTGCAGGTGCAGGTGCAGGCGCAGGCGCAGGCGCAGGTGCGGGCGCCGGGGTTGGCGCCGGTGCATCGCTGCCGCCGCCTCCGCAGGCGGACAGGCTGGTCAGCAGCGTGAGCAGGGGCAGCAAATAGGGCGTGGGTGGGCGTGGGATCAAGGCGGTCTCCTGTTGGCGTTGACGAGTCAGGCCATTAGGAAATCCCGCCTCAGGGCCGGGCAAGCGTTCGCCCTCCAATCGGCATCCAGCCGCGATCCAAAATAAATTCCACCAGATGAATCAATGGGTTAGCGCGCCAGCATCAGATCGGCATAGGCCAGATCGGCCAGCTCCACGAAGACGCTGCGCCCGCCTTCGCCAAGGCTGAAGGCCGCCATTTCCGGAAAGCTGCCCAGCGGCTGGCGGGCCAGTACGCGGCGCTCGCCGCCGCGCCAGGGCGTCAGCTCGAAGCACTCGGCGTCGGAGCGCGTCAATGCCAGCAGGCCGTCCGGGTGCAGGGTCCAGTCGACGAGGCCGGCGCCTTCGGCCGCCACATCCAGGCGTTCGACCGTGCCGCTGGCCGGCGTCAGCGCCAGCAGATGCGAGGCCGCCGCCGGCCGGTAGTAGACGCGCCGGCCATCGCTGGCGACGCGGCTGGCTTCGGCCGGTGCGGGGGCTCCGGCCAAGGCTTGGGCGCTGCTGCCGTCGACCGCGAAGCGCCAGACCTGCCAGGCCCCGCCGCGGTTGCTGCTGACCCAGATCTGGGGGCCGTCCCAGGTCGGTGGGCCGTACAGGAAGCCGTCGGCCGCCAGCGCGCGTGGAGTGCCACCGGGGCTGTCCAGCAGGCACAGGCCCGAGCGCTGCTGCTCGCCGCAGTGGCCGAGAAAGGCCAGCCGGCGTCCGTCGGCCGACCAGGCCGGCGCCGTGGCCCGCCCCGGCAGGCTGGTGAGTCCCTGGGCTTGGCCGCCGTCCAGCCGCGCCGTCCAGATCTGCGGCAGGCCGGAGCGCCTTGAGCTGAAGGCCAGCAGGCGCTGCGCCGCGTTGAAGTCGGGCTGGCGGTCCGAGGCCACCGAGCCGATGAGGCGGCGCGGCGCTCCGTTGCCACCATCCAGCGCCACTTCGCCGATGCTGACGTGGCCGCGCATCAGCGCATAGACGAGCTGGCCGTCGTGGCTCAGCGCCGGCGCACTGCCTTCCAGGCCCAGCGGCACCGCCCGCGCCTGGCGGCGGTCCCAGCGCATCAGCATGCGGGCGTCGTGCTGGGTGGTGGCGTAGATCAGGTCCTGGCCATCGGCGGCATAGGTGATGCCGTGCAGATAGTGCAGCTTCTCGTGGCTGAGCTGGGTGAGCTCGCCGCTGGCGAGGTCCAGCTCGAACAGGTCGCGCGTGCCGCCGGTGGCGTCGCTGCGGGCAAAGGCCAGCCGCGCGCCATCGGGCGACCAGGCGGGCTGGTGGTCGGGCAGGGCCTGGGGCGGGTTGCGCGTGAGGCGCTGGGCCGGCTCGCCATTTGGAGCAATGACGAACAGACCAGCTTGGCCGCCCTCGTCGCCGGTGAAGGCGATGCGGTCGCCGCGCGGCGACCAGGCCACCAGGGGCGTGAACAGCGGGTGGCAGGGCGCCAGCAGGCGCTTCTGGTTCTGCCGCAGGTCGTAGATCCACAGCTGGCACTGCTCGGGCGTGCGCCGCGCCGCGTAGACGATGGCATGGCCGTCCGGTGCCCAGGACAGGCCGACGACATCGCCCACCGCGCCGCCGATGGCCTGGGGCGCGGCGTGCAGGTCGGCCGTGGCGCGCAGATAGAGGTCCGCACCGCCCTGGCCCTGCCACCAGCCGAAGGCGAGCTGGCGGCCGTCGGGCGACAGGGCGCCGAGGAATTCGTGGCCGGTGTACTGGGTCAACGGCGTGATGGTCCAGCGGGCGGGCGTGACAGCCGCGCCGTCATCACGGTGTTGCAGCCAGAAGCCGACCGCGGCGAGCAGCAGAACCCCGGCCATGATGGCAACCCAGGGCCAGCGCGGAGAGGCGGAGGACTCGGCGGGCACGGCGGCATCGAGCAGCCGGACCGGCGCGATGAGGCGGTAGCCCTTCTTGGGAATGGTCTCGAGATAGGTCGGCGAATCGCTGTCGTCGCCCAGGGCCTGGCGGATGGACCAGATGGCGTTGTTGATGGCCTGCGGCGCGACGTATTCGTTGCCGTCCCAGATCAACTGGACGATGTCCTCGCGCGGCACCGTCTGGCCGGCGCGTTCGGCCAGCAGCAGCAGCAGGGCCATGGCCTTGAAGCGCAGGGGCCGCGTCTCGCCGTCACGCAGCAGGCGGTTGCCGGCGGCGTCCACCGTCCAGTCGCCGACCTGGAAGGGCTGCGCGGAGAGGGAGGGGGCGTCAGCCGGCGTCATGGGCGGCGTCGGTCTTCAGACGAGGAGGGGAGGGGTGACGAGCCTTACCCCCGGCACTGGTTGCAACGCTTAGGGCTGCTTGGTTCCCCACCTGACCCGGTTGGGCGCGCTTCCATGCGGGGAGGCCCGTCGAGGAGCATTGTAGGGCCTGTCCGTACTGCGCCAGTGCGGCCGCGAAGGCCGGTTCCCAGGGGTCAGGCCAGGCGCAGCGCTTCGCCCGCACTCGTGTGCGGGCAAGCGGTGTAACACCGCATGGCCCCTGGGAACCGGCCTTCCCTTCGGGTTGTGGCCTGAAAGCCCGTGCGCGACGTTGCTAATCCTCGCCGGGCGTACAGCCCGGCAGCGTTTTGCGCCTTGCTTACGGGCTTTCTGGCCGCAACGCGGCCCGCTGGCGCAGTGCGGACAGCCCCGGGCTCAGCAGCCCAGCTCCGAAAGTCCCGGGTGGTCGTCCGGGCGGCGGCCCAGGGGCCAGAAGAATTTGCGCTCTGCGGCGGCGATGGGCAGGTCGTTGATGCTGGCGAAGCGGCGTTGCATGAAGCCGGCGTCGTTGAACTCCCAGTTCTCGTTGCCGTAGGAGCGGAACCACTGGCCGGCATCGTCATGCCACTCGTAGGCGAAGCGCACGGCAATGCGATGGCCGTCGTGGGCCCACAGCTCCTTGATGAGCCGGTAGTCGAGTTCCCGGGCCCATTTGCGGGTGAGGAATTCCTTGACCTGCTCGCGGCCCATGGGGAACTCGGCGCGGTTGCGCCAGCGCGTGTCCTCCGTGTAGACCTGGGCGACGCGCGCCGGGTCGCGGGAATTCCACGCGTCTTCCGCCAGGCGGACCTTGTGGATGGCGGACTCGCGGGTGAACGGAGGCAGGGGAGGCTTGGTGTCCATGGTGGCTTGGAGAAGTTGTGATGTAGACAGATCTGTCTACTTCCAAGTCTAGAGCATGTAGACAAGTCGGTCTACACTGGGCCGAATGCTTGATGTTCCCGTCTCGTCCGATGCCGCGCCGCGCGAGCGCATCCTGGCTGCTGCCTACGGCCTGTTCTACCGCGACGGCATTCGCGCCACCGGCATCGATCGCGTGATCGCCGAGGCCGGTGTCACCAAGGTCACCTTCTATCGCCAGTTCCCCAGCAAGGACGACCTCATCGTCGCCTTTCTCGAGCGCCGCCACGAGCTCTGGATGGGCTGGTTCAGCGATGCGCTGGCACGCCATGGCGGCACGGCGCTGGCCATCGTGCCGGCCTTGCGTGAATGGTTCAGCAGCGCCGACTACCGCGGCTGTGCCTTCATCAACAGCGTGGGCGAGGTCGGGCCCGTGCATGCCGGTGTGGTGGACGCGGCGCGCGCCCACAAGCAGGACATGGCCGATGCGATTGCGCGGGTTTTGCCGCCCGGCCGGGGGCGCGCGGCGCGGGCCAGCGCTCTGGCCTTGGCGGTGGATGGCGCCATCGTGCAGGCGCAGATGCTTGGCGATGCCGAGGCCGCGCTGGCGGCCTTGTCGCTGCTGCTGAAGGCCGTGCTCAGCCCGGCAGGAACTGCCGGTTGATGGACAGATCCATGGCCAGCGCGAGCAGCGCGACGGCGGTGAGATAGCCCAGCAGGTGCATGCGGGCCTGGCTCATGGCCCAGTGGCCGCAGATCATGTAGCCCACCAGCGCCACCAGCTTGACGCCCAGCCACCAGTCGCGGATGGGGCTGTAGCCGATGGAACCCCACAGGCTCAGGCCGGTGACGACAAGGCATGCATTGACGCCGAACACCAGCACCAGCAGGCGGGCGTCCTTGGCGAAGGCCTGCACCGGCGGCGTGCCGAACTGGAACAGCAGCCCGCGCACGAAGAACAGGCCCACGCTGCACCAGGCCAGCAGCACATGCCACTGGATCATCTGGGTGTAGTACCAGGTCATAGGGCCCCTCGTCCAAGGAGTACCTTGGCCGGGACCGCTCTGCGGCCAACGGCCGCAGAGCTTCGGCAGGCACATGCCGCCCACTGGGCGCCATGTGTCCGGCCGAAGCCCCCGAGGGGACGGCGATGCTTGCGGCATTGAGCCGCAAGCACATCGTCATGACGGGCCGGCTCGGGAGCGGCCCAGCGCTCGGCCCGTATGGCGAGAGGCGAAAGATCCATGTCAGCGCAAGGCCAGATCGTCTTCGCTGAAGCGGATGTTCAGGGGCTCGATGAGCAGCTGCTTCTCGCCCGCCTCGACGGTGCCGGCCACCCAGGCCGCGATGCCGCAGTCGCGCGCGACCTGGGCCGTGCGCTCGGCGTCCTCGGCCTTGACGAAGATGGCGAAGCCGGCGCCCATGTTCAGCGTCGAATAGGCCTCGCGGTCGTCCTGGCCGGCCTGCTGCTGGATGAAGTCCAGCACGGCCGTCTTGGGCGGCACGGTGTGGATGCGGTAGGTCAGATGGCTGGGGTGGCGCAGCAGCTTGCGCCAGCCGTGGCCGGTGATGTTGGCGCAGTAGTGGGGCGCGATGCCGGCCTTCCACAGCGCCTCGGTGACGGGCGAATACAGGGCGGTGGGGGCCAGCAGGGCCTCGCCGTAGCTCAGGCCCGGCTCGATCTCGGTCAGATAGCCCTGGGGCAGGCGCTCGGCCAGCTTGCGCGCCAGGCTCAAGCCGTTGGCGTGGATGCCGCTGGAGGCCAGCAGCACGATGGCGTCGCCGGCGCCGAGCTTGTCGCCCACCGACAGGCGTTCCTTGGGGTTGATGAGGCCGGTGCAGGAGGCGGCCAGGTCGATGCGACCGTCTTCCACGATGCCGGCCAGGGCGGGCGTCTCGCCACCGCCCCAGGCAACCTGGCAGGTGTCGCAGGCGGCCTTCCAGCCGGCCACCAGGGCCTGGGCGCGCTGGGCGTCGCCGAACCAGTCGCTGCCGCCGGCGGCCCAGTAGGCCTGCACGACCAGGGGCGTGGCGCCGACGGTGATGAGGTCGTTGACCGCCATCGCGATGGTGTCTTGCGCAATGCCGGCGAAGAAGCTCTTGCCCGTCAGCTTGGCCATCTCGTCGGCCACCAGGGTCTTGGTGCCCAGGCATTCGACGATGGAAGCGATGTAGAACGGCCCCACGTCGACGACATAGGCCGATTCGCCCCGCGAGGCCTTGACCTCGCTGAAGCCGTGGCCGGCGAGGTGGGAGGCGGTGGCGGCGGCGGCGCGCTGGGCCGTGATCTTCAGCGGATCGATCAGGTCGTAGTTGACGCCGGCTTGGTCGTAGGTGAGGGGGGCTTGCGAGGTCATGGCGCGGGATTATCCCCGGTGGCCCCACCCATAGAATCTCGCCCATGAGTTATCAGGTCCTGGCCCGCAAATACCGTCCGCAGAGTTTCGAGCAGCTCGTCGGCCAGGAGCACGTCGTGCAGGCCCTGGCCAATGCCCTGACCCAGGGGCGCCTGCACCACGCCTATCTGTTCACCGGCACCCGCGGCGTCGGCAAGACGACGGTCTCGCGCATCCTGGCCAAGAGCCTGAACTGCACCGGGCCGGACGGCACGGGCGGCATCACGGCCCAGCCCTGCGGCGTCTGCCCGGCCTGCCGGGACATCGATTCGGGCCGCTTCGTCGACTATGTGGAGCTGGACGCGGCGTCCAACCGCGGCGTCGAGGAAATCTCCCAGCTGCTGGACCAGGCCGTCTACAAGCCGGTCGTCGGGCGCTTCAAGGTCTACATGATCGACGAAGTGCACATGCTGTCCAACACCGCCTTCAACGCGATGCTGAAGACGCTGGAGGAGCCGCCCGACTACCTGAAGTTCGTGCTGGCGACGACCGACCCGCAGAAAGTGCCCGTCACCGTGCTGTCGCGCTGCCTGCAGTTCAATCTGCGCCCCATGGCGGCGGCCGATGTGCAGTCGCACCTGACCAGTGTGCTGGGCGCCGAGAGCGTGCCGGCCGAGCCGGGCGCACTGCGCCTGCTGTCGCGGGCCGCGCGCGGTTCCATGCGCGATGCGCTGTCGCTGACCGACCAGGCCATCGCCTTCGGTGCGGGTTCGCTGTCCGAAGCCGGCGTGCGCCAGATGCTGGGCAGCGTGGACCGTGGCCATGTGGTGGCCATCGTCGACGCGCTGGCCGCTGCGAGTGGTGAAGCGGTTGTCGCCCAGGCCGATGCGCTGCGCGGTGCGGGCCTGTCGGCCGCCGGCACGCTGGAGGATCTGGCCACGCTGTTCCAGCAGATGGCGCTGGCCCAGGCCGCGCCTGCAGCCCTGGACGACGCCGACGCCGAGACCGCCGAAATCCGCCGCCTGGCCGCAGCCCTGCCGGCCGACGAAATCCAGCTGATGTACAGCATGGCCCTCCACGGCCGCGCCGAGCTGCACCTGGCGCCCGACGAATACGCCGGCTTGCTGATGGTGCTGCTGCGCATGCTGGCCTTCCGTCCGGCCGGCACAAGCCCCAAGGCCGTCAAGGCCGCGGCCCTGGTGAGGCCGCCGGCGGTGGCCAAGGCCGTCGTGGCCGTGCCCCTGCCCAAGGTGGCGCCGCCCGCGCCCGTCGCGGTCCCCAAGACTGCCGCAACGGCGCCGGTGGCGGTGGCCGCGCCTGCGGTGGTCGAGCCGCCCGCCGCGCCCAAGCTCAGCGATCGCCTGCGACCCAAGCCGGTCGAAGTCCAGGCCGAAGACGAGGCCATGGACCAGGACGGCCCGCCGCCCGACGACGCACCGCCGCCGTGGATGGAGGCCGATGACGTGCCCGCTGCCGTGACCGCGGCTGCCCGCGAGCCCGAAGCACCGCGTCGCGCCGAACTGCGCGAGACGCCCGAAGGCGCGCAATGGGCTGAGCGCATCGGCGCGCTGAATATCGTCGGCATGACGGGCGAGCTGGCGCGCCAGGCCCAAGCCCTGGGCTGCGCGACCTTGGATGGCCGCGAGGTCTGGAAGCTGCGTGTCGAGCGTGAATCCCTGCGGGCGCCGGCCCTGGTCGCCAAGCTCGAAGCGGCGCTGAACGCCCGGCTGGACATCGAGGCGGGCGTGGCCGAAGACTCCATCGCCCTGCGCACGGCGGCCCGCGCCGAAGCCGAGCAGCGCGCGGCCGAGGACCTGGCCGCCCAGCATCCGATGACGCGGACGCTGCTCTCCCAATTCCCGTCGGCACGCATCCTGCCGGGCTCCGTGCAGCCCGTGCTGACGCCCACTCCCTAGACAAGGACAGCATCATGATGAAGAACCAACTCGCCGGCTTGATGAAGCAAGCCCAGGCGATGCAGGACAACCTGAAGAAGGCTCAGGAAGAACTCGCCAACATCGAGGTCGAGGGGCAGAGCGGCGCCGGCCTGGTCAAGGTCGTCATGACCTGCAAGAACGAAGTCCGCCGCGTGACCATCGATCCCAGCCTGCTGACCGATGACAAGGACATGCTGGAAGACCTGGTCGCTGCCGCCTTCAACGATGCGGTGCGCCGCGCCGAGGCCACCAGCGCCGAGAAGATGGGCAAGCTCACGCAAGGCATGCCCCTCCCTCCCGGCATGAAGTTCCCCTTCTGATCGCTTGAACGCACTCGATACCCTCATCGAGGCGCTCAAGCGCCTGCCCGGCGTGGGCCAGAAGTCGGCCCAGCGCATGGCCTACCACCTGCTGCAGCATGACCGGCTGGCCATGCCACGCCTGGCCGACGCCCTGGCGGCGGCGGGCGAGCGCATCAAGCATTGCGAGCGCTGCCACACCTTCAGTGAGAAACCGCTGTGCATCGTTTGCGCGGACACCAAGCGCGACGGCCGGCTGCTGTGCGTCGTCGAGACGCCGGCCGACCAGGCCGCGCTGGAACGCACCGGCTCCTACCTGGGCTACTACTTCGTGCTGCTGGGGCGGCTCTCGCCGCTGGACGGCGTCGGCACGCGCCAGATCGGCGCGGCCGAGCTGCTGGCGCGGGCGACGGAGGAGGGCGTCGAGGAAGTCATCCTCGCCACCAGCTTCACCGCCGAGGGCGAGGCCACGGCCCATGTGCTGGCCGAGGCCCTGCGCGCGCGCGGCATCAAGTCGACGCGACTGGCGCGCGGCGTGCCGGTGGGGAGTGAGCTCGAATATGTGGACCTGGGCACCATCGCCCATGCCTTGTCCGACCGACGATAAGAAGAGGAGACGCCGCCATGACCATCGCCCAGATCTGCCTGCTGATCGCCTGCCTGCTGCCCATCGGTTGCGCCGGGCTGGCCAAGTCCAAGGGCTTCGGCAAGCGCCGCCGTGATGGCGGCTTCGACAACAACCAGCCGCGGGAGTGGCTGGCCAGGCTCGACGGCTGGCAGGCTCGCGCCAATGCGGCCCAGGCCAACAGCTGGGAGGCCTTGCCGATCTTCATGGCGGGCCTGTTCGTCGCCCATCAGCACCAGGCCGCCCAGGCCACGGTGGACCTGCTGGCGATGGGCTTCATCGCCACCCGGCTGGTCTTCATCGCCCTCTACGTGGCCGACAAGGCCTCGCTGCGCTCCCTGATGTGGGTCGCAGGCCTGGCGGCCTGCGTCGCGCTCTTCATCGTCCGCTGACCTGAGTCAGGGCGTGGCCGCGGCCACCACATTGCGGCCCTTGCCGCCCTTGGCCTTGGGCTGCGGCTTGGCCGCCGCCACCTTCACCGCCGGCTTGGCGGGCGTCGCGGCCTTGGCCACGGCCGGCGCGGCGGGCGTGTAGACGACGATGGCCTGGCCCGGCTTGAAACGGGCGTTGTTGCCCAGCTTGTTCCACTGCGCGACCTGCTCGGCACGGACCTTGTAGCGGGCGGCGACGCTGGCGACGGTGTCGGCTTTGCCAGCCTTGAGCGTCACGCGCCGCAGCGGCGGCGCATCGGGCGCGAGGTTGAGGCTGGCGGTGTCGGCCAGGCGTTCGGACACGTCGGCCATGATGTGCTCGCCGCGCGGCACCAGCAGCGTGGAGCCGGCCTTGACCAGCATCTTGGGCGGGATCTTGTTGATGTCGCGCAGCAAGGCTTCGCTCATGCCGTTGCGCTTGGCGGCCTCGCCGGGACTCATGGTCTTGGGCACGACCCAGGCCGTCCAGCTGGCCATGGGGCCGGTGTGGCGGGCCAGGTTCTCGGCAAAGGCGCTGGCCTGGTCATAGGGCAGCAGCACCTGGGAGGTGGCAGCGGCCAGGATGACCGGCTTGTTCATCTGCGGATTGAACTGCTGGAAGGTCTCCAGCGAGATGCCGGCGAACTGGGCAGCCAGGGCCACGTCGATGTCGCGCTCGATCTTGACGCTCAGGAAATAGGGGTGGTTGGCCACCACCGGCAGGGCCAGCGAGTAGCGGTCGGGCGCGAAGACGATGTTCTTCACGGCCTGCAGCTTGGGCACGTAGTAGCGCGTCTCGTCGGGGATCTTCAGGCTGGCGTAGTCGGTCGGCAGGCCCAGCTTCTGGTTGCGCGCCACGGCCTTCTGCACATTGCCCGGGCCCCAGTTGTAGGCGGCCAGGGCCAGATGCCAGTCGCCGAACATCTTGTAGAGGCGGCCGAGGTAGTCCAGCGCGGCGCGCGTGGAGGCCAGCACGTCACGGCGGTCGTCGCGGAAGATGTTCTGCTTGAGGTCGAAGTCGCGGCCGGTGGCGGGCATGAACTGCCACATGCCGGTGGCCTTGGCCGACGACACGGCGTGGGTCACGAAGGCGCTTTCCACGAAGGGCAGCAGGGCCAGCTCGGCCGGCATGTTGCGCTTCTCGACCTCTTCCATGATGTGGAAGAGGTAGCGGCTGCCGCGCGTCGTCATGCGCTCGACGTAGTCGGGGCGGGCGCTGTACCAGGCCTCGGCCTTGCGCACCCAGTCGTCGTCCAGGTCCTGCAGCTGGAAGCCCTTGCGCACGCGGGCCCACAGGTCGGCGTTCACCTCGGGCGAATCGAGATCGATCTTCTCGCCGGGGCGCAGGTTGTCTTCCAGCAGTTCGGCCGCCATGGCACGCACCGGCACGGCGGGCGCAGCGGGTTCGGCCGTGGCGCTCGCGACGGCCGCGGCGGCGGGCGGGGAGAGGGGTGTGTCGGTCGCGGGCGCTTCCGCGGTCGGGGTGGTGGTGGCGCAGGCAGCCAGCAGGGCGGCCAACAAGAGGGGCGAGAGGCGGTGGATCAGGGTCATCGGAATCCGTTCTTCCATTCGCGCAGGGTCGCGAACACATCGACCGGGCTGGGCGCGGCCGGGAGTTTCAGGGGCGCGTGGCGGCGGGCGGCCTCACGCAGAGCGGGTTCGGTGCAGCGCAGGAAAGGGTTGATGCGGACCTCGGTGCCGATGCGGCCCGGCAGCGTGGGCCGGCCTGCACGGCGCTCTTCCTCGCACCATGCGGTATAGGCCGCCAGGGCCGTGTTGGCCGGGTCCACTTCATGCGCGAAGCGCAGATTGGACAAGGTGTATTCATGGGCGCAGCAGACGCGCGTCTCGGGCGGCAGGGCCGCCAGGGACTGCAGCGAGGCATGCATCTGCGCCGGCGTGCCTTCGAACAGGCGGCCGCAGCCACCGCTGAACAGGGTGTCGCCGCAGAACAGCAACGGCTCGCCGCCCGGCACGTCAGAAGCAAAGTAGGCGATATGGCCGGCCGTGTGGCCGGGCACGTCCATGACGGCGAACTTCAGGCCGAGCAACTCCACCGTGTCGCCGCCGTGCACGCGCTGCACCGGTTCGGGCATCTTCTCGTGGGCGGGGGCGTAGATGGGGCCTTGCAGGCGCTCGCGCAGCGCATCGACGCCGCCGACGTGATCGCCATGGTGATGGGTCAATAGAATGCCCGCCAGCGTCAGGCCCCGGGCGTCGAGCGCTGCCGCCACCGGGGCGGCGTCGCCGGGATCGACGACGACAGCCTCGTGGCCGTTGTCCAGCAGCCAGAGGTAGTTGTCGTCAAAAGCAGGAATCGGCGTCAGCGTCAAAGGCGCATCACCCATGACAGATAAAGCGCCGAGTATAGATTTGGCAGCCTGGCTGCAGACCCCGCCGGGCCAACATCTGCTGGCCTGGGAGCAGGCCCAGGTCGATGCGGCCGTGATCGATTTGTTCGGATTTCATGCCTTACAACTCGGCCTGCCCGAACTCGACGGTCTGTTGACCAACCGCATGCCGCACCGCTGGCTGGCCGGCCGCGACCTGCTGTGCGACTTCGACGCTCTGCCTTTCGAGAGCGCCAGCCTGGACCTGGTGCTGTTGCCGCATGCGCTGGAACTGGCCTGCGACGCCCATGCGCTGCTGCGCGAGGTCGAGCGCGTGCTGCGGCCCGAGGGGCGGCTCATCGTGTTTGGCCTGAACCCGGCCAGTCTCTGGGGCCTGCGCCAGAACCTGGGCCGCCTCAAGCGCCGCGGCGAGCCCTATCTGCCGCGCGATGGGGAGTTCATCGGCTACTGGCGGCTGCGCGACTGGCTCAAACTGCTGTCCTTCGACGTCGAGGCGGCGCGCTTCGGCATCTACCGGCCGCCGCTGCGTTCCGAGGCCTGGCTGCAGCGCTGGCGCTGGATCGACAACGTCGGCTCGCGCTGGTGGCCGGTGCTCGGCGCCGTCTATTTCATCCAGGCGGTCAAGCGCGTGCAGGGCATGCGCATGATCGGCCTGTCCAGGAACAAGCGCGTGGCCGGCAGCAAGGCACCGGCGGTCGCGCTGAACAACCATCACAAAAAAGAATGACCGAAGAAGCCAGCAAGCCTGCCGTCGCCATCAAGCGCCCGCAGGTCACCATCTATACCGACGGCGCCTGCAAGGGCAACCCCGGCCCCGGCGGCTGGGGCGCGTGGCTGAGCAGCGGCGGCCACGACAAGGAACTTTTCGGCGGCGAGCGCGAGACGACCAACAACCGCATGGAGCTGACGGCGCCCATCGAGGCGCTGGCGTCCCTCAAGCGCAGCTGCGACGTCGTCGTCTACCTGGACAGCGAATACGTGCGCAAGGGCATCACCGAATGGATCATGGGCTGGCAGCGCCGCGGCTGGAAGACGGCCGATGGCAAGCCGGTCAAGAACGCCGATTTGTGGATGCGCCTGGACGCGCTGCGCAAGCTGCACACGGTGGACTGGCGCTGGGTCAAGGGCCATGCCGGCGACCCCGGCAACGAGCGCGCCGACATGCTGGCCAACAAGGGCGTCGCCTCCATCGGACGCTGACCTCAGTACAGTCCGCGCCACCCCAAGACACCCAGCGAATGCCCATGAAGCTCCTGCCCCCGTTGATCGCGCTGCTGCTGGCCACTGGCTCCGTACTGGCCCAGGCCCAGACCTACACGGTGATGTGCGCCAAGGTGAGCTGTGGGCATCTCTTGGTCAACGAGACGGTGACGCGGCTGGAGACCGACCACAGCTACCGCAACAACGGCCGCGGGCCCGACCAGAAGGAAGTCATCGAGTTCGGCGCCGATGGCGCCTGGATCGGCTACCGCACCGAGGGCGTGTCGACCTATGGCGCGCGCATCGACGAAACCTTCGAGCTGAAGGATGGCCGCGCCACCTGGCGCTCGCCGGTGGACAGCGGCGACAAGCCCGGCGTGGGTCGCGACCTCGTCTACCTGCCCGTGCAGGCCACGCCGGCCTGGTCGGGCCGCATTGCCCGCACCCTGCTGCAGCGCCCTGGCCAGCGCGCGGCGGCCCTGCCGGTGGGGCAGGTCAGCATCGAACGAGTGCAGACGCTCAGGCCCGCCGGTGCCAGCTTCGATGTCGGCCTCTACGCCATCAATGGCTTTGACCTCGACCCCTACTACCTCTGGCTGCGTGAAGACAACCGGGCCCTGTTCGCCAAGGTCGACCCCGGCTGGGGTGGCACCCTGCTGCAGGGCTTCGAGGGCGAGATGGACCGCCTGTCGGATGTGCAGAAGGACGCCCAGATCGCGCGCCTGCAGAAGCTGGCGAAAGAGCTGCCCAAGGCCCTGCCGGGCTTGACCGTCATCGAGAACGTGCGCTGGTTCGACTCCCAGGCCGCCAAGCTGCGCGGCCCGTCGGACGTCTACCTGTTCGAAGGCCGCATCGCAGCCATCGCCAAGCCCGGCAGCCTGAAGACTGCCGAACCGGCTCAGCGCATCAGCGGCAAGGGCCGCACCCTGCTGCCCGGCTTCATCGACATGCACGCCCATCTCGATGCCGGCGCGCTGCTGCTCAACCTGGCCTCGGGCGTGACGGCGGTGCGCGACGTCGGCAACAGCAATGCCGACCTGGCCGAACTGCGCGGCCGCATCGAGCGCGGCGAAGTGCTGGGCCCGCGCATCGCGGCCAATGGCTTCATCGAGGGCAAGAGCCCGTTCTCGTCGCAGGCCGATTTCGTACCGGACAACCTGCCCGACGCACTGGCTGCCATCGACTGGTACGCCGCCCGCGGCTACCGCCAGCTCAAGCTCTACAACTCCATCCGCCCTGAATGGGTCAAGCCCATGGTGGCCCATGCGCGCGAGCTGGGCCTGCGCACCGGCGGCCATGTGCCGGCCTTCATGACGGCGCGCCAGGCCGTCGAGGCGGGCTATGACGAGCTGCACCACATCAACCAGGTCACGCTGAACTTCCTCGTCGGCAAGGGTGACGACACCCGCACCCTGCTGCGCTTCAACCTGGTGGGCGACAAGGCCGCCGACCTCAAGCTCAACGACAGCCGCACGCAGGACTTCATCGCGCTGCTGAAGAAGAAGGGCACCGTCGTCGACGCGACCATGACGGCCTTCGAGGCCACCTACACCCAGCGTCAGGGCCAGCCCAGCCCCAGCTATGCGATGGTGGCAGCCAATCTGCCGGCCGTCGTGCAGCGCGGCTATCTGTCCGCCGAGGTCGACCTGGACGACGCCAAGGCCAAGCGCTGGGGTGCCAGCTGGAAGGTCATGATGGACCTGCTGCGCCGCATGCACAAAGCCGGCATCCCGCTGGTGGCCGGCACCGACGCGACGCCGGGCTTCGCCTTCCAGCGCGAGCTGGAGCTCTATGTGCAGGCCGGCATCCCGGCTGCGCAGGCGCTGAAGATCGCGACCTGGAACGGCGCCAAGTACAGCGACCGCCTCAGCGAGATCGGCAGCATCGAGCGCGGCAAGCAGGCAGATCTCGTGCTGGTCGACGGCGACCCGGTGGCCGATATCCGCGCCATCCGCCGCACGGCACTGGTCATCAAAGGTGGCCAGGCTTTGTCGCCTTCTGAGCTGTACCAGACCATGGGCATCCTGCCCTTCGTGCCGGCTGCGGAGGTGGTGAAGTGAAGCGTCTTGCCGCCCTGCTGCTGGCCCTGCCGCTGCTCGCGCAGGCCGACACCACCTTGCGCTTCTGCGCCGCCGGCAGCCCCAAGACCTTCGACCCGGCGATGACCGACAGCAGCATCGACCACATCACCCACCTGCCCATCTTTGGCAACCTCGTCGAGGTCAAGCGTGGCGGCGACCAGTACATCCCGGGCCTCGCGACGAGCTGGAGCGTGAGCACCGACGGCCTGGCCTACACCTTCGAGCTGCGCCGCGGCGTGGCCTGGCAATCGAGCGAAGCCTTCAAGCCGACGCGCGAGTTCAACGCCGACGACGTGATGTTCACCTTCGGCCGCCTGCTCAACCGCCAGGATGGACCGGGAAGCGCCTTCGCCAAGGCCCTGCCGGGCGTGTCGCCGTATGTGGCGTCCTTCGGCTGGGAGAAGCTGATCCAGAAGGTGGAGAAGCTCGGCGACTACCAGGTGCGCATCACGCTGGCCGAGCGTGACGCGAGCTTTGTGCATGCGCTGACGCTGGCCTTCGCGGCCATCGAGTCTGCCGAGCTGGGCGCCCAGCTGCTGAAGGCCGGCACGCCGCAGCGCCTGGCGCAACTGCCCATCGGCACCGGGCCCTTCCAGCTCAAGAGCTTTCGCGCGGACGCCGTCATCCGCTATGTGAAGCATCCGGGTTGGTGGCGCAAGGACGAGAAGCCGCGTGCCGACCAGCTCGTCTTCGCCATCACGCCCGACGCCACGGTGCGCGCCCAGCGCCTCAAGCGCGACGAGTGCGACATTGCCTACCCCGTCGGCCCCGCCGAGCAGGCCGAGCTGGCCAAGAACCCCGGCATGAAGTTCGCCACCGCGCCCGGCATGAATGTGGGTGTGCTGGCCTACAACACCAAGCGTCCGGCCCTGGCGAAGCTGGAGGTGCGCCAGGCCCTGGACATGGCCATCGACCGCGCGGCCATCGTGCGCACCGTTTACGGCGACGCTGGCTCGCTGGCCACCACCGTCGTGCCGACGGCCAACTGGGCCCACGATGCGACGCTCAAGGCCGCGCCCCATGATCCCGCCAAGGCGCGCGAGCTGCTGCAGAAGGCCGGCGTGCTGCCGCTGAACATCACGCTCTGGGCCATGCCCGTCACGCGCGTCTACAACCCCAACGGCCAGCTGATGGCCCAGATGATCCAGGCCGACTGGGCCAAGGTCGGCGTCACGGCGCGCATCGTCACCTACGAGTGGGGCGAGTACCTGCGCCGCATCGATGCGGGCGAGCATGACGCGGCCTTGAGTGGCTGGAACGGCGACCCCGAACCCGCCGGCACCATGGGTCAGCTGGCCTGCGGTGCCGCCAGCGGCACCGGCGGCTGGTGCAGCCCGGCCTATGACAAGCTGCTGGCCGAGGCTCGCCAGGCCCTGAAGCAGGAGGACCGCAAGGCCCTGTATGGCAAGGCCCAGCGCCTGGTGCTGGAACAGCTGCCCTGGACCCCCATGGCCTATGGCCGCCCAGCCGTGCCGCAGCGCGCGGCGGTCAAGGGCTTTGTCCTCGACCTGGACGGCAGCATGTATTTCGACGGCGTATTGCCGCGCTAAAAGGAAAACGAGATGAGCATCAAGAGCGACAAGTGGATCCGCCGCATGTGCGAGCAGCACGGCATGATCGAACCCTTCGAGCCCGGCCAGGTGCGCGAGCAGGACGGCCGCAAGATCGTCAGCTACGGCACCAGCAGCTATGGCTATGACATCCGCTGCGCGCCCGAGTTCAAGGTCTTCACCAACATCCACAGCACGGTGGTGGACCCGAAGAACTTCGACGAAAACAGCTTCGTCGACGTCAACAAGGACGTCTGCATCATCCCGCCCAACAGCTTCGCGCTGGCGCGCACGATGGAGTACTTCCGCATCCCGCGCAATGTGCTGACGGTCTGCCTGGGCAAGAGCACCTATGCCCGCTGCGGCATCATCGTCAACGTGACGCCCTTCGAGCCCGAGTGGGAAGGCTATGTGACGCTGGAGTTCAGCAACACCACGCCGCTGCCGGCCAAGATCTACGCCGGTGAAGGCTGCGCCCAGGTGCTGTTCTTCGAGAGCGACGAGGTCTGCGAGACCAGCTACAAGGACCGGGGCGGGAAATACCAGGGGCAGGTGGGGGTGACGCTGCCCAAGGCTTGAAATCGAGAGCCCCTCGTCCGGTCTCGCGCCGCTGAACGCGGGCTGGCCCAGCCGGGACCGCGCTGCGGCTCGCGCCGCAACGCTTCGGCAGGCTCAGGCCGTCCACTGGACGCCCTGTGTCCGGCCTCAGCCCCCGAGGGGACGGCGATGCTTGCGGCGTCGAGCCGCAAGCACATCGCCTCGGCGGGCCGGCTCGGGAGCGGCCCAGCGCTCGGCGCGCAAACACGGACAAGACTCAGCCGCCCATCCGAGCCAGATAGCCCATCAACCCGATCCTTCCTGCCCGCATCACCCGCTTGTGATTCCATCGGAACAGCGGCGCCAGCAGCGGCGCCGTCCAGGCCAGGATGCCCGGCGGCAGCGTGACGCGCCAGACGAAGGTCACATCGGTATGCGCACCCACCTCCGGCGCAGCCTGCTTCATCAGCCAGATGCCTTCGCCGGCCAGCGTGCCGGCCGCCCGGGCGCGCAGGCGCTCCTCTTTCAGCACCTCGGTCACTTCCAGCACCAAGTGCAACTTGTAGCCCAGGCCGGTGCGGAAGGTGAGCTGCTGCTGGCGGCCCACGCCCTGGGCGTCGCCGTCATGCAAACGTTTCACGCCGACAACGCCAGGCCACCAGCGGGGCCAGTGCTCGGTCTGGGTGATGGCCTGCCAGACCTGGGGAACGGGCGCGTCCAGGCGCCAATGGCTGACCAGATCAAAAAAAGCGATTTGAGACATGCAAAGGGGATACGCCGCACTACCCAGGGTAGATGCTGAGGTTTACGCTGCATCCGAAAATCTTCACGCCGCGTAACAGCTTGTCATGACCACCTCTGCCACCCCCGCCCAGGCCCGCGCGATACGCCGGCGCCTGCTGGAGCGGGTTGCCGACACCGACGACAGCCACCTGACCGTGCCCGCGGGTGCGGCCGGCTGGCAACCGTTCGGCGAAGGCGTGCAGATCAAGGTCTTGCATGAGAACGACGGCATTCTGAGCTATCTGCTGAAGTTCGCGCCCGGCGCTCGTCTGGAGGCCCACCGCCACCCGCTGGACGAGGAATGCCTGGTGCTGGAGGGGGTGCTCAAGGTCGGCAGCCAGGTCGAGGTCGGCCCCGGGGGCTACCACTTGGCCCGCGCCGGCAGCCTGCACGCCGGCATCAGCACCGAGACCGGCGCCACCATCTTTTTGCGCGGCGCCGAGCCGCACGTCGACCAGTTGCTGGTCTGAGAAGCCGTGAACGAACGCCACACGCCCGCTCAGCCCGCCGCAACGCCGCCACTCGGCGTTGCAAATGCGCGCCGTAGCCCGAGCTACGGCTGTGCTTTGCGCCTTGATTGGCGACGCTGCGACGGCCTGCTCGGCCGCGCAGCGTCCATTCGCAGCTTCTGAGGAGCCTCCATGACCCTCCCTCACCCGAACGAAGCCGTGGACGAGCCGCCCCATCCGGCGCTGCTGTTCGACGACGTCGAGCCGCAGGAAGCTGACCTCGAGGACCCCTGCGTCGCGGAAGCGGCCGCGGCCAAACCTGGCTGCCCGACGCTGGACGACGCCCAGCTCGCCACCTGGATCGACGCCATCGTCGACCACGACGAGCGCGCGCTGCTGGCCCTGTACGAGGCGACGCTGTCGCGCGTCTACGGCCTGGTGCTGCGCCTGGTGCGCCGGCCCCAACTCGCCGAGGAAGTCGCCGAGGAGGTGTTCTTCCAGGTCTGGCGCCAGGCGCCGCGCTTCGATGCCGAGCGCGGCCGTCCGCTGACGTGGCTGCTGGGCATGGCCCGTTCCCGCGCCATCGACGCCATCCGCCGCGAGGCCCGCTTCCAGCATGAGGAGCTGGACGAAGAATGCGTGCCGCTCGCGTCGCCTGCCGCCGAATCGGGCGACGAGCTGCTGGCCGTGGCCCAGGGCCATGCCGAGCTGCACCGCGCCCTGCTGCTGCTCAAGCCGCAGCCGCGCCAGCTCGTTGCGCTGGCCTTCTTCAATGGCCTGTCGCACGAGGAGATCGCCAGCCAGACCCGCCTGCCGCTGGGCACGGTCAAATCGCAGATCCGCCGCGCGCTGATCACGCTGCGTGAAACCCTGGGCGACACTGGCGCCCATGCGCTGCCGGCTTGAAGGGGGACGACGCCATGACGACGATGCCCACCACCCCTGAATCCAACGACGACGACCTGAGTCCCTTGCTCAGTGAACCCTTTGCCCAGGCCTGGGCTTCCCCCGCGCCGGGCCTGCCCGGCCGCATGGGCGAACGGCTGGGCGAGCGCCTGGCGCGTTCGCTGAAGGCCGAGCAGGGCATGGTCACCGTGCGGCGCCGCAAGGCCCAGGTCGATGCCCTGACCGAGGGCGTGCAGCAGCGTTGGCTCTACCGCGCCTCCGCGGGCCGTGCGCTGCGCCCGGGCGAGCCGCAGGCCGCCAGCGTCATCGAGCTGGAAGCCGGCGCGAGTTTCGCGCTGCCGGCCGGCGGTGCGCGCGAGTTCCTGGTCATGCGCGGCAGCGTCGAGATCGACGGCGAATCCTTGAGCCTGCGCGACTTCCTGCTGCTGCCGGCCGGCAGCACGCCTCATCTGGTCAGCCGCGATGGCGCCCATGTCTTCGTGCGAGAAGGCGAGGGCGCGGTCGAGCGCACCCTGGTGCGCGACCAGGAGGCCGGCTGGCCCGAGTTCGCGCCCGGCATCCGCCGCCGCGTGCTGTGGGCGGGTGGCGGCCAGGCGGCGCTGCTCTACCGTGCCGACCCCGGTGCCAACGTGCCCAACCACAGTCACGGCCATGACGAGGAATGCCTGATGGTGCAGGGCGAGCTCTTCCTGGACGACCTGCTGCTGCAGACCGGTGACTACCAGCTGGCCCCGGCCGGCACCGGCCACCGCATCACCGAGACGGACACCGACGTCATCCTCTACGCCCACGGTGACTTGGACCTGCAGTTCTGCTGACTTGAGCGACATCAGCGGCGGTTAGGGGCGGCTTTTCCGCCTTTATCCGCCCTTCAGTTTTTCGAGGCCCCGGCACGATGGCGGCACACGCCAGTCGTCCGCCGAGGCCCACCATGCTGATCCCGCTGCACCTGATTCCCATCCCCGCCGACGAACCCCGCGGCGCGGGTGACCCGGGCCATGCCTGGAGCGGCCTGAAGATCGCTCAGGGCGTGAATCTGGGCGATATCCGGGCGCTGGGCCTGACCACCGCGGGCACGGCCAGCGGTCCAGTCCGCAGCCGCGACCTGCTGCGCTTCGGCCAGCTGATGAACGACGCCGGCCTGGTCATCAACCCGACCCGCATGCTCTACGACCGCCAGTACGCCTATGAGCGCCTGGCCGATGGCCATGCCAGCGACCACCCCGGCCTTCGCGACCTGGCGCTCGATCTTTTCGAAGCCTATCAATCGGCCGGCGAGTGGATCGGCATGACCCACTGAGGGTCTGAGCGTCCCCCGATCACGGGGCTTTCCCCAGCCCGAAGTCTGCCTTTCCTCACCCCGGTGATTTGTACGCCCCGGGTTACCCTCGCGGTTTCGTCTTTTGCCGAACCGCTCCATGACCCGTTTCTCCCTCTCGCTGCTGGCGACCGCCGCACTGGCCGCCACCGCCCATGCCGACGAAGGCATGTGGATGCCCAAGCAACTGCCGCAGATCGCCAAGGCCCTGAAGGCCGGAGGTCTGGCGATGGACCCGGCCAAGCTCAAGGACCTGACCGAATTCCCGATGGGCGCCGTCGTGTCCCTGGGCGGCTGCACGGCCAGCTTCGTGTCGCCCCAGGGCCTGGCGGTCACCAACCATCACTGCGCCTACGGCAGCATCCAGTACAACTCCAAGCCCGACCGCGACCTGCTGAAGAACGGCTTCTATGCCGCATCGCTGGCCGATGAACTGCCTGCCGCCCCCGGCAGCCGCATGTGGGTGACGGTTGATCTGAAGGATGTCAGCGCCGACATCCTGAACGCCAAGACCCTGGCCCTGACCGGCAAGGCCCGCACCGACGCCATCGAGGCCACCGAGAAGAGCCTGGTTGCCGCCTGCGAGGCCGACCAGGGTCACCGCTGCAATGTCTACGCCTTCTTCGGCGGCCTGCAGTACCAGCTCATCAAGCAGCTCGAGATCCGCGACGTGCGCCTGGTGCATGCGCCGGCCACCGGCGTGGGCCTGTTCGGCGGCGATGCCGACAACTGGGTCTGGCCGCGCCACACCGGCGACTACAGCTACTACCGCGCCTATGTGGGCCCGGACGGCAAACCAGCCGACTTCAGCAAGGACAACAAGCCCTACCAGCCCAAGCACCACCTGAAGATGGCCAGCAGCCCGCTGAACTCGGGCGACTTCGTCATGGTGGCCGGCTACCCGGGCCGCACCAACCGCCACCGCCTGCCCACCGAGGTCGACTTCGCCTTCGGCTGGCAGCAGCCGGCCCAGGCCAAGGCCATGGGCGAGGCCATCGACCTCATCAAGGCCGAAACCGCCGGCCGCCGCGACGGCGAGATCAAGATGGCGGCCCGCATGCAGGGCCTGCAGAACTACTACAAGAACCTGCAAGGCCAGCAGCAGAGCTACGACGGCAGCGACATCCTCGCCCGCAAGACGGCCGAGTTCGACAAGCTCAAGGCCTGGGTCAACGGCTCACCCGAGCGCAAGGCACGCTACGGCGCCGACGTGGCCGCCACCGAGAGCCTGCTGGCCGAACGCCAGGCCATCGCGCGCGCCGAATACCTGGGCAGCTTCATCACGCCGTCGCTGCTGAACTCGGCCCGCCAGCTCTACCTGGTGGCCCAGGAGCGCGCCAAGCCCGATGCCGAGCGCAAGTCCGGCTACCAGGACCGCGACCTGCCGCGCCTGCGTGCCGCCCAGCAGCAGCTGGACCGCCGCTATGACGAGCAGACCGACAAGCGCCTGGTCGCCCACTTCATGGCCCAGTACCTGGCCCAGCCGGCCAACACGCTGAACCCCGCGTGGGTGGACCTGTTCGGCCTCAAGGCTGGCCAGGACGAAGCCAGCATCCGCGCCCAGTTCGACAAGGTCTACGCCGGCAGCAAGCTGTCCGACAGCGCCTTCCGCATGGGCTGGCTGGACAAGGACGTGGCCGCTTTCAAGGCCAGTGACGACGCCTTCATCAAGGCCGCCGTGGCCCTTTACGACGACGACCGTCGCCTCGAGAACCGCGACAAGGAACTCGGCGGCAAGTTGCAGAAGGCCTATGCCGGCACGCAGCAGGCGCTGATCGACTATCACGCCAGCCGTGGCGAAGCCGTCTACGCCGACGCCAACAGCACGCTGCGCATCAGCTACGGCAAGGTCGAAGGCCGCAACCCCGGCACCGACGGCAGCACCTGGACGCCGTTCACGACGCTGCGCGGCATCGTCGCCAAGCACCGCGGCCCGGACGAAGCCGGCGGCGAGTTCAATGCGCCTGCCGAGCAACTGGCCGCCATCAAGGCGCGCAACTTCGGCAAGTACTACGTGAAGAGCCTGGACTCGGTGCCTGTCAACTTCCTGTCCACGCTGGACACGACCGGTGGCAACTCCGGCTCGCCGGTGCTGAACAAGAACGCCGAGCTGGTCGGTCTGCTGTTCGACGGCACGCTGGACGCCGTCATCTCCGACTGGGACTTCAACCCCAAGATGGTTCGCAGCATCTCGCTGGATGCGCGCTACATGCTGTGGCAGATGAGCACGGTCGACAAGACGACGCGCCTGCTCGACGAAATGGGCGTCAAGTAGACCACCCCTACCGGCTGACGCCGGCCCCTCAAGGGGCGCTGCCAGTGGCCCGGCACAGCGCTTGTGCTGCGGTAAAGGCTCATATCGCGTAGCGATGTGACGCCGGAGCCAAAGCCGGTTCCGCGGCAGCCGATGGAGGAGAAGAAAGGCAGCGACCCGCTGCCTTTCTTCGTTTGGTTCTTACTCCTTCAAGACGGCTTCCACCTGGATGCGCAGGTTGACGTCCATCTTGAAGCCATAGTCCTTGCCGGCGATCAGGCCGAAGTCCTCGCGGTTGAAGGTACCCGAGGCATCGGCGCCGCACCAGTCGCGCTTGAACAGCGGGTGGGGCATGCACTTGAGCTGGTGGATGGTGAGCGTCATCGGCTTGGTGCGACCGTTCAGCGTCAGCTCGCCGACCAGCTTGCCTGGCGCGCTGTCGAAGCGGCCCTTGAAGCTGGCGTTCGGGTTTTTGGCGACGTTGAAGAACTGCTCACCCTTGGCCCAGCCATTCATCGCGTCCAGGCCGAAGTCGATGCTGGCCAGGTCCATCTGCACGTCGACGCTGCCGCTGCCGCTGGCCTTGTCGTAGGTGATGGTGCCGGCGTTCTTGGTCAGCTTGCCGCGCCAGTAGGACATGCCCATGTGGTCGGCCTCGAAGCTGGGGTAGGTGTGGGCCGGGTCGATGACATAGATGGCCGGCGCGGCCTGGGCCAGCGAGGTTGCCAGCAGGATGGGCAGCAGGGCGAGTCGGTGCATGGAAGTCTCCAGGAATCAGTGGAAGGGTGATGAGAGGCGCTTGCCTGACACTATGACGAAGCGGGCGGCGCGATTTCGACAGCAGCCTGCAAATTTCTGTGACTGCATGATCACTCGACTCTCCATCGCGCTGCTGGCCTTGACCCTGGCGGCCTGCACCTCGCTCAAGCCCCAGTCCGCGCCCGAGAAGCGCTACACCGCCGCTGAGCTGCTCGCGCTCAAGCCAGGCGACTTCAGCTGGCCAGCTATGTCCATGGCCGGCGAGCGCGCCCAGCGCGAGGCCGCCCTGGCCGACATCCGCGCCCGCATCGCTCTGCCACCCGGCGCCGAGCGTGATGCGGCACTGCCGAAACTCTTCGACCTGGTCGCGCAATACAACCTCGAGATCGACGCCGCCCGGCCGCTGCTGCTGCAGGCCTTGCCGACGCTGGCCAGCCGCGACCCTGACTACCAGCGTGCGCTGCTGACAGCGGCACGCACCCTCTATGTGGTGGAGTCGCAGTCCACCCTGCAATCCCTCCTGCCCCAGCTCAGCGCAAGCAAACCCTTCGCCATCGCGGCCTATTCGTTGAAGGCCGCCAACCCGGGCTATGCCGAGTTCATCCGCGACCTCGTGCCGCGCCAGTTCCCGCAGTGGCGTGATGACCCGCGGCTGGTGGCCTTGATGGACGACGTCGCCCTGGTGCGCGTCTCCCCGCCGCCGCTTGCCGACCTGCTCGCTGCGCCGCTGCGCCCCGGCTACCCGGCGCTCTACAGCCTGCAGCGGCCTGGCCGCGCGCAGATGGGACTGGTGCTGGTGCGCGGCGCCGACGGGCGCTTCGTGCGCGATGCTTTCGGGCGCCTCTTCGCCCAGCCCCAATTGGCGCTGTCGCGCAGCGGCCTGCCCGGCACCATCACCAATGGCAACACGCCACAGGGCGTCTTCACCATCGTCGGCGCCGGCACGGCGACCAACCCCAACATCGGTCCCACGCCCTATCTGCACAGCAAGCTGCCCGTCGAAGCGGCGCCGGCCGAGTTCGAACATGTCGACCGCCTGGTGGCCGACTGGAGCGAGGCCGCCTACGCGAGCTTCCTGCCGCCGAGCTGGCGCGACGAGCCCAGCATCAAGGAAGCCTGGCTGGCCGGCCGTGCCGGCCGCGATGAACTGCTCGTCCACGGCACGACGATCAGCCCGGCCTACTACGCCGGCACGAGCTACTTCCCCGGCACGCCGCAGCAGGGCTGCATGATCTCCAACGAGGACTGGGACCCCGCCACCGGCCATCTGCTGGCCAGCCGCCAGCTGACGCTGGCCCAGGTCTATGCAGCCGCCAGCCCGCGGCAGGATCTGGCGGGCTATCTGGTCGTCGTCGAAGTGCCTGGCCAGGGAGCGGTGACACCGGTCGAGGCGCAGGCCCTGGTGACGGCGGCGGGGCGCTAGCGTCAAGGCAAGCGCGGCGGCGGGCGTCTGGTGGGAAAGCTGGCAAAATCCAGTTTCTGCTGCGAAGCAGCCGCGTATGAACCCGGTTCCTGCGCGTGAATGAGCCGCCTGGCCCTGCCGTGGCGGCATTTTTTCAGGCCCCCGTGATCCAGGGGCTTGGACCCAGGGCATATCCCAAAGTCCGACCGAGCGGTCGGCCGGGACAATCTCCAGCTTTGCTTCAACCAGGCCGCGCCACAAGCGCCGCCCTGATCCCATGGCACTTCAACACCTGACCGACGATCAGATCGCCACGATGACTCGCGCCCAAAAGGACGAGTGGTGGTTCAAGAACGTCTTCCGCGGCGACATGGCCCAGCTGACGCTGCGCTCGGGCTTGACGGGTTTCCTGCTCGGCGGCGTGCTGTCGTCCACCGGCCTGTACATCGGCGCCAAGACAGGCATCTCGCTGGGGGTCGGTCTCACGTCGGTCATCCTGGCCTTTGCGCTGTTCCGCGCGCTGCATGCCGCGGGCATGGCCAAGGACTACACCATTCTGGAAAACAACTGCACCCAGTCCATCGCCACGGCCTCAGGCTATGTGACGACGGCGCTGATCTCCAGCCTGCCGGCCTACATGCTGGTGACGGGCCATGTGCCGCCGGGCTGGCAGATCGCGGTGTGGATGTTCCTGATTTCGCTGGTGGGCGTGCTGCTGGCCTTCCCGTTGAAGCGCCGCTTCATCAATGAAGACCAGGCGCCTTTCCCCGAAGGCCGCGCCTGCGGCGTGGTGCTGGATTCGCTGTACCACGGCGAGGGCAGCGAGGGCATGTTCAAGGCCAAGCTGCTGGCCTGGGTGGCGGGCGGTGCCGCGCTGCTGCAGGGCATCTGCGGTGAAGGCTGGATGAAGCTGATCCAGTTCAAGCTGCTGGCCATGGACAAGTGGGCCGGCATGACCGAGCCCTGGCATCTGCACGACCGCATCGACGACTACTACTACGCCTGGGCCACCAAGGCGCAGGGCTTCATCCCCAGCATCCTGGGCACCGACTTCCGCACCCTGGGCCTGCGCCTGGTGGTGGACGCCGCGCTCATCGGCACCGGCGGCCTGATGGGCATCGCCATCGCCGCCAGCTGCTTCCTGGGCGCCTTCATCAACTTCGTCTTCCTGGCGCCGCTGATGATCCAGGCGGGCGACATCGTGCCGCGCCTGGGCGCCAACGGCGTGCCCATCCCGCTGAACCGCGTGGAGATCGTCAACCAGTGGTCGCTGTGGTGGGGCGTCACGATGATGGTGGTGGGCGCGCTGGTGTCGCTGCTGGCCAAGCCCGAGATCTTCACCAGTGCCTTCAAGCGCAAGGACGCCAAGGCCAAGGCCGACGAGCCCAAGAGCGACCTGCTCAAGGACATCGAAGTGCCGCTGTGGATCAGCTGGGTCGGCGTGCCCGTCGTCAGCCTGATGGGCTGCCTGGCCACGCACTTCTTCTTCGGTGTGCCGCTGTGGCTGACCATCGTGTCGCTGCCGCTGATCTTCGTGCTGACCGTCATCTGCACCAACTCCATGGCGCTGACCTCGTGGACGCCGACCGGCTCGCTGTCCAAGATCACCCAGTTCACGATGGGTGCGCTGGACCGCGCCAACCCCGGCTCCAACCTGCTGCCCGCCGGCATGACGGCCGAGATCTCGTCCAATGCGGCCAACCTGCTGTCGGACATCAAGCCCGGCTACATGCTGGGCGGCAAGCCCCGCCACCAGGCCATCGGCCACGTCATCGGCAACATCGCCGGCGTGCTGGTCTGCGTGCCGCTGTTCTTCCTGCTCTTCATCAAGACCGATGCCAGCGGCGCGGTCAACGTGGCTGGGATGGTGAGCGACCAGTTCGGCTTCCCCGCCGCGCTGCAGTGGAAGGGCGTGGCCGACATCATCGCCAAGGGCCTGAAGAGCCTGCCGATGTCGGCATTGATCTCCATGGGCGTTGCCGCCGTGGCGGCCATCGTCATCGAGGTGGCTCGCATCGTCACCAAGGGCAAGTCGGGCCTGTCGGCCGTGGCCATCGGCCTGGGCGTGACCCTGCCGCCGCAAGCCACCTTCATGATGTTCGTCGGTGCGCTGATGTTCTGGTACATGGCCCGCAAGCACAAGAAGTCGCCGGGCTCCAAGGGCTATCGCATCTGGGTGGAAGGCATGGAGCCCATCTGCGCCGGCCTGATCTCCGGTGCCGCCCTGATGGGCATCGGCGACGCGATCATCGGCGTGCTGATCTGATAATCACGCGTTGAAGTCTGTCCGTAGCTCAACTGGATAGAGCAACTGCCTTCCAAGCCTTCAAGTCGGCAGTTGCAAAGTGTTTGAAAATCAGGTGCTTACCGCAGGCACCGACCCCCGAGGGCAGCCGCAGGGGTACACAAGGCGGCGTTAGCTCAGCTGGATAGAGCACCGGCCTTCTAAGCCGGGGGTCACAGGTTCGATTCCTGTACGCCGCACCATTTCCGCCTTCCGTCGGCCTCCAGACGGTGCTTCCGTGTCACTGCGCTGCTGCTTCAATGCCGGCCCGATGCGCACGCAAGGTTCGTCGAGAGCCTTGCATAGCGTTGTGCGAGCGATGGTGGACGACCTCCACTTGTGCCTGTTCTCTGTTTTGCGCGCGTGCGCTTTTCGTACGAGTTCGCTGCTGCCGAAATGCCGATCAAGGCGGTGAGCGTCGCGCCGCTGCCAAAGGCAACAAGCGCGACCAGATCTATGTTTCTTCAATCACGGAGCGGGCTTTCGACCAAATAGGCCGAGTCTGATGGTTTGGATGCTCACTGAGGCCGACGCGTCGCAGGTAATCGAAACTATGAAGGACGACATGGCGCGTGCGAAGTCCTATGCGAGCGAGGCAAGGCAACTGAAACAGCCGATGACCACGAGAAGAACTGAATGCTTCCTGTGGGCGGAGTTGGAGTGCGGGAGTCCATGTATTGGATCCATCTGCGACACCGAGGTTGCAGAATGCCCAGATCCCCGATCTCCGGTGGCCCCGCCATGAAGGACGATTTCACTTCGCTTGATGCCACCTACTACATGCGCCTATTGGTCGACCGGGTGCCGACCATGCTGGCCTATTGGGATCGCGACCTGATCTGCCGCTTCGCGAACCGTGCCTATGAGGCGTGGTTCGGCGCCGACCCCGATCGCTTGTTGGGCACGTCCATTCGAGACCTTCTCGGCCCTCGGCTTTTCGAGCTGAATCATCCTTACATGGTCAAGGCGCTTGCCGGCGAGCGGCAGGTGTTCGAACGCATCATTCCAAGCCCGGACGGCGTGGAGCGCCACAGCCTGGCGGAGTACATCCCTGACGCGGTGGCCGGCGAGGTCAGGGGCTTTCTGGTCCAGGTCACCAACGTCACCGAACTGAAGCAAACCCAGGCCGCGCTGCGCCGCGAGAGCGAATTGCGTGCGCAGATCGAGCAGCATGCCGAGCGACTGCAAGCGTTGCTGCGCGAACGCACGGAAACCCTGGACGTGATGGCCCACGAAGTGCGTCAGCCGTTGAACAACGCGTCGGCGGCGCTGCAAAGTGCGGAAGGGTCGCTGCATGGCCAAGGCGACCGCTTTGCCTCCGGGCAGGTGAAGCAAGCGCAGCAGGTGCTGCGCGAGGTGATGCTGCGCATAGACAACACCCTGACCGTCGCGTCGCTGTTGGCTCGCCCGGACCCCATACAACTCGACGATGTCGACATCGACGCCCTGATCGCCATCGCCGTTGCCGACATGCCTGCCGCCGAGCGTAGTCGAATCAAGGTGGTGAGAGAGACCCGCACACGCGCCGCGCTGATGGACATGAGCCTCATGCGGCTGGCGCTGCGCAATCTCCTGTCAAACGCGCTGAAGTACAGCCCAGCGGACTCGCCCGTCACCGTGACGGTCACCGACACCGAGGACCCGCCAGCGCTGCGCATTTCCGTGACCGATACCGGTGGCGGCATACCGCTGGAATTGATGCCTCGCCTGTTCACGCGTGGCGCGCGCGGCGAAGGCGCGGCTCCACACGGCCTGGGCCTCGGGCTCTACATCGTGGAGCGCGTCATGTCTCTACATGGCGGCAAAGTCGCCGTGATGCGTACGGGGTCAGGCGGGACGCGCATCAAGCTGCTGATCCCGCAGGCGGATCGCGCCGACGACATGGTTACAGCGCCTTCAGCGGCGCCCTGAAGGCGTAGCCCACGCCGGATTTCGCTTGCAGCGGCATGGAAGCGTCGGTCACACGCTCAATGCGCCGGCGCAGGCGGAACACGGTGCCGTTCAACCCTCCCGGTGACTCTGCCTCGCTTGTCTTTCCGAGCTTTCGCGTCAGTGTTTCTCTTGGGACCACGTCGCCGTTGGCCTCTACAAAGCATTCGAGCAGGGCCAGGTCCTGGTCGCTCAGCTCGATGCGTGCGCCGTCCGGGGCCACCAACTGCAAGCCACGGCGATCCAGCCGCCAGGTCTTTTGCTGACCATCTCCGGGCCCAGCGCGGCGTTGTACCGCCTCGATGGCCACGGCGATCTGCTCGAACTGCGCTGGCTTTGCCAGATACATGTCAGCGCCAGCCTTGACGGCTTGCTTGAAGGTGTCCGACGCGAGTCGCCCCGACACGACCAGGACGCCCGCGTTGGTCCGCCGGCGCAGCACATGGATCAGGGCAAAGCCATCCACGCTCGGCAGCATCAGGTCCGCGATGTAGAAGTCGAAGCTGTAGGGATCTGCGCTGGCGAGCAGGTCCGCGCCATCGGCAAATGTTGTCACCTCGATCCCGTGTTCGCTGAGATAGCGGGATAGGCCGTCCGCGAAGAGGCGGTCGTCGTCAACTAGCGCCAGGGTACTCGGCAGCATGGAAAGCGTCGGAGTTGGACTGCCCGCGATTCAAACATGCGGGGAAACATGCTGAAAACTGCAATCGATTCCGAAACGCCCGTGTGTTTGCCATGTGCAAACAAATTTGCTTGCAGGGCACGCAATTGCCCTGCGTCCACTCGTTATCCGCCGGCTGAAGGAGCGGATGCCTGGCTGCTCAGATGCTGACGGGAGCGTCAGACCCAACGGCAGCCTTGCCGTTCTCGGGGGTTTGCACAAGCGCCTCGACCTGATCGAGCCAGGCGTCATCCCCGGCGGAGGCGGGTTTGGTGATCCATGCATCCACGCCGGCTGGCAGGAAGGGCAGCGGCGGCTCGCCGCTCAGCACCGCTGTCACAACCTTGGCGCCGAAAGCCTTCTTCACCCGGTTCGCCAGCGACTGCCCCGACCAGCCAGTTCCGAGGTTTTCGTCGGTGAGGAATACGGCCGACTGCAGCGTCACATAGTGCTCGAAGGCTGTTGAGACGTCGGGACATTCGAAGACAGGCAGTCCGCGCCGGCGCATCCGGTCTGCCAGAACCAGCCGTGCGACCTCGTCGTCCTCCACCAGGAATATGCCTCGGCCCAGGCGTTGGGCTCTCTGCAGGCTCTGGCCTCGCGGCAGGTCGCCGATGTCCAGCGGCGCGCCTTGTGCAACGACTGCAACTTCGACCCGCGTTCCCTTGCCCACCGTGCTGAAGACGTTCACGTGGCCCTGGGCGAGCCGCACCACATTGGACACGATGGACATTCCCAAGCCGTGCCCGCCCTGGCTCAAAGCGCCAGCTCCCTGCGAAAAGCGCTCGAACAGCCGGTTTCGGGTTGCGATGTCCATGCCAGCGCCGGTGTCTGCAACCACCAAAGTCAGCTTCCACCAGCCATCGCGCAGCGGCCTCGCGCGGAGCTCCACATGCACTTGGCCCGATTCGGTGAACTTGACGGCGTTGCCCACGAGGTTGTTGACGACCTGTGTGGTGCGCGGCGTGTCCAGGAGCAGCGGGGGCAGGTTGGAGGCGATATCGGTGGTGAAAGCGAGGCCCTTGACCTGCGCGGCAGGACGGAATTGTTCCGCTGCGGCCCGAACGAGCCGGCTGATGTCGCCTGGCGCTCGGTGCAGCTCCAACGGGCCGGTCTGCAGGCGCGACACTTCCAGCAATTGATTCAGCAGCTTCACGAGGTTGTCCGCCGAATCGATCAGGTGCCCTGCCAGATCGTCGGCCTCTTTGCCAGGTGGCAGCATGCTGCGCAGCATCCGGATGCCGCTGGTCATTGCCACAAGCGGCGTGCGCACGTCGTGGCTGAGGTCCGCCAGGAAGTCATCCTTGTCCCGAGCCACGCGCTCCGCCGCGTCGCGCTGCTCCTGCAGCCGCGCCTCACGCGACCGCAACCTGCGCCGGAGATGCATCCAGGCCGCTGCCGCCGCCAGCAGCGCGCCCAGAGAAAAGGCGGCCGCTGGGATGCCGTAGCGTTGCACGCGGTCAGGCGGGGATGGACTCGGCGACGCCTCTGCACGTTGGGATGGCAACGCCGCGCGGATCACGGCAGCGCGCGTGGTGGCCATGGGTCCGTCCGCGGTGGGTGAGTCGCGTCCAAGCCGTGTGAAATCGGCGACCGGCGCGGGCAGCGCCACGCGCATGTCGTGGCGCATGGTTGCCGTTGCAGGAGCGGGTGCGTGCGCGCAAGCGGCCGCCGTCGGCCATAGCAGATACAGCAACAGCAGGCGCATGGCGAGCGTGTCTAGCGCACCGTGTAAACGGCGATGGCATCGGAAAGGCGCGCAGCCTGCTGGCGCAGGCTTTCCGCTGCGGCGGCCGACTCCTCCACCAGAGCTGCGTTCTGCTGGGTGGACTGGTCGAGCGCCGTGACGGATTCATTGACCTGCTTCACACCGGTGCTTTGTTCTCGCGCGGCCCGGCTGATCTCGTCGAGCAGCGTGTCCACGCGCTCCACCTGGCTCACGATGTCCTGCATTACAGAACCCGCCTTGCCGACCAGTCCTGAGCCCGCATCCACCCGATCCACGCTGGTGCCGATCAGCGCCTTGATCTCGCGGGCGGCCTCGGCGCTACGCTGCGCCAGCGCGCGCACCTCGCTGGCCACCACCGCGAACCCGCGTCCAGCCTCGCCGGCACGCGCGGCCTCCACGGCCGCATTGAGTGCCAGGATGTTGGTTTGAAAGGCGATGCTGTCGATGGTGCCGATGATGTCGGAGATGCGACGCGAGCTTGCAGCGATCTCGTCCATGGTCGTCACCACCTGGCCCACGATCTGCCCGCCCGCCGCGGCCGCCTTGCTTGCATCGCTGGCTTGAAGTGCCGCTGCGTTGGCAGCGTCCGCCGCGCTGCGGACCGTGCCGTGCAGTTCCTCCATGGCCGAAGCTGTCTGCTGCAGGCTCGAGGCTGCTCTCTCGGTGCGTTGTGACAGGTCGTTGTTCCCACTGGCGATCTGGCTGGACGCCGAACTCAGGCCGCCGACCTGCGCATCAACGTCGTCCACCAGCGCACGCAGGTTCAGGCCGCTCTGGTTGACTGCGCGCATCAGTATGCCGATCTCGTCAACGCGGCCCAGCTCTGGTACGGGCGCCGTGTTGCCGGAGGCCACGTTGAGCGCCTGCTTGAGCACCTGCTGCAGCGGCCGCACCCAGCCGCGTATCAGCATCATCGCGAGCAACACATTCAGCACCAGGGCCGCTGTGGCGAAACCGGTCAGTTGCCCCCCGGTGATTCCCAGCGCACCTGCCGCGAGGCATTGGGCGACCCAGGCCACCGCAGCGAGACCCCATGCGCGACCAGTCAGGCCCATGGACTGTGGCCAAGACAAGAAGGCCAACCAGCCGCTGCGCACCACCAGTCCCTTGTAGAACCTTCGACCTCCAGCGCGGCCTTCGCGGACCTGCCGATAGAAGGCTTCCGCCGCGGCGACCTCGTCGCGCCCCGGCTTCGTGCGCACGCTCAGATAGCCCACCACCTGGCCGTTGCGACGCATGGGAGTGGCATTGGCGCGCACCCAGTAGTGATCGCCGTTCTTGCGGCGGTTCTTGACCAGGGCCGTCCAGCTCTCGCCGCCCTTGAGCGTCGCCCACATGTCGGCAAAGGCCTCACTGGGCATGTCGGGATGGCGGACCATGTTGTGCGGCTGCCCCATCAGCTCTTCCTGCTCGTAGCCGCTGACGGCGGTGAATGCGCCGTTGCAGTACCGGATGTGGCTTTGCACATCGGTGGTCGACATCAGCGTGGCATCTGCGGGGTAGTCGTACTCCTGTTGGGTCACCGGGAGGTTGCTGCGCATGGGAACTCCGTCGTTCTGGTGGGCCTGCGAACCGGGTTTGGACGCCGGCCGTTGGCGCGGCGCCGTCGTCGGCGTCGCAAATTTATGTTCGCATAGCCAATTTATTTGCTGCAAACGATTTTTGTGAAAACAACACGCATTTCTTGAGCGGCCCAAAGGCTGAGACATCGGCAAGCCCTCTGGATTGGCGGCGGAAGGCTCCGCTTCCCCTCAGCGCTTCCGGCAGGCACCCGCTGCGACAGTTGCCGGCCTGGGTGATGGCTTGATCCAGCGCAAGCACCGGGACCGGCGCGACGCGCAACATGCCAGCGACCCCAGACACTGAAAGGGCCGCCATGAAGATCGTTCTCGCTGTCGACGGCAGTGCCTATACGAAGCGCATGCTCAGCTATATCGCCGCCCACGACGAGCTTGTGGGTCAGGGCAACGAGTTCGTCGCGCTCAACGTCACGGCCTCAGTGCCGCCGCATGCAGCGCGGCATCTCCCGGCTGGCGTGCTGAAGCAGTACTACGCAGACGAGGGCGAGAAGGTATTCACCCCGGTGCGTGAGTTCGCCCGCATGCAGGGCTGGAAGCTGCGCGAGCGCCACGCGGTGGGGTACCCGGGAGACACCCTGGCGGAACTTGCCAACGAGGAAAAGCCGGATCTGCTGGTGATGGGCTCCCACGGTCACGGCGCCATCGCCGGCGCTTTGCTGGGCTCGGTGTCCTCGCGCTTGCTTGCCCACACGCAGATCCCGGTGTTGTTGATCCGCTGACAGGGAGCGAGTCATGGGCGAAGCCTTCAACCATGTGCTGGTGGCGACCGATGGCTCGCGTCTTGCGGATGCCGCGCTTGAACTGGCCCTGCGTGTCGGCCGAGGTGGCCGGGTCACCGCGCTGCTCGTGATGCATGACTATGGGCTGCCTGAATACCTGCGGGCCGCCATGGGGCATCGTCCCGACGCGCAGGAGCTGCGCGAGGAAATCGCCGCGGAGGGGCGTCGCCTGCTGGACGAAGCCATCGCGCGAACCACCGGCGACGGGGCGGGGATCGAGCGGCGCGTGGTGCTCAGTGACAAGGCGCCGCACCAAGAGATCGTCGCCACCGCACAACGCGAGGGGTGCGACCTCATCGTGATGTCGACTCATGGGCTGGGCGGCTGCATGGCAGGCCTCCTCGGCAGCCAGGCCGACGCCGTGGTGTCGCACGCCAGCGTGCCGGTGCTGGTGGCACGCTGACGCTTCAGACCCGCAGCACGTACTGGCCTGGCGCCGGGCTCAGGGGCTGCGGCCGGTGCCTCCCTTGACCGCCCAGTGGCGAAGGCTTCTCGGCAGGCCCAATCCGGCGCGACAGCCACTCATGCCAGGCAGGCCACCACGAACCCTGTTGCGTTGAGGCTTGTTGCAGCGGCGTTGCCGTGGACGGGATTCCTGCTCTTCATCGCGTTGCTGACCCGCGATTGAATGGGCCTGCAAGGGGTTGCGTGCATGCGCCAGTGGCCTGGGTCCGCGACGCCAGATCGCCCGGGGGCAGCGCAATGTTCGAAGCTGAGGCCGGCGCTCGTCTTGACACCGATCAAGCAAATGCGGGACGCCAGCGGGCGCGCGGAATTCCAGGTGAATGACCTACATCAATGCGGGAGAGGGATACGGCTTCTAGATTGGTCCGGTGCGCAGCCCATCACGTGTGCATGGACGCCGCACTGAATGAAAGGACATGCCATGAAGACCGATGTGGAACTCAAGAAGGATGTGGTCGAGGAACTCGCATGGGACCCCGCGATCAACCCGACGGCAGTGGGCGTTGCCGTGAAGGACGGCGTGGTGACGCTTACCGGCCACCTGGACAGCTACGGTGAAAAATTCGCCATCGAGCGGGCCTTGCGGCGGGTCGCCGGCGTCAAGGCCATTGCCCTCGAGCTCGACGTGAAGCTCTCGCCGCAGCACAAGCGCAGCGATACGGAGATCGCCGCCGCCGCCGAGGCCGTGCTGTCCGCTGCCAATTTCGGCGGCTTCGCTGACAACATCCTTCTCAAGGTCGAGAACGGGTGGGTCTGGTTGAACGGCGAGGTCGACTGGAACTTCCAGCGCAAGGCCGTCGAAGCCATCGTGCGCCCGCTCCGGGGCGTGGTTGGGCTCAGCGACGAGATCACGATCCGCCACCGTCCGACGCGCGCTGACCTGGGCGCGCGCATCGAGTCCGCGCTCAAGCGCCAGGCCGTCCGTGAAGCCCATCGCATCGACATCAGCGTGGAAGGCAACACGGTCACACTGCGCGGCAAGGTCCACTGCTGGCAGGAGCGGGATGCGGCCGAAGGCGTTGCGTGGTCAGCCCCTGGCGTGCGCTGCGTTGTCAACGAGGTGCAGATTGGCGCTTGAGAGCAGCCCGAACGCTACGCTCCCCTGCGCGTTCTCGAGCTGGATCAAGCGTGGGGAACCCTGGCGATACAGGTGCAAAGGGACCGCGTTGATCTGGAGCAATGCCGCGTCTAGGCATGCGGCTGCCGTGAAGCCATGAATCCCCAAGCCCGCCATGTCCTGTTGATCCTCGGCCATCCCGACGCGGATGGCGGCCACTTGTGCCATGCGCTGGCTGACGCCTATGCGCAAGGGGCGAGCCAGGCCGGCCATGCGGTCCGTCGCATCGATGTCGCCCAGCTCGACTTTCCGCTGCTGCGCAGCAAGCAGGACTGGGAGCAGGGCGCGGCCCCGCCAGCGCTGCGCCCTGCGCAGGTGGACATCGAATGGGCCCATCACGTCGTGCTGTTCTTCCCGCTGTGGTTGGGCGACATGCCGGCCCTGCTCAAGGCCTTCCTCGAACAGGTGGCGCGCCCTGGCTTCGCGGTTGGCAAGGCCGGCTCCGATTCGCTGGGCGTCAAGTTGCTGAAGGGCCGCTCGGCGCGTGTCGTGGTGACCATGGGCATGCCGGCCTTGGTCTACCGCTGGTACTTCCGCGCGCACAGCGTGAAATCGCTGGAGCGCAACATCCTCGGATTCGTCGGCTTCGCGCCCGTGAGCGAGACCCTGGTCGGCATGGTGGAGGGTTTGAAGGATGCCGACGTCGAGAAATGGCTGGCGCGCATGCGGCGCGCCGGCGAGCGCGCCGACTGAAGCGCGGATCAACCCGCCACCGCGCGGCTCGCGACGAGCACCTCCGCTGGCTGATTGCCGTCGGCTCGGACGTCGAAGCCCATGGGCTTGAGCAGGTTCAGCATGGCACGGTTCTCGCGCAAGACATAGCCGACAAGTTGTTGCGTGCCGCGGGACTTGGCATGGTCGAGCAAGGCCTGCATCAGCAGTTGTCCGATGCCCTGACCCTTGAGGTCGCTGCGCACGAGCAGGGCGAACTCCGCATTGATGTTGTCGGGGTCGCGTACCAGGCGGGCCACGCCCAGGGTGGTCGGGCTGCCCGGAGCCTGCTCGTCGACGATGAGCAAGGCCATTTCACGCTCGTAGTCGATCTGCGTCATGCGAGCGAGGTCGTCGTGCGTCAGCGCGTGTGGCGCCTGGAAGAAGCGCATGCGCAGGTCTTCAGGGGTGCAGGCCTCCAGGAATTCGCGGTGCAGCGCCTCGTCTTCAGGGCGGATCGGTCGCATGACCAGGGTATTGCCTCGCCAGTGCAGCGTGCGAATCAGTTCGGCTGGGTAGGGACGCACCGCGAACCGCGCCATTCCCGAGGGCGCCGTCAAGGACAGGCGCACGCGGGCGTCCAGCGCGACGACGCCGCGCTCGTCGGCCAGCAGCGGGTTGATGTCGAGCTCGGCCATCTCCGGCAGGTCGGCCAGCATCTGCCCGACCGCGATCAAGGTGTCGCACAGCGCATCGAGATGGGCCGGCGGCCGGCCGCGATAGCCCGCCAGCAACCGCGCCACGCGAGTTCGGTCCACCAGTTCGCGTGCCAGCGTGCGATTCAGCGGCGGCAGCGCCACGGCCCGGTCGCCCAGCACCTCCGCGGCGATGCCGCCCTGGCCGAACAGCAGCACCGGTCCGAAGATGGCATCAACATGGGCGCCCACGATCAGCTCCTGGGCATGGGGCCGCCGCACCATGGCCTGCACGCTGAAACCCTCGACCATGGCCTCGGGACGGGTGAGCTGCAGATGGGCCAGCATGTCTTTCGCCGCCGCCTGCACGGCCTCCTGGCCCAGCAGGTCCAGGCGCACGCCGCCGGCATCCGATTTGTGCAGGATGGCGCTGGACACCACCTTCAGCACCACCGGTCCGTCGATGGCGCGAGCCGCCTCCGCAGCAGCGTGGGGCGACGCGTCGACCCGGAACGTGGGCACCACGGGAATGCCATAGGTGGCGAGCAAGGCCTTGGCCTGGACTTCGTCCAGCCATTCCCTGCCGGCCGCAATCGCGGCGTCGATGATGCCGCGGGCCTTGGCGCGGTCGGGTTCAGCTAGCTTGCTGGCACTGGGAGTCTGGCGCAGCGTGGCCTGGTTGCGCCGGTAGGTCTGCATCAGCGAGAAGGCCCGCACCGCATCCTCGGGCGTCTCGTATCCGGCGATGCCGGCAGCCTCGAAGACGCGACGCGCCGCCGCGACGCTGTGGCCGCCCATCCAGCAGCTCAGCACGCGGCCGCTGTGCTCGGCCATCAACGGGGCGCAGGCGCGGGCGATGGCCTCGCTGGGCACGATGGCCGTCGGTGCATGGACGAACAGCACGGCGCCGGCCTCCTGCGCTTCGAACAAGGCCTTGAGGGTGTCGACATAGCGCTGTGCCGACGCGTCGCCAATGATGTCGATGGGGTTGCCGTGCGACCAGTTGGCAGGCAGCACGGCATTGAGCCGCTGCATCAGCGCCGGACCCGGCCGCGCCAGCGCGACCCCCAGCGAGGAGGCCGCATCGGCCACCATCACGCCGGCGCCGCCGCCGTTGGTCATCACCATCAGCTCGCGGCTGTGGTTGTCGCGAAAGCGCGCCAGCGTCTGCGCGGCGATGAAGAGGTCTTGCAGCGTGTCCACGCGCAGCATGCCGGCACGGCGTATGGCGGCGTCGAAGACGAAGTCCTCGCCGGCCATCGCCCCGGTATGCGAGGCCGCCGCCTGGATGCCGGCCGGTGCGCGGCCGGCCTTCACGACGATGACGGGCTTGGCTCGCGCGGCGGCGCGCGCCGCTGACATGAACTTGCGCGGTGAGTTGATGGACTCGATGTAGAGCAGGATGGCGCGCGTGCGCCGGTCCGTCGCCAGATGGTCCAGCAGATCGCCGAAGTCGACGTCCATGTGCTCGCCCAGGGAGATCAGGTGGGAGAAGCCGATCTGCTCGGTGTTCGCCCAGTCGAGCAGGGCGGTCAGCAAAGCGCCCGACTGTGACACCAGCGCCAGCTCGCCAGGCAGGGCGCTGGCCTGGGTGAAGCTGGCGTTCAGGCCCAGGTGAGGGCTCAGCAGGCCGATGCAGTTGGGGCCCAGCAGCCGCAGCGTGTGGGGTCGCGCGGCGTCCAGCGCGGCCTGCTTCTGCTGCAGCGTGAGGCCGGCGGTCACGATGATGGCCGCCCGCGTGCCGAAGGCGCCGAGCTGCCCGATCAGCGGCGCGATGGTGTCCGGTGGCGTGCACAGCACGGCCAGTTCCGGCACGAAGGGCAAGCCGGTGACGTCGCCGAAGCATTGCGCACCATCGAGTTCCGGCAGGCGGGGGTTCACGGGAGCCAGGACGCCCTTGAAACCGGCGGCGACGAGATTGCGCCAGACGGTGGTGCCGACGCGCCCCGGCTTGTCCGAGGCGCCGAAGACGGCCACCGATTCGGGCGCGAGCAGGCGGTCGAGATGGCGTTGAGTCATGGGGGCTGCTCTCAGTGCGACATCAGTACCGGCGCGGTCATCGTCGCCAGCAGCGTGCGGGAGACGCCGCCGAACAGGCGCTCGGTCCAGCGTGCGTGCCCATAGGCACCCATGACGATGAGATCCGCGCCTGTGTCGGATGCGGCGTTGAGCAGCGCATCGCCGATGCCCAGCGTCGTGACCTCATCGCGCACCTCGGCATCGACGCCCTGGAAGGCCAGCCATTGCCGGATGCCGGCCAGGCGCGCGAGAGGCGCCGTACCCTGCGCTTCCCGGCGCCAGTGCACCAGGCTGACCTGCGCGGCGCGGCGCAGCAGGGGCAGGGCATCGGTCATCGCCCGCACGGATTCGGGGCTGCCGTCCCAGGCCACCAGTACCCGCTGCGGACGCACCGGCTCGCGGTGGGTATAGGGGATCAGCAGCACAGGCCTGGCGCATGAAAGCAGCACCTGCTCGACTTCAGCTGCCTTCTGACGGTGGCCGGGCAGCGATGGATCGGCCTGACTCAAGATCAGCAGGTCGGCGCACTGGGCGTGCAACACGAGCGAGGTCGATGCGGGGGACGGGTCGGCCAGCGCCTCAAAGGACAGCAGGGCTTCAGAGGTGCAGCGCTTTCGGAATGCTTGCGCGATGGCCATGGCCTCGTCGAGCAGGCGCTGGCTGGCCGCGGCCGCGGCGTCGGCCATGGCGGCGGCGGTCTGCATCACCTGCGCGTCCAGGGCGGCCGTCGGCGCCAACCCGATCAGATGGGCCTCGAACTGGCGCGCCAGCGCGATGGCGATGGCGCTGCGGGCACCGTTGGCGGGCGTTGCGTCGAGTGAGACGAGGATGCTTCGATAGGTCATGGTGGATATCCAGATGGCGTAATGAAGATCAGGCGAAGCTGAGGACCGCGCGCCCGTCGATACGGCCGAGCCGCAGGTCGTCGAAGATGCGGTTGATGTCGTCCAGGCGGTGCGTGGTGGTGCTGGCATGCACCACGCCTTCGGCGGCGAACTGCAGCGCTTCGTTGAGGTCCTGGCGTGTGCCGACGATCGAGCCGCGCACGGTCTTGGCATTGAGGACGACGTCGAAGATGGGCAGCGCGAAGTCGCCGGGCGGGAGTCCGACCATGGACATGGTCCCGCGCTTGTGCAGCATGCCCAGCGACTGGCCGAAGGATTCGCGCGACACCGCGGTCACCAGGGCGCCGTGCACGCCGCGCAGTTCGCGGTGCAGCACGGCGACGGGATCCTCCTCGGCCGAGTTCACGCAGCGTTCGGCCCCCAGCTGCTTGGCCAGTTGCAGACGGGCGGTGTCGATGTCGACCGCGACGACATGAAAGCCCATGGCGCGGGCGTATTGCACGGCCAGGTGGCCCAGGCCGCCGACGCCGACGATGGCCACCCATTGCCCTGGGCGGGCGTCCAGCACCTTGAGCCCCTTGTAGACCGTCACGCCGGCGCACAGGATGGGGGCGAGCGATTCGAAGGACAGGCCATCGGGCAGGTGGCCCACATAGCCGGGATCGGCCAGCACGTATTCGGCGAAGCCGCCGTTGACGGTGTAGCCCGTCATCTGCTGGTGATCGCAGAGCGTCTCCCAACCCGTCATGCAGTGCTCGCAATGGCCGCAGGCGGTGTGCAGCCAGGGCACGCCGACGCGATCGCCTTCGCGGATGTCCTTGACGCCCGCGCCCACGGCGGCGACATGGCCGACGCCTTCGTGACCGGGAATGAAGGGCAGGGGCGGCTTGACGGGCCAGTCGCCGTCGGCAGCGTGCAGGTCGGTGTGGCAGACGCCACAGGCGGCCACCTTGACGAGGATCTGCCCGGCCGGTACTTCCGGCACCGGGACGTCCTCGAGGCTGAGCGGTTCGCGATAGGCGCGGACGACGGCGGCTTTCATCATGGGCATGGCTACTCCGGGGTGGTGTCGAGGTATTCGGGAACCGAGGCCGGCCAGCGCAGGCGCTCCTCGATGGCCTGGCGCAGGGCGTCCGCGGCCTGCGGCTCGCCGTGGGTCACGTAGACATGGAGTGGCGGGCGCGGCAGCGTGCCCAACCAGGCCAGCAACTGGGCCTGGTCGGCATGCGAGGACATGCCTTCGATGGCGGCCACCTCGGCGCGCACGGGCACCCATTGGCCATGCATGCGGATGCTGTCAGCGCCGGCCAGCAGCGTGGCGCCCCGCGTCCCGGCGGCTTGGTAGCCGGCGAAGGCGATGGTGTTGCGAGGGTCGGGCGCGAGGGCTTCCAGGTGATGCAGCACGCGCCCGCCCGTGGCCATGCCGCTGGCTGCGACGATGACGCTGGGATAGGACGGATGGTTGAGAGCGCGGGATTCTTCTTCGGTGCGCACATAGCGGACCTTCTCGACCAGGTCGAGGCGTTCCGCCTCGGTCAGCCGGTGCTCGTCGGCATGGGAATGCACAAGGCGCGTGACCTGGGTCGCCATCGGGCTGTTCAGATAGATGGGCAGGTCGGGAATGCGGCCGGCAGCCTTGAGGCGCAGGATGGCATTCAGGATGGCCTGCGCACGACCGACGGCGAAGGCCGGGATCAGCGTCGTGCCGCCGCGCGCCGCCGTGCGGGCGATGACATCGCAGAGGGCGTCGGCGCTGGGGGCGTCGCTGTGGCGACGGTCGCCATAGGTGGACTCGATGACGACGATGTCGGCGCCAGGTGCTGCAGCCGGTGGCTGCATGACGGGGTCGTCGTCGCGGCCGAGGTCGCCGGAAAAGGTGATGGAGCCTTCGAGTGAGTGGAGGTGGACGCTGGCGGCGCCGATGATGTGGCCGGCGTGGCTGAACGTCGCCTGGAGGCCGGGGATGGGCTCGAAGACCTGGCCGAAGTCATGCCGGTGCACCTGCTTCAGGCAGTGCAGGGCCTGGGCTTCGGTGTACAGCGGCAGGGCGGGCGAATGCTTGCTGAAGCCATGGCGGTTGGCATAGCGGGCGTCCTCTTCCTGCAGCCGGCCAGAGTCGGGCAGCAGGATGGAAAGCAGATCGGCGGTCCCGGGCGTGGCGTGGATGTTGCCGCGAAAGCCCTGCTGCACGAGTCGGGGCAGGAAGCCGCTGTGATCGATGTGCGCATGGGTGAGCACGACGGCGTCGATGGACGACGCCGGCACCGGGAAGGGCGCCCAGTTGCGCAGGCGCAGCTGCTTCAGTCCCTGGAACATTCCGCAGTCGACGAGCACGCGCCGGCCCGCGTATTCGACGAGATGGCGCGAGCCGGTGACCGTGCCGGTGGCACCGAGGAAGCGGATGCGGGGAGCGCTGGTGGCGTCCATCAGCGAAGCCCGGCGATGCGGTAGACCGGGCAGTAGCCGACCAGGCCGGTGACGAGGGGGACAAGCCCCACGTAGCCGACAGGGCTGATCAGGCCGAAGGCCGCTGCCGTCGCGAGCCCGATGCCCGACAGGATGCGAAATGCGCGGTCTGCCGTTGTGACGTTGGTGGCCATGATTGCCTCCGGTGAGCGAGCCGTGGCTCGATGACTGGAAGGCTAGGCGGCGCAGCGCATCAGTGACTTGCGCTCGATCAATAAGACGACCGGAAGCGCCCGCTTGCGTCAGGACGCCTTCTGCAGCTAGCGAGATGTCGGGCCTTGCGACCGATCTTCGTTTGCGGCGTGCGGGTGGTTTTCCTGCAGACGAGCACGGCGGGCTACGCGCAAGCGGAGCATTTCAAGCGCAACGCCCATCGCAACCCCGACAAAAGCACCGACTGCGGCCCTGACAAGGGAGTTGTCCAGGGCGTCGCCGTGAGCGTGGGGCCAGATCGTGACGAAGACCAAGGCAGAGACCGTGGCGCAGAAGGGCAGGCGGAGATGCATTTTGGGGTCTTTCGCGGTGGCGGCTTGTCAGTCCCAGTCGATCAAGCCCACCTTGCCGGCGGCGCCTTCGACGTTGCAGCGCACGACCATCAACGCGCTCTCGTGGACATCGATCAGGTCAAAGCCATAGGCCTTGAGCTGCAGACCGTCTGAACGTTCAACGCAGAGCGTGTGCAGTTGCCCGGTCCCCACTGTGACGAGGTTGGGCCGGCCGATCACGAAGCGATAGGCTGTAGCGACCGGCTGGTCTGGGTACGCAATGCGGCAAGTGATCTGCATGGGCGCCATTGAAGAGCGGCGGCGCCTCGCCGATCTTGATATTTCTCAAACCGGCCCTTTGTCATCGTCGGCGAGAGCGGGCTCCCGTCGACCGGCGTGCAGCAATGCGCAGGCGGCGGTCCGAAGCGCGAACCCAAGCGGCCACGGCGCGTGCCCGACCGGCCGGGAGCGCGTTCCGGACCCATGGCGAATTTCAGCCGCCGCGCTCCTGTGAGGACTGGCAGACAGCGCAGAATCGCACAGCAGGCTGGATGGCGAGTCGGGCGCCGGGAATCTTGTCTTGGCAGCGCGCACAGCCCCGTAAGTACCGTCCTGCAGTCTCGTGAATGCGTCCTCAGCGTCCTGGATTTGTCGCACCACCCGCGCGATCTCTGCGTCGTAGACCGCGTCGCGCTGCGTCCTGCCGGCAGCAACCGGCGCAAGGCGGCGAAGTGTTCCTGCGCTTCGAGCGGTGTGTGGGCATTCATCGTGGGCGGCTCAGGTTCCTGATCGCAGGCTGCCCGTCGGGGGGGCGGTCTTCGTCTGCGCAAAACCTTCAGTGGTTGATCCAACGCAAGAGCGTCCACACTTGTGTCGAGCCGATCAGAACGAGTTTTGTGTTGCCTCAAATCGCTTGGCAGCAAGGGCACTTGCAATGTCTCCATCGGGATTCTTCCCAGCAACCGGAGTCATTGATGAAGCTCATTCCCGCCCTTCGCCTCGCCGTCGCCGCCGCAGCTGCCGTCGGCATGCAGGCGACTTTCGCTGACGAAGGACCGCTGCTCGTGCGGATCCGTGCCTTGCACCTGGATTCGACCAACAAGGACAGCACCGGTCTCGGCCTGTCGATCAACAACAAGACCTTTCCGGAAGTCGATTTCAGCTACTTCCTGTCGCCCAATGTCGCCGCCGAACTGATCCTGACCTATCCGCAGAAGCAGACCGTCTACTCCAATGGCAGCGAGATTGGCTCGCTCAAGCACCTGCCGCCAACGCTGACGCTTCAGTACCACTTCATTCCCTCAGGCACGGTTCGGCCCTACCTGGGCGCCGGCGTCAACTACACGAACTTCTCCAGCGTGAGTTTCACGCCAGCCGTGCAGGCCGCACTGCATCCGAGCATCAAGCGCAACAGCTGGGGTTTGGCCTGGCAGGCGGGCGCCGACGTCGAACTCGCCAAGAACGTCTACCTCAACTTCGACGTGAAGCGGGTCAACCTGGGCACGACGATCTACTCGAGCGGCGCGGAAGCCGGCAAGTTCAAGGTCAACCCGACTTTGGCCAGCGTGGGTTTGGGCTGGCGTCTGTGATCCATCACGGACGGGTTCAATCCCCCGTCCTTGCTGTGGATGCCGGGCGGCATCAGCGGGCCTTCGCGGCGTGTTGCCGCGATACCGGTACCGAAGCTGCCTTCAGGTTTGAACTCTAGGCATGGCGTGTGTGGGCCTGCCCTCACTGCTGTTCGACCGCGAGCCGCGCACGGGCGCGTGCTCACGTCACTCGATCCAGGAGGGGCATGTCCTACGGTGGACTCGATGCGCGCAAGGTGGCCCACGCGTCCGACGGCCTCTGCCACCCCATTGCAACCAATGAAACAAACGCGGTCCTGAATTTCGCGTTGGCGGACCCTACATTGGCCATCCCTGCTTTCCTCCCTGAGCAGGCGCCTCGCGAAAGCGAGGCCTTCAGCCCCGGCCATGCGCCGGGGTTTCTTTTTCGCCGACTTGAGGGGCGCGGCAAGCATTGAGGGCCTTGGATCGAATGCCGCGCCTTCGCACGCAGCGTGCCAGCGCAATCCCTCTTCGGAGGGATGCACCGGGGGAGACCTTTTGCGGCATCCCTCCTTGACCCCACCTCGGGGCGATGTCCACCGCAGAGGCTGACGCCGAGACTGGCTCCATCGATACAGGAGCCGTCATGCAAGTTCAATCTCTCAAGCCCGCCGCGGATGACGCGGGTTGGGCCAGTGCCGAGATTCTGCGCATCACCATGGGCCAATTGCGTGCATGGGAGGCCGAGGCCGCCCGCCATCGCATGCTTCAGCTGCCCCCCGACGACCACGCCTGGGAAGGCACGGAGCTCGATGTGCGCAGGACGGTGCTGTGAAGCCCAACAAGCCTCTGGGTTTTGCCGCACTGCTGGAAAGGATGCCCAAGCGATTCAAGAGCCAGGCCAAGCGCGTGGAGGAGCGCGCCCAGCGTCGCCGTGAGGCCCAGGCCAAGCGCTTCCAGGAAGCCTTCGGAGCCGTCAAGGCCAAGGCCAGACCCAGCGAGCGGGAGGAGTGGGAGGACACCGTCGCCCATGTCAACGTCAAGGAAGGAGAAGACCACGGCGCCGCTTGAGGCGTTTCGCAAGCCGTACGCGGTGGCGTGAACGCTGCTTCACGCGTTGAGGCCGCGCCCCACCAGGCGCAGCGCCTGCCGGAACTCATCCTTGAGCCGGTAGAGCTGTGCCGGCCGGTGCGCACCTTCTGCGCGCTTGGCGCCGGGCACCTGCTCGAGGATGTCCAGCTCGTCCATCTTGCGGCGAAAGCTCACCGGGTTGATGGCCTCGCCGAGCAGGGCCTGGTAGATGGCGTGCAGCTGCGGCAGGGTGAAGGGCTGGGGGCAGAGGTGCACCGGCAACGACGAGTACTGACTCTTGTTGCGCACGCGCTCGACGGCGGCCGCGATGATGCGGCCATGGTCGAAGGGCAATTGGGGCAGGCGGTCCACCGGCAGCCAGTGCTGGCCGGGCAGGCTGGCTTCAGGCGTAGCCACCAGCGCGAAATAGGCCACCGACACGCTCCAGCCGCGCGGGTCCCGGGCCGGGCCGCTGAATGTGGCCAACTGCTCCAGGTAAGGGCTTTGCAGCCCGGCTTTCTGCAGCAGCACGCGCTGGGCGGCATCCTCGCAGCCCTGGTCCTCGTCGACATGCACATAGCCGCCGGGCAGGGCGAGGGCGCCGTCGAAGGGCTCGCGGTCGCGCTTGAGCAGCATGACCTGCAGTTGCGCGTCGCGCAGCGTCAGCAGCACGATGTCGACCGTGCAGATCAGCCGGTGGTCTCCGGGGGAGTTTGTTGAATCATTCACCGAAGCAAGGATACGCGCTGCTCCTGCCCATAAGCATTCTTGCAACTACTTAGTTGCACAATTAATTTAAGTGGGCGTATCATGACATCACAACACAAGAGGAATGACATGACCACGCATCTGTTGCTGATCGACCCGCAGAACGATTTCTGCGACTTGCCCGCGGACTGGTTGCCGCGCTCGCCGGTGAGCGGCGACCTCATCCGCCCGGCGCTGCCCGTGGCTGGGGCCCATGAAGACATGCAGCGCGCCGCCGGCCTGGTGAAGCGCCTGCGCAGCCAGCTCGACGCCATCACGGTGACGCTGGACTCCCACCATCGCATCGACATCGCCCACCCGGGTTTCTGGCTGGAGCAGGCCAGCGGCCGCGCGCCCGGGCCTTTCACGCCCATCACGGCGGCCCAGGTCCGCGCCGGTGCCTACGCGCCGCGTGACGTCGCTCAGCTCGCCCGCGTGCTGGCCTATCTGGATGCGCTGGAAGCCACCGGCCGCTACACGCTGATGGTCTGGCCCGTGCACTGCCAGATGGGCAGTTGGGGCCACGGCGTGCACGCCGGCCTGCAATCGGCGCTGGACGCCTGGGCGGATGAGCAGGGCCGCTCCGTGGAAGTCGTCACCAAGGGCGAGAACCCCTGGACCGAGCACTACAGCGCCCTGCAGGCCGAGGTGCCCGATCCCGCCGATGAAGGCACCGAGCTCAACCAGGCCCTGTTGGCCGCGCTCGACCGCTACGACCGCGTGTTGATTGCCGGCGAGGCGGGCAGCCACTGCGTGCGGGCCACTGTCGAGCACCTGGCGGCCCATCTGCCGTCGCAGCAGCTGAACAAGCTGGTGCTGCTGAGCGACTGCATCAGCCCTGTGGCAGGCTTCGAGGCCCAGCAGGCCGCGTTCCTGGCCGCGATGCAGGCCCAGGGCCTGCAGCTCACCACCAGCACCGAGATTTGAGAGACGAAAGCATGAGCACCCCCGTCATCACCAGCCTGCTGGACACCGACCTCTACAAGTTCACGATGTGGCAGACCCTGCTGCATCGCCATCCGCAGACCCAGGCGGAGTACCGCTTTGTCTGCCGCAACCAGCCGGGCTATCCGCTGGCCGAGCTGAAGGCCGACGTCGAGCGCGAGCTGGAGGCGCTTTGCACCCTGAGCTTTCGCGCCGACGAACTGGCCTATGTGAAGGGCCTGCGCTTCATCAAGAGCGACTTCGTCGACTTCCTGCGCATCTTCAAGTTCCAGCGCGACTTCGTCGAGGTGACGACCGAAGGCGATCAGCTGCACATCGTCGCCCGCGGCCCGCAGGTCCATGTGATGGGCTTCGAGATTCCGGTGCTGGCCATCGTCAACGAGCTCTACTTCCGCCGCCTGGACACACCGGCCGTGCGTGCCGAGGGCCAGCGCCGGCTGGACGCCAAGATCGCCGCGCTGCAGGCTTTTTCCGCCTCCGAAGTCGGGCCGCAGCGCCACCCTTTCGACTTGTTCGACTTCGGCCTGCGCCGCCGCTTTTCGGGCGTTTGGCAGCGCGAGGTGGTCACCCAGCTGCGCGACGCCCTGCCCAAGCATTTCAAGGGTAGCTCCAATGTGCTGCTGGCCAAGGAGCTGGGCCTGGTGCCCATCGGCACCATGGCCCATGAATACCTGCAGACCTACCAGGCCCTGGGCACGGTGCGCCTGCGCGACCACCAGAAGGCGGCACTGGAGGACTGGGTGCAGGAGTACCGCGGCGACCTGGGCACGGCTCTGACCGACGTCGTCGGCATGGATGCCTTCCTGGCCGACTTCGACCTCTATTTCGCCAAGCTCTTCGACGGCCTGCGCCACGACAGCGGCGATCCGGTCGTCTGGGGCGAGAAGGCCCTGGCCCACTACGCCAAGCTGCGCATCGACCCGCACACCAAGCGCCTGGTGTTCAGCGACGGCCTGACCGTCACCAAGGCCATCGAGCTCTACCGCCACTTCGCCGACAGCGTGCAGCTGGGCTTCGGCATCGGCACCCACCTCAGCAACGACCTCGGCCTGACACCTCTGAACATCGTCATGAAGCTGACCCATGCCAACGGCCAGCCCGTGGCCAAGCTCAGCGACAGCCCCGGCAAGACGCTGTGCGGTGACGAGACCTTCCTGGCGTATCTGCGTCAGGTGTTTGGCATCAAGCCATGATGAAGCTCACCATCGCCCAGCTCAATCTGACGGTGGGCGACGTCAACGGCAATGTGGCCCGCATGGTGGCCGCGGCACGCCAGGCGGCCTGGGCCGGCTCCGAACTGGTCGTCTTCCCCGAACTGGCCGTCAGCGGCTACTACCCGGGCGATCTGCTGGACGAGCCCGCCTTCCTGCGACTGGTCGAAACCGGCCTGCAGTCGCTGCGCGCGGCCTCGCGCGAGCTGCCCGGTCTGACCTGGGTGTTCGGCGCGCCGCTGACGCGCGAAGGCCCCGGCAAGCTGCTGGAAAACGGCCTGGTCGTGCTGAAGAACGGCGAGCAGCTGCTGCGTTATGCCAAGCAGCTGCTGCCCACCTACAACATCTTCGACGAGCGCCGCCACTTCGAGCCTGGCCCCGACGTCGCCAAGGTGCTGCGCATCGGCAGCGCCCAGGTTGGCCTGCTGATCTGCGAGGACGGCTGGAACGACGAGGGCGCCGACTATTGTTTGAACCCCTTCGAGCGCCTGCGCGACGCGGCGCCCGACTTCGTCATCAGCATCAACGCCAGCCCCAGCAATATCGGCAAACGCGAGCAGCGCCACCAGGTCTTCACCTCGGCCTCGCGTCGCAACGGCCTGCCCATCCTCTACGTCAACCATGTCGGCGGGCACGATCAGCTGGTCTACGACGGCGCCAGCTTTGCCGTCGAGCCCGACGAGGGCGTCGTCTTCGAGGCGGATCGCTTCGTCGAGTCGGTCCGCACGCTGGGCTTTGTGGACGGCCGCTTTGTCGAGCCCGACGGCAGCCGCCCCGCACGCCCCGATGCGGCCGGCTTGAACGCCATGGCCTTCTACCGCGCCCAGATCGTGCTCGGGCTGCGCGACTATGCGCGCCGCTGCGGCTTCACCAAGGCCGTCGTCGGCTGCTCGGGCGGCATCGACAGCGCCTTGACGCTGGCGCTCGCAACGGAGGCCCTGGGCGCCGACAACGTCGTCGGCATCACCATGCCGTCCAGCTTCTCGTCCAGCGGCTCGGTGAGCGATCCCGAAGCCCTGTGCCGCAACCTCGGCATCCAGTTGCTCAACCATCCCATCCACGGCGCCGTCGAGGCGCTGAAGGCCCAGTTCGCCGACAGCTTCGGCGCGTCCATGCAGGGCCTGACGCTGGAGAACCTGCAGGCCCGCGTGCGCGGCACCATCCTGATGGCCTATTCCAATGCCCATGGTCATCTGCTGCTGACCACGGGCAACAAGAGCGAGGTCTCGGTCGGCTATTGCACGTTGTACGGCGATACCAATGGCGGCCTGGGGCTCATCGGCGATCTCTACAAGACCGAGGTCTTCGCGCTGTGCCGCCATCTGAACGAGGCGGCCGGCCGCGAGCTGATTCCCATGGCCATCATCGAGAAAGAGCCTTCCGCCGAGCTGGCCCCGGGCCAGCGGGACATCGACAGCCTGCCGCCGTATCCGGTGCTGGACGAGATGCTCAAGGTCCTCATCGAAGGCGACCGCCTGGCAAGCTGGGAGCGCGAAGCCGCCGAGGCCCGCGTGGCCGCGCTGCGCGAGACGGCCGAGGGCAGGGCGCTGATCGAGAAGATCGCGCGCATGACCCAGCGCAGCGAGTACAAGCGTCGCCAGGCGCCGCCGCTGATCCGGTTGCGGGCGCGGGCCTTCGGGCAAGGGCGGCAAATGCCCATTGCGGCGGTTTTTCCGAGCGTGCTCGCATGACGATCGTCTGGCACAGCGAGCGAGTGTTCACGCTGCCGCGCTTCCTCGCGGCCGCCGAATGCGCCGAACTGATCGAGCTGGCCGAGCAGGCTGGCTTCGACGCGGCGTCGGTGCGCACCGAGGAAGGCCAGCGCGCCATGCCCCGCGTGCGCAACAACGAGCGCACGATCGTCGACAGCTCGCCGTGGACCGCGCGGCTTTGGGAGCGCCTTGAAAGCGTCGCGCTGCCCGAGATGCAAGGCGAACATGCCGTCGGCCTGCCGCGCTCGCTGCGCTTCTACAAATACGGGCCCGGTCAGCGCTTCAAGATGCACAAGGATGGCCCCTGGCGTGAGGATGGTCGCGTCAGCCAGTTGACCTTTCTCGTCTATCTGAACGACGGCTTCAACGGCGGCTGCACGGACTTCCGTGACTTCGTCGTCCAGCCCGACGCCGGTACCGCCTTGCTCTTCCTTCATGACACCTGGCACGAGGGCGCGGCCCTCGTCGAAGGCACGAAATACGTGCTGCGCTCGGACGTGCTGTATGCCCCCAAGGAGCCCAACCCATCATGACTTCAGTTGCCGTCGTCATCGGCCGCTTCCAACCCGTCCACAACGGCCATCTGGCCCTGCTGCGCGCCGCCCTGGCCGAAGCGCCGCGCGTCATCGTGATGCTGGGTTCGGCCCACCAGGCGCGTTCGCCGCGCCATCCCTTCAGCTGGACCGAGCGTGCCGAGATGATCAAGCTGGCGCTGAGCGAAGAGGAACGCGAGCGTGTCGAGGTCGTGCCGTTGCGCGACCTCTACGACGAGACGCGCTGGGTGCAGGCGGTGCGCAAGGCAGTCGAGCGACGTGTCGGCAACAGTGACGTGACGCTGGTCGGCCATTTCAAGGACGCCACCAGTGACTACCTGCGCCGCTTCTCGCCCTGGAAGCTGCTCAGCCTGCCGCGCCAGCATCGCGTGGACGCGACCGACCTGCGCGCTGCGCTCTTCGAGGCCGAGCCGGAGGACCTGGACGGCGTGCTGGCCAGTTGGGTCGACCAAGTGCCACCAGGCACGCGCAGCTTCATGCAGGCCTGGGCGCATCTGCCCTATCTGGCGTCGTTGCGGCGCGAATGGGCCATGCTCAAGCGCTACCGCCAGGCCTGGGCTGCCGCACCCTATGCGCCGGTCTTCGTCACGGTCGACCTGGTGCTGCAATGCGCCGGCCATGTGCTGCTGATCCAGCGCGCCCAGGATCCCGGCCAGGGGCTGTGGGCCTTCCCGGGCGGCTTTGTCGAGCCGCGCGACACGCTCTACCAGTCAGCGGTGCGCGAGCTGGAGGAGGAGACGGGGTTGCGCCTGCTGCCCGAGACGCTGCAGCGGGCCTTGCTGGGCGTGGCCGTGTTCGACCACCCGGACCGCAGCCAGCGCGGCCGCACCATCACGCATGCCCATCACTTCGACCTCGGCGACCGCGAGCTGCCCGAAGTGCAGGGCGCCGATGATGCGGCCCAGGCGCGCTGGGTGCCGGTGACGGAGCTGGCGGCCATGGAAGAGCGCTTCTTCGACGACCATTTCCACATGCTGGACCGCTTCCTCGGGCTTCTGCCGATGGAATGACCCGCTTACGAAAGACGGGCCAGCATCGTGGCTTCGGTGGCTTCGTCCCAGGCCAGGGGGTAAAGGCTGCGCGCCGAGGCCAATGAATCGGGGTGGCCGCCCCACAGCGCGATCTGCTCGCGGATGGTGGCGAAGTCAATGCTCATCAGCACGGCCGGCGCGTCGACGCGTGGGTTGTGGCGGGCGGCGGTGTAGGGCACCAGCCCCAGGCAGCGGCGGTAGAAGCCGACATGGCGCGGGTTGACCTCGATGACCAGGCGGTCGACGCGGGCGCGGCGGTGAGCGTGCAGATAGCCGAGATGGAAGATCTGGGCCAGCACGCGCTTGGGGTCGTGGGAATGCTTGTCCACGGCCAGGCCGCCGAATTCGCACAGGGTAATGCCGGCGGCGCGCCATTCGTCCAATTCGGCCTGGAACAGCTGGTCGGCGTGCAGGCCGCCCTTGCCGTCGAAGCGCACGGACAGGGTGCCGACGATCTGCTGATCGCGGTCACGGGCGGTGCAGACGATGTCGCCGTCCTGGTTGCGGCTGCTGTAGCGCTCGCGGGTGACGGTGAGTCCACGGTCGCCATAGCGGCGCTCGACGAGGCCCAGGGCGTCGCCGTCCAGGGCGCCGAAATCGCTGTTCAAAGCCAGAGCGGCAGCACCCGCAAAGCGGTTCGTCGACGGGCTGTGCCGCGCTTGCATGACAGGGACCATGGACTGCATCCTTTTTCCGCGCCCAATGCGCGAGCGGCGCAGTCTAGGAAGGTCATCCCTCAAATGGGGGGAGTCTCACAGACCGATACATCGGTACCAAATGACCCATGAGATTTCTCACGAGGTACAGGTTGCAAGCCGTGCCGTTTGTGAGTGCATGTTTCCTGAGTGGCGCGGCGCCGTCCTACATCGCTACGGTGGGCGTCGCGCTAACGTTGCTTCCGTCTGCTTCTCCCTCCCTGAGCAGGCCGCTGGTGCAGCCTCGCAGGCGTGCAAGCGATTGAGGCCCCGGCCGATGGCCGGGGCTTTTTTTTTGCCATCCCCCTTTGGAGGGATGCGGCGGGGGATATCCCCCTTCACACCCCCCTCCAGGCATCACTAAGAGTGATTTCCGCACGGCTCGCCGTTGCCGAGACTGTCGTCATCGACATCGGAGCCAGCGGTCATGCAGATTTCCTTCCACGCCTTCGCCCAGGATTCGGTCCACCAGATCCGCGACACGCTGCGCCGCGTGCGCGGCCTGCACGAGGCCATGCCCCCCTCGAGCGTGCCGAGCCGCTTCTTCGGCGGCTTGGTGGAAATGCCCCAGCCCGATGCGGTGGTCTGGGCCGACACCGAGATCGACGTGCGACGGGTGGTGCTGTGAAGGCGCGGACCCTGGCCGTCGCAGCTTTCGGCGCCGCCGTCGTCGGCGCTGCGCTGCTGGTTGTCGCCCCTCTTGCCGATGCCATGCCGCCGGAGTCCGGCGCCGTGGTGGCCGGTCCTCGTTCGCACTAAGGAGGTCACCCTATGCATACGCCCCCCTCGCAGATCGCCCGCTGGGCGTTCGACACCCAAGCCAGCCAGATCAGCGCCGTCGACCATCAAGGGCGCGTGCTGATGGCGATCACGGCCAACCCCATGTTCGGCGTGCGCCTGGCCGCGGCCTTCGGCTGGCCCGGCGGCTATCCGGCAGCCATCGGCATGTCGGTGCGCAGCACGGGCGAGCCGGTGCGCTGACCTCCGGGCGTCCTTATGCGGCGCTAACGCGCTGCCGGACACAGTGGGGGCCTCTTCACCTCCAGTGCTCCGCATGGACACCCTGTTCGCCCTTTTTGCCCACCCCTGGTTGATGGCCCTCGGCCTGCTCGCCCTGGTGGGCCTCATCTTCTACAAGCGCACGCTGCGCCTGTTCGGCTTCGTCATCGTGCCGGACGACTCCATCGGCACCGTCACCAAGGGCTTCGTGCTCTTTGGCCGCCATCGCGAACTGCCGCCCGGCCGCATCGTGGCTCTCTACGGCGAAGCCGGCCTGCAGGCCGACACCCTGGCCCCGGGCCTGCACCTCGGCCTGTGGCCGTGGCAGTACCAGGTCGAACTCGTCAAGTTCACCGTCGTGCCTGACGACGCCATCGGCATCGTCGAGGCCTGCGACGGCCTGCCCCTGCCCGACGGCCGCGTGCTGGCCCGCCATGTCGACTGCGACAACTTCCAGGACGCCCGTGCCTTTCTCGCCGCCGGCGAGCGCGGCCTGCAGATGTCCGTCGTGCCTCCGGGCGCCTGGCGCATCAACACCCTGCTGTTCAGCGTGCGCCTGGAGCGCATGACCGTCATCGAGCCCGGCAAGATCGGCATCGTCGAGGCGCGTGACGGCAAGCCCCTGGCCGGTGGCCGCGTCATCGGCCGCGCCGTCGCCTGCGACAGCTTCCAGGACGCCCGCGCCTTCATGGCGGGCGGCGGCGAGCGTGGCCCGCAGATGAGCGTCATCCCGCAAGGCAAGTACCGCATCAACCCGGGCCTGTTCAAGGTCATGCAGGTTCAGGTCACCGACGTGCCCGACAACAAGGTCGGCATCGTGACGACCCGCGAAGGCGCCTCACTGACCACCGGCGAGATCGCCGGCCCTGAGGTGCCCGGCCACAACCTCTATCAAGACCCGCAGTCCTTCGTCAACGCCGGCGGCACCAAGGGCCTGCAGGAGCAGGTGCTGCTGGCCGGCCGCTACTTCATCAACCCGATGTTCGCCACCGTCGAGATCATTGACATGACCGAGGTGCCCATTGCCTCGGTCGGTGTCGTCGTCGCCTTCGTCGGCCGCGCCGGCGTGGACGTGACGGGCGAGGGCTTCCGCCATGCCAACATGGTCCGCAAGGGCGAGAAGGGCGTGTGGGTGGACGTGCTCGACCCCGGCAAGTACGCCATCAACACCTACACCCACAAGGTGCGCGTGGTGCCCACGGCCAACGTCGTGCTGAACTGGGCCACCGGCAAGACCGAGGCCCACAAGCTGGACGCCAACCTGTCCACCATCACCGTGCGCTCGGCCGACGGCTTCACCTTCAACCTGGACGTCAGCCAGATCATCCACATCCCGCGCAACGACGCGCCCAAGGTCATCGCCCGCTTCGGCAGCATGGAGGCCCTGGTCACGCAGGTGCTGGAGCCCACCATCGGCAACTACTTCCGCAATGCCGCGCAGAACTCGGACGTCATCGACTTCCTGAAGAAGCGCAGCGAGCGCCAGGCCGAAGCCAAGGCCGCCATTGCGCTGGCCCTGAAGGCCTATGACGTCGGTGCCGTCGAGACGCTGATCGGCGACATCGTGCCACCGGCCGAACTGATGAAGACGCTGACCGACCGCAAGCTGGCCGAGCAGGAGAAGGTCACCTTCACGACGCAGATGGAAGCCCAGGGCGTTCGCCAACAGCTCGAGCAGGCCACCGCTTTGGCCCGCACCCAGGCCCAGGTGGTGGACGCCGAGCGCAAGGTGGCGATGGCCGAGTTCAACGCCCAGGCCGCGGTGAAGACGGCCGATGGTGCGGCGCGCTCCAAGAAGATCACGGCCGAGGCCGATGCCGAAGTCACCCGCGTGACCGGCCAGGCCGAGGCCGGCCGCACGCTGGCCATCGGTGAGGCCGAGGCCGAGGTCATCCGCCAGAAGATCGGCTCGATGGAGTCGGGCAATTACGCCATCGTGCAGGTCGCCCAGGCCCTGGCGGGTGCCGGCGTGCAGCTGGTGCCCGAGGTGCTGGTGGGCGGTGGGGCGCAGTCGGGCGGGCAGGGCGGCACCCTGGTCGATGTGCTGCTGGCCGGCCTGGTGAAGGACCGCCTCGCCAGGCCCGAGCCCCAGCAGGTCGTCGTGGAGGCCACCTAAACTGCGCCGCCCATGATGTCCCGCCCCATCGTCCAGTTCCTGCCCTGGATTGCCACCGGTTCGCTGATGGCCCTGGCCTGGGTGGGCTGGAAGCTGCGCCAGGCCTGGGAGGGCCTGCGCGCCGCGCAGCGGGCCGCCCAGCTGGAGCGCGCCCTGCGCGAGTTCGGCGACCTGATGCGCGATGCCGACCGCCCCGAGGCCCATGCCCGCGAGCTGCTGCAGGCGCTGTCGAGCCTGGCCGGCCTGCCGACCGCGGCCCTGCTGCGGCCGGCGCCCGGCGCCCAGGACATCGTCCTCGGCGAGCCCGATGCCAATGCCCTCGCCGGCCTTCAGCTCAGTGCCGACAGCGGCCGGGCCCTGGGCCCCGGCACGGCCCACCACAGCGGCGAGCCCGACCTTTACCTGCCGCTGCGCGGCCGCGATGTGGCCCTGGGTGCCGTCACGCTGCGGGGCCTGGGCACCGAAGCCCTGGCCCCCGACCACCTCGCCCACGCCCAGGCCCTGTGCGACCAGATGGGCCTGGCCCTGCAGCGCCGCCGCGTGCAGGACGAGGCCCGCCTGGCCGGCGAGCTGGCTGAGACCCAGTCCACCCGCAACGCCATGCTGGCCGCCATCTCGCACGACTACCGCACGCCGCTGGCCACCATCATGGGCTCGGCCTCGGCCCTGCAGACCCAGGGCGACCGGCTGACGGCAGCCCAGCGCAGCGAGCTCGCCGGCCGCATCGTCGACGAGACGGCCCGCCTGGTGCGCCTGACCGACAACACCCTGCAGCTGGCCCGCCTCGGCGCGCCCGGCGTGGCCCTGCGCTGCGACTGGGAGTCGGCCGAGGAGATCGTCGGCGCGGCCCTGCGGCGCGTGCGCCGCCGCCCCGATGGCGAACGCGTCAAGGCGCGCATCGAGGAAGGGCTGCCGCTGCTGTGGTGTGATGCGGCCCTGATGTCTCAATTGCTGGACAACCTCATCGACAACGCTCTGAAGTACAGCCCGGCCACGGCGCCGGTCGAGCTGGTCGTGCGTCGCCTCGGCGGCGAAACCATGTTCGCCGTGCGCGACCGCGGCCCGGGCATCGACCCGGCCTGGCGCGACCGCGTCTTCGACGCCTTCCAGCGCGGTGACCTGGCCGCCTTCGCCCAGCGCCCCCCGGGCTCGGGCGTGGGCCTGGCCCTGTGTCGCGCGATCGCGCAGGCGCACGAGGGGTCTTTAAGCCTGCGCCCGCGCGGTCATGGCGGCTGCAGCTTCGAGCTGCGCCTGCCGCTGCGCGACGCGCCGGAGCTGCCGGAGGCTGCGCCGTGAAATTGCTCTTGGTCGAAGACGACCGCGAACTGCGCGTGACCTTGAAGGAGGCGCTGGCTGTCGAAGGCTACGAGGTGCAGACCGCAGCCAGCCTGGCCGACGCCATGGCCCAACTCGCCCATGCCGGCCATCTGGATGCCGTGCTGCTCGACCTGGGCCTGCCCGATGGCGATGGCGAGGAGCTGCTGCAGGCCCTGCGCCGCGAGCGCTCGACGCCGCTGATCGTCATCTCGGCCCGCCAGGTCGAGGGCCAGAAGATCCGCCTGCTCGATGCCGGCGCCGACGACTACCTCGTCAAGCCCTTCGGCATCGGCGAGCTGCTGGCGCGGCTGCGCGTGGCCCTGCGCCATCGCGGCACGGTGGCTCAGCCGGCCGTCACGATGTACCGCCGTGCCGGCCTGGAGGTCGACCTGGCCGCCCACCGCGTCAAGCGCGACGGCGCCGACGTGCGCCTGACGCCGACCGAGTTCAAGCTGCTCGCCCGCCTGGTGCGCCAGGCCGGCCAGGTTGTCACCCACCGCCGCCTGCTGGCCGACGTGTGGGGTGCGGACGACACCGAGCAGACCCACTATCTGCGCCTCTACATGGGCCAGCTGCGCGCCAAGCTCGAGGTCGACCCCGCCGAGCCGAGCGTGCTGCTGACCGAACCCGGCGTGGGCTATCGCATTGCCGAGCCGAACTGATCTCCTTCATGCAAGTCACGCACTGGATTCCCGTCGACGGCGCCGAGCTGGCCGTCGAATACCGCCCTCATGACGACGGTCGCGCGCCGCTCGTTTTCCTGCACGCCGGCGTCACCGACGGCCGCTTGTGGGACGGCGCCATGGCCGCCGCGGCGGGTCAACGTTCGGCGCTGCGCATCGACCGTCGCGGCTTTGGTCAGACCCGGGTCACCGCCGCCCGCCCACACGCCTGGGTGAGCGATCTGCGCGCCGCGCTGGACGCGCTGGACCTGCCGCGCGTGGCCCTGGTGGGCTGCTCGCTGGGCGGCCGCATCGCCATCGACTTCGCACTGGCGTCGCCCGAGCGCGTGGCCGGCCTGGTGCTGGTGGCGCCCGCCGTCACCGGCGCGCCCGACCCCACGCCGCAGCTGGATGCTGCCAGCCGCGAACTGAACGACGCCACGCAGGCCGCACGTGCGGCCAGCCAGCTCGATGAGGTCAACCGTCTGCAGGCCCGGCTGTGGCTGGATGGCCCCGGTCAGGTCGAAGGCCGCGTGGGCGGCGCGGCGCGCGAGTTGTTCCTGGGGATGAACCGCATCGCGCTGCACGCCCCGGCCATCGGTGAGCTGCAGCCCGCGCCCGACGCCTGGCCGAGGCTGGAGCAACTGGCCGCGCCGACTCATGTGGTGTGCGGCGACCTGGACCTGCCCTACCTGGTGCAGCGCTGCCGCGAGATGGCCGCGCGCATCCCGGGTGCGCGTCACGTGGCGCTGCCCGGCGTGGCCCACCTGCCTTCGCTGGAAGCCCCGGCGGCCTTCAACCGTGTGCTGGAGGCCGCGGGCCTGCTGGCCGGCTGACGACTCAGCGCGGCGGCCTGGCGCCGGCCAGGTGCATGCCGCTGTCCAGCATCACCAGCTCGCCGGTCACCGTGCGCGCACCGTCCACCAGCCAGACGATGGCCTCGGCCACGTCCTCGGGTGAGCAGGCGCGCTGCAGTGGCACGCTGGCTTCGTAGGCCTTCAGGCCGGTCTCGTAGCCCTGCTGCCCCACGCCGTCGACAAACCAGCGGGTGGTGATGAGGCCCGGGCACACCGCGTTCACGCGCACGGCGGGCGCCAGCGCGCGGGCCAGGTGCAGCGTCATCGCGTTGATGGCGCCCTTGGACGCGATGTAGGGCATGGACGAGCCCACGCCCAGCGCGCCGGCCACCGACGACACATTGACGATGCAGCCCCGCGTTGCCTTCAGCGCGGCGACGCAGGCGCGCACCATCTGGAAGCTGCCCAGTGCATTGACGCCCAGGATGCGTTGGAAGGTCTCGGCGTTCAGTGCGTCCCAGTCCGCCGCGGCGCCGAACACCGACACGCCCGCGTTGTTCACGAGCGCGTCGAGGCGGCCCCAGCGCTCCAGCGCGGCCTGCGCCAGCGCGCGGCAGTCGGCGTCCTGGGCCACATCGCCCTGCTTGACGAGCACGTCGGCCCCGGCTGCACGGCAGGCCACGGCGCTGGCCTCGGCTTCTGCGGCACTGCGTGAGTAGTTGATGAGCAGGTCGTAGCCCTTGCCGGCCAGCATCAGCGCGGTGGCGGCGCCCACGCCCGTGCCACCACCGGTGATCAATGCGACCTTGCGTGCCGTGGCCATGCGTCATCTCCTGCGGAATTGGCGACGGGCCAGTCTAGGTGGCCCGTCGCCATGCCGCAGGCGTCAGGCCTTCTTCTTCGCCGTCAGCTGGTCCTTCAGCGGCAGCTGCCGGATGCGCTTGCCGGTTGCTGCAAAGATGGCGTTCATCAGCGCCGGCGCGATGGGCCCGATGGCCGGCTCGCCCACGCCGCCCAGGGGCTGGTCATAGCCCGTGCTCGGCATGATGTGCACGGCGATCTTCTTCGGTGCGATGTTGAGCCGCGCGATCTCGTAGTCGTGGTAGTTGCTCTGCTCGACGCGGCCGTCCTTGAAGGTGATCTCGCTGTACAGGGCCTGGCTCAGGCCCATGATGCAAGCGCCCTCGACCTGGGAGCGGATTCGGTCCGGGTTGATGGCCGGGCCGCAGTCCACGGCGACGTCGATGCGCGGGATGCTGAGCTCGCCCTTGGCGCTGACGCGCACCTCGACGACGACGGCCATATAGGTCACGAAGCTGTAGTTGGCCGCCAGGCCCAGGCCCTGGCCCTTGGGCAGCTTGCGGCCCCAGCCGGCCTCTTTGGTCACCCGTTCGACGCAGCCGCGCAGGCGGCCGATGTCGACGGGGTAGAGGGTCGGTGACTCGCCGTGGTTCCAGTCGTCGCCCATCTGCGGCGGCGGGATCTGGCGCGGCGGGCCCAGCAGCTCCAGCAGCAGCTCGCGGTGGTCGCGCTTGGCGGCGTGGGCCAGCTCGGCCACGAAGCTCTGCGCCGCGAACTGGTGCTGGATGTTGTTGACGCTGCGCAGCCAGCCGATGCGTGTGTGCGCCTCGGCGGCCGGGTTCTCGATGCGCAGATCGGGGATGTCGTAGGGCAGGTTGATCAGCCCCAGGCCCAGCTCAAAGGGGGCGAGCTGCTTGGGGTCGGGCGCGAAGATGGACAGGATGGTGGGTTCAGCCGCCCGCTGCAGCCAGGCCGCGACCTTGCCCTTGGCATCCAGGCCGGCCTCCAGGTGCTGGGCGGTGACGGTGTGGAAGTAGTCGTGGTGCAGGTCGTCCTCGCGCGTCCACGTCAGCTTGACCGGCACGCCCATCTCCTTGGCGGCGAGGGCCGCCTCCACGGCGAAGTCGGGCTTGCTCTTGCGGCCGAAGCCGCCGCCCAGCAGCGTGACGTTGACGGTGACCTTGTCCATGGCCAGCCCCAGCCGCTTGGCGACGCGCTCGCGCGCGGCCTGCGGTGACTGGGTGGAGGTCCAGACCTCGCAGCGCCCGTCCACGATGCGTGCCGTGGCGGCCGGCGGCTCCATGGTGGCGTGGGCCAGATGGGGCACGTAGTAGTTCGCCGTCACGCGCTTGGCGGCCTTGGCCAGCGCGGCTTCAGCATCGCCCTGGTTGCGCACCACCTTGCCGCCCGGCTTGGCGACCGCGGCCTCCAGTTCCTTGCGGAAAGCCGCCGAGTCATAGCTGCCGTGCGGGCTGTCGTCCCAGACGATTTTCAGCGCTTCGCGGCCCTTGATGGCGGCCCAGGTGTCCTTGGCGACGACCACCACGCCGCCCAGCGGCTGGAATTCCGACGGCGCCGGCGTCGGGTCGATCTGGAAGACCTTGACGACGCCCGGCACCTTCATCGCATCCGCGGCGTCCACCGACTTGACCTTGCCGCCCAGCACCGCGGGCCGCGCGACGACGGCGTAGAGCATGCCGGGCAGGCGCGTGTCGATGCCGTACTGCGACTTGCCGGTGACGATGACCTCGGCGTCCACCAGCAGGCTGTCCTGCTTGCCGATGTATTTGAAATCCTTGGGGTCCTTGAGCCTGAGCTTGTCGCGCGGCGGCACGTCCAGCTTGGCGGCGGCTTCGGCCAGCGCGCCGTAGGTCATGCTCTTGCCGCTGGGCTTGTGAGTGACCGCGTGGTTGGCGGCCTGCACCTCGGCCACGGGCACGCCCCAGGCCTGAGCGGCGGCCAGCTCCAACATGGCGCGCGCGGCCGCGCCGCAGCGGCGCATGGGCATGAACCAGTGCCGCATGCTGCGCGAGCCGTCGGTGTCCTGGTTGCCGTACTTCTCTTCATCGCCGGGGGCCTGCACGACCTTGACACGCTTGAAGTCGGCCTCCAGTTCGTCGGCCAGCACCTTGGGCAGGCTGGTGCGCACGCCCTGGCCCATTTCGGAGCGGTTGACGACGATGCTGACGGTGCCGTCGGGCGCAATCATCACGAAGGTGAGTGGGCTGTCCTGGATGCCATGGGGCATGCCGTCGCCGCCGTATTTCTTGGGCTCGTCGGCGCCCACCGCAACGCCGGGCAGGCCGATGCCCAGCACCAGGCCCGTGAAGCCCAGCAGGCCGCGCCGCGTGAGATGACCATGGGGGACGAAGGCGTTCATGCGGCACCGCCTTCCAGGCCGGCGGCCGTCTTGATGGCGCTGCGGATGCGCGTGTAGGTGCCGCAGCGGCACAGGTTGCCGCTCATGGCGGCGTCGATGTCGGCGTCGGTGGGCTTGGGCTTTTGCTGCAGCAGGGCCGTCGCACTCATGATCTGACCCGCCTGGCAGTAGCCGCACTGCGGCACGCCGAGCTGGACCCAGGCGTGCTGCACGGCCTGGCCGGTTTGGGTGGCGCCCACGCCCTCGATGGTGATGATCTTCTTGCCCGTGGCGGCCGAGAGCGGCGTCTGGCAGGCACGCACCGGCTGGCCGTCCAGATGCACGGTGCAGGCGCCGCACAGCGCCAGGCCGCAGCCGAACTTGGTGCCGGTCATGCCGAGGTGGTCGCGCAGCACCCACAGCAGCGGCGTGTCCTCGCCCGCCTCCACCGTCATCGACTGTCCGTTGATCTGCAATGTCGTCATCGAAGTCTCCATGCGTTTGTCGAACATGCGCGGGAGGCGGTTGCAGCCTCGGGGCGGGCTGATTATTCGGGGAAGCGACCCGGCGTGCACGCGACGCGGAAAAACCCTGCCGGGCCAGGGCCGGGCAGGGTTCTTGCGGAGTTGCGAGGCTCAGAAGCGATAGCGGACGCCGGCGCTGAAAAGGTTGGCGCGCACCTTCTCCGACACCTGGCCGAAGTGGTCGAAGTCGGCCGTCAGTGCCAGCGCGTTCGTCAGCTGGTATTCGGCGCCGATGCCCCACATGAAGGAGCGCTTGGAGCCCGTCATGTCGGCGGAGGCCGGCAGCAGGTTGGTGCCGCTGGCCTTGCCGAAGGAGACGCCGGCCTTGCCGGTCAGCGCGAAGGCGTCGGACAGGGGCAGGCGGCTGGTGGCTGCCACATAGAGGCTGCGGGCGCTCACGGTCTGCGAGACCGCGTTGTTGCCGACGGTCAGCGTCTCCACGGCGTTGCCCAGGCGCACATAGCCGCCTTCGACGCCCACCAGGTTGCTGAAGCGGTAGCCACCGTAGACCTTGCTGGCCTGGGCGGATTCATCGCTGCTGGTCTTGGGCAGGCCGAGGTTCTTGGCCGAGAAGGAGGTGCGGCCAAGGGCGGCGCCCAAGTAGGGGCCGGATTCCTGCGGGGCCTCGGTGTTGCCGGCCCAGGCCGATGCGGCGGCGAGCATGCAGAGCAGGGAGGCGGAGGCGATTTGGATGCGGTTCATGGAGGAATTCCTTGGAGTTGTCGAAGCGGATGGAGGTGTGGGCCGGGCATCGGTGCTTCGCATCCGGTGCCGGCGGCCGAGCTGTGTTTCGGCGCCAATGCAGTGTCGAAATCGCAGATGAACCGAAGCCAAAGCCTTTCTGAAGGCTTCCTTAATGGCCACGAATGCGGGCACCATTCGCCCCCGCGTTCAGGCTTTCTTCATGTAGCGCCGCTCCAATTCCTGGCATGAACATCCTGTTGGTGGAAGACGATCTCGAACTGGGCAACGGCGTGCGCATCGCGCTGGAAGACCAGGGCCTGGCGCTGCTGTGGGTTCGGCGCCTGGGCGACGCGCTGCAGGCCCTGGACAGCCGGCCCTTCGACCTGGTGCTGCTGGACCTGGGCCTGCCCGATGGCGACGGCCTGACGCTGCTGGCGCGGCTGCGCCGCGAGGGCGAGACGACGCCTGTCCTCATCCTGACGGCGCGCGATGCGCTGGCCGACCGGCTGGCGGGCCTGGACCGTGGCGCGGACGACTACCTCGTCAAGCCCTTTGCCCTGGCCGAGCTGGTGTCGCGCGTGCGGGCCCTGGCCCGCCGCAGCTACGGCATGGCCGGCGAGACGCTGGAGGTGCGCAAGCTGGTGCTGCACACGGCGACGATGCGCGTCACCGTCGACGGCAAGCTCGCCGAGCTGTCGCGCAGCGAGTTCGACCTGCTGAGCCTCTTGATGAAGCGCGCCGACCGCGTGCTGACGCGCCGCATGCTTGAGGAGCAGGTGCTGCCCGGCGGCGCCAGCAACGAGAGCAATGTGCTGGACGTGCACATCTCCAACCTGCGCCGCAAGATCGGGCCGGGCTATATCCGCACGGTGCGCGGCGTCGGCTATGTCATCGACCGCGTCGACGCCGCCGGGGACGCAAGCTGATGCGCGCCGGCCTGCGCAAGCTGCTGCCTTCCTCGCTGACCGGGCGCCTGGTGCTGGCCCAGATGTTGGTTGTGCTGCTGCTGTGGGGGGCGGCCTGCGGCTACCTCATCCATGACACGGCGCGCTATGACGAGATCCTGGAGCCCAGGCTGGCCAGCCCACGCGCCGACATGATCCTTGCCGTCGTCGATGCCCTGGCCGACCAGCCCGAGAAGCAGGCAGCCCTGCTCAAGCGCATCGATGTCTTCCAGCGCCGCGAGAACAACGAGGAGGACGACCCGGCCCTGCGCCAGACCCTGGTGGTCTGGCAGGGCGAGCGCCTGCTCTATGCCTCGCCGGGAGAGCCCGGCGCGCTGCGCACCCAGAAGCTCCGCCAGCTGGAGAAGCTGGAGGTCGACGGCACGCCCTGGCGCACCTACAGCCAGGCCTCGGAGGTGTCCGACGCCCGCGTCACGCTGATCCGCTCCGGCCATGCCGTGAACATCCTGTTCGCGCTGGGCGCGCGCGGCATCCTCATCCTGCCGTTGCTGATCAGCCTGCCTTTCCTGGTGCTGCCGGCCTGGTTGTCCGTGCGGGTGGCGCTGCGGCCCTGGCGGCGCTTCTCCGAGGAGGTGGCGGCGCGCGGGCCTGACGATCTGACGCCCTTGAAATTCGGCAGCCACTACAGCGAGCTGCGCCCCTTGTCCAAGGCGGTCAACCAGCTGCTGGCTCGCGTCGCCACCAGCATGGAGCGCGAACGCAGCTTCATCGCGGACGCCGCCCACGAGATGCGCACGCCGCTGGCGGCCATGCGCATCAATGTCGAGGCCCTGCGCGGCCACCGCAACGATCCGCGCGACCAGGAGCTGCTGGATGGCCTGGTGCGCAGCAACGAGCGCACCAGCCGCCTGGTGGCCCAGCTGCTGGGCCTGATGCGCAGCGATGCGGCCCGGCCGCAGGGCGCCCGTGCGCGCCTGAGCCTGGCCGAAGTGGTGCAGGACCGGCTAGCGGCCCTCAGCGGCCTGGCGCGCCAGGGCCGCATCGAGCTGGAGCTGCGCGCCCACACCGAAGGCCTGGTCGATGGCGAGCGCGAGGGGCTGACCTCGCTCGTCGACAACCTGGTCGAGAACGCCATCAAGTATTCGCCGGTCGGTTCCCGCGTGGAGCTGGGCCTGATCGAGCAGGGCACGGAGCTGCTGATGTGGGTCGAGGACGCCGGGCCCGGCATTCCCGAGGACTTGCACGAGCGCGTCTTCGACCGCTTCTTCCGCGTGCCGGATCAGCAGCAGCCTGGCAGCGGCCTGGGCCTGGCCATCGTCAAGGCGGTGGCGGACCGCCACGGTGTGGCGCTGCGCCTGTCACGCGGCGCTGACGGCCAGGGGCTGCGGGTCGAGCTGCGCTTTCCCGTGGCCGCCTGATCAGGCTGGCAGCATCTCCGCAAACTTCAGCGCCCAGCCATGGGCGTCACCCGGCCAGCGGGCGCTGAGGTAGTTGCCGTCGCGCAGCGAGAAGCCGCGGCCCAGATGTTCGGGGTCGTCGCGCAGCAGGGCCGGCGGGCCGACGTCGAAATCCTCGGGCCGGGCCAGCAGGGACTGCACCTCGGTCTGCAGCGGCGTGGGGTAGGTGCGGTAGTAGCTGCCCAGCCAGGCCGCCGTCATCAGCCAGGCCGTCATCTCCTGCTGTTGGGTGAGGCCAGTGGTGCGCCGGCCATGCAGCACGGACTTGCCATCCGCGCGTTTCGAGCGGGCCGCCAGCAGTACGCCGTGGCAGATGGCGGCGACCGGCTTGTCGGCAGCGAAATGAGCCGCGATCAGGGCCTGCAGCCGGTCCGATTCGAGATAGACCTTCATGCCGGGGGCGTGGCCACCGGGCAGCAGCAGGGCGTCGACGGTACGCTCGTCGATGGCGTCGTAACGCAGTGGTTGCCGGAAGGCATCGCTCTGCACCATCGCCGCGTGCGCCTCCCGGGCCTTGGCGTCGGCGCGCAGCACGCCCTTCCAGACGCCCAGGCCCTTGCCATCCAGCATGCGCGGGTCGGCCTGGGCCGGGCGGCCGTCGGGCGTCGCGAAGCGGAAGCTGTGGCCACGCGCCGTCAGCAGCTTCCAGGGGATGGCGGCTTCGGAGGGGTCGTAGTCCTGGGCGGGCAGGGGAATGAGGATGCGGGCCATGTCGGCGATCTTAGGAGTGCAAGACAGAAGGCCGCGGATGCTGCTAGGCTGCCCGCGCCCGCCAAGGGTGGCGGAGCGGGAGCGGCAGGCATGGCTGAGTTGACGGTCAATGGCAAGCGGGTGCAGTTCGAGGCGGAAGCCGACACGCCCCTGCTCTGGGTGCTGCGCGAGCAGCTCAGCCTCACGGGCACCAAATACGGCTGCGGCGTCGCCCAGTGCGGCGCCTGCACGGTGCACATCGACGGCGCGCCGGTGCGCAGCTGCGTGATGCCGGCCTCGGCGCTGACGACGGCGCAGAAGATCACCACCATCGAGGGCCTGGCGCCGAACGCTTCGCACCCGCTGCAGAAGGCCTGGGACGCGCTCGACGTGCCGCAGTGCGGCTTCTGCCAGAGCGGCATGCTGATGGCCGCCGCGGCCCTGCTGAAGGCCAAGCCCAAGCCCACCGATGCCGATATCGACGCGGCCATGACCAATATCTGCCGCTGTGGCACCTACAACCGGGTGCGGGCCGCCATCCACCTGGCCGCCGGCCAGGTGCAGCGCAAGCAGATCCCCATCGTCATCGAGGGAGGCCAGGCATGAGCGCCGTCCTTTCGCGTCGATCCTTCCTGCACACCACGTCGGCCGCGGCCGGCGGCCTGATGGTGGGCTTCCACGTTCCGGGTCTTGCCGAGGGTGAAGCCACACCCGAGCTGAATGCCTGGGTGCAGATCCTGCCGGACGAGAGCGTCGTCATCCGCATCGCGCGCTCGGAGATGGGGCAGGGCACGCTGACCGGCCTGGCCCAGCTCGTCGCCGAGGAGCTGGAGTGCGACTGGAGCAAGGTCAAGACCGAGTACCCCACGCCCGGTCAGAACCTGGCGCGCAACCGTGCCTGGGGCAGCATGAGCACCGGCGGCAGCCGCGGCGTGCGCGAATCGCATGACTACGTGCGCAAGGGCGGGGCCCTGGCCCGGGCCCTGCTGATCCAGGCGGCGGCCAACCAGTGGAATGTGTCCGTCGTCGAATGCGCCACCAGCGTGGGCTGGGTGACCCACGCGGGCAAGAAGCTGAGTTATGGCTCGCTCGCCGCCGAGGCCGCCAAACTGGCCGCGCCGGCCGATATCCAGCTCAAGGACGCCAAGGACTGGAAGCTGGCCGGTCGGCCCATCAAGCGCCTGGACACCCGAGGCAAGCTGGACGGCTCCCAGGTCTATGGCATGGACCTGAAGTTGCCGGGGATGTTGAACGCAGCCATCAAGGACTGCCCGGTGTTCGGCGGCAAGCTGAAGAGCTTCGATGCGGCGGCCATCGAAGGCCGGCCCGGCGTGAAGAAGGTCGTCAAGGTGGGCGACTCGGCCGTGGCCGTGGTGGCCGACACCTGGTGGCGTGCCAAGACGGCCCTGGAGGCCCTGCCCATCGTCTGGGACGAGGGCGCCAACGTCTCGCAGAACAGCGCCGACACGGCGGCCCTCTTGAAGGCGGGCCTGGACGCGGCCGAAGCCGCCGTCGGCAGCAGCCAGGGCGATGCGAAGGCGGCGCTGGCGGGTGCGGCGAAGAAGGTCGAGGCCGTCTACAGCGTGCCGCACCAGAACCACGCCACCATGGAGGTGATGAACGCGACGGCCAAATGGACACCGGAGCGCTGCGAGGTCTGGACGCCGACGCAGAACGGCGAGGCGGCCTTGGCTGCGGCATCCGAAGCGTCAGGCCTGCCGCCTGCGGCGTGCGAGGTCTACAAACTGCACCTGGGCGGTGGCTTCGGCCGCCGCGGCGCCGTGCACGACTGGGTGCGCCAGGCCGTGGCCATTGCCAAGGAGCTGCCCGGCACGCCGGTCAAGCTGATCTGGAGCCGCGAGGAGGACATGACCCATGGCCGCTACCACCCCGTCACCCAGTGCAAGCTGACGGCGGGCCTGGACGCGGCGGGCAAGCTGACGGCCCTGCACATGCGCATCTCGGGCCAGAGCATCATCGCGGGCATCTTTCCGCAGAACATCAAGGATGGGAAGGACCCGGTCGTCTTCCAGGGCCTGAACCTGGGCGGCGCGGAAGGAGCCATCGGCTATGCCGTGCCCCACCTGCTCATCGACCATGCCATGCGCAACCCGACGGTGCCGCCGGGCTTCTGGCGCGGCGTCAACCTGAACCAGAACGCGGTCTATCTGGAGTGCTTCATCGACGAGGTAGCCCATGCCGCCCAACGCGACCCGCTGGAGCTGCGCCGCGAGCTGCTCGCCAATTCGCCCAAGCACCTGGTGGTGCTGAATGCGGTCGCGGCCAAGGCCGGCTGGGGCAAGCCGCGGCCCAAGGGACGTTACCTGGGTCTGGCGCAGATCATGGGCTTTGGCAGCTATGTGGCGGCCTGCGCCGAGGTGTCGGTGAGCAAGAAGGGCGACCTCAAGATCCACCGCATCGTCGCGGCCACCGACCCTGGCCACGCGGTCAACCCGCAGCAGATCGCGGCCCAGGTCGAGGGCAGCTTCGTCTACGGCCTGTCGGCGGCGCTGTTCGGCGAGATCACCGTCAAGGACGGCCGCGTCGAGCAGCAGAACTTCGACACCTACCCGGTGCTGAAGATGGAGCACATGCCGGCCGTCGAGACGATCTGCATGCCCTCGGGCGGCTTCTGGGGTGGCGTGGGCGAGCCGACGATTGCGGTGGCAGCCCCGGCGGTGCTGAACGCCGTCTTCGCAGCGACGGGCAAGCGCATCCGCGAGTTGCCGCTGAGCAAGCACAAGCTGGTGTGATGCGGGCGCTGCTGGCGCTAATTCTGATGGCCAGCGCGCATGCCGGCGACGTGGACCGCGGTCGCGCCCTGGTGGCCGACCGCACCCAGAGCCTGTGCCTGCTTTGCCATGCGCTGACAGCGGCAGGCGATGCCAACCAGGGCAATCTGGCGCCGCCGCTGGATGCTGTGGCGACACGGCTGAATGCGAAAGGCCTGCGCGAGCGCATTGCCGACATGCGCCGCTTCAACCCCAACACCGTCATGCCCCCTTTCCGCTCGACGGAGGGGCTGCGCGATGTGGCACCTGCCTGGCAGGGCAGGGCGGCGCTGACCGAGCAGCAGCTGGACGACATCGTGGCCTATCTGGGCACCTTGGCCCAACCATGAAGCGACGCGAGTTCACCATGGGAGCCGCGGCCTGGGCGCTGCTGCCCGAGGCGCGTGCGACCGACGAGGCCATGCGAGCGGCCATCCACGCCTGGGCCGGCCGCACGCCCGAGGCGGGCAACCTGAAGATCGAGATTGCCGAGCTGGTGGAAAACGGCAATGCGGTGCCGGTGCGAATCGCGGCGAGTGAGCCGGTGGTCGGCCTGGCCCTGTTCACGCCGCAGAACCCCGAGCCCGAGGTGGTGCATGCCATGCTGGGTGCGGCCGTCGCTCGGCCCGAGTTCAGCACCCGCATGCGCCTGGCGCGCAGCCAGCGCATTTTTGCGGTGGCCAAAGCGGCCGACGGGCGCTGCTGGCAGGCGGGCGTGGACGTCATCGTGACGCTCGCCGCCTGCGTGGAGCCCTGATGTGAAACTGCTGCCCCTCGTCCATTCCCGCGGCGCTGGACGCGCGCGGACCTGGCCGGTCCCCCGCGGGGACGCCGACGCTTGCGGCATCGAGCCGCAAGCGTCGGCAGGCGGGCCGGCTCGGGAGCGGCCCAGCGCTCGGCCCGGAATGCAAACTGTCTTCGTTACGGTCTGATGGCCACACGCGCAGTCATCTCCATCCCCACCACCATCCAGGCCGGTGAACCCTTCGAGGTGCGTGCCACCGTGGCCCACGCCATGGAGACGGGCTACCGCACCGGCGACGACGGTTCACGCCTGGCGCGCGACTTGGTGCGCCGCTTCGAGTGCCGGCTCGACGGTGAATTCGTCTTTGCCGCCGACCTGTTTGCCGCGATCTCGGCCAACCCCTATCTCGCCTTCTGGATGCGGGCCGACAAGCCGGGCGAGCTGAGCTTTGTCTGGCGCGGCGACAACGGTTTCGAGCATCGCGAGACCCGCGCGCTGCTGCTCGCATGAGGGCGCTCCTGCTTCTCGTCGTCGCGCTGGCGGCGCATGCGGACGAGCGCCGCTCGGGCCGCGAGACCATGAGCCCGGCCCTGCGCACCCTGCAGGCCGATGACACCCAGCATCCTGCCCAGCTCGCGTTGGCCCTGGGTCGTGAGCTGTGGGGGCAGGGGGGCAAGTCCTGCGCCAGCTGCCACGGCGAGCCCGAGAAGCTGCGCGGCGCCGCCGCGCGCTATCCCGCCTTCGACCAGGGCCTGCTCGACCTGACGGGCCGCATCCAGCGCTGTCGCGTCCGCCATCAGCAGCAGGCCGCCTGGGCACCCGAGGCCGAGCCCTTGTTGGCGCTGACTGCCCTCGTCGCACAGCAGTCGCGCGGCCTGCCGCTGCGGCCGCCGCGCGGCCCTGAACTGGACCAGGCCGCCAGCCGCGGCCAGCGTCTTTACACGACGCGCATGGGCGCGCTCAACCTCTCCTGCGCCCAATGCCATGACGAGCGCGCCGGCCTGCGCCTGGGTGGCAGCCTCATCCCCCAGGCCCATGTCGACGACTATCCCGTCTATCGCCTGGAATGGCAGTCCCTGGGCAGCCTGCAGCGTCGTCTGCGCGGCTGCCTGAACGGCGTGCGTGCGACGGTCTGGGATTGGGACGCCGCCGAGTTGCTGGCCCTGGAGGTGTATCTGGCGCGCCGCTCGGCCGGCATGGCAATGCAGCCTCCCGGGGTGCGCCCCTAACAAACAGGGTGACTGTTACGCGACCTCCTTCCTAGGATCGGGCCATGGCAGTCACGACAACCAGGCGCGAACCGACGCTGGCGCGCCCGCGGCTGCCGGTGGGCGAAGCGCTGGTCTTCATCGACCTGGCCACTGGCGATCTCGTCACGACGGGATTGCGTTGCTGCCTGGTGCAGCGGGGTGGCGGCCGGCTGCTCGGCCGTTCGGTCGTCACGCCTTCGGGCCTGCATGTGTGGCCGGACCTGCCTGAGCGTTGGCGCCGACCCGAGGAGGCCGTTTGCGCCGACGTGCTGGTGCGCGATGAACTGCAGCGTTTCCAGCCCGTGAGCCTGCCCTGGCCGCTGCCGGCCCGGCCGGTGGGCCAGATCCTGAGTGACCGCGTGCTGGACGGCTTGCGACTGATGCGGGTGGGCCTGCTCAGCGCACCGACGCGCAGGCCGCCGCCCGGCGTGTTCAGCGTCTACGGCCTGCTCACCTGGCAGGGCGACGGCGAACCGGCGGCGTGGGCACGGGTCTGCCTGATCGATGGCGAAGGCCGTGTGCACGAGGGCGCAAGCGACGCGGAGGGGCGGTTGGCCCTGCATCTGGCGCCACCTCGCCAGGGCAGCGTCGGGACAGCGGCACTGCGGGTCTTTGCCGATCGGGCCCTCGACGCGGCGTCCATGGGGCTGGGGGCGCCGGACATGCTGGCCTTCGCCGATCAGCGGGCCGTGATCGCGCTGGCCAACGTCGAAGAAAAGACCGCCTTTGTGCCGGGGGCCATGGCAGCGCATGAACCCCTCATCCTCGCCAGCCAGGGGCTGCCGCCGGCGCATCGCGAGCTGCGGCTGGCGCCAGCCTGACGCGCCTCAGCGTTGCTCCAGCTGTCGCCTGCCGAACAGCACCTCGCGGGCCTTGTCGTCGGTCAGCGGCTTGCGTGCGCCGGCCAGCACCTCGACGCCGCGCTGCACGGCCGGGCGCTTGGCAATCTCGTCGAACCAGCCCTTCAGATGCGGGTAGTCGCTCATCTCGACGCCCTGGTTCTTCCAGGAACGCAGCCAGGGGAAGACGGCGATGTCGGCGATGCTGTAGTCCCTCCCCCCCAGATAGGTGGCGTGGGCCAGGCGCTTGTTGATGACGCTGTAGAGCCGCTGGGCCTCGTGGGTGTAGCGGTCGATGGCGTAGGGCAGCTTCTCGGGCGCGTAGATACGGAAGTGATGCGCCTGGCCCAGCATGGGGCCGACACCCCCCATCTGGAACATCAGCCACTGCAGCACTTCGTATTTGCCATGGACGTCGGCGGGCAGCAGCCGGCCCGTCTTGCCGGCCAGATAGAGCAGGATGGCGCCGCTCTCGAACAGCGAGATCGGTTGGCCGCCGGGGCCGTCGGAATCGGTGAGGGCGGGGATCTTGTTGTTGGGGCTGATGGCGAGGAAGTCCGGGGCGAACTGCTCGCCAGCGCCGATGTCCACGGGATGGACCCGGTACGCGAGGCGGCACTCCTCCAGCATGATGTGCACCTTGTGGCCGTTGGGCGTGGGCCATGAATACACTTCAATCATTCGTCGCCTCCATGCGGTGTGCCTAGCAAGCAGCCCCATTCTCAGACTTCCTCACGACTCATGGTGGTAAAGCAAGTCAAGCACTGGCTCGTGACGCGGGCCAACGCAGCGCGTTGGCGTCCGATCATGGACTGGGCGGAGGCGCGCGGTGCCGAGTTCTCGCAGACGCGTGACGGCCTGGGCTTCCTCATCGAGCAGCCCAAGGCCCTGCCAGGGCCGCTGCGCATCGAATGGGGCGTGTCCCAGCGCAGCTACCTGCCCGGTTCGGAGCTGCGCATGCGCTGCGAGATGGGCCTGCACCACGACCTGCAGATGATGGTGGTGTGCCGCTCGCTGATGGAGAACCTCGAGCGCGCCGTCTTCGAGGCCTACACCGACACGCTCAAGACCCGCGTGGACACCGACACGCCGGAAGAGATGCGCTGGCTGGTGATGTTCCCCAAGTTCAACAACGCCAGCTCGCAGATCCTGCGCCAGCGCTACGGCGTCGTCGGCGTCACCAAGGACCTCAGCGCCGCATGGATCGAGGGCGAGCTCAGTGAGGCCCTGGTGCAGGCGAGCCAGGACGTGCTCCCGGAAGGCCATCCCTTCGTGCTGATGAGCATGCGCGGCAACCTTTATCTGCGCACCGAGATGAGCGAGGCCGACCTGCCCAAGGTGCAGGCCCTGGTGCGCCTGCTCGAGACCGCGGCGCGCGAGGCGCAGCGCGTCAGCGGCCGGCTGGCCGAGGGCGGCGCCTGGCCGACGACGACGTCGATTGCCTGGACGCCGTCAACCCGTCCCGGCGACGTCAGTTGACGCCCCTCGTCCAGGTTTGCCGCGCTGAACGCCGGCAAACCTGGCCGGTCCCCTGAGGGGGCGGCGATGCTCGACGGCTCGACCGTCAAGCACATCGCCCAACGCGGGCCGACGAGGGGGCGGCCCGTCGCTCGGTCCGCACCCAATAGGGGCTCAAGCCTTCTGCGCGAAGCTCCAGGCCAGCTCCGACAGCGGCTTGGCGCTCTTGGCGGTTTCCTTGGCCTGGGCGCTGGAGGCCGTGCCATCGACGACGCGCTTGGCAATGCCCTGCACGATGGCCGCGATGCGGAACATGTTGTAGGCCATGTAGAAATTCCAGTCGGCCATGACGGCATTGGCGTCGGCGCGGCCGGTGCGCTCGCAGTAGCGCTGCACATACTCGCGCTCGCTCGGGATGCCCAGTTCGGCGATGTTGACGCCGCCCAGGCCGCGCGCGGCGCCCGAGGTGGGGATGTGCCAGCTCATGCAGTGGTAGCTGAAGTCGGCCAGCGGATGGCCCAGCGTCGACAACTCCCAGTCCAGCACGGCGATGACGCGCGCCTCGGTGGGGTGGAAGACGACGTTGTCCATGCGGTAGTCGCCATGCACGATGCCGACCTCGCTCTCGTCGCGGGCCGAGGCCGGGATGTGGGTCGGCAGCCATTCGAGCAGCGAGTCCATGGCCGGATTCGGCTCGGTCACCGAGGCCAGGTATTGCTTGCTCCAGCGGCCGATCTGGCGCTCGAAGTAGTTGCCGGGCTTGCCATAGGCCTCCAGACCGCGGGCCTTGAAGTCGACCTGGTGCAGGGCCGCGATGACGCGATTCATCTCGTCGTAGTGGGCCGCGCGGTCGGCGTTGCTCATGCCGGGCAGGGTCTGGTCCCACAGCACGCGGCCGGGCATGAAGGACATGATGTAGAAGGCGCGGCCGATGACTGCTTCGTCCTCGCACAGCGCAACCATGGCCGGCACGGGCACGTCGGTGCCGGCCAGGGCGCCCATGACCTGGAACTCGCGCTCGATGGCATGGGCCGACGGCAGCAGCTTGGCCACCGGGCCGGGCTTGCTGCGCATCACATACTGCGCGCCCGGCGTCTTCAGCAGATAGGTCGGGTTGGACTGGCCGCCCTTGAACTGCTCGATCTCCAGCGGGCCGGCAAAGCCGTCGACATGGGCAGACAGCCAGGCCTCGAGGGCGGGCGTGTCCAGGGGCTTGGCGAGGGGGCGGGTGCCGGTGAATGCTTCCATGCCGGCGATTTTGCGCGGAGGGCCGCCGGGTATGTGTCCCGTTGGCGGCAGCGTCAGCGGGAGGCCGCGGCGAGCAGCTTCTCGCGGCTGAGGACCACCAGACGCGTCGGCTCCACGCGCACGGCGCCTTCGCGTTCAAAGGCCTTCAGCTCCTGGTTGACGCGCTGACGCGACGCGCCGAGCAGCTGCGCCAGATCTTCCTGGGCCAGTTGCAGGCCGATGCGGATCACAGACTCGTCACCTTGGCCTTCCTGCACACCGTAGGAGCGCGCCAGCAGCAGCACCTGCTTGGCCAGGCGGGCGGCCAGGGGGCGGGTGTTGAGGTCCTCGATCATGTCGAACATCAGGCGCAGGCGGCGGCAGTTCAGGCGCAGCAGGGCGTCGTAGAGCTCGGAATGGGTTTGCAGCAAGGCGCGGAAGTCGGCCTTGCGCACGCTCAGCAGCGTGGTCTCGCCATGGGCATAGGCGTCGTGGGTGCGCGGCAGGCCGTCGAACAGCGCGATGTCGCCGAACCAGGTGCCGGGCTCGACATAGGTCAGCGAGATCTGCTTGCCCGCCAGCGAGACGGAGCTGACGCGCACCGCGCCCTTGGCCACGGCCGTCCACTCCTCGGCGGGCTCGCCGCGATGGGACAGCATGGTCTCGTCGGGCAGGCGGCGCACGAAGGCGCGCTGCAGGATGTCGTTGCGCAACGGTTCGGAGAGCTTGGAAAACCAGGCGCCCTGATCGATCTGCTGGCGTTCGGCGGGGGTGAGGGTGAGTGCGTTCATGGCTTGGTCGGCATTGTGCCGCCCGCCCATCCCCCGGGAATGGGGTCGTTGGCGGTTGCCCCCATGCTAGAGTGGTCCGCGCTGTCTCCACCCCCTCGTTCAACCGATAGCCAGTCGACCGGAGTCAATGCCCTTCACGGCCCTGCGCCCGACCTTAGCTGGCGCCCTCACACCTGCTTTGGCCCTGTTGCTTGGCCTGGCGCCAGACGCTCAGGCGCTGAGCCTCGGCCGGCCGCAAATCCATTCCGCCCTGGGCAAGTCCCTGGACGCCAGCATTCCGCTGGCCTTGGCGGACGGCGAACAGCTGACCGACGCCTGCGTGCGCGCCGAGGTTTCGGCTGGCGATGCGCGGGTTCCGGCCGGACTGTTGCAGTTGCGCGTCGAGGGTGAACCCGGGCAGCAGCGCATCCGGCTGCAGAGCCTGGCCCGCATCGACGAGCCGGCCCTGCGCATCACGCTGGCCCTGGGTTGCCCGGTGCGGCTGACGCGCGAGTTCAACGTGTTTGTCGACCCCCCCGGTGGCGTGGCTGCGGCCCCGCCACCTCCGCCCTTGCCTGTGGCGCCCCCGGTCGCTGCCCCGACAGCGCGCCTCGTCGCCGAAGCCGTACCGGCGCCAGCGCCCGCCCCGGTGGCTCGCCAGCGCCCCCGTCCCAAGCCGCGCACCACCGGTCCGCGCCTGGTGCTGGAGAGGCCCGAGGTGCTGGTCGCCGAGGCGCCGAAACCGCCCAAGCCCGCCGCCAGCGCGGCCGAGACGGAGGTGACGCCCGAGCTGGAAGCCCAGATCACCCAGCTCGAGCAGACCGTTGCCCAACTGCGCGTCGAGCTGGAGGCCAAGCTGCAGGCCGAAGCCGAGGCGGCCTCGGCGGCGGCTGCGGCTGCCATTCCGCGGGCTTCAGAGCCTGCCGTGGCGCCGCCGGCGGTGCCGGTTCAAGTGGTGCACACCTCACCCTATCGCGATCCCATGACCTGGCTGTTCACGCTGGGCCTGAGCCTGCTGGCCGGTGCGGTGGCCTTCTACGGCAGTCGCTGGCGCGATCAGCGCGCGCGCCGTGAGCTGGCCTACTGGCGCGCCCTGCATGCGGCCGAAGGCGCGGCCGTGCCGCTGGCGCAACCGCAGCAGCCCTCGCCGGGCATGGCGCCGCCCGTGGTGGGCCTGGCTGCATCATCCCTGCCGGATGAAGGCCAGCACACGGTCACACGGCCCCAGCCCCGGCCCATGCCGTGGCCGCCGGCGCCGCTGTCGCCGCCGCCGAGCATCGCGCCTCCCGTCGACATGCAGGCGACCCAGCCCATGGCGCCTCCGCTCGCGGCCGCGTCGACGCTGTCCAACGAGGTGACGGTGGCGGACGAGTTGCTGGACCTGCAGCAGCAGGTCGACTTCCTGCAGCTGCTGGGCCAGCACGAGGCCGCCGCCGACCTGCTGGCCACGCGGCTGGCGCGTGGCAACGCCGGCGCCATGCCCTATCAGATGCTGATGGAGCTCTGCCAGCAGCGCGGCGAGCCCGAGGTGTTTGCCGAACTCGTCAAGCAGTTCGAGCAGCGCTTCCGCGTGATGGCGCCGCAGTGGTCGCAAAGCCTGGCCCGCGGCCGCAGCCTGGACGCCAGTCCCAGCGTCATCGCCCACCTGCAAGTGGTGTGGTCCGATGCGGGAGCGGCCATGCAGATGCTGCAGGACCTGCTCGCCCGCGGGCGCGGCCCCGGCGCGCCGAGCTTCGAGCTGCCGGCCTACCGTGACCTGCTGACCCTGTACAGCGTGGCGCGCGACCTGTTCGAGGCCGGCCTGCGCGGAGAAGAGGTCGACCTGATGCTGCCGATCGACTCCAGCTTCGGCCGGGCCTAGGGCCTGTTAGCGCCACGGCAATGGGCCGCGCAGGCCCGCCGCAAGGGGCCAATCTAGACGCAGCGCGCCGCCCGCACTCGCGTGCGGGCCAGGGCTGCAACAACGAGTGGCCCCTTGCGACGGGCCTGCCCGAAGGGTTGAGGCCAGAAAGGCCGCAGGCTTTGTTGCAGATCCTCGCTGGGCAGGAGCCCAGCTTGCGGTCTGCTGTCGTGCCTGCGGCCTTTCTGGTCTCAACGCGACCCGTTGCCGTGGCGCTAACAGGCCCTAGATCCCGAAGTCGCTCGAGTCGCCGTTCATGGCCTTCTCGATGAGCTTGCGCGACAGGCGCTCGGACAGCAGCTCGGCGAAGGCATAGACATAGTTGCGCAGATAGGCGCCGCGCTTGAAGGCGATGCGCGTCACGTTGCTGCCCAGCAGTGCGCCCAGCGGCCGGGCGACGAGGTCGCTGTTCGCAGGCTCTTCGCGCATGGCCATCTCCGCGACGATGCCCACGCCCATCCCCAGGCGCACATAGGTCTTGATGACATCGGAGTCGATGGCCTCCAGCACGATGTTGGGCGTCAGATGACGCGAGGCAAAGGCCTTGTCGATGCGGGTGCGGCCGGTGAAGCTGGGGTGGTAGGACACCAGCGGCTCGCTCGCGAGCTGCTCCAGGTTGACGCGCTCGACCGTGGCCAGCGGATGGTCGCGCGGCACCACCATGACGTGCTGCCATTCATAGCAGGGCAGGGTGACGAGCTCGGGGTACTGGGCCAGCGATTCGGTCGCCAGACCCAGGTCGGCGGTCTCGTCGAGCAGCATCTTGGCGACCTGGTCGGGGCTGCCCTGGTGCAGGCTGATGCGCAGCTGCGGCAGGTTCTTGCGCAGCTGGGCCACCGGCGTAGGCAGCACATAGCGGGCCTGGGTGTGGGTGGTGGCGATGGAGAAGGTGCCGCTGTCCTGGCGCGAATACTCCTCGCCGATGCGCTTCAGGTTGCCGACCTCGCGCAGGATGATCTCGATGCAGGCCAGCACCTGCTGGCCCGGCTCGGTGATGCGGCGCAGCCGTTTGCCGTGGCGCGAGAAGATGTCGACGCCCAGCTCCTCCTCCAGTTCGAGGATGGCCTTGGACACGCCGGGCTGCGAAGTGAAGAGCGCCTTGGCGGTCTCGGTCAGATTGAGGTTGCGGCGGGCTGCCTCCTGGACGAAGCGGAATTGATGCAGATTCATTCGAGGACACCCAGGCAGGCCAGGCTGATGGCGTTGAGCACGGCTTCCTGCTCGCCCAGCGGCGCGTGCAGCCGCCACTCGATGGCGTGGCGTTCGCGCAGTTGTTCGAGCAGGGGAGGGATGTCGCGCCGGACATGGCCGCCGGTGCCCAGGAAGAGGGGCAGCACATGCACGCGCGTGCAGCCTGCGGCAACCAGTTGCTCGGCGGCTTCTTCGAAGCCGGGCGACATGAATTCGAGAAACGCCATCACCAGCGGCGTGCCCGGCCGCGCGGCGCGCAGCCGCTCGGCAATGGTCTCGAAGGGCCTGGCCCAGGCGGGGTCGCGAGCGCCGTGGGCGAAGAGCAGCAGCCCTTCGCTCATCGATATCTCACCAGCCAGGTGAAAGCCGCCATCGACAACCCGAGGTAGAGCAGGCTGGGCGTGGCCGCGACGACCCAGGGTGTCCAGTTCTTCAGCAGGCCCAGGTGGCCGGCCACGTTGTTCAGCAGCACGAAGCTGATGCCCAGCATGATGCCGCCGAAGACCTTGATGCTGATGCCGCCCGAGCGGCCGTGCAGATAGGCGAAGGGCAGGGCCAGGGCCACCATGACGAAGCAGGCGAAGGGGTAGAAGGCCTTGCGCCAGAACTGGATGTTGTGGGCCTGGGCCGACTGCTCCTGGGCCGACAGATGCCGGGTGTAGCGGTAGAGCTCCAGCGTCGACATCGACATGGCCGGCAGCACGGCCGCGGCGATGACACCGGCATGCAGGGAGCTCTGCCAGTCGAGCTTGTCGAGCTGCTGTTCGCTGACGACGACATCCCCGACGGAGCCGCTGGCCGTCGCCGTGCCCGGATTCCAGACCGTGCGCTTGACGGCCTGCAGATGCCACAGGCCCTGGCCATCGACGTCGACCTTCTCGGCCTCGGTGCGCGACATCAGCCGGCCTTCGGCATCGAACTCGAAGATGCGCACGTCCTCCAGGTCGCCGCGGCCACCGACGCGGCCGACCTTGACCGAATAGCTGCGTTCCTGGCCGTCGATCTTCTGGTGGTCCTTCAGCCAGGCGCCGCGCTTGGCGGGGCTGCTGTCGTGGACGAAGCGGGCGCGCATCTCGTCGCCTTCGCGCTCGAAGCGCGGTGCCACATAGTCGCCGATGGTGAAGGTCAGCACGGCGAACACGGCGGCCAGGCCGGCGAGCAGGCCCAGCGCCCGCGCCGGCCCGAGGCCGCCGGTGCGCAGGATGGTGAACTCGCTGCTCTGCGCCAGGCGGGCCAGGGCCACGATGGCGCCGATCAGCACGGCGATGGGGAAGAGTTCGTAGAAGTGGCCGGGCAGTTCCATCACGGCCAGCAGAGCGGCTTTGCCGGCGCCGGCACCGACACGGTTCATGCGCTCGATCTCATCGACGAAGTCGATGAAGAAGAACAGCGACAGGAAGGCCAGGGCCACCAGCAGCACGGAGCCGGCGATGTCCTTGTAGAGCAGGGCGCGGACGGTTCTCATGTGTGCTCCCCGGTCGCCGGATACAGCGACCGACCCTCCGAGAGGGTAGGGCCTAGCTCGGGGCGGCCCAGCGCGTCGGCCCTCATGCAACCGCCTCCTTGCCGCTGCGCCGGCGCAGGCAGAAGCGGTTGGCGTTGTCGCGCAGCCAGATGACGGCGAGCGCGAGGAAGAGGGCGCTGCCATGCACGGTCACCAGGCCGCGGGCGAGGTCGGTGCGGCCGTTGCCGACCCAGGACTGCGAGAGGTTGATGAGGTTGAAGTAGACGATGAAGGCCAGCAGCGCGAACAGCAGATTCCAGTTGCTGGCGCGGCGCGGGTTGGAGGCCGACAGGCCAACGCCCAGCAGGGCCATGTTGAAGCCACCCAGGATCATGCCGAAGCGCCAGGCCAGCTCGCCCTGATTCTTGGGGTTGGGCTGGCGCAGCAGGTCCAGCGTCGCCATGGCCTTGGGCGGCAGCTGGTTGGCATTGGCCAGCACCTGGGTGTCGGTCATGACCTTGTACTGCTCGAAGCGGGCCAGGCTCTTCTCGCCGCTCTTGGCCAGCGTCTCGTTGCGCTGGCCGTGGTCCAGCACCAGGAAGCGGTCATCGCCCTCCATCTCGAGATGGCCGCGCGCCGAGGTCGTCACCGACTCGCGCTCATGCTGGTTGGCGAGGATGAAGACATTGCGGCCGGTGGCGGCGTTGTCGCCGTCGCGCTCGATGAAGAAGACGCGGCTGCCGTCGCGCGAGGTCTGGAACTGGCCCGGCGCGACACGCGAGAGGTCGCCGCGCTTCTGGTAGCGGTCGCGCAGCTCGGCGCTGTTCTGGTTGCCCCACGGCCAGACCAGCAGCTCCAGCACGATGACGCCCAGCAGCACAGGCCAGGCCATGCGCAGCACCGGCCGCACGAAGCGCGACAGTGGCACGCCGCTGGCGAACCAGATCGTCATCTCCGACTCGCGGTAGAAGCGGCTGAGGGTGATGACGACCGAGACGAACAGCGACAGGATGAGCATGGTCGCCAGGTGGGCGATGGTGGCGTAGCCCATCAGCAGCACGACGTCCTGAGGTGCGACATTGCCGCCCGCGGCCTGACCCAGGGTGCGGATCAGGGTCGACGTCAACATGATGGTCAGGATGACCACAAGGGTGACGCCGAAGCTCTTGGCCAACTCCGATCGCGTGGATGAATCGAATAACATCAAACGCACTTCTATCTACTTCCAGTCATTATGGACTTCAAGATTCAAACCGCTGAGCTGGGTGCGCTCGCGGGCGTGGGCGCCGACGCCCTGGTCGTCGTGCTCGGCGGCGAGGCGCTGCCCAAGGGGCTGGATGCGGTGGTCGCCAAGCATGTGCAGGCCGCGATCAAGCTCGGCGACTTCGCCCTGAAGGGCGGCCAGGCGATCACGCTGACGCAGCTCGAAGGCGTCAAGGCCACGCGCCTCGTGCTGGCGGCCAGCGGCAAGACCACGCTGGCGGCGGCGCGTGCTGCGCTGGCGGCAGGTATCGGCCAGATCAAGTCGCGCGGCGCTGTCAGCGCCGCCGTGGCATTTGCGGGTTTCGACGCCGGGCTGGCGGAAGCCCTGGCCGAGCAGGTCGCCGTCACCGCGACCGATGCGGTCTATGTCTACCGTCACACCAAGCCCAGCGCGCCCGCGGCAGCCAAGCTGGCCAGGCTGGCCCTGCTGGTGGGCAAGGACGACGCCAAGGCGGCCAAGGCCGGCCTGGCGCGCGGCGAAGCCATTGCTGCCGGCGTCGAGCTGGCGCGTGAATGCGCCAACCGTCCCGCCAACTTCGCGACGCCGACCTATCTCGGCGAAGTCGTGCAGGGCCTGGGCAAGACCCACGGCCTCAAGGTCGAGGTGCTGGACAAGAAGGCCGTCGAGAAGCTGGGCATGGGCAGCTTCCTGTCCGTGGCCCAGGGCTCGGACGAGCCGCTGCGCTTCATCGTGGCCCGCTACGACGGCGCGGCCAAGACGGTGGCGCCGGTCGTCCTCGTCGGCAAGGGCATCACCTTCGACACCGGCGGCATCTCGCTGAAGCCGGGTGCCGAGATGGACGAGATGAAGTTCGACATGGGCGGCGCGGCCAGCGTCATCGGCACGCTGCGCGCGGTGGCCGAGCTCAAGCCCAAGCTCAACCTCGTCATGATCGTCGCCGCTTGCGAGAACATGCCCAGCGGCCGTGCGGTCAAGCCGGGCGACGTCGTCACGTCGATGTCGGGCCAGACCATCGAGATCCTGAACACCGACGCCGAAGGCCGCCTCATCCTCTGCGATGCGCTGACCTATGCGGAGCGCTTCAAGCCTGCGGTGGTCGTGGACGTCGCGACGCTGACCGGCGCCTGCGTCATCGCCCTGGGCGGCGTGCGCAGCGGCATGTATGCCAGCGATGACGAACTCGCCGCGGCGCTGACTTCGGCCGGCGATGCGGCCCTGGACCCCTGCTGGCGCATGCCGCTGGACGACGAGTACGCCGAAGGCCTGAAGAGCAACTTCGCCGACGTGCCCAACATCGCCGGCCGCGCGGGCGGCTCGATCACGGCCGCCAAGTTCCTGCAGCGCTTCGCCGGCAAATACCGCTGGGGCCACCTGGACATCGCCGGCACGGCCTGGAAGGGCGGCGCAGCCAAGGGCGCGACCGGCCGGCCGGTGGGCCTGCTGACGCACTTCGTGCTGAGCCACGCCAAGTAAGCAGTGACCGTCCAGGTCAGCTTCTACAGCGATGCGTCTGAGCCGCTGCTCTACGCCTGCCGGCTGATCCGTCGCGCGCTCGCGTCGGGCAAGCCGGTGGGGGTCTGCGCGGGCGCTGCCGCGGCAACGCGTCTGGACGAGTTGCTGTGGAGCTTCGACGCGGCCGAGTTCATCCCGCATCGGCGTTGGGACGGCGCCACGCCGGCCGTGCCGGGCGAGGTGCTGCTGGTCGAGGATGCAGCCCGCCTGCCGCATCGCGGCCTGCTGCTGAACCTGCGCGATGACATGCCTTCGGACGCGCTTTCATTTGAACGCGTCTTGGAGGTCATCGGCCAGGCGCCCGAGCGCGTTCAGGCCGGGCGTGCGCGCTATCGCGTCTATCAGCAGGCGGGTGCCAAGCTGGACCACTTTTCAGCAGCAGGTTGACAACGCTGCGTCCACGCTTTCCCGAATGAGAGCCCCCCGGATTTGGGGTATGTTCATTTGGTTGAAAACTCAACAGTTGTCTGTTTGTTCCTTTACATCTCAAACCGGAGTTGATCCATGCAAGTCAAATTGAATGTGGTGGTCGGTGCAGTGGCAGCGCTGCTCAGCGGTGCCGCAATGTCTCAGGATCTGGTGGTCAAGATCGGTCACGTCGGCCCCACCAGCGGCGCCATCGCCCACCTGGGCAAGGACAATGAGCTGGGCGCCCGCCTGGCCATCGAAGAACTGAACGCCAAGGGCGTCATGATCGGCGGCAAGAAGGCCAAGTTCGAACTGCTGGCCGAAGACGATGCCGGCGATCCGAAGCAAGGCACCGCCGCCGCCCAGAAGCTGGTGGACTCCAAGGTCAATGGCGTCGTGGGTCACCTGAACTCGGGCACCTCCATCCCCGCCTCCAAGGTCTACAGCGATGCGGGCATCCCCCAGATCTCGCCGTCGGCCACCAACCCCAAGTTCACCCGCAACGGCTACAAGACGACCTTCCGCGTCGTGGCTGACGACGTGCACCTGGGCGGCACGCTGGGCAAGTACTCGGTGAAGGAGCTCAAGGGCAAGTCCATCGCCGTCATCGACGACCGCACCGCTTACGGCCAGGGCGTGGCCGACGAGTTCGAAAAGGGCGTCAAGGGCGCGGGCGGCAAGGTCGTCGGCCGTGAATTCACCAACGACAAGGCCACGGACTTCACCGCCATCCTGACCTCCCTGAAGGGCAAGAAGCCCGACGTCGTCTTCTTCGGCGGCATGGACGCCGTGGCCGGCCCGATGCTGCGCCAGATGAAGCAGCTGGGCATCGAAGCCAAGTTCATGGGCGGCGACGGCATCTGCACGGGCGAGCTGCCCAAGCTGGCCGCCGGCACCATGGGTGACGGCCAGGTCGTCTGCGCCGAAGCCGGTGGCGTCGAAGGCGAAGCCAAGAAGTCGATGGACGACTTCAAGGCCAAGTTCAAGTCCAAGTTCAACGTCGACGTGCAGATCTATGCACCTTATGTGTATGACGCCGTCAAGGTGATGGCCGCCGCGATGGAAAAAGCCGGCTCCGCCGAGCCCGCCAAGTACCTGCCCGTGCTGGCCAAGACCTCCGGCTACAAGGGCGTGACCGGTACCATTTCCTTCGACGAGAAGGGTGACATCAAGAACGGCGCCCTGACGCTCTACACCTACAAGGGCGGTGCCCGCGAGCAGCTCGCCGTCGTGCGCTGATCCCGCTTCGCTGATCGAAACGCCCGCTTCGGCGGGCGTTTTTCGTGGCAGAAGGCCTGCTCCTGGCGGGCCTTCGCCTTTGCGGCATGGCGAAACCGGACCCCGCGTGGTTGCCGACGACAAACTGCTGCGGGTTGCGACAGCCCGGACGCATGAATCGTGAATACTGCCCGTGCGATTCAGGCGACCCAATATCGACGGAACCGAAAACCCCCGGGCGCTCACTCAGCAGGGAACTTCCATAAACCCTGTTCCGGCGATTTTCAAAGCGATGGTTGTGCGTTCCGCACGCTTTGCAGGCCTGCTCGTCAGGGCTGTCATGGTGCTGTCGCCCGCTTTCGGTTCTACTGCCGCCCGTTGTGAAAAAGACCTCCGGCGCAGGCCGCGCAGGCCGTGCGGCACGACACGGATTCAAGGGGCAGGCACCCTCTAAGTGGGGGGCTTTCAAGCCTGGGGGGCGGAGGCATGATGCCGGCGCGATCAAGGTTGGTCGGACATGTCCTTTGCGACGTCAAGTCAGGGACTTCCACAGGCCAGCCGGGGCGGTCTCCGAGGCGGTCCGCGACTGTCGGACTGCCGCTAGGTGGCGATGCGACAGGCGGCCTTCGCACGAGAGGTGAATGGAATATCGATATTGATTCGAATTTCGTTAATCGGATTGCGAATACGGAAAACGCCAGGCAGCAGTGATCGGGAATGCAAATGATTCGAATATTCAACCATTACCTGCACAAGCAGACCCTGCTCCAGGTCTTCTTTGATCTCGGCCTCATCGTCTTTGCCGTCATTGCCGTCGTCCTCAGCCAGGGCGAGGCCGCGCAGACCGTTCTGCCCTTCGCAGCCTCGCATGGCCTGTCGCTCGCGGGCTGCATGTTTGTCATCAATTCGGCGACGGGTTTCTACCAGCACGTCCACAACCGCTCCATCACCGAATCCTGCGCTCGTGCGCTGTTCGGCCTGCTGTTCGGCCTGCCCCTGGCCTATGCCATCTTCAGCCTGGTGCCGTCCAACACCAGCCACCGCGACCTGCTGACCCTGGTGGCCATGGCCGCGGTCGCGGCCGTCATGATTCACCGCGTCTATGCCGCCCACTCGGGCACGCAGGCCCGCCTGCGCAGCCGCATCCTGATCTTCGGCACCGGCGTCGCCGCCCGCACCGTGGGCAACACGCTGCGCGCCTCAGACCCGCATGCCCAGATCGTCGGCTTCTACGCCGGTCCGAACGAGGAACATCCAGAAGTCCCGCAGGGCGAGATCATCAATGACGGCGCCAACCTGACGGAAGCCGCGTTGAAGCACAACGTGGACGAAATCGTCGTGGCTCTCAGCGAGCGCCGTGGCGGCAGCATGCCGCTGCGCCAGCTGCTGGATTGCAAGCTGTCCGGCGTGCGCGTGGTCGACATCGCCACCCATTTCGAAAAGACCCTGGCCCAGATCAACATCAAGCACGTCAATGCCGGCTGGCTGGTGTTTGGCGATGGCTTCAGCCAGGGCATGCTGCGCGCCGCCATCAAGCGCGTCTGCGACGTCATCTTCGCCACGCTGATCCTCGCCGTGACGTGGCCCATCATGCTGGTGACGGCCCTGGCCATCGTCTTCGAATCGCGCGGCCCGGTGCTCTACCGCCAGGAGCGTGTCGGCCTGAACGGCGTGCCCTTCAGCGTCATCAAGTTCCGCAGCATGCGCACCGATGCCGAGAAGGATGGCAAGCCGCGCTGGGCGACCAAGAACGACGACCGCGTGACCCGTGTCGGGCGCTTCATTCGCAAGGTCCGCATCGACGAACTGCCCCAGCTCTTCAATGTGCTGGTGGGCGAGATGAGCATGGTGGGTCCGCGTCCGGAGCGCCAGTTCTTCGTCGACGACCTGATCAGCAAGATTCCGTACTACGCCGTCCGCCACAGCGTGAAGCCCGGCGTCACCGGCTGGGCCCAGGTGCGCTATGAATACGGCTCGACCATCGAGGATTCGGTCGAGAAGCTGCAGTACGACCTGTACTACGTCAAGAACCACTCCCTCTTCCTGGATCTGCTGATCATGCTGGAAACGGTGGCGGTGGTGCTGACCGGCAAGGGCGCTCGCTGACCGGCGCGCTTCGGCGTAAGCGCCGATGCCCTGATGTTTGGGGCATGCTTGAATGACGCATGTCTCCTGCCGCCGACCCAGACTCCGCACCAGGCGCCATGGTTGAGGCGCTGGCCCCCTATCTGTCGCTGAGCAGCCTGGGCGACCTGATCTGCTGCCTCGCCTACGGGCTGTTCGCCCTCTATTTCGCGCAGCGGCTGCTGCGCGGCAATGTGCCTGTCTCCACGCTGGCCGTTGTCTTCCTGTCGGCACTGGCCACGAGTGCCCTCTGGGCCGGGCTGGCGCTGGCCGACGGGCTGAGGCATTGGTCGGATCGCCTGCCGACCTGGGTGGTGCCCAGCATCGACCTGCTGCGCTTCGGTTTCTGGTTCGCCTTCATGCTGATGCTTCTGCCGCCGCCGCGGCGTGGCGGTGGCCTGGGCTGGGTGCGCCCCATCGTCGCCGCCGCCGTGCTGTTGCGCCTGGTGCTGATCGTGCTGGGCGAAAGCCTGCCGGTGGAGACGCTGGCCCGTCCGCAGGCCTTCACGGCCCTGAGCCTTGCGGTGCTGGGCCTGGTGCTGGTCGAGCAGATGCTGCGCAATGCCACCGGCGATGCGCGCTGGAATGCCAAGCCGGTCTGCCTCGGCCTGGGCGCCATCTTCGTCTTCGACCTTTTCATCGGTTCGCAGTCGGCGCTGTTCCAGCGTTTCGACGGCGACGCGATCAGCGTGCGCTCCCTCGTCCACGCGGCAGCGGTGCCGCTGCTGTATGTGGCCTCGCGCCGGCATGACTGGCTGGGCAAGCTGCATGTGTCGCGTGCCGCGGTCTTCCACTCGGCGACGCTGCTGCTCGTTGGCGCCTATTTGCTCATGGTGGCCGGCGTCGGCTACTACGTGCGCTACACCGGCGGCGAATGGGGCAGGGCGCTGTCCGTCGCTCTGGTCTTCGTCGCGCTGGTGGCACTGACCCTGCTGATCGCCTCGGGCTCGATGCGCTCCCGGCTGCGCGTCTACATCAGCAAGAATTTCTTCAGCTACCGCTACGACTACCGCGAGGAGTGGCTGCGCTTCACCCAGTTGCTGTCCGGCAGTGCCGAACCCCAGCACACGGCCGAGACCGTCGTGCGCGCCCTGGCCAACCTGGTCGAGAGCCCGAGCGGCATGCTGTGGCTGCAGCGCAGCGCCGGCGGCGACTTCACGCAGGCCGCGCGCTGGAACCTGCCTCCGCAGCCCGGCAGCGAGGGCCGCGATGGCGCGCTGGCCAGCTTCTGGCGCGAACGCGCCTGGATCGTCGACCTGGACGAGTACCGCGGGCGGCCCGACGCCTATCCGGGCCTCGAACTGCCGACCTGGCTGGCCGAAGAGCCGCGCTGCTGGCTGCTGGTGCCGCTGCTGGTGCGCGAGGCCCTGATCGGCTTTGTCGTGCTCGGCCGCCCGCGCGCCGTTGTCGAGCTGAACTGGGAGGTGCGCGACCTGCTGCGCACGGCTGCCAGCCAGGCCTCGGGCTACCTGGACCAGGCCCAGGCCACGGAGGCCCTGCTGGAGGCGCGCAAGTTCGACGCCTTCAACCGCATGTCGGCCTTCGTCGTGCACGACCTGAAGAACATCGTCACCCAGCTCTCGCTGATGATGAAGAACGCCAAGCGCCTGCGCGACAACCCGGAGTTCCAGCAGGACATGCTGGATACCGTGGAGAACTCGCTGGAGAAGATGCGCCAACTGATGCTGCAGCTGCGTGAGGGCGACAAGCCGCATGGCGTGACCAGTGGCGTCGACCTCGAGCAGATCGCCAAGCGGCTCGCCACGGCGGCCTCCAGCAAGGGCAGGGTGCTGGAGCTGGAGTTGCAGCCGGGTGTCAGCACGCGCGGCCATGCCGAGCGGGTCGAGCGGGTGCTCGGCCATGTGGTGCAGAACGCCTTCGACGCGACGCCGGCCAGCGGCTCGGTACGCCTGACGCTGGATGCCGAGGGCAGCCAAGCCCGCGTTCGCGTGGAGGACAGCGGCTGCGGGATGAGCGAGGATTTCATTCAGAATCGGCTCTTCAAGCCGTTCCAGACCACCAAAGCGAGTGGCATGGGCATTGGCGCCCATGAGAGCCATCAATACGTACAGGAACTGGGAGGAAAGATCAGCGTGGAAAGTGAATTGAACCGGGGTACCACCGTGACCCTGCTGCTCCCGCTGTTCCATGCGCAGGCGGACGCTCCCTTGACTGCGCTGGACGTCCAATGAGCGCCGCGCCGGACCGCTCCAAGCAGGCTCTCTCCCGCCTGGCGGGGCAGGCCGCAGGCCGAAGGGTGCACCCATGAGCACGCCCAGTCATGCTCCGCTGCTGATCGTCGAAGACGATCTGGCGCTGCAAAAGCAGCTGAAGTGGTCGCTGGACCGCTTCGAATCGGTCACGGCCGATGATGTCGCCAGCGCCGTGCTGCAGTTCCGCCGCCACAGCCCCGCCGTCGTCACCATGGACCTCGGCCTGCCGCCCGATCGCGACTCGGTCTCCGAAGGCTTCAAATGCCTGGAGAAGCTGCTCGAGCTGGATCCGGGGGTGAAGGTCATCGTGCTGACCGGCCAGAACGACCAGGGCAACGCCCTGCGTGCCATCCGCATGGGTGCCTACGACTTCCTCGCCAAACCCGTCGACCCCGACGTGCTCAGCCTGACGGTCGAGCGCGCCTACCGCCTCTACGAGCTGCAGCAGGAGAACCGCCGCCTGCAGACCCAGCAGAGCAGCGACGTCTTCTCCGGCCTCATCACCCGCGACCCCGGCTTGCAGCGCGTCAGCCGCATGATCGAGAAGGTCGCGCCCAGCGATGCCACCGTGCTGCTGCTCGGCGAGAGCGGCACCGGCAAGGAGGTGCTGGCCCAGGGCCTGCATGACGCCTCCAAGCGCAAGGGCCGCTTCGTCGCCATCAACTGCGCGGCCATCCCCGAGACGCTGCTGGAGAGCGAGCTCTTCGGCTACGAGAAGGGCGCCTTCACCGGTGCCACCAAATCCACCCTCGGCAAGATCGAGACCGCCAACGGCGGCACGCTGATGCTGGACGAGATCGGCGACCTCCCCATGCCGCTGCAGGCCAAGCTGCTGCGCTTCCTGCAGGAGCGGGTCATCGAGCGCGTGGGTGGCCGCCAGGAAATCCCCATCGACGTGCGCGTCGTCGGCGCCACCCACCAGGACCTCAAAGCCCGCATCGCCGACGGACGCTTCCGCGAAGACCTCTACTACCGCCTGGCCGAGATCGTCGTCGAGATCCCGCCGCTGCGCGAACGTGTGGGAGACCCGGTGCTGCTGTCGCACGCCTTCGCACGCCGCTTCGCGACCGAGATGCGCCGCCCCGTTCCCACGCTGGCCGACGATGCCGTGCGCGCGCTGGAGGTCCATCGCTGGCCGGGCAACGTCCGCGAACTGCAGAACATGCTCAAGCGCGCCGTCATCATGTGCGAGGACGATCGCATCACGGCCCTGGACCTGAACCTGCGGGCCGCGCCGGAGCCGACCGATGAAAACGCAACGCTGGACCTGCGCACCGTGCGCGAGAACGCCGAGCGCCAGGCCGTGATCACGGCGCTGGCCCGCACCGACGGCAACATCGTCCGCGCGGCCGAGTTGCTGGGCATCAGCCGACCGACCCTCTACGACATGATGAACCGGTTGCAGATCAAATGAGCCCCGTGGCGCGGTCTTCGCCTGCACGGCTGGGCGGAGTGCTGCTCTTGACCGCCGCCTTGCTGGCTGGTTGCTGGGGCCAGTCCGCCCCGCAGATGATCGAGTCCGGCAAGGCCCGCATGCAGAAGGCGGACTACAAGGCCGCCGTCATCGACTTCAAGAACGCCCTGCAAAAGGACGCCTCGCTGCTGGAGGCCCGCTACTGGCTGGGCAAGGCCCTGCTGGAAAGCGGCGATGTGCAGGGGGCCTGGGTCGAGCTGGCCAAGGCGCGCGAGGGCGGCTACAACAATGACGCCCTGGTGCCGGTGATGGCCGCCGCCCTCATCCTGCGCGGCGACGTCAACAAATTCATCGGCGAGTACGCCGAGGTCCAGCTCGGCGAGCCCAAGCGCCAGTCCGAGCTGAAGGCCGCGCTGGCTACCGCCTACGCCACCCGGGGTGAATTCGTGCTGGCCCGGAGTGCCGTCGACGCGGCGCTTCAGGCCGACTCGGGCAACGTCGTGGCGCAATTGATCCTGGCCCAGCTGCTGTTCGTCGGTGGCGACAAGAACGCCGCGCTGGAGCAGATCGAGCAGGCGATGAAGGCCTACCCCGATTCGGCGCGGCCCTGGGTGTCCAAGGCCGAACTGCTGCTGGGCAGCGGCGCCGCCTCCAGCGAAGTGCTGGCGGCCTACCGCGAGGCCTTGAAGCGGGAGCCCGGCAATCACGCGGCCCACATGGGCATCGTCAGCCACTTGATGCAGCAGCGCGACTTTGACGGCGCCCAGCAGCAGCTGGCCGATCTGGAAAAGCGCGATCCCGGCAATCCGCAGGTCCGCTATTTCAGCGCGGTGCTGGCGCTGGAGCGCAAGGACCTCAAGACCGCGTCTGAACTGTCGCAGCAACTGCTGAAGGTGGCGCCGGGCAACCCCCGCGTGCTGCATCTGGCCGGGGCGATCGATTACGAGCGTGGTGCCTATCTGCAGGCCATCTCGCATCTGAGCAAGGCACTGCCCAACAGCTCGTCCCCCATCAGCATCCGTGTGCTGCTGGCGCGCGCGCAGCTGCGCGCCGGCGATCCCCGCAAGGCCCTGACGTTCGTGCAGCCCCTGCTGGACGGCGATGCGCCCCTGCCGGCGGAGGTCTACTCGGTGGCGGCTGACGCCCATGTGCAGGCCGGCAATGGCGCCGCGGCCCAGAAGATGTTCGCCAAGGCCGTCCAGGTCAATCCGAAGGACACCCGCGGCCGCACGGCGCTGGCGCTCGCCCAGCTCGGCGAAGGCCGAAGCGAGCAGGCGATGGCCGAGCTCACGTCCATCGCGGCGACGGGCGAGGGCGGCACCGAGGCCGAGGTCGTCATGGCCATGGCGCATCTGCGTGGCAACCGCCTCAACGAGGCCCTGGCCGTCGCCGACGCCATCGAGCGCAAGCAGCCCGCCAAGGCGGTCGCGCCCTTTCTGCGGGCGCAAGTCGAGGAAAGACTCGGCCACCCGGACAAGGCCCGGGTGCAATTCGAGCTGGCGGTCAGCCGTCAGCCGACCTACCAGCCGGCCGTGGCCGCGCTGGCCGCGATGGACCAGAAAGCGGGCAAGCCCGAGGCGGCCGTCGCCCGCTATGAAAAGCTGGTTGCAGCCGACCCGCAGTCGATGCAGGCCCTGATGGGGCTGATTTCGCTGCGCGCGCGGGCCGGTCTCAAGCCGGAAGAGCTGAGGACGCAGCTCGAGGCTGCCGTGAAGCGCTTCCCCGACAGCGACGCGCCACGCATCGCGCTCGCATCGGCGCTGCTGGAACAGAAGCAGACGCGAGCCGCCCTGCAGGTCGCCACCGAAGGCGCCAGCCGCTTTCCGGACAACGGCCGGCTCCAGGAGCTGGTGGGCGTGGCCGAGCTGGCCTCAGACAACACCGCCCAGGCCCAGGCGGCCTTCACCAAGATGGCCAGCCTGCAACCGAACACGGTGCCGCCGCTGCTGCGCATGTCCGAGGTGCACGTCGCGCGCAAGGACTTCACGGCCGCCGTCACCCAGCTGCGCAAGGCCATCGCCCTCCAGCCTGAGGCGGTGCCCGCGCAGGCGGCCCTCATCACGGCGCTGTCCCGTGCCGGCAAGGGGGATGAAGCGCTGGCCCAGGCCAGGAGCGTGCAAGGCCTGATGCCGAACGAGCCTTTCGGCTGGATCTTCGAAGCGGATCTGCAGGCTGCCCAGGGCAACAAGCCCGCCGCCGTGGCAGCGCTGCGTACCGCCTTTGCCAAGCGGCCGACGGGCGAGATCGCCGTGAGCCTGCACCACGCCCTCGTCGCGGCCAACCAGGGCGCCGAGGCGGACAAGCTGATGGCCGACTGGCTGGCCCGTCAGCCCAACGATACCGTCTTCCATTTCTACCTGGGCGACCTCGCCATGGGCCGCAAGGACTTCGACAAGGCGGAACAGGAATACCGCAAGGTGCTGGCCGCCCAGCCCCGGCATCCGGCGGCCTTGAACAACCTGGCCTGGCTGCTGCATCGCGCCGGCAAGCCGGGCGCCCAGGAGTCGGCCGAAAAGGCGGTCGCCATCCTGCCGAATGCACCGGCCTACATGGACACGCTGGCCGAAATCCAGGCGGGCTCCGGGCAGCTGGACAAGGCGCTGCTGACGCAGAAGCGTGCGATCGAACTCGATCCGAATCAGCCCATGCACCGCCTGCATCTGGCGCAATATTTGATTAAGAATGACCAGAAGTCCGCAGCCCGGGCGGAGTTGGAGCGCCTCGCCCAGTTGGGCGGTGCCTTCCCCCGCCAGGACGAAGTTCAAAAACTGATGTCTGCGCTCTAGGCCGATCGCTGCGATCCTTGGCCGGAGCCATTTCCACACACGGGCTGCAATGCAGATCAAGCAAGCGAGTCTCCGCAAACGGATGCACCAGCTGATGCGTCGGGCGTTCGCGCGCCTGCCGCGCGACATGCGGCATGGCATCTATCGCGGCATGATCGACTGCGACCCCGCGCCGGACGCGCGGCTGGAGCTCAAGGTCGCCGAGACCCGCGAGGAGCTGGAGGACTGCTTTCGCATCCTGCACGACGCCTATGTCGCCAGCGGCTTCATGAAGCCCTCGCCGTCGGGCCTGCGCGTGACCATGTATCACGCCCTGCCCACGACAACCACGCTGTGCGCCAAGTACGACGGCCGCGTCGTGGGCACCATGTCCATGATCCGCGAGGGCGTGTTCGGCTTCCCGCTGCAGTCGGTCTTTGACCTCAGCGAGGTGCGCGCCAAGCAGGGCCAGATCGCCGAAATCTCGGCACTCGCCGTGCATCCAGACTTCCGCAAGACGGGCGGCGCCATCCTGTTCCCGCTGATGAAGTTCATGTACGAGTACTGCACCGAGTACTTCGACACGCGTCACCTCGTCATCGCGGTCAACCCGGACAAGATCGAGCTCTACGAGTCGCTGCTTTTCTTCGAGCGGCTGCAGGAGACCGTCGTCGACAACTACGACTTCGCCAACGGCGCGCCGGCCGTCGGCGCGACCCTGGACCTGCCGGTCGCCAAGGAGATCTTCCGGCGCGTCTACGGCAAGCGCAAGGAACGCAAGAACCTGCACCACTACTTCGTCCAGCTGCGCCTGCCCAATATCAAGCTGCCCAAGCGCCGCTATTTCACGACCAACGATCCGGTGCTGACGCCGGCCATCCTGGACTACTTCTTCAACCAGCGCAGCAAGGTCTTCGACGAGCTCGACGACCGCCGCAAGGCGCTGCTGTGGTCCATCTACGACCAGCCTGAGTTCCGCCGCGTGCTGCCGATGATGAGCGGCTCTCTGACCGGCTTTCATCCGATGCGCCGGCATCAGCGCTTTTCGCTGCGCTGCCCTGCCGAGTTCCGCTTCCAGGCCGACGGTGTGGAGCAATCCATCGTGATGACCGTCATCGAGATCTCGTTGTCAGGTTTTCAGGCGCAATCCAAGCTCGACATCCCGATAGGCGCTGACGGTGCAGTGCGTGTGCAACTCGGCACGCAGGACAAGGCGGCCCTGGAGGTCAAGGTCATGCGCCACCATCACTCGGACAGCGGCGAGTTCTACGGTTTTCGAGTGGTCGAACCTGATGAGGTCTGGCGCCGCGCCGTCAGTGCCCTCGAAACCGAGCACGTCGCGGGCGATCTCTAGGCCCTGACGGGCCTGCGCCAGGCTGGCGCCCCCACGTTCGCTGCCCTGACCTTGCGGCAGCGAAGCCCACAATGCGTGGCATCGCCGCCGTGCGCTGAAGGCGGCTCCACCTCTCGCTGCAAGCTGCTGCCATGAACCTGAACCGGCGTCTCCTGATCCTGTGTCTCGGTTGCCTGCCGGGGTGGGGGCTGGCCGCCGACCTGCCGGCCCTGATCGAGCGCAGCAAGCCCTCGGTGGTGCTCGTGGGCACCTACTCGGCAACCGACAGCCCGCGCTTCGGCTTCCGCGGCACGGGTTTTGCCGTGGACGACGGCAACCTCGTCATCACCAATGCCCACGTGCTGCCATCGCCCGAGGTGACCGAGGCCGAGCAGCGCGTCGCCATCCAGGTGCGCTCGGCGGCGGGGGAGTGGGGCCTGCCCCGGCTGGCACGCATTGCGGCCCTCGACCGCCCGCATGACCTCGTCGCCTTGGCCTTTGAAGGCGCTCCGGTGCCGGCCTTGCGCATCGGCGGCGCCGCACTGGCCAGGGAAGGGCGCTCCGTGCTGTTGATGGGGTTTCCCATCGGCGGCGCCCTCGGTTTCTCCACGGTCAGCCACCGCGGCATCATTTCTGCCGTGACGCCGATCTCGCTGCCGGCCGGCAATGCCCGCAGCCTGGACCCGCGCGCCCTGCGGCAGCTGCGCGCGGGCAGCTTCGACATCCTGCAGCTCGACGCCACCGCCTATCCGGGCAACAGCGGCGGCCCCGTCATCGACCAGGAAACGGGGGAAGTGGTCGGCATCATCAACATGGTGCTGACCAAGGCCGGCAAGGAAGCGGCCCTGACCCAGCCCTCCGGCATCAGCTATGCCATCCCGGCCACGCTGCTGGCGCCGCTGATCGAATCCGCCAGAGCCGCCCGATGAGCGTCCGGGGTCTGAAGCCGGCGCCGAGGGCTGTCGACTTTTTTTACAGCGACACCCGGCCTTGTCGAGTCGCCGATTGGCGACAAATACAAGCCATTGATTTAAAACAAGTTTTTTTCGAATCGTGAAGTTGGCACGCAAGCTGCTTTTGTGATGCTGTCTAAACGCTTTTCGGTCCCTCAAGGAGTCCAAATGAACAGCATCTCCCGCATCTCCCTGCTTGCCGCTGGCGTCGCCCTGGCGTTCGGCTCTACGGTTGCTCGCGCTGACGCCGTGGCCCAGGCAGTCCTCAACATTTCCAACTTCCACTTCGCCATCGGCAACGGCAACGCCACCCGCGGTGCCGACGGTTCGCTGCTGAGCGCCGTGGCCGTGACCAACGCCACCACGACGGCCGACTCGTTCGCCAAGCTGAACGGCGTCATCGACAACGGCAGCCTGTACAACACGCTGGGCCAGCAGTCCCTGGTTGGCAACACCGCTTCCTACGTGCCGGGTGCCATCCTGGCCGGCAGCCCCGTCGCCACCTACGCTGCTTCCACCGCTGACCAAGGCGGCAACTCGCTGGTTGGCGTTGCTACCGCCAACACCGACTCCGTCGTGTCCCTGAAGCCGGGCGGCGACGGTTCGACGCAAGGCAACGTGAACTTCAACGCACGTTTCTCCTTCAACGTGGCTGCCGCCGGCACCAAGGTTGAAATCGCCTTCGACGCGAACTCCTACCTGCGCGCCATGCTGTCCAGCAACGGTCTGGTTCCCCCGACCGCCACCGCTGCCTACAGCTGGACCATCTCCCTGGTCGACGTCAACGGCGACCCGGTCTTCGAATGGTCTCCCGACGGCAAGCTGGGCTCCGGCATCTCCGGCGGTACCGAGTACGCTGACGCCTTCCGCATGAACGCCACCCGTTCGGCCCTGTTCGCTGGTGACGACTTCATCGTCAACAACGCCACCGGTGCCTTCCAGGCTGAGACCGACGGCCTGGCCGCTGGTGTCTACACTGTGTCCATCCGCCAGACCGCTACGGCCGACGCCTTCCTGAAGGTGCCTGAGCCCGCATCGCTGGCCCTGGTCGGTGGCGCTCTGCTGGCCGTTGGCGCCGCTGGCCGCCGTCGCGCCAAGAAGCAATAAATCTGAATCGGGCGCAAGCCCGGTCCTTCAAAAGCGCGGCGTGCCGCGCTTTTTTCATTGCTGGATCGCCCTTCGCTTGCGGGGTATCCAGCCGCTCCTGCCCGGTTACGATGCGCGCCGATCACCCTCGAAGAATGCCTCGGGTGGCCTGTCGATGAACCGTGGGGAGAGCATGTGTCGATGAAAACAGGATGGCACCGCGGCTGCGCGGGCGTGGCGGTGACTTTGGCAATGCTGACGGGCTGCATGCGCGAGCCCACGGAAGCCGAGTTGATCGCGTCGGCACGCAAGAATCTCGCCGAAGGCAAGACGCCCGCGGCGGTGATCCAGATCCGCAATGCGCTGGAAAAGAACACCCAGTCCGGCGAGGCGCGTTTCCTGATGGGCGAGGCGCTGCTCGCGAATTTCGAGTTTGCGGCAGCTGCGGACGAATTGCGGCGCGCGCGTGCCGCCGGTCATCCGGACGAGGCGGTGATCCCATCGCTGGCCCGCGCCATGCTGTTCCTCGATCAGGCCAAGAAGGTCATCGAGGAGTTCGGCGCCAAGCGCTTTGACGACAAGGCCGCGGACGCCGACCTGAGCCTCTCGCTGGCCAAGGCCTATGGGCTGACGGGTGACATGGCCAAGTCGGAGCAGGAACTGGCCCGCTCGCTGCAGGACCAGCCCAACTACCCGCCCGCGCTGCTGTTCAAGGTCCGCACCATGGTGCTCAAGCAGGGCGCGGATGCGGCGCTGCAGGAGCTGCAAGCCCATCGCGACGTGCTGAGCAAGAATGCCGACGCGGCCTTCCTGGAGGGCTCGCTCAAGCTCAACGGCAAGAGTGACGTGGACGGCGCCATCGACGCCTTCAAGCGCTCCCTGACGCTGGACCCGAAGGCCGTGCAGGTGCACGGGTCGCTGATCGCGATCTATCTCTACAAGAAGGACATGGCCGCCGCGCGCGCGCAGGTGGAGGCGCTGAAGAAGGCCCATCCCAACTCGCCCGTCGCCAAGACCTACGACGCAGAGCTGGCCCTGCTGGAGGGGGACTTCAAGAAGGCCAGAACCCTGACCTCGCAGGTGCTGCAGCTCGCGCCTCGCAGCGTTCGTGCGCTCTACATCGCGGCCTCGGCCGAACTGCAGCTGAAGAACAGCTACCAGGCCGTGACCCTGCTGCAGAAGGCCCTGTCGCTGCAACCCGACCTTCCCGAAGCCAGCAAGATGCTGGCGCGCGCCTATGTCCAGTCGGGCCAGGCCCCGCTGGCCCTCAAGGCTCTGGCGCGGGCGCTGGAGCGTTCGCCCAACGATACCGAGCTGCTTTCGCTGGCCGCCGAGGCCAACCTGCAGATCGGAGAGGCGCAAAAGGCCGAGGCCCTCTACAAGAAGGCGCTGGCCCTGCGCCCCGAGGACACGCGCACGAAGACGGCTCTCGCCCTGGCGCTGATTGCCAAGGGCCAGGAGGCTGAAGGCCTGCGCCAGCTGACCAGCATTTCCGAGCAGGATGCCAGCCCCATCGCCGACATGGTGCTGATGAGCTCCTACATCGCCCAGGGGCAGTTGGACAAGGCCCTGGCCACTGTCGATGCCGTCGAGCGCAAGCAGCCGGACAAGACGTCTGGGCCGTTTGCGCGCGGACGCATCCTGATGCTCAAGGGCGACAGTGCCGGCGCGCGGGCCGCTTTCCAGGAGGCCCTGAAGCGCGACGCTTCCTACATCCCGGCCATGAACAACCTGGCGCTGCTGGACCTGCGCGATGGCAAGTCCGACGATGCGCGCGGCCGCTTCGAGGCCGTCCTGAAGGCGGACCCGAGCAACATCGCCGCGCTGATGTCATTGGCCGACGTGCTGGCCACGCAGAACGGGCCGCAGGCCGAGATCGTCGCTCTGCTCGAGCGTGCCACGGTGTCGGACCCCTCCGATCCCGCACCGCGCCTGATGCTGGTCGAGTACCTGCTGCTGCAGAAGAGCTACACCGCTGCGGCGGCGGCAGGCCAGAAGGCGGTCGCGACGATCACAGCCAACCCCGAGCTGCTGAATGCGCTGGGCCGGGCCCAGTCGGCGGTCGGAGACAGCGCCCAGGCCCAGGCCAGCTTTGCCAAGCAGGCCCAGCTGCAGCCGGCGGCGCCGGGACCCTATCTGAGCGCGGCCGAGGCCTACCGGCGTGCCGGCGACCGCGCCAACACCGTGCGCAGCCTGCGCCAGGCGCTGTCGCTGAACCCGCAACTGCTCTCGGCTCAGGAGCTGCTGTTCGGCATGGAGCTGCGCGCCGGGCATTTCGCTCCGGCTCTCGAGATCGCCCGCGAGGTCCAGCGTCAGCGGCCGCTGCAGGCCCAGGGCTACCAGTGGGAAGGTGCCGTGCATGGAACGCAGCGGCGCTGGGACGATGCCATCGCCATCTACAAGAAGGGCATCGACAAGCTGCGCGCCGACAAGCGCGATGCATCGACTCTGGGCGGGCTGCTGCATCAGTCCCTGCTGGCGGCCAAGCGGGATGCCGATGCGGCCCGTTTCGCCAAGGACTGGCTGCAGGGCAGCCCGCGCGATGTGGGTTTCAGGATGCAGCTGGGTGACGCCGCCATGGCGCGCGGGGATTGGGACGGCGCCATCCAGCAATACCAGGCGGTGCTGGAGATCGAGCCCAACAACGCGCTGGCCGCGAACAATGCCGCTGCCATGCTGCTGCGCCTGCAGCGTCCGGGGGCCGTCGAGATGGCGGAGCGCGCCGTCAAGCTGGCGCCGACCAGCCCCGACGCCTTCGACACGCTGTCTCTGAGCCTGGCCGCCGAGAAGCAATGGCCCCGGGCTGTCGAAGCGCAGCGCAAGGTGATCAGCCTCGTGCCTGCGGCGCCGCCCCAGCTCAAGCTGAAGCTGGCCAAGCTGCTGATCCAGGCCGGCAAGAAGTCCGAGGCCGAAACCGAGCTGAAGGGTCTGCAGGCCCTGGGCGGCAAGTTCGACCGCCAGGCCGAGGTGGATGAGCTGATGAAGCAGCTCTGAGCGGCTGCCACTGAAAGCGCCGGTGATGGACTTCGCTGCTGAACTGCGCCAGGGCCTGGCCGTGCTGCATCCGGCCAGCGTCGCGGACGTGCAGGCGGCGGTCCAGGCGGCGCGGGCCCAGGGCTGGAAGCTCTATCCCGTTGCCACCGGGCGCAACTGGGGCTATGGCTCGGAGCGTCCCTTGCCCGAGGGGCATCGCAAGCTGGACATGTCCGGCATGCGCAACATCCTCAATGCCGGGCAGATTTCCCGGGCCGAACCCGTCGCCGTCATCGAGCCCGGCGTGACCCAGGGGCAGTTGCAGGAATTCCTGGCGCAATCCCATCCCGGCCTGACCTTCAACGTGACCGGCTCGGCGCGCGAGACCAGCCTGATCGGCAATGCGCTGGACCGCGGCGTGGGCTATCTGGGGCCGCGGCGCGACGACCTGTTCGGTCTGGAGGTCGTGACCGGCACCGGGGAGGTCATCCAGACCGGCTTTCGTCGCCTGGGTGAGGATTCGCCGCTGGCCCATTGCCATCCTTTCGGCCTGGGGCCGATGCTGGACGGCCTGTTCTTCCAGGGCAATTTCGGCATCGTCACCAGCGCGTGCTTTCGCCTGATGCCGCGCCCCGCCAGTCAGCTGGCGGTTTCTCTGGCCCTGCACCGCAGCGCCGACCTCGCGCGCTTCATCGATGTGCTGGCTGAACTCAAGCGCGAGCGCATCATGGGTTCTGTCACGCATGTCGGCAACCGGGACCGCACGCGGGCCAGCCTGCTCTACGGCGTCAGCGACTACCTCGAGCGCCAATGCGGGCTGCAAGGCAAAGCCCGGGACGACGCGGCCCAGCAGGCGCTGCGCATCGTCGCCCCGCACGAGTGGACGAGTCTGGGCGGCATCAGCGGCACCCGGGCCCAGGTCGCGGCGGCCCTGAAGGAGGTGAAGGGCCGCATGGCCGGGTTGGCCAAGCTGAGCACCTTCGACGACAACCGGCTGGCCAAGGGATTCGCCCTGCTGCACCGTTTGCGCCGCCTGCCATGGGCCCGGACCCGCGCGGCGGCGCTCTCGGCCATCACACCGCTCAACGGCCTGGCCTCCGGCATGCCGACCGATGCCGCCGTGGACAACCTGCTGTGGCGTTTCGGGCGCACCGATCTGCCGGCTCAGCAATTGGACAGGTCCAACTGCGGCATCCTGTATATCAATCCAGCACTGCCGATGAACGGGCGTTTCGTGGCCGAAGTGATCGCGGCCATGACGGCGCTGACGGCGGAATGCGGATTGCAGCTTTACGTCACCATCAACATAGAAACCGAAAACTCGCTGGTGGCGGTCGCCAATCTGCTGTTCGACCGCGCCTCGGCGGCCGAGATGGGCCGAGCTCAGGAGTGCGCCGACAGCCTCCATGCCTATATCCGCTCGCGGGGTCTGGAGGTTTATCGCGCCCGGGCGGACATGATGCCGGGCATCGTCGATGCGGCTTCGCCTTACTGGCAGGCCGTCGCCAGGCTCAAGCGAGCCCTGGACCCCGATGGCGTCATCGCGCCGGGGCGCTATAACCTTTGTTGAACGGCATCGGCGGGTAAAAAACACCGTTGCGTGCGAATCTGGCGCCCCATCCTTTGCTCAGGGGGTGGGCGGGCGTTGCCGACAGGCCGCTGTGGCATGATTCTCGGCCTTTGGCTGGCCGCGAATTCATGCCGGTTCGGCCGGTGACAACGACACGGGGATTTGCCTTGAATCAAGCTCTCAAACCACAGCATTCCGCAGCGCGCTCGGCGGCTTTCCGTGTGCTGGGTCTCGGCCTGGGTTTCCTCCTTGCGGGTCTGCTGGCTGGTTGTGCTGGGCTGCGTGGCGAATCCTTCCCGCCGGCCCCGGCCACGGTCGCCAATGACGATTACAGCTACCTGATCGGTGCGGGCGACAACCTCAACATCCAGGTCTGGCGCAACCCCGAGCTGTCGATGTCGGTGCCGGTGCGTCCGGACGGCAAGATCGCAGCACCCCTGGTGGACGAGATGGTCGTGCAGGGCAAGACCTCGGTCCAGGTGGCTCGCGAAGTCGAGAAGCAGCTGGGCAAGTATGTGCGTGACCCCGTCGTCACCGTCATCGTCACCAATTTCATCGGTCCCTACAGCGAGCAGATCCGCGTCGTCGGCGAGGCCGCCAAGCCGCAGTTCCTGCCCTACAAGCAGAAGATGACGGTGCTGGACGTGATGATCGCCGTGGGCGGCCTGACGGACTTCGCCTCCGGCAACAGCGCCACCATCCTGCGCACGGCCGAGGGCAACAAGCAATATGCCGTGCGCCTGAAGGACCTGATCAAACGCGGCGATGTGTCGGCCAATGTCGAGATGCGCCCGGGCGACATCCTCATCATTCCGCAGAGCCTGTTCTGATTTGAAGGAGGGCGCGGGTCAATTGCCAGCCCCTCCATGCGATAAGCGTTAACCGAGACTGTCCCTCATGGAAATGCTGATTGGTCAGCTTCTGATCATCGTCCGGCGGATGTGGAAATACCGCTGGGTCGGCTTGGTCGTGGCCTGGGTGACCGGCATTGTGGGCGCCGTGGTGGTGTTCGTGCTGCCCGACCGCTACGAGGCCAGCGCCCGCATCTACGTGGACACCCAGTCCATCCTGAAGCCGCTGATGTCCGGCCTCGCGGTGCAGCCCAACGTCGAGCAGCAGGTGACGATGCTGAGCCGCACGCTGATCAGCCGGCCCAACGTCGAGAAGCTCGTCCGCATGGCCGACCTGGACCTGAAGAACCAGTCCAAGGCCCAGCAGGAAGCCACCATCGAGACGGTGACGAGCAACCTGTCCATCCAGAGCAGCGGCCGCGACAACCTCTACATGCTGGGCTACCGGGACAGCGATCCCGAGACGGCCAAGCGCGTGGTGCAGTCGCTGGTGTCCATCTTCGTCGAGTCCAGCCTGGGCCAGACGCGCCAGGGCACGTCGACGGCCACGACCTTCATCAACGAGCAGATCAAGTCCTACGAGGCCAAGCTGGAAGAGGCCGAGACGCGCCTGAAGGAATTCCGGCTCAAGAACCTGTCCAGCATGGCCGGCGATGGCAAGGACTCCGCGGCTCATATCGCGGAGCTGAGCGCCCAGCTTGAGCGCGCGCGCCTGGAGTACCGCGAGGCCGTCAACGCCCGCGACGCCGCCAAGGCTCAGCTGGAGGCCGAAAAGGCCCGCGGCGGTGGCCAGACGACGACGCAGAGCCTGATCCAGGAAGCCAACGCCAACGTCAGCACGCCCGAGCTCGATGCGCGCCTGGCCGAGCACCGTCGCAACTTGGACGCCCTGCTGCAGCGCTACACCGACCAGCACCCGGACATCATCGCCACGCGCAAGCTGATCAAGGACCTCGAGGAGCAGAAGAAGCGCGAGATCGCCGAGCTGCGCAAGGCCGCCATGAATGTGCCGACCGCCACCGCGGGTGGCTCCGGTGGCAGCAGCCTGGCCACGCAGGAACTGGTGCGCATCCTGGCGACGACCGAAGTCCAGGTGGCGGCGCTGCGTGCCCGCGTCGACGAATACACCGGCCGCTATTCCCTGGCCCTGACGGCGCTGAAGACGGCACCTCAGGTGGAGGCCGAAGCCGCCCAGCTGAACCGCGACTACGCCATCCACAAGAAGAACTACGAAGACCTGGTGCAGCGCCGCGAACAGGCCTCCATCTCGGGCGAGCTGGACGTTGCGTCCGGCGTGGCTGACTTCCGCGTCATCGACCCGCCGCGCGCCAATCCCAAGCCGGTGGCGCCGAACCGCCTGCTGCTGCTCGCCGGCGCGATGGCGGGCGCCCTGGGCATCGGCCTGTTCACGACTTTTGCCGCCAGCCAGTTGCGCCCCGTCTTCCACGACGCCAATGACCTGCGCGCCCGCGTGGAGCTGCCCATTCTGGGTGTGGTGACGCGCCTCGTGACCGACGCGGACCGTGCACGCACGCGTGTCGAGCTGATCCGTTTTTCCGCGGGAGCCGGTGGGCTGCTGGCGATGTTTGCCGTCGCATTGACGGTCTTGGCTGTGCAACTGAGCCGGCAGGTGGTTTGACATGACGAGCCTGATCGAACAAGCCGCCCAGCGGCTCGAGCAACTGCGTCAGGCCGGCGTTGTTCTGCCTGGCGACGAGCAGCAGGCCCAGCCCGCCGCGGCGCAGCCGCCGGTTGCCCCTGTCGTGGCGACGCCGGCTGTCGCGCCCGTGCAGGCCGACCCTGCTCCGCGGCCTCACGTGGGCCTCTCCATCCAGGACGACGGGCACCATCCCTCGTCCAAGCGCGTCGAGCTGGACGTCGTGGCCCTGGCCGCCCAGGGCTTCCTGATGCCGCACACGCCGCGTTCCCAGACGGGCGACCAGTACCGCGTCATCAAGCGTCCGCTGATCAAGAACGCGATGGGCAAGGGTGCGGCGACCATCAACCACGCCAACCTGATGATGGTGACCAGCGCGCTGGCCGGTGAAGGCAAGAGCTTCACCTCCATCAACCTGGCACTGAGCATCGCGGCCGAGCTGGACAACACCGTCATGCTGGTGGACGCCGACGTGGCCCGCCCGTCGGTGCTGCGCATGCTGGGCCTGCCGCAGGGCCCGGGCCTGCTGGACGTGCTGGAAGAGCGCGTCGAGATGTCCGAGGTGCTGCTGCGCACCAACGTCGAGAAGCTGACCATCCTGCCCAGCGGCACGCCGCATCCGCGCGCGACCGAACTGCTCGCCAGCGATGCCATGCGGCACATGCTGGACGACATGGCCAAGCGCTACCCCGACCGCATCATCATTTTCGATTCGCCGCCGCTGCTGCTGACGACGGAGTCGCGCGTGCTGGCCTCGCACATGGGCCAGATCGTCATCGTGGTCCATGCCGAGAAGACGGCGCAGAGCGCCGTCCAGCAAGCTCTGGCCGCCATCGAGACCTGCCCGGTCAAGATGATGCTGCTGAACCAGGCCAGCCCGAACGCCGCTGGCGGTTATGGCTACGGCTATGGCTACGGTTACGGCTACGGCTACGGCTACGGATATGGCAGCAATGACTCGGCTCAGAGCTGAGCCGCGCCATCTGCCACTGGCCCTCGCTTTCCTTGCGATGGTGGCCCAGGCCCAGCAGGGCGAGGGCACAGCGCCGAGCGGCGGCGCCCTCCAGCCGCGCCTGGCCGCCATGGTGACGGTGACCGACAACCTGCGCCTGAACGACCGCGAGAAGGACGGCGCCGTCATCGCCACGCTGGCGCCGGGCGTCAGCTATGTGCGCAATACCGGCTCGCTGCGCGGCAGCCTGGACTACTCGCTGAACGGCATCACCTACCTGAAGACCAGCTACGGCACGCGGGTTCAGAACGCGCTGACGGCCGCGGGTCAGGCCGAAGTCGTGCCGGGCACGCTGATCGTCGACCTCCAGGCCAGCATCGGGCAGCAGAATCAGTCGGCCTTCGGCCTGCAGTCCACGCCGACCCAGGATTCCGCCCTGGCCAATGCCAACCAGCATGAGACCGGCAACCTGATGGTTTCGCCGTTGCTGCACGGCCAGATCGGCGGCCTGGCCAGCGTGGACCTGCGCGGCAATTTCTCGATGACCGAGGTGCGCGAGAGCGCCATCGGCGACAGCCACAGCACCGGCGGCTCGCTGCGCCTCACGCAGCTCAACGCGGGCGTGCTGGGCTGGTTCGTGCAGGCCAGCACCCAGCAGTTCCGTCCCAAGGTCGGGCAGACCAACCGCAACAGCACGGCGACGGGTGGCCTGAACTACCGGCCCAACCCTGACTGGATCACCAGCGTCAATGTCGGCAAGGAACGCAACGACTATCTGAGCCGCGCCGGCTCCACCGAGGACGGCTTCACCGGTGGCGTCAGCGCCGACTGGACGCCGACGCCGCGCACCCGTGTCAGCGGCAACTGGCAGCGCCACAGCTATGGCAACAGTCATGGCCTGAGCTTCGAGCACCGCATGCGCAATTCGGTCTGGCGCTTCTCGGACTCCCGCAACGTCACGGTCGGCAACACCGGCGCCAGCGGCGGTGTGCGTACCAATTACGAACTCTTCAACCTGCTGTTCGCGTCGGAGACCGACCCGGTGAAGCGCGACGCCATGGTGCGTGCCGCGCTGGCGGCCCTGGGCCTGTCGCCCAATGCGCCCTCGTCCCAGGGCTTTCTGTCGACCGGCCCGAGCGAGCTGCATAACCAGATGCTGAGCTTCATGCTCCAGGGCGTGCGCAGCAACATCACGGCCACCGTCAGCCGCTCCGTCACGACGCGCCTGGGCAGCGACCTGAACCAGGGTGGCGACCTGGCCAGCAATGCCCTGATCGATCAGCGCTCTTTCGTCCTGACCGGCAGCTACCAGCTCACCCCGGTGTCCGGCCTCGCGCTGACGGCCATGCGCCAGGAAACCCGCGGTGACGCGGGCGGCCAGCGCACCAACCTCAACAGCCTGCTGGCGAACTGGAACAGCCGCCTGGGTGCCCGCATCAGCGTGCAGCTTGGCGCGCGCCACAGCCGCTTCGAGGGTGTCACGTCGTACTCCGAGAATGCGGTCTACGCCAACCTGACCCAACAGTTTTAAATGAACAAGTCCCCACGCTCGCTCTGCAAGCCGCCCCTCGAGTGGGCGCGGCGGTGGCTGCGGGTGGCCGGGCGCCACTGACATGTACGAAGCCTTCTACGGCCTGAGCAGCAAGCCTTTCCAGCTCAGCCCGGACCCGAACTTCTACTACGGCAGCAAGCAGCATCGCCGGGCCAAGGCCTACCTGGACTATGGCGTGCTGCGCAATGACGGCTTCATCGTCATCACCGGCGAGATCGGTGCCGGCAAGACCACGCTGCTGCGCGGCCTGCTGGACAGCCTGAACCGCAGCAATGTCGTCATCGGCAATGTCGTGACGACGCAGCTCGATGCCGAGGACACGCTGCGCATGGTCGGTGCGGCCTTCGGCGTGCGCGTCAAGGACGCGCCCAAGTCCGAGCTGCTGATGACGCTGGAGGCCTTCTTCGTCAACCAGGTCACCCAGGGCAAGCGCTGCCTGCTCATCGTCGACGAGGCGCAGAACCTGACGCCGCGTGCGGTGGAGGAGCTGCGCATGCTGTCCAACTTCCAGTTCGCCAACCAGTCGCTGCTGCAGACCTTCCTGGTCGGCCAGCCCGAGTTCCGCGGCATCCTGCAGAAGCCCGAGATGGAGCAGTTCCGCCAGCGCGTCGCGGCGACCTGCCACATCGGCCCGCTGGACGAGGACGAGACCCAGCGCTACATGGAGCACCGTCTGAAGTGCGCGGGTTCCACCGGCAAGCCCACCTTCGACCACGACGCCTTCCCGGCCATCCACAAGGCCAGCAACGGCATCCCGCGCCGCATCAACCGCCTGTGCGACCGCCTGCTGCTGCTGGGCTTCATGCAGGGGCGCAGCCATCTGACGCTGGCTGACGTGAAGGACGTGCTGCGCGACATCGCCCAGGAAAGCGAGACGCCGCGGCACAGCGACGCCAGCCCGCTGGACAGCGTGCCCGCCAAGCTGCCCGACAGCCGCCCCGGCGCCCTGGACAGCACCCCCGGTGCCCTGGACGTGAGCAAGCTCAAGCTGAGCACGGCCGAGGTCGAGGGCCTGTCCACCGAAATCGCGGCGCTCAACGCCGACCACCACACCGACCGCCTGCAGCGCCTGGAGCGCAGCATGATGCGGCTGGAGCGCATCAATCTGCAGACGCTGGCGCTGCTGCAGAAGCTGGTGGATGCCGTCAAACAGCACTGAGGTAGTTCGATCATGCTGATGCCCACCAAGACCCCGGCCCTGCGCAATGCGATGAGCATCGACGTGGAGGACTATTTCCAGGTCTCTGCCTTCGCGCCCTACATCAAGCGCGAGGACTGGAACGGCCTGGAATGCCGCGTCGAGCGCAACATCGAGCGCATCCTGGCCCTGCTGGCCGAGAAGAACGTCAAGGCCACCTTCTTCACGCTGGGCTGGATCGCCGAGCGCTACCCGCAGGTCGTCAAGGCCATCGTGGCCGGCGGCCATGAGCTGGCCAGCCACGGCTACGGCCACGAGCGCGCCAGCGACCTCAGCCCCACGGCCTTCCTCGACGACATCACGCGCGCCAAGAAGATGCTGGAAGACCTGGGCGGCGTGCCGGTCATCGGCTATCGCGCGCCGAGCTTCTCCATCGGCAAGGGCAATCTCTGGGCCTTCGACACCCTGCGCGAGGCGGGCTACCGCTACTCGTCCAGCGTCTACCCCATCGCCCACGACCACTACGGCATGCCCGACTCGCCGCGCTTCGCCTACCCGGTGCGCGAGGGCCTGCTCGAGATCCCGGTGACCACGCTGCGCATGGGCTCGAAGAATCTGCCCAGCAGCGGCGGCGGCTATTTCCGCCTGCTGCCCTATGCGCTGTCGCGCTGGATGATCCGCCGCGTCAACGAGATCGACGGCGAACCGGCGGTCTTCTACTTCCATCCCTGGGAGATCGACGCCGACCAGCCGCGCATCCCCGGCATCAACGCCAAGACGCGCTTTCGCCACTACGTCAACATCCCCCGCACCCACGACCGCATCGCGCGCCTGCTCGGGGACTTCCGCTGGGGCCGGATGGACGAGATCTTCCTCGGCCGCGAGGCCAGCCCGCGCGCTCCGGCGCCCTCGCTGAGCCCGGCCTGAATGAGTTCGCCCCTCCGCATTGCGCGCCTGGCCGCGCAAGACCAAGCCTTGTCCGCGCGCTGGGACGAGTTCGTCTTCGCCCATCCGCAGTCGACCTTCTTCCATCGCAGCGGCTGGCTGCGCATCATCCAGTCCGTGTTTGGCCACCAAGGCTTCTTCCTCTACGCCGAACGTGACGGCGTCATCGAGGGCGTGCTGCCGCTGGCCGAGGTCAAGAGCCGCCTGTTCGGCCATTCGGTGTCGAGCCTGCCCTTCGGTGTCTACGGCGGCGTCGCGGCGCTGAACGACGAGGCTGCCGCGGCGCTGGAGGCCGAGGCCGAGAAGATCGCGCGAGGGCAGGGCGCCGAGCATCTGGAGTACCGCAACCTCGGCCCCACACGGCATGCCGACTGGCCGCGCCAGGACCTCTACGTCACCTTCCGCAAGGAGATCCTGGCCGACGAGGAAGCCAATATGCTGGCCATACCGCGAAAAGCGAGGGCGATGGTGCGCAAGGGCATCAAGAACGAACTCAAGGCGGAGATCGACGCCAACGTCGACCGCTTCTTCGACCTGTATGCCGACAACGTGCACCGCCATGGCACGCCGGCCATGCCCAAGAAGTATTTCCAGGCGCTGCTCGACGAATTCGGCCCCGACGCCGAGGTGCTGACGGTCACCGCGCCCGACGGCAAGCCGCTGTCCACCGTGCTGACCTTCTACTTCCGCGACGAATGCATGCCCTATTACGCCGGGGATGACGAGGCGGCGCGCGACCTGGCGGCGAACGACTTCAAGTACTGGGAACTGATGCGCCGGGCCTGCGCCCGCGGCCTGAAGGTCTTCGACTATGGCCGCAGCAAGCAGGGCACCGGTCCCTATGCCTTCAAGAAGAACTGGGGCTTCGAGCCGCAGCCGCTCTCCTACGAATACCGGCTGTTCAAGCGCGACGCGATTCCCCAGAACAACCCGAACAACCCCAAGTACCAGCTGATGATCAAGATGTGGCGAAAGCTGCCCATCGGCGTGGCGAACTGGCTCGGGCCGTTCATCGTCAAGAACCTCGGGTGATGCGCGGGTCATGAAGATCCTCTACCTCGTCCACCGCCTGCCTTACCCGCCCAACAAGGGCGACAAGGTGCGCTCCTACCACTTGCTCAAGCATCTGGCGGCGCGGCACGAGGTGCACCTCGGGACCTTCATCGACGACCCGGACGACGAACAGCACCTGCCGCGCGTGCAGGCCCTGTGCAAGAGCCTGCATGCCGCCCGCCTGAGCCCGCGCTCGGCCAAGCTGCTCAGCCTGCGCGGCCTGCTCAGCGGCGAGGCGCTGAGCCTGCCCTACTACCGCGACGCCGGCCTGCAGGCCTGGGTCGACGAGTCGGCCGCCCGCGTGGGCTTCGATGCCGTCGTCGTCTTCAGCGGCGTGATGGCCCAGTACACCGGCGGCCTGAAGAAAGTGAAGACGCTGGTGGACTTCGTCGACGTCGACTCCGCCAAATGGCGCGATTACGCGCCCGAGCACGCCTGGCCCATGTCCTGGCTCTACCGCCGCGAGTTCACCAAGCTGCTGGGCTTCGAGCAGCGTGTGGCTGATGCCGCCGCCTGCAGCTTCTTCGTCACCGACAACGAGGTCGCGCTGTTCCGCGAGCTGAGTCCCGGCCACAACCTGCGCCTGGCGGCCCTGGGCAATGGCGTCGACGCCGACTTCTTCACGCCGGACGCCAATCGCGCCAGCCCCTTCACGGCGAATGAGCTGCCGCTGGTGTTCACTGGCGCCATGGACTACTGGCCCAATGTCGACGCCGTGACCTGGTTTGCCAACGACATCCTGCCGGCGTTGCGCGAGCGCTTCCCGACGCTGCGCTTTCACATCGTCGGACGCGCGCCGACGCCGGCCGTGCTGGCCCTGGCCAGCGACGCCGTCAACGTGACCGGCACCGTGCCCGACGTTCGGCCCTATCTGCAGCATGCGGCGGCCGTCGTCGCGCCGTTGCGCCTGGCCCGCGGCATCCAGAACAAGGTGCTGGAGGCCATGGCCATGGCCCGGCCCGTGGTCGCCGCCGGCAGCTGCGTGCGCGCCATCACGGCGGGTGTGCAACCGGGCCTGCAGCCGGCCGACACCGAGGCCGACTACGTCGCGCGCGCCAGTGCGCTGCTGAACGACGCCCAGGCCGCCAACGCCGCCGGCCGCACGGCCCGTGACTTCGTGCTGGGTGCCTACAGCTGGGACGCCCATCTGGCGGGCCTGGACCGCCACCTGGAGGCCGCGTGATCCATCTGCCCCGACCCTGGCGACTGCCGCTGCTCGGCCTGGCCGTGGCCTGGGGCCTGCTCGTCGCCCTCTATTTCTCGACGGGCGCCGCCATGGTCGAGATCTGGAACCGCTCCGAAACCTTCGCCCACGCCTGGGTGGTGCCGCCCATCTCGGCTTGGCTGGTCTGGCGCCGCCGTGCCGAACTGGCGTCGATCACGCCGCGCCCGGCGCCGCTGTGGCTGCTGGCCCTGCTGCCGCTGGGCCTGCTGTGGGTGGCCGGCGACCTGGCCTCGGCCAATGCCGCCACGCAGTTCGCGTTGCTGGGCATGGGCGTCGCCCTGGTGCCCGCGCTGCTCGGCACCGAGGCGGCCGGCCGCATCATGTTCCCGCTGGGCTTTTTGTTCTTCGCCGTGCCCTTCGGCGACTTCCTGACGCCCTGGCTGATCGACCGCACGGCGGATTTCACCGTCATGGCCCTGCGCGCCACGGGCATCCCGGTGTTTCGCGAAGGCACGGAATTCATCATCCCGACGGGCTCCTGGTCCGTCGTGCAGGCCTGCAGCGGCATCCGCTACATGATGGCCTCGGTCATGGTGGGCACGCTGTTCGCGTACCTGAACTACCGCACCAACAAAAAGCGCTGGGCCTTCGTCGGCGTGGCCATCGTGACGCCGCTGGTGGCCAACTGGCTGCGCGCCTACATGATCGTCATGCTGGGCCACCTGTCCGGCAACAAGCTGGCCGTCGGCGTCGACCACATCATCTACGGCTGGGTCTTCTTCGGCATCATCATGCTGGCGATGTTCATGATGGGCGCGCGCTGGTCCGACCCGGATCCGGAGCCGGTGCTGGCGGCGCCCGAAGACCCTGCACGCGCCCGTTCCATCAACCGCTTCGCAGCGGTGCTGGCCGTGGCCCTGCTGCTGGTGGCCCTGCCCACCGGCCTGCGGGCCCAGGCCGTGCGCGCCGGCGCCCATGGGCAGCCGCAGCTGGCGGCGCCCGCCTTGCCCGGCTGGACCTGGGTGGCCGAGGCCCCGGCGAGCTGGAAACCCCATTTCATGAACCCGGCGGCGTCGCTGCACGGCCGCTTCGAATCCGCCGCGGATGGCACTCATGTCGGCGTCTACATCGGCTACTACCGCGACCAGCGCCAGGGCCGCCAGCTGGTCACCTCGGTCAACGAGCTCGTCAATTCCGAAGAGGAAAAGGAGTGGTCGCGCACGGCCTCCGACGTCGATCAGGTTGACGGCCAGGCCTGGCGCACCGCCGAGCTGCGCGGCCAAGAGTTGAGCCGTGTCAGCGGCGACGGCACGCGCGCGCCGCGGCTGCGCGTCTGGCAGATCTACTGGATCAACGGCAAGCCCTTCACCAGCGACTGGCAGGCCAAGCTCTATGGCGCCTGGCAAACCCTGCTGGGCCATGGCGACGATGCGGCCGTCGTCCTCGTCTACGCCCCCAAGAACGCCGCCGGGTCCGACGACGCGCTGTTGCGCGACTTTCTTCACAAGCATTGGACCGCGCTGGACACCGCTTTGCGGGACGTCCGCGACCGGGATGTCACGCACAAGCGGTGACAATCACCCGCCTTCGAAAAATCACAGCAACGGGAAACGACCCATGAATACGCTCGCAGTCATCGGCCTCGGTTATGTCGGCCTGCCCCTGGTGGTGGAGTTCGGCAAGCAGATCCGCACCATCGGTTTCGACATCGCCAAGAACAAGGTCGAGGCCTGCCAGCGCGGCACCGACCCGAGCCGCGAACTGACGGACGAGGAAGTCCAGGCCGCCAAGCACGCCGTCTACACCGACGACCCCAAGATGCTGGCCGAGGCCGACGTCATCATCGTCGCCGTGCCCACGCCGGTGGACGAGGCCCACATCCCCGACTTCCGCCCGCTGATCGGCTCCTCCACGAGCGTCGGTCGGAACATGAAGAAGGGCGCCATCGTCGTCTACGAGAGCACGGTCTACCCCGGTGCCACCGAAGAGGTCTGCATCCCCGTGCTGGAGAAGGAATCCGGCCTGAAGTGGAAGCAGGATTTCTTCGTCGGCTACAGCCCCGAGCGCATCAACCCGGGCGACAAGGAACACACGCTGACCAAGATCCTGAAGATCGTCTCCGGCGACACGCCCGAGACGCTGGACAAGGTCGCCAAGGTCTACGAGAAGATCATCGTCCCCGGCGTGCACCGCGCGTCCAGCATCAAGGCCGCCGAAGCCGCCAAGGTCATCGAGAACACCCAGCGCGACCTCAACATCGCGCTGATGAACGAGCTGTCCATCATCTTCGACAAGCTCGGCATCGACACCTCCGAGGTGCTGGAAGCCGCCGGTACCAAGTGGAACTTCCTGAAGTTCAAGCCGGGCCTGGTCGGCGGCCACTGCATTGGCGTGGACCCCTACTACCTGACCCACAAGGCCGACATGCTGGGCTACCACCCGCAGGTCATCCTGGCCGGCCGCCGCATCAACGACGGCATGGGCAAGTTCATCGCCGAGCAGACCATCAAGCAGATGATCGCCAGCGGCAGCCACGTCAAGGGCGCGCGCGTCAACGTGCTGGGCCTGACCTTCAAGGAGAACTGCGGCGACCTGCGCAACTCCAAGGTCATCGACATCATCAACGAGCTCAAGACCTATGGTGTCGAGATCTTCGTGACCGACGCCCAGGCCGAGGCCGAAGAGGCCATGCACGAGTACGGCGTGCGCCTGATGCCCTTCGATGAACTGCCGCAGGCCGACGCCATCGTGGCCGCCGTGTCGCACAAGGAATACGCGGCCCTCAGCGCGGCCGACATCGGCATGAAGCTCGTCAAGGGCGGCGCCTTCATCGACGTGAAGGCCGCCTTCGACAGCAAGGCGCTGGTCGACGCCGGCTTCCGCCTCTGGCGCCTGTAAGGATGGTGCCCCCACGCGTGCTTCGCACGCTGCCCCCCGAGGGGGCGCGTCAGCGCCTACGGGCGGCCGGGCGGCGCTGACCTGTGCCAGCTGATCTGCGGCCCCTGGTCGTTCACCTGCTGAACCGCTTCGACACCGGCGGGCTGGAGAACGGTGTCGTCAACATCATCAACCACACGCCGCAATTCCAGCACGCCGTGGTGGCGGTGACCGAGATCACCGCCTTCAAGGAGCGCGTCAAGGCGCCAGGCACCCAGTTCATCGAGCTGCGCAAGCCGCCGGGGCAGGGCTTCTGGATCTACCCCCAGGTCTGGCGCCTGCTGCGCGAGTTGCGGCCCGCGGTGCTGCACACGCGCAATATCGGCGCGATGGAGTTCCAGTGGCCTGCCTGGGCGGCGCGCGTGCCGCTGCGCATCCACAGCGAGCATGGCTGGGACATGGACGACCTGGGCGGCGTCAGCCGACGCAACCAGTTGATCCGGCGCGTCTACGGCACACCCACGCACCGCTTCGTGGCGCTTTCGCGTGCCATTGAGACCTATCTGACCGGTCCGGTCGGCTTCTCCGTGAAGCGGGTACAGCGCATCTGCAACGGCGTGGACACGCACCGCTTCGCACCCGCGACGGACGTTCCTGAGGCCTGGCCCTTCCGCCGCGGCGAGCATCTCGTCATCGGCGCGGTGGGGCGCATGCAGACGGTCAAGGACCCGCTCAACCTCGTCGAGGCCTTCCTGCGCTTGCGCGAGCTCTGCCCCCAGGCCTGGCCGCGGTTGCGCCTGGCCATGCTGGGCGGCGGGCCACTGCTGGAGACGGCGCGCGAGCGCCTGGCCCGGGCCGGCGCCGCGAAGCAGACCTGGCTGCCGGGCGACCGCAGCGACGTCGCCAGCCTGCTGCCCCAGGTCGACATCTTTGCCCTGCCGTCCCAGGCCGAGGGCATCAGCAACACCCTGCTGGAGGCCATGGCCTGCGGCTGCGCGCCCGTCGCCACCGACGTGGGCGGCAATGCCGAGCTGGTGCAGGACGGCGTCAACGGGCTGCTGGTGCCCGCCGCCGATGCGGACGCGCTGGCCGCGGCCCTGGCCCGCCTCGTCAATGATGCCAGGCTGCGTGAAACCCTGGCGGCCGCCTCGCTGCAGCGGGCCCGCACGGAGTTCAGCCTGGAGGGCATGCTGTCCTCCTATGCGCAGCTCTATGCAGGCGCGCCCCCTCGCCCGGGGGGGTAGTCGTGCCTCACGTCACGCCAAACGGTCTCGGAAGCGGGTAGGGCGGCCAAGCTCGGTAAGAATCCGTCTTTAGCCGCGCTTTGCGCGGCGTCTTTTCAATGGGCTGAACTCTTCATGTGCGGCATCACCGGCTTGTTCGATACCCGTGGCCAACGCCTTCCCGAGCGCCAGCGGCTGCACCGGATGAACGAATCCCAGCACCACCGCGGCCCGGACGAAGGTGAGTTGCATATCGAGCCCGGCCTCGGCCTGGGGCATCGCCGCCTGTCCGTCATCGACATCGCGACCGGCCAGCAGCCCATCTTCAACGACGACCGCAGCGTCGCCCTGGTCTTCAACGGCGAGATCTACAACTACCAGGAGCTGACGGCTCAGCTGACCGCCCTGGGCCATCGTTTCCGCACCAAGAGCGACACCGAGACCATCGTGCGCGCCTGGGAGCAGTGGGGCGAGGACTGCGTGCTGCACCTGCGCGGCATGTTCGCCTTCGCCCTGCACGACCGCCGCCGCGACTGCCTCTTCATGGCCCGCGACCGCCTGGGCGTCAAACCCATGCATTACGCGCTGCTGGACGACGGCTGGCTGCTGTTCGGTTCCGAGCTGAAGAGCCTGCTGGCCCATGGCGGCATGCCGCGGGACATGGACCCGCAGGCCATCGAAGAGTATTTCTCGCTGGGCTACACGGCCGATCCGCGCACCGTCTTCAAGGCGGCGCGCAAGCTGGAGCCGGGCCACCGCGTGCTGTGGAAGCGCGGCGAGAGCCCGCGCCAGCCGCAGGCCTACTGGGATGTGCGCTTCACGCTGGATAACCCCATCTCGCAGGCCGATGCCGAGCAGGAGCTGCGCGAACGCCTGCGCGAGGCCGTGCAGCTGCGGCTCAAGGCCGAAGTGCCGCTGGGCGCCTTCCTCAGCGGCGGCGTCGACTCCAGCGCCGTCGTCGCCGTCATGGCCGACCTGCAGGGCGACATGCCGGTCAACACCTGCTCCATGGGCTTCGACGACCCGAAGTTCAACGAGATCGAGTTCGCGCAGATGGTGGCCGACCGCTACCGCACCAACCACCGCGTGCAGACGGTGGCCAGCGACGACTTCGACCTCATCGACACCCTGGCCCGCCTCTACGACGAGCCCTACGCCGACAGCTCCGCCATCCCGACCTACCGCGTCAGCCAGCTGGCGCGCCAGCATGTCACCGTGGCCCTGAGCGGCGACGGCGGCGACGAAAGTTTCGGCGGCTACCGCCGCTATCGCCTGCACATGATGGAAGAACGCCTGCGCGCCTCCATGCCGCATGGCCTGCGCAAGCCGCTGTTCGGCACCCTGGGCAGCCTCTATCCCAAGATGGACTGGGCGCCGCGCTTCGTGCGCGCCAAGACCACGTTCGAAGGCCTGGCGCGAACCAGCGTGCAGGCCTATTTCCATTCCATGTCCATCATGCGCGGGCCGATGCGCTCGGCGCTGTTCTCGAACAAGCTGAAGAGCGAGCTTGCCGGCTACGACGCCTTCTCGGTGTTCGAGCGCCACGCCGCCAACGCCCAGACCGAAGACCCGCTGGCCCTGATCCAGTACCTGGACACCAAGACCTACCTGGTCGGTGACATCAACACCAAGGTCGATCGCGCCTCCATGGCCCACAGCCTCGAGGTGCGCGAGCCGCTGATGGACCACAAGCTGGTCGAGTGGGTGGCCACGCTGCCGTCCCACCTGAAGCTGCGCGACGGCGAGGGCAAGTTCCTGTTCAAGAAGGCCATGGAGCCGCTGCTGCCCAACGACGTGCTCTACCGTCCCAAGATGGGTTTTGCCGTGCCGCTGGCGCGCTGGTTCCGCGGCCCGCTGCGCCAGCGCGTGCGCGAGGCCGTGCTGGGCGAACGCCTGGCCGACACCGGCTGGTTCAACCGCGATGAGCTGACACGCCTGGTGGACCGCCACCAGAACGGCCAGAGCGACTTCAGCGCGCCGCTGTGGACGCTGATGATGTTCGAGGCCTTCCTGCGCCAGGTGGTCGACGCGCCCGAATCCATCGGCCTGCCGGTGCCGGAGGCCGTGGCATGAGGGTGCTGCATGTCTTCGACCACTCCATCCCCCTGCACTCGGGCTATACCTTCCGCTCGATGAACCTGCTGCGCGGGGAGCGCGCGCTGGGCTGGGAGACCTTCCACATCACCAGCCCCAAGCACGGCGCCGGCCTCGGCGACAAGGCCAACGGCGCGCTGCAGGAAGACGTCGACGGCCTGCGCTTCTACCGCACGCCCGCAGCGCCCAAGGCCGCTCTGCCGGGACTGGGCGAGTACCGGCTCATGCAGGCCCTCGAGCAGCGGCTGGAAGAGGTCGCCCGCCAGGTGAAGCCCCAAATCCTGCACGCCCATTCGCCGGTGCTGAACGCCTTGCCGGCGCTGCGCGTCGGCAAGCGCCTGGGCATTCCGGTCGTCTACGAGGTGCGCGCCTTCTGGGAAGACGCCGCCGTGGACCATGGCACCACCACCGAGGGCAGCGCGCGCTACCGCCTGACGCGCTGGATGGAGACGCGCGCCCTGCGCCGCGCCAACCAGGTGTTCACGATCTGCGAGGGCCTGCGCGGCGACATCGTGGACCGCGGCATCCCGGCCGACCGTGTCACCGTCATCCCGAATGCCGTCGACATCGAAGCCTTCACACCGGGCGGCCAGGCCGATCCGGTGCTGCAGGCGCAACTGGGCCTGACGGCCTGCACCGTGCTCGGCTTCCTCGGCAGCTTCTACGCCTACGAAGGCCTGGACCTGCTGCTGGATGCGCTGCCCGCCATCCTGGCGCAGCGCCCGGACGTGCGCGTGCTGCTGGTCGGCGGCGGCCCGCAGGAGGCCGCGCTCAAGGCCCAGGCGGCGCGCCTGGGCGTGCAGGGCCAGGTGATCTTCACCGGCCGCGTGCCGCACTCGGAAGTCACCCGCTACTACGACCTGGTGGACCTGCTCGTCTACCCCCGCCATGCGATGCGGCTGACCGAGCTGGTCACGCCGCTGAAGCCGCTGGAAGCCATGGCCCAGTCGCGCGTCATGCTGGCCTCGGACGTCGGCGGCCACCGCGAACTGATCCGTGACGGCGAGACCGGCCGCCTGTTCAAGGCCGGCTCGGCCCCGGCCCTGGCCGCCACGACGCTGGACATGCTGGCCAAGCGCGAGCAATGGCCGGCCATCGGCGCGGCCGGCCGGCGCTTTGTCGAGACCGAACGCAACTGGACGCGTTCGGTGTCCCACTACGTCGAGCCCTACACCCGGCTGGTGGGTTGATGCGCCTGCTGACGTTCTCGTCGCTTTACCCGAGCAGTGCCCGCCCGCGGCATGGCCTGTTCGTGGCCGCGCGACTGCGCGAGCTGCGCCAGCGCCATGGCTTCGATGCCGAGGTCGTTGCACCGGTGCCGTGGTTCCCGTTCACGGCCGAGCGCTTCGGTGACTACGCCGCCTGGGCCCGCACGCCGCGCCAGGAGACTTGGCAGGACCAGGCCGTGCGCCACCCGCGCTATCTGATGCTGCCCAAGATCGGCATGGCCATGCAGCCCGACGCGATGGCGCGCGCGGCCGTCGCCTGCATCGAGCGCGCGGGCCTGGACTTCGACGTCATCGACGCTCATTACTTCTATCCCGACGGCGTGGCCGCCGCGGCCTTGTCGCGTCATTTCGGCAAGCCCCTGGTCATCACGGCGCGCGGCTCCGACCTCAACCTGATCGGCCAGAACGCCCGCGCCCGCGAGCGCATGCTGCAGGCCTGCGAGCAGGCCTCGGCCTGCGTCGGCGTCAGCCAGGCCCTGGTGGACGTGCTGCGCGACTGGGGCGTGCCGACGCGCAAGTTGCACGTCATCCGCAACGGTGTCGACCTGGACCGCTTCGCCCCCATGTCTCAGCAGGACGCGCGGGCCCGGCTGGGCCTGGACGACTCACCCCTGCTGCTCGCGGTGGGCAATCTCATCGAGTTGAAGGGTCACGCCCTGTTGATCGACGCGGTGCAGCAACTGGCTGCGTCGCAGCCGCGGCTGCAGCTCGCCATCGCCGGCGAAGGGCCGGAACGGGAAGCGCTTGAAAGCCTGATCGGCCGCCATGGCCTGGCCGGTCGCGTGCGGCTGCTGGGCTCAGTGGGTCAGGCCGATCTGGCCCTCTGGTATGCCGCCGCAGACCTCTTCGTCATGCCGTCCAGTCGCGAAGGCTTGCCCAACGCGTTGCTGGAGGCCCTGGCCTGCGGCACGCCCGCTCTCGCCACGGCCGTCGGCGGCATCCCCGAGGTACTGGCCGGTGCCCCCGAGGCGGGCGAGCTGCTGCGCGAACGCAGCGCCGCGGCCATCGCGGAAGGCCTGCAGCGCTGGCTGGCCCGCGACGCCGACCGTGCCGCCGTGCGTCGCATGGCCCAGGCCTACGCCTGGGACGCCAGCGCCGCGCAACTCGCCACCCTGATGCAGTCCGTGGCCGCCGGGGAAGCCTGCCATGCGTGAAATCGTCCTGCTGGTCATCCTGGGCTTTGTCATCCTGCAGGCCTTCCGCCGCCCGTGGATCGGCATCCTGGGCTGGACCTGGCTCAGCATCATGAACCCGCACCAGCTGACCTGGACGCTGAAGACCATGCCCTTCGCGGCCGCCATCGGCGGCGCCACGCTGATCGGACTCTTCATCACCAGCGACAAGCGCGACTACTCGCAGAGCCGCGAGGGCATCACTCTGATGGTGTTCATGGTGTGGATGTGCATCACCTTGCCCTTCTCCATGGTCTTCGACGAGTCCTTCGAGCTGTGGAAGCGGGTCATGAAGATCGACCTGATGATCCTGGTCGCCATGGTCGTGCTGAACAGCAAGCGGCACATGATGCTGCTCGTCTGGGTGCTGGTCATCTCCATCGGCTTCTTCGGCGTCAAGGGCGGGGCGTTCACGCTGGCCACCGGCGGCAGCTACCGGGTCTGGGGGCCGGAGAACACCTATATCGAAGGCAACAACGAAGTGGCGCTGGCCATCGTCATCGTCATTCCGCTGATGCGCTTCCTGCAGATGCAGATGCAGGCCAAATGGGCCAAGACGACGATGACCGTCTGCATGGTGCTGATGGCCATGGCGGCCCTGGGCAGCCATTCGCGCGGCGCGCTGCTGGCCATCGCCGCGATGGCCCTGGTGCTTTGGTGGCGGGGCAAGAAGAAGGCCATGGGTGCCGTCGTCATGGTCGTGGTGGGCGTTGCCCTGCTGTCGGTCATGCCGCACGAATGGTGGGACCGCATGAACACCATCAAGACCTACCAGCAGGACGAATCGGCCATGGGCCGCATCAATGCCTGGTGGATGGCCTGGAACCTGGCCAAGTCCAACTTCTTCGGTGGCGGTTTCATGATCTGGATCGGCCCCATCTTCACGATCTACGCGCCCGACCCCAACGACGTTCATGCCGCCCACAGCATCTACTTCCAGGTGTTGGGCGAGCAGGGCTTCCTGGGGCTGATCCTGTTCATGGTGCTGTTCACCATGGTCTACCTCACCGGGGGCACGCTGCGGACGCGGGGCAAGGCGCAGCCGCAGACGCAATGGCTGTCCGACCTCGGCGGCATGCTGCAGGTCAGCCTGGTGGGCTATGCCGTGGGCGGGGCCTTCCTGAGCCTGAGCTACTGGGACCTGCCCTACAACCTGCTGGTGCTGGCCGTCATCGGCAAGCGCTGGTTGGACCGCAAGGAGTGGCTGCGCGAGAAGGACGAGCCCGTCATCTACTGGCCGGACTTCCTGAAGAAGAAGTTTGCCGCGCCGCGCAAGCCGGCCGCCCCGGATCAGCCATGAAACCCCTGTTCAGCCTTCTGTCACCGGCCGGCCCGCGCGCGCGCCTGAGCGTCTTCATCTTCCATCGCGTGCTGCCCCAGCCCGATCCGCTCTTCCCGGACGAGGTCGATGCGGCGCGCTTCGACGAACTGCTGGGCTGGATCAGGTCCTGGTTCCAGGTGCTGCCGCTGGACACCGCGATCCGTCAGTTGAGCGAGGGCAGCCTGCCCGCGCGCGCGGCGGCCCTGAGCTTCGACGACGGCTATGCCGACAACCACGACGTGGCCCTGCCGTTGCTGCAAAAACACGGGCTGCCCTGCAGCTTCTTCGTCGCCACCGGCTTCCTGGACGGCGGCCGCATGTGGAACGACACGCTGATCGAGGCCGTGCGCCTGAGCAGTCTGCCGTCGCTGGACCTGAGCGGCCTGCATGACGGGCGCGGCGAAGACCTGGGCCGGCATGCGCTGGGCGACACCGCCGGCCGCCGGGCTGCCCTCGGCAAGCTCATCGAGCGCGTCAAATACCTGCCGCCCGAGCCGCGCCTGGCCTGCGTCAACGCCATCGCCCAGCGCGCCGAGGTGACGCCGCCCAACGCCCTGATGATGAGCAGCGAGCAGGTGCGGGGCCTGCACCGCGCCGGCATGCAGATCGGCGCGCACACGGTCAGCCATCCCATCCTCGCCAAGCTGGACGCGCAGCAGGCGGGCGACGAGATCGGCCGCAGCCGTGACGTACTGCAGGACTTGCTCGGTGACAAGGTGGGCCTGTTCGCCTATCCCAACGGCAAGCCCGGCACCGACTACCTGCCCGAGGTGCACCCCGCCATCGTGCGCGAACTCGGCTTCGACGCGGCGGTGTCGACACGCTGGGCCGCGGCGACGCGCAGTGACGACGTCTTCCAGATCCCGCGCTTCACGCCCTGGGACCGCGGGCGGCTCAAGTTCGGCATGCGCCTGATGAACAACCTGGTTCACAGCTCTCCCAGCGCGGGCTCCTGAAATATTCCATGCGCAAGCTGCTCTTCATCGCCTACATGTTCCCGCCGTTCGCCAATTCGGGAACGCGCCGTTCCCTCGAGTTCGCGAACAACCTGCCGGACTATGGCTGGCAGCCGACGGTCATTTCCTTTGCCAACCCCAAGCCGCGGGACCGCGACGACAAGCTGCTGGACGAGGTCAGGCCGGGCACGCGCGTGATCCCGGTGCCGCATGCCAGCGACCGTTGGGCCCGCAACCTGGGCAAGCTGGTGCCGGCCAGCCTGCGTCAGCGCGTCGTCGACGGGCTGACTTGGCGCCTGGACCAGCTGTGGGCCGTCCCCGACGACGCCGCGGCCTGGCGCAGCGAGGCCGTGGCGGCCGCACTGCAGGCGCATCGCGAGACGCCCTTCGACGCCATCCTGGCGACCGGCTCACCGTGGACCTCCTTCCTGGTGGCTCACGATGTCGCCAAGATCACCGGTCTGCCCTATGTGCTGGACTACCGCGACCCCTGGCGGCCCAGCAACACGGTGGCCTGGGAAACGGAAAGTCGTCTGCAGCGCTGGTTCAGCCCGCGCCTGGAGCGCATGGCCGCGGCCAAGGCGGCGGCCGTGGTCGCGACCACCGAGACGCTGACGCGAACCATGCAGAAGGACAACGGCCGTGATGACATGCAATGCATCACCAACGGCTTCGTGCCCGCCGACTTCGCCGACTCGCCGCCGCCGCCGGGCGACGGCCTGATGCGCGTCAGCTACACCGGTGTCTGGCGTCCCGGCTACGGACCGGACCTGCTCTACCAGGCCCTGAAACGCCTGAAGGAGATGGGTGCGCCCGGCTTGGAGAAGCTGCGCGTCGACACCGCCGGCTTCCCGCCCGGCCCCGCCAAGGAATTTGGCGTGGAGGACATCGTGCACGAGCATGGTCGCGTCACGCACGCTACGGCCCTGCGCCTGATGACCGAGTCCGACATGGTCTTCCTGCCGGTGTCCAACGGCTTCTTCGCGATGGCCTCACTGCCGGGCAAGCTGTTCGAATATGTCGGCAGCGGCCGCCCCATCCTGGCGGCCACGCTGCCGGGCAGCGAGGTGGCGCGGGTCATCGAAGACGTGGGCAACGGCCGGCAGGTGCTGCCGGACGATGTCGAAGCCGCCGCCGGCGTGCTGGCCGACCTGTGCGCCGGCCGGGGCCTGACGGGTTTCTCGGCCCCGCGTCCCGAGCGCGTGTTCGCCTACACGCGCGCCGCCACGGCCAAGCAGATGGCCGCCATCCTGGACAAGGCAGTCGCGAGGTGAGCGACGCCGGCAAAGGTGTCCGCCGGGCGCTGGCCTTCTCCTTCATCGAGCGCTGGCTGAGCATCATCATCGCGCTGGGCAGCAATGTGCTGCTGGCGCGGCTGCTGTCCCCCGAGCAGGTCGGCATCTTCTCGGTCAGCCTGTCCGTCATCGGCGTCGCCCAGGTGCTGCGTGACTTCGGTGTGGTGAACTACGTCATCCAGGAGAAGGAGCTGCAGCAGGATTCGCTGCGCACCGCCTTCGGCCTGTCGCTGCTGCTGGGCGGCGGCCTGTTCCTGGTGGTGGTGACGGCCGCGCCCTTCATCGCCGACTTCTACCGCGAAGCCCTGGTGCGCGACACCCTGTGGGTGTGCGCTCTGAACTTCCTGCTGCTGCCGTTCGCGACGGTGACCCTGGCCCTGCTGCGCCGCGAGATGGCCTTCCGGGCGCTGGCGGTCATCGGCCTGTCCAGCGCTGCCCTCGGCGCCGTCGTCAGCATCGGTCTCGCCTGGGCCGGGCAGGGCACCATGTCGCTGGCCATCGGCTCGGTGGTGACCAATGCCGCCAACTGCGTGGGCGCCTGGATCGCCCGCCCCGACAGCGCGCGGCTGCGCCCCAACCTGAAGGCCTGGCGCCGGCTGCTGGGCTTCGGTGCACAAAGCTCGCTGACCGGCGTCATCACCTCCGTCTCCATGGACGTGAACGACCTGGCCGTCGGCAAGCTGATGGGCTTCGGGCCCGTCGCCATCCTCAGCAAGGCCCAGGGCCTGATGCAGCTCTTCCATCGCGACGTGATGACGGCCATCCGCAACGTCGCCTATCCTGCCTATGCCAAGGCGGTGCGCGAGGGCGAGGACCTCGAGGCCCGCTACATGACCAGCGTTACCCATGTCACCGCGACGGCCTGGCCCTTCTACGGCTTTGTCAGCCTGTATGCGCTGGAGACCCTGAGACTGCTGTTCGGCAGCCAATGGGACGCTGCCGCGACGCTGGTGCCCTGGTACTGCCTGTGCGGCGCGGTGGCGGCCACGGCCAACCTGATCAACCCGCTGATGCTGGCGGCAGGCCGCATCGACCTGCTGACCAAGGTCGAACTGCTCTGGCAACCACTGCGGGCGGCCATGATCATCGTGGCGGCGCTGTGGTTCCGCTCCATGCTGGCCTGCGCTGTCGCGCTGCTGGTGGCGCTGCTGCTTCAGGTGCCGCTGCTGTATGCGGCCAAGGCGCGCTTCATGCGCAACGACTGGCGCGCCTGGACGCGCAACCTGGCGCGCAGCGCGGCGGCGGCGGTCTTCAGCCTGCTCGCACCGGCGGCCATCGCCTGCTACTACGGCTTCGACCGTGCCACGCCCATGCCGGCTGCGGCATTCGCCGCAGCCATCCTGCTTTGCATGCTGAGCTGGATTCCGGGTCTGCTGCTGGCCCGGCATCCGCTGACGCTGGACCCCGTGTTCCTGAAGTTCCGCGCGAAATTGGGTCTGGCCCTGCCGGCGCAGCGTTCGCCCTGACGCCGAGCCGAGCGTCGCGGATGAAATTCAGACCCGACATCGAAGGACTGCGCGCCCTGGCCATCGTGCCGGTGGTGGCCTTCCATGCCTGGCCGGCCCTGCTGCCCGGCGGCTTCGTCGGCGTGGACATCTTCTTCGTGATCTCGGGCTATCTGATCACGACGCTGCTGCTTCAGCGGCTCGCGGCCGGCAGCTACAGCATTGCTTCCTTCTACGCCGCGCGCATCAGGCGGATTTTCCCCGCGCTTTTTGCCATGCTGGCTTTGGTCGCGCCGGTTTGCCTGTGGCTGCTGGAGCCGCAGGCGCTGCGCGAGTTCGCGCGGCTGTTGGGCGCGACAGGCCTGTTCGTGTCCAACATCGAGCTCTACCGCACCACCGGCTACTTCGAGAGTGCGGCAGAACTGAAGCCGCTGTTGCATACCTGGTCCCTGGCCGTCGAAGAGCAGTACTACATCGTCTTCCCGCCGCTGCTGGCATTGCTGTGGCGATTCGCGCAGCGCTACATCGGTTGGTTGCTGCTGGGCGTTGGTGCGTTGTCTCTGGCCTATTGCCTGCGCTTGATGCCCTACGCCCCCGAGTTGGCTTTCTATGCCGCACCGGCGCGCACCTTCGAGCTGATGACGGGCTCGGTCCTGGCATGGTGGGTGAGTCGAGGTGGCGGGCGCATCGCACGCCCGGCCTGGGTGAATGGCATCGTCGGTTGGATGGCGCTGCTGTTGCTCGTGGCCGCCGTGTTGATGCTGCGTGCGGAACCCTATTTCCCTGGCCCTGCAGCCTTGTGGCCCTGCCTGCCCACTGCAGCGCTGATCTGGGTCGGCGAAACTGGCCGCACACGCGCGACACGCTTGCTGTCGCTGGCGCCGATGCGATGGATGGGCGCGCACTCCTTTTCACTCTATCTTTGGCACTGGCCCGTGCTCGTGCTGACGAGACACTGGTTGCTGGACGAGCCCACCGCGATCCAGGCGACCGCCGCGGTGGCCTTGTCCGTGCTGCTGGCATGGGCGTCCCTGCGCTGGATCGAGTCCCCGGTGCGTCACGCGGCTATCCGGCAGCCGGTCCTGCTGGTTGCGGGCGCGTCGACCATCCTGCTCAGTTTGCTGACCGCCGTCGGCTTGACACTGATGGCCGACAGGCAGGCTTCGCAACCCGGGCGCGGCGCCGTGTTGCGCGTCGGGGCTGGCGATGTCAGCCCCGATCGCAAGCGCTGCCACTCCGTGGGCAGCCGCTGGGTGGACTACGACGCGCGTTGCGTGTTCGGTCCGGAGTCCGCAGTGAAGACGCTGGCGGTCTGGGGCGACAGCCACGGCGTTGAGATGGCGCGCGCCCTGGGCGATCAAGTGACGGATCGCCGCGTATCGCAGTTGACGGGGTCCAGCTGCCCGCCGGCTCTGGACTATGCAGTGCCCGGACGTGCGCGTTGTTCAGCGGTCAACGATGGGCTTCTCGAGAGGTTGATTCAAGACAGCAGCGTCGACGTCGTGCTGCTTGCCGCCCGCTATGAGCTGTATCTGGACGGCCCGAATGCAGACCTGTTCGAGGCGGGGCTTGAGAAGAGCGTCCAACGCTTGCGTGATGCCGGCAAGCGAGTTCTCCTGCTGGATCCTGTGCCCACGTATCGCTACCCCGTGCCGGATGCCCTGGCCATGCGCTGGCGGCGTGGTGAGGGGCTTGAAGCGCAAGGCCAGACCCCGACGCAGTACGAAGAACGCCAGGCTGCCTCGTTGGCGATGCTGGGGCGGGTTGCTGCGCAGGCTGGCGCGACGCGGGTGCCGGTGAAAGACCTGCTGTGCACGGCCGAACGCTGCCGCGTGCTCGAAGGTGACCACCCGCTTTATTTCGACAGCAACCACCTCAGCATGCATGGCGCCGCACGGATCGTGCCTTCCGTGCTGCAGAGGCTTGGAAGCGGTGTGGCGAACCCAGGGTCTGCGGCCGCGGCGGCCAGCAGCGCGCCCTAAGCCGCCGCTGGCACCTCAGCCGTTCAGGCGAGCGACCAGCGCTTCGACGATGCGCTCCGACGAATGGCCGTCCCACAGCGCGGGGCGGCGACCCGCTTTGGCGCGGCCGCCCAGCGCGTCGCGGCAGGCCGCCAGCACGCGCTCGGGGTCGGTGCCGGCCAGCACATTGCTGCCTTCGTCCACCGTCACGGGGCGCTCGGTGCTTTCGCGCATGGTCACGCAGGGCACGCCCAGGGCCGTCGTTTCCTCCTGCAGGCCGCCGCTGTCGGTCAGCACGACGACGGCGTCCTTCCACAGGTGGAGGAAGGACATGTAGGGCTGGGGGCCCAGCACGTGCACGTTGGGCGCCAGCGCGATGCCCAGTGCCTCCAGGTTCTTGCGAGTGCGCGGGTGCATCGGGAAGACCACCGGCACTTCGGCAGCCACGGCGTTGACGACACCGGCCGAACGACGCAGGTTGGCGTCGCCGTCGACGTTGCTGGGGCGGTGCAGCGTGACCACGGCGTAGCGGCCCAGCTGGCGCTTCAGCGCATCGCTTTCCAGCGTGCTGGTGTCGAAGTCCTGATCCAGCTTGGCGGCCTGGTAGAGCAGGTTGTCGACCATCACATGCCCGACGTCGTGGATGGCTTCCTCGGACTGGCCTTCTCGCAGCAGGTGGGCGTGGCCCGAGGGCTCGGTCACGAAGAACCAGTCGGTGATGGCGTCGGTGACGAGGCGGTTGATCTCTTCCGGCATGGCGCGATCGCCGCTGCGCAGGCCGGCTTCCACGTGGGCCACCGGCACGCCGGCCTTCTTGGCCACGATGGCGCAGGCCAGCGTCGAGTTCACATCGCCGACGACCAGGCAGCAGGCCGGGCGGTCCTCGGCGAGGCAGGCCTCGTAGGCCATCATGATCTTGCCGGACTGCTCGGCATGGGTGCCGCCGCCGCAGTTCAGGCGCACGTCCGGCGTCGGGATGCCGAGTTCCTGGAAGAACACATCATTCATGTCCTTGTCGAAATGCTGGCCGGTGTGGATGAGGCGGGCCTGCAGGCGGCCGTCGGCCGCGATGGCGCGCATCAGCGGCGCGATCTTCATGAAGTTGGGCCGGGCGCCGGCAATCAGGTGCACGAGGGGGCGGGATTGAGACATGGCTTTTTCCAGTAGGTTCAGGAGGCGATCCGGAAGTCGGGTGCATGGCGGCGCATCCACTGCTCCAGCATCATCAGGGTCCAGACCGTTTCGCCGTAGTAGCCGGCGTGTTCCTTGAGCCGCTGGGTCAGCAGGCTCTCGATGAAATCGACGCGCACGATGCCGCGGGCGGCAATGCCGCGCAGGGATTCGGCAGCCAGGGCGTTCAGTGCGGCGTCCTTGACGGCCCAGGGGCCGAAGGGCAGGCCGAAGCCGTGCTTCTTTTTGGTCAGGATCTCGTCCGGCAGGAAGCCGCGCAGGGCTTCCTTGAAGAACCAGCGCAGCTTGAAGCCGCGCAGCTTGTAGTTCGTCGGCAGCTTCAGCGAGAAGTCCAGCAGCCGCGTGTCCAGCAGCGGGAAGGAGACGTCGACGCCGGCCAGGGCCGTGGTACCGACGACCTTGGGCAGGTCGTTCTCGGCCAGGGTGTAGCGCCAGTCGAAGGCCAGCATCTGGTTGACCAGGCTGGCGTCGTGGGGGCCGGCGGCCCACGTGGCGCGCTGGTGATCGCGCGGGCCCTGGGTGTCGACGGCGGCCAGGAAGGCCGGCGTCAGCATCTCGCTGATGCCCAGCCGGTGCAGCAGGTTGTAGGTCTGCATGCGGTCCGGCATGGGCACGCGGGCCTGGCGGATGTAGCTGGTGCCCTTCTTCAGCAGCGGGATGCTGCCGGTCACGGGGTTCATGAACAGCGGGTTGAGCACGCCGGCGCGCAGCGGCGACGGGATCTGGCTGTAGACGTGGAAGACGCGCTCCTTGGCATAGCGGGTGTTGCCGCCGAAGAGTTCGTCGCCGCCATCGCCGGCCAGCATGCGGGTGTAGCCGTCGGCGCGGGCCTTGCTGGCGCAGTAGAAGGCCGGCACGGCCGAGGAGTTGCCGAAGGGCTGGTCGTAATGGGCTGCGACGTCGGGGATGGACCGCACCAGGTCGGCCGGCGTCACGTAGTACTCGTGGTGGTCGGCGCCGTAGGCCTTGGCGGCGATGCGCGCGTACGCCATCTCGTCATAGCCTTCGGAATCGAAGCCGATGGAGTAGCTGGCCGGCGCCTTGCCGGTGGCCTCGCCCAACAGGCCGCAGACGGTGGAGCTGTCGGTGCCGCCGGACAGGAAGCAGGCGGTCTTGCCGTCGGCGCTCAGGCGGTCCTTGACGGCGCTGCGCAGGATGCCGCGGAACTCGTCGCGCAGCGCGTCGAAGCTGGGGCTGGACTGCTCGTTGAAGCGGGCGGTCCAGTAGGGTGCGACAGTCAGTTTGCCGTTGGCAAACAGCGCGTAATGCGCCGGCGGCAGGCGGTGGATGCCCGCATAGATGGTGCGCGGCGACGGGATGCAGTGGTGGAAGAGGTAGTTGAAGATGGCCTGGGTGTCGAGCTCGCGGATCCCCAGCAGCCGGGCCAGTTCGTCGGCGCGCGTCGCGAAGTGCAGGCGGCCGTCGTGCACGGCGTAGCACAGGCTGTGCACGGCGAAGCGGTCGACGGCGAGGTAGGTACCGCCATCGGGCAGGTTCAGGGCGACCGCGAACTCGCCGCTCACCTCGGCCGCGCAGGCCGCGCCGCGCGCCGCATAGGCCTGCTGCCAGGCGGCCAGGGCGTCGGCAGCGGGAGCCGCAAAGCGGGGGAGGCCGGAGGCGAAGGGCGTGTCGGGCGGCAGGTCGTGGGCTTGCATCTCTTGTTGTGGCTTGGGATTCAGGCGGCTGGATTGTCGGCGCGGGCCGCGGGTTTCGGGCGCAGCCGGCGCCAGGTTTCTCCGACGGCCTGGCGCGCCAGGCCGAGCAGGCCGCGCAGCGTCAGGGGGTCGTAGGCGACCAGGCCGAAGCGCTCGCGCCGCTGGCTCATCCAGGCGGCCTTGTAGGCATCGTCGCCGATCAGGTAGTCGATCTCGCGCACCTGGTCGACGTCGATGGCCTGTTCCATCAGCAGGGCCGTCAGCAGGGTGCCCGGGGCCAGCGCCTTGTGGGCCTCGTCGTAGGCGAGCTTGTAGATGTCGGCGCGGCCGTTGGCGACGATCCAGATCTGCGCGGCCACGGGCTTGTCGCCCAGCCAGGCCAGGCCCAGGCGCAGCCAGCCGCGCGCGGCGCACAGACGGATCAGGCCGGGCACGAAGTCGGGGTAGGGCTCGGGCACCTTCCAGCTCTGGCCGTAGACGGCCCCGTAGGCCGCCAGGCCGGCTTCCAGACGCTCCCCGTCGCGGACGATTTCCAGCCGCCCGCCCTCGGCCGCGAACTTCTTGGCATTGCGCTTGATGGTGCTGCGCACCTGGCCGCTGCGGTCCTTCAGGTAGTCCGCCCAGTTCTGGCGTACCGGCTCGTACCAGTTGCCGAAGGCGAAATAGCTGTGCGTGCTGAGGCCGGACAGGCTCAGCGCCCGCTTGAGGACGGTGAACTCCCGCGACTCGGGGTCCATGGGCGAGAAGCGGTAGGCCGCGGCGCGGGCCCCGCCGCTGCGCAGGGCGCGGGTGAGGGGCAGCAGGTCCTCGGCTTCGGCATCCTCGTCCAGGGCGGGGCTGAAGATGGCCGTGTAGAAATTCGACAGCGCGCTGACCTCTCGTCCCATCGCGCCGGTCTGCGCCACGACCGGCAGCACGGCCAGCACCCGGCCCTGGCGGCGCAGCACGTGCAGGCGCACCTCATGCGTGCTGGCCTCCAGCGCATAGACCTTGTCGATCAGGTTGGCGTACCAGTCGGCGCCGAACTCGATGTGGCGCTGCTCCGCCCGGCTCAGCAGGGCGAGGGCGTCCGCCGGCAGTTCGCGCACATGGACGTAGGTGTCCACGACGGCGCCGCTGCGATTGACCATGATCTCGGTGTCGACGGGTTCCTTGCCGCGGCGCGACCAGGCGCGGGCGCCCCGGCGCAGCAGGCTGTAGGCGACCTGCAGGCCGCCATGGCGGTAGGCGCTGACATGGTTGATCCAGCGCTGCGACGTCGACCAGGCCAGCAGGTCGGCCTCGGCATTGGTGTAGAACTCGACCATGCCGCCGGGCGCGCGCGCGAAAAGGTCCTCCATGGTGCGCAGCAGCAGGATGCGACCCGGGGCGAAGCGGTCGAACTGCTCGTGGAAGGCCGTTTTCAGCATGACGGCCATGCCGCCGCGCAGCAGCAGCATGCGCGAGGCCAGCAGGTCCTCGCCCAGCCACAGCTCGTAGACCAGGGCCTCGCCGCGCGCCGCGAACTCGCGCATGGTCTCCGTGTAGAAGCGCCCCTGCGGGTTGTCGCTGTTGATGGCGGTGCCTTCGCGCCCCTTCCAGCCGCTGGTTTCCAGCACGCCGTAGCGTTCCACGGCCGCCGCGATGGCCTCGGGCTCGCTGATGACCACCAGCTTCTCGCCGCCCGGTTCGGCCTGCAGCCGGCGCAGGTAGCGGCGCATGTTCTGGATCAGCTTGCGCGGCCGCTGGGCCCAGTAGTCGTCGAAGCTGCCGCGCAGGTTGACGCTCATGGTCAGCGCATGCGGCTGGCTCTGCACCGGCAGGGACGGCAACTCGCGCAGATCACCGAAGCGGGGATCGTTGCACAGCAGGTCGATCTCGCTGGCATACCCGGGCAGCAGCGGGAACAGGCCACTCAGCTTCAGCCCGGCCGGGATCAGGCTGGGGCCGATCTGGGTCTGGGACGGCAGGAAGCTGCTCCACACGCCCATGCCGCGCGTCTTGTCGCTGAGCAGCAGCATGGCCACCCGCTCGCCGCCGGCGTTGGCCGTGGCCAGCAGCACGCCCGGGCCGCTGAAATGGCGCAGCAGGCCGTCGACGAAGCTGCCGTCCAGCATGGGATGCTCGCCCATCAACTGCGAGTTGAGGCGGTCCCAGGCTTGGCGGTGGGGCCCGAGGCCCTGCGCCGGCATCAGCTTGTGAAGTTGCCAGTCCAGGCTGGAATTCATCGTGCGTCGGGGTTCCAAATGTGCGCGCCTCTGCGGACTGCTCGGCGCCGGACTCGGGATCTCCCGCTGCATCGCTGGCACGGGCCGGTCTCCTGGGCGTGGCCCCGGCGGTCGCGCAGTGTAGTGTCCCGTCGCACGTGCGACGGCTGCCCCGGGGCGCTCACTCGGGTGGGGGACCTTGCTCAACTATCATGCCGCCTGCTTTGCGGCCCACCGCTCCTGAAACCCACTGATTGCCCGATATGCCCCCCGCCCATTCGCGTCCCATGAGGAGTTTGATCACGGGAGCATCGGGCTTCATCGGCAGCCGGCTGTGTGACTACTTCGCGACCGAGGCGGCCCAGGGCCATCTGCGCATGGTGCGCAGCCCGGCCGCGGCTTCGGCCTTGATCGCCGCGGGGCAGCAGGCGGTGGCTGCCGATCTGCTCAGGCCGGAACAGGTCGGGGCGGCGCTGCAGGGCTGCGACGCCGTCGTCCACCTCGCGCATGGCAACGAAGGGCCGAAAGCCACCCGGACCCTTGTCGATGCCGCCATCGCCCAGAAGGTGAGCCGCTTCGTTCACATCAGCACGATGTCCGTCCACGGTCCGGCACCCGGCCCCGAGGCGGCGCGCGAGGACACGGCCCGTATCGGCCGCTACGGCAACGACTATTCGGATTCCAAGGCCGAGCAGGAGGAGATCGTCCAGGCGGCCTTCGACCGCGGCGACCTGCCGGCCGTCATCCTGCGGCCCACGGTGGTCTATGGCCCCGGGGCTCATTTCGTGCAGCAGGTCATCGAGCAGGCGCGCGCCGGCGAGGTGAGCCTGTTCGACGGGGGGCGCGGCGTCTGCAATGCCGTCTACGTGGACGACGTCTGCCGCGCCATCGATGCCGCGCTGACCCACGACGAGGCGCTGGGCCAGGCCATGTTCATCAACGCTGACCAGGCCGTGTCCTGGGGCGAGTTCATCAAGGCCTTTGCAGCCATGGTCGAGCCGCTGCCCCGCCATGTGGACCTGTCGTCCGCCGAGGCCACGCGCTACTGGGCTGAGAACCAGCCGGTGCAGGTGCAGGGCCTGCTGCCGCGCATCGCGATGAAGTTGAAGCGCCTGTCGGGCTGGCGCCCGCCGGTCGCCCCCTGGCCGCCGCTGGGGCGCGTGCAGCGCGAGACCTTCCCGATCGCGTTCAGCAACGACAAGGCCAAGCGCCTGCTCGGCTGGACGCCGCGTGTCGACTTCGAACAAGGCGTGGCGCTGACCCGCGAGTGGCTGGTCGCCACCGGTTCCGTGGCCCGATGAGGCCCAAGGCGGTCATCGTCGGCGCCGGCCTGGGCGGCTGCCTGCTGGCCCATGGCCTGTTGGCCTCGCACGAGGTCGTCATCGTCGAGCGCGGCGAAGCGGCCGAAGATCCCCGCTTCCCGGTCAAGGACGTCGGCCTGCCGGCCGTCACGCAGCCGCATTTCGGCGCCGGCCTCGGCGGCTCGACCCAGCTCTGGCACAACGGTCTCATCGAGATCGAGGAAGAGGTCTTCGCGGCCCACTGGCCGTTGGCGAAGGCGACGCTGGACCCCTATTACGAGCAGGCCTTCGAGCTGCTGTCGGGCTGCCGCCTGACCCAGGTGCGCCAGGCCATCGCCGGGCTGCGCCAGCGCTACCGCGAACTGGGCCTGCCAGAAGGCCTGATGCAGGGCCTGTACTACCCGCGCTGGCCGCGCAATGTCTGGGATGCGCTGCAGCTCAAGGACAAGGTGCAGCTCGTGCGCGGCGAGGTCGTCGACTTCCAGCCCGACGCATCGGGCGGCATCGCCAGCCTGACCGTGCTCGAGGACGGCCAGCAGCGCCAACTGGCCGCCGATGTCTTCGTGCTGGCCGCCGGCGGCCTGGCCTCGCCCGTGCTGCTGCAGAAGCTGGCCGCGCGCACGCCGCTGCCGGCGCTGCAGCATGCCGGCGCGCACTACGAAGACCATCCCATGGGCTTCGTCGGCGAGATCGAGGTGACGGTGCCGCTGTACCGGCTCTGGAACTACCGCGTGCCGGGCACGGACGGCAATCTGCGCCTGCCGCTGGTGGTGCGACGCAACGGCCTGCACATGTCCTTCCAGCTGCGGCCGGCGGCCAACTACTACCGCAACAGCCGCCGCGAGCGCGTCGGCAGCGTGCTGAACGACCTGCGGCGCAACCCCTGGAACCCGCTCAACTACGCCAAGCTCTTCAGCCACTGGGACGATGTGCTGGACATCCTGTCCTTCAAGTTCGGCATCAAGCTGCCGACGCGGCACTACACGCTGCTGCTGTGCGCCCAAATGCCCACGACGCCCGAGCTGTCCGTCTGGAGCGAGAAGGACGCCGCCACGGGCCAGGAGGTGCGTGTGCGCCGCTGGAGCCTGGGCGACGACTACCGCCGCGACCTGGACGCCTCGGTCCAGGACGTGCTCGCCTGGCTGGCCCCGCTGACCAAGCGCGCCCGCGTGTTTGCTGACTGGCAGGGCAGCCTGAGCAGCGCCGCCCACCACTCCGGCACTGCGCGGCTGTCGGCAAGCCCCGATTCAGGGGTCTGCGACACGGACGGGCGGGTGCATGGCCTGGACAATCTCTATGTTTGCGATGGCTCGCTGATTCCCTCCAGCGGCATTGCCAACACCGGCCTGACGATTGCCGCCCTGGCCTTGCGTCTCGCGGCGCATCTGCAACGCCGTCCAGCCCGAATCCCGGAAGAATCCCTCCCATGAATCTGCATGTCGGAATGGTTGCCCGCACGCTGAACGTGCCGCATCTGCGCGGCACGGGGCGCTATGTGCAGGAGCTGCTGCGCAACACGCGCGCGTCGGACGGCATCACCTGGACCGCCTACGGCCACAACCCCGCCCAGCCTTTCCGCGTGCCCGAGAACCTGATCGGCCGCGCCGAGGTGTTCGACTTCCGCGGCGACCGCTTCCATCTCTGGGAGCAGCTCGGCCTGCCCTTGAAGGTGCGCGGCTCAGGCATACAGCTGCTGCATTGCGCCGAGAACACGGTACCGGTGTGGCAGCCGGTGCCGACCATCGTCACCATCCACGACACCGTGCCCTGGGAGGAAGAGACCCACGGCCTGTACCGCCACTACATGCACGATGTGCAGGGCATGGGCCTGAAGCGCTGCGCCCACGTCATCACCATCAGCGAGTCCTCGCGCCGCGACATCGCCGCGCGCTGGCCCTTCCTGGCCGACCGCCTCACCATCGTGCCCCACGGCATCGCCGACGAGTTCTTCAGCGACCGGCGCGTGCCCCTGCCCGAGGTGCTGCAGAAGGCTCTCGGCAACTCGCCCTATCTGCTTTATCTGGGCGGCGCCCAGCCGCGCAAGCGCTTCGACTGGGCGCTGGAACTGCTGGCGCGCAGCGGCCGCGAGGACCTGCATCTGGTGGGCTGCGGCTTCGGCGCGGGCACGGCCCCGCTGGACCGCATCCCGCCCCAGTTGAAGGGCCGGGTGCATTTCACGCCTTTCCTCGAAGACAGCGAGCTGGTCACCCTCTACCGCGGTGCGAGCGCGGCCATCTACCCGACGCTGTACGAAGGATTCGGCTTCCCGGCCGTCGAGGCCCAGGCGGCCGGCACGCCGGTGCTGTTCAGCCCGGTCAGCAGCCTGGTCGATCTGGTCGGGCCGCTGGCCTGGACCAATGAGCCGCAGGACTTCGACGCCTGGCTGGCGTCACTGCGCGAAGTGCTGTCGCTGTCGCCCGAGGCGAGAGCCGAACGCGCCGAGAAGGGCGTGGCCTGGGCGCGGCGCTTTTCGTGGCGCAGCAGCGTCGAAGGGCATTTCGCGGTCTACCGCGAGGTGCTGGCGCGCGCGGGCCGCCGCTGACAGCGCGGCCGCTCAGTCCTTGGGGACCCAGCGGCGGAACAGCGACTTGGCGCACTTGACCGCGGTGGCGCCGCGGTTGGGGCCGCTGCCGATCAGGCCGGCAAAGGTGCGCAGGCCCAGGCCCAGATCGCCCTTGGCGCAATGCGCGTCGGCGAAATTGCACCAGCCGCGGTGCTGGAAGGCGCGCAGGGCCTGCGGGTCCACGTCGTGGCCCGGCGGCGAACTCATGCCGAACCGGCGGATCAGGTCGGCGCGCATCAACTCCGTCGTGTTGGTGGCCGGGATGCGGCGCGACAGCGACACTGGGTGCTGGCGGTAGAGCACGAAGGACTCGGCCAGGCGCACGAAGCGGTGCCGAGTGCTGGCACGCACCAGGTATTCCCAGTCGTCGGTCTGCATGTTGTCGGTCAGGAAGCCGCCCATGCTGTCCCAGGCGCTGCGCCGCCACAGCACCGAGGAGGGCAGGGCGTGGTTGTCGAGGATGAGGCGCGGGTAGATCCAACCCGACAGCGTCTCGTCGATGCGGCCGCTGCGCGGCTCGCGGAAATAGTCGGGCCGGGGTTCGCCGTGCCAGACGTCGAAGCCGGTGAAGCAGAAGTCGTGGTTGGGGCGGTCCTGCAGGGCCTGCAGTTGCAGGCGCAGCTTCTCGGGGTGCCAGAGGTCGTCGGCATCCAGCAGGGCGACGAATTCCGAATCGGCGTCGGCCATGCCGCGGTTGCGCGAGCGCGACATGCCGCGGTTCTCCTGCGAGATGACGCGCACGCGATGGTCGTCGAGCGCAGCGTTGGCGGCCGTCGCGTCCTTGGAGCCGTCGTCGATGACCGTGACCTGGAGGTCGGTGAAGGTCTGCTGCAGGGCCGCGCGGACGGTGTCGGCGATGAAGGCTTCGGCGTTGTAGGCGGGAACGACGATGTTGACGCGAGGCATGGGGCGGGATCAGGGCGAGGTCTGCGAGGCGGCCGAAGCGGGCGCTTCCGGTGCCGAGGCCGCTGCATCAGCGGCGACGGGCACGGGATCCGGCTCCTTCCAGTGGCCGACCGAGCTCAGCCGGTCGCGCAGTTCGGTGCGCGTCATGCCCATGCCCATCACGCGGTGGGCCTGGACCAGGGCCTTGTCGTAGTCCTTCATGTCGAAATACAGCATGCCCGCGTTGAAGTGGGTCAGGGCGCTGTCCTCGGCCTGCGTCACCACGTAGTCGAGGAAACGGTGGGCTTCGTCGAGGCGGTTGCGGCGGATCAGATAGCTGACGTGCAGCATGCGGAACACCAGGTCGTCCGGCACGAAGGCCATGCCGCGTGCGTAGTAGCACTCGAGCGTCATGTCAGCGCCCTGCGGCGGGTCGGCCTTCTGCCTGTCGATGAGGCGCTCCAGCGTGGAGATGGCGCGCGGATGGTTGGGGAAGACGGCCAGGGTGTAGCCAATGTCGCCGCCGAAGGCGCCGGTGGTGCCCTTGGTCAGGTTCTCGACGCCCTTGGTGAAGTGGGCGTTTTCGACGATGAAGCGCTGCGAGGGGTGAGCCGTCCGATAGTCGAAGGGGCCGTAGAGGTTGTGGGTTTCACCGCAGCCTTCGGGCGAGGGCGCGGGCTTGGTCTGGGCCGCGAAGGGCAGCGCGGCGAGCGTCAGCGCCAGCAGGGTGTGGAGTCGGGCGGTCATCGTGTGGGGGCTGCTAGGCATCGCGTCCTCAACCAATCCAGGCAAATGCGGCTCTGGGCGTCCTGGTCGGCGATCGTCGAGAAGGTGTGATCGGCCGTCGGCAGCTCGTGAAGATCCAGCGTCGAGCGCGCCAGCAATCCCTGCCAGGCAGCGGACGACTGGGCATGTCCAGAGAATTCGCGGGCAGTGTAGTCATCCCCGCTGAGCACCAGCAGGGACGGTCCCTCGAAGCCGCGCAGGCCCGCGGCCATGCGGTCCTGGAAGCTGCGGGCGTCCGAAGCCTTGCCGGCACTGCGGGCCAGTTGCAGATTGCTGCCCAGCCCGCGCAGGGCCTTGGCACCCACGCCACCCTTGAGCAGCTTGAGCCAGAACTCCTTCTGGCGCAGGCGCTGCCAGTAGTAGTGCTTCACATGGGTCTGCGCCAGCGATGCGGCCGAGCGCACCCAGGGATTGATCAGGGCCACGCCGGCGACACGTGCGTCGCGGGTCGATTCCAGGTAGAGCAGGGCGGCCGAGGCGGCGTCGCACAGGCCCCAGAGCACCACGCGCTTCAAGGCAGGCCGGGCGGCCAGCAGGGCGTCGATGGCGCTTTGGATGTCGGCGTCGACGGCCAGGAAGTCGCGTGCTTCGCCCAGGCTGTCGCCCATGCTGCGGTAGTCGAAACGCAGGGCCGCGAAACCATGGGCGGCCAGGTGGCGGGCCATCAGCGTGAACTGGCGATGGCTGCCGGCGCGGTACTGCGGGCCGCCGACGATGATGAGGACGCCGACCTCGGCGGGCGTGCCGTCGGGTTCGGCGAGGATGCCCACCAGGGGTTGGCCCTCGCAGGCGAATCTCAGCACCGACTCTTTCATGCCAAGGCCTCCACCGTCGCTGTGATCAGGGGCGGGGCAAGTTCGATTTCGGCGGTGGACCAAAAACCGGGGCCTTGCACGATGCGCGAGCGCACGGCCCAGCCGGCGTCGCCCCAGCTTTTGATGGCCTGCTCGCTGACCGGCGTCAGCACGGCGTCTTCGCGGGTGCTGAGTTCCAGCCATTCGACACGGCCGGGCGAGCCGACAGGCGCCAGCTTGGCGGCCTCCAGGCCTGCGGCCAGGGCAGCGCCCAGGCGATAACCGGCAATCTCCACCGACCGGCCCGCAGCCAGCTCGGTTTTCATGGCTTCCATCAGCCCCTTGCTGGCACCGCCGGCCATCTCGGCGGCCAGCTTCAGGCGCAGGAACTGCTGCAGGGCCAGCTTGCCGCTGGTCATGGGCTGCCAGAACAGGTAGTTGACCGGGCGCCCCCAGTCCGCGGTGGCCAGCAGGCTGCCGGCGCGCAGGCCCCAAAGCCACAGCGGCGCGTTCGGGACCTTGGCGTCGAGCCAATCCAGCCCGAGCCGCACATCGGCCTGCCAGTCGGCCCAGCCGGCGTCGCCGAAATCGGCGGAGGAGTCACCGCAGCCGCGCAGGTCGATCTGCAGCACGGCATGACCGGCCTCGGCCAGCGCCCGGCAGGCCAGGGCGGCCATGCGGCGCGACTTGTTCATCTCCTCCGCAAACGGGTGCAGATGGAGGACCTTGCCGCGCGCTGCACCTGCGGGAGCGTGGAACAGGCAGAGCCGCTGCTCGCCGCCGGCGGCGGGCAGGAAGAAGACGTCGGCGTGTGGGGTCAACCCAGGCGAGCGGCGACGAAGTCCGCCAGCGAACCCACGGTGGCGAAGGTGTCGCCGTCGATATCGTCATCGTCGACAACCAGGCCCAATTGCTCTTCCAGCGCGGTGATCAGGCTGACCACGGCCATGGAGTCCAGCTCGGGCAGGGCGCCGAGCAGGGCGGTGTCGCGGGTGAATGAAGTCTGGGCGCGGCCGTTCAGGCTCAGCACATCGTCGAGAAGCCTCAGCACGTGGCCGAGGACCTGATCTTTGTCCATGAGGGGGCTTCCAAAAGCAGCCGCGCAGTTTAGCCGGCCGCCCCCTCGGCTCCGGGGGCGCCCACCCCTCGCCTCAAGGGTCGCGTGAGATACTTTTTTCATGCCCGAATCGACCCTGTTGCACGAGTTGGTGGCCGTTGCCGCCGAGCGCACGCCCGACGCCCCGGCCCTGACCTATGGCGCGGCGACGCTGAGCTATGGCGAACTGGACGCTGCCGTGCGCGGCTTTGCTGGCGGTCTGATGCAGCTGGGCCTGGCCCGCGGCGAGCGAGTCGCCATCTACCTGGAAAAGCGCTTCGAAACCGTCGTCGCCAGCTTTGGCGCCCCGGCCGCCGGCGGCGTCTTCGTGCCGCTGAACCCCCTGCTCAAGCCCGATCAGGTCGGTTTCATCCTGCGCGATTGCGATGTGCGCGTCCTCGTCACGTCGCCCGAGCGCCTGTCCCAGCTGGGCGAGGTGCTGACCCAATGTCCGTCGCTGCGCCATGTGGTGCTGACCAGCGGCACGGGCTCGGCGCCCGTGCCGGTGCATGACTGGGCGGCGCTGTTGGCCTCACCGACCCGTGCCGGCCACCGCGTCATCGACACCGACATGACGGCCATCCTCTACACGTCCGGGTCCACCGGCCGGCCCAAGGGCGTCGTGCTGTCGCATCGCAACATGGTGGCCGGCGGCAAGAGTGTGGCCAGCTACCTGGAAAACCGCGCCAGCGACACGCTGCTGGCTGCCTTGCCGCTGTCCTTTGACGCCGGCTTCAGCCAGCTGACCACGGCCTTCCACAGCGGCGCGCGCGTCGTGCTGCTGAACTATCTGCTGCCCAAGGACGTGCTCAAGGCCATGGAGCGCGAGAAGGTGACCGGCCTGACCGCCGTGCCACCGCTCTACATCCAGTTGACCCAGCTGGAGTGGCCGGCCGCCATCGACCAGAACCTGCGCTATTTCGCCAACACCGGTGGCCGCATGCCGCGCGCGACGCTCGACCTGCTGCGCGCCAAGACGCCGTCAGCCCAGCCCTTCCTGATGTACGGCCTGACCGAGGCCTTCCGCTCGACTTACCTGCCGCCCAGCGAGGTGGACCGCCGGCCCGACTCCATCGGCAAGGCGATTCCCAATGCCGAAATCCTGGTGCTGCGCGAGGACGGCAGCGAATGCGCGCCGGACGAACCGGGAGAACTGGTGCACCGCGGCGCCCTGGTGGGCCTGGGCTACTGGAACGATGCCGAGAAGACGGCCGAGCGCTACAAGCCGCTGCCGATCGGCGTCGGCGGCCGCGAGGGCGGCCTGCAGCTGCCCGAGTTCGCCGTGTTCTCGGGTGACACGGTCAAGCGCGACGCCGAAGGCTTCCTCTACTTCGTCGGCCGGCGCGACGAGATGATGAAGACCTCGGGCTACCGCGTCAGCCCGACCGAGGTCGAGGAGATCCTCTACGCCACCGGCCTGGTGGGCGAATGCGTGGCTTTCGGCGTCTATCACGACACCCTGGGCCAGGCCATCCAGGTCATCGCCACGCCGCCGGAAGGCGCCGCCGCGCTGGATCTGGCCGCTTTGACCGCCGCCTGCAAGGCGCGCATGCCGGCCTACATGGTGCCCCACGGCATCGACGCGCGCAGCGGCCCGCTGCCGCGCAACCCCAACGGCAAGATCGACCGCAAGACCCTGTCGACCGACTGGGCTGAACGCCACCCCGCATGAGCGAACCCACCGTCACCAAGCGTGCCCTCGAGCACGCACCCGTCCTCTTCCCGCGCGACGCGCAGGGCGAGCTGCTGATCGGCGCCCAGCGCCTGTCGGTGCTGGCCGAGCGTGTCGGCCAGACGCCTTTCTATGCCTACGACCGCGGCCTGTTGAAGGCGCGCGTCGCCGAGTTGCGAGCCGCCTTGCCCTCGGGGCTGGAGCTGCATTACGCGATGAAGGCCAACCCCATGCCGGCCCTGGTCCAGCTGATGGCGGGCCTGGTGGACGGCATCGACGTCGCCTCCGCCGGTGAGCTGCAGGTGGCGCTGAATGCCGGTGCCGACCCGCACGAGATCAGCTTTGCCGGCCCCGGCAAGCGCGACATCGAACTGGGCCAGGCCGTGGCGGCCGGCGTGCTGGTCAATGTCGAATCGGCTCGCGAACTGGCGCCCTTGGCCCGCGCCTCCCAGCGCCTGGGCCTGCCGGCCCGCGTGGCCCTGCGCGTGAACCCCGACTTCGAGCTCAAGGGCTCGGGCATGCGCATGAGCGGCGGCCCCAAGCAGTTCGGCATCGACGCCGAGGCCTTGCCCGAGGTGCTGGCCGAAGTCGGCCGGCTGAAAGGCGAAGGCATCGCCTTCGAAGGCTTCCACCTCTTCGCCGGCTCCCAGAACCTGAAGGCCGAAGCCATCTGCGAGGCCCAGCTGAAGAGCTATGAGCTGGCCCTGCGCCTGGCCGAGGCCGCGCCTTCACCCGTCAAGTTCCTGAACCTCGGCGGCGGTTTCGGCATTCCCTATTTCCCGGGCGAGTCGCGCCTGGACCTGGCGCCCATCGCCGACAACCTGGCGGCGCTGCAGGCGCGCGCCAAGGCCGATCTGCCGGCGGCCAAGCTGGTCATCGAACTGGGCCGCTATCTGGTGGGTGAGGCTGGCGTCTATGTCAGCCGCATCGTCGACCGCAAGGTCTCGCGCGGCCAGGTCTTCCTGGTGGCGGATGGTGGGCTTCACCACCACCTGTCGGCCTCGGGCAATTTCGGCCAGGTGCTGCGCAAGAACTACCCGGCCTCGGTCGAGCCGCAAGGCCGCCGTGAGACCGCGACCGAGGCCGCCAGCGTCGTCGGCCCCCTTTGCACCCCGCTGGACCTGCTGGCCGACCGCATGGACATGGCCAAGGGCGAGATCGGCGACCTGGCCCTGGTCTACCAGAGCGGCGCCTATGGCCGCAGCGCTAGCCCGGAGGGCTTCCTGGGACATCCGGCCTGCGTCGAGGTGCTGGTCTAGGTTCCACCGCTGCCCGCCCCAAGGCGATGGAAACGACAAGGGTCCGGGAGCAGAGGGCAGAACGGGGTGACGCCGATGCGATCTTTCGCCTCGGTTACCGCTTGGCGTTCGGGCGCAAGCGGCCGAGGCCGACAGATTGGACCTCAGTCATGGCGCTCTGGCGGCGCGCGGCCGCAGCGGGGCATGGCCGGGCGCAGTTTTACCTGGCAACTTGCTACGACCTGGGCTGCGGCGTCGCGGCCGACCCTGCCGTTGCCGTCCGGTGGTATCGAACAGCCGCCCGGCAGGGGCACGACATCGCGGCCTACAACCTGGGCCTGTGCTTGCGGGATGGCATCGGTACGCGCAAAAACGCGCGCATGGCCCGGCAGTGGCTGCGTCGGGCGGCCGAGTCGGGCGACGCCGCTGCCGCGCGAGATCTCGGCGTCATGCTGCACGAAGGCCGAGGCGGCACGCGTGACGATGCCCAGGCGGTGCATTGGTATCGACAAGCCGCCCGGCTCGGGGACGCCAAGGCGCAGCACAACATCGGCCTGTGCTATCTCGAAGGCGACGGCGTGAAGCCATCGCAACGCTGGGCGAAGTACTGGCTTTCTCAGGCCGCGCAGGCGGGCCACGCCAAGGCCCGGTTGAAGCTCAGCCAGCTTGCGGTCGCTTAAGCCGCTGGGGAGTCCATGACGTCTTCCCAAACGCCGTTGTTGAGGATCTGGTGCGGCCTGAACCCGGCCTTGTAGGCCATCTTGGGGCTCTCCTCGATCCAGTAGCCCAGATAGAGGTGACCAAGCTTCAATTCCTTGGCCTGCTGGATCTGCCACAGCACGCCATAGGTGCCCAGGCTGCCGGCCACGTCGGGGTCGTAGAAGGTGTAGACCGCCGACAGGCCGTCGTTGAGGATGTCGAGGATGGAGACCATGCGCAGCGGCGTGCTGCCATCCGGCATGGTTTCGCGGAACTCGACCAGGCGCGAATTGATGCGCGACTGCAGCAGGAACTGGGTGTACTGGTCGACGCTGTCGTGGTCCATGCCGCCGCCCGAGTGCCGGCCGGCCTGGTAGCGCAGGTAGAGGGCGTAGTGCTCGGGCGAGTAGCCCAGGCGCATCACCTTGGCCTGCAGGTGGTTGTGGGCCTTCCAGGCGCGCTTCTGGCTGCGGGTCGGTTCGAAGCTGGCCACCGGCACACGCAGGGCGATGCAGGCACGGCACTGGTCGCAGTAAGGGCGGTAGGTGAACAGCCCGCTGCGGCGAAAGCCCGCAGCCACCAGATTGGAATAGGCGTCCGCGTGGATCAGATGGCTGGGCGTGGCGACCTGGGAGCGCGCCTGGCGGCCCGACACATAGCTGCACGGGTAGGCGGCCGTGGCATAGAACTGGATCTGCGCGAGCGGCAGTTCTTTGGGGTGTGTCACGTCGAAGTAAGCAGGAGCCGATCCCAGTAGTCTGGATGATAGGTCCAGGGCCCGGGTGTGGCTTCACCCACATGCGTGGCCAGATGGTCCTCGAAGGCCTTCCGTGGGACTTCTGCCGCACCCAGGGAGGCCAGGTGGGGGGTGTTCTGCTGGCAGTCGATCCACGGAACGCCGAATTCCCGGCACAGGCAGATCAGGGCGCACAGGGCGATCTTGGAGGCGTCGGTGCGGCGCATGAACATGGATTCGCCATAGAACATGCGCCCCAGATTGACGCCATAGAGGCCGCCGGCGAGTTCGCCATCCATCCAGGTCTCGATGCTGTGCATGGCCGGCCAGGCCAGGTAGGCGGCCTGGAGCTCGGGCACGATCCAGGTGCCCGACTGACCCTCGCGCGGCACGCTGGCGCAGGCCTTCAGCACGGCGGCGCGGTCGTGGTCGATGCGGATCTCGCAGCCGGGCGTGCGGGCAAAGCGGGCGACCGTCTTGCGCAGGGAGTGCGACAGCTTGAAGTGAGCCGTCTGCAGCACCATGCGCGGGTCGGGCGCCCACCACAGCGGCGGCTGGCCGGGGCCGTACCAGGGAAAGATGCCGCGCTGGTAGGCGGCTTGCAGGCGCTCGGGGGTCAGCGTGCCGCCAGCGGCCAGCAGGCCCGGCGCATCGGTGTCGGGGCCGAGGGCGCGTTGGCTCGGCGGGAAGTCGAGGGTCTCCTCGTTCAGCCAGTCGATCATGGCTGGCACCGTACCATGCCGCCCATGATCACCGTCTATGGCATCCCCAACTGCGACACCGTCAAGAAGGCCCGCACCTGGCTGGCCGACCAGGGCCTGGAGGTCGCTTTCCACGACTTCAAGAAGCAGGGCGTTCCCGCCGAGCTGCTGCCCACATGGATCGAGGCCTTTGGCCGAGACAGGATCGTCAACCGCGCGGGGACGACCTGGCGCAAGCTCGACGAGGCCACCAAGGCCGGCGTGACCGACGATGCAGCGGCTGCCGCGCTGATGCAGGCCGAACCCAGCGTCATCAAGCGCCCCGTCGTGCGCTGGTCTGACGGCCGCTGGACGCTCGGATTCAGTGCGGACGCGTTCGAGAAGAGTGCATCAAAAGCACCAAACAAGGGCTGATCGCCCGCTTGTGGTGCTGATGGGGCTGGATTCATGCCTTAAAAGCGGGCATTGAATTTGCAATTTCGGTGCGGTTTGGCTCGGCTTGGTGCATGTCGCCCAGGTCTGGAGCCGCCGGCCGGAGACAGCGTTGGAGACGACATCGATCAAGCAGGGCGCGGACGCGCTCTTCATCCTCCTGGGCGCCATCATGGTGCTCGCCATGCATGCGGGCTTTGCCTTCCTGGAACTGGGCACGGTGCGCAAGAAGAACCAGGTCAATGCCCTGGTCAAGATCCTGGTGGACTTCGCCGTGTCCACGCTGGCCTATTTCCTGGTGGGTTACGCGGTCGCCTATGGCTCCCACTTCTTCGTCGGCGCCGAGCAGCTGGCGCAGAAGAACGGCTATGAGCTGGTCAAGTTCTTCTTCCTGCTGACCTTTGCGGCCGCCATTCCGGCCATCGTGTCGGGCGGCATCGCCGAGCGGGCCCGCTTCGGCCCGCAACTGGCCGCCACGTCGATCATCGTCGGCTTCATCTACCCGGTCTTCGAGGGCGTCGCCTGGAACCAGGCCTTCGGCATCCAGGCCTGGCTGAAGGCGGCCACCGGGGCCGAGTTCCATGACTTCGCCGGCAGCGTCGTCGTGCACGCCGTGGGCGGCTGGATCGGCCTGGCCGCCGTGCTGCTGCTGGGACCGCGCCTGAACCGCTACCGCAAGGACGGCGCCATGAGCGCCCATCCGCCTTCCAGCATCCCCTTCCTGGCCCTGGGTGCCTGGGTGCTGACGGTGGGCTGGTTCGGCTTCAACGTGATGAGCGCCCAGACCCTGGACAAGATGTCCGGCCTGGTCGCCGTCAACTCACTGATGGCCATGGCCGGCGGCACGCTCGTCGCCGTGCTGCTGGGCCGCAACGACCCGGGCTTTGCCTACAACGGCCCGCTGGCCGGCCTCGTCGCCGTCTGCGCTGGCTCCGACGTCATGCACCCGCTGGGCGCCCTGGTCACCGGCGGCATCGCGGGCTGGGTGTTCGTGCAGTTCTTCACCCTGACCCAGAACCGCTGGAAGATCGACGACGTGCTGGGCGTCTGGCCCCTGCACGGCCTGTGCGGCGCCTGGGGCGGCATCGCCTGTGGCATCTTCGGCCAGAAGGCCTTGGGCGGCATCGGCGGCGTGTCCTTCGGCGCCCAGCTGATCGGCACCCTGGGCGGCGTGGCCTGGGCGCTGGCGGGTGGCTTTGTCGTCTACGGCGTCATCCGCAAGATCACCGGCCTGCGCCTGGACGCCGAGCAGGAGTTCGAGGGCGCCGATCTGTCCATCCACAAGATTGGCGCGACACCGGACCGCGAAGTGAGCTGGTAAGCTGGTCTGAACGCAGTTCATCGAGGCCTTTCCAGAGTGTCTGGAGGCCTGTTCATCCATGTTCACAGGCATTGTCCAGGGCGTCGCCCGCGTCGAATCCATCGAGGCCCGCGAGGGCCTGCACACCCTGCACCTGAAGTTCCCTCAGGGCTTTGACCAAGAGCTGGCCATCGGTGCCAGCGTGTCCTGCGACGGCGTCTGCCTGACCGTCACCGAAAGGCCTGCGCCCGATGTGGCCAGCTTCGACGTGATGGCCCAGACCCTGAACCTGACGACGCTGGGCGGCCTGATGGTGGGCTCCGGCCTCAACGTCGAGCGCGCGGCCCGCGAGGGCGTCGAGATCGGCGGCCATCCGCTGTCCGGCCATGTCGACGTCTCGGCCCGCATCGCCGCCATCCGCAAGCCCGACAACAACCATGTCATCCGCTTTGCGCTGCCTGCGCCTTGGATGCGTTATGTCTTCGCCAAGGGCTATATCGGCGTCAACGGCTGCAGCCTGACCGTGGCCGAAGCCCAGCGCGAGCGCGACGGCTCCGGTTGGTTCGAGGTCTGGCTCATCCCCGAGACCCTGCGCATGACCACCTTCGGCGCCAAGGACGTGGGAGACGCGGTCCACATCGAGATCGAGCGCAGCACCCAGGTCATCGTCGACACGGTGCGCGACGCGCTGGACGAGAAACTCGGCCCGCTGCTGCCGGTGCTGGAGGCCATCGCCAAGGAGCGCGGCATCGAGCTGACCCAGCTCACGCTGCCGCGCTGAGGCGCAGCCGGTCCAGTTCGGCTCTTGACCGGGCGATGACGCGGTTGAGCCTCTCAATCACCCAGACCCAGCGGCTGTTCAGGCCGGTGGCGAAGTGCAGCGAGGTCGTCGTCATGGCGACCGGCACCAGGGTGAGACCACGCTCCTGCATGCCTGCCAGAGCTGGGTGGCGCAGCGCCTGCGTGAGGTCGCCGGTTTCCAGCGTGATCAGCGCCGCATGGCAGCGCCCGGCCGCTGCCATGCGCAGGGCGGTGTCGTCGTCGTTGGCTTCCAGCGCCTGCATGCGGCCCAGGCCGGCAGCGCTGAAGAGTTCGCCATAGCTGGAACCGCGCGCCCAGCAGACGGCCTGGCCGTCCAGGTCGCCGTATCGTTTGATTGACGCCTCCTCGCCGCGGCGCACGACGGCCCAGGTGTGGTTGGTCCAGATGGGCAGGCTGAACAGCAGCTGCTTCTCGCGCTCGGGCGTGCGGCTGAGGCCGTACATGACGCCTTCGCCGGCCGCGGTGAACTTCTGCGCGCGCAGCCAGGGCGTGGGGCGGTAGTCCCAACCCAGGCCAGCCTGCGCCGCCAGCCAGGCCAGCATCTGCGGCGTCTGGTCCGACGGCGGGCCGGTGCCGACAAACAGCGGCACCAGTGGCGCAGCCCGGGCCGGCAGCACCGCGCCTCCAAGCATCAAAGCCAGCAGCTGACGACGGCCGGGCTCGCGCGAGGAGGTCATGCGCCGATTCTAGGAAGCACGGCGGCTCGCGTCTTGATGCTTTCTTGATGCCGCCCGCCGCGATCTTGTCGGCGGTTTGACGGTCCGATTTCCAGAATTCCTCCCATCAAAGGAGGTGTCATGGACATCGTTTTTCTGGGTCTCGGCGCGGCACTCGCGCTTCTGACCGGGCTGGCGGCCTGGGGCTGCGAAAAGTTGGCGAGGAGGAAACCATGAGCGGTTTCGAACTCGCCGCCGCCATCCTCGTCGTCGGGCTGGTGGGCTATCTGTTCTGGGCGCTGCTGTTTCCGGAGGACCTGTCATGAGTGCCTCGGCCTGGATGCAGCTGATCGCCTTCCTCGTCGTGCTGCTCGCGCTGGCCTGGCCGCTTGCGCGCTGGATACACGCCGTCATGGAGGGGCGTATCGCCTGGCTGAACCGCATCGAGCGGGGCCTGCTGAAGCTGGCCGGCGTCGACACCGACGCCGAGCAGGGCTGGCTGCGCTATGCCCTGGGCCTGCTGGTCTTCAATGCGCTGGGCGTTGTCGCCGTCTATGCATTGCAGCGCCTGCAGCACCTGCTGCCGTTGAACCCGCAGGGGCTGGCGGCCGTCTCGCCGGACTCGGCCTTCAACACCGCCATCAGCTTCGTCACCAACACCAACTGGCAGGGCTATGGCGGTGAGACGACGATGAGCTATCTGACGCAGATGCTGGCGCTGACGGTGCAGAACTTCCTGTCCGCCGCCACCGGCATCGCCGTCGTGATGGCCCTGCTGCGCGGCTTTGCGCGCCACTCGGGCCAGGCCATCGGCAATGTCTGGGCCGACCTGACCCGCGCGACGCTGTGGGTGCTGCTGCCGCTGTCCCTGGTCTTCGCACTGGCCCTGGCCGGCATGGGCGTGGTGCAGACCTTCAAGCCTTATCAGGACGTCACCACGGTCGAGGCGCAGAGCTGGCAGGAGCCCAAGCTCGACGCGGCCGGCCAGCCGCTCAAGGGCGCCGACGGCCAGCCCCTCATGGAGGACAAGACCGGCCAGAGCCAGAGCATCGCGCTCGGCCCGGTTGCGTCCCAGCTCGCCATCAAGATGCTGGGCACCAATGGCGGCGGCTTCTTCAACGCCAATTCGGCACATCCTTTCGAGAACCCGACGGCAGCGACCAATGCGCTGCAGATGCTGTCCATCTTCCTGATCCCGGCGTCGCTGTGCTTCGTGCTGGGCCGCCAGGTGGGCGACATGCGCCAGGGCTGGGCCGTGCTGGGCGCGATGACGGCGCTCTTCGTCGTCGCCGTCGTCGTCACGACCGCGGCCGAGCAGGCGGGCAATCCGCGGCTCGTGGCCCTGGGCGCAGACGCCATGGGCGGCAATATGGAAGGCAAGGAGGTGCGCTTCGGCATCGAGGCCTCGTCGCTGTTCGCCGTCATCACCACGGCGGCCAGTTGCGGCGCCGTCAATGCCATGCACGACAGCTTCACGCCGCTGGGCGGGGCCGTGCCCCTGGTGCTGATCCAGCTCGGCGAGGTCGTCTTCGGCGGCGTCGGCTCGGGACTCTACGGCATGCTGGTGTTCGCCATCCTCGCCGTGTTCGTCGCCGGCCTGATGATCGGCCGCACGCCCGAATACCTCGGCAAGAAGATCGAGGCGCATGAGATGAAGATGGTGTCGCTGGCCATCTTGCTGACGCCGCTGGCCGTGCTGATCGGCACGGCCGCCAGCGTCATGCTGGAGCCGGGCAGGGCGGGTATTGCGGCGCCGGGCGCGCATGGCTTCAGCGAGGTGCTGTACGCCCTTTCGTCCGCCGGCAACAACAACGGCAGCGCCTTTGCCGGCCTGTCGGCCAACTCACCCTTCTACAACCTGCTGCTGGGCCTGGTGATGTGGGCGGGCCGCTTCGGCGTCATCGTGCCGGTGCTGGCCATGGCCGGGTCGCTGGCGGCCAAGAAGCGCCTCGCGCCTGGTGAGGGCACTCTGCCCACGCATGGCCCCCTCTTCATCGTGCTGCTGATCGGCGCCGTGCTGCTGGTCGGTCTTCTGAACTATGTGCCGGCGCTGGCCCTGGGGCCCGTCGTCGAGCACCTGATCCTTTGGAGCACGCAGTCATGAATCGCGCTGCCGGTTTTTCCCTGCTCGACCCGGCGCTGACCCGCTCGGCCCTGGTCGACGCCTTTCGCAAGCTGGACCCGCGCACGCAGTTGCGCAACCCGGTGATGTTCGTCGTCTACCTGGGCAGCCTGCTGACGACGGCCTTGTCGGTCGCCGAACCGAACGGCTTCGTCATCGCCGTGACGGTGTGGCTGTGGTTCACCGTGCTGTTCGCCAACTTCGCCGAGGCCCTGGCCGAGGGGCGCAGCAAGGCTCAGGCCGCCTCGCTGCGCGGCCTGAAGAAGGAGACCTGGGCCAAGGTCGTCGATGAATGGAAGCCCGGTGCGAACCGCGACGGTCTCAAGTGGCATCCGCGCGAGGCCGGCACCTTGCGCAAGGGCGAGGTTGTCCTCGTCGAGGCCAACGACGTCGTGCCGGCCGACGCCGAGGTCATCGACGGCGTCGCCTCAGTGGACGAGAGCGCCATCACCGGCGAGTCGGCCCCCGTCATCCGCGAAAGCGGCGGTGACTTCTCGGCGCTGACCGGCGGCACCCGCGTGCTGTCCGACTGGGTCATCGCCCGCGTCGCCGTCAACCCCGGTGAGACCTTCGTCGACCGCATGATCGCCATGGTCGAGGGCGCCCAGCGCAAGCGCACGCCCAACGAGATCGCGCTGACCATCCTGCTGGTCGCGCTGACCCTGGTCTTCCTGGGCGTCTGCGCCACGCTGCTGCCGTTCTCGCAATTCAGCGTGGCGGTGGCTGGCGCGGGCACGCCGGTCAGCCTGGTGGTGCTGGTCGCGCTGCTGGTCTGTCTGATCCCGACCACCATCGCCGGCCTGTTGTCGGCGGTCGGCGTGGCGGGCATGAGCCGCATGCTGCAGGCCAACGTCATCGCCACCTCGGGCCGCGCCGTGGAGGCCGCCGGCGACGTGGATGTGCTGCTGCTGGACAAGACCGGCACCATCACCCTGGGCAACCGCCAGGCCGATGCCTTCTGGCCGCTGGCCGGTACGTCCGAGGCCCAATTGGCCGACGCGGCTCGCCTGGCCTCGCTGGCCGATGAGACGCCCGAAGGCCGCAGCATCGTGGGCCTGGCCGATCGCAAGTTCGGTGCGGCCACCGCGGCCGGCGAGCGCGGCGAGTTCGTGCCCTTCACGGCGCAGACGCGCATGAGCGGCGTGGACCTCGGCGAGCGCCAGATCCGCAAGGGTGCGGGCAGCGCAGTGCGAGCCCATGTCGAAGCGCTGGGTGGTCGCTGGCCCGCCGGCGTGCAGGCCAGCGTGGACGAAGCGGCCCGGCGTGGCAGCACGCCGCTGGTGGTGGCCGATGGCGCTCAGGTGCTGGGCGTCGTCGAGTTGAAGGACATCGTGAAGCCCGGCATCAAGGAGCGCTTCGCCCAGATGCGCCGCATGGGCATCAAGACCGTCATGGTCACCGGCGACAACCGGCTGACCGCCGCGGCCATCGCGGCGGAGGCCGGCGTGGATGACTTCCTCGCCGAGGCCACGCCCGAGGCCAAGCTGGCGCTGATCCGTGAACACCAGGCCCAGGGGCGGCTGGTGGCCATGACGGGCGACGGCACCAACGACGCCCCGGCCCTGGCGCAAGCCGACGTGGCCGTGGCCATGAACACCGGCACCCAGGCGGCGAAAGAGGCCGGCAACATGGTCGACCTCGACAGCAACCCGACCAAGCTCATCGAGGTCGTCGAGACCGGCAAGCAGATGCTGATGACGCGTGGGTCTCTCACGACGTTCTCGATCGCCAACGACCTGGCCAAGTATTTCGCCGTGCTGCCGGCCGCCTTCGTGTCGACCTATCCACAGCTGGCGGCCCTGAATGTGATGCGGCTGCAAAGCCCCAACTCGGCCATCCTGTCCGCCGTCATCTTCAACGCGCTGATCATCGTCGTACTGATCCCGCTGGCGCTGAAGGGCGTGCGCTACCGCGCCATCGGCGCCGCGGCGCTGCTGCGCCGCAACCTGTTGGTCTACGGCCTGGGCGGCGTCATCGTGCCCTTCATCGGCATCAAGGCCATCGACCTGATCCTGGTCGCCTTCGGCCTGGCCTGAACCTCTTCTTCAAGTTCATGAAAACTCTGTCTGTCTCCCTTCTCGCGCTGAGTCTGGCTCTGCCCGCGTTTGCCGACGAGCTGTCCTTCAACGCCGGCGCGATCAGCGACTACCGCTACCGCGGCATCTCCCAGACCCGCCTCAGGCCTGCCCTGCAGGGCGGCATCGACTACGCCGCGCCGAGCGGCTTGTATGTCGGCAGCTGGGCCTCGACCCTTCAATGGATCAAGGACGCCGGTGGCAAGTCTGACGTCGAGATCGACGTCTACGGCGGCTACAAGGCCGAGCTGGCCCCAGGGCTCATCCTGGACTTCGGCTTGCTGCAATACGTCTACCCGAGCAACCGGCTCAGCCCCAGCGCCAACACGCTGGAGGCCTATGGCGCTGCGACCTGGGGCCCGGTCACGGCCAAGTACTCGCACAGCACGACCCACCTCTTCGGCTTTGCCGACAGCAGGAACTCGGGCTATCTCGATGTGACGGCAGCCTTCGATGTTGGCGGCGGCATGACGCTGTCGCCCCATGTTGGCCACCAGACCGTCAAGCGCAATGCCGGCGCGTCCTACACCGACTACTCGCTGACCCTGGCCAAGGATTTCTCCGGCCTGGTCGTCAGCGGCGCCATCGTCGGCAGCGATGCCAAGGGCTATGTCGGCCCCAATGGCCGGGACCTGGGCAAGACGGCCCTCGTCGTCGGCCTGAAGAAGAGCTTCTGAGGAGCACCTCCATGAAAGACCCCATCCTTCGCCCCGCGCTGACCCTGTTCGTCGTGCTCAGCCTTGTCACGGGACTGGCCTATCCCCTGGTTGTCACCGGTGTGGCGCAGACGGTGTTCCCGCACCAGGCCAACGGCAGCCTGGTCGAGCAAGCCGGCAAGGCTGTCGGCTCCGAGCTGATCGGCCAGACCTTCACCGACCCCGGCCACTTCTGGAGCCGCCCCTCGGCCACCGCGCCCATGCCCTACAACGCGGCCAACTCGGCCGGCTCCAACCTGGCGCCGACGGCGCCGGCGCTGACCGATGCGGTCAAGGCACGCATCGAGGCCTTGCGCGCCGCCGATCCGGGCAATACGGCGCCGGTGCCGGTCGATCTCGTGACCACGTCCGCCAGCGGCCTGGACCCCCACATCAGCCGCGCCGCCGCCGACTACCAGCTGGCCCGCGTCGCCCGTGCGCGCGGCCTGCCGCTCGAGCGCGTGAAGGCGCTGGTGGACAGCCACACCGAAAGCCGCCTGCTGGGATTCATCGGCGAGCCGCGCGTCAATGTGCTGACACTCAACCTGGCCCTGGAGCATGAGACGATGACCGCACGATGACTCCCGGCGGAAGAAGATGCTGATCAACAGTGCCGTGTACGACGATGGACGCATGGTGGCCGAGCCCGGCCTGGACGGCGTGTCCGAGGCGCTGGAGGCGCGCCAGACCGGCTTCGTGTGGATTGCCCTGCGCGACCCCACCGACGACGAACTGAACCGCCTGCAGCACGAACTCAACCTGCCAGCCCTCGCGGTCGAGGATGCCCGCAAGGGCCACCAGCGCCCCAAGGTCGAGGAATACGCCGACATGCTGTTCGCGGCCATGCATCTGCTCGAAAACGGGCCGGATGGCGAGCTCAAGGTCGGCGAGGTGCATGTCTTCGTCGGTGCGCGCTTCATCGTGTCGGTGCGGCATCGCAGCGACCAGGGCTTTCTCGGCGTGCGCGGTCGCGCCGAGCGCGAGCCCGACCTGCTGCGCCAGGGGCCGGGCTTCGTCTTCTACGCGCTGATGGACGCCGTCGTCGACCGCTACTTCCCGCTGATGGACGCCATCGAGGCCGAGCTGGAGCAGCTGGAGGAGACCATGTTCCAGCCCCACCAGGATCGCCAGGCCGTCGTGCAGCAGCTGTTCGCCCTGAAGCAGCGCCTGGCCGTGCTGCGCCATGCGGTCACGCCCTTGCTGGAGGTGTCGGCCAAGCTGCATGGCGGCCGCGTGCCTGTCGTCTGCAAGGCCCTGCAGGACTATTTTCGCGACGTCTACGACCACCTGCTGCGCATCCAGGCCAGCCTCGACGCCGCGCGCGAAACCATCATCGCGGCGACCCAGGTCAACCTGACCCTGGTCACCATCGACGAGTCCCTGGTCACCAAGCGCCTGGCCGCCTGGGCCGCCATCTTCGCGGCGTCCACGGCCCTGGCCGGCATCTGGGGCATGAACTTCGAGAAGATGCCCGAGCTGAAATGGGAGTTTGGCTACCCGATGGCCCTGGGCGCCATCGTGCTGGTCAGCAGCGCGTTGTACTGGCGCTTCAAGCGCCTGAAGTGGCTGTGACGGACAGCCGCCCCGATCCCGATGCGCTGCTGGCCAAGGTCCAGCGCGACGAAGCCGCGGCGAAGCGCGGCCGGCTGAAGATCTTCTTCGGCGCCAATGCCGGCGTCGGCAAGACCTTCGCGATGCTGGCCGCCGCGCATGCGGCGCAAAAGCAGGGCAGGGCGGTGCGCGTGGGCGTCGTCGAGACGCATGGGCGCGCCGACACGGAAGCCATCGCCCGCGATCTGCGTCGCCTGGTGCTGAAGGACGTCAACCACCGTGGCCAGACCCTTCGGGAGTTCGACCTCGACACCGCCTTGGCTTGGGGTGCGGCCGAGCCGGGCGGCGTGCTGCTGCTGGACGAGCTGGCCCACAGCAATGCACCCGGCTCGCGGCATGCCAAACGCTGGCAGGACGCCCAGGAGCTGCGCGAGGCGGGCGTCGAGGTCTGGACGACGCTGAATGTGCAGCACCTGGAGAGCCTGAACGATGTCGTCGGCGGCATCACCGGCATCCGCGTCTCGGAGACCTTGCCGGATCGCGTCTTCGACGAGGCCGACGAGGTGGTCGTCGTCGACCTGCCGCCGGACGAGCTGCTGCAGCGGCTGAAGGAAGGCAAGGTCTATCTGCCCGCCCAGGCCGAGCGCGCGGCCAAGAACTTCTTCCGCAAGGGCAATCTGCTGGCCCTGCGCGAATTGGCCCTGCGGCGCACGGCCGACCGCGTGGACGACCAGATGCAGGCCTACCGGCGTGAGCACACGGACCTGGGCCGGGGGGCTGTCTGGCCCAACCGCGAGTCGCTGCTGGCCTGCGTCGGCCCGGCCGCGGCCAGTGACAAGGTCGTGCGCAGCGCTGCCCGGCTGGCCCAGCAGCTGGGCCTGGACTGGCATGCCGTGCATGTGGAGACGGCGCGAACCCTGACCGAGGTGGCACGGCAGCGCGTGCAGCGCAACCTGGAGCTGGCCAAGAGCCTGGGTGCGCGCACGGCCGTGCTGTCGGCGCCGGAAGTCGCCGCGGCCCTGGTGGGCTATGCACGCGAGCACAACCTGTCGCGCCTGGTCGTGGGGCGGCAGGAGCGCGCCTGGCGCTGGCCCGCCCGGCCCTCGCTGGCCGAGGCGCTGAACCGGCTGGCGGCCGAGATGGATGTGCTGCAGGTGGCGCTGCCGACGGCCACTCGCGACCGCGAAGCCCCGGTGCGGCAGGCTCGCGGCCTGCTCGCAACCCAGGCGCTGCGCGGCTATGCGGCGGCCCTGCTTGGCGTGGGGCTGACGACCCTGGTCGCCCAGGCGCTGCTGCGCTTCATCGCGCCGACGAATATCGCGATGCTCTACCTGCTCAACGTCGTCGGCATCGCGTTGCGCTTTGGCCGCCCGCCGGCGGCGCTGACGGCGCTGCTGGGAGTGGCCGCCTTCGACTTTGTCTTCGTCGAGCCGCGCTGGTCCTTCGCGGTGGGCGACGCGCAATACCTGGTCACCTTTGCGGTGCTGCTGCTGGTGGGCCTGGTCATCGGCCAGCTCGCCGCCGGCCTGCAGGCCCAGGCACGCGCGGCCCAGGAACGCGAGCGCCGCGTGCGCGGCCTGTATGCGATGTCGCGCGACCTCGGCGCCGCCCTGGTGCCCGAGCAGGTGGCCGAGATCGCGACGCGTTTCCTGCGCGCCGAGTTCGGCGTCGCCTCGGCCGTGCTGGCGCCGCCGCTGGCAGCCTCGCCGGGTCGCGAGGTGCTGGCCGTGTTGCCCGTACCCGGTTCATCGAGCGTCCAGCCCGACCTGGGCGTGGCCCAATGGGCCTTCGACCATGGCCAGGCCGCGGGGCAGGGCACCGACACCCTGCCGGCCAGCCCCTGCCTGATGCTGCCGCTGACGGCGCCCATGCGGCTGCGCGGCGTGCTGGCGGTGGAGGGCCTGGGCCGGCGCTGGTCGCCCGAGGAGCGCGAACTGCTCGACACCTGCGCGGCCCTGCTGGCCATCTCGCTGGAGCGCATCCACTACATCGAGGTGGCCCAGCAGAGCACGCTGCAGATCGAGAGCGAGCGCCTGCGCAACTCGCTGCTGACGGCCATCTCCCATGACCTGCGCACGCCGCTGGCGGCCCTCGTCGGCCTGGCTGACGCGCTGAAGCTGACGCCGCTGCAGCCGCAGCAGGCCGAGGTCGCCGACGCCATGCGCCGCTCAGCCCTGCGCATGAGCGCCCTGGTTTCCAACCTGCTCGACATGGCGCGGCTTCAGTCGGGCACCGTGCAGTTGAACCGCCACTGGTTGCCGCTGCAGGAAGTGGTCGGCAGCGCGTTGGCCAGCCTGGACGAAGTGCTGGCGGGCCGCGAAGTGAAGGTCGAGCTGCCCGCCGAGCTGCCGCTGATCGAACTGGACGCGGTACTGATCGAGCGCGTTCTCGTCAATCTGCTGGAGAACGCGGCCAAGTATTCCGACGGCGGCATCCGGATTGCGGCACGCACCGCAGGCCGACAGGTCGAGATCGACGTCGCCGATCACGGCGCCGGCTTCCCGGCCGGGCGCGAGGCCCAGCTCTTCGACAAGTTCGAGCGTGGCGACCGCGAGAGCGCGACGCCGGGCGTCGGCCTGGGCCTGGCCATCTGCAAGGCCATCGTCGAGGCCCATGGCGGCCGCATCAGCGCCCACAATGTGGCCGCCGGCGGCGCTTGCGTGCGAGTGGAACTTCCCCTCGGCAACCCCCCGATGGAGAAGCCTGAGTGAGCGCCGCCCGCGTGTTGATGATCGAGGACGAGCCGGAGATCCGGCGTTTCGTGCGCATGGCGCTGGAGAGCGAAGGCATCGAGGTCTTCGAGGCGGCGACGCTGCAGCGCGGCCTCATCGACTCGGCGACGCGTCGGCCCGAGCTGGTCGTGCTGGACCTCGGCCTGCCTGACGGCGACGGCCTGGACTTCATTCGCGAGTTCCGCGGTTGGTCGCAGGCGCCCATCCTGGTGTTGTCGGCCCGCGAGGGCGAGGAGCGCAAGGTGCAGGCCCTGGATGCCGGTGCCGACGACTATCTCGTCAAGCCTTTCGGCGTGGCGGAGTTGCTGGCGCGCGTGCGCGTGCAACTGCGCAGACATGGCGGGGGCGGCAACGATGCCGATCCGGTGCTGCGCTTCGGCGACATCGCCGTGGACCGCGCGCTGCGCACCGTCACCAAGGCCGGCGAGGAGTTGCACCTGACGCCCATCGAGTACCGGCTGCTGCAGGAGCTGGCGACGGCACCCGGGCGCGTGCTGACCCACCAGCACCTGCTCAAGGCCGTCTGGGGCCCGGGCCATGCCGAGGACGTGCATTACGTGCGCGTGCACATGGCCAATCTGCGCAAGAAGCTCGAGGCCGACGCGAACCGGCCGCAATGGCTGGTGACCGAGGCCGGCGTGGGCTATCGACTGAAGGTTTGAGGCCGCTTGTAGGCAATTTGCCTACAGCAAGTCCCTGGATCCACGCGCAAGGGCGTCAGGCGTCCCCGGCTCGCCGCTGCACCGCCAGTTTCCGAAGATGACGGTCATCAATCGTTGACTTCAACACCAAGGGAGCGGTGGCCATGTCATTCTGGAAAAACCTGTCGGTCAAGACCAAGCTGATCGGGGCCTTCGGCCTGCTGATCCTGATGATCGTCGCGGTGTCCGCCGCGGCCTTGCTGTCCATCAAGGCCGACGGTGACCAGTTCATCGGCTATGTGCAGGGCGTGGAAGCCCGCGCCGAAGCTGCCAATCAGGTGCGCCTGGCGGTGGACCGCCGCGCCATTGCGGCCCGCAATCTGGTGCTGGTGACCAAGCCGGAGGACAGCGCCCTGGAGAAGGCCGCCGTGCTGGCGGCCGTGGCGGATGTCGGCAAGTCGCTGGAGGCGCTGCAGACCCTGTCGCACGAACCGGGGGTGCCGGCCGAGGCGCGCAACCGCGTCGACGAGATCACCGGCATCGAGGTGCGCTATTCCCGTGTCGCGGAGGCCATCGTCGGCCTGGTGCTGTCGGGTGACCGCGAGGCCGCCATCGGCCGCATGAACGAGCAATGCCGCCCTCTGCTGGCCGCCCTCGTCAAGGCCACCGACGACTACATCCAGTACACGGCCCAGACATCCGCCAGCCTGATTGCCGAGAACGACCAGGTGCATGCCCAGCGCATGGTGGTGCTGTCGACCGGCAGCGTGCTGGTGGTGGTGCTGTCCCTGATCGCCGCCTTCGCCATCACCCGCTCCATCGTCGCGCCGCTCAATCAGGCCGTCACGCTGATCAACGACGTGGCCGAAGGCAATCTGGACACCGAGGTCCGGGTCGAGACCCGCGACGAGTTCGGCAACCTGCTGCAGGCCATCGCCTCCATGCAGGGCGGCCTGCGCACCCTGGTCTCCTCCGTCCGCCAGGGCGCCGACAGCCTGTCCCTGGCCAGCGCCGAGATCGCCCAGGGCAACCACAGCCTGTCCTCGCGCACCGAGACCCAGGCCAGCGCGCTGCAGCAGACGGCATCAAGCATGGAGCAGCTGGGCGTCACCGTGCGCCAGAACGCCGACAACGCCAGCCAGGCCAACGAACTGGCCCAGGCGGCCAGCAACGTCGCGCAGCAAGGCGGTCAGGTGGTCGAACTGGCCGTGGACACCATGCGCGGCATCAGCGAATCCAGCAAGCGCATCGCCGACATCACCTCCGTCATCGACGGCATCGCCTTCCAGACCAACATCCTGGCGCTGAACGCCGCCGTGGAAGCCGCCCGCGCCGGCGAGCAGGGCCGGGGTTTCGCCGTCGTGGCCAGCGAGGTGCGGGCCCTGGCCCAGCGCAGCGCCGAGGCTGCCAAGGAGATCAAGGTGCTGATCGCCGAAAGCGCCACCCGTGTCGAAACGGGTGCCGAACAGGTCAGCCAGGCCGGCAGCACGATGAAGGAAGTCGTCGCCAGCATCGGTCGCGTCACGGCCATCATGGGCGAGATCCGCACCGCCAGCGCCGAGCAGAGCGAAGGCGTGGGCCAGGTCGGTGGCGCGGTGTCCAGCATGGACCGCACCACGCAGCAGAACGCCGCCCTCGTCGAAGAAATGGCCGCCGCCGCCAGCAGCCTGAAGAGCCAGGCCATGGACCTGGTGCGCGCGGTCGGCATGTTCAAGTTGTCCCATTGATCCTCCGGTGGCGGCCGGCCGGTCGCCTTTGCCCGACAGGCTCCAAGGCTTGTCGGGCTTTTTCGCTTTTGCGGCTGGCACACTGGGGCGATGAACCCCGAAGACCTGTCCAAGCTGGTGAAGACCGAGATGCCCTTCGGCAAGCACAAGGGCACGCTGATCGCCGACCTGCAGAGCAACTACCTGGCCTGGTTTGCGCGCGAGGGCTTTCCCAAGGGCGAGATCGGGCGGCTGCTGGCGCTGATGCATGAGATGGACCTCAACGGCCTGCGTGAGCTGCTGAGGCCCTTGCGATGAAGCGGCTCCTGATTGCTCTGGCCCTGGCCTGCATCGCGCTGGGCAGCCGGGCCGGAGCTGATGCCAGCTACACCGTCGTCCGCGTGGAGGCCGACAAGCTGCGCCTGTACTGGCAGGACGAGGCCGGCCAACCCTTCAGGCGCCTGGACCGGCTGGCGGCCTGGCTGAAGGGGCAGGGCAGGGGGCTCGCCTTCGGCATGAATGCCGGCATGTATCACGCTGATGCCAGCCCCGTCGGCCTGCTGGTCATCGATGGCCGCGAGCTTGCGCCCCTCAACCTGAGCAGCGGCCAGGGCAATTTCTTCCTCAAGCCCAATGGCGTCTTCCTGGTCGACGCCCAGGGGCCACGGGTCATCGATGCGGTCGACTACGCCGGCCTGCGCGGGGGCGTGCGCCTGGCCACGCAGTCGGGACCGCTGTTGCTGAAGGGCGGCGAGATCCACCCGTCCCTGAGCCCCAACTCCGCCTCGCGTTACATCCGCAACGGCGTCTGCGCTCTCGGCTCGCAAGCCGTGTTCGTCATCAGCGAGAGGCCGGTCACCCTGCACGAGTTCGCCAGCCATTTCCGCGACGCGCTGCACTGCCGTGACGCCCTCTACCTGGATGGCGCCGTGTCCAGTCTCCATTCGCCCAGCCTGGGTCGCAATGACCGCTGGAGCGAGCTCGGGCCGCTGCTGGCGGTCGTCGAGTGACACCGGCCCAGGCCGCGGTTTTGTCGGCCTGAACCGCGCGCGCTGCGGTCTGTCGCAAGCGCGTTGGAGGGCCCTCTCCACGCCCTTAACCTGCGTTACATCAAAAGATGAGGAGCGGCCATGCTGCAGATCCAGAACGTCACCAAGAGCTTCGGAAAACTCCATGCCGTCGAAGGCGTTTCCCTCGACCTCGAGCCCGGCGTCGTCGGCCTGATCGGCCACAACGGCGCAGGCAAGAGCACGCTGATGCAGATGCTTGCGACGCTGATGAAGCCCACCAGTGGCAGCATCCTGCTCGAGGGCCAGGATATCGTCGCCAAGCCCGAATTGATGCGCCGGCGCCTGGGCTATCTGCCCCAGGACTTTGGCGTCTATCCGCATCTGACGGCGCTGGAGTTCCTGCAGTACTTCGCCGCGCTGAAGGGCGTCAGCGACCGCCAGCGCCTGCAGCAGCTGCTGGAGCTGGTGAACCTTCACGAGCAGGCCAACCGCCCGGCCATCGGCTTCTCGGGCGGCATGCGCCAGCGTCTGGGCATCGCCCAGGCCCTGCTGAACGATCCCGATGTCCTCATCGTCGACGAGCCCACGGCCGGCCTGGATCCCGAGGAGAGGCTGCGCTTTCGCCACCTGCTCGGCGACCTGGGCCGCCAGCGCCTCGTCATCGTCTCCACCCACATCGTGTCGGACATCGAGAACATGGCGACGCATCTGGCCGTCATGCGCCAGGGCCGGCTGGTGGCCTACGAAACCCCCGAAGCCGTCATCGCGCGTGCCGTCGGCAAGGTCTGGACGGCCCGGCTCGCACCGGCCGACTACGAGGCCTTGAAAGGCCATGTCCATGTGCTGCAGGCCCAGCCCCAGGGCAACCGCGTGCAGGTCCGCATGGCGCATCCGTCGCGGCCCTTTGCCGAGGCCGAGCCGGTGGATGCCAGCCTCGAGGAGGCGCTGATGGCCCAGCGCTATGCCGATGCCCGGGAGGCCGCATGAACACCTCCCTCTACAAGGCCCTGGTGCTGAACGAATGGCGGCTGCGCAGCCGCCGCCTCAGCAGCCTCGTCATCCTGCTGGCCGTTGTCGGCATCAGCTGGCTGATGGTGCTGGACCCGAACAGCGGGGCCGCCATGATGGTCACCCACAAGCAGCGCATCGCCTACGAAAGCCAGGCCCTGGCCTTCGGCACCACGCTGATCGCCTCGCTGCTGTTCGGCCTGGCCGGCTTCTACCTGGCCCGCGGTCGCACCCAGGAGGACCTGCGCACCGGCACGGCCGGCGTGCTGGCCGCCACGCCGGTGAAGAGCGCCCAGCTGCTGGGCGCGCGCTGGCTGGGGGCCTTCGGCTTCCTGCTGTCGCTGGGCACCGTCGTCATGCTGACGGTGTGGGTGCTGCAACTGGTGCGCGGCGAAGGACCGCTGCAGCCGCTGCCCTATCTGCTGATGCTGCTGCTGGGCCTGGCGCCCGGGCTGATGCTGTGCGCCAGCCTGGCGGTGCTGGCGGATGCCTGGCTGCCGCTGATGGGCAAGCGCGGCGATGCCATCTACTGGGTGCTGTGGATGGCGCAGTTCGCCTTCGTCCCGGTCATGCTGGGGGACGGCAGCCCCGCGCGTCTGAGCGGCTGGCAGCTGTTCGACGTGAACGGCGTCTCGCCGCTGCTGGTGGCCGTGAGCCAGCTGATGGACGTGAAGACCCTCAGCGTCGGCGGCTCGCCCTTCGACGCCACGTTGCCGGTGCTGCACATGCCGGAAGGCCTGTGGAGTTCCGAGCTGGTGGCCCTGCGCGTGGGCGCCATGCTGGTGGCCCTGTTGCCGCTGGTGCCGGCCGTGATGCTGTTTCACCGCTATGCGCCGGACCGCGTCAAGCTGCGCAACCCGAACAGCCGCTGGCGCCTCGTGCAAGGCCTGCAATGGCTGCTGCGCCCGCTGCTCAAGCCCTTCACCCAGGCCTTGAGCCTGCTGCTGCGCGCCAGCGCGCATCTGCCCGGCCTGCCCGGCCGCTGGTTGGCCGATGTGAGCCTGGTGCTGCTCAGCCAGCCCTTGCTGGCCCTGGTGATGCTGGCGGGTGCGATCGCCTGTGCCGTGGCGCCTGTACTGGCCTTGCCCGGGCTGCTGGCTGCGACGCTGTGTGCCTGGGGCTTGGCCGTGTCCGACGTCGGCTCACGGGACCTGCAGAGCGGCACGCTGGCCCTGGCCAGTGCTGCTCCGGGTGGGGCCTGGGAGCGCGGCTGGCGCCAGGCTCTGGCGGCTTTCGGTCTGGGGCTGCTGCTGGTGCTGCCGGGCCTGCTGCGCGTCTGGAGTGCAGCACCCACACTGGCGCTGGCTGCCGTCGCGGGGCTGTTCTTCCTCAGCGCCACGGCCACGCTGCTGGGCCGGCTGACCCAGGGATCTCGCACCTTCCTGGCCCTGTTCCTGTTCGCGCTCTACCTCGACCTGCAGAAGGTCGGCATCCCGGCCCTGGACCTGCTGGGCCTGGCCGGCGCGGCCAGCGTGAGCAGCGTGACGGGCTATGCATTGGCGGGCGCGCTGGGCTTCTCGGTCCTGCTGGCCTGGCCCCGGTTGCGTCGGACCTGAGGTCCAGGTCGCGGCCTACAGCATCGCAGCGGGGAAAGGCGCAAGATCGAGACGTCATGGTCCTCTATCGCGTCCTCGTGGCTCCGACCCTCGCGCTGCTGTGCAGCGTGACCTTCGCCGAGGAATTGCCGCGGTCGCCGGCCTGCCGGACGGCAGTCCAGGCGCTGGAAGAGGCCGAGGACGCCCTCGCGGCGAGCGCTGCATCCAGGGAGGCCACCGCCTCGGAAAAGCAGCGCCAGCAGTCCGTCGCTGCGCGCCTGCAGCCTCTGCGCAAACGCGTGGCGGATGCCTGCCTGGGCGGGCTGACGACGTCGCCACCGCCGTCCCAGCACAGCTGGGTCGTGCCGCAGGCAGCTGCTCGACCGAGCGTGGCCACGCCGCGCCCGCCTCAGCCTGCAGTGCCGCCCGTGACCGTGCCGCGTCCGGAGCCCCCTGTGATGGTGACCCACTGCAACGGCGCGGTCTGCTATGGCAGCGACGGCAGCACCCTGACCCGCGTCGGCCCCGGCCTGGTCGGGCCGCGGGGGCAGTGCACCGTGCAGGGCGGCTTCGTGCGCTGCCCCTGAGACTCAGTAGTCGATGCCGACGCGGATGCCGTAGGTGCGCGGGTCGTTCCAGTAGGCGCGCACGAAGCCGCCGCCGTCCTGCACCGCGTTCTTGGTCATCTTGTTGGTCGCGTTCAGCACATAGAGCTCGGCGCGCCAGGTTTTGGGCGCCTGCAGCTTGAGGCTGGCGTCGATCTTGGTGAAGGCCTTCTGCCCGTCGGAGATGTGCGGGTTGTCCAGGTTCAGCATCGTGAAGTACATCTTGTCCTGCCACTTCAGGTTGACCCAGGGCGTCAGCTCCCAGCCCTCGCCGAACATGAAGCTCTGAGAGAAGTTGATGCCGAAGCTGTACTTGGGCGACAGCGGCAGGTGGTGGCCCGTGATGTCCAGGATCTGGCGGCCGGCGAACTCGCGGATGGGGCCGCTGTAGGGCTCGGGGCAGGCCGGTGCGCCGACGTCGGCGCGCACGCCGCAGTTCCAGGTGTCGCTGTAGGACGGGTAGTCCTTCATCTTGCTGTTGATGTAGCTGAAGAAGGCACCCAGGCGTGCACCCGCCCAGGGCTTGTAGTCGACCTCCAGCTCGATGCCGGGGATGTTGACCACGCCGACGTTGACGGTCTGCCACTTGGTGACGATGTCGCAGGTCGGGTTGTCCTCGGGGCAGGGCTCGGTGCGCTTGATGCGCGAAGCGAAGTTGTCGCCGGTGACCTGCATGTCCTTGTAGCGGCTGAAGAAGAGGGTGGCCGACAGGCTCAGGCGCTTGTTCAGCATCAGGCCCTTGTAGCCGATTTCGAAGTTGGTGACGGTCTCGGGCTTGTAGGGGAAGAAGGTGTACTGCGGGCCGGCCGGGCCGTCCACGCAGTCGTGGCCGCCGCAGCGGTCGTTCTTGTCGCCGAAGCCGCCGGCCTTGTAGCCGGTTGAGAGGGACGTGTAGACCATGTCCAGCGGCGTGAGCTGCTGCTGCAGGCCCAGGCGGTAAGTGATCTTCTTCCAGCTCTGCGCGTTGTCGTTGCCGGCCGGCGGGCCCCATTCGGCATAGGCGGCGGTGCCGCCGAAGGGCCCCATCTGCTCCGTGAGGTCGCGGCCGTTGTGGGCGCGAAAGCCCGGATCGCCCGGCGTGCCGGGATGGAAGAGGCCGTTGTAGTAGGCCGGCGTGGAGCCGTCCCACCCGCCGAAGACCTGGCCGTTCTTGTCGGTCTTCTTGTCGTAGCTGTAGCGGGCGCCCAGCGTCGCGGTCCAGGTCGGCGTGAACTTCCAGTCGGCCTGGGCGAAGACGGCCTTGGCGTCGATCTGGCGGTCGGGCTGGTGATAGAACTGGCTGGTCGGGAAGCCGTAGGGCGCCGTGACCAGTTGCTCCTGCACATAGTCGATGGCGTTCTTCTCGTGCATCCAGAACAGGCCGGTGACAAGCTGCAGCGTGTCGGTGTGGTGCTTGAACTGCAGCTCGTGCACGCTGGACTTGTAGGTCGAACCCAGCGTGAACGAGGTCATGTCGTTGACGGGCCAGGTGCCCCAGTCGCCATCGGGGCCGACGGGCAGGCTGGCCGTCACCTGGCTGGCGATGGGCTGGTAGCCGCCGTCATCGTCGGACTGCTGGCTGCGCTTCTGGTTGGCGAAGGCGAAGCCGTACTCGATGCTGCTCTGCGGGCTGAGGTTCCAAACCAGGTTGGAGCGCAGCGTGCCGATGCTCATGTCGGTCTTGCCGGGCACGTTGATCTTCACATCCCATTTGCCGCCGGGGCAGGCGAAGGCGGTGCCGGCCGCCATGTCGCAGTCCTTCATGGCGACGTCACCAGCGCCGTTGTTCTGGAACTTCTCATAGGCCAGCAGCCATTCGATGTCGTTCGTCAGCTTCAGCCGCCCGGCGATGCGGGCCGCCCATTCGTCGCGGTTGTAGTAGTACTTGCTCTTGGAGACGAGCGTGTTGCGGCGTTGGTCGACGTCGGGGATGCCGTCGGCGACGAAGCCCCGCGCGGGCAGGTTGACGTCGTAGAAGTCCTGCTGCTGGTTGATCCAGCCGTCGCGCTGGACCTTGCTGACCGTGGCGCGCAGGGCGAACTTGTCGTTGATGGCGATGTTCTGGATCAGGTTGACCTGGCGCTTGCGGTAGTTGCCGAAGTCGGTCTCGAGATTGCCGTAGGTCGAACCGAACTCGGGCTTGGCCGGGATGATGTTGACGCTGCCGCCGGTGGAGTTGCGGCCGAACAGCGTGCCCTGCGGGCCGCGCAGCACTTCCACCTGCTCGAGGTCGAACATCAGCGCGAGCGCGCCTTGCGGCCGCGGCGAGTACAGGCCGCCCACGTGCAGGCCCACGGCCGGGTCGCCGATTTCGGTGAAGTTGGTGGAGCCGACGCCGCGGATGTTGATCTGGATGCCGGAGTCGGCGCCCGAGGAGATCTGCAGATTGGGCACGGTGCCCGACAGGCCGCGCACGTCGTGGATGCCTTCGCGGCTCAACGCTTCCTGCGTGATGGCGGTGACGGCGACCGGCGTCTTCAGCAGGCTGGAGTTGACGCGGGTGGCGGTGACGGTGACGGTGGGCAGCTCGTTCTTGTCCTTGTCGGCGGCCTCCTGCGCAAAGGCGGTGCCGGCCAGCAGGCTGACGGCGGCTGCGGTGACGGTTTTCAGCGGGAATCCAGCTCGGTTCGTTCTCATCGCTCTCGGCTCCTTCGGTTTTGTAGGGGCGGCACGCGGCCCGGCAGCGTGGCCGTGCGGCGGGCTCGTCTGGAATTCAGGCCTCGTCGGGGCGGGACTGGGGCTTGATCTGGGACAACAGCTGCGCCACGGACACGGTCTCGTTGCGCACGAGTGGCCTGGCCCAGGCGCTGACGCTCAGGAGGTAGGCCAGGGTCAGGAAGACGGTGGTCATGGCGGCGCGAAGGCCGATGGCGTCGCCGAGCACGCCGACCAGCAGGGGCACGACGGCGCCGCCGAGGATGCCGGTGCACAGCACGCCGGAGAAGGCGCCGTGGTGGCGGGGCACGGAATTCAGGCCCAGCGAGAAGACGATGGAGAACATCACCGACAGGCAGAAGCCTGAGGCCGCGAAGGCCCACAGCGAGGCGGCCGCCGGGCCGAACAGCGCGATACCGACGCAGCCCATGGCCAGCACCGTGAAGCCAGCCAGCACCAGGCGCGAGTCCAGCAGCTTGAGCAGCAGCAGGCCCAGCAGGCAGCCCAGCGACATCAGGCCCCAGAAGCGCGCGACGGCGTCGGCGCCTTCCGCCGTGGCCGAGTAGCCGTGATACGTCGCCAGGAACTGCGACATCCAGTTGGCCAGGGTCTGCTCGGTGCCGACATAGGCGAGGATGCCGAGGAAGAAGAGGCGCACGTCACGCCGCGCCAGCAGCTCCCGGTAGGCCGTCCAGCCACCGGCGCGCTCGTCTTCCTTCAGTTCGACCGTCGGCAGCGGCAGGGTCTGGTTGGCGAGGATGAGGACGACGAAGCCGGCCGTGAAGATCCAGTAGAAGGCCACCCACACCAGCGGGCTGCCAGCCGCGCCGGGGCGCTCCATCAGCAGCTGGAAGGCCCAGGGGCTGAGGAAGGAGGCCAGCCCGAAGACGAGCTGGCCCATCACCGAGAAGAAGGCGAAGTGAGCCTCGCCGCCGGCCGTGCGCAACAGCGGGTTGATGACGACCTGCAACAGGGCCATGCCCAGACCGATGATGAAGAGGCCGGCGATGGCCGTGCCGTAGCTGGGCCACAGCGCGATGGCGAGCGAACCCGCGAGATTGAGCAGGAAGGCGATCAGGATGGTGACCCTGGGCCCGCGCGCTTCCACCAGCATGCCGCCGGGAACCGAGATCAGCCCATACGCCAGGAAGAAGGAGAAGGGCAGGAAGCCCGCCAGCCCCAGACTGAGCTTGAAGTCCTGGATGATGATCGGCATCAGCGGACCGATCAGGTTGGTGACGAAGGAGATCACGAACCAGATCAGCAGGATGTAGCCGACGATGAGCGCGCGGTGCTTCATGGGGCTCAGGCGGCGACGCAGTCGGCGAATTCGCCAGCGCGGATGGTCTTGCGCGGGAAGCGCGAAAGGATGGCGCGGGCGGTGCGGCAGCCGGCGGCCAGGCCTTCTGCGAGATCACCGCCGCGCAGCCGTGCGGACAAATAGCCCGCATTGAAGGCATCACCGGCACCGATGGTGTCAAAGATGTCCGCCGGCTCGGTGTCGTGCGCCACGCGCTGGCCGTTCTCGATGCCGAGCGCCCCGCGCGCACCGACCTTCACGACCAGGCTGGCTCCCGGCTTCAGCGCCTTGGCGATCAAGGCCAGCGCCGCATCCAGGTCCTCGGTGCCGGCAATGCTTTGCGCCTCCAGCTCGTTGATGAGCAGGTGGTCGCAGTGCGGCAGCCAGGTCACCACCTCGTCGCGGTCCCAGCCCTCGGGCGGCCAGCCGGTGTCCAGCGCGATGCGGTAGCCGCGCGAGGCCGCTTCGGCCAGCAGGTCGGCGTAGCGGCTGCGCAGATTGGTCAGCAGAAAGGGCGCCGTGAAGAGGGCGATGGACGGCACCGGCGTGGAATGCAGATGCTTCAGCACATGCTGGACCGACAGCTGCTGCAGATGGCCGTGCGTGGTGAAGAAGTTGCGCTCGCCGCAGCTGTGCATCAGGCCGACCGAGACGGTGGTCTCGCGGTCGCAGACCTCCAGGTGGGTGCGGATGCCGGCGAACTGCTCGGCCAGCCAGTGGCCGAAGTGGTCGTTGCCGACGGCCGAGATGAAGTGGGTGGCCTGGCCGATGTGGCGGGCGGCAAGTGCGGCATTGGCGCCGGAGCCGCCGGCACGCAGCTCGCTGCGCGGCATCAGCAGCTCGGTGCCGATGCTGGGCCAGCCTTCCAGCGAGCCGAGAACCAGGTCCACGCCGACGTCGCCGACGATGCTGAGCTGAGGGGTGAAGAGAGCGCGATCCGAGTCCATGGGCGCCGACTATAGGAGCCCACCTGAAGGGGTGTCAATAAATAAATCCAGTGGATTGAAATATTTATTGACCCCGCTTGGCGGACGGTCGGTGGCCCAGCAATTCGCCCACGTCGAGGTCGCCGCGGCGGTCCTGCTGCAGCACCTCCAGGCGCGGCGACAGCATCTCGTAGATGGGCAGCACGGCGGCGCCGAGGATGGAGGAATCGTCCTGGCGGTCCGACAGCACGATGCGGGTTTCGGGCGCCGCCACGCCGCCGCGCACCGAGCGGTGCCAGGGCAGGGCGAGGGCCACGAGATGCTCCACCAGCACCTTGGGCGCCGAGCCGCCGATGACGATGGAACGCGGGTCCAGCATGTTCTCGATCATGCAGACGGCGTCGCGCAGCCGGTCGGCGGCCTGGCGGCACCAGCCATGCAGGGCGGTGTCGCCGGGTTGCTGCAGGCGTGCGGCCAGGTCCAGGGTCCAGACGTCGTGGTCGCTGACGCCCAGAGCCTCGGCCAGGGAGTGCATGGAGACATAGCGCTCCAGGCAGCCGCGGTTGCCGCAATAGCAGGGCGTGCCGCCGGGCACGATGGGCACATGGCCGATTTCGGTGGCGTTGCCGTTGGCACCCGGGAAGGCCGAGCGGCCAATGACCAGGGCACCGCCCAGGCCCAGGCCCAGATGCAGGTAGAAGAAGTCGTCCAGGTGACGGGCGACGCCGAACAGCGTCTCGCCCAGGGCGCCCGCCACGCTGTCGACGCGGTAGAAGAGGGGCAGTCCGGTGGCCTCACCCAGCTCGTCCAGCACCGACAGGTCGTTCCAGCCTTCCAGGGCCGTGGGACCGACAAAACTGATGTCGGTATGGCCCAGCGGGCCGGGCAGGGCGATGCCGATGCCCCACAGGCGCTCGGTCGATTCCCGGCGCAGGCGGGCGACAAGCTGCAGCATGGCGGCCAGCATCTGCTGGCGGTCGCTGGTGTCCATCTCGACTTCGCTGCGATGCAGGATCTCGCCGACCAGGTTGACGAGGGCGGCCGAGGCCCGGCCCGGCTCCAGGCTGATGCCGATGGCATTGCCGGCCTGCGGGTTCAGCTCGAAGGCGATGGGCGGCTGGCCGCGCGATTTGTCGACCTTCTGGCGCCGCGACACGATGAGGCCGATGGCCTCGAGGTCGTTGGTGATGTTGGCCACCGTCTGGGGGCTCAGCGACACCATGTCGGCGATGTCCTTGCGCGAGGCGGCGCCCTGCTGGCGGATGAAGTCCAGCACCACGCGGCGATTGAAGGGGGCGCTGGACTGTTGGGTGGCTCCGCGGCCGGTGGTTCTCATGCGTGCTGACGGCGCTTTCGTGGCGCCCATGATAGGTGGGGGCTGTGCCTGGACGGCCATTCTGTCCGAGCCGGCAGCGTTGTCGTCGGACGCGTTTGAAATAAATTTATACAACCACTGGATTTAAATATTGACGAAGCCAATCGGGCGACCCTACATTCGCGCCCCAAGGTCCCGTTGGAGGGACGAGGTCTGGCCCGGCGCATCCAGCAGTGAAGTTGCGCTCCTCGCCGGCGGCATGCCGCTCGTGGGCATCACAACCCGTGGCCTTCATTCGCCACAAGACTTCGTTGAGGCAAACATGCAATCACTCCGGATCGGCTCCTGTGCAGCCCTCGCCCTGCTGAGCCTGTCAACGCTGGCCCTCGCGGCCGGCAGCAGTGCCGAAAAGAGCACGGCCTTCGTGCAGGACGGCTGGCTCTACACCAAGACTGAAACCGCCAGCGGCCAGGCCCTGGTGACGGCCGTGCAGCCGGCGGCGGCCAGCGGCGTCATCCCTGTCGGTGACTCGCGCGTCTGGGGCAATGTCTTCGACAAGAACCGCAAGCTGACCGTCGCCCAGTGGCAAGCCGTGCTCAGCATGGATGCCTATCCGGAGAACGGCACCACCAACTACCAGGACGTCGGCCCCTGGCGCTATTGCGAGGTGGACTACGAGGCCAGCGTCGGCATTTCCGACTACCGCGGCAACACCTTCGGGCCGGTCGGGGTGACGACGGTGGGCGACTTCCCCGACTACTTCAAGAACGCCTTTGCGCCCTATGTGCTGGGCAAGACCGGTGCGACCAACACCGACATGAAGAACTGGGGCGTGCAGGTCACCGGCGTGTCGGCCAGCAACTTCAAGGCCGACGATGAGCGGCTCGACCCCTATCCCAACCTGAGCCGCTCCAACTCGACCAAGCGCGCGGCACTGACCAAGATCTGCAAGGCCCTGCAGTCGGCCTTCGACACCCAGCAGGACAAGTATGTGATGAGCCATTACGCGCACATCAACAACGACAAGCTGCTGCCCGTGCTCAGCGCCTTGAAGGGCATCGGCTTCACGGCCTTCGACAAATACAACCTCGTCGGCCTGGCCTTCCAGGTGCAGGTCAATACCGGCTCCATCGGCAGCGTCTCGGCCTTCACCTCGGTCAAGAACGCCGGCAACTGCGGCAGCATGAGCAACGAGACCTGCTTTGCCACCTACCTGACCGACCAGTACATCCGCTGGCTCAAGTCTGCCAGCCTGGGCGACGATGCGGGCAATTGCTGGCGTGCCAGCATGGCCCTGGACATCTACAAGAAGAACCCGGCCATGAACAGCGTCAGCACGGTCAACTCCGTCATCAACAGCAGCTACCCGAACAACAGCGGCAAGTGCCCGACCTCGGGCATCAAGTGGTCCAAGAACATGGCATGGGAATGAAGCGAATCCTGATGGCAGCGGCCCTGGCGGCCACCACCCAGTTGTCCGTGGCCGCCGAGGAGGCGGCTGCGGTGACGACGGTCTCGGTGAAGTTGCCGATCGAGCCCTTGCTGGTGCAGATCAACCAGGTGGCGCTGGAACGCGTCGGCCCCAAGAAGGCCGTCGTCGAGTCCACGGGCCCGGCTTCGGCCGGGCGTTACCGCGTGCTGGCCGGCAGCCAGGTCGTCGCCCAGGGCGAACTGAAGGCCTTGCCCGCGTTCTCGGCCTGGGGCGCGGGCAAGCGCTATTACGAGGTGGACTTCTCGGCCGTCGAAAAGCCGGGTGTCTACCGCGTCGAGGCCAGCGTGGGGGCCAAGCGGGTGCTGTCCGCCCCCGTGCGCGTGCGCGACCAGGCCTTGTTCGCAACCATCGCCGACAGGACCCTGGACTACTTCCACCGCAGCCGCCACACGGGCCAGGGCGACAGCCACATCCGCATCTTCGAGACCGACCGTTTCGTCGATGTGCATGGCGGCTGGAAGGACGCCGGGGGCGACACGGGCAAGTATCTGTCCCACCTCGGCTATGCCAACTTCTTCAACCCGCAGCAGACGTCGATGGCGGCCTGGGTGTTGGCCTACACGGCGCATTCGTCGGCCGACCTGTACCGCAAGGCCGGCCTGCTGAAGCGCGCCGAGAACGAGGCCTTCTGGGGCGCCGACTATCTGCACCGCATCCTCGACGCCGAGGGCTATTTCTACACGACGGTGTTCGATCGGTGGGGCGATGAGAAGGCCGAGCGCATGGTGGTCGGCTACGAGGGCGAGGACGGCAGATACACCCAGCTGTACCGATCGGCCTACCGCGCGGGCGGCGGCATGGCCATCGCGGCGCTGGCGCGGGCGTCCATGCTCGCCCAGCAGTCGGGTCGCCAGGGCGACTTCAGCGGCGCGACCTATCTGGCCGACGCGGTCAAGGGCTTCGACCATCTGCAGCAGTTCAATGCGCAGTACACCGCCAATGGCGTCGAGAACGTCATCGACGACTACACGGCGCTGATGGCGGCGGTCGAATTGTTCCGCGCCACGACGCAGCCGCGCTTCCTGGATGCAGCCCGGTTGCGGGCCGAAAGCTTGATGGCGCGCCAGACCGCGGAGGGCGGCTTCATCAGCGATGGCGGCTCACGGCCTTACTACCACGCGGTCGAAGCCGGGCTGCCGGCGCTGAGCCTGACGCACTACCTCGCCATCGAGACCCAGCAGGCGCGTCGTGATCGCGCGACCGCAGCCATCGCAGCAGCTCTGAAGCAGGAGATCGCCATCACCCAGCGCGTGTCCAACCCGTTTGGCTATGCGCGCCAGTCCTTCCAGCTCGCCCCCAACGGCAAGGCCGAAGGTCCCGTCCTCGAAGGTTTCTTCATCCCCCACAAGAACGAGACCGGCTACTGGTGGCAGGGTGAGAGCGCCCGCCTGGCCTCGCTGACGACGGCCATGGCTGCCGCGAGCCGCCAGCTCGGATCGGCCATGCCCGAAGGCTGGGCCGGCTATGCGCAAAGCCAGCTCGACTGGACCCTGGGCCGCAACCCTTACGGCATCTCCATGCTCTATGGCTTTGGCAAGCGCAACCCGCCGACGGTGGCGTCCAGCGCGGGCGATATGTTCGCGGGAGGCATCTCCAATGGCATCACCGGCGCGGTGGGCAGCGACACCGGCGAAGGCATCGCCTTTGGCCCCGGGCCCGATGGTGAGCAATGGCGCTGGGTGGAGCAGTGGATTCCGCATTCGAGCTGGATGCTGCTGGCGGCCGTTGAAACAGCGCGCTGATGTCACAAACGTGGGGGCTGTTGCGTCAGGAGGGAGTTCAAGCCTGAAACTCCCGCCATGACCGACGCCGACGACATCTCGCCCACCGCCCGCGCGCTGCGCTTTGACCGCGAGCATGCGCGCCGCCTGCGAGCGCTGGCCTACCGCATGCTCGGCTCGCGTGCCGAGGCCGAGGACATCGTGCAGGAGGCCTGGCTGCGCTGGGCCGAGGTGGATGCGGCCACCATCCAGCACGAAGGCGCCTTCCTGTCGCGGCTGGTGACCAACCTCTGCCTGGACAGGCTGCGTTCGGCGGTCGTGCAGCGCGAGCAATACGTGGGCGTCTGGCTGCCCGAGCCCATGCTGGAGGACGAGGCCCTGTTCGGCTGGGCGCCCGGCCCCGAGAAGCAGGCCGAGTTCGCCCAGGACGTGTCCATCGCCTTCATGCTGGCGTTGGAGCGCCTGTCGCCGCTGGAGCGCGCGGCCTTTTTGCTGCACGACGTCTTCGACCTCGACTACGACGAGGTTGCCCGCCACCTGGACCGCGAGGAAGCCGCCTGCCGCCAGCTCATCAGCCGGGCGCGCAAGAACATCAAGGCCGACTATGCCCGGCGCGAGGTCGCCAAGGAGGAGGCCGACCGTCTCGTCCATGCCTTCATGGATGCGGTGCGCAGCCAGGACGTGTCGGCCCTGGCCCAGCTGCTGAGCGAGGACGCCGTCATGATGGCCGACGGTGGCGGCAAGGTCAGCGCCGTGCCCAAGCCCTTGCATGGCGGCGACCAGATCGCCCGCATCTTCATCGGCTTTGCGCAGATGCCCACCAGCCAGGGCTGGCGTCTCGTGCCCACCAACGTCAACGGCCTGCCCGGCGTGCTGATCGTCGACGACAGCAACGGCGGCCGCCTGGTGCAGACCATTGCGCTGGCGCCGGCCGCTGAAGCCGGCCAGGTGGGCGCCGTGTATATCCAGCGCAACCCCGACAAGCTCAGCGGCATCCGGATGCGTGTCACAAGCGGCGAGGCTGATCCGTCTTGAGTGTGAGGCCGGCGAATTCCGCCGGCCCGCCACACCCAAGGACATCGCCATGAGCACGCACACCGCCCGCCTCGACTACTTCCGCCAGTCCGCCGACCTGTCCAAGAAGTACCTGGACTTCAGCATGGCCTTCCGCATGGACAAGACCCTGTCCGTGCTGATCGACATCCGCGCCTCCCAGCTCAATGGCTGCGCCTTCTGCCTGGACATGCACGTCAAGCAGGCCAAGATGCATGGCGAGCGCGAACTGCGCCTGCACCATGTCGCGATCTGGCGCGAGTCGACGTTGTTCACACCCAAGGAGCGCGCCGCCCTGGCCTGGACGGAACTACTGACCCACATCCCGGTGGACGGAATCTCGGATGCCGCCTACGCCGAGGTCAGCGAGCATTTCTCGCCGGAGGCGCTGTCCGAGCTGACCTGGCGCGTCGCCGCCATCAACGGCTGGAACCGGATGAATGTGGCGGTTCGGAATGTGCCGGGGTCGATGGACAAGGCGTTTGGCCTGGAGAAGGCTGGCCTGAACTGAGCGGCGTCAGCGAGGGCAGTGCGCGCACCTTGACCTGCACCGACTGCTCGGCCACGGGCCGAGGGTCGACGACGGGTTTGGGGTGTCTGAAGAAGAACATGAGGCCGAGTTATGGGCTCTGGGCAAAGAGTCAAGCCCAGGGAATGCCCCCGGGATGGGTGGCCCGGCGCGGAGGCCTATGCTGGCTGTCATGAAGACCGCCATCCTGCCTCTGCTGCTTGCCGCCCTCATCGCCGCACCGGTTTCGGCCCAGGAGGCCGACCCGATCGCCACCCTGGTCCACCACCTCGACCTCGAGAAGTACAAGGCCACCATCAAGGGCCTGACCCAGTTCGGCGACCGCCGCCAGGGCACGGCGCGCAACCGCGCGGCCCTGGACTGGATCGAGGCTCAGCTCAAGAGCTACGGCTGCAGCAACACCGAGAGGCTGCAGTACCAGTTCACCGAGCCCGCCAAGCGCAACCCGGCCACGCCGCGCGCACCCCTGGCCGGCGGCCCGGCGGGGCAGGGCGGCAGCACGCTGTTCGGCAAGCGCGCGCCCATCGGCGTCAACACCGACCCCATGGCCCAGCCCGACGAGCGCCTGCGCAAGCTGAACGAGGAGCCCACGCCTGAGGGCCCCTCGATGCGTGAGAACGTCTACTGCACCAAGGTCGGCACGACCCGGCCCGACGAGATGTACATCGTGGGTGCCCACATGGACGGCATCGGCTGGGGCGAGGCCGCCAACGACAACGGCTCGGGCACGGCCCTGGTGATGGAGCTGGCGCGCATCTTCAGCCTGCCCGGCGTGACGACGGAGCGCTCCATCCGCTTCGTGCTGTGGAACAACGAGGAGACGGGGCTGAACGGCGCCTATGCCTACGTCGAGCAGCGCAAGGGCCTGCAGGGCATCGAGTCGCCCAAGGGCTCCGGCAAATACCCCGAGCCGAAGTGGCTGGGCATGATCCAGCACGACATGATGATGTTCGACCACGGCATGCCGGTGCCCAAGCTGGACGCCGCCGGCAAGCCGGTGCTGGATGCCAAGGGGCAGCCGGTCTATGCGCCGCCTTCAGCCCAGCGCGCCGAGGCCGACGTCAACATCGAGTACCAGTCGACCTCCAAGTTCGCGGAGGGCGCGGCCAGGCTGGCCTGGCATTTCCGCGCGGCCAACGACAGGTACGCGACGAACTACCCGGCGGCCGTGGGCTTTCACATGACCAACACCGACTCCACGCCCTTCATGGACGAGGTGCCGGCCATTTCGCTGCGCGAGAACGAGCGCGGCCAGCAGATCGGCGCAGGCTGGAACCCGCACTGGCACCAGCCGACCGACCTGTTCATGAACTACTCCGACCAGGATTTCCTGCTCGGCCTCAACGCGGCACAGACAACACTCGCAGCTGTCGCGCAACTGACGGGCGTGAGGGTCAAGCCCTGACCCTGGGCAATTTGTCCTGCCCGCATTCGCGGGGATGTAAATAAGTTTCAGATGGATACAGTTCCGTCCATCGCGCAGTTGCTAACCCCATTCATGCGCGGGCAAGAGATGTTGCAGGGCCAGGTGTAGTCAGCGCCAGAGCCCCAGCGCACGCAGGGAGGAGCGAGGGCCGTTCGGCGTTTGCCGTTGGCCGTTCAGGGTCCACGCCGTCGTGGATTCATCCTTTTCCCGATGTCGTGCCGACAAGCAGGTGCAAGGCGCTCCAGCAGCGCCATGCAGCCGTCCGGTGCGGTGTCCCATCGCCTGCTGCACCGTGGAATCAAATACTGCTTTCGCCCCGTTCTACGTCGGGGCGGCCGACCTTGCGCGTGAGCCCGCTCAACGCGACGCCGCCGACCTGATCGTCGATGCCCTTGCGGGCCTCGGCGTCGAATACGTCTTCGGCGTGCCTGGAGGCGCTATCGAGCCGCTGTACAACGCCCTCGCTCGCAGCGCCCGCCGCGGCGGCCCGCAGGCCATCGTGGCCCGCAACGAGCAGGGCGCGGCCTACATGGCCGACGGCTATGCCCGCGAGACCGGCAAGCTCGGCGTGTGCATCGCCACCTCGGGCCCGGGTGCCACCAACCTGATCACCGGCGTGGCCTGCGCCTATGACAACAACGTGCCCATGCTGGTCATCACCGGCCAGCCGCCGATCAAGAACTTCGGCAAGGGCGCGCTGCAGGAGTCCAGTTGCACGGGCATCAACACCATGGCGATGTTCCGGCCCTGCACGCGCTACAACTCCCTGGTCTCGCATGCCGAACAGCTGCCCACCAAGCTCTTCAATGCGCTGATGCAGGCCCAGCGGGCACCCAGCGGCCCCAGCCATCTGTCCATTCCCGTGGACATCCTGCGAGCCCCTGTTTCCAGCGACATGGAAACCCCAGATTTCGCCGGCCTGCTGCGCCGCGCGCCGGCCCTGGTGGACCTGCCGGCCGTGCGCCAACTGGCCCGCCTGCTGTTCTCGGCGCGCCAGCCGGTCTGGCTGATCGGCGACGGTTGCGGCGACGCCGCCAATGAGCTGATGCAGCTGGTGCAGCGCACCGATGGCAACTTCATCACGACCCCTGACGGCAAGGGCTTCATCAACCCGCGCCATCCGCGCTTCCGCGGCGTGTTCGGCTTCGGGGGCCATGCCAGCGCGGCCGAGCTGCTGCAGAGCGAACCCGATCTCGTCATCGCCCTGGGTACGGGCTTCGGCGAGTTCAACAGCGGCGGCTGGTCCACGGCCCTGCTGAACAGCCGTCTGGTCCATGTCGACGACAGTGATGAGAACCTGATGCGTTCGCCCATGGCGCGGCTGCATGTGCGCGGCCACATCAAGTCGGTCTGCGAACAGCTGGTCGCCTTGCTGAACTCGCCGCAGGACGCGGCCCTGCTGCCCTTCATGCACCCGCAGGTCGCACGCCAGGCCTATGAGGCCATGGTGGACAGCCCCGCGGCCCTGCACAGCGACAGCTTGCCAGTCAAGCCGCAGCGCCTGGTCGCCACCCTGGGCGAGCGCTGCCCGCCGCAGACGCGCTTCGTCGCCGACGCCGGCAACAGCGCCGCCTGGGCCGTGCACTATCTGGCCCCGCATGATCAGCGCGCCCGCATGCCGGGCAGCGCCTACCTGCCGGCCGGCAAGGAGAGGCGCACCCGCAGCTCCAGCTGGCTGCGCGTGACCATGGACTTCGCGCCCATGGGCTGGGCCATCGGCTCGGCCGTCGGCATCGCGATGGCCAACCGCCGCTGCCCCGTCGTCTGCCTGACGGGCGACGGCAGCTATCTGATGAACGGCCAGGAGATCACCGTGGCCGCCGAGCTCGGCCTGCCGGTGCTCTATGTGGTGCTGAATGACGGCGCCCTGGGCATGGTCAAGCATGGTCAGCGCCTGGCCGGCGCCGAGCCCATCGGTTTCCAGCTGCCCAAGGTGGACTTCGCGCTGATGGCGCAAGCCATGGGCATTCCGGGCATCGTGGTGCGGTCGTCGGCGGAGCTGGACGCGCTGGACTTCGACGCGCTGGTGTCGCGCGGTGGTCCGACGCTGCTGGATGTGCGCATCGACGGCGAGGAAGTGCCGCCGATGAATCTGCGCATGCGCACCCTCGGGACGGCGCGGTGAGCGCCGTCGGCGACGTGGTGCGGCCGCAGCTGCGCACGCGCATCTGGTTGGAGGATGCCGTGCCTGGGCATTCCGGCGTCACGCAGGCGGCCTACTGCCATGGGTACGACGTGGCCGGCGACCTGCTGGGCCGGGCGAGCTGGGTGGAGATGCTCTTCCTGCTGTTGCGCGGCGAGGCTCCCGACGCGTCTCAGGTGCGGCTGCTGGAGGCCTTGGCCGTGCTTCTGGCCAACCCGGGGCCGCGTGACCCCGCCGTGCACGCGGCGATGTGCGCCGGCAGCACCGGGTCCACGGCCGCCGCCACGCTGATGGCTGCCCTGGCCGTGGGCGCGGGCCAGCTCGGCGGCGCGCGCGAGGTCCATGCCGCAGTGACGGCCTGGCAGCAGCTCGGCCGCGATCTCGCCGGCTGGCAAGCGGCCTGCGAGGCGCGGCGTGGGGCGGCGCCCGGGGTTGCGAGCATCTGGCCGCGCACCCAGCACGTGCCGGGTTTCGACCCCACGGCCACGGCGTTGTCGCCGTGGATCGAGGCGGCGTTGGAGCGCCTGGTGGCGCTGGGGGGCGGCGCCTGCCTGGCCTGGCTGCTGGCGCATCGCGCAGCCCTGGAAGCGGCGGCACAGGCGCCCCTGGCGATGACCGGCGTGGCCGCCGCGGCGCTGGCCGACCTGGGCTTCACGCCCGCCCAGTCCGAGATGCTGCATCTGCTGCTGCGCCTGCCGGGCTCGGTCGCGCATGCACTGGAGCAGCAGGCGCTCGGGCCCAAGCAATTCCCTTTCTTCGATCTGGACCTCGTCAATGACCCCTTCGACCGGGAGGCCGCATGAGCGCAGCGCCGGACCGCTCCAAGCAAGCTCGATCCCGCCTGGCGGGACAGGCCGCAGGCCGAAGGGTGCACCAATGATCAGCAGCGACCGTCCGCCGACCTGGGCGGGCAAGGCCTTCGTCGGCACGCGGGCCGTGTTCCGCGGCCATGACCAGCACGCCGACCTCGGCCGCGCGGACTGGATGGACCTGTTCGTTTTCGGCATCACCGGGCGTCGCTACGGGCCGGCGGCGCTCCAGCTGATGCATGCGCTCTGGGTCGGGACCAGCTATGCCGATGTGCGGCTGTGGAACAACCGCGTGGCCGGGCTGGCCGCCTCAGCGCGCAGCACGCCCTCGCTCGCCGTCGCGGCGGCGCTGGGCATGTGCGAGGCCACGGTCTACGGCGGACACCCCTGCGTGCGCGCCATCGACTTCCTGCTCAGTGCTCGCCAACGGGTGGCGCAGGGGGAGGCCCTGGAGTCCGTGGTGGCGGCCGAACTGGCCGAGCGCCGGATCTACGGCTACGGCCGCCCCATCCATGCCACCGACGAGCGGCTGCCCTGGCTGCAGGAGATCGCGCGCGAGCAGGGGCTGGCCGACGGCCCCCACCTCGCGCTGGCCCGGCAGGTCGAGGCGCTGCTGTGCGCACGCGATCCGCGGCTGAAGATGAACTACGCCGCCATGGCTGCCGCGCTGGCGGCCGACCTGGGATTCAGCGTGGTGGAGTTCCACCATTTCCAGGTGCCCATGGCCATGGCCGGCATACCGCCCTGTGCCGTCGAGGCGGCCGAGCGCCCGGCGGGCGCCTTGTTCCCGCTGTCCTGTGAGCACATCCGCTACGAGGGTGTCCCCAAGCGCGCCTGGCCCGGACGGGCTCAGAACCGGTAGCTGGCGATCAGGTTGAAGGCGCGCCGCGGCAGGGGCAGGTCGTCGGCAATGCCCGCGCTGGGGCGGCTGGGCTCTCGCACATCGGCATTGAAGAGGTTGAGCGCAGCCAGGCTCAGGTCCCAGCCCTCGCGCACCGCTGGCAGGCGCAAGCTCAGGTCCAGCGTCGTGCTGCCAGGCACCGGCAGGCGGTTGTCGCCCGCGGCACGGGCACGCGCCGACACGTAGTTGATGCGGGCGTCGATGTTCAACCCGTTGCGCAGTGCCCAGTCGGCGCGGGCGTTCAGATGATGGGTCGGCGCGTAGCCGGCCGGGGTGTCGGTCTGCACCTCGGTGGATCGCTGGTAGCCATAGCTGCCGGCAAAGCGCAGGTCGCGCCGGGCGTCCCAGGTCCACTCCAGTTCGCCGCCATGGCCGCGCCGTTCGAAAGCGTTGCGGTAGGTGGCGCCGGGTGCGGGTGCCGGGTTGGGTGTGGTCTTGATCAGGTCGCTCATCCGGTAGCTGTACAGGTTGAGGCCGACCTGCAACGAGCGCTGCAGCTGCCATTGCACGGCGGCCTCCAGCGTCTTGATGCGCTCGGGCTGGATGTTGGCGTTGCCGGCCGTGACAGGGTTGACCCCGTACTGCTCGTCGAACGACGGGGCGCGGAAGGCGCTGCCATAGAGCAGCTTGGCCGTGATGTCGAGGCTGGCGTCCCAGACCAGCGCCAGCCGCGGGTTGGTGGTGCTGCCGAAGTCGGAGTAGCGGTCGCGCCGCACACCCCCGGTCAGCGTCCAGTCCTTGGCGAAGCTCCATTCGTCCTGCACATAGGCATAACTGACCTGGCGCCGGTGCGGCGCGAGGAAGGATTCGGCGACCGGTGCCAGCTCGACCTGGCCACTGGGCGTCGGGATGGGAAGGCCGGTGAGCGGGCCCGAGGTGATGAGGGAGAAGTTCCGGTACTCGCGGGTGCGGTAGAGGTTGAGGTCATCGTGGCCGAGGCCGATGCGCCATTGGTGGCCGGACCAGCCTGTGAAGGCGAGTGCCGCGCCGAGGCGCGTCTGCCGCTCCCAGGTATTGGGCGATCCGAGCATGCCGTTGGGGAAGGCACCGCCGAACGCTCCGGCCGGAAAGAGCACCACCGGCGCGGGCAGTTCCTGCACGTAGCGCAGGAAGCTGGCATTGAGATTGAGGCGCCAGTCCCGGCCCAGCGCGAGGTCGTTGAGCGCGAGGTTGACGTGGCTGCGCTCGGAAGCCACCCGGCCGACCGGGTCCACCGCTCCGGAGCCGCCGGCACCGACGCCCACGTCGGTGCGGCGCTTGTGGCCGGCCTGCAGGCGCCACTCGCCCAGCGCCAGCTCCAGGCCGGCGTCCAGTGCGTCGTAGCCCAGGCTGGTGGTGCCGGGGGCGAGGCTGGCGTGGGTGCCGAAGAGGGCGTCGAAACCGGTCTGGGCATCACTGGGGATGAGTTCGCGTGCGCCATCGCTGCGGCCGCTGCGCAGGAAGGCGGCCACTGACACCGGACCGAGCTTGCCGCCATACTGGAACCAGACGTCGCGTGTCGAGAATGACCCCAGCATGGCGCCGACCTCGGTGCCCGCGATGTCGGCCGCGCCCTTGGTGACGATGTTGATGACGCCCGCATAGGCATCGGCCCCGTAGAGCGCCGATCCCGGACCGCGGATGACTTCGATGCGGGCGATGTTGGCCACCGGCAGCCCGCCCCAGACGACGCCGCGGCTGCCGACGTAGAGCGTCGTCATCGGCACGCCGTTCTGCAGCATCAGCACCTGGGGGTTGAACTCGCTGACGACGCCGCGGATCTGGTAGAGCGGCGAGTAGGCGAGGTTGCTGCGGCTCACGTGCAGGCCGGGCACGGTCTCCAGCACCTGGTCCAGGTCGGTGGCGCCCATGCTGGCAATGTCCTGGGCGGTGATGACGGTGGCGACGGCCGGTGCACGGCGCAGCGACTGCGCGGCGCCCGTGGCGATGCTGACGGTGGTCTTGTCGCCGTAGACCTGGGCCAGTTCTTCTTCCTCGCTGGCGGGTTGGGCAAGGGCGACGGACGGAGTGGCCGTCCAGCAGGCGCTGCCGAGGAACACCAGGCCAAACAAACGTCGCATTGCCAGCTTCTCCGGGGAGGATGGTGGTGGGCGCGTATTGTGATGTCGCGTTCGCGCCGCCCGGGCGATGCGACGCGAGGGATTGACGCTGCGATTCGTGAACTCTGCACGCAGCGCCAGCGGCGCGCCGTGGAGGATGGAGGCATCCTCATAATGCGCGCCACTGCGCCCTCCCTGCGCTGCGAAGAATCCGCTTGATTGCCTCCGGTCGTTTCCCCGAAGCCCGCCGCAAGCTGTTGCATGGGGCAGTGCTGTCTCTTGCCATCGCAGGGCTGGTGGCGCCCGGGCTTGCTGTCGCCCAGACCGATGAGGACGAGCTGGCCCTGGCCTATGGCGACCAGCGCTCGGTGAGCATCGCGGCCGGCACGCGCCAGCCCTTGCGTCAGGCGCCCGCGGTGGCCAGCGTCATCACGGCCGAAGCCATCCAGGCCATGGGCGCGGTGGATCTGGACGAGGTGCTGGAGTCGGTCGCGGGTCTGCACGTCGGGCGCGCGGCCAACCAGTACATGCCGCTCTACATCTTCCGCGGCATCTACAGCCAGTTCGGGCCCCAGACCCTGGTGCTGCAGAACGGCGTGCCGATGACGACGCTGTTCGTCGGCAACAAGGGCAATGTCTGGGCCGGCTATCCTGTCGAGAACATCGCACGCATCGAGGTCATCCGTGGTCCCGGTTCGGCCCTGTATGGCGCGGACGCCTTCGCCGGCGTCATCAACATCGTCACCAAGTCGGCCGCCGACACGCCGGGCACGCGCGTCGGCCTGCGCGGCGGGTCGTTTGACAGCGGCGACGGCTGGGTGCTGCATGGCGGCAAGCTGGGGCCCCTCGATGTGTCGGCCTATCTGCGTGCCGGCCACACCGATGGCGCGCGCAGCATCATCGACAAGGACGCAGCCCAACCTGCCGTCACGCGCGCGCCCGGGCCGTTGAACCTGGGCCACGATGCCGTCGACGGCAACCTGGATCTGGGTTACGGCGCCTGGCGTGCGCGCCTGGGCTACAAGCTGCGCAGCAACGTGGGCACGGCCGCGGGCGTGGCCTCGGCCCTGGATCCGACGGGCAAGAGCCGCAGCGAACGCACCCATGCCGACCTGAGCTGGACCGAGCCCAAGCTCAGCGCCGACTGGGGCGCGGGCTTCCAGGCCAGCTGGCTGCGCTACGTCGATACGGCCAGCGTCAACTATGTGCTGCTGCCGGCCGGCACGACGCTCGGGCCGGGCAATGTGTTCACCGACGGCCTCATCGGCGGACCCAACAAATGGGAGCGGCAGCTGCGGGTCTCGGGCTTTGCCACCTACTCGGGCTTCAGCGGCCACAGCCTGCGCGTCGGCCTGGGCCATGACGACCTGGATCTCTACGCCACCACCGAATACAAGAACTTCAACCCCAACTACAGCCGCATCGGCATGGGCTCCATCGGCGACGTCACCGACTTCTCCGACACCACGCTGAAGTTCATGCTGCCCCAGCAGCGCCAGGTGAGCTATGGCTATGTCCAGGACGAATGGCGTTTCCAGCCGGACTGGGTGCTGACGGCGGGCCTGCGCCACGACCGCTATTCCGACTTCGGCACGACAACCAATCCGCGCCTGGCCCTGGTGTGGAGCGCGGCCTATGACCTGACGGCCAAGCTGCTCTACGGCCAGGCCTTCCGGGCGCCATCCTTCACCGAGCAGTACAGCATCAACAACCCCGTCGTGGGCGGCAACCCCGACGTCAAGCCCGAGGCCATCCGCACCGTTGAGGCGGCGCTGGCCTGGACGCCAGCCGACAGCCTGCAGGCCAGCCTCAGCATGTTCCGCTATGAGATGCGCAGCATCATCCGTGGCGTGCCCAATGCCGCCGCGCCGCCGGCCAGCCTGACGCAGAACCGCGGCGGTCAGGACGGCCAGGGCGCCGAGCTGGAAGTGGTCTGGGACGCGCTGTCCAGCCTTCGCATCTCGGGCAACTATGCTTTCCAGCGCTCGGTGGACGAGGCCACGCGGCTGGACGCCGGCTATGCCCCGCGCCACCACGCCTATCTGCAGGCCGACTGGGCCGCGGCGCGCGGCGCCACCCTCAGCGCCCAGCTCAACCATGTGGCCGGCCGCCACCGGCCCGCGGGCGATGCGCGGCCGCCGGTGAAGGACTACACGACGCTGGACCTGTCGGCGCGCACCCGCCCCGGCAATTCGAACTGGGAGCTGTCGCTGATGTTGCGAAATCTCTTCGGCGCCGATGCGCGCGAACCCAGCCTGGCCGGCGGCGGCATCGTCAACGATCTGCCCGTCTATCCGCGGGCCGCCTATGTGCAGGCCGTGGTCCGCTATTGAGACCGGCCCGTTTGCATAATGCCGCCCACCCTTCAAAGCCCCTGTCACGCAGCGCCTTCCTTTGACTGACCTCGGTTGCCTCCACCCCGCCACGCGCCGCGCCTTGTTGCGACAGGCCTTGGGCGGTGCCGTGGCGCTGGCCGGCGGCTCGGCCCTGGCCGCCGAGTTGGGGCGCTCGCTGGTGGTGGTCTATCCCGAACTGGGCGAACCCTTCCGGCAGGTCTTCACGACCATCATCGAAGGCATCGAGGACAGGCTGGGCGGCGCGGTGACGAGCTTCGCCGTCGCCAACAACGCCAACCCGGCCCAGGTGGCCGAGGACGTGCGCAAGCGCGAGGCCAGGGTGCTGATCGGCCTGGGGCGCGGCGGCATGCGCGTGGCCGCGGCAATGGCCGACGAACTGGCAGTGATGGTGGGTTGTGTCGTCTCGGTGCAGGAGTCCGAGGCGCGCAGCTTCCCCATCCACACGCTGGCGCCCGACCCGGCCCTGCTGCTGGCGCGCCTCAGGCGGGTGAAGCCGACGACGCGCCGCGTGCACCTGGTCTACGACCCCAAGCTGAACGCCTGGCTGGTGAAGCTGGCCCGCGAGGCCGCGCGCGCCGAAGGCATCGAGCTGCTGGCCCAGGAGGCCGCCGACCAGGCCGAGGCCCTGCGCGCCTACACCCAGTTGCTGGCCTCCGCCGACCCGGCTCGCGACGCCGTCTGGCTGCCGCAAGACCCGACGACGGTCGACGACAACGTCGTGCTGACCCTGGTGCTGAAGGAGGGCTGGAACCGCAACATCGCGGTCTTCTCCAGCCACCTGGCCCATGTGAAGCGCGGCGCGCTTTTCTCGCTCTACCCCGACAACCATGAACTCGGGCGCTCGCTGGCCTTGTCAGCCCAACGCCTGGCTTCCAACCCGAAGTCTGGCGCCACGGGCGTGCTGCCGTTGCGCCAGGCCCGGGCCGCCATCAACATCCGCACCGCCGCGCACCTGGGGCTCGACGCCGCCTCGGTGCAGGCGGGATTCGACCTGGTCTACCCCTCCAGCTGAGGCCCAGATTGACGCCACCGATTCCACTGGACAGCCAGCCCCCCGTCATCCGGCGTGATGACGCGGCGGCGCCGGCCTCCACGCAGCAACCAGTGCCGCAGCGGCCCTGGTTGCTGCGCGTCTATGCGCGCTGGATGCGGGAGACCTCCTTCCGCCGCCACCTGAGCATCGTCGTCGCTCTCGGCACCTTGGGCCTCGCCCTGCTGATGGCCGGCGTCAACGCCTGGCAGGGCGGTCGCCAGGTGCGCGCCATGCTGATGGAGCAGGGCGGCCGCGTGGCCGCCAACCTGGCGTCCAACAGCTCCCTGGCCCTGCTGTATGCGGCGGCCGACAACGCCGAGGAGGCGGTGCGTGCCTCGCTGGCCTTTCCCGATGTGATGGGCATCGAGATCCGCGACACCAAGGGACGGTTGCTGCTGGCCCTGGGGCCGGAGCGTGACCGCCTGCCGGCGTCGGCCTCGGCGACCGTGCCCGATGCCGCCGCCAGCGAGCCCTGGCTGGACCAGGAGACCGAAGACAGCTGGGCCTTTGCCGCGCCGGTCTGGACCCGGCCCGAGGCCTCGCCCTTCGACGTGACGACCCGCCCCGCCCAGCTGCTGGGCCATGTGCGCGTCATCCAGAGCAAGGCCACGCTGCACCGCACCCAGGCCTCGCTCTTCCTCGCCAACTTCGGCGTGGCCGTGCTGTTCGCGACCCTGTTCCTGCTGGCCGTGCGCTTTCTCATCCTGCGCCTGACCCGGCCGCTGGGTGCGCTGTCCAAGGCCATGGAGAAGGTCGAGCTGGGCGACAACGATGCCCGTGCCCCGGGCGGTGGCCCGCGCGACATCGCGGCCATGGCCGACACCTTCAACCGCATGATCGCGGCCCTGCAGGAGCGCGAGGCCGAACTGGGCGCCCACCGCGACCACCTGGAAGACCTGGTGCGCGAACGCACGCTGGAGTTGAGCGACGCCAAGGAGCGCGCCGAGATCGCCAGCCGTGCCAAGAGCCAGTTCCTGGCGCGCATGAGCCATGAGCTGCGCACCCCGCTGAACGCCGTCATGGGCTATGCCCAGATCCTGAAGATGGACAATGGCCTGACGCCCAAGCAGCGCAGCGGCCTGGACATCATCCACAGCAGCGGCCAGCACCTGCTGACGCTGATCGTCGACATCCTGGACCTGTCGCGCATCGAGGCCGGCAAGGCCGAACTGCGCATCGCGCCGGTCGAGCTGGTGCCGCGCCTGCAGGCCGTCGTCGACATCGTGCGCGTGATGGCCGAGGACAAGCACATCACGCTGGACCTGCAGCTCGACCCCAACCTGCCGGCCGTCGTGCTGGCGGACGAGAAGCGACTGAACCAGATCCTGCTCAACCTGCTTGGCAACGCCGTCAAGTTCACCCATGTCGGCGGCGTTCTGCTGATGGTGCGGCGCCTGCCGCCGCTGGCCGATACCGAGCCCGGCCATGCGAGGCTGAGCTTCGAGGTGCAGGACACCGGCGTCGGCATCGCCGAGGACCAGGCGGTGCGCCTGTTCGAGCCCTTCGAGCAGGCCGGCAGCGCCGAGCAGCGCGTCGGCGGCACGGGCCTGGGCCTGGCCATCAGCCGCCAGCTGGTGCGCATGATGGGTGGCGAGATCCAGCTCGAAAGCCGGCTGGCCCAGGGCAGCCGGTTCTGGTTTGAGATCAGCGTGCCCGTCGAGGCTTGATGTAGTCGGCCAGGTGCTGGCCGGTCAGCGTTGCGCCTGCCTTGACCAGGTCGGCCGGCGTGCCCTCGAAGACGACCTTGCCACCCTCGTGGCCGGCGCCGGGGCCCAGGTCGATGATCCAGTCCGCATGAGCCATGACGGCCTGGTGGTGCTCGATGACGATGACGGACTTGCCGGCGTCGACCAGCCGGTCCAGCAATCCGAGCAGCTGTTCGACATCAGCCAGGTGCAGGCCGGCGGTCGGCTCGTCCAGCACATAGATGTCGCCCTTCTCGGCCATCTGCGTGGCGAGCTTGAGGCGCTGGCGTTCACCGCCGGACAGCGTCGTCAGCGGCTGGCCGAGGCGGAGATAGCCCAGGCCGACGTCGGACAGCCTTTCCAGGATCGCATGGGCCGCCGGCGACAACTTGGCAAAGAAGGCCGTGGCTTCGCCGACCGACATGGCCAGCACCTCGCTGATGTCTTTGCCGCCCAGCTTGTATTCCAGCACCGCCGCCTGGAAGCGCTTGCCGCCGCAGTCCTCGCAGACCGTCGACACCGTGGCCATCGGCCCCAGGTCCGTGAAGATGAGCCCGTTGCCATTGCAGGTCGGGCAGGCGCCTTCGGAATTGGCGCTGAACAGGGCGGGCTTGACGCCATTGGCCTTGGCGAAGGCGCTGCGGATGGGGTCGAGCAGGCCGGTGTAGGTGGCGGGGTTGCTGCGCCGCGAGCCGCGAATGGCGGTCTGGTCGATGGCGACGACGCCGTCCCCCTTGGACACCGAGCCGTGGATCAGCGAACTCTTGCCCGAGCCGGCCACGCCGGTGACGACGCACAGCACGCCCAGCGGGATGTCGACATTGACCTTGCGCAGGTTGTGGGTGCTGGCGCCGCGCACCTTGAGCGCAGTCTTGGATTTGCGCACCTGCTCCTTCAGCGTGGCGCGGTCGTCCAGATGCCGGCCGGTCAAGGTGCCGCTCTTGCGCAAGCCGGCGAGCGAACCTTCGAAGACGATCTCGCCCCCGGCCGAGCCGGCGCCCGGGCCGAGATCGACGATGTGGTCGGCAATCGCGATGACCTCGGGCTTGTGCTCGACGACGAGGACGGTGTTGCCCTTGTCGCGCAGGCGCAGCAGCAGGCCGTTCATGCGCTGGATGTCGTGAGGGTGCAGGCCGGTGGTCGGCTCGTCGAAGACATAGGTCACATCGGTCAGGGCCGAGCCGAGGTGGCGGATCATCTTGACGCGCTGGGCCTCGCCGCCGGACAGGGTGCCGCTGGGGCGGTCCAGCGACAGATAGCCCAGGCCGATTTCAGAGAAGGCATCGAGCAGATGGCTCAAGCCCTTCAGCAGTGGTGCCACTTCCGCGCCCTTGAGGCCGCGCACCCACTCGGCCAGGTCGCTGATCTGCATCGCGCAGGCATCGGCGATGCTGTGCTTGCCAATCTTGCAGGACCGGGCCGCCTCGCTGAGGCGCGTACCCTTGCATTCCGGGCAGGTCTGGAAGGTGATGACGCGGTCGACGAAGGCGCGGATGTGGGGCTGCAGCGCCTCCACGTCCTTGGACAGAAAGGACTTCTGGATGGAAGGGATCAGGCCGGCATAGGTCAGGTTGACGCCAACGACCTTGACCTTGGTCGGCTCCTTGTAGAGCAGGTCGTGCAGCTCGCGCTTGGTGTACTTGGCGATGGGCTTGTCGGGATCGAAGAAGCCGCAGCCGCGGAAGATGCGGCCGTACCAGCCTTCCATGCTGTAGCCGGGCACGTTGACCGCGCCCGCGTTGAGCGACTTGCTGGCGTCATAGAGCTGGTCCAGGTCGAAGTCGCTGACCGAGCCCATGCCCTCGCAGCGCGGGCACATGCCGCCGGTGCGCGAGAAGGTCTGCTTGACGGCCTGGCTGGCACCGCCCTTGTCGACGGTGATGACGCCGGTGGCCTGCACCGACGGCACATTGAAGGCGAAGGCGCCGGGCGGGCCGATGTGGGGTTTGCCGACACGGCTGAACAGGATGCGCAGCAGGGCGTTGGCGTCCGTCACCGTGCCGACCGTGGAGCGGGCGTTGGCGCCCATGCGCTCCTGGTCGACGATGATGGCCGTGGTGATGCCCTCCAGCACGTCCACCTCGGGCCGCGCCAGCGTGGGCATGAAGCCCTGCACGAAGGCGCTGTAGGTCTCGTTGATGAGTCGCTGCGACTCGGCCGCGATGGTGCCGAAGACCAGGGAACTCTTGCCCGAGCCCGAGACGCCGGTGAACACCGTCAGCCGGCGCTTCGGGATGTCGACGCTGACGTCCTTGAGGTTGTTCTCGCGCGCGCCCTGCACGCGGATGCGGTCGTGGTCGTCGGCGTCGGCCATTCAGCGTTTCTCTTGGATGCGGAGCAGGTTGCCGGCAGGGTCGCGCACGGCACAGTCGCGCACGCCGTAGGGCTGCATCGTCGGCTCCTCGACGATCTCGGCGTCTTCGGCCTGCAGCTTGGCAAACGTCTTGTCCAGGTCGGCCGTGGCCAGGATGAGCATGCCGAAGGTGCCCTTGGCCATCATCTCGCTGATGGTGCGGCGCTCGTCCTCGGTGATGCCGGGCGTGACGGCCGGCGGGTGCAGCACGATGGAGGTGTTGGGCTGGCCGGCCGGGCCGACGGTGATCCAGCGCAGGCCGTTGTAGCCGACGTCGTTGCGCACCTCGAAGCCCAGGGTGTCGCGGTAGAAGGCGAGGGACGCTTCCGGATCGGTCTGGGGCAGGAAGCTGGAGTGAATGCTGATGTCCATGGCGGGTCTTTCGTTCAGTGGTTGAGCCATGCGAAGCAGTCTAGGTTTCGCCCTCTTCGGGCGCTTCTCGATTCCTGATCGGTTTGGTCACCTGGCGCGCCACGCAGGCCGGCATGCCCGCCGTGGCCTGGGCCTGGTCGCGCTTGTAGGCGCTGGGCGACTGGCCCACCAGCTCGCTGAAGCGGGTGCTGAAGGTGCCCAGCGACGAGCAGCCGACGGTGAAGCAGACCTCGGTGACGCTCAGGTCGCCACGGCGCAGCAGGGCCATGGCGCGCTCGATGCGCCGTGTCATCAGATAACTGTAGACCGACTCGCCATAGGCCTGGCGGAACTGCCGGCTCAGGTGGCCGCCCGACATGTGAACGCCGTGGGCCAGCGCCTCGACGTCCAGCGGCTGGGCGTACTCGCGGTCGATGCGGTCGCGCACCCGGCGCAGCCGGGCGAGATCGCGCAGATGGAGTTCCGAGCCGGGCTTGGTCGTCATGCCGGCATGCTGCCAGCTTCAACGCCTCGCGGCGAGGACCCCAAACGGTCCCGCAATTGCAGGCCCGGTTTCTCGACGAGGTAGTGCAGGGCGGCGCCCACGGCCAGGATGATCGCGGCATAGACCGGGAACAGCGCCACCCCTTGCAGCCCCAGGCCGGGTGCGACCCAGGTGTAGACCGCATGCATGGCGATCTTGTGGCTGAGGTAGAGGCTGTAGGAGGCGGCGGCCAGCCAAGCCGTGCCCGGCACCGCCCAGACGCGCGGCGTGCTGGCGGCCAGCACCAGCAGGCCCAGACCGAAGGACAGCAGCGGCCAGCCGATGGCGTTGGCCACGAGGCCGGTGCGGTTCTGGAACAGCCAGATCGCGACGGCAACGGTTGCCAGCCCCGCCAGCAGCGAGACCATGGCGCGCGATTGCAGCCGCGTCCACAACTGCGGCCGGTAGACGCGCAGGGCGGCCAGCAGGACGCCCATCAGCAGCCCATCCAGGCGCGTCCAGGTCGGGTAGTAGATGTCCTCGATGAACCAGGGACGCTGCGGCTGGACGGCGTCGTTGTGCAGCCAGATGCCGGTGCGCAGCGCGATGCCGCCCAGCACCAAGGCTGCGAACAGCGTGGCAAAGCGGGCCACGGACGGCCGGCGCGTCGCCCACCAGGCCAGCAGCGGGAAGAGCAGATAGAAATGCTCCTCCACGCACAGCGACCAGGCATGTGAGAAGGCCTGGTTGTGGCCGTAGTCGATCAGCAGGTTGAGCGTGAAGGTGGCGAACTGCCACCAGGCCTCCAGGTTGGGCTCCTCGCGCAGCACCGGGAAGAAGACGTAGACGGCCAGCACGACGGCGAAGGCCGGCAGGATGCGCCAGGCGCGGCGCCAGTAGAAATCGCCGAGTTGCAGGGCCTCGCCACGCTGCAGCTTGCGCAGCAGCTGGGAGCCGATCAGGAAGCCGCTGAGCACGAAGAAGATGTCCACGCCCATCCAGCCGAAGCGGGTCAGCCAGGTCCAGTCCGGTCCCAGGCCGTCGATGAGGAAGGTGTGGAAGCACATCACCCAGACGATGGCGATGCTGCGCAGGAGGTCGAGGCCAGGAAGGCGTTGCATGGAAGGGCCGGGCGCGGAGAGGCGAGAAGGGGCGGCAGCGTAACGCCGCTTTCGGTGGCAGCCATTCGTCAGGCTGCGACCCGGCTCAACGGCTCAGCGTGACCTCGCCGCAGTCCTGATCCAGACCGCGGTGCTGGGCACGCGGCCGGGGCGGCGTGCCGCGCAGCATCATGTCGTGCCAGTGCCACTGGGCCTTCAGGCGCAGATTGCCGGTGGGGGGCAGCGTGAAGGCGTCGTTCAGGGTCAGTTCGGCGTCCAGGCTCTGGCCGGCGGGCAGCTGCAGATAGTCCTGGGCCGACGGGTCGCCACGCTTGCGCATCGCGCCCTGGAAGGGCAGTTCACCTTGCGCGCCGCTGGCCTTGACGAACGGGCCGAACCAGCCGCCCTCGAAGGGGCTGCCCCAGCGCAGCAGGTAGAGGTCGCGCTTGCCGTTGTTGCTCAACTTGAACTTCAGCAAGACCTGGCCATCGGGCTTGGGCGTGGCCTGGAACTGGCAGCTCAGCTCGGCATGCTGCATGGGGGTGACGGCAAGAGCCATGGGTGACAAGCAGGCAGCAAGCAGGGCGGCCGCAAAGGGAAGGCGGTGACGACGCATGGGGCAAGCCTATCCGAGGGCGGCACGATCGGCAGCCCCCACGAAAAAAAAGGCACCGCCCGGGGGGGCGGCGCCAACACGAGGGATCTCATGCCCACCGCCCGGCGCGGCGGTGGATCGGTCCGGAATCAGTTCTGGAAGGGGTTGTTCTCGGCGAAGTATTCGTGGTTGTCCGAGTTGTCCAGGGCCTTGGTGGGGTTGGACTTGGCCAGGCTCTTGGCCGCGCTCTGGCCATAGGCCCAGTCGTCGGTGCTGGCGATGACGTTGAAGTGCATCATCTCGTGCACCAGGGTGCCACCCTTGCTGTCGGTGCCGGTCATCGGGGCGCTCCAGAACGCGCCGCAGACGTAGATCTTGTACGGCTGGGTCGGGTAGACGTAGGCGTAGGTGCCGCTGTCCTTGCAGCTGCAGTCCAGCGTCAGCGCGGCGCTCTGGAAAGCGTTGCGGGCCTTGGTGTAGTGGTCGCGGGCAGTGGCCCAGCGCGACGAGGTGTATGCGCCGAACCAGGTCGTGTAGCGTGCCGTGGCCGACGGCGTGCCATTGAGGTAGTTGGTCGAGCTGACCGCGTAGTTGGTGGCCGCGGTGACGGCCGAGGCCAGCTGCGACTTCTGGCTGCTGGTGCAGGAGCCGGTGTAGGAGATGCTGGCGGCCGCGGCGGTGGCGTCCGTACGGGCCGCGGTGACCATCTCGGTGTCGACGCTGGCGGCGTCGAGTTTCTCGTTGCGGCCTTGCGTCCACAGATAGGTGGTGGCGGCGCTGTGCATGGACTGGGCGCCCGAGCCATGGGTGCCGCGGTCGCTGTGGAACTCGATGGCGTAGCGACCGTTCTTGCTGAAGTCGTAGTGGCCGGTCAGCTCGACCTTGTAGTTCAGCGTGGCGCCGGCGGCGATCTCGACATAATCCTTGGCCGTGGGTGCAGCGCGCTTGATGATGGCGCCGGTGTAGCGCACGGGGCGGTCGTCGCGGGTCACCGTGAACAGCGACCCGCTCATGGTGTCGCTGGGCAACTGCCAGCGCAGGACCTGCACGGCGCTGCGGCAGACATTGGTCACGGCGACGTCCACATGGACATCCACGTCACCGTTGACGACGGGATTGGCGCTGCTCAGGCGCACGTCCAGGCACTCGGTGCTGGGGGCGGCGTAGCTGCTGCTCATGGCAGCAACGGCAAAGGCGGCGGCGGTCAGCTTGAACCAGGTCTTCATGCAAGCTCCTGTCGGCCCCCGGTCGGGGCACTGGGTTGAAGAAGCCGCGGATTCTGGTGAGGTGCAGGCCTCGCGCCTGCTGGGACAAGCCTGTCCCCTAAACCTGCTCCGTAGTTGTCTAGACAGGGTGTGGAGGCCGGGCGACAGCTCGCGGTTTCCCCTGAGAGACGGGACATGAAAAAGGAGCCAGCGCTCGCGAAAGCGCTGGCTCCGCAGGGCTCGGGCTTGCGGCGGACTCAGGCCGCGAGCAGCTGTCGGAGCACGAAGGGAAGGATGCCGCCGTGGAAGTAGTAGTCCACCTCGATGGCGGTGTCGATGCGCAGGGTCAGCACGACGTTCAGCGTGCTGCCGTCGGCGCGCGTGATGGTCATGGCGGCATCGCCCTGGGGCTTGATCTCTTCCGCCAGCGTGATGTCAATCGTTTCCGCGCCGGTCAGGCCGAGGGACTCCCAGCTCGTGCCTGCCTTGAACTGCAGCGGCAGCACGCCCATGCCGATGAGGTTGCTGCGGTGGATGCGCTCGAAGCTCTTGGCGATGACGGCCTTGATGCCCAGCAGCTGCGTCCCCTTGGCGGCCCAGTCGCGGCTCGATCCGGTGCCGTACTCCTCGCCGGCAAAGATGACGGTGGGCGTGCCTTCGTTGATGTAGGCCATGGCAGCGTCGTAGATGGTGGTCTGCTGGCCGTCCTTCAGCGTGTAGCCGCCTTCCTCGCGCGAACCGTCGGGGCGGGCCGGCAGCATCAGGTTCTTCACGCGGACGTTCGCGAAGGTGCCGCGCATCATCACGTCGTGGTTGCCGCGGCGGGCGCCGTAGGAGTTGAAGTCGGCCTTCAGCACGCCGTTCTCGGTCAGGAACTTGCCGGCCGGCGTGGTCTCCTTGAAGGAGCCGGCCGGGCTGATGTGGTCGGTGGTGATGGAGTCGCCGAACAGCGCCATGACCTTGGCGCCCTTGACGCCCGACACCAGGGCCGGCGGCACCATGGTGAAGCCCTCGAAGAAGGGCGGCTGGGCGATATAGGTGCTCTTGGGCCAGTTGTAGACCTGGCCCTTGACGCCCTTGATGGCGTCCCAGAGCTTGCCGGGCTTCTTGGCGACCTGGTCATAGTTCTCCTTGAAGGCCTTGGCATCCATGGCGAACTTCATCAGTGCATAGATCTCGTCGCTGCTGGGCCAGATGTCGCCGAGGAAGACGGGCTGGCCTTTTTTTCCATAGCCCACCGGCTGGGTCATCAGGTCGCGCGTGACATTGCCGGCGATCGCATAGGCGACGACCAGCGGCGGGCTGGCCAGGAAATTGGCCTTCAGATTGGGGTGGATGCGGGCCTCGAAGTTGCGGTTGCCCGACAGCACGGCGGCGCAGATCAGGTCGTTGTCCTGGATCAGCTTGTTCAGCTCGGGCGTCAGGTCGCCGGCATTGCCGATGCAGGTCGTGCAGCCGTAGGCGGCCACGTTGAAGCCGAGCTTTTCCAGATAGGGCAGCAGGCCCGCCTTCTCCAGGTATTCGGTAACGATGCGCGAGCCCGGGGCCAGCGAGGTCTTGATGTGGGGAGCGACCTTGAGGCCGGCCTCCACCGCCTTCTTGGCCAGCAGGCCGGCGGCCAGCAAGACGCCAGGGTTGCTCGTGTTCGTGCACGACGTGATGGCCGCAATCAGCACATCGCCGTTCTTGACCGGGATGCCCGACTCGGTGACGAAGGGCTGGGCCAGCTTCTCGGCCGGTTGGTTGAAGCCGTTTTCGGCGGTGGGCTTGCTGAACAGTTCGCCGAAGCTGCTGGCCAGGTTGGTGATTTCAATGCGGTCCTGCGGGCGCTTGGGGCCGGCCAGGCTGGGGGCCACGGTGCCGAGGTCCAGCGAAACGACCGAGGTGTAGTCGATGTCGCCGGCCTTGGGCACGCCGAACATCGCTTGCGCCTTCCAGTAGGCCTCGAAGGCCTCGATCTCGGCCTTGCTGCGGCCCGTGCCCTTGAAATAGTCGACGGTCTTGTCGTCCACCGGGAAGAAGCCCATGGTGGCGCCGTACTCGGGCGCCATGTTGGCAATCGTCGCGCGGTCGGGCAGGGCGAGGCTGGCCGTGCCCTCGCCGAAGAACTCGACGAACTTGCCGACCACCTTGTGCTTGCGCAGGATTTCGGTGACCGTCAGCACCAGGTCGGTGGCCGTCACGCCTTCGCGCAGCTGGCCGGTCAGCTCGAAGCCGACGACGTCGGGGGTCAGGAAATAGACCGGCTGGCCCAGCATGCCGGCCTCGGCCTCGATGCCGCCCACGCCCCAGCCGACGACGCCGATGCCGTTGATCATGGTGGTGTGGCTGTCGGTGCCCACCAGGCTGTCCGGGTAGTAGGTGCCGTCCTTGGCCTTGTGCACGCCGCGGGCCAGGTATTCCAGGTTGACCTGGTGGACGATGCCGAAGCCCGGCGGCACGACGCCGAAGGTGTCGAAGGCCTGCATGCCCCACTTCATGAACTCGTAGCGCTCGCGGTTGCGCTCGAATTCCAGCTTCATGTTCAGGTCCAGGGATTTCTTGGTGCCGTAGTGGTCGATCATGACCGAGTGGTCGACGACCAGGTCCACGGGCACCAGGGGCTCGATCGCCTTGGGGTTCTTGCCCATGCTGGCGGCCACGTTGCGCATGGCGGCCAGGTCGGCCAGCAGGGGCACGCCGGTGAAGTCCTGCAGCACGACGCGGGCGACGACAAAGGGAATCTCGTCGACACGGGCCGCGGTCGGCTTCCAGTTGGCGAGCTGCTCGACGTGTTCGGCCGTCACCTTCTTGCCGTCGCAGTTGCGCAGCACGCTCTCCAGCACGATGCGCATGGAGATGGGCATCCGCGCCACATTGGGGTAGGCCTTGGCCAGCGCGGGCAGGGAGAAGAACTGCCCGCTCTTGCCGGAGGCGGTCTTGAACGTGGCCTGGGTGTTGGCGAAAGCGTGGGCGGCGGTGGGTTTCGGCACGGTTACTCCTTTAGGATTCCGGGCCATTCTGGCGAGCTTGTCGTGACTTGTGTGAATTCCGCCTTTAGGGCTCGGGCATGACTGCCCCGTCCGCTCGCCCGCGTCTCTTTCCGCTGACCTGGCCGCTGCTGCTGGAACTGCTGCTTGGCATCGGCCTGGGCGTCATTGGCACCGGCCTGGCGGCCCGGCTGTCGGACGACAGCGGCGCCGCCTTCGGCATTGCCAACCAGGTCTTCGCAGCCCTCTTCGTGCTCTTTCGCGTCATCGGCGCAGGCGTCAGCGTGGCCGTGACCCAGGCCCTGGGCGCCGGCCGGCGCGAGCAGGCCGACGCGGTGGCCCGCGCCGTCGTGGGGGCCAGCACCTGGCTGGGCCTGGGCGGGGCGGCCCTGGCCCTGGTGGCCGCCGGGCCGATGCTGTCCCTGGTCAACACGCCGGCCGAGGTGGCGCCGCTGGCCCGCACGCTGCTGCAGGCTCTCGCGCCGGCCCTGCTGCTGGACGCCTGGAACGCCAACATGTCCAGCGTCATGCGCGCCCATCTGCGCAGCCGCGAGGCGTTGTTCGTCGTCGTCATCATCCAGACCGTGACCCTGGGCGTGGCCCTGCTGGCCATGCCTCACCTGGGCCTGCCGGGCTATGCCCTGGCCTGCATCCTGGGGCGGGGCATGGGCCTGGCCATGCACATCACGCTGTGGAAGGCGCGCCTGGGCCTGCGCCTGCGCGCACCCGACTGGTGGCGGCTGGTGAGGGCGCCGCTGGGTACGGTGCTGCACATCGGCATCCCGGGCGCGGCGGAAAACATCGCCTGGCGGGCCGCCTTCATGACCAGCCTGGCGGCGGTGGCCCAGCTCGGCGCCCATGCGCTGGCCACCCATGCCTACACGATGCAGTTCCTGCACGTCATCCTGATGTTCGGCCTGGCCATCGGCTTTGCGGTGGAGATCCTGGTCGGCCACATGGTGGGGGCCGGGGAGTTGCATGCGGCCCACAAGCTGGTGCGCAAATCCCTCGGCCTGGGCATCGTCGTCGCCTTCCTGGTGGCCGGCAGTTTTGCGCTGGCGGGGCCCTGGCTGCTGACCAAGTTCACCTCCGACCCCGAAATCGTCGCCATGGGCTGCACCCTGCTGTGGTGGACGGTGCTGGTGGAGCCGGGGCGCACTTTCAACCTCGTCGTCATCAACGCGCTGCGGGCCACCGGCGACGCCCGCTACCCCGTCATCGCCGGGGCGGCCTCCATGGCCATCGTGCTGGCCGGGGGCAGCTGGTTTCTGGGCGTGCACCTGGGCTGGGGCCTGGTGGGGGTATGGATCGCGTACGCGGCGGATGAGTGGATTCGTGGGCTCTTGATGTGGCGTCGATGGGCGACACTGGGGTGGTTGCCCCACGCCCGGGCGGCGCACCGCAAGTTGCGCCACACCAAGGCCGGGTGAATCGGTATTTTCCTACCCAGTAAAACTTGAGGGATGTTTTCTACAATGCGCCCCTTTCGCCCTGCCTACGCCAATCCCATGAAGTTCGCCCTGTCCAGCTTTTCCCTGGCCCTGACGCTCGCCTGCGGCGCCGCGCACGCCCAGCAGCCCGCAGTGATCTTCGACATGGGCGGCAAGTTCGACAAATCCTTCAACCAGGCCGGCTACCAGGGGGCCGAGCAGTGGAAGAAGGAGGCCGGCAAGGCCTATCTCGAGTTCGAGATCAGCAACGACACCCAGCGTGTGCAGGCCATCCGCCGCATGGCCGAGCGGGGCGCCAACCCCATCATCAGCATCGGTTTTGCGCAGGCCTCGGCCCTGCAGCAGGTCGCCAAGGACTTCCCCAAGACCCAGTTCGCCATCATCGACGCCAAGGTCGACATGCCCAATGTGCAGTCCGTGCTTTTCAAGGAGCATGAGGGCAGCTATGTGGTCGGCGCCATGGCCGCCCTGGTCAGCAAGACCGGCAAGGTCGGCTTCGTCGGCGGCATGGACATCCCGCTGATCCGCAAGTTCCAGTGCGGCTACGAGCAGGGCGCCAAGGCGACCAACCCCAAGATCGAGGTGTTCTCCAACATGACGGGTACCACGTCGACGGCCTGGAACGACCCCACCCGCGGCGGTGAGCTGGCCAAGGCCCAGTTCGCCAAGGGCTCGGACGTCGTCTTCGCCGCCGCCGGCGGCACCGGCGTCGGCGTCTACCAGGCGGCCAAGGACGCCGGCAAGCTCGCCATCGGCGTGGACAGCAACCAGAACCACCTGCAGCCCGGCACCATGCTGACCTCCATGGTCAAGCGCGTGGACGTGGCCGTCTACAACGTGCTCAAGGGCTGGAAACCCGGCGTCAGCGTGCTGGGCCTGAAGGAAGGCGGCGTTGACTACGCTGCCGACGAGAACAACGCCAAGCTGCTGAACCCGGCGCTGAAGGCCAAGGTCGACGCCGTCAAGGCGGACATCATTGCGGGCAAGGTCAAGGTCGCCGACTACATGGCGGACAACGCTTGTAAGTTCTGAAGGCCTTGCGGGATGGACCTGCTGGCGTACCCGCCGGCAGCTCCGTCCTCAACTGACTAGAGAGCGTTCACGCCCCCACATGCCAGAGCAAGCCGTTACAGCCGTACGCCTCCAGGCGATTTCCAAGCGCTTCGGCGCAGTCCAAGCCAACCGCGAGGTGTCCTTCGACATCGTCGCGGGGGCCGTGCATGGCCTGGTCGGCGAGAACGGCGCGGGCAAGAGCACGCTGATGGCCATCCTGTATGGCTACTACCACGCCGACGCCGGCCATATCGAGGTCAACGGCCAGCAGGTCCAGATCGCCAACTCCCAGCAGGCCATCCAATTGGGGATCGGCATGGTCCACCAGCACTTCATGCTGGTCGACACGCTGACCTGCCTGGAAAACATCATGCTGGGCGCCGAGGGCGGCTTCTTCCTGGCGCCCTCCAAGGCCAAGGTGCGCGAGAAGCTGCAGGCCCTGATGGCCGAGACCGGTCTGCAGGTGCCGCTGGACGCCGTCGTCGCCGACCTGCCGGTGGGCGAGTTGCAGCGCCTGGAGATCCTCAAGGCCCTGTACCGCGGCGCCAGGATTTTGATCCTGGACGAGCCGACGGCCGTGCTGACGCCCCAGGAGACCGACCAGCTCTTCGTCACGCTGCGCAAGCTCAAGGAGCGCGGCACGACCCTCATCCTCATCACGCACAAGCTGCGCGAGGTCATGAGCTTGTGCAGCGCCGTCACGGTGATGCGCGCGGGGCAGGTCGTCGAGACGCGCGGCATCGAGCAGTGGAGCGAGGAGTCGCTTGCCGAGTCCATGGTGGGCCGCAAGGTCACGCTGGGCCGGCCCGAGGGTCTGGAAGTGCATGCCGGCGAAGTGCGCCTGCAGGCTTCCGGCCTGATGCTCAAGCATGCCAACGGCGTGCCGGCGCTGAAGGACGTCAGCCTGACGCTGAAGGCCGGCGAGATCGTCGGCGTGGCCGGCGTGTCGGGCAATGGTCAGAGCGAGCTGCTTGAAGTGCTGTCCGGCCTGCGCGCGCCCGAGGGCGGCCGCATGGAACTGGGTGGCCAGTCCTTCTCGCCCGAAGCCTGGCTGGACACCGACCAGGCTCGCCCGTTGCGCCTGGCTCATGTGCCCGAGGACCGGCATGCCGTCGGCCTGGTCATGAGCTTCCCGGCCTGGGAATCGGCCGTGCTGGGCTACCAGAAGCTGCCCAAATACCGCAAGGGCGCGGCCATGGACCATGCCGCCATGCGCGACGCGACCCGCCAGATGCAGGAGCGCTTCGATGTGCGCCCGCGCGACGAAAACCTGGGCTCCAGCAAGTTCTCCGGCGGCAACCAGCAGAAGCTCATCCTGGCCCGCGAGATCGGCGAGCAGCCGACCGTGCTGCTGGTCGGCCAGCCTACCCGCGGCGTCGACATCGGCGCCATCGAATTCATCCACCAGCAGCTGCGCGCCCTGCGCGACGCCGGCTGTGCCGTGCTGCTGGTCAGCAGCGAGCTCGACGAGATCCTGGCGCTCGCCGACCGCGTCGTCGTCATGAACTGCGGCCGCATCACCGGTGAGCTGGCCATCAAGGACTGCGATGAAAAACGTCTGGGCCTGCTGATGGCCGCACAAGAAGAACGAGCGGCCGCATGAGCCAACCCATCCAACTTCCCCGCTGGATCGACATCGGCCTGCTGCCGTTGTGGAACCTCGCCATCGCCCTGGTCGTGGCCGGCCTCGTCGTCCTGGTCATCGGCCACAGCCCCTGGCAGGCGCTGACCGTGCTGCTCAACGGCGCCCTGGGCAGCGTGCGCGGTCTGGGCTATTCGCTGTACTACGCGACGACCTTCATCTTCACCGGCCTGGCGGTGGCTGTCGCCATCCATGCGGGCCTGTTCAACATCGGTGGGGAAGGGCAGGCGACGCTGGGCGGCGTCGGCGTCGCACTCGTCGCGCTGTGGCTGGGCGCCAGGCTGCCGGCCGTCGTCATGCTGCCCCTGCTGGTCGTCGCATCGGCCTTTTTCGGCATGCTGTGGGCGGCCCTGCCGGCCTATCTGCAGGCCTGGCGCGGCAGCCACATCGTCATCACGACGATCATGTTCAATTTCCTCGCCGCCGGCCTGAACGGCTATCTGCTGGTGAACTGGCTGCGCCCGGCCGGCAGCATGGCGGTCGAGTCGGCCGATTTTGCCGATAGCGCCCGCATGCCCGCCCTGCACCAGATCGCGGCTGCGATGGGCTATGAGCTGCCCTCGTCGCCGCTCAACCTCAGCCTCGTGATCGCGCTGGTCGCCTGCGTCTTTGTCGGCTGGTTCCTGTGGAGGAGCGCCGCCGGTTATGCGGTGCGAGCCGTCGGCAGCGCCCCGCGCGCCGCGCACTACGCCGGCATCCGCCCGCGCGCCCAGGTGCTGATCGCCATGGCCATCTCCGGTGCCCTGGCCGGTATGGTGGGCATCAACGAGATCTCGGGCGTGCAGGGCAAGCTGACGCTGGACTTCGTCGCCGGCGCCGGCTTCACCGGCATCGCCGTGTCGCTGATGGGCCGCAACCATCCGGTCGGCATCATCCTGGCGTCCCTGTTGTTCGGCGTGCTCTACCAGGGCGGCGTCGAGGTGAGCTTCGAACTCCAAGGCTTCAGCCGCGAGATGGTCGTGACGGCTCAGGGCCTGATCGTGCTGTTTTCCGGCGCCATGGCCACCGTCAGCGCGCCGCTGTTTGCGCGCATCTACGCCGCCGTGAAGGGAGGCCGCCATGGATGAAGTCCTGATCGCCTCGGTCATCGCCTCCACGCTGCGCGTCAGCGCGCCGCTGCTGCTGTGCGCGATGGCGGGCGTGCTGTCCGAGCGCGCCGGTGTCGTTGACCTGGGACTGGAAGGCAAGATGTTGTTCGCCGCCTTCGCGGCCGCCGCGACGGCCTCGGTCACCCACTCCACCGCCTTCGGCCTGATGGCCGCCATCGGCGTCGCCTGCGTGGCCTCGCTGCTGCATGGCTTTGCCTGTGTCAGCAACCGTGGCGACCAGGTCGTCTCGGGGGTCGCGCTGAACATGATCGCGGCCGGCCTGACGGTGGTGCTGGGCATCGCCTGGTTCCAGCAGGGCGGCCAGACACCGCCCATCGACCCCGACGTGCGCCTGACGGCCCTCGCCAAGGGCTTTGCCGAGCCGCAAGCCGGCAACTGGTTCGCCTCCGTCTTCGGCCACGGTTTCCTCAGCCACAACGTGCTGGTCTATGTCGCCTTCCTGATGGTGGCCGCGGTGTGGTTCTTCCTGGAGCGCACCCGCCCGGGCCTGCGCCTGCGCGCCGTCGGCGAGAACCCGGCCATGGTGGAAGCCGCCGGCATGTCCGTGCAAGGCCTGCGCTACCAGGCCCTGCTGATGAACGGCGTGCTCTGCGGCCTGGCGGGCTCCTACCTGACGCTGGCGCAGAACGCTTCGTTCAGCCCCAACATGACGGCCGGCCGCGGCTTCATCGCGCTGGCCGCCATGATCTTCGGCAAGTGGAAGCCCTTGCCCACCATGGGCGCCTGCCTGCTGTTCGGCTTCCTGGACGCCATGGCCATCCGCATGCAGGGCGTGCAACTGCCCGCTGGATTGGGCGGGGGCGAAGTCCCCGTGCAGCTGATCCAGGCTTTGCCCTATATCTTGACGGTTGTTCTTCTCGCTGGCTTCATTGGCTCTGCCATCGCACCCAAGGGCCTCGGCCGCCCTTATGTGAAGGAGCGCTGATGGAACTGAGCCAAGACCTGCTGGACCGCCTGCTCGCCGAATCGCTGCGCGCCCGCGAGCTTTCGCATGCGCCTTATTCCAAATTCAAGGTCGGCGTGGCCATCCTCGACGATCAGGGCCGCATCCACGTCGGCGCCAACATGGAGAACGCGTCCTACCCGCAGGGCTGGTGCGCCGAACCCTCGGCGCTGACGGCCATGATCATGGCCGGCGGCAAGCGGGCCTTGGTCGCGCTGGTGACCGGCCCCGGCCCGGGCATCATCACGCCGTGCGGCGGCTGCCGACAGAAGCTCCGCGAGTTCTCCGTGCCCGAAGAGCTTGTCATCATCGCCGGCGATCCTGGCGGCATCCGCCAACGCTGGACCCTGGCCGAACTGCTGCCCCACAGCTTCGGGCCTTCCCATCTGAATTTCTGAGGTTCCCATGATCGACAACCAAAAGCTCGACCCCGCGATCACCGCGAGCGTCGAGAAGCTGCAATCCCTGTTCGGCAACGCTCCTGCAGTCGCCGTCGTGCTCGGCTCCGGCTGGGCCGGCGCCGTCAGCCATGTGCAGGACGCCAAGAGCCTGCCCTACACCGAACTGCCGGCCTTCCCGCAGCCCAAGGTCGAGGGCCATGTCAACGAGATCGTCGTCGGCAGCATCGGCCAGCAGCGCGTCATCTTCCTGCGCGGCCGCGCCCACACCTACGAGAGCGGCGACTGCACCGGCATGGCCGGCGCGCTGCGCACGCTCAAGCGCTGGGGCGTCAAGCTGGTGGTGCAGACCAACGCCTCGGGTTCCCTGCGTGGCCACATGCCGCCAGGCAGCCTGATGCTGATCGCCGACCACATCAACGCGCCGCAGCGCAGCCCGCTGGTGGGCGAGCAGGGCAGCCAGCGCTTCGTCGACATGGTCAACGCCTACGACGGCGAACTGCGCAAGCACGCGCTGGCGTTGGCCAAGCGCGAGAACCTGATGCTGGGCGAGGGCACCTATTGCTGGGCCCTGGGCCCACAGTTCGAGACCGCCGCCGAGATCCGCATGTTCGCCGCCTGGGGCGCTGATGCCGTGGGCATGAGCACTGTGCCCGAGACCATCCTGGCTCGCCACGCCGGGCTCAAGGTCATGGGCATCGCGCTGATGACGAACATGGCCGCCGGCCTGTCCGCCGAGGCGCTCACGCATGACCTGACGCTGAAGCAGGCCCAGATGTCGGGCGAGCGTGCCGCCAGCTTTCTGGCTGCGCTGATCGCCAGCTTCAAGGACGTGACGCTGTGACCACCGACATCAAGGCAGCGGCCCGCACGGCGCTGGCTTGCCTGGACCTCACCAGCCTGAACGACGCTGACACGGCGGCCGAAGTCGAGGCCCTGTGCAAGCGTGCGCAGACGGCTCACGGCCCGGTCGCCGCCGTCTGCGTCTGGCCGCGCTTTGTCGCCCAGGCCCGGGCCGTGCTGCCGGTGGCCATCAAGGTCGCGGCAGTGGCGAACTTCCCCGACGGCTCGCTGGACGTGCAGCGCGCCCTCGCCGATGTGGCCGAGATCGCGCAGGCCGGTGGCGACGAGGTCGACGTGGTGCTGCCTTACCGCGCCTTGATCGCCGGCCAGGCCACCGAGGTCGCCGAGTTCCTGTCCGAAGTCCGCTTCGCCAGCCGCCCGCTGACGCTGAAGGTCATCATCGAATCCGGTGAGCTGGCCACACCCGAGCGCATCGCCCAGGCCACGCGCCTGGCCCTCGCGGCCGGCGCCGATTTCATCAAGACCAGCACCGGCAAGACCAAGGTCGGTGCCACGCCTGAAGCCGCGGCCACGATGCTCAAGGAGATCAAGACCAGCGGCCTGTCTGCCGCCGGCTTCAAGGCCTCGGGCGGTGTGCGCTCGGTGGCCGACGCTGCCTGCTATATCGCCCAGGCGGAAGCCGCCCTTGGCGCCGCGGCGCTGAACCCGCAGCGCCTGCGCTTTGGCGCCAGCGGCCTGCTCACCGACATTGAATCCGTTCTCTCCGGCGCCGACTCGGTCGCAACGACCTCGGCCTACTGAATCATGCTTGCTCAAGAAATCATCCGCGCCAAGCGCGACGGCCAGGCGCTCGACGAAGCACAGATCAACCACTTCGTCCGCGGCCTCGTCGACAACTCCTGGAGCGAAGGCCAGGTGGCCGCCCTTGGCATGGCCGTGTTCCTCAAGGGCATGGGCCGCGACGAAGCGGTGCTGCTGACCCGCGCGATGATGAATTCCGGCCGCGTCATGCGCTGGCCCAGCATGCCCGGCCCGGTGCTGGACAAGCACAGCAGCGGCGGCGTAGGCGACAAGGTCAGCCTGATGCTGGCGCCCATGGTGGCGGCATGCGGCGGCTATGTGCCCATGATTGCTGGCCGCGGCTTGGGCCACACCGGCGGCACGGTCGACAAGCTCGAGGCCATCCCGGGCTACACGACGACGCCCGACCCGATCAAGTTCGACCAGATCGTGCGCAGCCTGGGCTGCGCCATCATCGGCCAGACCGCCGACCTGGCGCCCGCCGACAAGCGCTTCTACGCGACGCGCGACGTGACGGCCACGGTCGAGAGCGTGCCGCTGATCACCGCCTCCATCCTATCGAAGAAGCTGGCCGCCGGCCTCGAGGGCCTGGCCATGGACATCAAGTGCGGCAACGGCGCCTTCGCGTCCACGCCCGAGTTCGCCAAGGAGCTGGCCGAGAGCATCGTCGCGGTGGCCGGTGGTGCCGGCCTGCGCACGCGTGCGCTGATCACCGACATGAACCAGATCCTGGGCACCGATGTCGGCAACTCGCTGGAAGTCATCGAGACCATCCGCTACCTGAAGGGCGACGTCCGCGAAGCGCGCCTGCACGAGGTCACGCTGGCCCTGTGCGCCGAGATGCTGGTGCTGGGCAAGCTGGCGCCGGACACGGCGGCGGCCCGCGTGAAGCTGCAGGCCGCGCTGGACTCCGGCGCTGCTGCCGAGAAGTTCGCCCAGATGGTCGTGGCCCTGGGCGGCCCGGCCGACCTGATGGAGCGTCCCGAGGCTTATCTGACCGCCGCACCCGTCGTGAAGCCTGTGGCCGCGCCGCGCGCCGGCGTCATCACCACCATGTCGACGCGCGACCTCGGCGTGGCCATCGTCGAACTGGGCGGCGGCCGCCGCAAGGCCGGCGACGCCATCGACATGCGTGTCGGCTTCTCCGCGGTCCGGCCCATCGGCGCGCGTGTCGCCGCCGGCCAGCCGATGGCGCTGATCCACGCCGCCGACGAAGCCGCGGCCGACCGCGCCATCGCGTCCTATCTGGCCGCCTGCACGCTGGGCGATGCCGATGTGGCGGCAACGCCCATGGTCATGGCCGAGGTGGGTTGATGAGCGAAGAGCAAGGCCAGCCCAAGCATCGCGCGATCAAGAGCTTCGTCACCCGCCCGGGCCGCATGGGCACGGGTCAGATCAAGGCGCTGGCCGAGCTGGGTCCGAAGTTCGTCCTGCCCTACAAGCCCGAGCGGATCGATACCGAAGCCGTTTTCGGCCGCCAGGCGCCGCTGGTGCTGGAGATCGGCTTCGGCATGGGCGCGGCGACGGCGGAAATCGCCCAGACCCTGCCCGACCACGACTTCATCGGCTGCGAGGTCCACGAGCCCGGCGTGGGTGCGCTGCTCAAGCTCATCGGCGAGAAGCAGATCGCCAATATCCGCATCGTCCAGCACGATGCGGTGGAAGTGCTGCGCGACATGGTCGGCCCCGACCTGCTGGCCGGCGTGCACATCTTCTTCCCTGACCCCTGGCACAAGAAGCGCCACAACAAGCGCCGCCTGATCCAGCCCGGCTTCGTCGCCCAGCTGGTGCAGCACATCAAGCCCGGCGGTTATCTGCACTGCGCGACCGACTGGCAGCCCTATGCCGAGCAGATGCTGGAGGTGCTTTCGGCCGAACCGACGCTGGAAAACACGGCAGCCGGCTATGCTGACAAGCCTGCCTACCGGCCATTGACCAAGTTCGAGGCCCGAGGCTTGAAGCTGGGCCATGGCGTCTGGGACCTGGTGTTCCGCCGCAAGGCCTGACCCGTATCTCCGCTCACTTTCGCTTCTTTCCACCGATGCCTGCTCTGATTCGCTCGTTCGCCACTGCCGCACTGATCGCTGCCGGAGGCGCCGCCCAGGCGGCCGGCTACCAGATTCCGGAGAACATCGGCTACAAGGATGTGACCATCATCCAGAGCAATGTCGTCGAGGAATGCAAGGAGCTGGGTCGCCAGCTGTCGGCCTCGCTGGCTGCGGAGCTGAGCAAGACGGGCGTCGAAGTCCAGCGCGTGGCCACGCTGGATGCCGCGGCTGGTCCGGTCGTCGACATCAAGATCAGCAACCTGGTCAGTGCCGGCAATGCCTTCATCGGCCATCGCAAGTCCGCCAGCGTCTGGGTCGAACTGCGCCAGGGCAGCGAGGTGCTGGCCTCCAAGGGCTTCACGCGCGACACCATGGGCGGTGCCTTCGCCGGCTTCAAGGGCTCCTGCACGGTGCTGGAACGCGCCGTGCTGGTGCTGGGCAAGGATGTGGCCCAGTGGACGCAGACCATCCCGCTGCGGGGTGCTGCGGGCGGTGCGCCCTGACCCGACGATGAGCGCCATGCCGGACCAGCCCTCCAGCCCTTTGCATGGCAAGCATGTGCTGCTGGCGATGACCGGCGGCATTGCCGGCTACAAGATTGCCGAGCTGACGCGCCTGTTCGTGAAGGTCGGCGCGACGGTCCAGGTCATGATGACCGAGGGCGCTGAAGCCTTCATCACTGCCGTCACCATGCAGGCCCTGTCAGGCCGGCCGGTCTACACCAGCCAGTGGGATGCGCGGCCCGACAACAACATGGCCCACATCAACCTCAGCCGCGCGGCCGATGTGATGCTGGTGGCCCCGGCCAGTGCCGATGCCATCGCGGCCCTGGCCCAGGGCAGGGCGGACGACCTCGTCAGCCTGACTGCACTGGCCCGCCGCATCCATGAATGCCCGCTGCTGGTCGTGCCGGCGATGAACCGCGAGATGTGGGCCCACCCGGCCACGCAACGCAACGTCATGCAGATCAAGGCCGACGGCGCGACCGTCATCGGCCCGGCCAATGGCGACCAGGCCTGCGGCGAGATCGGCGACGGTCGCATGCTGGAGGCCCAGGAGATCTTCGACGACGTCGAGGCCTTCCTCGCGCCCAAGACCTTGGTCGGCAAGAAGCTGCTGGTCACGGCAGGTCCGACCTTCGAGCCCATCGATCCGGTGCGCGGCATCACCAACCACAGCAGCGGCAAGATGGGTTTCGCCATTGCGCGTGCAGCCGCCGAGGCCGGTGCTGAAGTGACGCTGGTGGCCGGCCCCGTGCATCTGGCCACGCCTCGCGGCGTGCAGCGCATCAATGTGCAGTCGGCGCAGCAGATGTTTGATGCCGTACTGCCGCTGGCGGCGCACCAGCATGCCTTCGTTGCGACGGCTGCCGTCGCTGATTGGCGGCCGGCGCAGACGCATGAGCACAAGATGAAGAAGGCCGAGGGCGGTGCCACGGCGCCGACGATTGCGATGGCCGAGAACCCTGACATCCTGGCCGCCGTGGCCAAGCTGCCCAGGCCGCCTTACTGCGTTGGCTTTGCCGCCGAGAGCGAGAAGTTGGCCGAGCACGCCGACGCCAAGCGACGCCGCAAGGGCATCCCCCTCATCGTCGCCAATCTGGGCCCGGCCACCTTCGGCCGCGACGACAACGCGCTGCTGCTCATCGACGAGCAGGGCCAGCGCGAATTGCCCCGAGCAGACAAGCTCAGCCTCGCACGCGAGCTGATCGCGGAACTTTCCAAAAGACTTTCCTGATGCACACCATTGATTTGCAAGTGCTCGACGCCCGCATGGCCGAGCAGATCCCCGCGTATGCCACGCCCGGCAGCGCCGGCCTGGACCTGCGCGCCTGCCTGGACGCCGCCATCACATTGGCCCCGGGCCAGACGACGCTGATCCCCACCGGCCTGGCCATCCACATCGCCGATCCAGGCCTGGCCGCCATCATCCTGCCGCGCTCGGGCCTGGGCCACAAGCACGGCATCGTGTTGGGCAATCTCGTGGGTCTCATCGACAGCGACTACCAGGGCCAGTTGATGGTCAGCTGCTGGAACCGCGGCCAGACTGAATTCGTCATCCAGCCTTTCGAGCGCATCGCCCAGCTCGTCATCGTGCCGGTCGTGCAGGCACAGTTCCGCCGCGTGGACAGCTTCGATGCATCGGACCGCGGTGCCGGCGGTTTCGGCTCCACCGGCAAGGCATGAAGCAAAAAGGGCGCCTCGGCGCCCTTTGTCTTGATGGCTCAGTGAATCTGCTCGTCCGGCGGCGCGCCGGTCTGCACCATGAAGATGGGCTCGCCGACCGAGCCGGCCTGGACTTCTTCCTCGGTGGCCGTGCGCACATCCAGCAGCGTCAGGTGCATGCGCAGACCGATGCCGGCCAGCGGATGGTTGCCATCCAGCACGACGTGTTCCGGGTAGACCTCGGTGACCGTGTAGACCGCGTCCTCCGGCATGCCTTCGGTGGCGGCGCCTTCGGGCATGCCCTCGAACTGCATGCCCGGCTCCACGTCCGACGGGAACAGGTTGCGGGCCTCGAAGCAGACCAGGTTGGAGTCGTAGTCGCCGAAGGCCTCCTCGGGCTGCAGTGCGAGATCGGTCTCGAAGCCGGCCTCCTGGCCCTCCAGAGCGGTCTCGACCTTGGCGAACAGATCCTCGCCTCCGAGCAGGAATTCCATGGGCTCGGTCAGCTCGTCGATGAGCTGGCCTTGGGCATCTTCGAGTCTCCAACGCAGGGAGACGACACAGGGACGGGTCACTTGCATGGCGGCAATTTTCCCACAGCGCTCTCGGCACAATGGCTGCATGCAGATTGCACTCCCCACCCCCATGCTGGCCGGCCTCAGCCCGGCGCAGTTCATGCGCAAGCACTGGCAGAAAAAGCCGCTGCTGGTGCGCCAGGCCTTTGCCGATGCCCAGCCGCCAGCCTCGCTGAAAGAACTCGCCGCGCTGGCTGCGCGCGACGACGTCGAATCGCGCCTCGTGACGGCCTTCGATGGTGAATGGAAGCTCAAGCAGGGGCCCATCGCCCGCCTGCCGCCCATGAGCAAGCCGGGCTGGACGCTGCTGGTGCAGGGCCTGGACCAGCATCTCGCCGAGGCCCGCGCCTTGCTGGACCTGTTCCGCTTCGTGCCCGATGCGCGCCTGGACGACCTGATGCTGTCGGTTGCCAGCGATGGCGGGGGCGTTGGCCCGCATTTCGATTCCTACGACGTCTTCCTGATCCAGCTCGCCGGCAAGCGTCGCTGGCGCATCGGCGCCCAGCGTGACGCTGAGCTGCGTGACGACGTGCCGCTGAAGATCATTGCCAACTTCATGCCCGAAGAGGAATTCGTGCTGGAGCCGGGCGACATGCTCTATCTGCCGCCGGGCTGGGCGCATGACGGCGTTGCCGTCGGCCCGGGCTGCATCACCGGCTCGGTGGGTTTCCGGGCCTCCAGCGTCGAAGGCATGGCGGCGGAGCTGCTGCCGCGTCTGCTGGACGATGTCGATACGGCCAGCCGGCTTTATGCCGACCCGCGCCAGGAAGCAAGCGCCGAGCCGGCCCGCGTGCCGGCCACCCTTCTGGATTTCGCCCGCCGCGCCGTCGAGGCTGCCGTGCAACGTCCCCAGGCCCTGGAGCGGGCCCTGGGCGAGGCGCTGACCGAGCCCAAGGCCACCGTCTGGTTCGAACCCGGCGAGCCCCTGCCCGAGGGCCAGGGCGCCGTGCTGGACCGGCGCAGCCGCATGCTCTACGACGCTGCCCATGTCTTCCTGAACGGCGAGAGCTTTCGCGCAGGCGGCCGTGATGCGGCCTTGATGCGCAGCCTGGCCGACAACCGCGTGCTCAGTGCGGGCGAAGTGGCGCGACTGTCGCCCGACGCGCGAGAGTTGCTGGACCAGTGGACCGAGGACGGCTGGGTTCAGCCGCAGACGCCATGAACGCACAACAGTTTGAAGGCCGCGCAGATTTCATGCGTCTGACATCTGAAGCGCTGGCCTGGGCCAGCGAGCAGGGCTGTCGGGAAGTGCACGCCTGGGATGCCAGCTTTGTCGACTGGCCGCTCTCCGAGGCCCTCGTGCTGGAGTCGCTGACGCGTTGGGCCCGCAATGGCCGTCAGTTGCATTTGCTGGCCCTGCAATACGACGACATCGTGCGCCGCCATCCGCGTTTTGTGCGTTGGCGCCGCGACTTCGCCCATTGCGTGAACGCCCGGGCCGTCGATCCCGAATTCAGGCTGGAAGCCGCGCCGGAGAGCTTGCTGCTGGCTGTCGGGCCGGAGTCAACGGTCAGCCTGCGGCTGTTTGACCGTCATCTATGGCGTGGCGAGGTCAGCCTGGAGGCCGCCCAACGTCAGCGCAGCCTGGAATGGTTTGATGCCCTGGCACAACGTTCGAGCGATTCATTTGCGCCCACGACTTTGGGGTTGTGAGCGACAGCGACGTGCAAACCCCTATAATCGCTGGCTAGGCGAGGGAAGCGCTCGAGGTTTTCCGCGTCTTGTTCTGTCGGGGTCGGCAGTCAGTGTGAAAAAAGCACTGGCGCACGACCCCAAAATTATGGTGTGCACCGTCGTTTAAACGTTTGAGGACAAGTAATGAATAAGTCGATCCTGTTGGCTTCCCTGCTGGCTGCCGTTGCTCTGACCGCCTGCAGCAAGAAGGAAGAACCCAAGGTTGAGGCCCCGGCCCCCGTCGTCGCTCCGGCCCCCGCCGCCTCGGAAGCCGCTTCGGCTGTCGCCGACGCTGCCTCGGCTGCTGCCAGCGCTGTCGTCGACGCTGCCGCGTCCGCCGCTTCGAAGTAATCACTTCGTCCCCACGGAAAGAGCCGCCGCTGCGTGAGCAGCGACGGCTTTTTTCTTTTTTGCGACGTTTTGACGTCAATTGCCGGCGCGATTACAAAACTTTGCGCGCGGTATCCGGGTCGCGCTTCAGCTCAGCGCCACCCAGTCCAGACCCAGACTCGGATGGGCGATGCGAATATCTGATTCGCTGCCGCCGAGAACTTCAACCAGAGCGAGACGCGCCAGTTCGGGCGTGTTGTTGTGCTCGCTGAGGTGGGCCGCGGCGATGGTCTTCAGGCCCGCATGCAGACAGCGCGACAGCAGGTCGGCTGCGGCGGCATTCGACAGATGTCCATGGCTGCCCAGGATGCGTTTCTTCAGCGCCGGGTGGTACGGTCCCGTGCGCAGCAGGCCCTCATCGTGGTTGCATTCCAGCAGCAGCGCCTGACATCCCTCGAGGGCCTGTGAGACGCTGGCGGGTGCGCAGCCCAGATCGGTGACGATGCCCAGACGCCGGGCGCCATCGTCCAGCACCAGTTGCAGCGGTTCGTTGGCGTCGTGAGGCACCGCGAAGGGCTTGAGAGCCATGTCGCCCAAGTCCATGGTGTCGCCGTCCTTGGCGATGCGCAGCAGGGACGGGTCGAAGTCGGCATTGCCGATCGCCCGCCAGGTGCCGCGGCTCATGATCAGCGGCCGGCGATATTTGCCGGCAAAGGCCAGCGCGCAGCCGATATGGTCGCCGTGCTCATGGGTGATGAAAACGGCGTCGACATCCTCGGGTGCGGCACCGGCTCGCGCCAGGCGCCTGATGAGTTCGCGGACGCTGAAGCCGGCATCGACGAGCAGCCTTGTGCTCGTGATGCCCTGGCTGGCCTCGATCAACGTCGAGTTGCCGCCGCTGCCGCTGCCGAGGCTGCAAAAGCGCATCACGGCAGCGACTTCCGTGTGAGGGCGATTACTTCAGGTCGTCCATCAGCAGCGACAGGATGCGCTTGGCGTTGTCGTCTGCAATGGCCTGGCCGCGCTCGTCCATGATGCGCACGGTGCTCTTGACGCCGTCGGCTTTGACTGAAACGCGATAGCGCACCGGCGTCGAAGCCTTGGCGCCGAACAGGCGCTGGAAGAAGTTGGGCTCGTCCTGGCCGGCCTTCTCGGGGTCGGCATAGCGCAGGTAGAACAGGCCGGCGGCGCGGTCGCGGTCTTCGATGGTGAAGCCATGGCGGTCCAGCGACAGGCCGACGCGGCGCCAGGCGCGGTCGAAGCCGTCGTTGACGCTGAGGCTGTCGGGCACTTCGGACAGCGGGCGACGGGTGATCGCCTGGGCGTCGCCGCCTACCTTCATCGAGCTGGCCGTGGTGGGGGCCGCGGGCTTGCCGGCATCGGCGACGACGGCCTTGGCATCGTCTTCCTTGCCGCCGAGCTTCAGCATCAGGCGCGACAGCATCTCGGCTTCGAGATAGGGGTCGGCCGGGCGGTTCTGCCAGGCGGTGGAGTCACGGCCCTGGGAGGTGTAGACCTCCTGCATGCCACGGTGGCTGATGAAGATGTCGGTACCGGTGGCGCCCCGCTCGACGCGGGTGCGGTACATGTCACGCTCGCCGGTGGAGTACAGGCCGTCGAAGACCTTGCCGATGGTGGAGCGGATGAAGTCCTGCGGCAGCTTGGCGCGGTTCTCGCCCCAGTTGGTCTCCATCGTGCCGATCTCGGGCTGCTCCTTGACGACGTCCAGGCCGCGCTCCTGCCAGAAGGTGCGGATCTGCGGCCAGAGCTGCTCGGGCGTGGCCGAGGTGTGCAGCCAGCGGTCGGTGCCGCTGCGCTCCAGGCGCACATCGCCCGCGGCATTGCTGGCCACGCTGCCGGCCACCAGGGACTGGGCATTGGTCGAGTTGGCCGGCTTGGTGGCCGACAGGGCCGAAGCAGTGATGGAGCCGCCCTGCACCTGGGCGCGGTTGTCCTTGGCGAGCTGGGTCAGGTCGGGCGGAACGTCCAGGCCTTGGGTCTGGCGCGAGGCAGCCTTGTAGTCGACCTTGTCGGACGAGAACATGCTGTCGATGGTGCTGCAGCCGGCGAGCGACAGGACAAAGGCCGTGCAGGCCAGACGGGTCGCCGTGGGGCGGAGCGAGGAAACAGACATCACGCTGGAAATCTCCGGGGAACTAGAACGCCGGACCGAGCCGGCGCAGCCGCGCATTAGACCAGAGGCTCAGAGCAGTCCGGCCTCGACCATGGCCTGACCGACGCTGGCCTGGCCGGCGCTGGTGAGCGGCGTGATCGGCAGGCGCAGCGCGCCACCGCAGCGGCCCAGGCGCGACAGGGCCCACTTGGCCGGGCCGGGGCTGGGTTCGCAGAACAGCTGCTTGTGCAGGCCAAGCAGCTTGAAATGGAGCTTGCGGGCCTCGGCGGCGTTGCCTTCGATGGCCAGGCGGCAGAGCTCGGCCATCTCGCGAGGGGCGACGTTGGCGGTCACGCTGACGTTGCCGTGGCCGCCCAGCAGCATCAGGGCCACGGCTGTGCCGTCGTCGCCCGAGTAGACGCGAAAGCCCTGGGGCGCGTGCTTGATCAGGAAGGCGGCGCGCTCGATGTTGCCGGTGGCTTCCTTGATGCCGAACACGCCCGGCAGGGCGGCGCAGCGCAGCGTCGTCTCGGGCGCCATATCGGCGACGGTGCGGCCGGGCACGTTGTAGAGCATCATGGGGATGTCCACGGCTTCAGCGATCGCCTTGAAGTGCTGGTAGATGCCTTCCTGCGAGGGCTTGTTGTAGTAGGGCACCACCGACAGGGTGCAGTCCGCGCCGACTTCCTTGGCATAGCGGCTCAGCTCGATGGCCTCGGCGGTGGAATTGGCGCCGGTGCCGGCCAGGATGGGGATGCGGCCCTTGGCATGCTCGACCGCGACGCGAATGATTTCGCGGTTCTCTTCCATGCTGACGGTGGGCGACTCGCCCGTGGTGCCGACGACGCCGACGCAGGCGGTGCCGGACTCGACATGCCAGTCGATCAGGCGGCGCAGGGCGGGGTAGTCGATGCTGCCGTCTTCGTTCATCGGGGTGACGAGGGCGACGATGCTGCCGAGAATGGGCTTCATGGTGGGAATGTCTTGAAGATTCTGTTGATTTTAGGCCGCCGGAGTCACAACTTGCCCGGCCGAACGGCCGCAACGCGCTGGACAAAGCGCGGGTTGACGCCGTCCTCGAACAGGTCTTCGTAAGCCACGATGCGCCAGTCGCCGCAGACGCGCAGCAGCTCGCCGCGCTGCAGCAGGAAATCGGGTCGCGACGGCCGGCCGATGGTCTGCTGGCCATCGGCAAAGGTTTCCCAGATCAGCCAGCCGCCCGGCTTGACGGCAGCGCGGATGTCGTCGAACAGCGGGCGCCATAGGTAGTTGCAGACGACCACCAGGTCGAACTGCTGCTGACCCAGCGGCCAGGGGGCGTTCTCGATATCGGCATCGATGATCTTTGCAAGGCTTTGCAGAGGCGCCGTGGCGGCGGTGTCACGGTCCACGCCCGTCACCCGCCAGCCGGCCTCCACCAGCCAGCGCAGATTGCGCCCCGAGCCGCAGGCCACGTCCAGGGCCGCGCCGGGCGGCGTCGGCGCGAAGCGCTGCAGCCAGGCGGAAGACGTGACCGTCATCCGAAGCAGGCCCAGATCTGCTCGCTGAGCTGCACCATGACGGCCGGATGGCGGTAGGCCAGCACCGTCAACGCCAGCACGGCGACGGCCAGCGTCGACCAGAGCCAGCGGCCCGGCTTTCTCATGCGGCCCGCGCCCTCAGGATGGGCGCCTCTCGCACCGGCAGATTGGCCAGCATGGCCATGACGCCCAGCGCGATGGCCAAGTACCAGACCACGTCGTAGCTGCCGGTGGCGTCGTAGAGCTTGCCGCCCAGCCAGACGCCCAGGAAGCTGCCGATCTGGTGGCTGAAGAAGACGAAGCCGCCCAGCATGGACAGGTGCTGGGCGCCGAAGATCTGCGCCACGACGGCATTGGTCGGCGGCACCGTGGACAGCCACAGGAAGCCGATGACGGCCGCGAAGATGTAGACGCTGATCGGTGTCAGCGGCACCGAGATGAAGATGACGATGGCCACGGCGCGCAGGCCGTAGATGGCCGACAGCAGATAGCGCTTGGGAAAGCGCTGGCCCAGCACGCCCACGGCATAGGTGCCGAAGATGTTGAACAGGCCGATCAGCATCAGGGCGCCAGTGGACACGCCGATACCCAGACCGTGGTCCTTCAGATAGCTGGGCAGGTGCACGCCGATGAAGACGACCTGGAAGCCGCAGACGAAATAGCCCAGCATCAAGAGCTGGAAGCTGCGATAGCCGAAGGCCTCCTTCAGGGCCTGGCCGATGCTCTGATGGCCGACGCCCGCGCTGCTGGCCTGGCGCTCGCGGATGCCCAGGGCCAGGGGCACGATGAGCAGGGCGGCGCCGGCCAACAGGTAGAGGGCGCTCTGCCATCCGATGTGGCTGATCAGCCAGCTCTCGACCGGGATCATGACGAATTGGCCGAAGGAGCCCGCCGCCGCGGCGACGCCGAACGCCCAGGAGCGCTTCTCGGCCGACACGGTGCGGCCCAGCACGCCGTAGATGACGGCATAGGTCGATCCCGACTGGGCGATGCCGATCAGCACGCCGGCGCCCAGCGTGAAGCTCAGGGGATGGCTGGTCACGGCCATCAGCGTCAGGCCCAGGGCATACATCAGCCCGCCCACGACCAGCACCTTCCAGGCGCCGAAGCGGTCGGCGAGCATGCCGGCGATGGGGCCGGCGGCACCCCAGGCCAGGTTCTGCACGGCCAGGGCAAAGGAGAAGGTTTCGCGCGTCCAGCCGCGCTCCGTGATGATGGGCTGCAGCCAGAAGCCGAAGCCGTGGCGGATGCCCATCGACAGCGTGACGATCATGGCGCCGCAGAGCAGCACCTGCTGGACGGACAGTCCCGTGGAGGCAGGGCGGGGGGTGTTCATGCGGCGACTGTAATCAGCGCCGCTTGGCCTTGCTCGCCGGCTTGGCTTTGGCGCTGCCGGCCTTCTTCTTGGTGGCCGCCTTCTTGGGGGGGTCGGCGGTGGACGCTTCCGCCTGGGAGCTGGACGCCGCCACGTCGGCCAGCCGGGTCAGCAGCCGCCCCTGCTTGACGCGCAGCATGGGCATGTCCACGGTCGCCAGATCGGTCAGCGGGTCGTCGCCCAGCAGCAGGAAGCTGGCTTCGCAGCCGGGCTCGAAGCAGCCGATCCTGCGCTTGGGGAAGAGGGCGCGCGGTGTGTCCTGGGTGGCCAGGCGCAGCAGGGTGGCGCGGTCCAGGCCGAGATCGTCCAGCGCATGCAGCTCGGCGCGAGCCGTGCCGATGAAGACGTCAGAGCCGACCAGCAGCTGCACACCCGCTGCCTGCAGCCGGGCCAGATTGGCGCGCTGCACCTCGCGCAGGGCGGCCAGCGGGGCGGCCTCAAGCTTGAATAGGGTGGTGGCGGCTGTCGTCGTGATGACGGCGGTGTGCTGGCGGGCGGCTTGGCGGGCAGCGGCCTCGGCGATGGCGAAGACCTCGGGCGCTTCGTCCAGGGTGTTGGCATAGCCGGGCAGGTGAGCGATGACGTCGACGCCGGCGGCCAGGGCCGCGTCGAAATCGGCCGCGGTCTCGACATGGGCGACCACGCGCCGGCCCTCGGCGTGGGCCAGCCGCGTCAACTCGCTGGCCGTGTCGGGGCGCAGGCCGAGGTGGCCGAACATGGCCGGCTGCTGGCGCAGCTCGGGCCTTTCGCTGTGCGCCAGCACGATGCGCAGCCAGCTGCCGCCGCGCGCCTTGATGGCCGGCCATTGCGACAGGGCCTGCTCGGGGCTGTCGATCAGCACGATCTGGTTCTGCGCCGCCGCGGCTTCGGCGCTGGGCTGGGGCAGCACGGCGGCCAGCGGATAGCCGTCGGGCGAGGTGATGCAGGCGGTGACGAAGCTGAGATCCGGCGCAGCCGGCGTGGAGGCCAGGGGCTTGACCTCGGCGACGCCGGCCGGGTCGCCGCACAGCATGGCGGCATAGAACACACCCTGGTCGACGTACTGGTCGGCGTATTGACCCCAACCCCAGGCCGTCTGCAGGTTGTGGTTGTGGGCCTCGGCCAGCGGTGGGATCAGGGTCTGCTGGCCGCGCAGGTCCATCTTGCGGTTGACCTTGGCCGGCTTCTTGGCGACGAAGACGCCGTTCTCGACGTACAGGTTGCCCTTCTGGATCTGGCGGCCGTCGAACCAGCGGGCGTTCTTCAGCTCCCAGGACAGCGGGGAGCTGGCCTGGTAGGGCTGCTGCGGAGGGGATGTTGTCTGGGCCTGTGAAAAAATACAGGTCATCAGCAAGCAAGCGATCAGGAATCTCAAGCGGCAGGACTCGGGTTTCGAGGGCCGCGAATCCTACTTCTTAGAATCCCGCCCCTATGTCGAGCCGTCCCCCCGTCACTCCCGCCGCCAAATCTGCTGAATATGGCGAAGCCTCCATCCGCGTTCTGAAGGGTCTGGAGCCCGTCAAGCAGCGGCCGGGCATGTACACCCGCACCGACAACCCGCTGCACTGCATCCAGGAAGTCATCGACAACGCCGCTGACGAGGCCCTGGCCGGTTTCGGCAAGCGCATCGACCTGACCCTGCACGTCGATGGCTCCGTCTCCGTGGCCGACGACGGCCGCGGCATTCCCTTCGGCCTGCACCCGGAAGAAGGTGTGCCCGTCGTCGAGATCGTCTTCACCCGCCTGCATGCCGGCGGCAAGTTCGACAAGGGCTCGGGCGGCGCCTACAGCTTCTCGGGCGGCCTGCATGGCGTCGGCGTGTCCGTCACCAACGCCCTGGCCAAGCGCCTGGAAGTGGCCGTCTGGCGCGACAAGCAGGTGGCCGGCATCGCCTTCGAGCATGGCGACGTCGTCCAGCAGGTCGTCACCCGCCCGGCCGCCAGCGGCGACCGCAAGCAGGGCACGACGGTGCGCGTCTGGCCCGAGGCCAAGTATTTCGAGAGCGCCGAGCTGCCCCGGCATGAGTTGGTGCACCTGCTGCGCTCCAAAGCCGTGCTGATGCCCGGCGTCATCGTCACGTTGAAAATCGAGAAGACGGGCGAGGTCACGACTTGGCAGTACAAGGCCGGCCTGCGCGACTACCTGGCCCAGGCGCTGACGGCCGATCCCATCGTGCCGTCCTTCGAGGGCGAGGGCTTTGCCACCGCCGGCGAGAGCGAGAACTTTGCGGAAGGCGAGGGCGCCTCCTGGTGCGTCGCCTTCACGGAGGACGGCGCGCCGCTGCGCGAGAGCTATGTGAACCTGATCCCGACGGTGGCGGGCGGCACCCACGAATCCGGCCTCAAGGACGGCCTGTTCGGCGCGGTCAAGGGCTTCATCGAGATGCATTCCCTGCTGCCCAAGGGCGTCAAGCTGATGCCCGACGACGTGTTCTCGCGCGCCAGCTTCGTGCTGAGCGCCAAGGTGCTTGACCCGCAATTCCAGGGCCAGACGAAGGAGCGGCTGAACTCCCGCGATGCGCTGCGCCTGGTGTCGGCCTATGTGAAGCCGGCCTTCGAGCTGTGGCTCAACCACCATGTGGAGCACGGCAAGAGACTGGCCGAGCTGGTCATCAAGCAGGCCCAGACCCGCCAGCGCGCCGGCCAGAAGGTCGAGAAGCGCAAGGGCTCGGGCGTGGCCGTGCTGCCCGGCAAGCTGACCGACTGCGAAAGCCGTGACCTGTCGCTGAACGAGGTCTTCCTCGTCGAGGGCGACTCGGCCGGCGGCAGCGCCAAGATGGGCCGCGACAAGGAGACGCAGGCCATCCTGCCGCTGCGCGGCAAGGTGCTGAACGCCTGGGAGGTCGAGCGCGACCTGCTGTTCAAGAACAACGAGATCCACGACATCTCGGTGGCCCTGGGCGTGGACCCGCATGGGCCCAACGACACGCCGGACCTGTCCGGCCTGCGCTACGGCAAGGTCTGCATCCTGTCGGACGCCGACGTCGACGGCTCCCACATCCAGGTGCTGCTGCTGACGCTCTTCTTCCGCCACTTCCCCAAGCTGGTCGAGACAGGCCATGTCTATGTGGCCCGTCCGCCGCTGTACCGCGTCGATGCGCCGGCCCGCGGCAAGAAGCCAGCCGCCAAACTCTATGCGCTGGACGAGGGCGAACTGACCGCCACGCTGGACAAGCTGCGCAAGGAAGGCGCCCGCGAGGGTTCGTGGAGCATCAGCCGCTTCAAGGGCCTGGGCGAGATGAGCGCCGAGCAGCTCTGGGACACGACGCTGAACCCCGAGACGCGCCGCCTGTCGCGCGTCGAATACGGCCTGTTGGACTTCGCCGCCACGGTGGACGCCTTCAACAAGCTGATGGGCAAGGGCGAAGCCGCCTCGCGCCGCGAGCTGATGGAATTGCACGGCGACAGCATCGAGGTGGACGTCTGATGCAGACGGTCTACAACGCTGTGCACGCGGCCCATGCGGCGACGCATGAGTTCTTCCGTGGTCGTCTGGTGCCGGCGTTCGAGATCCCGGCGCGAGCCGACTACATCCTGCAGGCGGTGCAAAAAGCCGGGCTGGGCGACGTGTTGTCGCCCGTCGACCATGGCCGCGCGCCACTGGAGCGCGTGCATGCCAGGCGCTATCTGGACTTCATCCAGGGTGCCCATGCCGGGTGGCTGGCTTCGGGCGGGGAGGGTGACGCCTTCCCGGCGGTCTGGCCGGTGCGCTCGCTGCGCAGCGACGTCGAGCCGGCGAGCTTCGCGGCCCGCATGGGCCTGTATTCCATGGACAGCGGCACGCCGCTGACGTCCGGCAGCTGGGCTGCGGCCTATGCCGGCGCGCAAGCCAGCCTGACGGCGCTGGACCTGGTGCTGGCCGGCCAGCGCTCGGCCTATGTGCTGACCCGCCCGCCGGGTCACCATGCCGGCGCCGACTTCTTCGGCGGCTATTGCTTCATCAACAACGCCGCCGTCGCCGCCCAGGCAGCGCGCGATGCCGGCCTGAAGCGCGTCGCCATCCTGGACGTGGACTACCACCACGGCAACGGCACCCAGGCCATCTTCTACGACCGCGCCGACGTCTTCTATGCCAGCGTGCATGGCGACCCGCGCACCGAGTTCCCTTTCTTCCTCGGCCATGCCGACGAGACCGGGGTGGGCGAAGGTGTGGGATTCAATGCCAACTACCCGCTGCCGGTCGGTGTGGCCAACGAGAACTGGTTTGCGGCGCTGGAGCAGGCGCTCAGCAAGCTGAAGGCCTACCAGCCTGAGCTGCTCATCGTGTCCCTGGGCGTGGACACCTATGGCGGCGACCCCATCTCCCACTTCAAGCTGGACGAGCCCGAGTTCCGTCGCATGGGCGAGCGCCTGGCCGCCTTTGGCGCGCCGACGCTGTTCATCCAGGAAGGCGGCTATGCCACCGAGGCCATCGGCCGGAACGTCGTCGCCGTGCTGCAAGGCTTTGAGGGCGCATGAGCTTGAGACTGCGCCCCACCATGCTGTCCGACCTGGATTGGGTCGTCTCGCTGGAGCGCGACGGCGCCAACCTGCCTTTCATCACGCCCTGGGAGCGACCTCAGCACGAGGGGGCGATCCGCTTCCCCGATTCGCGGCATTTCATCCTTGAAGAGGGTGACCAGCTGGAGCGCATCGGCTTTGTCATCCTGCAGGGCTGCCGCAATCCCAACGGCTCGGTCGAATTGAAGCGCCTGGTACTGCAGCCCAAGGGACGCGGCCTGGGTCGTTCGGCTGTGCGCCAGCTCAAGGCCATGGCCTTCACGCAGTTGAAGGCGCATCGCTTCTGGCTGGACGTGAAGGGGCTGAACACACGCGCCTTCGAGCTGTATCGCAGCGAGGGCTTTGTCGAGGAAGGGCGGCTGCGCGAGAGCGTGCGCGTGACGACCGACGGCGCCGACGGCTATGACTCGCTGATCGTCATGTCCCTGCTCGATCGCGAATACCATGCCCGCGTCGCTCTCGGGCTGGAGGCTGCATGAAGCGCTTCGCCGGGTTGCTGTTCGCCTTCACCCTGCCGGCCCATGCGGACCTGTGGGGCTATGTCGACGCGGCCGGCATGGCCCATTTCGCGCCGCGCCAGCTCGACGCGCGCTACGCGCCGGTGCTGGGCAGCGTCGGCATGCAGAAGGTGCCGGGCAAGACCGACGCCGGCCTGGCTCTGCTGAGCTGGCTGGAGATCGCGCCCGAGGTGAAGGCCGTGCAGCCCTGGCTGCGCGAGGCTGCCGCCCAGCATGGCGTGGACGCCGACCTGCTGAAGGCCATCATCGCCGTCGAGTCCGGCTACCAGCGCAACGCCGTGTCGCCGCGCGGCGCCACCGGTCTGATGCAGATCACCCCCGAGACGGCCAGCCGCTATGCATCGCCGGCCGACGCGGCCCGGCTGATCGAGCCGCGCATCAACATCCACACCGGCGCCCGCATGCTGGCCGACCTGATGCGCCGCTTCGGTCGCATCGATGCGGCCCTGGCGGCCTGGAATGCCGGTGAGGGCGCCGTGCGCCGCGCCGGCAACCGTGTTCCCGATATCGACGAAACCCAGGCCCATGTGCAGCTCGTCCTCGAGCTGTACTGGGCTTTGCTGCAGCAGAGCCAACCGGCCCGCGCGCAGCACTTGACCTTGCATCCATGAGTTCCCAGACCACGATCGACTTCAACGGCCCCACCGACGGTGGTGGCGATGACAGCAACGCGCTGACGCTGGCGGCCTACGCCCAGCAGGCCTATCTCGAGTACGCGCTCAGCGTCGTCAAGGGTCGCGCGCTGCCCTCCTATGCCGACGGCCAGAAGCCGGTGCAGCGCCGCATCCTCTACGCGATGAAGCAGCTGGGCCTGGGCTGGAGCGGCAATTCCGGCGCCAAGCCGGTCAAGGGCGCCAAGGTCGTCGGCGACGTGCTGGGCGACTTCCACCCCCACGGCGACCAGTCCGTCTACGACGCCCTGGTGCGGATGGCCCAGGACTTCTCGCTGCGCTATCCCCTCATCGACGGCCACGGCAATTTCGGCAGCCGCGACGGCGACGGTGCGGCGGCGATGCGATACACGGAAGCGCGCCTCGCCCCCATCGCCCGCCTGTTGCTGGACGAGATCGACGAGGACACGGTCGACTTCCGGGCCAACTACGACGGCCGCCTGCAGGAGCCCGTCGAGCTGCCGGCCCGCCTGCCGTTCGCGCTGCTGAATGGCGCCAGCGGCATCGCCGTCGGCCTGGCCACCGAAATCCCCAGCCACAACCTGCGCGAGGTGGCGGCCGCGGCCGTCGCGTTGTTGAAGGACGACAAGCTGTCCGACGACGCCCTGTTTGAGCTGGTCCCCGGCCCCGACTTCCCCGGCGGCGGCCAGCTCATCAGCGCGCCGGAAGACATCCGCGCGGCCTACACCACCGGCCGCGGCAGCCTCAAGCTGCGCGCGCGCTGGAAGATCGAGGACCTGGCCCGCGGCCAGTGGCAGCTCGTCGTCACCGAATTGCCGCACGGCACCAGCGCGCAGAAGGTGTTGGAAGAGATCGAGGAGCTGTCCAACCCCAAGGTCAAGGCCGGCAAGAAGACGCTGACGGCCGAGCAGCTGCAGCTCAAGGCCAGCCTGCTGGCGGTGCTGGACGGCGTGCGCGACGAGTCCAGCAAGGACGCGGCCGTGCGCATCGTCTTCGAGCCCAAGAGCCGCACGGTGGAGCAGCAGGACCTCATCAACGCCCTGCTGGCCCACACCAGCCTGGAGAGCAGCGCCTCGGTCAACCTGACCATGATCGGCGCCGATGGCCGGCCGACGCAGAAGAGCCTGCGCGAAATCCTGACCGAGTGGGTGGGCTTCCGCCAGGCGACGGTGCGCCGCCGCACCGAGCACCGCCTGGCCCACGTCAACGACCGCATCCACGTGCTTGAAGGCCGGCAGCTGGTGCTGCTGAACATCGAGGAGGTCATCCGCATCATCCGCGAGTCGGACGAGCCCAAGCCGGCGCTGATCGAGCACTTCAAGCTCAGCGACCGCCAGGCCGAGGACATCCTCGAAATCCGCCTGCGCCAGCTGGCGCGCCTGGAAGCCATCAAGATCGAGCAGGAGCTGTCCAAGCTGCGCGACGAGCGCGCCAAGCTGGAAGACATCCTCGGCTCGCCCGCCGCGCTGCGCCGCACGGTCATCAAGGAGATCGAGGCCGACACCAAGCAATACGGCGACGACCGCCGCACGCTGATCCAGGCCGAAAAGCGCGTCATCGCCGAGGTCAGAATAGTCGACGAACCCGTCACCGTCATCGTCAGCCAGAAGGGCTGGGTGAGGGCGCTGAAGGGCCACGAGGTGGATGTCGCCGCCCAGACCTTCAAGGCCGGCGACGCGCTGTGGGGAGCCTTCCGCTGCCGCAGCGTCGACCCGCTCATCGTCGTCGGCAGCAATGGCCGGGTCTATTCCGTGCCGGTGTCCACGCTGCCCGGCGGCCGTGGCGACGGCCAGCCCATCACGACCATGATCGAGCTGGAAACCGGCAGCCAGATCGCCCATTACGTCGCCGGTGCGCCGACCCAGCGTCTGGTGTTTGCGGGATCGACGGGTTATGGCCTCATCGCCCAGATCGGCGACCTGGTCGGCCGCCAGAAGGCGGGCAAGACCTTCCTGGCGCTGGACGAGGGCGAGGCGCCGTTGCTGGCCGTCGTGCCCAACGACGCCGTCGCCCTGCAGCTCGGCGTGCTCAGCGCCCAGGGCCGCCTGTTGAGCTTCCCGCTCGACGAACTCAAGCACCAGCCCAAGGGCGGCAAGGGCCTGACGCTGATGGACCTGGAGGCCAAGGACAGCGTCGCCTCCGTCGCCTGCTTCACGACGCAGTTGCGGGTCCATGGCAGCGGCCGCGGCGGCAAGCCGCGCGAGGAGCTGCTGAAGAACCAGTCGCTGGCGGCCCACGCCGGCAAGCGCGCCCGCAAAGGCAAGGCCGTGGACGGCCTGCAGAAGGTGGTGCGCCTCACGGCCGAATGAGGTGCATCCGCTCAGGAATGGTGTAAGGTGAGCAATGCCTTGGTGCATTCTGTCGGACGACACCGCATCGTTTTACATCCTGCTACAAGATGCCTTCGCGACCTCCCTAAACCGAAGGGTACCCAGGCCATTCAATACCTTCGCTGCACTGCACAATGATTTCCGGCGGTTGTGCTTGACCGTCAAAGTCAGGAGCTACGCAATGAAGTTGAAATCCATAGTCGCCGCATCCGCGGTGGCGCTAACCGCCCTAAGCAGCCAGGCTGCTTCCACCGATTGGGGCACGCACGACGCGTTTGAACTCGGTGGCAGCACCGTTTCCGGTGCTGTGTTCGACACCTACTCGTTCTCGCTGGGAAGCAACAGCAAGCTGACCAGCAGCGTGATCGCCATCCCTGGCAGCTTCCTGGGTGCAGCCTACACGCTGTATTCCGCGGGCGCTGACCACGTGATCGGTGGCGGTGACGACTCGCTGGTCGGTGCCTGGGGCTTCAACACGGTCAACACCGTGACGCTGGGTACGGGCAGCTACTACTACTCCGTCCTGGGCGGCGCCCCGAGCGCTTCCACGTACGCCATCAGTTCGGTTGCCACCGCGGCACCGGTGCCGGAACCCGAGACCTATGCCCTGCTGGGCGCCGGTCTGGGCGTCATCGGCTTCCTCGCCTCGCGTCGTCGCCGCGACTGATAGCCACACCAGAAAGACCAAGCCCTGGCAGCCTCGCGGCTCCAGGGCTTTTTTCATGGCGGCGCGTGAGCCGCCTCGGAAGTCAGGGCTTGGCTGCCGGCGCGCTGCCGATGTGGCGGTCCAGGAAGCGCTCGACGCGGCCCCAGAAGTCCTTGTTGGTCTCCGTGGAGCGCCAGCCGTGGCCTTCGTTGGGATACACCACCCATTCCAGGCCCTGGTAGCCGGCAGCTTCCAGGGCCTTCTTCATGTCGCTGCCTTGTTGTGCAGCGACGCGGCGGTCCTGGGCGCCATAGGCCATCAGCAGGGGTTGCTTGATCTTGGCGGCCAGCTTGACCGGGGCATTGGCAGCGAACATCTCTGCATCCTTGTCCGGATCGCCGACCAGCAGCTTGAGGTCGTACTCCCAGATGCTCTCGATGTCGCTGCGGTTGCGGGAGAAGAGGTCCGCCGGGTCGGTGACGCCCACCCACTCGAAGCCGCAACGGAACAGCTCAGGGTCGCGCACAAGGCCCATCAGCGTCGCATAGCCGCCATAGCTGGCTCCGGCGATGCAGATGCGCTTGCCATCCGCCAGGCCCTTGTCGATGGCCCAGCGGGCGGCGTCGGCAAGGTCGGCCTGCATGGTTTGGCCCCATTGGCGGCGGCCGAGGTTCTCGTGCCGCACGCCATAGCCTTCGCTGCCGCGGAACTCCGGCTCGATGACGAGGTAGCCCCGGTTGGCGAGGAACTGTGCCGTGCCTTCCCAGTACCAGTGATTGCCTCGCGCCCAGGGGCCGCCATGCACCAGCACGACCGCCGGCCGCGCACCGGCGGCGCCCAGCGGCTTGGTCAGCTGCACAGGCATGGCCAGGCCGTCGCGGGTCTTGACGTGCAGCACTTCGCGCGGCGCCATGTCGGCGGCGTTCAGAGCCGGGCGGGAGCGGAACAGCGTCTTGATCTGGCGGCTCTCCCGGTCATAGGCATAGATGATCTCGGGCTGCCGGTCCGATGCAGCATGGATCAGCACGCGCCTGTCCTTCAGGCAATCGCTGCAGCCAATGTGGTTGACCGTGGCGGGCAGCAGCTTGTCGACCTCGGCCTGAAGCGCCTTCATGTCCTTGTCGAACCAGGCGGTGTCGGAGGCGTCGGCCTCGTAGCGAAGGCCCAGCAGGCGGCCGCTCTCGCGGTCCTGCACGATGTCGCCGCGCCAGTCATAGCCGGGGATGCTCAGCAGGGTCTGGCGGGTTTCGCCGGTGGCGCCCAGGCGCTGCACGACACGGATGTCGCCCTTGGCTTCCGCCGGGTCGTAGCCGGCCACGAGCAGGTCGCCACCGGGCAGGCGGGCCAGCGGTGTCGGCATGGCGTCGATGTTGCGGCGGCCGGAGCGCCAGAGCTTCCAGCTCTTGCTGTCGGCGTCGTAGAGGTGGACGCCGAAGTTCGCACCCTCGCGGGTGATGCAGGCCTGGGGCTGGCCCTTGCGGTCCACCAGCCACTCGGACACGTGGTTGGGCACGTTGCCGGTGACGAGGGTCAGCTTGCCCGTGCGGGTGTTCAGGCGCCCCAGCACCTCGTGGCTGAATTCGCCCATTTCATCCCAGGTGTAGCGCTGCACCATGACGTCGTCGCTGCCGTCGTCCAGTGCGCGCAGCAGCCGCCAGTTCCAGGGCAGCAGCTTGTCGACGGCGGCCTTGATGCGCGTGCCGATCTGAGCCTCGCCGGCCGTGACGTTGAAGCGGGTGGAGATCAGCTGGGTGACCTCGCCGCTGGGCACGTCCAGCACCCACAGGCCCATCGAGATCGGCGTTTCGCGCAGCTCATGCCGCTGCCCGGCCTGGAAGACCAGGCGCGTCGGGCTCAGCCAGTGGATGCTGGCGACGTCGAGCTGGTCGACGGCGGCCACGACGTCGGTGGGGCTGTCATCGTCGAGCCGCGTCAGCGCGAGGCGGGTTCGCTCGCCGGGGCGGTTGATGAGGACGGCGACGCGGCTCTGGTCCGGCGACAGCACGGCACGTTCGAAGGCCGGCGGCTTGAAGAACGCCTCGACGGGCAGCCTGGGTGCCTGGGCACTGGCAATGGCAGACGACAACAGGGTCAGCGTGGCGCCGGCCTGTGCGATGAATCTCATGACTTCTCCCTGGAAAACGGGGCGAAGCCTAAACGATCAGATGGCTGGAAATCGCCGCAATCCTGTCAATCGTCCATCCCGGGGAAGAGGCGGCTCGGGAACACCATGCTCTGTGTGGTGCGCACCACCACGCCGTCCTTGAAGTGGACGTTGAAGCGCATGCCATAGCCGGTCTGATCGGGCTCGATGGTCCAGTCCCAGACGTCCTCGCCGCTGAGGCGGAAGAACACCCGGCTGCGCTCGCGGCCCAGCAGGCGGCTGACCTGCTCCGGCGTCATGCCGGGTTCGATGCGGGCGCGGCCGGCGGGCGAAAGGCCGTCTGTGACGCCCACCAGCCGGCCATCCGCCGTCAAGCGGACCATGTAGGTGTGACGGCCCATGGGCTGGGTCGAGTACTCCAGCGTGCGGCCTCCATCGGCCTCGGGCCAGATGCGGCCGGGCTGGCCGTAGATGGCGACGACGTCCGCCTCGCGGCTCACGCCTGGCCGCAGTCGCGCGTCACGGTCCGGCGTCGCGCAGCCGGCGAGCAGCGTCAGACAGAGGGCGAGGGCGGCAAGGCGCATGGGGCGGTTCAGCGTTTGGCCAGGGCCCTCGCGCAATCGCTGACGAGGCCTGGCCCCTGGTAGATGAGGCCGGTGTAGACCTGCACCAGGTCGGCACCGGCCTCGATCTTGGCACGCGCGTCGGCGCCGCTCATGACACCCCCCACGCCAATGATGGGATAGCCGGCGGGCAGGGCGGCGCGCAGCAGGCGGATCACGCGGTTGCTGGCCTCGAAGACCGGGGCGCCGGACAGGCCGCCCATCTCGTTGGCGTGGGCCAGGCCCTGCACCTTGTCGCGGGCGATCGTCGTGTTGGTGGCGATGACGCCGTCGATGCCGTTGGCCTTCAGCGTCTGCGCGATGACGGCGACCTGGTCTTCCTCCAGATCGGGCGCGATCTTGACGAACATGGGCACGCGCCGGCTGCTCTGGCTGTCCAGCTGCTGCTTGCGCTCTTGCAGCTTGCCGAGCAGCGCGTCCAGGGCCTCATCGCTCTGCAGGGCGCGCAGATTCTTGGTATTGGGGCTGGAGATGTTGACGGTGATGTAGTCGGCATGCGGGTGCACGCCTTCCAGGCCGAGCAGGTAGTCGTCGGCCGCGTTCTCGATGGGCGTGGCGGCTTTCTTGCCGATGTTGAGCCCGAGGATGCCGCCGGCCTTGCGGAAGCTGTGGGCGCGCTTCACGTTGGCGATGAAGCTCTGCAGGCCCTCGTTGTTGAAGCCCAGTCGGTTGATCAGCGCACTCGCCTCGGGCAGGCGGAACATGCGCGGCTTGTCGTTGCCCGGCTGGCCCTTGGGCGTCACCGTGCCCACCTCGATGAAGCCGAAGCCCATGGCGCCCAGGCCGTCGATGCAGCGGCCGTTCTTGTCCAGGCCGGCGGCCAGGCCGATGCGGTTGGGGAAACGCAGGCCGGCAATCGTCACCGGGTCGCTGACACGCTCGCCGCACCACAGCAGCTGGGCCGGCGTGTTCTGCAGCCTGGCGATGCTGCCCAGCGTCAGTTCGTGGGCGTGTTCGGGGTCCAGGCCGAACAGGAAGGGGCGGGAGAGGGCGTAGGGGATCAGCGGCATAGCCCGCGATTCTCTCAGCCCACGTCCGGACGATCCCAGGGGGGCACCTCGCCCATCTTCTCCAGCATGAAGTCGATCAGCGCGCGCACCTTGGGCGCCGGGTGGCGGCTGGGCAGATAGACGGCATAGAGGGTGTCAGCATCGGCCAGGCCGCTGATGGGTTGCCAATCGGTCAGCACGGCCTGGAGGCGCCCCGCGCGCAGGTCGGCGCCCACGGCATAGGTGGGCAGCACGGCCAGGCCCAGGCCGGCGAGGGCCGCCACGCGCAGGCTCTCGCTGCTGTTGGCCGTCAGGCCGCTCTCGAAGCGCAGGGCGCCGCGGGTCTCGACTTCAGCCTCACCGTGCTCCGCATGCCGGAAGCGCCACCGGTCGGGCGATTGCAGATAGCCAAAGCGCAGGCAGCGATGGCCGGCGATGTCTTCGACGGCTTGCGGCTCGCCATGGGCCGCAAGGTAGGCCGGCGCGGCGCACAGCACGAAGCGGATGGCCGCCAGCCGCCGCGCCACCAGGCCGTCCGACGGCTTGTGGGTCAGGCGCAGCACGACGTCGAAACCTTCCTCGGCCAGGTCGACATAGCGGTCGTTCAATCCCAGCACGACGTCGATCTGCGGATGGCGTGCACAGAACTCGGCCATCAGCGCCGTGAACTGCAGATTGCCGAAAGCGGTGGACACCGACAGGCGCAGCACGCCGCGCGGCTCGTCGCGGCGGCCGGCCAGTTCGGTCTCCAGGGCCAAGGACTCGTCCAGCAGTCGCAGTGCGCGGTCGTAGACGGCGCGGCCCTCGGGCGTCGGGCTGACGCTGCGCGTCGTGCGGTGCAGCAACCGGGTGCCGAGCTGGTCTTCCAGCCTCACCACCTGCTTGCTGACGGCCGACTTGGTCGTGCCCAGCAGGCGCGCGGCGCCCGAGAAACCGCGTGCATCGACGACGCGGGCAAAGGCTTGCAGATCCTCGAGGCGTCCCATGACTGTGCTCCGTTTGGAAACTCTGAAACGAATTTCTGACGGATTGTGTCTCCAGCATTCGATTTCTACAGTGTGGCCATGTCCCTTCAAGGAGTCGCCGCCATGTCCACCACCACCCTGTCGTCGCCCTGCGCGGCGCGGTCTTTCCGTCCCAGCGGCCTCGATCGCCTGCTGAGCGCGGCCGCTGCGTCCAGCCTGCCGCTGCTCTTCATCCTGCTGTGGAGCAGCGGCTATGTGGCCGGCAAGCTGGCCCTGCTGCACACCGGTCCGCTGACGCTGCTGACGCTGCGCTTCGGCCTGGCGGCCGCCGTGCTGCTCGTCGTCGCCATGGCCACCGGCGCCCCCTGGCCGCACCGCGCGCGTGGCTGGGCGCACCTGGCTGTCGTGGGCCTGCTGATGCAGGTGCTGCACTTCTCCTGCATCTACTTCGCGCTGCAATGGGGCCTGAGCGCCGGCGTGGCCGGCCTGCTGATCGGCCTGATGCCGCTGGCCACGGCCCTGGGCGCGCACCTGTGGCTGGCCGAGCGTATCGGCCGTCGCCAGATGGTGGCACTGCTGGGCGGACTGGTGGGCGTGGCCCTGGTCATTGCCGACAAACCCTTGAACGGCGCCTGGACGGCCTATGCGGTCGCTGGCCTCGGCTTGCTGGGCCTGGTGGCCGGCACCCTTTACCAGAAGCGCTTCTGTGCCCACATGGACCTGCGCAGCGGCGCCGGCGTGCAGATGGCGGTGTCGGCCCTGGCCGTGGCAGCCATCGCGTGGCCCACCGAGCACTTCGCCATAGCCTGGGCGCCCGAGCTGATCGGTTCCTGGCTGTGGCTGGGCCTGGTCAACTCCATCGGTGCCTTCAGCCTGATGTTCATCATGATCCGCCGCGGTCAGGCGGGGCAGGTGGCGCGACTCTTTTTCCTGATCCCGGGCGTTTCGGCCCTGATGGGTTTCGTGCTGCTCGGTGAGCGTCTGGAGCCGCTGGCCCTGGCCGGTTTTGGGCTCTCTGCGCTGGCCGTGTGCTTTGCCGCCGCCAAGCGGTGAAAATGCGGGGCTTCCTGGAGCCCTGCATCATGAAACCTTTGGACGACCCCCACCACGACCGCGAAGCGGGCTCCCGCGACGAAACGCGCGACACCACGCGCACCGACGACACCCGCATCGGCGCCGTCCGCGCCCTGATCAGCCCGGCCCTGCTGCTCGAGGAGCTGGCCATTCCCGATGCGACGCTGGAACTCGTCGAGCGCGCCCGCCAGGAGATCAGCGACGTGCTGCATGGCCGCGACGACCGCCTGCTCGTCATCGTCGGCCCCTGCTCCATCCATGACCACGACCAGGCGATGGACTACGCCCGCCTGCTCAAGGTGGCGCGTGACGAGCTCAAGCGCGACCTGCTGATCGTCATGCGCGTCTACTTCGAGAAGCCGCGCACGACGGTGGGCTGGAAGGGCTATATCAACGACCCGCGCCTGGACGGCAGCTTCCACATGAACGAGGGCCTGCGCCTGGCCCGCCAGCTGCTGCTGGACGTCAACGGCCTGGGCCTGCCGGCCGGTACCGAGTTCCTGGACCTGCTGTCGCCGCAGTACATCTCCGACCTGATCGCCTGGGGCGCCATCGGCGCGCGCACCACCGAGAGCCAGAGCCACCGGCAGCTGGCCTCGGGCCTGAGCTGCCCGGTCGGCTTCAAGAACGGCACGGATGGCGGCATCAAGGTCGCCAGCGACGCTGTGCTGGCCGCCAGCAGTGCCCACGCCTTCATGGGCATGACCAAGATGGGCACGGCCGCCATCTTCGAGACCCGCGGCAACCAGGACTGCCACGTCATCCTGCGCGGCGGCAAGGCGCCCAACTACGACGCCGCTTCGGTCAACGCGGCCTGCGACGCGCTGAAGACCTCGGGCCTGCGCGAGCAGGTCATGATCGACTTCTCCCATGCCAATTCGAGCAAGAAGTACGAGCGCCAGGTCGATGTCGGCCGCGACGTCGCGGGTCAGATCGCGGGCGGCGATGCCCGCATCACCGGCGTCATGATCGAAAGCCATCTGCAGCCGGGCCGCCAGGACCTGGCGGAAGGCCAGACCAAGGCCGACCTCAAGCCCGGCGTGTCCATCACAGACGCCTGCCTGGGCTGGGCCCAGACCGAGCCGCTGCTGCGCGAGCTCGCGGCGGCGGTCGCCCAGCGGCGCAGCCGCTGAAAGCGAGCGCCGCAACCGTTCATCCGATGCAAACCAGGGGTGCCCCTCCTTGAAGAAGATCCTGATCGTGGCCTTTGCCGGCGCGCTGCTGTGGACCACACGCGCCGGTGCCGAAACCTACAAATGCGTGCAGCCCGACGGCCGCGCCACGTTCCAGGATCAGCCCTGCCAATCCGGCCAGTCCGGTGGGCGCATCGAGGTGAAAGCGACACCCCCTTCCAGCGATCCGGCACCGGCCGCATCGCGGCGCCGGTCCGATGCGTCTCGGGGGCTCACGCCAGAGGAAATGCAGGCCATCCAGGCGGCAAACGGCGCCAATGCTGCGGCCGCGGCACGCGAAAGGCGGCTGCAGGCCGAAAACCGTTCGCTGCGCTGCGAAAACGCGCGTCGGAGCTTGAGCACGCTGGGCATGGTGGCGCCCGTCTATGAGACGCGCGACGGCCAAAAGCATTACTTCACCGACCAGGAGCGGCAGGAACGCGTGAACCAGCGGCAACGCGAGGTCAACGAGTACTGCAGTTGAGCCACGCCCGGCTGCGATGGCCGGGTGCAGCTGGACATTGCCACGGGCTCCGGGGTCGCGGGGCAAGTTCTGCGCCATCTGAACCCCACGCCCCCTGCTTCTAGGACAGGGCAGGGGACTCCACATTGACAGCTACCAGCCGCGCGCCTATCGTCCGCGCCGTTTGATGAAAGCGCTTTCAGAAAGCGCTTTCACTTTCGGCGACCGGCAAGCAGTTCGTCGTCGCCAGGGATTTCCTTCCCTCGTTCAAAAACCATGGAGACGACAACATGCTGAATCTGAGAACCTGCGCGGCGATGGCCGCGCTCGCTGTCGCAGGCACTGCCGGCGCGGCCACGACCAATGCTTTTGCCAATGGCGGCTTCGAGACCGCCGGCGGTGCGGGCCAGCTCGCCGCGGGTTGGCTGACGGCGGCCACCAGCAGCCCCGCGAGCTTGTCCAACGACGCCCACAGCGGCAGCCATTCCCTGCTGCTGAGCGCCCCCAACGGCTTCGATGCCTCCATCGCGCTGCAGGACTCCGTCGGCCATGGCGGCATGCCGGCGCTGGGCGCCGCCAACGTCGGCGACACGCCCTGGCTGAGCTTCTGGGCCAAGGGCGATGCCAGCACCACCGGCAACGCCTTCGTGACCCTGCGCTACATGGGCACGAACGGCATCATCAGCACGGCACTGAACCAGCAGTTCCAGGGCCAGCTCAACACCGGCAGCTGGACGCAGATCAGCTTCCAGGCCGCCGCGATTCCCGTCGGCACCACCTCGGTCTTCATCGAGATCGGCACGGCCGTGGGTCCCATCCTGGACAACCGCGCGAACGCCGTCCTGGTCGACGACCTGCAGTTCGCCGTCCAGACCGTCGCCGTGCCCGAGCCTGGCAGCTATGCCCTGCTGCTGGCCGGCCTCGCCACCGTCGGCGCCGTCGCCCGCCGCCGCCGCGTCTGAAGCCCAGGAGACAAGCCATGCAATCCAAGATCCACACCCTCTCCCGCATCGCCGCGTCCCTGCTGCTTTGCGGCCTGGCTGCCCATGCCAGCGCTGCCGGCACGGTTGTCATCGACACCTATGGACCTGGTGACGACGTCAGCGGCTGGGCTTCCCAGCTGAGCCAGAGCCAGAACCTCGCCGTCGCCTTCGACCTCGGCAGCGCTACCACCATCCAGTCCATCCTCACGTCCATCGACGGCGTGGGCGGCATCACCGTGGGCGTCATGTCGCGTTCGGGCGCCGTGCCGGCTGGCAACAGCTGGCTCTACAGCACCCACCTGACCGACCCCTGGGCCAACACGCCGCTGACGCCCACGGGCTGGAACCTCGGCGCCGGCAGCTACTGGCTGGTGACCCAGGCCGACGCCGATTTCGCCGGGCAATGGCAAAGCGGCACCGACACGCCCAGCGCCGCCTGGGCCTTCTCGTCGTCCGGCAACTGGCAGGCCGTCACCAGCGGCTTCACCGGCGCACCGGCCACGCGCATCACCGTCACCAGCGCCGTGCCCGAACCCTCCACCTACGGCCTGATGGCCCTGGGGCTGGTTCTCGTCGCGGCCCGCCTGCGTCGCAACCGCCAACAAGGATGAATGCCATGAATCGCAAACACTTCATCGGCGGCCTGCTGCTGGCCGCCAGCGCCGCCGCCTCCGCCAGCGTCACCAGCCCTGTCATCGGCAAGCTGCTCTGGTCGGAGGAATTCAACGGCGCCAGCCTCGACAGCACGCTCTGGTCCACCTACGACGGCAACGGCTGCCAGATCGGCCTGTGCGGCTACGGCAACCAGGAGCTGGAGTACTACCGTCCGGGCAACCTCAGCATCGTCAACGTGCCCTTCGAGCCCAACACGCGGGCCCTGGCCATCACGGCCAGGCGCGAGGTCATGGGCAGCAACCAGTTCACCTCCGGCAAGCTCGACTCGGCCGGCAAGGTGCAGGTCAAGTACGGGATGATCGAGATCCGCGCGGCCACGCCGTCGGTCGGCGTGGGCCTGTGGCCGGCGCTGTGGCTGCTGGGTACCAGCCCGCAGGCCTGGCCGCGCAAGGGCGAGATCGACATCATGGAGCAGGGCGGCCGCCAGCCCGCGGGCCTGCCGGCCGTGTCGCCGGATCAGTTCGTCGGCTCCAACGTCATCACCTTCAACGAGGCCGCCTGCGTGCCCGGCAACGAGAGCTGCGCCGCGTCCACCGCCTGGCAGACCAAGAACTGGGTCACGCCCTCGCGCTCGCTGGCGAATCGCTTCGTGCTGTATCGCCTCTACTGGACCGACACGCAGATCCGCTTCACGATGGTGGACAACGGCCGCGAGCTGGACATGTACAAGGCGCCCATCTCCACGGTGGGTTCGCCCGCGCTGCAGGAGCCTTTCTACCTGCTGATGAACATGGCCGTCGGCGGCAACTTCACGCCCGCCGCCACGCCGGCGCAGATCACGGCGCCGCTGCCGGCGACCATGTACGTGGACTATGTCCGTGTGTATGAGCTGGACGGCAAGGGCGAGGTCAAGCTGGGCGTCGGCATCACGCCGGAGGCGGGCAAGTTCGGTGTCTTCACCGACAACACGCCGGTCAACAACGGCCAGGCGCTGGGCTCCTCGGCGGACTTCTTCATCTGGAACACCGGCTCCATGGGCGGCGGCAACATCCCGCCGTTCGAAGGCTCCAATGTGCTGGCCCTGAACTACTTCGCGCCGGGGCAGTGGTTCGGCGGCGCCGTGCAGTCGCGCCAGGTGCACGACATGAGCGGCTTCCGCGGCGGCAACATCAAGCTGAAGATCAAGGTGCCGGCCAATGTCGCCTTCAAGATCGGCATCCTGGACACCTACACCAACCACAGCTGGGTGACCTTCCCCGCCAACACCACGGCCTACGGCCTGGTGCGCAACGGGGAGTGGGGCACGGCCACCATCCCGGTGGCCGAGATCGCCGGGCCGCTGGTCGCGCTGCAGTCCATGAACTCGCTGTTCGAGTTCCTCAGCGTGGACGGCTCCAACCCAGGCGCGCCTTTCCAGATGGCCTTCGACGACATCATCTGGGACTCGGGCGTGGCGGGCGTCGCCCCGATGGTGGTCAGCGCACCCGCCCTGGCCAGGCCGGCGGCAACGCCGGCCGCTTCGGCGCAGACGGGCGCCACCACCCTCGAACTCGCCGCCACGGCGAGCGGCTGGGTGGACGTGCACTACAGCGTCAACGGCGGTGACACCCAGACCGTGCGCATGCGTCAAGATGGGTCTTCCAGCCGCTACACCCTGGGCGGCCTGAAGAAGGGTGACGTCGTGGAGTACCGCTTCACGGCCTGGGACAGCAAGAGCCAACTGGCTACCGACTCGGCGGCCAAGAGCGTCACGGTGAAGTAAGCCGGGGCAAGGGATGGCCGCGCTTTGTCGCGGCTATCCCGGACAATCCGGCTTCATGAACCAAGACCAGCTCAAGCAACTCGTCGGCCGCGCGGCCCTGGACTACGTCCCCGCCGGCCAGATCCTCGGTGTCGGCACCGGCTCCACGGTGGACTGCTTCATCGATGCCCTGGCCACCAGCGGCATTTCCATCCCCGGTGCCGTGTCCAGCTCGGAGCGCTCGACGCAGCGCCTGCAGAAGCACGGCATCAAGGTCTTCGACGCCACCGAGGTCGAGCGCCTCGCCGTCTACATCGACGGTGCCGACGAGATCGACGGCCAGGGCTTCATGGTCAAGGGCGGCGGCGCCGCGCTGACACGCGAGAAGATCGTCGCCGATCTGGCCGACCAGTTCGTCTGCATCGCCGACGAATCCAAGCTCGTGCAGACCCTGGGCAAGTTCCCGCTGCCCGTCGAGATCATTCCCATGGCTGCGGCCCAGCTGGCGCGCCACTTTGCCAAGCTCGGCGGCCAGGCGACCTTGCGCGCCGGCGTCGCCACCGACAACGGCGGCCACATCCTCGATGTGCGCGGCCTTTCCATCACCGATCCGCTGGGCTTCGAGACCGAGGTCAGCCAGTGGCCCGGCGTCATCACCGTCGGCGTGTTCGCCCGCCACAAGGCCAGCGTCTGCCTGCTGGGTGGTGCCGATGGCGTGAAGACGCTGAAGTTCTGAGTCGGCGCATGTCGCGCGAGCCTCTCGGTTTCGACGCGGTCTCCCACGAGAAGCACCATTGGTGGCGCAGCCTGCTGTTCAAGGGAGGCGTGTGCGGCGCGGCGACCGCCTTGCTTTGGTGGGCCAGCGGCTGGGCCGGCCTGCTGGTGGCCCTAATGCTGTGGGCGCGCGCCTTTGCGGACGATCTCGTCGCCCTGGCTGAGACGATGGGGCGCCAGCTGAAGATCCTGGCTTTCCGGCCCGTGCAGGGGCGCTTCTACGCGTTCAAGGGCCACCGCATCCGTGTGCTCGACGACGAGTTGCTGCCGCAGCGCTGGCTCGCGCTGGAGGACCTGGCCACGGCCCTGGATGCACCCATGCCGGCGGCCGTGCTGCGCCGCCGGAACTGCTCGTTGCGCGAGGAGCGTGACGGCGTCTACGTCCTTGACGAGTCCGTCCTGGCCTGGTTGCGCGAGCAGCGCGACGACCGCGCGACACGCTTGGCGCATTGGGTGGAGCGCGAGGTCTGGTACCCCGCGCGCGGCCGCAAGGCCAGCTACGCCCAGAAAAAAGGGGCATCCGAAGACGCCCCTTCCGATTGAGCCCGCGGGATCTTCAGTTCCGGCCTACAGCGCTCCACGCGGCCGCGACGGCGGCCGATTCGGCGCTGCCCGAGCCATACAGCTCATTGGCGGCGGCGATGCTGCCGCTGCGAGCGCTGGCGTAGTTGGTCGACGACGTGAACTTGGTCGTCAGGGCCCGGTACCAGATCTTGGCGGCCTTGTCCCTGCCGATGCCGGTCAGCGTGCCCGTGCCGGTGGCGACACGGGTGTTGCCGGCCACGCAGGTCGGGCTCTTGCCGAAGCTGCTGTTGGTGCCTTCGGCGAGCAGGAAGAAGAAATGGTTGGCCACGCCCGAGCTGTAGTGCACGTCGAGGTTGCCCACGCCGGAATACCAGCAGTCTGCCGAGCGGCCGTCGCTGCTGGGCTTGACCATGGTGCGCAGCGAACCGCCGCCGACCATGATCTTCTCGCCGATCAGGTAGTCGCCGACGTCGCTGCTGTTGGCGGCATAGAACTCGACCATGCTGCCGAAGATGTCCGAGGTGGCCTCGTTCAGGCCGCCGGACTCGCCGGAGTAGATCAGCCCGGCCGTGCGGCTGGTCACGCCGTGCGTCATCTCATGGCCGGCCACGTCCAGGGCTACCAGCGGCTTGAGCTGGCTGCCGTCGCCGTCGCCATAGGTCATGCAGAAGCAGGAATCCGACCAATAGGCGTTGTTGTAGTTGCGGCTGTAGTGCACGCGGTTGTAGGCACCCTTGCCGTCGTTGGCGATGCCGTTGCGGCCGTGGACGTTCTTGTAGTAGTCCCAGGTCTTGGCGGTGCCGTACTGGGCATCGGCGGCGGCGCTGTTGGTGTCGCTGGTGGCGTTGTTGCCCCAGGTGTTGTCGGCGTCGGTGGCAATGCTGCCGCCGCTGGTCTTGTTCTTCAGGTTGATGGTGTAGGTGTTGCCGCGGCTGGGGTCGCGCAGCTCGTAGCCGCCGCTGATGCTGTTGGTCGTCAGTGCGACATTGCCGCTGTACAGCGTCTTGCCGGTGCCGTTGGCGGCCGCGGTCTGGATGTCGTCCCAGGCATCCAGCTTCTGGCCGTTGCTGGCGTCGATGATGATGTGCTTTTCGAAGGGCGTGCCGTCGTCGCTGTCGCCGCCGGCCAGGACTTCCCAGGCCAGACGAGGCAGGTCGTCGCGGGCCCAGATGACGAGTTCGGGGCGCGGCTGGATGTTGGCCATCGGGTACTCGACAAGGACGGCCAGCAGTGCGCGAGCGGCGCTGACGCCGGGCGTGGTCGACACGGCGGGCAGCATGCGGTTGCTGCGCTGCATGGCCGCGAGGTTGCCGCGCTTGTCGGTCTGCACGATGAGGTCGGCGCCGATGGCGCGCAGGCCCCCGATGCGGCGGTCGAAGTGGACGTGGCTGCTGCCGTCATCGTCCTGCACGATGCGGCGCATCTCGTAGCTGTGGCCCTTGGCGTCCAGGCTCAGGCCGGGGAACTGGCGTGCATAGGCTTCGGCGCTGCTGCGCAGCAGCGCTTGAGGGCTGGCCGTCCCGGTGGCGGCATCGGCGCTTGCGGCGGTGTCCGCCTGGGCCAGGGAGGTGAGTGCGGTCAGGCCGAGCAGGGTCAGCTTTTGGCTGGTTCGGAACATGGTGGAACTCCGGTGGAGGGTGTGGCTGCGGGAGTACTGCGGCAGCGGCCCGCGGCGCCGGATGGGCGTGCGGTACCGGGCCGGACTATGCGTAACGCCCCGGTGAGATGGCAGTGGCGGCGTCCCGTCGCCCGAGCCGGTGACGGGTAGTCCCGAATTTCCAATGCAAAGAGCCGGGCAGGGCCCGGCTCTCGAAGGATGCGGCTGGTGCCGCAGGGTTCAAAAGGTCTTCAGCAGATCTTCGGAAGGTTTGCAGAACCTTCTTAGAAGGTTTCCCAGTCGCCTTCGTCCGTTGCGGGTGCAGGGGCCGGTGCCGGACGCGGCGCGGCGACGGGTGCTGCCTTGGCGACAGGCGCGGCGGCCGGCCTCGGCGCGGCCGCAGCCTTGGCCGCTGGCTTGGGTGCAGGGGCGGACGGCTTGACCACCGATGCGGACTTGTGCACGGCGGCGGCGCGGGGCGCCGGCGCTGCGCGATGGGCCGAGCCACCGCTGAGCTTGAACACGCCGATGGCCTCGGCCATGCGGGCCGACTGCTCGCGCAGGCTTTCGGCCGCGGCGGCGGATTCCTCCACCAGGGCGGCGTTCTGCTGCGTCATCTGGTCGAGCTGCACCACCGAGCCGTTGACGACGCCGATGCCCTCGCTCTGCTCGCGGGCCGCGGCGCTGATCTCGCCAATGATGTCGGTCACGCGCTGTACGCTGGCGACGATCTCGGTCATCGTCGCGCCGGCAGCCTGCACCTGCTGGGTGCCGGAGTCCACGCGCTCGACGCTGGCGCTGATGAGGCTCTTGATCTCCTTGGCGGCTTCGGCGCTGCGCTGGGCCAGCAGGCGCACCTCGCCAGCCACGACGGCGAAGCCGCGGCCCTGTTCGCCCGCGCGGGCCGCTTCGACGGCGGCGTTCAGCGCCAGGATGTTGGTCTGGAAGGCGATGCCGTCGATGGTGCCGATGATCTCGTTGATCTTTCGCGAGCTGTGGCTGATCTGGTCCATGGTCGCGACCACCTGGGACACGGCCTCGCCGCCGCGCTGGGCCACCGAGGCTGCCGAGCTGGCTAGCTGGTTGGCCGTCATGGCCGCATCGGCGGTCTGCTTGACGGTACCGGTCAGCTCGGACATCGAGGAAGCCGCGTTCTGCAGATTGCTGGCGGTCTGCTCGGTGCGCTGGCTCAGGTCCAGGTTGCCGGTGGCGATTTCGGCGCTTGCTGTGCCAATGCTGTCGGAGGCTTCGCGCACCTTGCCGATGAGCTTCTGCAGGGCCTGCTGGGTGTCGTCCAGGGCGCCGAGCAGGCGGCCGACATCGCTACTGCCACCGCGCGGGATGGGATAGGTCAGGTCGAAACGGGCCAGGGCCTCGGCCGCTTCGGTGGCCGCATGCAGGTTGCCACCCGAGCCACCGCCGCCCAGCAGGCCGAACAGGCCCGCCGCCCAGCTCAGCGCGAGGACGGCATACAGCCAGCCCTTGGCGGAGCCGGCGTTGTCGCCCAGGCCGGACAGCGCGACGCCAACGCCCACCGTCACCACGCCGAGCACGATGCCCAGGGCCAACTTCATTCGCTGCGAACCGCTCATGCCGTCTCCATCAGAAAAGAAAAAACGCCGGCCAAGCCGGGTCAACGGCGCAGTTTGCCGCCGGGCCCGGTGGGGCGGAAGAGCGATATGGGGGAGGAAGCGGCAATAGTTGCCTGAACCAGGACTCAGCGGCCGGGCTTGCGTCGCCGGCGCAACGCGAAGCGCAGCGGGTCCACAGCATCCAGCAGCTCGGCCTCCAGCGGCCGCGGCGAGCCCAGGGCCAGGGCGGCGACCAGGCGGCCGGCCAGGGCCGCCCAGGTGATGCCGCGCGAAGCGAAGCCGGTACAGACGACGAGGCCCGGCTGGCGGGCCTGCAGGCGCAATTGATCGGCCTCGGGTGCGCCGGGCAGGGCCAGGCCGCCGATCAGCGGCAGGCGGTCCGGCGCGATGAGGCGCCAGGCGACGCGACCGGCAAGCGGTGCTTGGGGAGGCGCGGCCAGGCCGGCCAGCCGGGCATAGCGGGCCAGGTTGTCGGCCTGGTCGGTCGCGCTCAGATCGGGGTCGAGGTCACCGTCTTGCGTCGTCGCGCCGCACCACACGCCACCCTGGCCATCGGCAATGGCATAGCCCTCGCCGGCAAGCGGCAGGGTCGGGCACCAGGGCGCCGCAGGCAGGTGGGTGAGCTGGCCGCGCTGCACGACGAGGTCGGCGGCCAGGTCGCCCAGCAGCTGCAATTGGCCGTGGCCACCGGCGAGCACGACAAGGGGCGCCTCGGCGATGAGATGACCTTCAGCGTCCCGCAGTCGCCAGCCTTCGGGGCCCTGCTCAAGCGCTGCGACCTGGCAATCCGCCTGCAGCGTCGCGCCGCTGGTCGTCAGCATGGCCTTGACATAGGCGGCTGGATCCAGGGCGCCGCCGCCGGCATAGAACCAGGCCGGGTAGGCGAGCTCGGTGCCCGCCATCGCCGAGGCGCTTTCGGCCGACAGGGCCTGGACATAGCCCGGGACGTCCTGCATGGCCTCCAGCGGCAGGCGCGTCTCCAGCCTCAGCAGTCCTGGCTGATGCGGCAACTCGAGGGCCTTCAGCGTGGCTTGGGTTGCCAGGGCCGCAGCGCGATTGAAGCGCGCATGCGGACCGTCGTCCGGGTTCAACGTGCCGTGGAAGAGGCCGGCCGGGTTGCCCGAGCTGGCCTGGGCCGGGCCGGGCAGGGCGTCGATGACGGTGCAGGCCACGGCCTGACGGGACAGGGCCAGGGCGCAGGCCGCGCCTGCCAGTCCGGCGCCGACGATGACCGCGCGGCGTGCGTCCCTTGCCAGCGCTTCGCGGCCCGCCGGGCGCTGCGGCGTGTGGCGCGGCGCATAGCGGGCGACGGTCATCTCCGGCTTGTTCGCAAAACCTGGCGCCAGTTCGACTTCGAAGCCCAGCGAGGTCAGCGCGCGGCGCATCGGCCGGTTGATGCTCCAGGTGGCGACCGTCGTGCCGGTCAAGGCGTGGCGGGCCAGGCTCTTCAGCAGCCACTCATCCCACAGTTCGGGGTTGCGCAGCGGCGCAAAGCCGTCGAGGTAGATGGCGTCGGCCTCGAGGACGAGTTCGCGCAGCAGTTCGCGGGCATCGCCCAGGCCCAGCAGCAATTCGACGCGACCGTCCTCGAAGCTCAGCGTGTGCAGGCCCGTCGTCAGCGGCGGCCAATCGGCCGCCAGCTGCGCGGCGAGCGCCGGCAAAGGACTGCCGGCATGGGCGCGCGCCAGGTCATCGCGGCACAGCGGGTGCTTCTCGACGCTGACGAAGACCAGGTGCTCGCAGCGTGCCGGGTCTTGCCGCCACGCGTCCCAGGTGGCGAGGAAGTTGTTGCCCAGGCCGAAACCGGTCTCCAGCACGACAAAGCGTTCGCGGCCCTGCCAGCGGCCGGGCAGGCCGTTGCCGGCGACGAAGACGTGACGGGCCTGGGGCAGGGCGCCGGCACGGGAGTGGTAGACATCGCCGAAGGCCGGCGAGGCCGGCGCACTGGGGTCGGAGAAATCGACCTCGGCCGGCGTGACGGCCGGAGATTTCATCGGCCCAGCCGCTGCATCTCGCTGGATTCGAGCACGCGCACGGCAGGGCCGGGCGCTTCGAGGGCGAGACTCATCGCGCGGGCGACGCGTTGCGGCGAGATGGGGCGCCAGGCCGCCGGAATGAGACCGGCCAGGGGGCGCATCAGCCTCAGGGACCAGGCTTCGCCGCCGCGATGCGGCTGGTCCAGCTTCTCGCGTTCGCCGTCCAGCAGCGAGGGGCGGGCAATGACGAGGCGCTCGAAGCCCAGAGCCTTCAGCGCGTCCTCGGCTTCGCCCTTGACGCGGTTGTAGAACACGGCGGAACCCGGGTTGGCTGCCAGGGCGGACACGAGGCCGCAATGCGTGGCGCCGGCTTCGCGCGCGGCACGGGCAACCATCAACACGGCGTCGAAGTCGGCCGCGCGGAAGGCGGTCTGAGAGCCGGCCTGGGCCATGGTCGTGCCCAGCGCGATGAAGACGCGGCCCGGTGCAGGCAGGGCCGCAAAAGAATCGGACCTGCCGTAGTCGACGATGGCCGTCGACACGGGCAGGCCCGATGTGGGTTTGCGCACCAGCGCGAGGCCGGTGGGCAGTTCGGCGCACAGTGCCCGCCCGACGAGGCCGGTGGCACCGGCGATCCAATCGGGGCGGGATGTGGGCATCGTTATCGCTTGGGCTGCGTCAGGCGCGGGCCGTTATTGTGGCGCGGCGCGCCGCCGTCACGGCTGGGCTGGCCCCCCGCCGGGCGCTGGCCTTGCGGCTTGGGCGCCGTGCGGGCACCGCCGTGGCCGGTGTGGCCGGCCGGCTTGGCACCGCCATGGCCGGCGTGAGCCTGCGGCTTGCCACCGCCAGCCGGACGGCCGCCGTCGCGCTGGCCGCCACGGTTGTCGCCGCCACGGCCACCACCACCGCCGCCGTTGCCACCGCGACCGCCCCGGCCCGCGTGTTGCGGCGGGTTGGGGTTGCGGCCCCGGCTGCCGTTGGGGTTGAGCACGGTGCGACCCAGCACGATGGGCTCGGCCTTCTCGTTGGGATCGGGCGCGAAGCCGGGCACGATCTCCTTGGGGATCTCGCGCTTGATGAGCTTCTCGATGTCGCGCAGGAAGCCGTTCTCGTCCACGCAGACCAGGCTGACGGCTTCGCCTTGCGCGCCGGCGCGGCCGGTGCGGCCGATGCGGTGGACGTAGTCCTCCGGCACATTGGGCAGCTCGAAGTTGACGACGTGGGGCAACTGGTCGATGTCGATGCCGCGGGCGGCGATGTCGGTCGCCACCAGGCAGGTCAGGTCGCCGCTCTTGAAGTCGGCCAGGGCCTTGGTGCGGGCCCCCTGGCTCTTGTTGCCGTGGATGGCCATGGCGCTGATGCCCTGGTCGTTCAGGTAGTCGGTCAGGCGGTTGGCGCCGTGCTTCATGCGCGTGAAGACCAGCACCTGGTGCCAGTCGCCGCTCTTGATGAGATGGGCCAGCAATTCCTTCTTGCGCTCGCGGCCGACCGGGTGGACCTTTTGCGCGATGGCGTCGTTGGTCTGGTTGCGGCGGGCGACCTCGATGAGGGCCGGCTGGTTCAGCAGGCGGTCGGCGAGGTTCTTGATCTCGTCGCTGAAGGTGGCCGAGAACAGCAGACTCTGCTTCTTGGCAGGCAGCAGGGCCAGCACCTTCTTGATGTCGTGCACGAAGCCCATGTCGAGCATGCGGTCGGCTTCGTCGAGCACCAGGATCTGCACCTGCGACAGGTCCAGCGTGCCTTGCTGGGCGTGGTCGAGCAGGCGGCCGGGCGTGGCGACGAGGATGTCGACGCCGTCGCGCAGCTTGTTGATCTGGGGCTGCATGCCGACACCGCCGAACATGACCATGCTCTTGAGCGGCAGGTATTTGCCGTAGGTCTGCACGCTTTCCTCGACCTGGGCGGCGAGTTCGCGGGTGGGCGTCAGCACGAGGGCGCGGATCGCGACCTTGCCGCGCTTGTTCAGCAGCTTCTCGCCGGTGGCGAGGCGGTGCAGCATGGGCAGGGTGAAGCCGGCGGTCTTGCCGGTGCCGGTCTGGGCGCCAGCCATCAGGTCGCCGCCGTTCAAGACGGCGGGAATCGCCTGGGCCTGGATGGGGGTGGGAGTGGTGTAGCCAGCGTCTGCAATGGCCTTCAGCAGCGGAGCTGCCAGGCCGAGGGTGTCGAAACTCATCGAATCCTAGAAAGGGGAGGGCACGCCAACAATCACCGGGGCTCGCCGTGCCGCCGGGGAGGCGACACCAGTCTTCGGGCAAGCCAGGCCGCGTGCGGGGGCTCTAAAAAGTGAAACGCCGCGCAAGACTGTCAGCGCGGCGTTGGACGGCATTCTAGCGGGTCAACTATTTACGGATCGTGACCCAATCCATGCTTGCCCAGTTGTTGGCCGAGTGGGGCATGCTGACTTCCTTGCGCATGGCCCAGGGAATGACCTGGCGGTGCAGCGGAATGATGTTGACCTGGTCTCGGTAGGCCTGCAGGGCCGACTTCACCAGTGTCTCGCGCTTTTTCGGGTCGATTTCGATGGTGGAGGCGGCGGCCAGCGCATCCGCCTCGTTGTTGACGATGCCGCCATAGTTGGCCACGCCGACACCCTGCTCGCCGCGGTTGCGCAACACCGGCGTCAGCATGGTTTCGGCGTCCGTGGAGCCGCCGCCCCAGCCGGTCAGGAAGAGGCTGGTGTCGAACTTCTCGATCTTGGGGAAGTACAGGGTGCGCGGCATGGCGTTGACCTTGACCCTGACCTTGACCTGGGCCCACATGCTGGCCAGGGCGATGCAGATGCGCTCGTCATTGACGTAGCGGTTGTTGGGGCAATCCAGCGTGATGTCGAAGCCGTCGGGATAGCCGGCTTCGGCAAGCAGCTTCTTGGCGGCAGCGGGGTCGTAGGGCAGGCGGCTTTCCAGCTTGGGGTCGCCATAGGCGCCGCGCGGCGAGGCGGTCAGGCCGCCTGTCGGCGTCGAGTAGCCGCTCATCAGCTTGGTCTTGATGGCTTCGATGTCGATGGCTTGGTAGAGGGCCTTGCGCACTCGCAGGTCCTTCAGCGGGTTCTTGCCGTCGGACGACTGGCCGTAGAGCAGCTTGTCGCGGCTCTGGTCCATGCCGATGTAGACGATGCGGTTCTCCTGGCCGTCGAGGATCTTGAGGTCGGGCGTGGTGCGCAGCCGGGCGATGTCGCGCGGCGGCGGGTCGAGGACGAAGTCGACCTCGCCGGAGATCAGGGCCGCCGTGCGCGTCGCATCGTTGGAGATGGGCAGGTAGACGAATTCCTGCAGATTGCCTTCGAACTTGTTCCACCAGTGGGGGTTGCGCTTGAAGACCGTCTTCACGCCCGGCTGTCGGCTGACCAGCACGAAGGGGCCGGTGCCGTTGGCATGCTGGCTGGCATAGGACTCCTCCTGCTGCTTGAAGTTCAGCGGCCGCGTGACGCGGTTCTGCTCGCACCACTTGCGGCTCATGATGTACAGGGTCGTCATCAGCTCCGGCACGATGGGATTGGGCTTGTCCAGCGTGAAGACGACGGTCAGCGGGTCGACCGCCTTGGGTGAGCCGACCGCGTTGGCGTAGACGCGCTGCGGCGAGTTGTCGTCGCGCAGGCGCTGCATGGAGAACACCACGTCGTCGGCCGTGAAGGGCGTGCCGTCGTGGAACTTGACGCCGGGGCGCAGCTTGAAGCGCCAGATCAGCGGCGTGACCTGGGTCCATTCGGTGGCCAGAGCGGGCATCGGGGCCAGGTCCTTGCCGCGCCGGGCCAGCGTCTCGTAGACCTGGTTGTTCAGGCTGTTGGTCATGACCTCGTTCTGCGAATGCGGATCGGTGGTCTGCATGTCGCCCTGGCTGGACCAGCGCAGGGTCTGGGCCTGCACGCACGAAGCGCCCAGCAGTACGGACAAGAACAGAAAGACGGAGCGCAGAAACGACATGGCCACCTCATCGACTTCGATGGGTGGCCAGTCTAGGGTGTGCGACCGACGTGGCCGCGGGCGCTCAGGTGCGACGGCGCTTGAGCAGGGCGACACCGCCCAGGCCCAGCAGCATCAGCGCCGCGCTGGCAGGTTCCGGCACGGCGGCGGTCAGCGCCACGTTGTCGAGGATGGCGCCCTGGTTGTCGCCGCCGAAGTTGGCGAAGCTCAACGCATAGCTGCCGGTGCTCGTCGGCTTGAAGGCCAGCGACATCGTCTGGTAGGCGGCGCTCGCGCTGCTGTCCGTCAGGCTGTAGTTCAGCGTCGAGTTGCCCAGCGTGACCACGCCGGTCTCGGTGCCGGCACCGCGGCGGTTGCCGGCGATGTCGAAGCTCAGCGTGTAGGTCGTGCCGGCGGTCAGGTTGACCTGGCGGCTCAGCACGCCGGCGAGGCCGGTGCTGCCGTCCAGATCGATGCACTGGCCGCTGCCTGCGCAGAGGTTGCCGAACAGGCTGCCACCGATGACGTCGACGGTGCCGCCGGCGTTCGTGACCGTCCAGCCCGCGGGCGTGGCATTCAGGCCGAGGGCGGCGGCCTCGAAGTTGTCGCTGAACACGGTCTGCGCCTGCGCCGTGGTGGCGAGGAGGGCGGCGGTGAGAAGGGCAAGGGATTTCATGGGCGCGATTGTGAAGACGGCCATCGCGTTTCCTGCCCCGCAGGCGAGGGGGGCAGCCTGGCCGAGTGTGCAATTCGGCACGCGCGACGCGGGGGCGCCGGCATCGGCGACAATCCCCCCAAACCCATTGATGCGCAGGCCCCGATCCCGTCGGGGCCTGCGTTGTTTTTGCCCGGAGGACCGCCATGGCCCAGTACGTTTTCAGCATGAACCGTGTCAACAAGACGGTTCCCCCCAAGCGCCACATCCTCAAGGACATCTCGCTGTCCTTCTTCCCGGGCGCCAAGATCGGCGTGCTGGGCGTCAACGGCTCCGGCAAGTCGACCATCCTGAAGATCATGGCCGGCGTCGACAAGGAGTACGAAGGCGAAGCCATCCCGATGCCTGGCATCAAGATCGGCTACCTGGAGCAAGAGCCGCGCCTGAATGCTGACCAGACCGTGCGTGAAGCGGTGGAAGAGGGCATCGGCGGCGTGCTGGCCGCCAAGAAGCGCCTGGACGAGGTCTACGCCGCCTATGCCGAGCCGGACGCCGACTTCGACGCCCTGGCCGCCGAGCAGGGCGAGCTGGAGGCCGTGATCGCCGCCGCCGGTTCCGAAAACACCGACCTGCAGCTGGAGCTGGCCGCCGACGCGCTGAACCTGCCGCCCTGGGACGCCCAGATCGGCGTGCTGTCCGGCGGCGAGAAGCGCCGCGTGGCCCTGTGCCGCCTGCTGCTGTCCAAGCCCGACATGCTGCTGCTTGACGAACCCACCAACCACTTGGACGCCGAATCGGTGGAGTGGCTGGAGCAGTTCCTGCAGCGCTTCCCCGGCACCGTCGTGGCCATCACCCACGATCGCTACTTCCTGGACAACGCCGCCGAGTGGATCCTGGAACTGGACCGCGGCCATGGCA
>OUNM011025195.1_pt1 | contig 254560 bp, 180 predicted proteins | sample 1769961 | NCBI WGS metagenome assembly OUNM01 (sample SAMEA3914820, study PRJEB12502) | metagenome | biome: forest; material: soil | place: USA | collected 2012-03-12 | depth 0.3 m
CTCACGGCAGCAGGCTGCCTGCGTAAAAGCGGTAGCAGGCTCTGCCCGTTACCCACATCTTGCGCTTCATGAATGGTCCCCGAAGTGCTTGGCGAACGGTGGCTCCGCGCTCCCAGCGGTAGAGCCGCCCCTTGCGATTGGGCATGGAAAGATGTGGGTAACGGGCAGAGCAGGCTACCGCACTCCAGGGCCGCTACGCGGCGTTAGCATCACCCCCCCAAATAACTCATCTCCGCCTTCGGCCTCGTCGCTTGACCGCGCTCTTCCGAGTAACGGTCTTCCCGCACGGCCCAAATGCCGTGAACCGCCGCAAGCAAGGTCTCATCCCCCGCCCCACCACGCAACAGCCCACGAATATCATGTCCATTCGCCGCGAAGAGACAGGTGAAGAGCTTCCCATCCGCCGAAAGCCGCAAGCGCTGGCAATCCCGGCAAAAAGGCCGCGTCACCGAAGCGATCACGCCCACTTCACAAGCCCCATCCGCATGCGCCCAGTGCAAGGCCACCTCACCGCGATAAGCCGGATCACGCGCTATGAGATCGAACTCCGTGGCGAGAGTCTCTAACAGCTCCGCCGCAGGCACCACCTCCTCGAGCTTCCAGCCATTGGTCTCGCCCACATCCATGTACTCGATGTAACGCAGATCAATCCCTTCACCCTTCGCCCAACGCGCAAGTGGCAGGATCTCGGTTTCATTCACCCCGCGTTGAATCACCGCGTTCACCTTCACCTTCAGGCCATAGGTCCGCGCCGCATTGATCCCCGCGAGCACGCGCTCCACCTTCGCCCCCACGCCATTCATCCGCGCGAAGATCACGGGATCGAGCGCATCCAGGCTCACCGTCACCCGCGACAGCCCGGCCAGCGCCAAGGCCTCCGCATGGTGCGCGAGCAAGACACCATTCGTCGTCAGCGCGAGATCCTTCACGCCATCCACCGCCGCAAGCATCGCCACCAGATCCTCGATGCCATTCCGCAACAGCGGCTCGCCACCGGTCAGACGGACCTTCTCCACGCCCAGCGGCACGAGCAGTCGGGTCAGGCGCAGGATTTCCTCGAAGCTCAGCAGATCTTCCCGCGGCAGGAAGCGGTAGCCCGGCCCGAAGACCTCCACCGGCATGCAGTAGCGGCAACGGAAATTGCAACGGTCCGTCAGCGAGATCCGCAGATCCCGCATGCCACGCCCCAGCTTGTCCGTCACCCATCCGCTCGCGCTCACACGTCCACCATGGACCCGGAGTGCCCCCTCGGAAAACGAAATCCCGGCCTACGGCATGAAAGGCATTTGGGACCGGGATGGATGGGATGGATAGGATTGAGATACCGGTCGATCCAAGTTCCAACCGCAGATGGACAGGATGAACGCAGATGAAAGGCAGGGATGGCAGAAGTCCCAGGCTTATCCAGCCGCCCGGGTATCGAGTTCTGCTTCAAATCCAGATCCGGCTGTTATCTGCGTTCATCCCGTCCATCTGCGGTTTAAAAATCCGGCCCGCGAGCCTTCGGAAAAGAATTCCATCCATCCACGAAATCCGCGGTTCAAATCTCTTCATCCAATACATCCCATCCATCCCGGTCCCAAAAAGCCGGGAGGGCGCAAACCAAGGATGGGCCGCAATTGACGAGGAATTTACGCCGCCGCCGGAAACAACGGCGTAGGAATCCTTAATTTAACTTCCAAGGAATGCGCCGCTCGCGGTTCTCCCTTCCCGTGGGGCGTTCCAGCCCTGCTCCTCCACACAACATCCACTCCCACCCCAATCATGAAACTCCTGTCAAAGATTGGACCACTCTTCGTCTCGCTCGCCTTCTGCTGTCATGCGGACGAGTGGCATTCCTCCCTCGCCCCCCTCGCCACGAAGTATCACGAGGAAAGCGCGAAGCTCGCCGCCAAGGGCGAGCCCGCCCTGCGCATCGCGCGCGATTCCTATCTCGTCGCGCTCGATAGCGCGGAGACCGAAGCCACCAACAAGAGCAACGGCACCGCCGTCGCCGCCATCGGTGCCGAACGTGCCGCCGCCAAGCAAGATGCGCTCGCGCTCGAAGCACCCGAGGCCCTGCCGCGCAAGCTGATCCCCGCCCGCAAAGCCTTCCAGAAGGCGATCGACAAGGCTCAGGACGACCTGTCCAAGGAGCTCAAGAAGCTCAACACCGCCTACCTGGCCGCGCTCAACAAGATCCCCGGCACCGCGGACGATGCCACGCTCGCATCCCAGATCACCGCGGAGAAGAAACGCCTGCTGCTGAACACCACCGGCCCCGTGGGCGACCTTCAATCCGACATCATCGGCACGCGCTGGCGCAGCGTGACCAAGCCGGAGGAGGTCTTCACCTTCCGCCAGGACGGCACGGTGAACGGATACTGGAAATACTCCACGCCCGCGAGGGATCAGGTGATCATCGTCTGGGACCCTACGGCTTCCGTCACCCTCACCTTGGCCCGCAATGGGCGCATGCTGCTCAAGAACGGCGTGCCGGATCGCACCCTGGTGATGGGCGACGACAAATAAGCAAACAAGCAAAGCTCTGCAGGGTCCGGCAACGGAGGGATCCTGCGCCCATCCCGGTGGCTCGCGAGGTCAGCCGGGATGGGTCTTGCTTTGCCTTGCCCAGTCTACTGACAGGCAAACAGGCAGGGTCCGGCTCACTTGTCTTCCAGCAGAGAGGGGATCTTGCCGCGCCGCTCCAGGCGCCGCGCCCAGATCTTGGCCGGGCCGCGCAGGTGTCGCACGCGTGCGGCAGGCATGCGCGTGATCTTGCGGATCAGCTTGATCTGGTTGGCGGCGGGAGTCGGGGCCTTGCGGGTCCGCTTGCGCTTCTTCCGCTTCTTTTTCTTCTTCGCGGCCTTGGCGGCGGTGGCCTTTTCCTTGGAGGCCGGTGCTCCGCCCTGCGGTGCACGGCGGCGCGGCAGTACCAGCGTGTCGTCGGCGAAGAGCAGCACGTGGCCCTGCGTCAGCAGCCAGAAGAGATCCGCCAGCCACTCGGTGCCGGCTTCCGTCTGACCTTCCGGCAGCACGCCGGTCCAGAGCTGGGCCAGCTTGGCCGTCGGGTTCGCCTCCAGCCAGTTCACGATCGCGGCGGGCCGCTCGGCCAGCACCGCATCGGTGGTCAGCGGGTGCGGGCGCGCCGGGCCGGTGAAGAGCTTGCCCTCGCGCTTGAAGACGGACAGGTGCTCGTTCTCCAGCAGGCGGCAGATCGCCGGGATCAGGATCGCGGGATGCTTGCGCGCATGCGAGCCGGCGATGCGGACGCAGGCCAGCAGGCCGGACGAGAGGTCCTTGGCCGGGATATTGCCTGGGATCTCCGCGCTGCGAACTTCCGCGAAGACCTCGGGGAAGACCCGCGTGGCGAAGTCGCGCTCGATCTCGCTGCGGTCGAAGCGCCAGGCGCTGTCATCGCCGCCCTTCGCCCGCCAGCGCACGCGCTTGCGCATCGTGTCCAGCCAGGCATTCACCGCTTCCTCGCCGCGCTCGGTGCGCACGCGGGATGAGTAAACCTCGAAGGGCATGTGCGAGAAACGCTCGCGGTGCAGGCGCCGCAGCGTGCTCTGATACGAGTGGAAGTTCGGCGGGCCGAGCCACTCACCGCTCATGCCGCAGCGCGCCACCACCTGGAAGTTCCCCGCGGGCGGATCGGTCTCGGTCTCCTCGGACTCGAAGTATTCTCCCGCCGCATCAGACTGCCAGAAGTGGGCGATCGCTTCCTCCTTGGTCTGCCACAGCGACTGATCCTTCTTCGAGAGATAGATCGAAGGCGCCTGGTTCGAGAGCGCGAAGTTCAGGCGATAGCGCTCGCGCCCGGCCAGCAGGATCTGCGCGACATCGTAAAGCGAGTAGACGCGGGCCAAATGATGGATCTCCCGCACGACGAGATGCACGGCCTCCGCCGATGGGCTGATCGTCACGCGCACGCCATCCGCCGGCTGCGGCAGTTCGCGCGGGCCGCCGAAGTCACGGCCACCGCCGCCACGGCGGTCACCACGATCACCGCCGCGGAAGCCTCCGCCACCACCGCCACCGCGTTGGTCCCCGCGATCGCCTCCTCGAAAGCCACCGCCTCCGCCGCCGCCACCACCACCAGCTCCACGGCGGTCGCCGCCACGGTCTCCTCCCCCACCGCCCCGGCGGTCGAAATCCCTGCCGCCGCCGAAGTCACGCCGGCCGCGGGGATCGTCGCGATCGCGACGTTCCCGCTCGCGCGGTGCAGCTTCTTCGCCGTGTTTTTCTGCGGGTTTCTTTGCCGGTGCATCGCCCCGGGCCCAGGAAGGGCCTAGTTCGAATGCGGACAGCAGGCGCTTGGCCAGCTCATCGGAGGGATCGCTCACGTCGCGGATGCTAGCGGGCGATTACAAAATGACAAACCCGCCTTACAACATTCTACGTCCCTATTTTCAGCGACACGGCCCCCGTAATTCTAACACCCCGAGGGGCGTTCAATCGCGCAGCATATCGACCATCCGCCCCGTGGCTCCGCTGTGGGTGGCGAGCACGCGCGCCGCCTCATCGCACATGCGTGCCGCCCGCGCGGGATCTTCCAGCAAGGCGAGCACGCTGGCCGCCAGCTCCGCATCATCGTGGAAGCGGATCGCTCCGCCCGCCGCGACCAGCGAGGAACACAGCGGCTCGAAGTTCTGCATGTGCGGGCCGAAGAGCAAGGGCTTGCGGCCGAGGATCGCTTCCACCGGACTCTGCCCTCCTTTGCCCAGGATGCTCTTGCCGATCACCACCAGGGTGGCATGCGCGGTCCAGTCCCGCAGCTCGCCCGTGCTATCGATCACGAAGCAAGCGCGCGCGGGATCACGCGGCGGATGAAAGGAGGAACGCAGCACCACCTCGAAGCCTTCCTTCTCCAGCGCGGCCTTCACCTCCGCACGGCGCTCCGCATGACGCGGGACGAGGGCGCATAGCGCGGGAATCTCACGCAGGGCCTTTGCGATCCATGCCTCCTCATCACCATGCGTGCTTGAGGAAAGCACCACCGCGCGATCCTTGCCAAAGGTATCCAGCATCTGCGCGAAGTCCTCCCGCTTGCTCGGCAAGACCGCGGCCCCCGGATCGAACTTCGAGCTGCCGGTCACGCGGATCTTGCCGCGCTCCACGCCCAGCGCCTCCCAGCGCTCCACATCCGCGGGCTCCTGCGCCGCCACCTTGTCGAGCATGCCGAAGACCGGACGCACGATCGAAGCCAGCTTGCGGTAGCGCTTCTCCGAGCGTGGAGAAAGCCGTGCATTCACCAGGCTCACCGGGATCCCGCGCTTGCGGCAGCCTAACAGAAGATGTGGCCATGCCTCGCCCTCCACCAGTACCAGCTGCGCCGGCTCGAAGCGATTCAGGTAGCGCGCCACGCAGAAGCGCAGGTCCACCGGAGAATAGGTCACGCGCACATCCGCCAGCGCCGCTTCCTTCGCCACCGCATGGCCCGTGGCCGTGCCGGTGGCGAGCACGAAGCGCTGCCCCGGATCGCGCTCCCGCCACGCGCGGATCAACTTCAGCGCGAGCATCGTCTCCCCCACGCTGATCGAGTGCAGGTGCACCGCGCCACAGGGTTCTTCCTCCTCGGGCCTTGTGTAGATCGAGAAGCGCTCGCGCAGCCCGCTGCCGAAGCCACCGCGGCGGCCCATCCGCACCAGCCAGCCCGGCAGCGCACTCAGCAAAAAGAGCGGCAGCAACAGGCGATAGAGCCCGAGGACAAGGCGGAACGGCATCGCGCAGGCTAGGAAGCAGGTGCCGCAGCGTAAAGCAGGATGGCACTGCCACCATACTCGCGGCGGTCCAGCAAGGTCCAGCCCGGCCCCTCCGGCGAACGCGAGGTGCTGGCGCACTCCGCCACCAGCCAGCCGCCTTCCGCCAGCCGCTGCGGCAGCGCCGGATTCTTGAGCAACTCCTTCAAGTGATCGCGGTCGCCCGGATACTTTGCGTAAGGCGGATCCGCGAAGATGATATCGTAGCGCGCCACATCCCGCGCCAGCCAGGCATGCACATCCGCGCGCACCACCCTGCCGCCCTGCAGCCTCGCCTTCTCCAGATTCTCCCGCACCACCATCTCCGACTGCCGGTGCTCATCCACGAACACACAGGAAGCCGCACCCCGGCTCAGCGCCTCCAAGCCGATCGCCCCCGAGCCCGCGAAGAGATCCAGCACGGTCTTATCCTCCACTGCGGGACCCAAGATCGAGAAGATCGCCTGCCGCACGAAGTCCGTGGTCGGCCGGGTCACCGCCTTCGGCACCTTGATGGCAAGTCTTCCTGCAGTTCCAGCGATGATGCGCACCGCGGGAAGATGACAAGCCACGTGCCTAACTGCAACCATGGATGACCGCCTTCAGCATCGGGGAGAATGAGATTCTTAACCGCGAAAAACGCGAAAGACCGCGAAATTTGAACAGCCGATGATGGGGATGTTTTTGAACAGGAGAAAGACATGAGAAAGGCAGGAGGAAGAGGAGATGGGATTTCAGATTTGAGATTTGGGATTTCAAATTTCAGATTCTTCTCTGTCTTCCTCCTGCCTTTCTCTTGCCTTCCTCCTGTTCCAATCAAACCGAGGCAAGGAGACGGCGAGCGCGGTGGGTTGCTCACGCCCTTCTCCGGCTGTTCAGATTTCGCGGCCTTTCGCGTTTTTCGCGGTTCAACCTCAAGCAAGACCCAACGGGAACAGCGCGCTATCACACCCCCGCCCCAAACACCACCAGCGCTTGCTCGATCGGCATCACCGGCCCACCAGACCCAAACTCAATCCCCTGCCCACCGGAGTACGAGACCCATCGTAGATCGATGTAGACACGGCCCGCTGCTTCCATGCCGGAAAAGACCGGCGGCACCGTGGCACCCGCTTGCCCGGCGCGACGCCGCCAGCTTTCCGCCAACTCCGGCGGCATCACGGCACGCAGCACGAGCGTGATCCCTTCCCCTCCGTGAAAGCTGCCATTGCCGAGGAAGGACACGCTCTCCCCGATGACCCGGAGTTCCGGGCAGCTGACGCTACCACCCTGCACCAGCAAATGCCCCGAGGCCTCGCCGAAGAGCAGCGTCTGCGCTCCGGTGGCGAGCGCGAGATGGCGCGATTCGAAGGCCGCGAAGCCTTGCCAAGTGGCAGGCACCGCCAGGAAACCCTGCGCCCGGATCCCGCCATTCAGGAACTCCGCGCGCGATCCAGGCATGAGCGCACCCAAATCCGCCGCCTGCTCCGGCGCGCGGATCTCCATCTCCACGGGAATGCCATGCATGAGCCCGGCAAGCGCCTGCACCTGAAGTTTCACACCAGCGACCACCAACTCCGCCGGGAGAACCCTCAGCGTCGGGTCCGCCCAATCGAGCGACAGTTTCGCCCCCGATACGATCTCCCGCCCGAAGAGCCCGGCAGCCCCCAGCGTGATGCTCCCCGTGGCAGGCCGGCCCTTGACCGGGATCCGGCCGCCGAAGCCAGACAGGCTCCCCGCCTTCCGGCCACCGAGGTAGAAATCCACATCCCCCTCCTCGATCACCAGCCAGCTCGTATCGCGCGGGACACCCGGCACGGCAGCAGGAGCAGGTGGAGGCGCAGGGACGCTCTCCTCCGGCGCTTTGGGCAACCCAATCGCCGGCGGCTGGGGCGATGCAGGCGCGGGCACCACCGGCTCCCCTCCCGCCGGAGCCGGAGCTGCTGACCCCGCCACCGGTGCCACCGGATCCGCCGCCGCGATCACTGCGGGCGGCGTGGCTGGCGGCCCCTTCATCGACCCGGCCAGACTGGCCAGCATCTCCACCGCGACCGCCCCCTGCGGGTGCTCCACGCGAATCTCCTCAATCTGCAAATCCCCGCGGAACAAGGGCCGCCAGCGCGGCACCACGCGGATGCTGCGCACGTCCAGCACCGGCCGGTCCAGCACCGCACGCAGCGGCTCCGGCTGTAGCAGGCGCAGCTCACCGATCTCTGCCCCGCCCCAGGGCGTGACCGTCATGCTCCCGACCTCCGCCTCCAGCCCGCAGCGCCGCTGGATCGCCGCGGCCACGCGATGCTTCATCCACGGCGTGGCCAGGACCACATTCCCCAAGCCAAGCAGGAGTGGCGGAGCACACAGCAGCCCGAGCAGCAGGCGGCGAAACCAACGCTTCCGGCGCGGGGCGCGGACGCGGGCGCTGTCCGGCTCCGGCTCGGCGGGCATCGCTTACTTCTTCTTCGGCTTGGTGGGAGTCCCGGTCGTCGGCTTCGGCTTCGTGTCCGTATTGGCCGGCTTGGGCTTCGTGTCACCCGCCGGTGTTGCAGGGGGAGCCGGAACCAAGGCGGCGGAAGCGCCGATCCCGAAACGGATCACGAACTGCCGGCGCTCGCCGAGCTCGGACCCCTGCGGGCTCACTTCCTGGAAGCTGTAGATCAGCAGGCCGTACTTGCCGTCCGCGGTCTTGCCGAGCGCCACGTTCTCCTTGGTGGTGGCCAGGGAAGTCTCCTCCAGATAGCGCCACTCCTGGCCCGTCCAGGCACCCAGCGTGGAGTTCGCGTCCGCATTCACATCGGCGATGCGGGTGAGCGTGCCATTGGGCGAGCGGAAGGTGTCGTCCTTCGGGTCATACTTCAGGGTGGCCAGCACGCTGGGCATGCTCTTGCCCTGCGGGGAGTTCGTCAGGAACATCCAGCGGCCCTCCTTGTCACCCTTCAGGGTCATGATCATGGCCTCCACCGCGCGCAGTTCGCGCTTGGCCCAGATCTTCTGGTAGTCGTCGTACTCCTCCTTGGTCAGGCCCAGGCGCTCGTCGTAGGGCAGCGGCACGCCGGACTTGTTGTTCTTGGAGTATTCCTCGAACCACTCGCGGTTCTTCAGCGCGGCCTGCTTCACCTTGGCCACGTACTTGTCCAGCTCCGCCGGCATGGCCGGCACCACGATCTCGGCCTTCACCGGCGTTTCCGCTTTCAACAGCTCGCCCAGGAACTTCGGGGCGGTCTGGGCGTGGAGCGCGGCGGTGCAGACGAGGGCGGAAAGCGGGATCAGGGAAAATTTCATCGAATTGGGATGGTGCCGGGAGAGCGGGGGTAGCATTTCCGCCCGGGGCGGAAGTTCAAGCGGCAAAGCACTCGGGATTCACGGTTCCCCGGCGGGAAAAATCTCCGGGATCGGGGTCTCGGCGTGCTCGTCCATCCAGCGTTCCAGCGCCTTTTGCATGGGGGCCAGCACCTCCGGGCGCTCCGTGGCCAGATCGCGGCGGCAATCTGGATCCTGCGTGGTGTGGAACAGGCCGAAGTGGCGGTTCCCGGAGCTGCAGGGCGTGCAGACCACCTTCCAGTCCCGCGTCCGCAGGCAGCGCTGCTTGGCGGTGATGATCGGCTGGTCATACTGCGACTGGACCACGAACTGGTAGTTGTAGTCCCGGTCCACCACCACCATGTCCTCCACGCCGGGCAGCTTCGGGCGCTCGACGCCCGGGACGATGAACTGGATCCAGGGCAGGCTGGTCTCCGCGTACAAGGGGCGGTCCGCAGGCTTGGACTCGCCGCGCATCCAGCCGGCGACCGAGCGGCCCTCCCACTTCGCGGGCACCTCCACGCCCGCCAGATCCACCAGGGTCGGCGCCAGGTCGATACTGCGGATCTGCTCCGGGATGGCACCGGGCTTGGCACCCGGCGCGCTGATCGCCATCGGGATGTGCGAGCAGTGGTCGGCCCCATTGAAGCCCATGCCGTGGGTCAGCGTCACGCCGGGCTCGTAGAGGTCGTCGCCATGGTCCGCGGTGACCACGATGATCGTGTTCTCCTCCAGGCCGTTCCGCCGCAGTGCCTCGCGGATGCGGGAGAAGCAGGCATCGAACTGCCGCGTGCAGCCGTCGTAGAGCGAGCGGATCTGGCGCACGTCCGCCTCCGGCAGCGCGGAGAGCTTGTTCTCCATCTGCGTGCCCTTCACGAATTCATTGATGTCGAAGTCCACGCCGGTCAGGTGCTTGCCGTCGTACTTCGGGTCGGAGAACATCGTGTTGTACGGCTGCGCGCAGCGGTACGGGAGATGGTTGCAGGAGTAGAAGACGTGCCAGAAGAAGGGCCGCCCGGTCTTGGCCTGCGCGGCCAGCTTGTCCTCCACCCGCTGCGTGACCACGCCCGGCGTCACAAACTGCGCAAAGGACTGGATCTGCGGGTAGATCATGTACCCCACGCGGTTGTCGAAGTAGAGCGGCACCACGAAGTGCGCCATGAACACCGCCTGGCTCACGTAGATCCGGAAGGTATCGAAGCTCGACACCGAGATGTCATCGAAGCCCAGCGGCATCATCTCGTAGAAGCCCGCGCACCAATCGCCGATCGCCGCGGTGTCGTAGCCCTTTTGCTTGAGCACGGTGGCGATGGTCTCGCTGGACGCCTGGGTCTTCTCCACCTGTTCCCGGTTGGGATACATGTAGCGGATGCCGTGGGTGTGCGGGTAGCACGCCGTCATGAAGGAGTTCGTCGACTCCAGGGTGGAGGCGATCGGCGTGTAGCAATGCTCGAAGCGCACCGCGCCCTTGGCCCACTCATCGATGCCCGGGGAAACGCCGGCCGCGGCGGGGCCATCGCTGCGGGCCGGGCGGTAGCCGGAGAAGCCGAGCCGGTCCCCGCGCAGGGAATCCGAGCCGATGATGATGATGTTCGGCCGCTTGCTATCCCCGGCCTTGGCCTCCACCGCCTTGTGCGGGGCAAGCGCGAAGGCCACCGCGCCGGCAGCAGCGAGCGTGATGCCGAGCGCCGCCACCCGCCAGCGCGGCCGCATGCGGGAGAGCCACCAGCAGGCGACCCCCGCCAGCGCCAGCCAGGGCAGAACCTGGAAGATCACCACGTTCACCGCGGGCTGCCAGGACTCCGGCGGGGCCTTCAGCAGACCGTAGTACCAGTTCCCGAACTTCGCATCGCCCAGGAAGTAGGGGCGGCTGTGGATCATGCGCAGCATGAAGTAGCCGTGGATGAAGAAGGCCAGCAGCAGCGCCGGGATCGCCACCGAGCCGCGCCCGCGCCAGGCAATGCGCCGCCGCCAGACCGACAGCGCCGGTAGGATCAGGAACAGGAACGCGACCAGCAGGATGGCGTAGGCGATCAGGACCAGCAGGTTCTGGCCGATCACGAAGAGCAGGTAATCCTTCCGCGCCAGCTGGCTGAACTTGTTGTCCGCCCCGCCGGTGCCGCCGACCAGCTGCATGATGGCCACGGCATATTGGAAGGCCAGGAAGAGACAGATCCCGGCCGTGCCACCCTTCAGCAGCGCCCGCCAGTCGGTCGGTGTGGATTCATCAGGCCGGCTCATGAAATGCGGGGTCGCGGGTGCGTGCGGTGCGGGCTGGGTGTGCCGGGACTCAGACACGGGGGCAAGGACCGATTCTACGGAGCCACCGCGCCGGATTCATCCCGGCAGCCGCTCAGTGACTTCCCGGAGGCTTGTCCGAGATCCGGATCCAGCCCGCCTCCGCGATGCCCTCGATCACCACGCCGCGCGGGGAGGCACTCTGCTCCGGCACGCGCAGCTTCAGGATCAGGGCGCAGACATTGCCAGCGGTCTGGCTGCAGAAGTAGTCCAGCGTCTTCATCAACTCACTGCCCACCGGCGCGTAACCGAAGACGTGCTCCTTGGAATTCCGCGAGCTCAGGCGGTAGCAGCGCCACTTCCCGCTGTCCGCGAATTCGTGGCTATAGACCACGTGGTGCTCCACGTTCACGCGGAATTCGTAGGTCTGCCCGGTCGGCCGCTCCACGGCGAAGCGGTCCCAGGGCATGGGCTGGTAGAAGACGTGGGATTCCCAGTCCACCTTCACCTCGGTAGGCCCGGTCTGCTCAAGCATCAGGACCTGGGGTTGGCCGCCTGCCACCTCCACCTGCACCCCCCAGAAGGGTTTCCCATTCAGGTCCCGCGGCTGGAAGAGCGTCATGCGCTCGAACTTCAGCGCCACCGGTGGATGCTGCGCCCAGGTCTCCGCGATCAGCGGCTTCACGCGGGCCGGATCCCGGATCACCGGCAGGATCTTCTCCATCGTATCCGCGGCCAGATACTGCTTCAGCGTGGCCTCCACGGTATCCACCAAGCGCCGGGCGGTGGCATCGTCCTGCTGATCCAGAGCTTTCTTTTCGAGGAGCACCTCCTGATCCTGCAGGACCTTGGCCTCACCCTGGCGCATGGAGCGCAGGGACCAGACGGCTGCCCCCAGTACGGACAGCGCCAGCAGCAGCACCCAGCCATAGGGCAGGCCGCGGACCCGGGTCTCCTCCCCGCCCCAGGGCTGCTCGATGGTTTCCGGGGTCTCGTAGGGCTCCAGGATCGCCTCGATCCCGGGCTCGATGCTGCGGCCCTCGAAGTGTTCCCGGGTCTCCCCTTCCAGGCGCTCCGTGTGCTCGGGAGGCGCCGGCATGGGTGCCACCTTCACCACCGGGCGGGCCGGGCCCGGAGACGGGCTGCCGCCGGTCCTCAAGCGCACCACTTCCCGTGGCGAATCGGACTTCTCCTCGTCATCGACGACACGCAGCCGGGGGATGGGATCGGAATCGGGCATGAAGAAAACAGAAACGCAGGCGCAGGGACGAAAGCCGCAAATCCCCTCCGACGCAATGCCCGCTTTGCCCCGGAAAGCGAAGATCTCTCCGAAGGGTCACCAGCATTTAACCGCTAAAAACGCGAAAAGCCGCGAAATTTGAACAGCCGGAAAAGGGGTGGTGAAGCCGTTGGGCTTGCCCTGCTCTTGCTTCGGCTAGATTGGAACAGGAGAAAGACAAGAGAAAGGCAGGAGAGAGACAGAGAAGAATCTGAAATTTGAAATCTCAAATCTGAAATCCTTCCCCTCTTCCTCCTGCCTTCCTCCTGTTCAAAAACATCGCCGTCATCGGCTGTTCAAATTTCGCGTCCTTTCGCGTTTTTCGCGGTCGATTCAAAACGCCCCCTAACTTGTGGCCGTGCCCCCCGCCCCTTCCTGCTTCCCTAATGGAGGAGCCCTGCCTAGAAAGCGGCACGACGCTCCACGATGCCTGCACCCGTCCGGATTCTCATCTGCACCGCCGCCTTCGGGGAAGGCCACAACAGCGCCGCGCGGAACATGGCCCTGGCCCTGCAGGAAGCCGGGGTGGAGGCCAAGGTGGTGGACCCCTGCATGCTCGCCACGCCGGTCACCACCCGTTGGCTGTGCAAGGGCTACCGTTACATCACCACCCGCTTCCCGCGGCTCTGGTACCGCGTCTACCTCTCCACGGACAAGGTCGACTTCAGCCGCCAGCGCATGCCGCTCATGCGCAAGCCGGAGCGCCTGCTGGGCGAGATGATCGCGGACTGGAAGCCGGACGCCGTGGTCTCCACCTACCCGCTCTACCCCTATTTCCTGGAGCGCCTGCTGGAGGGGAACCCACAGCCGCCGCAGCAGTTCACCGTGGTCACAGATTCGATCGAGATCAATGCCGCCTGGATCAAGGCCCCCGCGGGCGAGTGGATCATCACCGATCCCTACACCCGCAGCGCCATGCAGAAGGCCGGCCTGCCCGCGGAGAAGCTGGTGGATACCGGCTTCCCGGTGAGCCCGGCCTTCTCCCGCATGACCCCGCTGCCGGCGGAGGATCCCTGCGAGCCCTTCAAGGTCCTCTATTTCACCACCGGCCGGCGCCTGCAAGTGCGGCGGATCTCGAAGGCGATCCTCCAGACCTCCCCGCGCACCCAGATCACCATCGTCCTCGGCCGGAATGTCCGCTACCTCTACAAGAAGGCGAAGGAGATCAAGGACGCCTTCCCCGGCCGGGTGAAGCTGAAGGGCTGGACGCGGAAGGTCCCTGCCCTCTTGAACTCGCATCACCTCGTCGTCGGCAAGGCCGGCGGGGCGACGGTGCATGAGGCGATCGCGGCGCGTTGCCCGATGCTGGTGCACCACCTGGTGCCGGGGCAGGAGGAAGGAAACCTGCGGCTGTTAGAGAAGATCGGCGCGGGGATGCTGGCGGAGAGTCCGGAGGCGCTGCGGAGTGCGGTGGCAGATCTGTTGGCGGATGATGCGGCGATGTGGCGGTCGATGAAGCGGAAGCTGGCGGCGCACGGGAGGAATGCGGGGGCCATCGCAGCGGCGCGGCATATCTTGGAGCGGATCGACAAGCACTAGCGGCGCAGCCGCTTTGGAGTAGCTTTTGGCAGGCAACCCTGTTGCCGTGAACGATCCGCCCGACCACCCTTCCCTGCGCCTAACGCTTGGCGTGCGATTTTGATCTACCTCGAAATGTCCTGTTTCAATTCAACCGAAGCGAGGGAACGGGAGTCGGGTGATGGCGTGGAAGAAGGGTGCTTTTGGATGTTCGGATTTCGCGCGTTTCGTGGAGATAGGAATAGAGAACGGTAAGGACGTTCCCCTTATGATAGGCTAGGGTTGCCCCGCCTATGCATTTCAAAAATCAACCGCGGGGGCAGTCTTCAAATCTTGAAAAACCAACCCCTTCACATCCTTCAAGTGTTGAGGGATTCAAAAATTCAAGAACTGCCCAATTTAAGGTCATTTCTTTGCGATCGTCGCCCCCCGACTTGGTCCGGCAATCTTCTTCTCGCCTTCCCATCCAGCTCCGACTGCACCGTTATGGACGACATCTAGGCGAATTTGCTTCCTCCACCATTGCCCGACGGCATCTTGGTATTCCATAAAAACGTCAAATATCGCCTCTCCGTTCTCATCTGGGCAGGCTTCTTTCAGCCGGAATTTCACTCTAACTTCGGTCTTCATGCCCACCTCAAACTCTTGAAAGTCATATACAACCTTTTCGGGCAGAACATGCTCAATGCTCACTTGCGAGGATGACGGCTCGCCAAGGGCTTTGTTGGTGATTGAAAAATACAACAAATCCCCCTGGTCGTCTTTTTCGAATTTGAACTTATATGCTCCTAGATCGGGATGAACGCTGAGGCCGAGCGCTACTCGGCTATCCTCTGCAGCCTCACGCGAAAGCTTCAGGGCTTCAAAAGCGATTCGGTTGCTTTCGTTGTTCTGTGCGATCGATATCTGACCTTGAAGGAGGGCCCCGAAAGCTGCTGCTCCGGCGATTGAGCCGGTTTTGCGAGCAATCTGCCAAAATCTCCATCCCTTGATTTCGCTGCCAGTTTTGGTAGCGCTGTTCAAATCACTCTGCTCTTTTTCAGCGGACTCCAGATTCACATGCTTGTTAAAGCATGCAGAACGGGTTTCTTGCGATGGTATTAACGACGCGTGTTTGGAATTGCTTTTCTATCGAACCGTTTGAAAAATTCGACTAAAGCGGGAGAGACGTCAGCCGCTCTTGGATGCCTCGCGGCCCGTGGGACGATGGAGAATGGGCCGGGAGCCAACCGCAGGAACAATTGACAAAAAATTCGAATCGCCAAGCACGTTCCCTAAACTTGGAGATCCTGACGCACCCTAAACAGGTGCTACGCTCTTCGCCCTCCGGTCAGGAAAAGGAAACCTGCGGCTGTTAGAGAAGATCGGCGCGGGGATGCTGGCGGAGAGTCCGGAGGCTTTGCGAAGTATTCCCGCCAGGTAGTCTGACCTCCATCTTCCAATGAGCCGCCTCGAATCAAGCTATGGCCTTCCTAGCGGATAATCTCAGCTTCCTCGTCAAGTCTGTCGGCCATTGCGTAGAGCTTTGTTGTTTCGACCCAAACATCCGCTAGCCACACTAGGCCATTCTTTTGTTCTTCACTCATGGGCGTCAAAAAAAGTTCCGCCTAAAAGTAAGTGTTCCAGAATCGCTTATTAGTAAGGTCAAGCTGGTGATCGTGGTTCTTCCGGTAGTAATCGGCAAATTCCTCTGATGGATGATTGACGAATTCATACACCTTTCTCATCGCCGAAATCGCACGCCCTACCAATGGGTCCTCTTCATTGACACCCACCTCATCAGAAATTTCAACGAGGTATCCGGACTCAAGAGCATCCCTAATGGCGCTAACTTTTTCCTCGGTATCGCTGTAACCTGGTGCGGGCCAATCCAATGATTCACCTCGGAAATGTTTGTACAGGGCGGATATCGCGATGTGCGGCAACGGGTCGCAAGCTTTTTGAGCTTCGGAAATCAGCGCGTCAAATTTTTCAATATCATCGATATTCTCTTCCAGAATTTCATCGACCTCGTCTTGATCTTTCAACGCACTGATTTTACCAATGGTCTCATTTAGAGCATCAATTGCTTCCTGTGATTTCCCCAATTCTTCCTTTGCTTCATCATAGTCCTTCTGCAATTTCTTGTGTCTCGCCGGGTCGATTTTCTCAGGAACCTTGTAGTCTTTGATGAAGGCCTCAACCCAAGCGAGAAATTCATCGCGGCGCTTTTCCCAAATCGCAAAGGCTTTACCTTTGATGCCCAGCGTTCCAATCAGTTCTTCCTGAAACTGATTTAACCCATCCCTTGTGTTAATTCTCAATGCTTGGGTGCCGGTCAACACTCCCTTCAGGTCTGCAAACGCCAATGGAGGAAGAATGAATGGGAAAACACGATTTGAAAGCGCCCAAGAAGCGCCGAGTTCGCAAAGACAGAATTCGCTCGCGTAATAGTGCGGCGTCAGGAGCAGAACAACGCAAGTCGGGCTCTGAATCTGGGAGCGAATGAACGATACAAAGTTTTCTCCGGCCGGAATCCCTAGTCCTTCAAGCGACGTGCAAAACACATCCCTGTCCGGCACGCCTATCCCTGATTCCATCAATTGAACGAACTTGTCGGCAAGTTCCTTGTCCACGGTGGCATGGCTGATGAAGACGGGTTTCGCTGGCATGATCTAACAGTCTCAAAGGACTGTTTCTCTTGGCAAGATCAAAGCGTCCAGCCCACCTAGCAGCCTGTCAGACTTAGGCAACGGCGGTTGAAATCCGCGGTCGAGTAGTTAGAAGGCGGGATGGCCGGACGCCCTGTCAATGAATCGGGTCAGCCCTCGCATTTCAACATCCACACCGGATTCTACTTGAGAGTTCCAGACAGATTCCTCCTGAGTTTGATTCGACGGTCTCCCCCCGACCGCAGCAATCGGCTTCCGGGGATCATCTCCGGGAGGGATGCCGGGTGGTGAGCGGGCGCGCCCCTGAAGATGAGGGGGCATGCTCCTAGAACTCCAAGGACGACTGATGGGGAAACGCGCACAAAAAGCGGCGATTCTCGCGCGCACTCCGAAAGCGACTACGCCGCGAAGGCCGGTCATTCGATAAGGTTCATTGCCACCCGCGAGGGATTGTTGCGATGAGAGCCAGTAGTTGGAAATTGAATCTGTTAGATAGGGGGCGGCAGCTTGGGCCGGGCTTTCAGCCCTCGGGATTCTTGATGGGTTCGGTTCCTAGGGCTATCGCCCTAGGCTGGTATGGGGCGGGCCTTTGGCCCTCTGGAGACGCTTCTGAGAGAAGCCTCCCTCAAGCCTTGGCCCTGGGCCGTCGGTGAGAAGCCGATGCCGCGATCCCCATTGCCACGCGATGACGTAATATCGCCGAGTCCCAAATTCTGGAAGGGTCCGACCGTCAGCAAGCAGTTGCTTTCCCCTCCTCACCCCCGCGGAGGGTTCCCCCCAATCCCCCCCATGAAACTGACCCCTTCGGGCACCCAGAGTGCTTCGTTCAAGGCTGACGCCGGACGTCTCGCAGACTTCGTCTTGTTCACCCAGCGCGGCTGCATCCTGAACCTCTCGAAAGAGTTGACCCGCGGCAACCTGTCGTATCCCCAATTCTTCCTACTGACCTATCTTTCCAGCGAAGACTATCTGACGATGACGGACATCGCCAAAAAGATGGGTCACTCGACCGCAGCCGCAACCGGCCTGGTGGATCGCATCGAGAAATTGGGCTACGTGGAACGCACCCATGCTTCGGAAGACCGGCGCAAGATCATGGTGCGCATCACGTCGAAGGGCGTGGAGATGGTGGCCCACATGCGAAAGGAAATCGCGAACGACTTGGCCGGCATCCTGTCCTCGATGGATGAGGAGGAAACCGAAACCGTGGAGCATACGAAACGCGCGATTTTCTCACGCCAGATCGCGTGATTGGGCGGCACCCATCGACGACCCCATCGGCCTGATCGAGCCGGTCCTTTCGTCGATGGGGTTAATCCTTGAAAATTGAATCTGTTAGACCGGGGACGGAAGCTTAGGTCGGGCTTTCAGCCCTCGGGACCTTTGTTGGGCGTGTTCCTAGGGCTATCGCCCTAGGCTGGTATGGGGCGGGCCTTTGGCCCTGGGGAGATGGGGATGGTCGCGTGATCCTTAGAGTCCGCTAGGCGCCATACCGGGATTCATCAGCGAAGACCCGCCGACCCCACTCCCGAAAACGGCCACCGCAAACAGCCGGCCATCTGCCGCCTTTGAGATCCCCACGCCCACCTTGCTCCAATCATCCAAAAGCAAGTCGCGCTGATCCTTGGCCCAATAATCGACAAACCCTTTTCCCGTCGGCGTTCCGCGATCCTTCAGGACTCCTTTCAGCTTGCCGACCAAGCCGAAACCCGACCGCGACCTCAGCGTGTCCGTCGAACTACCCGGGAATTGGGCGGAGGCCGAGGCCGCGGCCGCGTCGCTTTCACCACGGGCGAGTCCGGCGAGGACCGGTGAAACCGTCAGCACGGTTTTGCCAGCGGCCTGCCGTTCGGCATTCAAGGCGGCCAGCAGGGCCTGCTCCGTGCCGGTGGCGGTCACTTCCTTCACGCTGGCCCCGGCTGCTGGAGCGCTGGGGCTGCCGCTGGCAATGCCGCTCCCACTCCCGGCGCAGCTGCTCAAGACCACGGAAGCCAAGACGACCCAACACGCGACGGTTTTTCGATTCATCGCTTTATCTTCGGAAAGGCTGCGGCAATCACAAGACAGTTCGGAGCTTTTCCATCTGCCGCCCCTGACCACAGCAATTGGTTTCCGGGGATTGTCTCTGGAATGAATGCCGGATGGTGAGCGGCCGCGCCTCCAAAATATGAGGGGTCATCCGGTCAAGCAGGCCCGAGGGAACCCGCTTCGGGGTTCGAATCGCTTGGGCGTTTGTCCCAGGGTAGACGCGATCCCGTCCTTCTCGCCCTGCGGGCTACAAAGGACGGGCCGCGTCAACCCTGGGCTGTAGTAGGAAACGGCGTTGCCGTTTTCAGAGCGATGCCCTGAAGCCGACGATTTGAGCGCCTACGACGCTTCGGGCGTCTCTTCCCGCTTCCTCTTCTCCTTCCGCAGCTTCCTTTGCTCCGCCTGGTAGCGCTTCCAGTAGAAGGGCGCGGCGAGTTGGCCGAAGAAGGTGTGGGGCATGGCCTCCTTAATCCCGATCTCAGTCGGGGGGCGGCGGGCGTGGTCGTTGAAGTAGGTGCGGAAGATGAGGTCCCAGAGGACGAGGTTCTCGCCGTAGTTCTTATTCCCCTCGCGGAGGTCCATCGAGTGATGCCAGCGGTGCAGGCCGGGGGTGTTGAAGATGTAGTTCAACCAGCCGAAGCGCATCTGGATATTGCAATGCGTGAGGATGCCGATGAAGGCGGTGATGCCGCCGACCCAGACCATGACCGGCCCAGGCGCGCCGGCGAGGGCCGTGCAGGGCACGGTGAAGACGATGCTCTTGAAGGTATCGATGAAGTGGAAGCGGCCGGTATTGAAGAACCAGAGCTTCTTCGCACTGTGGTGGACGGCGTGGAAGCGCCACAGCGGCATCCACTCGTGGGCCACGCGGTGCGCCCAGTAGAGGCCGAATTCGGCGACGACCAGGGCGAGCACGACTTGGAAGAACATCGGCCAATGGGCCGGCCAGATGCCGCCGCTGGGTTGATCGCCGACGCTCTTGGCCAAGCCGATGGCGGTGGCGGAGATGATGAGGACCTGCACGGAGAGCTTGGTGAGCAGGGTGTGGGCGAGGTCGGGGATCTCCTGGCCATCGGAGTGGTGCCAGTCTTCCTCATGGGGCCGGACCCGCTCCAGGACGCAGAGCGTGAGGGCGAGGAGCAGGTAGGTGAGATTGAAGGCCAGGGTGCCGTGGCCCAGCGAGGTGCCGTAGGCCATCAGCGCGACCGATCCCCCGAAGAGGAGGGGCCAGAGCAGGTAGTCCAGGCTGGTATCGAAAAATCTCCGCACGCCGGGCGTGGTAGGTGAAGGCGGGGAGCCTTGCAAGCGGGGAGGTGGGGGGCGTGACCACCGGTCCCGGGCGATCCCGCCCCCGGCAAACCCCGCAAGCGCAACGGGTGTGCGGCCCGCCCGGGAGTGCCGTGGCACCGCCCGGCTTGGCAGGTCGGGCGAAGCACTTGGGATTCCCCGCATCCTCCGCGGCTTGCGCAGGCCGGGACGCGATCCCTTCCGCAGGCTTCCAAGGACCACTCCGGCAGCCCGTCTGTCAGCCGGGCGGTGCCACGGCGCTCCCGGGTGAGCCGCACACTCGTCACGCCGCTGGGATTCCCCCCCAAATCAACGCCCCTCACTTCAACTTCGCGCGGAACCAATCCTGCAAAGCCTTCACTGCTTTGGGACGATTCTCTTCATTCACACCCCATCGCGAATAGCTCATCGATTTCGAGCCTTCGAAGAGCTTCACTTCAAGATCCATCTCCGGCTCTTTGATGTCCAACTTCCCGCCACCGATGGCTTCCAGAAGGGTCTCGCTCATCCCCTGAAGCTTGCCCTCCGGTGCCACCGCCAGGGAGTCCACCGCATGCTGGATGGCCTTGGCCTTATTCTCCGCGGTCCATGGATCGGCACCAGTGATCTCATCCAAGAGCACACGGGCGAGATAGCTGAAGCCCATGCCACTGTCATCGTAAGCCGCCATCTGCTTGAAGATCTCCGGATCCGGATTCTTCCGCACCTTGCTGATCGCCGCGGCGAAGATCTTCAGATCAGAGTCATCGGGCGCTTCATCGGCGGCCACGAGATCGCGCAATGGTTGCGGAATCTTGGCGCGCTTGGCTTGCTGGGCGCGCTCCTCGATTTCGTGGAGTTGATCGGCGTTCTTGAAGAGATCTTCCTCCGGTGCGAAACCCGGGATGGCGGGGCGAAGGATGCCCTCGCGGATCTTCAATTCATCAATCTGCGCAAGCGCCGGGCGCGACCGGCCGTCGCCCTTGGCGGAAACAGAGGCGCATACCACAAGCCAGCGCAGGGTGCCTTTGTCGCCCGTGGTGAAGTAGTTCCAGTCTTCGATCCAGTGATAACGTTCACGAAAGCCCCAGCCATCGGCAATGGCTTGGAACGCGTCCTGCCGCGGCCCCAGGAGCTCGAAGAGTCGGGAAAGCTTCTTGGCAGCCTTGAGTTCCTCCGTCGTGGGTAGCTTGCTGCGGAACTCGGCGTAGTCGCAGCCCACAAAACTGCCGTTCTCCCGCATGCGGGCGGCCCAGATGATGCTCGTCGCCTCCTTGCCCTCGCCCTTGGTATTGCGCCCGATATGGGTTAGCCGGAGATGGAGGTTTTCTTCATCACCGCCGCGGATGGTGCCGACCCATTCGGGAGCAAGCCGGGTCCTCTCAATCGGCTTGGCCTGGTCCTTCTGACGGACGAGCTCGAGAAGATTCAGAGTGCCGGGCGGAGTCTCCGCAGCGGCCCTTCCGGCAAGAAAGAAGGCAAAGGCCACAATGGCAGCAAAACGGGCGCGCTGGAGGAAAGGCCACACGGTGGGAAAAATAGGATGCTTCCGCTCCCGTAGACAAGCGCCGGACTGTGAAATGCGGGAGAAGCGAGGGGTAAGGAGCTGGGACCTTATTGTCCCTGAGAACGGTCCCCAGGAGCTGCATCCCCGACCAGTGCCATCGACAATAAGGTCGATGCTCCTTACTGCTGACACATCCCCCGGGAATTTCCCTCCATCCTTGCCCTCGCAGCAAAATCCCGCTGCGATACGCGGTATCGGTATCCGTTTTCCAAGCCCTCCCACCAAACCACTCCACCACGTCATGAAATCCCTGCTCCTCAATTTCAGCTTCGCCCTCGCCACGGCGGCGGCGGTCACCAGCACTGCCTTCGCCGCCGATCCGCCGACGCCGCCGGTGCTGGCGATCGGTTCGGCGGTGCCGGATTTTTCGCTCAAGGGCATCGATGGCAAGACCCATACCCTCAGCGAGTATGCGGACGCCAAGGTGCTGTGCCTGATCTTCACCTGCAACCACTGCCCGGACGCGATCGCCGCGGCGCCGCGGATGGAGGAGATCCACCAGGCCTACAAGGACAAGGGCGTGCAGGTGGTCTGCATCAATAGCAGCAGCCCGATGGGCCTGACGCCGGATGAGCTGGGCTACGGGGCCCACGGCGATACCTACGAGGAGATGACGCCCTTCGCCAAGGACATGGGCTTCACCATGCCCTACCTCTACGATGGGGAGACCCAGACCCTGACCGCCGCCGTGGGCGCGCAGGCCACGCCGCATGTCTTCATCTTCGGCAAGGACCGCAAGCTGGCCTACTCCGGCCGGATGGATGACGGCGGCCGGAAGAAAGGCGCGGTGGAGAAGAGCTACATCAAGAATGCGCTGGATGAGGTCCTGGCCGGCAAGCCGGTCACGGAGCCGGTAACGCGCTCGGTGGGTTGCTCCACCAAGTGGAAGTGGAAGCAAGCCTGGCGCGAGAAGGACCAGCAGGCCTGGGAGGCCAAGGAAGTGACCGTCGACAAGCTCGACGATGAAGCTGCCAAGAAGCTGCGCGCGAATGGCGCCGGCACGGTGCGCGTGATCAACCTCTGGTCCACCACCTGCGTGCCCTGCATGAAGGAGTTCCCGGAATTTGTGGATGCCTACCGCCGCTTCCAGAACCGCAACTTCGACTTCATCAGCATCAGCATGGACCCCGCCACGGATGAGGCGAAGGTGCAGAAGTTCCTGAAGAAGCAAACCGCCGCGCTCTCCGACAAGACGAAGCCCTACGTGGACAAGGAAGGCCGCAAGAGCAACAACTACATCTATAGTGGCGAGAACCCGGACAAGCTGGCCGAGGCGATCGACAAGGAGTGGACCGGTGCCCTGCCGCTGACCGTGGTGCTCTCGCCGAAAGGTGAAATCGTTTTCCGCCACGAAGGCCAAGTGGAAGGCGTGGAGCTGCGCCGGCAGATCGTGAAGGCGCTGGAGGATTCCGGGGCGCCGTGATGGCGGAGAGGAAACTCTAAGTTTCAAATTCCAAGGTCCAATTTTTGAAAGGGCGGCACCTGTTGTTAGACGGGTGCCGTCTTTGTTTTTCACCGGGTGTGGCGTTATGACAGCGGCGTAGCCGCCTTGGACTGCTCCGATGCTTCGCAGCTTTCGAGTGCTGTGGTGAGCTGTTAGCGGGAAGAGATCTCAGCGATCCTGCAAGCCGTCTGCTGCCCACCCCAGCGTGTCCTATGCATGGGCGCCCACCCGGGAGCGCCGTGGCACCGCCCGGCTTGGAAGGTTGGCTGCCGGAAGAACCATGTGGACGCCAAGGCGGGCAACGCTCTAACAGAGAATCACCACGCTGCGGTGTCTGTCCTGTTGCTGGCTTTTGAGACAGCTTCGCCTACCATCCAAGCCGGGCAGTGCCCGGCGCTCCCGGGTGGGCCGCCCGTGCTCCATGGCCGGTGGGATCACCTGGAAGACAGTCGGAGGATCGCTTCATCCCCGTGGATGCGGCGCACCGTACACTGCATTCAAAAGCTGCGAATCATCGCAGCAGTCCATGGCGGCTGCGCCGCTGCGATCAAGGGTAGCGCCCCTTTACCTCCCTCCCCCGCTCTGCCCTGCCTGCCAAGCCGCGGCGGCATTCGCGTCCTTCTCCTTCCAGAAGAAGACAAGCCGCTCACCCGCGGCCTGGCGCAGGGCCGGGTCCTGCATGCTGCTGATCGTGTCCGCGGCATCCTCGAATTTCTCATTCCGGGCCAAGGCCGGAACGATCGATGACGCCAAGGCATCGCGCTGCGGCGATGGCTTCTGCTCATCGAACCACTGGAAGACCTTGTCCGGATACTTTTGCACCCACTGGACCATCGCGCCCCGCATCCGGTCCGGCAGCTCGCTGCTCTGGCTGTAGCGCTGCATCCACCACTCCAGCGCGGGCTGGTCATACTCACGGTAGATCGCCGCGGCCACCGCGCTGCCATCCACCTCCGGGCGCATGGCCGCGGGCGCGGTGCCGGATTCCAGGTAATCCTTCAGCTGATAGAGATAGGCCATCATCCCCGCGGAATCTTCCTGCGGCCAATCCTTGAGCACCGCGTGGTTCAACTCGGCATGGTCCATGGGATTGCCCGTGGTCTTGGCGAACTCCAGCAGCTTGCCGCGCATCACCGGATCGCCCGCATACTGGTAGCCCCAGTAAGCCATCAGGCTCTCCCCGCGCCGCGCCCTTTCTTCCGGCCGCTTCATCTTCAGATACTCCGCCATCGCGAGATCGAAGTCTCGCTCCAGCAGCGCATTGACGGCGGTCATGCGGAGAATCTCCGGCAGGTCCGCGGGTTCTTCCGGCAGCCGCGCGGAATCCAGCCACTTCAGTGCGGCCTGCGGGTCATCCTGCGCCCAGGTGCTAAAGACACTGCGCGCCAGCCAGCCGCGGTCATTCGGCGTCTTCGCGAGCAGCCCTTGGAATGCCGCATCCGGATCCTTCGCCAGCCAGGCGGCCCCCACCTTCATCAGCAGGATGCTGAAGCGATCATCGCCCATCACTCCCAGCGCGGCGAAGACCTGCGCCAGCTCCGCGGCATCCAGCTTCGCGATGATCTCATCCATCTTCGCACGCGCCTCCCAATCCGTCGTCAGGTCCGGGCTGCCGGCCGCCAGTTCATTGAGCCGCTTGAGGCTACTCGCCACCAGATCGGCGCGGACCGCCTCGCCCTTTTTGTGCGTCTCCGGTTGCCCGGGAGCCGCCTTCGCGGACTTCGACGCCGGTGCTGCCAAGCCGCTGTTAGATGAGCGTGCCAGCTCCTGCCCGGCCTTCTTCCCTGCCAAGCCCAAGAGACCTAGGCCAAGCAGCAAGCCGCCAACTTGAAGCAGTGATTTAGCGCGTGGCATTGCCTTGGGAGAGTTGTTTGCGGATATCGCCGGGCATCGTGTCGAGCCAGGCTGCGGCAGCGGCGGAGTCCATCTTCCGCCAAGCTTGATACTGCTGGGAGAGGCCTTTCACCGTCGGATCGTCGTTGCGGCCCGGCTGCCAATCGGAGCGCAGCAGGTTCATGGACTGCTTCTGCAAGCTATCTGTCAGGAGATCGGACCGGTTGTTCTGCGCGGCCCAAGCCGCAGCCTTCTCGGGCTCGCTGTTCGCCCAGTAGACGTAAGAGGACTTCTGGGAATCCATCGGGAGAGTCGCATCCACGCTCTCCCGCGGCTTGCGGGGCTCCGGGTCCTCGTAATATCGCCGGTAATATTTGAGCCTGGACTTTGCCTGGGTCATCAGCGCGTCCGGCAAGTTGGCCTGCTCCAGCTCCGCGAGGAAGTCATCCTGTGATAGCTGGGGATTATTCCCGATCCGCGATGCGAGCGCGGAGACATAGCTCTCCAGCAGTCCTTTGTCAGCCATCTCTGCCAGGCGGCTGAAGATCGTGCGCCGGAACTCTGCCGTATCACCCGCCCGGCTGGCGAGCGCCCTCACGACCCCATGCTGCGCCATGGGGAACAAGTCCTTCATCTTATCGAGCGCCGCTGCCGGATCCTGCTGCACCAGCACCTTGCCAGCGGCGTTCGCGATGAGGTCCCGCATGGGAGCCTCGGCCTTCTCCGCCCAGCGCAGTGCCCCCTCCGGATCCTGGTCAGCCCAAGCCGTCACGATGGAACTGAGGCCATACTGGCGGTATCGGAATTGCTCCGGCAACCGGGCCTGCGCCTGGATCGCGCCCTCTGGATCGATCTGACCCCAGCGGTAGAAAAGCATGCCCAGCATCTCGGGAATGCCCTGGCCATTCGACTCCTGCGAAACTTCCTCCACCAAGGCCTGCACCTCCTCCGCTCTCAAGTTGCGGATGATTTCCCAAGCTGCTGCGGCGTCGCTGGCAGAGAGACCGTTACGCCCGGCGCGCTTCCGGAGCTCACTCAGTTTGTCGGCCGGGCTTGCCCGGTCCTTGGGAGTCGCCGCCCGCCGCAGTGATGTTTCGCTCGCCACCATCTTCCCGGTCGCGGCCTCCTTGCCCTGCCCGCACTCCGAGCGATAGCCCGCCCATGCGGCGAGCGCCAACGTGCCAGCGCCGAGCAAGACGAGATATTTCCAAGAGAGCATGTCGTGAAAGGCTGGAAATCCAGCACCTAGCCAAGAGATAGGCGAAGCAGCGGAAGCCCGTCAATCCGTGATAGCGCATCACCGCATTCTTCACACAAAAACTGTACCATTCAGGACCACTTTCCAGTTAGCGCACGGAGACGCCCTGCGCGCCAGCCAAGCCACACGATCCAAGCCATCAGGAACGGAAGGAAAACCATCCCGAAGGAGCATTGCGAAACCTGGCTTCCGTGCCTGCTGATCATGTCCAAAGTCGACGCCCAACTTTTGCTGTCCAACTCTTGGTGGGGCATTACCTCAAACTCATAGGTTCCGGCCGCCGTACGCCCCGTCACCAGGTAGAATCGGCCCTCGAAGGCATGCACCGCGTAGAAGCTGGCAGGCGCGTAAAGCACCGCCCCTGATTTCACCCGGAAGGAACCGTGGAAGGCCCAGCCCATGAAGGCCAGGGTGAGAAGGCCGAACCAAAAGGACTTCCACTGGTAGAGCGGACGCGGGCTCATCTGTTTCCTGATAGCTCTTTTGTCCTCAGCCGCCAAGCTGTCCGCGTGAAGCTCGCCCTCCACCGCTCCATCACCTTCTGGTTCGGCTTGCTGGTGATGGTGTTTGCCAGTTGGGCCTGGAGGGATTCGGAATACTTCGCTTCCCGCGGCCATGCAGGGCGTTTCGCTTGGGGTAACGCCGCTGACGGTTGCTATCTCACCTACACCCCGGGTAGGTCCACTGAGCTTTTCAACGAGCGGGTTTCCGGCTTCTTCGTTTTGACGTATCAGAAAGGCGACCATGGCTCCTACCTCGTCATTTCGCCACTATTGCCAGACCTGAACACATTCGAGTCCCCGAAGAAGCCAGCCCCGGCCTTTCACCCACCCCTTCTCGCGAAGGACTCAACCGAGACGACACTCTATCTTCCTCATTGGCTCATCCTCCTGGCCGTGGCCACTCCTTGGCTCGGCTTGCTCCTCTGGCGGGCGAGGAGGCGCGCCGCAAGCATCCCCGGAACCGGGGGCGGGACTGTTTGAAAAACGCACCCCTCCGTTTGAAAATTGGCGGATATCCGTTTCAAAAACCGTATGTCTTAAAAGTGCCACCCAAGCCGCCCTGCCCTGGCGGGCGTGCCCAACCCAATCGAGTGCAATAGTGCGCAACTTCTGGTGCTTTTCCGCCATTTTACCACGGAAAGAAACAAGACACGGTTTCTTGTAAACCTGAGGCCCTTTTCGCACCGTATACACCTGCCAAGCGGCACCAACCCGCCATAGCCCGTAATCATGATCCACTCCGCCAACGCAACCATGCGAAGCACCCTCGCCGCGCTCGCCGTCGTCACCGCCGTTCCTGCCGCCATGGCGCAGGACAAGGACTTCTTCAAGTCCATGCAGATCGGCCCGGCCTGGTGCAATACCTTCGCCGCGACCCTGAAGGGTAAGCAGGACCCCGCCGCCGTGAAGGGCATCCTGCTCGATCTGGGCGGGGACACCCGCGCGCTCTTCGATACCGAGACCCTGCGCGTGATCTCCGCCTACAAGGGCAACGTGAAATGGGGCGGCACCCCCTGGACCGGCGAGCACGGCAAGGTGATCGCGATCGCCAATGATGGCGACAAAGCCTTCTTCAACACCCCCGCCGGCCCCGGCTGGGCGGATGCCTCCGGACATTTCACCGACAAGCGCGACAAGGAGCTGCACGGCTGGGGCAACCTGGACTACGCCAAGTTCAAGGGCTACTTCCGCAGCGGCAAGAAGATCATCCTGGCCTACGAGGTGCAGGGCACCCCGGTTTACCAATCGCTGGAAGCGCTGCCGGACGGCGTGGCCGTGCAATATCAGGTGGCCGCACACAAGGGCTCGCTGAGCTTCGTGGTAGCAGACGCCGATGATGCCAGCACCGTGGCCCAAGACAAGGTGGGCCTGAAAAACAGCGTGACCCTGGGCGTGGGCCCGGCCACCGGCAGCAAGGGTCCGAGCTTTGACAAGGACGGCGGCTTGGTCGTGGCCAAGCTCTCCGCATCCGGCACGCCGACCAGCTTCACGCTGTTCTACACCAAGAGCACCGAGATGCCGACGACGGCACCGGTGGACCTGGCGGCCCTGGTCAAGGGCGGCGAGGGCCTGTGGAAGGACACCATCACCACCTCCGGCACCATCTCCACCGACAAGAAGGCACCTTGGGTGACGGACACGATGGGCCTGCCAACCAGCAACCCCTGGCACGCCGACCTTCGCTTCAGCGGCTTCGACTTCATCGATGAAGACACTGCCGCGGTCTGCACCTGGAACGGCGACGTGTGGACGGTCTCCGGCCTGAAGGGCGATTGGTCGAAGCTGAACTGGCGCCGCTTCGCCTCCGGCCTCTTCGAGCCGCTGGGCCTGAAAGTGGTGGATGGCACGGTGTACGTGCACGGCCGCGACCAGATCACAAAGCTGATCGACCTGAACAAGGATGGCGAGGCGGACCGCTACGAGTCCTTCTTCCGCGATGAGCCGGTGTCCCCGAACTTCCACGAATTCGCCTTCGAACTGCAGACGGACAAGGAAGGGAATTTCTACACCTGCAAGGCCTCGCCGGTGCGCGGCGGTGGCCGCGGCTTCGACACCATCTATCCGAGCCACGGCACGGTGCTGAAGATCTCGAAGGACGGAACGAAGTCCCAGATCATCGCCACCGGCCTGCGCGCGCCGGGCGGTCTGGCTGTCGGGCCGAACGGTGAGATCACCACCGGCGAAAACGAAGGCACCTGGCAGCCCTGCTGCAAGCTGAACTACTTCACGCCGAAGGATTACAAGGATGGCCCGGTCTTCCTGGGCACGGAGGACAGCAAGCACGATGCGAAGGGCAGCATGCACGAGCCGCTGTGCTACTTCCCCATGAGCGTGGACAACTCCGGCTCGTCCCAGGTCTGGGTGCCTGAGGGCGCGGACTTCGGCCTGAAGGCCGGCGAGCTGATCCACTGCTCCTACGGCCAGTCCACGCTCTACCGCGTGCTGCCGGATCCGGTGGACAACACGATGCAGGGCGGCGTGGTGAAGCTGCCGATCGCCCTTGGCTCGTCAGCCATGCGCCCGCGCTTCGCCAAGGATGGCTCGCTCTACATCTGTGGCCTGCGCGGGTGGCAGACGAATGCGGCGAACGAGACCGCCTTCCAGCGCATCCGCTACAACAAGGGCGTGGAAGATTCCTTGCCGAACAAGGTGGAGTTCACCAAGACCGGCGTCCGCATCACCTTCGGCAAGTCGATCAGTCCCGAGACCGCCAAGGATCCCGAGAGCTACTCCGCCGAGCGCTGGAAGTACATGCGCACCAAGCAGTACGGCTCGGGTGAATTCTCCGTGGACAACCCTGACCGCGCAGCGGAAAAGCAGGCCGAGGATAAGCCGTCCAAGGACGAATACCGCAAGCACGACACGGTGAAGATCACCGCGGCCCGGCCCTCCAAGGATGGCAAGTCCGTGGAACTCGATCTGGAAGGCCACAAGCCCTCCGATACACTGAAATTCACCTGGGATCTGGAAGACTCCGGCGGTGCAGCGATCAAGGGCGAATACTACGGCACCTACCGCAAGGCCGGGAAGTAAGCCACGGCTCCGAAGCGATTCTAACAAAAGAGGCAGGGCGCAGGCCCTGCCTCTTTTTTCTTTTTTTGCGGTGGAGAAGCCGGACAGTGGCTTTTAATCCGCAGGATCGGTCCGATCAGTCAGATCATGGGAAGCTTCATCAAGACAGCCCTCGCACTACTGGTGGCGATTCCCTCTTTCGCTAGCGCGGAGGAATCGGCGCTCATCCGCAGTGCCCGCAGCGGTGCGTGGACGGACAAGGCGACCTGGGAAGGTGGGCATGTGCCCTATGCCGGTGACAAGGTGCAGATCCGCACCGGTCACGAGGTCGTCTACGATACGGACTCCGATGCGGCGATCCATGCGATCCACATCGCCGGCACCCTGCGCTTCGCCCCGGACAAGGACACCCGGCTCTGCGTCGGCCTGATCCGGATCGAGGCCGGCGAGGAATGGAAGGACGGTGCCGCCGCTTGCCACGGCCAGCCCGCGCGGCCGGACCCGAGGCTGCGACCGCCGAAGCTGGAGATCGGGAGCCCGGAGCGAACCATCGAGGCAGGCCATCAGGCGCTCGTCCGCTTGGTGTATTTCGAGGGCGATGATCCCACCTGCCTCCCCGCGATCATTTGCGCCGGCGGCCAGATGGATCTGCACGGTGCGCGTTTGGCCCGCTGTTGGGTGACGCTGGCGCAGGGCACCGCTTCGGACCAAGCTCTCCTCTACCCCACCGACTCCGTGGAGGGCTGGCGAGCGGGTGACCATGTGGTGATCGCTGGAAACCAGACCAGCGAGGAAGCCGTCCTTGCCGCCTCCGGTTCGGAGCCGGCGGTACCGCGCGGGAAGAAGCGCACGGTCCTTCAGCTCGACCACCGCCTCACGCTGCCGCAAGCCGCCGTCGTAGCGAACTTGAGCCGCAACGTGATCATCGAATCCGCCACGCCGAACGATGTGCGCGGCCACACCATGTATCAGCGTTACTCCAACGGCTCGATCACTCACGCGGAGTTCCGCAACCTGGGCAAGAAGGGCGTGCCCGGCCGGTCCCCCATCCACTTCTACCTGACCGGCGACACCTTCCACAGTTTCGTGCAGGGTGCCTCCATCCACGATAGCGACAACCGCTGGATCACCCTGACCGGCGCGCGGGACCTGATCATCTGGGATTGCGTGGGCTATCGCAGCAGCGGCCAGGGCTTCCATCTGGCGAGCGGGATAGAGGGCGGAAATTGGCTGGACCGCAACTTCGCGCTACAGGCCACGCCCCGTGATCCGCAGGGCCACTGGTGGGCGACTTCAGCGAACCTCTTCACGCGGAACTTCGCCGCGGAGTGCGCGCAGCAGGGCTTCCGTCCTGAGGTGGAGCGCTAAACTCTCGGCCATGATCACCGATATCGAAAAAGACAAGCTCCCGAAGGGCTTCTCCTACGCTCTCAAGACTTCCGAACTCGCCAAGGTCCTTGAGGGCGTTGATTGCCCGGTGCACTTGGTCTATTCGCCGGGAGCCTCACCCGGATGCATCCTTCGCGGCTTCTACTGGCTCCCGAATGAAAACGTGCCCCATGTGCGGTGCTACGTCACGTCGAGCATCGTCCCGAGCACCAGCAGGGCCGCTGCCGCCAAGGCCATGGTAGAGACGGTCTTGCCAGACTTCTCCGCTTGGTTGCGCGAACTCCTGGCCTTGCCCGCAAATTCCACGCGCTTGCTTGGGAAGCCGGTCTTCGAGGCCCATTACGCGGATGACTACGGGTTGGTGATTTCGAAGTCTTGAGATGCTCGGGCGGACAAGAGTGTCCGCCCTCCACAGCCTTTACTTCCCGTGCTCCTCCAGCGGCGTCGAAAGCGGTGCGCGCTTCGGGTTCTCCACGAAGGCGATGACCACCGTCTTTACCGCGGGGTCCGGATTCTTCGCCACCATGTGGTGCGCACCCGGCGGCTCGAAGAAGGTGTCCCCTGCCTTCAACTTCAACAGCGGGCCATCCTTGAGTTGGAACTCCAGCTTGCCGCTCTCCACGTAGCCGGTGACCATGCCGGGATGCACATGCGCCGGCGCGGAGGCTCCAGGCTGCAACTCGATGCGCTTCACGAGGATCTCCTTGTCAGCTTGCTCCGGGTGATCGCGCTTGAAGATCTCCGTGATCTTCACGGGCTCTTCCGCCGCGGTGGCGATGAGGGTGGAAACAAGCGCGGCGACGATGGTGCGTAGTGGTGTTCTCATAACGATTGGATTCATCCTTCCTACAACGGAACAGCCCTCCGCAACGTGACATGGCCCGCGGAAAATTTCCGCTCCCCGGTTCAACAAACTGCACTGGCCTCCGCCGCGATCTTCAGGCAAAGGAACCCGAGTCCGCCTACGGCCAAGCCAAGCAAAGCAAAAGCAGGCCAGCCTTCCTTTTCCGCACGAGCCTGACGATACCGGCGATGCCCCCTCAGCACAGCGCCCAGAAGTCCACGCCCTCGCGGTAGCCCGCATCCCGAGCCATGCGCATGATATCCTCCCGCGCGCCGGGCACGCCGGCCGCGCCTAACAGCACTGCCTCCCGCCAGCGCTTGCCGAAGTCCTCCAAGCCCGCCACCGGTGCGCCTTGGATCTTCTCACCGATCCGTCGCGGGTGGACCTCGAAGAAACCGTGCACGGTGATGCCGCGCAGCAGCAGCTCCTTCGCCATCGCCTTGCCGATCGGCCCGGCCCCGGCGATCACCACGCCGCGCTCGCGCAAGCCCGGCAAGCGCGCGAGGAAGTGCGCGCGCATCTTGTGGCGGAAGACCTCGCTGTAGCGCGGGTCATTCCGCGTCAGCCGCGTGGCGGAGTCGCGCCACTGCAGCAGCGTCTCCGGCACCTTGCCGAATACCGGGCCCGCCTCTAACAGGCGCAGCCATAGATCATGGTCCTCCGCCCAGGGCACCGCGCGGTAGCCCCCCACCCTCTCCACCGCCGCCTTCCGCATCAGCGCGCTGGGATGCACCAGCGGGTTCTCGACGAAGCGCGCATTCGCGATCGCCTCCGGTTCCTGCAGTGAATTCACCCACTCCACGTGCCGCGCCATGCCATCGCCCAGCGGCGTGAGGATCTCCACCCCACAGCCAATCACATCGAGATCGGGCCGAGCCTGCGCCATCCTCCACTGCCGTGCAAGCCGCTCCGGGTGACTCACATCATCCGAGTCCATCCGCGCCAGCCACTCCGCCTGCGCTACCCGCCCGGCAGTCTCCGAAGCTCCCACCACCCCGCGGCCCGAATCATTCACCAGCAAGCGCGCCCGCGGCTCGTTCGCCACGAACTCCCGCACAATCTCCGCCGAGCCATCCGTCGAGCGATCATCCACCGCCAGCAGCTCCCACTCCTCAAAAGTCTGCCCCCGCACACTCGCCAGTGCCTCCGGCAAGGTGCCTGCCGAATTCCGGAACGGCATCACAATCGAAACCAGCACCCCCATCTTCAAAACACTCCCGTTTAAGAATTAGTGCTTAGTCCTTAGTGCTTTGCCTTTTAGTCCCCCAGCCCCCGCGCAAAGGCCCCCGATTCATCAAACACAATGATCATCGGCCGGCAGCAAACCTCGCAATCGTAGTCCACCTCCGTCGGCAGTTCGTCGAAGGAAGGCATCACCACCTCAAAGGTCTCGAAGCATGTCGGGCATTGCACCAGCACCGTGTCCATGGGCTGAGACTGCCACAATTCCGCCAGCAATTGCCAGTTTGACCGCAAGTCAAGGCGTGTTAGTCTGCCTTACTTGTACCGCCCGGCCCAGGCCGGGGGCGCATGTCCCAAACCAAACCAGCAATCCCATGAAAATCCATCGAGTTCTGGCGCTCGCCGCCCTCCCCTTCGCGCTCGTCGTGAGCAGTTGCAATGAGTCCGACAAGGCCGATGCGGAAAAGAAGATCGAGAAGGCCAAGGAAGAAGCCAAGGCCGCGGGCGAAGACGCCAAGAAGAAGGCCGCCGAGGCCGTGGACAAGGCCAAGAAGGCCACGGAGGAGGGCGTCGACAAAGCCAAGAAGGCTACTGAAGAGGGCGTCGACAAGATCAAGAAAGCCACCGACGAGGGGGTGGATAAAGCCAAGGCTGCTGCCCAGGACCTGAAGGACAAGGCCGCCGAGGAACTCAAAAAGTAGTCCGGTTCACGTATGGAGGGCGGACACTCTGTCCGCCCTTCCCAATCCCACGAGCGGACAGGAGCGTCCGCTCTTCACACACAGGCGCTAGAATGCCGTCCGGAATGCCATTTGATAAGTCGTGGCCTCGATCTCGCTCTTCCGTGTCGTGAGCTGCTCCCAGGAGACGCCGCCCATCAGTTTGATGCGGTCCTTGCAGATGTGGTAGTTCAGCCCGGCGTAGACGTAGTGGTGCTCGTTGCCGCGGCCATTGTCCACGTCCACCGCGGGATTGTCGTGATCCGCCCGCACGTAGCGGGACGGGATCTGCCAGCCCTGTGACTCCGGCGAGCTGGCGTATTGGAGTTCCACCACGGCCTGCAGCTTGTCCTCCACGATCCACACCCAGGGCATGAGCACGAAGCCGTGGAAGTCCCCCTGCCGGCGCTGGATCAAACCATTGGCCCCGCCATTGTCGCCGTAGACCGCTTCCGCAATCACACCCCAGCGCTTCTGCTCATAGACGGCGGAGAGCGAGGCAGCCCAGGCGTAGCCCAGCGCATCGTCCACCACCGGGCGGTCATCCAGATTGTTCTGGGTGTAGTCGAGCACCAGCTTGAACTCCTTGTTCGGCTTCCAGGTCAGGCTGCCGTAAAAGAACTCGCCGTCATTCCAGCCGCCCACGAAATCGGCATCGTCCTCCGCGCTGAAGACACCCAGCGTGAGCGCGAAGTCGTCCTTCTCCAAGTCTACGGTGAAGCCGGTGGGCCGGCTCTGCGCGCCCGCCAGCTTGTCGGAAACGCCGCTGCGCTCGATGGTGTAGCTCTCGTCCGAGGACATGTGCTGCTCCTCGGTCATCTTCAGCTTCATGCGACCGTAGGTCAGCTTGATCTCATCGAACCAATTGGGGCCGATGGCCTTGCCCAGGTCGAACTGCAGGGTCGCTTCGTCGAAGCGGTCGTAGCCCCACTCCAGATCGCTGTAGAAATCATCCTTGAAGCGGTCATCCGACACCAGGTTCACATTCACCTCCGCGGTGAAGTACTTCAGGAACTTGGTCTTCGTCTCCAAACGGAGCCTGCGAAACTCATCGTAGTGATCGTTGTAGTGGAGGCCGTTGACATCCGTGCCTTCCAAGTACGCGGCCTGATAGTGGAAGCGCCCGCCGATCTGGAAGGACTGGAACCAGGGATTCTCGTGCTCCGGCTTGAACTTGCCCGGGTCGTTCTGCAGCCACTCGCACCAGGTCTGCGGCGCTTGGGAAGCCAGCGCATCACTCTCCACCGCCGCACCCTTGGCATCGACCGCAGGGGCCGTTACCGGCACCGCGGTACCATCCGCGTTCACCAAGGCCGCATCGTCGTGGTGCTTCTTCTTTTTGCCGTCCTTATCCTTTTTCTTCTTCCCGTCCTTGTCCTTCTTTTTGCCGTCCTTGTCCTTTTTCTTCCCGTCCTTGTGCTTCTCGCCGTCTTTCTTTTTGTCGCCGTCCTTGTGCTTCTCCCCGTCTTTCTTCTTGTCGCCGTCCTTGTGCTTCTTCTCGCCGTCCTTCTTTTTATCCCCGTCCTTGTGCTTCTTCTCCTTCTTTCCGCCGCTCTCTTCCTTGGCGGGCTGGGAATCCGGGGCGGCTGCATCTGCCTCCACCGCATGCACGGCTGCAGAAGTCAGCGAAAGGCTCAGGCAGGAAACAAGGAAGCAGCGGGCAGAGGGCTTCATGGGTTTGGCGGGCAGAGGAGATCTTACATGTCCAGCTCGTTGCCGGTCGGGGTCAAGAGCACGCGGTTGTTGCCGCAGGCCGCGTGGAGAGCTTCGAGCAACTTCGGCGTGCTGACGCCGAGCTTGAGCTGCATGCCGTAGCGCAGTTCGGTCATCATCCCGGCTTGGGCCGAGGACACGCTGACCAGCTCCGCGCGGTCCGCGTATTCATCGAACACCGGCTTCAGCAGCTTCTCGAAATCCATGTCGCTGGTCATGCGCAGCGTCAGCATGTGGGAGGCACGGCGCGGCGCGAAGGCATCCGTCTTGGTTAGCACCACCACCGCGGCACCCACGATCCCCGTGATGATCAGCGCCATGTCATACATGCGGGCGCCCACCACCATGCCCACGGCCATGGCCAGGAGCACGAAGGCAAGGTCCCGCGACTGCCCCAGCGTGCGGCGGAAGCGGATCACCGAGAAGGCCGCGAACATGCCCATGGCGATGCCACTGTTCCCTGCCACCACCAGGATCAGGATGGTCGTCACCGTGCCGATCATGATCAGCGTCTGGACATAGTCCTGGGAGTAGCGGGTACCCTTGTAGGTCTTGCGGTAAATCACCGCGATGATGAGGTTCAGCAAAAGGCTGAGCCCCATCGCAAAGGCAACCTCTCCCCAGAGCGGGTGCGGAGACTGCACCCCTTCCACACTGAACAGGTTGTCGAGCAGGTGGGCATTTTGAACCTCCTCCGGGGTGGTGTGGGTCTTGGCCAGGGTGGGGACAAGGGAATCTAGCAGAAAGGCAAGCGGGTACATTCGGATACTCAGTGGAACAACGGAACAAAAACCACAAGCGCTGCCAAGCTAGCGAACCTTGGCAGGTGCCATCAGCGACCAGAGCTTGTGGGCAATCAAACGGAAAATCCCGCCGGTCTTCGCCGGTTCGGGAATGCGGCGCCGGGGTAGCGCCGAGGTAGACGTTGGAATCGGCCGGCCCTTGTCATCCGTCGGCTTGGATTTGCGCTGCAGCCGTGCGGTGGGCGCGGGTGCCGGGCGCGAAGGGGCGCGGTTGGCCAAGCCCTTGAACTCATACATCTCCAGCGCGGCCGTGTACTTGCTGAAGCTGCGTGGCACGAGATTGTATTCGCCGATCAGGCTGCGGAACCAGTACGGCACCGTCCCGATCGTCTTCACCTCCATCAGCGCGGAGCCGGCATCCAGCAGCGGCAGCTCGAAGTCCGGATCGTCCGGCGTGAGCGGGATCAGCCGGAAGCGGCAGCGCGGCTCCATGTCGAAGGTGATGCGGATGGTGCCGTCCGGGCCGCTGTCGAAGGCATAGCGGTGATAGCGGATCTGCACCACCGGCTTGCTGCCGCCCACCTGCACCAGGTCGCGGATCTCCGCCATCACCCGCTCGTCGGTGGGGGTAGGCTCGCCCTTGTGGTCCGGCATTTCGCCCCGGGAAAGCATGGGCAGGTCATTCATTTCCACCATCACCCGCCGCTTGACCGTCTCGCCATCCAGCTTGTGCTTCACCTCGATGAAGGCGCTCGGCGGGATCGCCCCGTCGCGCCGGCCGTAGAGACGGCTGCGCACACGGCGGCGGTTCTCCACTCCCATGGCCTTCTGCCAGTAGCTGCTGCGCTCGTCCGTGTCGAAGTACTCGGAAAGGATCGGGTAGCCGTCTTCCGCGCCGCGGTCCGGCTCCATGATCTCCCCCACGCGGGCGCGGAGCACGTCCACCAGGTGCGGCGGAAGCACGAACTTGAACTCGATACGTTTTTGATGGGCGTCCATGGCCTAGGGTGAGAACGGGCGCAGGTGGCTTCAGAGTGGGGGGACGGAGAGGGCGCGTTCCGTGCGGAGCTGTGAGTCCATGAATGCGGAGAATATTGGCAGATCTGCGATTAATTGAGGGTTAAGAAGGCACCCTGCCGGAAGGAAACGCGGTCTTCCCTGTGGTCCCGGCCGAGAGGGTCACTGCCTATAGCGTGACAATTTCGTTACAGTTTTGTCCCGTCGATCATAAATCATTCCAGAAACGGGCCAAATTTCAGTTTTCCTGAAATTGTATGCACAAAGTAGCTCCACCAAACGGGGTGGAGACGCGAAAAACCGAGCCTCTAACCGGGCAGCACCACTTGGTGGCCGGTCAGGCTCAGGGGCGCGTGCAACAAAATGCACCCGCCACGGGGCGAGGGGGAGGATTCTCATGCGCGGGGGAACGACGAGATAGGGGGAGAGAAAAGGAACAGGTCAGGGGGAGGCCCGGCCGCGAATGCGCCCGGACAAAGCAGAGAAACCACATCTCCTGCTAGAGGGCAATCTCCCAAGGCCCCGCCCGCAAGAAACCGGGATTTCCCCTACAGCCAGCCCGGGGCTGTCCCGGCTCAGTGCCGCTGCATCTCCAGCAGCGCACGGAACATATCATGCTTCGCCTCCAGCTCCTGGAAGGTCCCATCCCCCACGATCCGGCCCTGCTCGAAGACCAGGATCCGGTCCGCGATGCGGATGGTGCTGAAGCGGTGCGCGATGATGAAGGTGGTGCGGCCCTTGGTCAGGTCCGCCAGCTCCTGCTGGATGAAGGACTCCGCCTCGGAATCGAGCGCGGAGGTCGCCTCGTCCAGGATCAGGACGGGGGCGTTCTTGAGGAAGGCGCGGGCGATCGAGATGCGCTGCTTCTGGCCGCCGGAGAGCTGGGCCCCGCGCTCGCCCACTTGGGTGTCGTAGCCCTGCGGCTGCTGCATGATGAAGTCGTGGGCATGCGCCTGGCGGGCCGCCTCCTTCACCTCCTCCTCGGTCGCATTCCTGCGGCCGAGCCGGATGTTCTCGAAGATGCTGGTGGCGAACAACACGGCCTCCTGCGGCACGATGGTGATGTGGTCGCGCAGATCCTTCAGCCGCAGCTCCCGCAGGTCCACGCCGTCCAGCTTGATCGAGCCTTCGGAGGGGTCGTAGAAACGCGGCAGCAGGCTGGCGAAGGTGGTCTTGCCCGCGCCGGAGCGGCCGACAAGCGCCACCACCTGGCCGGCGGGCACCTCCAGCGAGATCTCGTGCAGGGCGGGATTGTCCCCGTAGGAGAAGGAGATATTCTCGAAGCTGACTTTCCCGGTCACCTTGTCGAGCTGCACCGGGTTCGGCGGATCGGTCACGCCCTCCTCCGCATTCAGGATGACTTCCAAGCGGTCGAGCGAGGCCTCGCCCTGCTTCATCCGGTTGTGGATTTCCCCGAGCTTCTTCATCGGGTCATAGCACATGTAGAGCGCGGTGACCACGCCCATGAAGCGCTCCAGCGAAAGGTGATGGGAAGCGCCGTAGCCCAGGGCGAAGGCGACCACCGCAGCCGCCACCATCTCGATGATCGGCGGGGTGAGGTAGCGGTATTTGATGACCTTCAGGTGGAACTTGGTCCAGCGGCCGATGCCATCCAGGAAGCGCTTGCCCATCATCTCCTCCAGGTTGAAGGCGCGGATCTCGCGGGTCGCGCCCAGGGTCTCGGCCAGTACCGCCGAGTTGTCGCCGGACTCGCGCTGCATGTGGGCGGCCTTGCGCATCAGGCGCTTGCCGATGAAGCGGATCGGCACCACCACCAGCGGAATACTGACGAGGCAAATGATGAGGAAGAAGGACTCCTTGTTCTTGAGGCTATCCCGCACCAGGTAGGTCAAGGCGGCAAGCAGGGTGAAAGGCTGCTTGATCAGGTCGTTCGAGATCGTCGTCACGACCGCCTGGAGCATGTTCGAATCCGAGATCACCCGGCTGATCAGGTCACCGGTTTTCCGCCCGCTGAAGAAGCCGAGCGGCAACCGCTGCAGCTTCACGAAGACCGATTGCTGGATGTCCCTCAGCACGTGCAGTCCGGCCGCGGTGATCCAGTAGGTATTGAAGAAGCCCGCGATTCCCCGCAGCAGGGCGGCCAGCGGGATGATCGCGCAGGCCGCGATCAGCATCGCCTTCGGCGCTTCCTTCTCCCCGACATGGGAGCTGAAGAAGTCCCGGACCTTCTGGGTCTGGCGAAAATTCTTCATCTCATCCTCGAAGGCATATTCCAGCAGGTTGCCCGCCTCCTTCTCGCCCACCGATTTGCCCAGCACCTCGCGGACATGCACGATCCGCTCGCCCTTGCCGAAGATCACCGGGAAAACGGTATTCACCATCAGCGGCAAGCCGAAGCCGCTGGCGACCGCGAAGACAATCCCGGCGAGAACCCCCGCGATGAAGGTGCCCTTCACGCCGCGCAGGTAGCTGAAGTAGGGGTAGAATCGCTTCATCCGTGGCGGCGACATAGCCCCCGCCCCGCCTCCCCGGCAAGCGCGGAACCACTTGCCCGCGCAGCGAAAAAGCTTGCATGTCATGGGTTTGCTCCCCCGGGGATTTCCGTTAGCTTGCCCGCGTGACGCTCGAAGTCTCCACCCCCGCCCTGCTCTTCCCGGCGATCAGCCTGCTTTTCCTGTCCTTTACCAACCGCTTCCTGCACCTCTCCGCGCTGATCCGCCAGCTCCACAAGGACTGGCTGGAAAAGAAGGACGACCTGCTGAAGGCCCAGATCAACAACCTGCGCCGCCGCCTGACCCTGATCCGCGCGATGCAGCTCTTCGGCGCGGTCAGCCTCTTCCTCTGTGTCACCGCCATGGTCGCGGTGATCGGCGCGGCCCAAGGCATCGCCGTCCCCGCCTTCACCGCCGCCCTGCTCCTGATGGGCTGCTCCCTGGCCTGCCTGTGCTACGAAGTGTGGATTTCAGGCGGCGCGCTGCGGATCCTGCTGAACGCCGTGGAGAAGGAGTGCAAATGAGGAATGCCAGATGAAGTGCGGGAAAGGAGCAACTGCAACGGCGCAGCCTCGGCTTGTAGAGCGGTGAGGCGGATGGCATGATCGCTCCATGCTGCATCCCCCCAAGCTGCACTCGGGATATCTGGCCGCCTTTTGGCTCGCGCTTGCTGCCGCTGGTGCGGCGCAAACGTATACGACGGTCCTGCAATCAAACGAGACGATCCCGGCGGCCGGGGCACCGGTGAATGGCTTCCGTCTGCCGCCACGGCTCAATGCCGGCGGCCAGGTCGCTATCATGGTCGGCATGGGACCGGGCGGTAGCCTCGGTACAGGAATCCTGCAAGGGACAGCGGGCGCCTGGCGGCAGGTGCTGCGCCGGGATCTGGCGGCTCCGGGAGTGGCGGGGCAGACGATCAGCTCGATCACCGGCGGGCTGCTGGTCCAGTCCGACCAAGGCCGGATCATGGCCTGCGGCGAGACTTCCGGTGGCAAGAGCTGCCTGTGGGCGGAGGATGGCAACGGAGGCCTCTTGGCGGCCGTGGAAGGCGGCGTGGCCGGGGACTCACCGGACTCCCGCTGGACCAGTGATCTCGCGGACGACGACGACAAGCGCTTCAGCAACTCGGGCCTGGTAGGAATGACGGTCCACCTGACCGTGACCAATGATTCGGATTCCGACCGGACGAGTGCGTGGTGGGGTCCGCCGCAGGACTTGCACTTGATCGCGCGGAGAAAGGTCGCGCCGCCGGGAATCCAGAATTTCTTCGATGGAAACAGCCAGCCCTACTACCTGTTCCAAGACTTCTACCATCCCTTCATCGGCAGCAATGGCCGGGTGGCCTTCATGGCCAAAGTCTACGATCGCACCAACGGCCAATTCATCGGACAGGGGATCTGGGAGAGGCAGACCATCAACCTGCCGGAACTGCGCTACTACAACTACTCGGTAGTAAGCGTGCCGAACGGCGGTGCAGTGCGGCAGCAGCAACAGATCGACTTGCTGGGTTATGCGGGCGGGCCGGTACTGCTGTCGCAGCCGGTCGACACGACCCCGCCGGTGACGCGGATCGGCGGCTCGCTGTTCTCGGATGCAGGCGGGGGGCTGAAGTTTGAGACAGGCTATCCCGGTGCGGTGCAGGGAGTGGCGGATGCGGTCGTGGGCACCTACGGTGGTGGGGCGATCAGTCCGAGCGGGCGGATCGTCACGATGATCACCGCGCCCGGTCTCAATCAACCCCATCCTACGATCAGCGGCGTGACCTTGGACGGCTACGGCTATGTTTCGGGAGTTGGCGGCAACTACACGGTGGTGGCGCTGAACAACACGCAGGCACCCGGCTTGGCGAGCGGCGTGAAGTTCGCGATTAACAGCCAGTTCGTCGGCTTGGACAACACGGACGACTTCCGTCCGGCCCTGACCCCGCAGGGTCGCCTGATGTTCATGACCCGCCTGCAAGGGACCGGTGTGACGTCTGCCAATAACAAGGCGCTATGGCTCTCCCAGCCAGGCGGCGGCCTGCAACTCATGGCACGCACCGGCCAGGTCCTGCCAACGCCGAATGGCAACCGGACGCTGACAGACTTCCAGATCACGACCGGTTCCGGCGGCGATGATGGACTGCCGCGGGCTCACAACGATGCAGGGCAGGTGGCCTTCCGCGCGATCATGAACAGCGGGCCGGAGCTGGTGGTCATCGCTGCGGGCGGTGCCACGGTCCCCCTGGCGGGAAGCGGCAGCGGATTACCCGAGCTTGCGATTGCCAAAGGTCCGGCAGCGGGCCAGATCACGCTGTCATGGACGACCGACCAGGCAGGAGTCGTGCTTCAGGAAAGCACTACCCTTGGCTCATGGGTCACCGCAGTGGGAACGGTGGCCCATGACGGAAACAATTATTCGCTCGCGGTTTCCACGGCAGCCCCACCGAAGAAGTTCTTCCGCCTCTTCAAGCCCTGAAGATCTTTTCGTGACGCAACTTGGGCGCGGACCGGTGCCGTGGCACCGCTTCACGGCCTGGCATGACCGGCCGGGCGCCGCCGCGGTCGCGCGCAGCTGCCTTCCTTGGAATTTAGGATTTGGAATTTCCCTCCCCCTGCGGCGGCCCGGCAAGTGGCAGTCCGGTGATCTCCTCCTGCGTCGCGTACCAGGCGTACCTCCCGAAGAGGCCAAAGGAGCGCACGGCGATGTTCTTGTCCGAGAGCGGGATCGGCCCTGCAGGCAATTGGTGGGGAATCACCCGCTTCAGGACATGCGTGGCCAGGATGAAAAACACATGCGAGGCGGCGAGCTCGCGGTCCACGGCCTGGCACTCCACTGAGGTGATCCGGATCTCCGACTCCTCGATTTCGGCGAAGGCGCGGAACTGCAGCTCCCCCGTCCAACTGCGGGCGAAGAGGAAGACGGAATCGTAGAGATACACGTCCCACTTCACCTCCATCTCCGGGGACTTGAAGACACCGCCGTCCCGCGCCGTGCCATCGTGGGGAAACACCAGCGCGGCCGGACAGCGCACGGCATCCGGGATCACAGCGTTGATCAAATCCTTGCCATCGCTGTGGCGCAGTTGGTCGTAGCGCTCGGCAATCTGCGGATCCTTGGTCCAGGAGCTGACCGTTTGGGTCAGAGGCCGGCAATCAAGGAAGCGGAGCCCGAAGGGGTTCTCCGGCCCCGGGTCATACCAGCGGAACTCCTCGTCCGTGACTGGCGCGGCCTTGGCCTTCTTCCTGAAGAAGCGATCGAAGATTCCCATCCCGCGGGCAAGGCTACACGCCCTCTCCGCACAAGCAACGATCCACCCCGCTGCCTTCCCTTGGAATTTCGAGTTTGGGATTTGGAATTTCTCCACCCTTGGCACTTGGAACTTCCAACGTGGAACTTCACCCTCCCCACGTGCTTGCCTTCTCCAGCTGCTGGAACAACTCCCGCCACACCGATGGCGAGGCGATGATCGATGAGATCGTGGAGCTCGGCTTCAATTGCATCGAGCTCTCGCACGGGATGACGATCACCAAGCTGCCGGGCATCCGGAAGGCTTACGCGGCGGGCAAGTTCACCTGCTCCGGCGTGCACAATTACTTCCCCTCCCCCGTGGAGGTGATGATCGATGCGCCGGATGCGTATGAGTTCCCCTCCCACCGCCCCTTCGACCGCCAGCGGGCGATGGAGATGTCCCTCAAGACCCTGGAGATCGCCGCGGAGTTCAAGGCGCAGTATCTGGTGCTGCACATGGGCTCCGTGCCGCTGAACACGCGCAAGTGGACCAAGCGCCTGACCGCGATCGTGGCGGAGCAAGGGCGCAACGGCGCGGACTACGCGAAGGAGAAGATCGCCTTCGTGAAGAAGCGCGAGAAGATCGCGCCGCTCTACTACCACCGCGCCATCGAAGCGCTGGGGGAACTCGCGGAGAAGGCCAAGGAATACGGCGTGAAGCTGGCCGTGGAGTCCCGCTCGCGCTACGAGGACATGCCGAGCGAGCGCGAGATGGTCCGCCTGCAGGAACACTTCGCGGACCATCCCTGGGTGGGCTACTGGCACGACTTCGGCCACGTGCAGCTCAAGCACAACCTCGGCCTGTTAGACCACCCGGAGTGGCTGCGGCGGATCTCGCCCCACATCATCGGCGGTCACCTCCATGACGTCCAGTGGCCGGAGCGCGACCACCGCACGCCCTTCACCGGCGAGCTGGCCTACGAGGAACTGCTGCCCCACTTCCCGCCCGGCTGCCCGATCATCTGGGAGCTGAGTCCGACCCGCAAGGCCGACGAGATCCGCGATGCGCTGCTCGTCTGGGAAGGCAAGTTCCCGGACCGCCGCCGCCAGCGCGCCTGAGGCGACGGCGGCTGTTCCTTGAAATTTGGAATTTAGGATTTGGAATTTCCTCCCCTTGCCGCACCCAGTTTTCAGAAAGTCTCCCCGGTTGATTCCGGTATCCGCTTCGCTAGATTCCCACACATCGATTCGCCATGCGCCACATTTCCCTCGCCGCCACCTTCCTCGCCACCCTGCTCCCCCTTGCCGCCAAGCCCGGCGTCGAGGTCGTCGCCAACGGCTTCAAGCGTCCGCTCTGGGTCGGCGCGCCGTCCCATGTGAAGGATCGCCTGTGGGTGATGGAGCAGGACGGGAAGATCTGGATCATCGACTCGAAGAGCGGCGAGAAGCAGGCCGAGCCCTTCCTGGACATCAGCGACCAGGTGCGGCGCGATGGCAACGAGGAAGGCCTGCTGGGCCTGGCCTTCGCCCCGGATTTCGAGAAGTCCGGCCGCTTCTACCTCTACTTCGTGGACAAGCAGCAGTTCCTGCGCATCTCCCGCTTCACCTCGAAGGGTCCGAAGTTTGACGCTGGCGAGAAGGACAGCCAGGAGGTGCTGCTTTCCATCAAGCACAAGCCCAACAACAACCACAACGGCGGCTGTCTGCTCTTCGGCCCGGACGGCATGCTCTACGCGGGCACCGGTGATGGCGGCGCGGGCGACGATCCGCCGAACAACGGCCAGTCCACGGATACCTTCCTGGGCAAGATGCTGCGCATCGATGTCTCGCCGAAGACCGGCTACGAGGTTCCGAAGGACAATCCCTTCGTGGGCAAGGCCAACTACAAGCCGGAGATCTGGGCGCTCGGCCTGCGCAATCCCTGGCGCTTCTCCTTCGACCGCAAGACCGGTGACCTGTGGATCGGCGATGTGGGGCAGAACGTGTGGGAAGAGATCGACTACATGCCGAAGGGCAAGGGCGCGGGCTCCAACTTCGGCTGGCGCTTGCGCGAGGCCGACCAGCCGAACCCGAACAAGGGCATCGCCGGTGACAAGCCGGAGAACAACGTGGAGCCCGTGTATGTCTACAAGCACGGCGGTGGTCCCAAGGATGGTCTCTCCGTCACCGGTGGCTACGTCTACCGCGGCCCGGTGAAGGAGCTGGAGGGCCGCTACATCTTCGCCGACTACCAGAACCGCCACGTCTGGTCCTTCGTCCTGAAGGGTGACAAGGCCACGGACTTCGAGGACCACTCGGATGACTTCAAGACCGACAAGGTCAAGGTCGGCATGGTCTCCTCCTTCGGGGAAGATCCACAGGGGAACCTCTACATCGTGGACCAGGCGGGACCGATTTTCCGGATCGTGGACAAGTGAGGCTTGTGGAGTGCGGTGGCTCGACCTGCCCCTCACCCATAAGTCTGGCGACGTTTGTCTTCAGCGCCGGTAGGCGCGTCGGACATTAGCCGGTGGTGGAGGCTTTGCGGAACCACCAGTAGGCACGTCAATAACCATTGCGCCCTGGCAGGGGCGACGGAAATGAATGCCGGAAGCACCAGGGTGTTTCCGGCATCCGGAGTAGCCGTGCCGGGAAGGCCAAGAAAGTACGGTATCGCTCATAGAAGAGGCTTTTCCGCCGGCCCTCCGGGACGGCAATCCCTGTGGCGGCCTGTCCGGTGGTTCCGCTATCGCTCCACCACCGGCTTGTATCCGATGCGCCTCCAGCGCGAAGAACCGGGCAATTCATTCACTTGTGGGTAAGAGGCAAGTCATGCCTCCGCACTCCATGCCCCCCTATCGATATCGCCACCTGCCAGAGCGAACAAGGTGGCGTCATGCCCCGGAATGGTTATTGCAAGCAGCCGTGCGGCGCGCATGGTGATCTATTGCCATGCCCCGCTACCTCCCTTTCGCGCTGCTTGCCCTAACAACCGCATCCCTGGCCGCGGCACCCGCGGTCCGCATCATCCTGCCGGAGCGCTTCCGCCTGCTCACGCGGCAGTACTTCGACCTGCGGATCGAGGCCTACGGTCTAACCAATGCCAGCGCCACGCTGGTGCTGCGGGATGCAAACGGGAAGGACCTCTCCAGTCAGTTCGGCACGGCGGACGAAGTCACCACCGACAACGACCAGGACGCGGGCAATCTGGACAAGGCCTGGGTCTACCGCGCCAAGAGCTTTTCCGACGAGGGCATCAAGACCCTGGTCGCGGAAGTCAGTGATCCGGGCGGCAAGGCCAGCGCGACGCAGAAGATCGGCGTGCAGCGCTTCCGCGTGAAGACCGGGCCCAAGAAGAACATCATCCTCTTCATCGGCGATGCCATGGGCGAGGCCTATCGCGATGCTGGGCGCGACGTGCTGGGCAGCGCCGGGAACCGCCTGCGCGGCGGTTTCTTCGACCAGCTGCTGGAGATGGACCGCATGCCCAGCTCCGGCATGGTGCTGACCCATGCCGCCACCGGCCTAGTGCCTGACTCCGCAAACACCGCCAGCGCCTGGTGCATGGGTAACAAGACGACCATCGGCATGCTCAATGTCTTCCCGGACAACAACGACTGGCGCCAGAGCAGCGCTGCCCTGTTAGACAATCCGCGGGTCGAGACCCTGTGGAGCTACTTGAAGCGGCTGCATGGCTACAAGACCGGGATCATCAGCACCGCGCACATCACGGATGCCACCCCCGCGGCGGAAGGAGGCTACACCGCCTCGCGCGAGCTCACCTTCGACATCGCGCGGCAGTTCGTGGACGGCGTCTTCAGCCCGGGACCGGAATTCGATGTGATCCTGGGTGGCGGGAGGTATGAGTTCGAGCAGCGCACACTGAACCAGGCCGGTGATACCCGGAACCTGATCCAGGAGCTGGTGGCAAAGGGCTACCACTTCGCCGGCAACCGTACGGAGCTGAATGCTCCCGTCACAGCGCCAGACAAGCTGCTCGGCCTTTTCGCCGATAGCACGATGACCGTGACCTACGACAAGCTCGGCTACTCCCGGCCGCAGGACGAGGGGTCCACCTTCGATCCCAACTTTCCGAACCAGCCCTTCCTGGATGAGATGACATCACGGGCGATCGCGACCCTGTCCAAGGACAACGCGCCCTTCATCCTGATGGTGGAGGGCGCTTCCATCGACAAGCAATCGCATCAGAACCAAGCCGCGGGAACGATCTGGGAAGTCATCGAGCTCGACCGCGCCGTCGGCGTGGGCCGCGCCTTCGCCAAGGCCAACACGCAGCGCAAGACCCTGGTGCTCGCGACGGCCGACCACAATCAATCGATGCAGGTGCTCGGCGTGGTCCAAGCCACGCTGGCAGGCGCGACGGAGAACTTCCGCGCGGAGGATGGATTCTTCGGCATCATCGGCTCCACCGGTGGCTTTCCCAACTATGAATTCGATCCGCAGACCGGCTATCCGCGGAACGACAACCTCTACCGCCTCGCGGTCGGCTTCCGCACCCATGAGCACACCGCCTCGCCGGTGCCGGTCACTGCGGAGGGCCCCGGCGCGAGCCTCTTCACCGGCGTCTTCGACCAGACCGATCTCTTCTTCAAGATGGCGCGCATTCTCGACAGCAATACCGCCAAGCTGGACCGTCTCGAACAGGAGCGGGCCAAGCTCAAGATCGTGGACCAGAACTACGCCACGGGAGACTGAATGCAGCAGCAACCACGGATGAACATAGATTCACACGAATGAAAGGCAGAGTTGGCTGCACCGGGTGCGCCTTCATTCGTGGCCACTCGTGTCCATCCGCGCTCCGCTGATCTAACAGAATCGACTCTTCCATATTGAAGCCCGCCCTCACCGGCGGGCTTTTTTGTTTCCGGCTGGCAGACGCAGACCCCTCCCTCCGATCTACTAGATCCATGCGACTTCAAGGCACGCGGTGCCTTGTGACGAATTGGTTGAATGGCACGCGCGATCTAACAGGTCGAAACCGTCACGTGGCGGTCTCGTCTCAACAGGATGTTGGCAAGTCGGCGCGGGATTTTCGCAATCCTTCGCTACACGACCAGACCTGCATGTGCGGATCGGTCCCCCGAACATCATCCACGATCCACTCACTCCCATGAAAAAAACCGTCCTCCTCACACTCGCCACGCTGGCGCTCACCCCCGCCCTGCCGGCGGCGGCCCTGTATGGCATCACCGGTGACAACCACCTCGTGAGCTTCAACAGCTCGAACCCGTCCTCCTTCAGCTCCTCCGTCGCGGTGACCGGTCTGGTCGGCGTGAACGGCAGCACGCCGGACCCCTTCGCGACCCTGCTCAACATCGCCTACAACCCGACGCAGGGCTCACTCTACGGCCTGGACAGCAACGCGAACTTCTACCGCATCGGCACCAACGGCGTGGCGACCCTGGTCTCGAACGGCCTGAGTCCGAGCGGCTTCAGTGGCGGTCTGGCCTACGATTCCTTCAGCGATTCCTTCGCCTTCCTCACCGATGCGGCGGAGAACTTCAACCTGACCACCGCGGGTGCCGTGTCCGCCAATCCCAGCCTCTTCTACGGCAACGGCGATGCGCACAACGGCCAGGCTCCTAACATCTTCGGCATCGGCATCGATCCGGACTTCGGCTCGGCCTTCATGATCGACAGCGTGACGGACACGCTGGTCCGCAGCTTCAGCCCTGACATGGCCGAGCTCTTCACCGTCGGGCCGCTTGGTATCGATGTGACTTCCTTCGGCGGCATGGTGGTGGACTTCGAGGGCAACCTCTACGCCAGCCTCTCGACCGATGGCCTGAACTCCTCGCTCTACTCGATCGACCCCAGCACGGGCGCGGCCACCCTGGTCGGCCCCCATGGCACCGGCATCGGCAGCATCGCCGTGCCTGAGCCCTCCGCCGCGCTGCTCGGCGTGATTGGTCTTGTCGGCCTGCTGCGCCGCCGCCGTGCCTGAAAAGAAAACCCGTTTCCCCACCCACTCCCATTGACCATACCATGAAATCCACCTCCATCACGCTCGCCGGCCTCGCGCTGGCTACCTCCCTCCTCCACGCCCAGGGCGTGAAGACCACCGAAGGTTCCTATCTCCTGGGCACCGCGGGTTCCGACTTCAGCTTCGAGCCGATCGTCACCGTGGGTGACCGTCTGCCGATCACCCCCGGCACCGCGCCGGCGGGCTCCACCGACTTCGCCTTCTGCGGCATCCCGGACGCGATGGGCCTCTACAAGGACAAGGTCACCGGCCAGAACGTCCTCTTCGTTTCCCACGAGTTGACCGATGCGAACCTTTCCCGTCCCTTCCCGGGCCTGACCCGCTACAAGGGCGCCTGGATCTCGCGCTTCGTGATGAGCAACGACGGCGGCATCGTCAACGGCACCGTGGCGCACAAGGATCTCTACCTGGAGAACACCTTCCAGGCCAGCCACCCGCCCTTCGAAGGCGATGCCACCGCTTTCACCCGCTACTGCTCCGGCTCCTTCGCCGGTCCGGAACACGGTATGGACCGCCCGCTGTTCTTCGCCAACGAGGAATCCTCCACCGGGATGTACGACGCGCAGGGCCCGCAGACCGTGGTCGTGGCGGATGGCAACATGTATACCGTGCCGGACCTTGGCCGCGTGACACGTGAAACGACCATCGTGCAGCCGCGCCGCGACGCGCTCACCGTGATCGTCTCCACGGAAGACGGCCCGACCGCGCAGAACGGCATCTGCTCCTACGTCTACATGTATGTGGGCAACAAGGAGCGCCGCTCCACCAGCGTGCTCGACAAGAACGGCCTGACCAACGGCAAGGTGTACGTGCTGGCCGGCGCGAACGTTCAGCACAACGAAGGTAGCTTCACCAGCGGCAGCCTGCCGATCAAGTGGGTGGAGATTCCGAACGCCGCCACCCTCACCGCCGGCCAGCTTTCCGTGGCCTCGGACAATGTCGGTGGCTTCGGCTTCATCCGCGTGGAAGACGCCGAGTTCGATCCGCTCGCGCCGACCAACAGCATGTTCTTCACGACCACGGGTGGCAGCGGCCCGAACCCGCTGGGCCGCCTCTATCAGGTGACCTTCAACCCGACGAACCCGACCGCGAACGGCACGCTCAACGTGATCTACAACGCGGCGAACATCGTGACCCCGGGCGGCACCTACAATGGCACCCCCGGCAAGCTGGTGGCTGCCAACGGCGCAACCGGCACGATCGGCACCTACACCGGCGGCGTGCTGGCCAACGGCACCGACTTCCCGGTCAGCTGCGACAACATCGCCGTCTCGAAGGACTTCATCGTCGTCTGCGAAGACCGCAATGCCCCGGCTGATGCGGTATTCGCCCGCTACGGCCGCAACGGCGGCACCTGGACCCTGAACCGCAATGCCGGCTATGCGGCCAAGCTCCAGTGCACCTTCAACTACGCCACGACCTTCGCCCGCGACAGCGGCGTGGCTCCGACCTACACGACCCCGAACATCGCCGGCTTCTGGGAAACCTCCGGCGTGATCAACACCGAGGCGATCTTCGGCCCCGGCACCTTCCTGATCAACGTCCAGGGTCACCTCACCAGCAACCCGAGCTACATGCGCGCCAACTGCCCGGATGGCCTGGGCGGCGTGCTGAGCAAGGCCCAAGCCGTGGCCGCCTATGTGGAAGACGGCCAGGTGCTGCTGATGCGCCCGAAGCCCTGATCCAACGGTTCCTGCATGTTTGACCGGACCGGCCGGGGGCGCTTGCTCCCGGCCGGTCTTCCCCGTTTCCGGCCCCCTATGTCCCGCTTCACTCTGCAAGCCGCCTTTCTCTGGGCAGAAGCCCTGCTCCTCGCTGCATTCGCATCGTGGCAAGGGCTGCCTTGGCTATTTCCCGCCGCCGGACTGCTGGCACTGCTTGCCGCGCTGTGCAGCGGGCGCTTCGCGTGGTTCGGCTTGCTTTCTCTAACAGGTGCTTGCGGTGCCTGGTTGTTTTCTAACAAGGCGCTGGTCTTGCCCGCGCTACCGGTGGCATTTCCAGTGGTGGCCTTGGTGGCTGGCACGATGTGTGCCTTCCTCGGCATCCTTGCCTCGCTCCACAAGGAGAAGCCTTCTGCGTTGCAGAGCGCGCTGGGCCGCTTCGCGGTGGGGCTACATTTTCTAACAGCCGGGGTGTTCTTCGCCGCGGCATGGTCGCCGTGGCCGGTGCAGAGTATGCTCGCTTGGGGCTGCTGCGGCCTGGCCATGATCCTGGCGGCGGATACCTTGGCCAAGCTGGTGTCCCGTCTCTACACGCCGCGCCGCCATTGGGAGACGCTGATCGCACCGGGCGCCTTTTTCTTTTTCCGGTGGATGGGCAAGGAGGGCCGCGCTTGCTTCCCCGCGCCGCGCACGGATGAGGATGCCTTTTCGCTGAAGCTGCCGGAGATGTGGATGTGGCCGGCGCTGCGCCGGCAGTTACTACCGCTGCTTGCCTGCGGCCTGCTTCTTTCCTGGCTCTGCACCTGCCTGCATGAGGTGGATGCCGGGCAGAGCGGTGTGCGCCAGACCGCGGGCGCCTGGGATCAGCAAGCGCTGGCACCAGGCTTCCATCTTTCCCTGCCCTGGCCGCTAGGCAGCGTGCAGCGCGTGGATACCGGCAAGCTGCGTGAGACGGTGCTCGGCTTCCGCTCCGATCCGGGCCAGCCGATCCTGTGGGAGCGCGCGCACTATGAGGGCGAGGAGATGTCGCTCGTCGGCGGCGGGGATGACCTGCTCTCGATCTCGGTCCCGATCCACTACCGCATTGCGGATGCCGCGGCTTACCTGCGTGGGGCCAGCGATCCGGAGCGACTGGTGCGCGATGTGGGCAACCGCATTCTGTTAGACCTTACGGTGCGCCGACCCGCGGCCGAAGTGATGGCCACCGCCCGTGAGGATATCCGCGGCGAGTTCCACCGCCAGCTCCAGGAAGCGCTGGACCGCGACAAGGCCGGGATCCGGATCGAAGAGGTTTGCCTGCGCGATGTGCATCCGCCGGTGCAGGTGGCACCATCCTATCAGGACGTGCTGGCGGCGATGGAGGAGAAGGAGGCCTTTCTCTACGAGGGCGAGGCTTACAACCGCGAATTCTCCACCCGCTCGCGCGGCGATTCTTATCAGCTCGTGGTGGATGCGGAGTCCTCCGCCTCGAACCGTGTCCAGCGCGCGAAGGGTGAAGTCACGCGCTTCACCTTGCGCCGCGATGCTTGGAATCTCTCGCGCTCCCTCTTCGAGTTGCGCGAAGGCTTCCGCGTCTTCGACGACACGCTGGCAGAGACCAAGAAGGCGATCTTCGACGCGCGCATCCGCTCCGCGATGTCCACGCAGCTCGACCTGCGCCGCGTTCTGAATCCCGACCTGGTGAATAGCGCGCCAGCCGCGCCGGAGACCCTGGTCCCCCGCCCCGCGAAGTCGCGCGATGCCTTCGACCTGGACATCGAGGGCGTGCTGCGGATGGACCGCGGGCAGATCCCCGCGCCCGTGGCGATGCCCGATGACACTGACTTTCTTTTCAAACCTGAAGCCGCACCCGCCCCGCAGAAATGAGTGAAGAATCCTGCAAACGCCGCACCGCCAGCCTGCGACTCGCCCTGATCCTAGGGGTGGGTATTGCCGTGCTCGCATCTGCCTGCGGCTTCATCGTGAGCGAGACGGAGAGTGCCTTGGTGCTGCGCTTCGGCAAGCCGGTGCGCGTGATGGACAAGTCCGGCTTCTACTTGCGCCTGCCCGCGCCGATTGAGCACGTAGTGCGCGTGGACCGCCGCCTGCAGCATGCGGACATCCGCCTGAGCGAGACCCTGACGAAGGACCAGCGGAATGTGATCGTGCCGGTGTTCTTCACGTGGAAGGTGGCGGACCCGCTGCGCTTCCATGTCTCGGTGTCGGACACGACGACAGCGAGCGGCAAGCTGGATGCGCTGGTGACTTCCGCGCGTAATAGCGTGCTGGGGCGTCATCCCTTCGGTGACCTCGTTGCCGCGGAAGGCCGGAACTCGATGCTCCCGGACCTGGAGAAGGAGATGCTGGCCCTGGCGGCGAGCGATGCGCGGGAGACACTGGGGATCGATCTGCTCTCCACCGGGATCACGCAGATCCAGCTTCCGGAAGCGAATACGGAATCCGTGTTCCGCCGCATGCGTGCCGAGCGCAAGCGGGAGGCTACGCAGTTCCGTGCGGAGGGCCGCGCCAAGGCCGCCGAGATGAAGGCGGAGACCGACAAGCAGGCCACCGGGATGATCGCGGATGCCAAGCGCCAGGCCGAAGAGATCCGCGGCAAGGCGGAGGCCGATGCGGCAGCGATCTATGCGAAGGCGCATGGTGAGGCGCCGGAGTTCTACCGCTTCCTGCGCGAACTCCAGAGCCTGCGCACGGTGGTGGACAAGAACACCACGGTGGTGCTGGACACCAGCGTGGCTCCCTTCCACTGGCTGAAGGAGAGCGAGGCGAATCCTCCATCGCTGCAGCCCGCGCCGCCGCAGCCGGTGGCTCCGCCGGTACCAGTGCCGGCCCCGGCACCGGCGCTGACTTCGCATGAAGTTGCGCCCGTTACGCCGGTGCCTGCTCCGGTGCAGGCTGATGAATCCACTCCGCCTGCCACACCTGTGACCTTGGACCGATGAAGAAGCACACGCTCCGCTCCGAAGGGCGCGCGGTCGAGGCGCTGCTGATCCTGCTCAAGCACCTGACCGCGCATGCGCGCTGGGTCTTCGCGATCCTGCTGCTGCTCTACGCACTCTCCGGCATCCGCACGATCCAGCCGCAGGAGCAGGCGCTGCTGCTGCGCTTCGGCAGGCTTCAGCCGCAGGTTCATGGACCGGGCCTGCTGATCGGTTTCCCGGAGCCCTTCGACAAGGTGCTACGCTTCGAGACCGGCAAGGATCTGGCGCTGCCGATGGACCGCTGGAAGAACGATAGCGGCAAGATCCAGGATCCCGACAAGGCGATCCAGTTCACCGATGCGCAGATGGCGGAGAAGATGAAGACCAGCGCGGTGGGCAACTCGGTCTATAGCGAATACGAGAACGTGCAGGGCAAGTCGCTCGATCCCGTGACGCGGGGCTATTCCATCAGCGCGGACTTCAATGTGGTGCAGGGCAGCTTCGTGCTGCGCTACCGCATCGCTGAGCCTTTCCGCTATGCCTCGGCGGGCGCAGGCATCGGCTTGCTGTTAGAAGATCTGGGTTATCGTGCGATCACCCGCCAGCTTGCCGAGCGGAAGATCGATGCGAGCCTGACCTCCGAGCGACATGAGCTGGCCACGGCGGCGGCGAAGGAGGTGCAGGATGAGGCCACACGCTTGCAGCTTGGCATCGCGGTCTCGGGGATCGACATCCGCGAGCTTTCACCGCCATCGCAAGTGCTGGCCGCCTTCGAGGACGTGACGAATGCGAAGCAGTTCGCCAAGACGCTGTTCGAGAACGGCCGCCAGTATGAATCCACCACGCTCTCGCAGAGCGAGGGTGAGGCGGCCTCGATCATCCTGCGCGCGGAGGGCCTCGCCTCCGGGCTGGTCTCCGCTGCGGAAGGTGAGTCCTCTTCCTTCACCGCGCTGCTGGTGAACTACAGGCTGCAGCCGGAGCTCGTCTCGGGCCGCCTGCTGCGCGAGACGCTGGACACCGTGATGGGCCGGATCCGCTCCCGCACCTTGCTGCCCGCGGACCAAGCCCGCCCCTCACTCATTCTTGAACCCTCGCCGGAATATGGACGCTGATTCTCCCTACGCCCTCGACCCCGGCACGCGCAAGCGGCTGCGCCTGCTCTTCATCGCCAGCGCGCTGCTGTTAGCCTCCGCGGTGAGCGGCTGGCTGCGGCCCGACCAGGAAGGCATCCGCGGGGCGCTGGCGCTGGCGGGCTCGCTGATCGTGGCGGTGCCGATCGTGTCCGGCGTGATCACGGCGATCCGCTCGACCGGCTTCGCGGCCACGCAGTTCTACATGGACCAGTATGTGGTGCTGGCGCTGGCGGCCTGCCTGGCCACGGGGAAGTATCTGACCGGCGGCATCGTGGCGATCGTCCTGATCTTCGGCCAGATGCTGGAGGAACGTACGACGGTGGGCGTGGAAATGGCGCTGGCCAAGCTGCGCCAGCTCTCGCGGCTGCGGGCGCGGCGGCGGAAGGATGGCGCTGAGGAAGAGGTCGAGGCCAGTGCACTGGTGCCCGGGGATGAGATCCTGGTGCGGCCCGGTGAAGAGATTCCCGCGGATGCGACGATTCTAACAGGCAATGCACTGGTCGACCAATCCCGCATCACCGGTGAATCGGTGCCGGTGGAAGCGGGGCCGGGCTCCACGATCTTCGCGGGCACGGTGAATCTGAACGGTGCCATCGAAGCCCGAGTGACCGGCACCGGCACTGACACGGTGATGGGCCGCGTACAATCGATCATCGAGGAAGCGAAGGAATCCGAAGCGCCGATCATCTCGCTGGCAGAAGATTACGCGCGCTACTACACGCCGCTGATCCTGCTGATCGCGGCCTCGGTATTCTTCTTCACGCAGGACATCAGCCGCGCGATTGCGGTGCTGGTGGTGTCCATCCCCTGCGCCTTCGTGCTGGCAAGTCCCTCGGCGATGGTTTCGGCGATTGCGGCGGGGTCTAGGATGGGGCTGCTGATCAAGAGTGTCCGTCATCTGGAATCCGCGCGGATGGTGGATACCGTGGTCTTCGACAAGACGGGCACGCTGACCGAGGGCAAGCTGGAGCTGGAAGAGACGCAGGTCCATGCGGCGGATCTGGATGCGGCCGGCGCGCTGCGGATCGCCGCGGCGCTGGAAGGCCACTCGAACCATCCGGTGGCGCGCGCGATCTCGAATGCGGTGGAGGCGGCCGCGCGGCCCGCGGTGACGGATTTCACGGAGCACCCCGGCCTGGGACTGGAAGGCACGGTGGATGGGCGGCGCGTGGTGATCGGGCGGGCTTCCTTCTTGGAGAAGTCCGGGGTCACGCTGGCGATCCAGGCGGCGGAGTTCACGCGGCACTCGCTGGTTCTGTTAGCCATCGATGGCAAGCATGCGGCGACCTTCTTGCTGGCCGACCGCATCCGACCCGAGGCGAGGGAAACGCTGGCCCGCCTGCGTTCGCTGGGGATCACGGATTTCGTGATGCTGACCGGCGACCGCGCGGAGGTGGCCGGGCATATCTCGCAGCACACCGGCATCACGCGCTTCGAGGCGAACTGCCTGCCGGAAGACAAGGTGAAGCATATCCGCGAGCTGCGCGCGGCGGGCCGCAAGGTGATGGTGGTGGGCGATGGCCTCAATGATGCGCCTGCCCTTGCAGAAGGTGACCTGGGCGTGGCGATGGGCGCGCTGGGCAATGACGTGACGGTCCACACTTCCGACGTGGCACTGATGTCCGGCGATCTGCGCCGCCTGCCGGACCTGCTGCTGCTGTCCGCGAAGACGGTGGGGATCATCAACCAGAACCTGCTCTGCGGATTCGTCTTCATCATCATCGCGATCACGCTGTCCACGCTGGGTTTTGTGAATCCGGTGGCGGCGGCCTTCTTCCATGAGTTCAGCGCCTTCTTCGTGATCTTCAACAGTGCGCGGCTGCTGCGCTTCGATGGCATGGAAGAGACCCCTGAGATCGAGGAGAGCGTGCCGCAAGACAACCCCGTCCCGGCATGAAGCGCGTTCTCTTGCTCGCTATCATCGCGGGGCTTGGCGGCACCGCGGTGTTCTTCATTTCTCTTGGGAAGGAAGGGGCGGTCGCGGCTTCAGCGCCGAGCCGCTCGCAGGAGAGGATGCCGAAGGATGGCTCTCAGCTTCACGAGACTGAAGCCGTAGATCCGGCGAAGCTTGGTATCAGGACGGATGCGGAGAAGATCGATCACCCTGCGCGGATCGCGGCGCTCTTGAAGAGCGGCAAGCAAGCGGAGCTGGACAATGCGGTGAGCGAGTGGTTCGAGGCGGATCCGGCCGCGGTGCGCGAATGGCTGGACGAGCAGCAGAGCCTCGCCCCGCTGCAAGGGAGCTTGGCCGGGATCGCGAACCGCATCGCGCAGGCGGGTGATCCGCAGCGTGCGCTGGAGTGGGCCGCGCCGCTGGAGGCCGGGCCGCTGAAGGAGCAGACGCTTTTCGACATCTACGTGCTGGGCCGCCGCAGTGGGATTGTATCGGAAGCGCAGGTGCGGGATGCCCCGCTCCCTCCGGAACGCATCGCGCAGCTGCTCTCCGGCGCGCCCGGCGACTGAAGCCTTTTCCCCCAATCTCATCCCTCCTCCCACATGAACTTGATTCCCGACAGCCATAGCACCCGGCGCGACTGGGTGAAGCGTTTCATCCTCGGCAGCGCCGCGGCGCTCACCGCCCCGCACTGGGCCGCCACCGTGATGGCGGAGGAAACCCCGGGCCCGGCCGTGCTGCGGCTGAAGCTCAGCGACTATCCACCGCTGGCCAGTCCGGGCGGCTCGATCCAGCTCAAGTTCATCGATTACCTGCATCCCTTCACCTTGAACCGGGTGGATGCAACGCGCTTCGTCACGCTGGATACCAAGTGTACCCACCGGGGTTGCGTGGTGGGGCCCTTTCTGGTGCCGGAGGGAGAGCCCGCGGGGCGGATGCGCTGCCCTTGCCATGGCTCGCGCTATGACATCGAGGGGCGGGTCTTCCGTGATGAGAACGGGGTGTCCACGGAGCCGGCACCGAATGACCTGGGGCGCTTCGACACCAGTTTCGATGCCGCGGCGGGGGTGGTCTCGATCACGATTCCCGGGCTGGTGCTGGGGATCCACTCGTTGACGGTCCAGAGCCAAGATGCGGAGGGCAAGCTGCGGCTGAAGCTGAATTTCCCGGTGACGGACTTCGCGAAGTACGAGGTGCGTTATCACGCGACGCCGGAGGGGCCCTATACCGTGATCCCCTTCTCCACGACTGCCGGCGGGCCGGCGAACCAGACGGAGCTTTTCCCGGAGACTCCGGGCAATGTGAATGTTTATGTGGATGCGACGGGGCCGCAGGGGTTCTTCGTGGTGGCGCTGAAGCTGATTCCGTATTGAGAGGCGGCTTGGGGGATCGGGGGGAGTTTGGGTTAACCGCGAAAGGGCGCGAAAGGGCGCGAAAAGACGCGAAATTTGAACAGCCGGTTGAACCACGGAATACGCGGAACACACGGAAGCAGGAGGAAGGGCTGGATGCAGGTCCTGTTGGGAAAGATGAGATTTGAAATTTCAGAGGAGGGAGGAAGGACACCGGGAAGTTCTCGGTTTGGCCGGGCCTTCAGCATCACGATCGAGGTGATGCGGAGGACGGGGCCAGGCAGCCCAATAGATCACAGCAATTTGCGCTCCTCCCTGTCGGCCAGCAGTCCACTCAAGCTGTCGAAGGTCTGATCACCCCAGGTCTCCTTGAGCCAGCGCCGGTTTTCCTCCGGGTCAAAGCGCGGCCTTGTGTCGGACACCGGTTCAGGCACCGGTCCAATAGCCAGTAGCCGCGCGACCGGTTTTCCATTCCGGGTGATGATGATCTCGCTCTCGACCGCAAGAGACTGCTCCACCGCGGACCAATTCCGGCGAATATCGCGGACCGTTATCGTTTTCACCACCCGAGATTGGCACACTTCTCGCCCGGAGCTCCACTTTCTTTCCAGCAAATCCCCAAGAGCGACGAATTTGACCCGAAAACGGGTGTTTTTCGGGTGAAGAATCGGACCAATTCGCAAATTTAACGAAAAAGAACCCATTTTCGCATTGCCCGCGCGGCAAAATCGGCTCACTTTCCCTGCCCCAACCCGATTTTGGTATGAGTAAGGAGAAACTCGACGGTGCCCAAGCCCTGATCAAAACACTCGATGACCTCGGAATCGAGTACATCTTCGGCTACTCCGGTGGAGCGGCGATCCCGATCTTCGACGCGCTGGAGACGGTCAAGACGAAGATGAAGTTCATCCTGGTCCGCCACGAGCAGGGTGCGGTCCACATGGCCGATGGCTATGCCCGTGCGACCGGCAAGCCGGCGGCGGTGCTGGTGACCTCCGGCCCCGGTGCAGGCAACACGGTGACCGGCCTGATGACCGCGATGATGGACTCCGTGCCGATGATCGTAATCTCCGGCCAGACGGTGACCTGGATGCTGGGCAAGGATGCCTTCCAGGAGGCGGACATCTTCGGCATCACGATGCCGGTGGTGAAGCACAACTACCTGGTGAAGGATGCGAACTCGCTGCCGCGGATCGCGCGGGAGGCTTATCACATCGCCACCACCGGTCGCCCCGGTCCGGTGCTGATCGATATCCCGAAGGACATTTCCCAAGGCCCCTTCAACGGGCCGATGAATCCGCCGATGAACCTGCCGGGCTATGACCCGAGCGGTTCCTTCAAAATCGAACGCGACCGGGTGAAGGAAGCCGCCGCGCTGATCATGCAGGCCAAGCGCCCGGTGATCCTGGCCGGCCAGGGCGCGATGATCGCCCGCGCGGACAAGGAGCTGCGCTATCTGGCGGAGACGCTGGGAGCCCCGGTGACCAGCACCCTGCTGGGCAAGGGCGTCTTCCCGGAGACCCACGCGCTCTCACTGGGCATGCTCGGCATGCACGGCACCGCCTATGCCAACAAGGCCATGGTCGAGTGCGATCTGCTGATCAATATCGGCTCGCGCTTCGACGACCGGATCATCGGCAACCCGGCCAAGTTCTGCAAGGATGCCAAGATCATCCATATCGACATCGATCCGGCGGAAGGCAACAAGATGGTCAAGCCCGACGTGATGATCGTGGGCGATGCGAAGGCCGCGCTGACCGAGATCAACGAGAAGATCGGCCCGCTCGATACTTCCGAATGGCTGTCGAAGCTGGACGGCTACAAGAAGAAGTATCCCCTGAACTACAAGAAGCAGGGCGGCCTGCGCATGCAGCAGGTGATCGACGAGCTCTATGAGCTGACCCAAGGCAAGGCAATCGTCTCCACCGACGTGGGCCAGCACCAGATGTGGGCCGCGCAGTTCTACAAGAACAGCGAGAGCTTCCACTGGCTGTCTTCCGGCGGCGCAGGCACGATGGGCTTCGGCTTCCCAGCAGCGATCGGCGCGCAGCTCGCGCACCCCAAGAAGACGGTGATCTCCATCTCCGGGGACGGCGGCTTCCAGATGACCTTCTTCGAACTGGCGACGGCGCAGATCCACAAGCTGCCGATCAAGATCGTGGTGCTGAACAACCACTACCTGGGCATGGTGCGCCAGTGGCAGGAGCTATTCTTCGACAACCGCGAGAGTGGCGTGGACCTGATCGGCAACCCGGACTTCTGCAAGCTGGCCGCGGCCTATGGCATCCCCAGCGTGTATATCAAGCGCCCGGCGGACGTGACCAAGCAGCTTGAGAAGGCGCTGGCCTACAATGACGGCCCGATCCTGATCCACGCGGAGTGCGTGAAGACTGACAACGTCTTCCCGATGATCCCGGCCGGTGCCGCGTTGGAAGACATGATCACCGAGGCACCGAAAACCAAGATGGCCAAGCCGGTGGGTTCCACGTAATGGAAGATGGTAGATGGCAGATGGTAGAGGGGCGGATCAGACCGCCCCCTCCTCCCTGCCCCTCATCTACCATCAACTAACTACGATCATGATCATTTGGAGAGGATTGGGAATTCTGGTCATTCTCGCAGGTATCGGCGGGCTGGTGCTCGGCGGCTTCCTGGGCGCTGCGCTCCACGCGGGACCCTACACCGCGGCCTTCGGCTTCGCGGTTGCGGCACTGCTGAACTTCGGCCTGTGCAAGATGCTCTACCGCCGCGCGCCCCGGGTGCTGGTGGATCCGCGCACCGGCCAGCAGTTCCTGGACAAGCCCTCTCACAGCCTCTTCTTTATCCCTGCCTACGCGTGGACCTGGATCTTCGCGATCCTGATGCTGCCCGCCATCTTCGTCGGCGTGACCGGCAAGGCGCACGACGCCAAGCTGGCCGCCACGCCGGGCTACAAGTCCTTCCAAGCGGCCAATGAGTTGATCGCTTCCCGCAAGGACGTGACCGTCCACGGCAACACGCCGGAGGCCAAAGATGCCGCCGGGATCTTCTCCTCCATGATGCAGGAGATCCAGAAGCAGGCCTTCACCGGCGGCAGCAAAAACAACCTGCTGACCGGCGGGGATTTCCTGACTTACTGCCACCATGGCAAGGACGCCGTGGTCTTCCTCTGCCACGTGCCGGGACTGCGCAGCTACAAGACCCAGGACGTGAAGGACAGCCTGACGGAAATCGCTTGGGCCACGGCCAAGGCCGCCGCGCTCAAGCTGGACCCTGACAAGAAGAAGAAGGTGATCGTCGGCCTGCGCGGCATCACCACCTACGGCTTTATCATGAGTGGCAGCCCCGCGGACGAAAAGCCGCTGCTGGCCAAGAACGACTCCGAGGACGAGGTGATCTACCCGCACTTCGCCGATCCGCAAGAAACGCCGCCGGCCAAGCCGGCATCCTGAATCCCATGCCTACCATCGTCACCACCGAAGCACCGGGCACCGGCATGATCCCGCGCCGCGGGGCCATGCACACGCTCTCCATCCTCGTGAACAACGAGCCGGGCGTCCTGATGCGCATCTGCCAGGTCTTCTCGCGCCGCGGTTTCAACATCGACTCGCTGGTCGTCTCCGAAGGCCGCAACGCGAACTTCTCGCGGATGACCATCGGCATCAGCGGGGATCCGCAGGGCCTGGACCAGATCATCAAGCAGGTCTCCAAGCTGATCGATGTGATCCATTGCTCCGAGCACACCTCCGCGGACTCCGTGACCAAGGAGATGATCCTGATCAAGATCAAGTGCTCCCCGGCAGACCGCTCGCAGATGCTCCAGATCACCGAGCACTTCGGCGGCAAGACGGTGGACCTGACCCCGGTCTCCATGATCGTGATGATCACGGGCGACAGCCTGAAGGTGGACGCCGCGGTGGCGATGTTCTCCCAGTTCGAGATCATCGAGACCGTGCGCACCGGCAAGGTGGTGATGGCCCGCGGCGAACAGGCGACCTGATTCAAATTCAAGCGATCTAACTCTTTCTGCCCCAAGCGGCCTTCCGTTTTCCGACGGAAGGCCGCTTTTTCGCCACAAATCTGCAAGATTTGCAAAGCATGACTTTCTCCTTTTCCGAGGCACCGCCGTAGTTCTTAGGTAAGTTAAGCTTCCGCCCGGAGGCTTGTTATCACCGCACACCCTTACGAATGAAAATCACCCTTCCCCTTCTTTCAGCCCTCGGCTCCATGCTGGCGGGCTCCGCCCATGCGGTGGTCCTCGCCGGTTGGACTTTTGAAACCAATCCTCCCTCGCTCGCTGATTCAGCGTCGGGACCGGTCGTCTCTCCCCAAACGGGTTCCGGCAGTTTCTCCGGGGTCCACGCTCTTGGCACATCGGACTGGTTTACCACGAACGGAAATGGATCCTCCAATTCCTATGTTTCCAACAATTGGACGACGGGGGACTACTACGAATTCTCGACCTCCAGCACCGGCTACGAAAACATCACCATCAGTTTCGATTCGATTGGTCATGGCGCGACAACCCCGAGGGACTTCCAGCTTTCTTATAGCACCGATGGAACGAACTTTTCGAATTTCGGCACTGTGTATGCCATCGAATACAACAGTCCCACCAACGTTCTCTGGACTGTCGGCACTCCAGTCACCGAGACGAGCTACTCGTTTGATTTGAGCGGGGTCTCCGCATTGGATGACGCGTCAACAATTTACTTCCGCGTCTCCCAAGTGGGCACAACCTCCGTCACCGGTGGCACCGCAAACACCGTAGGCACCGTCCGCATCGACAACGTGACGATCAACGGCACGGTCGTGCCGGAGCCCGCTGCCGCACTGCTCGGGGCCTTCGGCTTGGCGGGCCTGCTCCGCCGCCGCCGCTGATCTCTCATCCGCTACAGCGCGCAGATACCCCCCGTCCACACCGGCAAGGTGGTTACGGCGGACCATCGGCACAAGTTTGATTGAAAAGGCCCTCCGCATCCCGCGGCGGGCCTTTTCCTTTTTCCGGGCCGGGGAAACAGCTCCGTCACATTGATAGTTTTTCCTTCCGCCGTGGTACTGGCGCTGCTTTGATGAACACCAGTCTTGGAGCTATTTCCCAGCTTTTACTCCCTTTTGCCCCACTAACTCCCCAATGAAATTCCTCTGCCCTCTGCTCGCCGCCGCCGGTGTGCTTTCCCTCGTTTCCCCATCACACGCTGCCGTCACCTACTCGAATGGCACCTATAACCAGACCTTTGACACCCTGAGCGGGGTGGGCGTCTGGGCCAACGACTCCACCCTTGCGGGCTGGTTTGCTGCGACCCAATTCACTCCGAACATCACGGCGATTGGCTCGAACACCGGGACCACCACCGCCGCCGGGCTCTATTCCTTCGGAGTCAACGCCACCAATCCTCTGGCGGAGCGTTCCTTCGGTTTCGCTCCGAGCAATGCCTTCACCGGCGCCTCCGGCACTGGCCAAGGTTACCTGGGCCTAAACCTGACGAACTCGAATTCCTGGGCTCTGGATTCCTTCACCCTGAGCTATGACGGGGAACAATGGCGCAAGGAAAACAATGCGTCCGTCCATACCCTTGTGGTCCAGTACAGCCTTGATGCGACTTCGCTGACCACCGGCACTTGGACCAATCTGGGGGGCAGCTCCACCTTCAGTTCGCCCATCGCGGCGGCCACTACTGCCGCCGCCTTGGACGGCAACGCCAGCGCCAACCGTGTGGCCGGCCTGAGCGGAACCGCTTCCTCGCTCAATTGGGCGGCTGGCACCTCACTGTGGATCCGCTTTGTCGACCTGAACGATACCGGCAACGACCACTTGCTCGCGATCGACAACGTGAACTTCAGCGCCGTGCCCGAGCCGTCCGCAGCGCTCATTGGTGCCATCGGCCTGCTTGGCCTGCTGCGCCGCCGCCGCTAAGTCATCCCTTCAGTCTTTCCGGAAAACCCGGTCCGCACCCGCGGCCCGGGTTTTCTTTTTGCCCTGCTAGACCATTCCCCTCTCCCGTGCCTCCGCCATCGGGATCGGCTTGGCCTCGCAGACTTGGCGCCAGCCGGGGAAGTTCCACTTGTTCGGGAAGCCGCGGCACTGCTCCGGCTTGACCGGGTGAATGCGGCAGCCGCCGGCCTCCAGCATGAGGCACTCGTGGTTGTCCTTCTCGATCAGGGACAGGCCGTTGCGGTTCGTGCGCAGGCGGGTGTAGGTGGCGATGAAGTCGTCCTCCGCCATGCCGAGGAAGGCGGCGATGGGCGCGATCTCGTCCTCCTCGATCCGCACGTCGCCCGGCCACTTGCAACAGGCCGTGCAGCGCTGGCAGACGTAGAAGGTCTCCGGATCGAGAAAGGTCTCGCGGTTACCCGGGCTGCCGTGGGAGGAAGATGGAGGCTCGCGCCGGGGTCCGGCAGCGCTCGGGTCAGCGGGCGGCATAGCTCGCCTGATAGGCGTTCTTGTAGTAGTAGTTCACGCGGCCCAGGAACCAGCGCCACTTCGCGCCCGGGCGGCCATTGTCCAAGAGGAAGTGCGGGCAGTTCTTGTTCGGCGGGTTCTTCCCGGCGCGCGGCCAGTGGTAGTGCGGCACCACGTGGCTCAGCGGGATGCCGTTCTCGTACATCAGCTTCGCGGTGAGCATGGCGGTGTGCTCGATGGTGACGGAGAGGTTGTTGCCACGGTTCTCGCACATCTCGATGCCGATCGAGAGGCGGTTGCCCGGCCCGGCAAAGTCTGCGTGCTCGCCCTGCTCGTTCACGGGCATGTGCTGGATGGCCACGTGGTCATCCACGGTGAAATGCCAGATCAGGAAACCGATCCGGTTGCCACCGGGCCGCATGGCGGAGCGCAGCGCACCGCGCTTCAGGGCGACGGCGTGCCGCTCGGCGCCGGCGGTGTAGTTCTCCGTGGCGTGGATGGTGATGTACTGCGGCTTCATCGGCCGCACCACCCGCCGCCCCTGCGTGCCGCGCGCCACCATGTCCACCTTCAGGTTGATCTTGCGCGCGATCTCCCGGCTGCCACCGCCGCTCGGGACGGACACTGGCTGCGTGCTGCCAATCGGCGGGCCACCGGTGATGCCCCTCAGTTCATCCTGATCGTTCGGCAAGGGCCCGGAGCAGTGGAGGCTAAGCAGCGACAAGGCCACCGTGGCAGCCAGGAGGGGATACTTCATGCCCGCGTTTCCTAGCACGCCCGGCATTCTCCGTGAAGCCCTAAGAATCAGCAAATCCTTAGGAAATGCTTCCGGCTCGCCTTTTCGCAGTCACTCGCGGAACCTCCCCACTAGGACTCTGGAGAAAGCCTGCACGCACTCATGACATGAAGCTGAGCGTCGTCCGCCACCATGCCCTCTCGCTACCGGAGGTGGAGGAGAAGCCGCACTTCGACTACGCGTCCTTCCGCGTGCGCGGGAAGATCTTCGTGACGGTGCCGCCGGATGAGGAGCACATCCATGTCTTCCTGGGGCCGGAGCAGCGGGGCGCGGCGCTGGATGCCTGGCCTTCCTTCCTGGAGGAGCTGAAGTGGGGCAAGAAGGTGCTGGGCCTGCGCGTGAGCCTGGACCTGGCGACACCCACGGTGGTGAAGCGCTTGGTCCGCCAGGCCTGGCTCAGCAAGGCACCGAAGAGCCTGCGCTCCAAGCTTGCCGCCTCCCCGCAGGCGGGAGAGGATGAACCCTGAATGAAGGCCATGATCGATTCACCGCGTGTGTTGGATGTCGCACCGATCCCTACCGCGGTGATTCGGGAGCGCGTGCCGCAGCGGGAGCTATCACGCTTCGTGCCCGCAGCCTGCGGGGAGGTGTGGAATTTCCTGAAGGCGGCCGGGATCAAGGGTGGGCGGCACGTGGCGCGGTATGGAGATCAGCAGGGGATGGTGGAAGTGGGCGCGGAAGTGCCGGAGGTTTTTGAAGGGACGGAGCGGGTGCAGTGCTCACGGCTTCCCGGCGGGAAGGTGGTGACGGTCACGCACTACGGGCCCTACGGCGGACTCGGCGCGGCGCATGGGGCGATCCATGCGTGGCTGGAGGAACAGGGCAAGGAGCCGGGGATCTCCTGGGAGATCTATGGGCACTGGGAGGAGATCTGGAATGCGGATGCTTCGAAGATCCGGACGGATGTGTTTTATTTGTTAGAGGAGTGTTAGAGCCTCACCTTGATCGAGCAAAGACCATGAGCACCGAACAGGTTTGGCTCAGCCCAACATATCGCATCGAAGTGGTCCGCCGCGAGGATCGGCTCTTCCTCCGCTACGATGTAGGATCGCATATGGAACGATGGCGTGAAGATGAGATCACAGAGGACGAATACCATCGCGTTAGAGAGGGGACTTCAAGCTGCGATCGTGCCCTGCTAGAGATCCGAAAACGCCTGATCGACAGTGGAGTGGATCCATATCAATCGAACTGGAAGCCCGAGTAAACCCCAGATCGGAGGCGAGACGCGATACTCGGACAGTGACGTCATGTTGTTAGAGAACAAAATCTTCCAGGCTGGTCAAGACGCTCAGTACCCCTAGTCTTCGAACTCTTCGCCCATGCCTTCCCCCCAACGCTGGTGGATCTATCAGAAGGAACGTTTCCCGTTCGCCGCGCACGGGCCGCTGATTGCGGCCTTCAGCGCGTGCGCGGTATCCTTCTCTTCGTTGCTTCGGCATGCACCGCGGCCCGGCTTGCAGATGTATGGAGTGGCCTTCGGGGTCTGCCTGCTGATGTTCCTGCAGCTCCGGATCGCGGATGAGTTCAAGGACTTCGAGGATGACTCGCGCTGGCGGCCTTACCGGCCGGTGCCGCGCGGCTTGGTGAAGTTGTCGGAGCTGCGCATCGTCTTCATCATCGCCGCGGTGATCCAGCTCGGGCTGGTGCTGTGGCTCGAGCCACGTCTGCTGTGGGTGCTGGGGATTGCGTGGACTTATCTCGCAGCGATGAGCGTGGAGTTCTTCTGCCGGGACTGGTTGAAGGCGCGGCCGGTGGTCTATCTGGTCACGCACATGGGCATCATGCCGCTGGTGGATTTTTTCGGCACGAGCTGCGAGTGGTTGCCGCGGGTGGGCAAGGCACCGGCGGGCCTCGGCTGGTTCCTGGCGGCTAGCTTCTTCAATGGCGTGGTGATCGAGCTGGGTCGCAAGCTGCGTCAACCAGCCGATGAGGAGGAAGGCGTGGAGACCTACAGCGCGCTGTGGGGTGTGCAGGGCGGGGTCACGATGTGGCTGCTTACGCTGATTCTCACGCTGGCCTGTGCGGTGATGGCGGCGCGGGCGATTGATTTCACGGTGCCAGTCGCGAGTGGCTTGGGCGCGGTCCTGGCCATCGCGCTGGCCGCGATCTTCGGCTACGCCCATCGTGGTATGTCCGGGAAGAAGATCGAACTGGTGTCCGCCTTGTGGACGCTCACTCTCTATCTGCTGCTCGGCCTGGTGCCGCTGCTCCTGAAACACCACTCATGAGTTTCCTTTTTCCCGGCACGAACAGCACACGCCTCGGCGGCAAGGGCGCGGCGCTCTCCAAGCTGGGCGAGGCGGGCTTCGAGGTGCCCGCGTGGTTCGCGGTGCCACCGGAAACGGCGTGGCAGAATGGTGAACTGGAGGATGCGCTGGCCAAGCTCGGCGCGGGTCCCTTCGCAGTTCGCTCTTCGGCTACGATGGAGGATGGTGTGGGCCACTCCTTCGCGGGACAGTTCGAGACCTTCCTGGAAGTCCCCGCTGCGGAGGTCGCCGGGAAGATCGGCGGTGTTCGCGACTCCGCGCGGCGCGAGGCGGTGCTCACTTATTGCCGCGAGCGCGGGCTGCCGCTGCCGGAGCCACCCACGGTTCTGGTGCAGCGCATGATCCTGCCGCGCTGCGCGGGTGTGGCCTTCTCCGCGGATCCGGTCACCGGCCATCGCAGTGTGGCGGTGGTTTCCGCGGTCCCGGGCACGGGAGAGAAACTGGTTTCCGGTGAGGTCGATGGTGAGAACTGGCGGATCGGCACTGCCACGCTCGAGGCACCGCCAAGCCCACTCCTCAAGCCAGAGGAAGCGCGCGATGTGGCGGACTTGGCCCGTGCCTGCGCCACGCACTTCGGGCGACCGCAGGACATCGAGTGGGCCATCGATGAAGCGGGCAAGCTCTGGCTGCTGCAATCGCGGCCGATCACCACGCTGGCCACCTTGCCCGATCCCGATGACACCCTGCGTGTCTGGGACAACAGCAACATCGCGGAGAGCTATGGCGGCGTAACTACTCCCCTCACCTTCTCCTTCGCGCGGCGGATCTATGAGTCCGTGTATCGCGAGTTCTGCCGCCTGATGTCGGTGCCGGCGGAGCGGATCGCGCGGGCAGATGATGTCTTTCCCCAGATGCTCGGGCTGATCCGCGGGCGGACCTACTATAACCTTGCGAGTTGGTACCGCGTGCTGGCCCTGCTCCCCGGCTTTCAGCTCAACCGCTCGTTCATGGAGCAGATGATGGGCGTGAAGGAGCCGCTGCCCGAAGCGCTGGTGGAGAAGATCATCGCGGAATCAAAGGTCAGCCGGGGCGAGGACATCCGCGCGCTGGTCTTCACCTGCATCGGCCTGGTGCGTCAGAACATGGGGTTGCGCAAGCAGGTGGCGGAGTTCCAGGCGCGGCTCGAGATCGCGCTGGCACCGCCGCCCGTGCCGCTGGAGGCGATGAGCGGCGAGGATCTGGTGCTGCACTACCGCGATCTGGAGCGCCAGCTCCTGAAGCGTTGGGATGCGCCGCTGGTGAATGACTTCTTCGCCATGATCTACTACGGCGTGCTCCGTAGTTTGTGCACGAAGTGGGCCGGAGACAAGGACGGCACACTGCAAAACGAGTTGCTGGCCCACACCGGCGGGATCATCAGCGCGGAGCCGCCGCGGCGCATCATCCGCATGGCCAAGCTTGCGGCGGAGGTCGCCGGGCTGCCCGCTCTTCTAACAGATCCTGCCATTTCTGTCGCACACAAGCTGGCCGCGGTGAAGCGCCATGCGCCACTGGATAAGGAGTTCCAGCGTTATCTCGATGAATTCGGCGACCGCTGCCTGGAGGAGCTCAAGCTGGAGAGCCCGACGGTGCGCGATGATGCCTCGACACTACTGTCTTCCATCGGCGCGCTGGCGCTGCGCGGGAACTTGCCGGAAGAGACCGAGACCTCGCCTGCGCCCGCGCCGGTGATCGGCAATCCGCTCAAGCGCCTGATCTTCGGCCGCGTGCTCAAGCAGACCCGCGAGCGCGTGCGCTGCCGGGAGAATCTGCGCTTCGAGCGCACACGCCTGTTCGGGCGGGTGCGGGCCATCCTCCGGGAACTAGGCAAGCGCCTGCATGCGGATGACCGGCTGGAATCGGCGGAGGATGTGTTCTATCTGGAACTCGGTGAGGTGATCGCCACTTGGGAAGCAACTGGCACGATGGATGAGCTATCAGCCTTCGCGGCCCATCGCCGCAAGGAGTTCGACGGCTTCCGCGCGGAGGAAGCGCCGCCGGACCGCTTCGAGACCCATGGACCGGTGCACCGCTACACTCATTTCGTTTCGAGCCGAAAGGAGGAGTCTTCGACGGAGAACACCGGCGATCAACTCAAAGGCATCGGTGCCTGCCCGGGGAAGGTCACCGGCAAAGTCCGCGTGGTGCTTGATCCCCGCGGGGCACGGCTGGAGGCGGGTGAGATCCTTGTCGCGCAGCAGACCGATCCGGGCTGGGTGGTGCTCTTCCCCGCCGCGTCCGGCCTGCTGGTGGAGCGCGGCAGCCTGCTCTCCCACTCGGCCATCGTTTCACGGGAGCTGCGGCTGCCGTGCATCGTCTCGCTGTCTAACATCACGCGGGACCTGAAGACCGGTGACACGGTGGAGATGGATGGCAGCACCGGTGTGGTAAGGATTCTAACAAGGGAGGGCGCATGAAGATCAGCGGTGCTGTCTCTACGAAAACCGCCGGACGCGATGCCTGCTCAAGAGCCCCAACGGGGTGGCCGGGAGATAGCCCAGGGCAAGCGAGAGCGCAGCCCTGGGTTTGGGCCGCGAGGGATGCCGTCCCCTGTAGGGGGACCGGTAGTGGGGTAACTCCAGACGGCTTTTCCATCCGCGACCTCCCTGCCCCCCTAAAGGGGGCGAATCACTCTCTCGTGCGCACCCAGGGTTGCGCGCGCTATCGCTTGCTTACCCTGGGCTATCTCCCGGCCGCCCCTTTGGGGCTATTGAACGGGCGGCCTCTGTCCTTGCCGTCATCTCGTGAGGGTTCGTGGAGGACGAACGGCTTATCCCTCCCTACTCCACATCGCGCATGAGCAAATCCGAGATCCAGCACCGCGCCGATTTCTCAAAAGTCCGCTATGCCCAGTGCTGGGAGGACTCCCTGCTGCTCGTCTCCGCCCTCAAGCCCGCTGGCCGCCACTGCCTCAGCATCGGCTCTGCGGGGGACAACAGCTTCTCGCTCCTCGCCGCCGGGGCTGCCTTCGTCACCGCGGTGGAGATGAACCCGGCCCAGGTCGCCTGCATCGAACTACGGAAGGCGGCGTACTTGACGCTCGATCACGCCGCCTTCCTGGAGCTCCATGGCTCGCGCCCCTCCACACGCCGCGCCACCCTCTATGCCGAATGCCGCGCCATCCTGCCGGAAGAAGCCCGCGCCTTCTGGGACACCAAGCCCGAAGACATCGCCTCGGGCATCGGTGGCTGCGGAAAATTCGAGAACTACTTCCGCCTCTTCCGCAGCCGGGTGCTCCCCATCGCCCACCGCCGCAAGCGTGTGCTCTCCCTGTTGGAGCCGCGCACCCCGGAAGAGCGCCGCCGCTTCTACGACGAGATCTGGAACAACCGCCGCTGGCGCGCGATCTTCCAGGTCTTCTTCTCCCGCACCCTGATGGGGGCCTTGGGCCGCGACCCGGAGTTCTTCAAATACGTGGAAGGCTCCGTGGCCGAGCGCATCCTGGAGCGCACCAAGCACGCCCTGGCTGTGCTCGATCCCTCCGCGAATCCCTATCTCCACTGGATCCTCACCGGCACCCACGGCAGCGCCCTGCCCCACGCGCTGGAGGAAGCAAACTTCGCGCCGATCCGCAGCGCGCTGGAAGCGGGCCGCTTCCGCATCACCGGCAGCCCGATTGAAGCCCTGTTAGAGTCGGAGCCCGAGACCCGCTACGATGCCTTCAACCTGAGCGACATCTTCGAGTACATGAGCGAGGCCAACACCGGGGCCCTGCTCCGCAAGCTGGTGGCCGCCTCCAATTCCGGTGCACGTCTCGCCTACTGGAACATGCTTGCCCCGCGCTCCCGTCCCGAGGCGATGGCCAAGCTGTTAGAGCCGCGGGCCAGCGAGGCCGCCAGCCTCTTCCACGAGGACCGCGCCTTCTTCTACAGCCGCTTCGTGGTGGAGGAGGTGCGCGGGTGAGCGGGCACGAATGGCTGGCGATCGCCGCGGTGCTGGCTGCCCTGCTGGCGGGCCTGCCGCTGTTCCGCAAGCTCTGCCTGGCCTTCCACGCTCCGCCGGAGGTCGCGCGGAAATCCGTGCACGTCGCCATGGGTCTGGCCTGCGCGGCCTTTCCCTGGATCTTCGAGCGGCCCCTGCCGGTGTGGGTGCTGGCCGCCCTCGCCACCGTGCCGCTGGCGCTGCTGCGCTGGGTGCCTGCACTTCGCGAAGGCATCGGCTCCGCTTTGCATGGCGTGAAGCGCATCTCCTATGGTGAGATCCTCTTCGCCCCCGCGGTTGCCGCAGTCTTCCAACTCGCGAAGGGCGATCCCCTGCTCTACGCCATTCCCGTCGGCATTCTAACAGTAGCCGATGCCGCCGGTGCCATCGCCGGCACGCGCTGGGGCCGCCGCTTCTATGCCTGCGGCACGGGGCGCAAGAGTGCCGAGGGCTCCGCCGCCTTCCTCGTCGTCGCCTTCCTCTGCACCTTCCTGCCGCTCTGGCTCACCGGCCGCACGGATCTGATCCACGCCACGATGATCGCCCTGACCCTGGCCATCGTTTCGATGATGGCAGAGGGCATCTCGGACCGCGGCTTCGACAACCTGATCATCCCGATCGGCTGCCATCTTCTCTTGGTGCGCTTCTTGCAGAGCGACATGACCACCATGGGCCGCCGCCTCGTGGTCGCCACGATGCTATTAGGCCTGGTCTCCTGGGGTGCGCGCTGGAGCACGCTCAGCGGCAGCGCGCTGATCGGTAGCGCGCTGTTAGGCTACGGCTGCGCGATTCTGGCGGATCCGCGCTGCACGCTGCCCTTGCTGGCGATCTTCATCTGCCACCTGGTCGTGACACGCCAGCACCGGCTCGGCGGCAGCTTCGACCACCGGCTGGACGCGGTGATCGCGCACGCCATCGGCTCGCTGTCCTGGTGCATCGCCGTGGACCGGGGCTTGATCGACCATCGCAGCGCGCTGGCCGGGGTGTCCTTTGCGATGGCCACGATGCTATGCATCACCGCCCTCGCCACCCGCGACTACGTCGCGCCCGGCAAGCCCGCCATGCTGCGCTCGATGGCGAAGGGCTGGACCGTTGCCGGGCTCCCCGGCCTGCTCTGGCTCTGGCATGATGCCCCGCGGCTCGCCGCTCCCACAGCGCTCGCGCTGGTTCTTTCGCTGGCAGCCACCTGGCTTTCCCGCCGTCTTGAATCCTGCCAGGATATCTCCGCCACCTCCCTGTGGATGGCCCGCGGCACCCTCTCCCTGCTGGCCTCCACCCCTGCCCTCCTCCTTCTCAACCCACCATGAATCCGCCCGCCATTCATCTCCTCGAAGGTTCCGCGCCGGACTGGAGCGCGCTGCCCGCCGCGCAAGCGATCTCCGAGGCCACGGCCGGCCCGGAAGAGCGGCCGGACGCGCGCCTGATCGCCGTGGATACGGAAGGCCGGATCGCCACGGCAGCCCTGTGGTGGAGCGATGTCCCGCCAATGGAGGGCCACAAGGTCGGCACCATCGGCGGCTTCGATGCCCCGAGCGCCGAGGCCACACGCAAGATCCTTGATGCCGCGGAGCAGCGCCTGCGGGAGGAAGGCTGCACCATCGCCATCGGCCCGATGAATGGCAATACGTGGCGCAAGCACCGCTTCGTCATCGAAAGCGGCGGACGCGGGCCGTTCCTGTTAGAGCCGCGCAACAACCCCGACTTCCCCTTGTGGTGGCGCGTCACCGGCTATCGCGAGCTCTCCCGCTATTCCTCCTCGCTCATGCCACTCGATGGCAGCTCCGTGGTCTCCCCTGCGCTCAAGGAACGCCTGGAGCGCTCCGGCGTGGTGATCCGGCCCCTGCATGCGGATCGCTATGATGAAGAGCTGCGCGCCATCTACACCATCAGCCTGCGCAGCTTCGCGAATAACTTTCTCTACACCCCGCTTGAGGAAGAAGGCTTCCTCGGCGCGTACCGCAAGGTGCAATCCCGCGTCGATCCCGACTTCGTGCGGATCGCGGAGAAGGACGGCGTGGCCTGCGGCTTCGTCTTCGCCATCGCGGACCTGGAAGCCGCGGCCCGCGGCGAGAAGCTGGCCCTGGTCGTGAAGACCCTGGCCGTGGATCCCGACTCGCGCAGCGCCGGGCTGGGCAGCCTCTTGGTCGATGAGGTGCACCGCTTGGGCCGCGAGAAAGGCTTCACCGAGGCGATCCACGCACTGCAGCACGAGAGCAACACCTCCCTCAAGATCACCGGCCGCCATCACGGCACGCCGATCCGCCGCTACACCCTGTTCTCGAAACTACTATGAACCTCGTGGCACTGCTGCGGCAGCGGGCCGGACTGCATCCGGACCGCCCCGCCCTGATCGACCGCCACCGGGGAGCGGACCGCAGCGTCAGCTTCGCGGAACTGCAGCGGCGCGTGGAACGCGGGGCTGCGCGCTTGCAGGACCTCGGGCTGAAGCGCGGCAGCACCATCCTCGTCTTCCAGCCGGTCTCGATCGAACTCTACGAGATCCTGCTCGCCGCCTTCCACAGCGGCCTGCGCGTGATGCTGGCGGATCCCTCCGCAGGACGCGCCTTCCTCTCGCTCTGCTGCGAGCGCCAGCCGCCGGATGCCTTCTTCGGGCCGCGGAAGGCGCACCTGCTGCGCTGGCTCGTCCCCTGCCTGCGGCGCATCCCGTGCGCGATCAGCAGCAAGGGCTGGTTCCCCGGCGCTGCCGCGTGGCGCCAATCTAACAATTCCGCGGCACTGGCCGAAGTGCCCGATGAAGAGCCGGCCCTCATCACCTTCACCAGCGGCAGCACCGGTGTGCCGAAGGCCGCGGTGCGCAGCCACGGCTTCCTGCTCGCCCAGCACCGCGCGCTGGAGAAGGCGCTCGACTTCACGGAGGGCGAAGTGGACCTGATCACCCTTCCCGTCTTCGTGCTCGCGAATCTCGCCTCCGGGCTGACCAGCGTGCTGGCCGATACCGACCTTCGTTCGCCCGGCAAGGCGGACGACGACGCCATCCGCACGCAGTGCGAACGCCACGCGGTCACCCGCTGCGCCGCTTCCCCCGCGTTCTTCGAGGCACTGCTGGACGGCGGCCCCTTGCCGCCGATGCACAAACTGTACACCGGTGGTGCGCCGGTGTTCCCGGATCTGTTAGAGCGTCTGCAAGCGGCGCTGCCGGAGGCGCAGGTCACCACAGTCTTCGGCTCGACGGAAGCGGAGCCCATGAGCCACCTCGGCGCACGGGAGTATGACGCATCACTCGTCGCAAGGACCGCGGCAGGCTGCGGCCTCTGCGCGGGCGAGCCCGTGGCAGAAGTCGCGCTGCGCATCATCGGCGACCACTGGGGCCAGCCGCACGCCAAGCTCGCGCCGGATGAATTCGATCAGCTCATCTCCCCCACCGGCCAGCCGGGTGAAGTGGTGGTCACGGGCGATCATGTCCTCTCCGGCTATCTCGGCGGCCTGGGCGATGCGGAGACGAAGATCCGCGTGACGAACCGCGTCTGGCACCGCACCGGCGATGCCGGCTACCTGGACGAAGCGGGCCGCCTCTGGCTCCTGGGCCGCTGCGCCGCCAAGCTACCCGCCACCGATCGCCAGCGCCCCGACCTACCGCCTGGCGCGCTCGACTATCCCTTCGCCATCGAGTCCGCCCTGCGCGTGCGGCACCCGGGCCTGCGCATGGCGGCGCTCGGCTGGAAGGGCAAGCGGGTGCTGGTGACCACCATCCCCGGCATGGAGGAGGAGGCCGCGGAGTTCGGGATCGAAACCGTGATCCGAGTGGAAGCCATCCCCATGGACCGGCGGCACAATGCCAAGGTGGACTACGGCGCGCTGGCGAAGCTGCTGGAGAAGTAGCGTGATACACCCGCCACTTGCTAGCCACCCCTTCCGCGGCCCATGCTCCCCGCATGCCGACGGTGCACGTGGATCTGGGAGCTCGTTCTTACGACGTGATGGTGGAGCATGGCCTGCTGGCCAAGGCCGGCGAGGCCATCCTCGCTGCCGGACTCAAGGGCCACGCCGCCGTCATCTCCGATGAAAACGTGGCCCGCCACCACGGCGCCGCGCTGCAGAAGTCCTTGGAGGCCGCGGGCATCGCCGCCGAGTTCCATGTGGTGGACGCCGGTGAAGCCTCGAAGTCCATGGCCCATGTCGAGCAACTCTGCTCCTCCATGGCCAGCGCGGGGCATGATCGCCGCTCCTTCGTGATCGCGCTGGGCGGCGGGGTCGTGGGCGATCTCGCGGGCTTCGTGGCCTCGGTCTTCTACCGCGGCATCCCCTTCGTGCAGATCCCCACCACCATCGTGGCGCAGGTCGATTCCTCCGTAGGCGGCAAGACCGGCGTGAACCTGGAGGAAGGCAAGAATCTGTTAGGCGCCTTCCATCAGCCCGCCCTGGTGCTGGTCGACCCCGCCGTGCTCGCCACCCTGCCCGACCGCGAATACCACGAGGGCTTCGCCGAGGTGATCAAGCACGCGGCCATCCGCGACGCGGCCATGCTCGCCGACATCGCCGCGCTCGATCCGTCCACCCGCGAAGTCCCGGCCGACCTCATCGCGCGCAACATCGCCATCAAGGCCCGCATCGTGGAGGCCGATGAGCATGAGACCAAGGGCATCCGCGCGCTACTGAACTTCGGCCACACCATCGGCCACGGCATCGAAGCCGCCGTCCCCTACGGCGAGCTGCTGCATGGCGAGGCCATCTCGCTGGGCCTGCGCGCCGCGCTCTTCCTCTCCGAGCGCCACGCCGGCCTGCCCGCAGAAGAAAGCCAGCGCATCCTCGCCCTGTTAGGGCACTTCCGCCTGCCGCTGCAACTCGCCCCGGAAATCACCACCGAGCGGGTCCTGCAAAAGCTCGGCCGCGACAAGAAGTTCGAAGCCGGCAAGATCCGCTTCGTCCTCCTGCGCCACGCGGGCGACGCTTTCCTCAGCGAAGCTGTCACACTGGAAGACATGCACGAGGCCACCGAGCTGCTTAGGAAATGACGAATGCAGAATTCCCGAATGACGAATGACCTGTGAAGGGCCCGGGATGCCTTGAGAGCAGAGGAAGAGCACTCCCCTCTTCCCCACACTTCATTCGTCATCCGGAAATTCGTCATTCGACATTCTCCCCTCCCGTCTCCCGCAAAACAAAAAGGCGAGGACCTTCGTCCCCGCCTTCTTTCGAAATTAGCGTCCCAAGCCTTACATCCCCGGCATCTCCACCATGCGGGAGTACTGGAAGGACTCTTGGTTCAGGATCTTCTTGCGCACCTTCTCGTCGAGCTTTGCGCTGCCGAGGCGGATCACCGCGGCATCGGAGAGCACCGTGATACCGATCTCCACGCCGGTCAGGCGACCGGCCTTCAGCTCTTCATCGCTGACCTGCGGCTTCAGCTTGCCGGTGCTGATCTTCTCCGCGTCGATGCCAGTGCCCTTCATGTGGAGCTCCTTGCCAGCACCCTTCTCACCCAAGGTCACGCGGACCGGCACCGTGGTGCTGGTCCCGCCGCTCGAGGTCTGGGTCACGTCAACGTGGAAGGTCAGCGTGAACTGATAGATGTTCTCGCAGATGAAGTTCTCCGGATCCTTGATGCCATTCTTGTATTGAGAGAAGCTCGTCTCGAGATTCTCCTGCCCCAAGAGCTTTTCAAAGGTCAGCTTCGGGTCGACCAGCTTGCGGTAGAAGACGAAGGTGTTCGAATCGCTACTCGTCCCCTTTTTCTCCTCACCGGCGATCGGGTCCTGATATTCCAGCGAGTAAGCCACGCAGGACACATCACCGCCCAAGTCATCCTTCCCACCGATCTGGCCATTGTAGCGGTCAGTGGCGGCGGTGAAGAAGATCAGCGAGGCGGCATTCGTGCTCTGGTTCGAGCTGGGGCCCGGCAGGTCATCTTGCACCTTGGCATAGAGCCACTCGAACTTGTTGCCGCGGCGCGAGACGAAGGACTCAAAGTCCTTCGCCATCGTATCGAGCATCGACTTCGCCTGGCGGGCGGCGCGGATTTCGGCACGCCCGCGCTGCCACGCGTCCAGGGCGATGCCGGTGATGGAGACAAGCACGGTGACGATCACGGCGGTGATGGCCATGGCGACCATCAGCTCGATCAGCGTGAAGCCACCCGTGCGCTTGGAGATTTTCGGGGTTTTCATGGGTGCTGCAATGCAGGACAGACAGGAAAGGCTGGGCCTCAATCAACGGCGCACGGCCAGATTGCGGGTGAAGACGGGTTTATCCAGATTCTTCGGATCGAACTTGCCGCCGACCTTCACGTAGTTCGGGTCGTTGTTGTTGACGATGTAGAACTCCGCGGCGAAGGCGATCACCGCCTCCACGTAGCCATCCGAGCCTTGGCCACCGGAACTCTCCCCGGTGCCATTGGGATCCTGGTTGATGCCCTGACCCTCGCGCTTCACGAGCTGGCCTTGGGCGAACTCCAGTTGGGTCAGCTTGGCCACGAAGATGCGGCCATCAATCGCTTCCAGGTCCTTCAGGAAAAGAGGATCGTCGCGCTTGCGCACAGAGGGCTGGACGATGAAGTCCTTGCCGGCCTCACCGGTGGCGGAGAGGTAGGGCTCCATCGAGCCATCCGGGCGGATCTCATCCGGAGTGCCGCGGTATTGATACAGGAAGATCGCGTCGTTGCCGGAGGAGGCCGCCTCGATCCACTTGTAAGCCTTGTCGAAGCCGGTCTTGTAATCGTTGGTGGAAGTACCAGGCCGGATGGTGACGAGCTCGCGTTCGAGGGCGGCGGCGAGGCGGTCAGCTTCTTGCACGCTGATGGCCTTGCGCAGGCCAGCCGTGGCAGGACCGAAGACGGCCAGGAACGCCGTGAGGAGCAGGGCCAGCACGCCAATGGCGATGACGGTCTCCATCAGCGTGAAGCCGCGGCGCTTACGGGTAGGAAGGAACTTCATGTGCATGAAACGGGGAAAGATACGGGAAATCAGAAATCGGAAACTTGCGAGCTCTTGAGGCCAACTTGCTCGGGATCGCGGAACAGCGAGGTGCGGCCATTGCGCCAGACGACGAAGCCGCCGAAGTCGCGCTTGCCGTTCTTGGCCACGCGGGGTGCATCACCCAGCGGGCGATCCCCGGAACCCACCACGAAGCTTGCTCCCGCGTTCAGGCAGATCCCTTCGGAGTTGAACTCGTACTTCAGGTACTTGCCCTTGTAGAGCTCCTTGACGTCGTTGAGGGTCAGGTCGTCCAGCCCTGTGTCCTGGTCCTTCGCCCGCTTGCTGAACTTCTGGCTGAAGTAGATGCCCTTCGGCAGGGTCAGGCCGCGGCTTGAGATCGCCCACTTGTCCTTCTGCGGCTCACCGGTTTGCGGGTCCACTTCATTGTAGGCCACCACCAGGCGGCGGAGGTAGTTGTCCTCATCCTGGGGATCGTTGACGTCGATCAGCACGCAAGCGGTGGTCCCCTTGCCCACGGCGATCGCCCGGGCTTCATCGAAAAGGGCCTCCGAGGTGGCAACCGCAGAGCTCATGTTGTTGCCACCTGCGATACCCCTCATCACCCCCGCGCCCAAGGTGAGCAGCAGCGAAATGATCAGGATTACCACAAGCAATTCAATCATGCTGAAGCCTGTGTGGTGACGTTTCCGGGACAGAATCATGGCGGGGTTTTCTTTTCTGAACTTATGGGTCGGAGTGGTGCCGGATGCAAGCGGGAATGTGTTTACATCGCGATTACCTGAAAATTTCTTATTACGATTCGTAACGGCCCTTCCGGGGGCCCGACATCCAGGCCCAGGCGGAGCGCACCATGTCGCGAACGTCCTTGTGGGCAGCCTCCCAACCCAGCGTCTGTTTGGCAAAAGACGGATCGGCAAGGAGTTGCGGCGGGTCTCCGGCGCGCCGTGGGCTGTATTTCACCGGCACCGTGCGCCCGGTGACCTCCTCCACGGCGGTGATGATTTCCTTCACGGAAACCCCCACACCGGTGCCCAGATTGCAGGCCACGGAGGCCCCCCCGGCGGCCAGATGGGACAGCGCGGCGGCGTGGGCGGAGGCGAGATCGTCCACATGGATGTAGTCGCGGACGCAGGTGCCATCCGGCGTCGGGTAGTCCGTGCCGAAGACGTCGAGGTGCGAAATCTCCCCGGTCACGGCCATCAGCACGCGCGGGATCAGGTGGGTCTCCGGGTTGTGGTCCTCGCCGATCTTTCCGTCCGGGGAGGAACCGCTGGCATTGAAATAGCGTAGCGCCGCGGTCTTCAGGCCCCAGGCCGTGTCGCAGTCGCGCAGGACCCACTCCAGCATCAGCTTGCTGCGGCCGTAGGGATTGATCGGATCCTGGTGATTGGTCTCCACGATCGGGATCGTCTCCGGCACACCGTAAGTGGCACAGGTGGAGGAGAATACGAAGCTCTTGCAGCCCTTCTCCTGCATCACTTCCAGCAGGGCCAGCGGGGCGGCCGTGTTGTTCCGGTAATACTTGAGCGGATTCGTCACGGATTCGCCCACGTAGGCGTAGGCCGCGAAGTGGACCACCGCGCTGAAGGCATGGCGGTCGAAGAGGCCGGAGATCAGCTCCTTGTCGCCGATGTCCCCCACCACCAGCTCCACGCCTTCATCCACAATCGCCTGGCGGTGGCCGAAGACCAGATTGTCGAGCACGACCACCTTGTGGCCTTGGGAAGCGAGGAGGCGGACGGTGTGGGAGCCGATGTAGCCGGCTCCGCCGGTGACGAGGACCGCGGACGAAGAAACGCTCATGAATCGGTGAAAGGACGGCGGGGTGTTCCCCGGAGGAAATGGGTTTGGCGGGAACCTGTCAACGGCAGGGATGGCAGATGGCACGGTCAAATTGCTCCGCGGCACGGCCGCCTTGGATTGCGGCGAGCCTCTTGCCGCTTTCGGCAGGCAACCCTGTTGCCGTGAGCAAGCCAAGGGAGCCCCGGGCTCACCCGCCGGCGCGAACCGAGCCGGCCAGGCGCCTTCTTCATTTCCAGGTGTGTCGGCTACAAGGCGGCGCGGTCCCTTTCTCCCTCCGCCAACCCTTCCTCCCAATTTTGCGCAGCCACGCCATTTTCTAACGGATCCGCCACTCCCCGGGCCTCCACAGCCTCAGTGATGGATGAATGAAACGAGGCTCTGGACTTCGCTGAAAACGGTTGAATAATCCCGTCTAGCAACCGTCACAAAGCCATGATCCGGACATCCCGTTGGATTCAAGCCGCAGCCCTCGCGCTGGTCACCCTGAGTGCCTCTTCCTGCTTCTACGACCCCTATGCCGGGGGTGGCTATGGTGGCGGGGGTGGAGGCGGATATTATGAAGGAGGAGGCGGTGGCTACTACGGCGGTGGGGGGGGCATTAGCACCACCTTCGTCTACACCAGCAACGACCGCTGGCTCTACGACCCGGTGGTCTATTGCTACTATGACCGCTACCGCGGCTGCTACTACGATCCCTACCTCTACGGTTACTACCCGGCCGGCTACTGCCCGCGCCCGCTCTACGGTGCCCATCACCCGTATGGCTGGGGTGGCCACGGCTACATCGCGCCGCCCTCCGGCTTCCGCGACCGCTATCTGCCGAACTACCAGAACCGGATCCAGCAGCTGAAGGAGCACAACTACAACTGGGCGAACAAGGTCCGTGAGCAAAATGACCGCGCCGCCGATAACCTGCGCAACCAGCGCGCCCGTGCCGCGGAGAAGTTCAAGGATGCGCAGTACTACCAGAAGCAGCGCAACCAGGGCATGCAGCAGAACCAGAAGGACCGCATGGACAACATGCGCGAGAAGCAGCAGCAGTTTAACGACAAGGCCCACGGCCGCGGTCCCGGTGCGCAGCAGTACGGCCAGCCGCAGTATCAACAGGCACAGCCGCGCCAGTATCCGCAAAGCCAGCCGCGGAAGCGGAATCCCTATGACCAGCCGGTCGGCAACAATCCCAACTACAACAGCAAGCAAGCCCGCATCGCCGAGGCCCAGGCTGCGCAAGGCGGACGCAACCGCGCCCAGCCCGTGCCGCAGCATCAAGGCAACGGCGGCGGTGGTGGCGGCAATGGCAACAACGCCGCGGCCAAGTGGAAGGAAAAGATGAAGGAGAAGAACGGAAACGGAAACCCCTCCTACTAAAGTTCCCGTAGTAAGGTAATTCATTTCAGAAGCCCGTCTGCCGCAAGCGGACGGGCTTTTTCTTTTTATTGGGGGGAGGAACGAACCGCGGAGGCGCAGAGGTCGCGGAGGGGGTCGCGGAGATTCCGTGTCCGGCGTTTTCTGCCTTTCTCCGCGCTTCCCTCCGCGACCTCTGCGCCTCCGCGGTTCGTTTTCGCCAAGCCCGCAAGATCCGTCTCGCCATCCGCGTCCCGACTCCGTTGAGTGACTATCCTCCATGGACCGCGCGCTCCACGAACAGATCCTGCAGAACTTCTTCCAGTGCGACCCGCAGGCGATCACGGGAATCTTCCGTGAATTCCTGAACGCGCTGATCGCGGAGGACACCCTGCCGCCGGTCGCGCAGATGGCGCAAAATTACGAGACCGCGCGCTCAAATCCGGAGATCCACGTGCTGCCCGGCAATCTGAAGGACGCGCGCGATGCCGTGTTCCCCTACTTCTGGGGCACCGATAGCTGGTCCTCGCCGCTGCACCTGGAGAACGTGAAGGGCCCGGCGAACTATGCCTCGCTCATCGGCGCGCTGGCCTGCCTGCTGAAGAACCCGAACCTCTGCACGGACACCTACAGCCAGCGCTCGAATGAGCTGGAGGTGAAGGCCGTCACCGCGCTCGCGAACCTCCTGTTCTATCACACCAAGGATCCCTGGGGCGTGTTCACCATGGGCGGCACCATCTCGAACATGTACGGCGGCCGGATCGGCATCGAGAAGGTCCTGCCCGGCGCGATGCAGAAGGGCCTGGGCGGCGCGAAGCTCGCGGGCATCGTCTCCGCGGCGGCCCATTACAGCAACCGCAGCATCGCCGGCTGGCTCGGCCTCGGCACGGAGCAACTGCATGCGATCCCCACCGATCACAACATGGCGATGCGGCTCGATCTGTTAGGCGAGAAGCTGGAGGAACTCTACACCGCGGGGACCAAGGTCGCCTTCGTCACCGCCACCTTCGGCACTACGGATGCCTGCGGCGTGGATGACATCACGGGCATCCGCGGCGTGATCGAGTCGGTCGCCGCCAAGCACGGCCAGCCGGTGCCGCAGCTTCACGTGGATGCCGCGGTCGGCTGGGCGCTCAGCTTCCTCACGGAGTATGACCGCGCGGCGAATCAGCTGGGCTTTTGCCCGGAACTCCTGCCGCTGGTGCAGCGCGCCCAGGAGCATGCGCTCGGCCTGCGCCAGGCGGACAGCATCACCATCGACTTCCACAAGATGGGCTGGGGCCACTACCCCGGCAGTGCCTTCCTGGTGAACAACCGCAGCGATCTCCGCTACCTCGCCCGCGATGTCAGCGAGACGCCGTACTTCTCGGAGGCGGACGGACGGCGCGATCCGGCCTTGTTCACCCTGGAGTGCTCGCGGCCCGCGCTCGGCCCCTACTCGGTGATGGCATCGCTCAATGGCATCGGCATGACCGGCTGGCAGATGCTGATCGCGCGTTCGCTTGAACTGGCACAGCGCCTGAAGGACCGCCTTGAAGAACTGGAGCACTGCAAGGTGCTCAACCCCGGCACCACCGGTCCCGGCGTGGTCTTCTGGGTCCTGCCGAAGGGCCGCAATGCAAAGGACATCTTCGCCCGCCTCGAAGCCGGCGAACTGCCGCCCGCCAAGTTCGCCGGCTACGCCGCCGAGATCCGCCGCCTCTTCGACAAGCGCCAGCAATCGCTCGACCCCGCGCGCGATGCCCGGCTGAGCTTCACCACCAGCATCGGCTACCGGCCGCACGGCATCGATCTTCCGGCGTGGAAGGCGGTGTTCTTCAATCCGCGGACGGATGAAGCGATCATTGATCGCCTGGCCCAGGGGATTGAGGAGCTGATTTGAGGGGGGAAAATCCCAAAGGCGTAACGAGAGTGCGGCCCACCCGGGAGCACCGTGGCACCGCCCGGCTTGGCAGGTAGGCGCGTAGGGAGCAGCGACCTTATTGTAGCTGGCACCGGTCGGGGAAGCAGCTCTTGGGGTCTGCTCCGAGGGCCGTAAGGTCCCCGCTCCTCAGCCAGGGAACCCGACCATCCAATCCGGGCGGTGCCCAGCGCTCCCGGGCGGGCGCTCACGCGATTGGACACCCAAGAAATGAACAAGCAGCACGGCGAGCCTAAGCCCGCCGGCTGCTTGATCTAACATCTCTTCCTTATTGCGGCGCGGTCACCAGCACCCGGGCGAAGAACGGAGCGCTCGTCCCGCTGAAGGTCACCGTAACCAGCACATAGCCACCCACCGGCGCGCCGCTCACGATCGTCACGCCATTCGCCCCATCGACGGCGGTGGCCCAGCCGTCCAGATCCCCGGACTGCGCTTCCCAAGTCGCGGTGCCCAGCGCCACCGGCCTGCGGAAGCTGAGCTTGTAGGTGCCCGGCGCGGTGAACTCACCCACCGGCAGGATCGATGCATCCGCCACGTCAGGATCGCCACCGAGGAACCACTCCAACAGGGCATTCGCACCATCGTGGTCGCCGTCATCCGTGGCATTCGCAATGCCGTGCTGCGCCAGGAAGGCGTTGAAGGGCTCGGCGCCACCTTGCAGGGAAACCACCGCCGTATTGCTGGTGGTCGGCACGCCGGTCGCGGACTTCACCACCACCACGTAGTCGCCCGCCTTCGCGCCGGAGAAGCCGGTGATGTCCAGCCAAGGGCGGGTCTCGCCAAGGAGATCATTCCCTTGGAAGCGCCATTGGTAAGTCACCGGATCGCTGCCCGCGACTTGGACCACAAGCGAGGTGGCCCCGCCTTGTGCCACGCTGCGGGAGGTGGGATGAGACAGGATCAGCGGCGCAGGACCGGTCGGCTCCGAGACGCTCGGGCGTACCAGCACGTAGAGGCGGCGGGTGGTGTAGCTGCCAGCATTCGCGGCGAAGGTCCAGTCGGGCTCACCCGTCGGCCGGTTGCCAAGGCCGAGATCCACGGTCTGCCCCGCATTGGAACCCCAGTTGTTCATGCCGAAGAGCACGCGGCTGTTCGTATGATCGTGGACCTGGAAACTGCCATGGCCACCGGAGGTCATGCGGTCGCCCCAGTCGAAGGCGGTCGCGCTGGCATTCGCCACGCCGCGATCGTTCACCGCATCGTAGTTGCCGCCCCAGAACTCGATGTTGCCACCGGTCAGGCCGGTGCGGAGGGCCGTATCGGGATAGACCGAAGTGACATTGGTTGCCACGTTCATGCTCACCACGTCCTGTTGGAATGGCGTGGCGCTCACGCCCAGCGTGGGAATGCCGATCTTCTTCAGCGAGTCCGTGTGGCGGTTGAAGGAGGTATACATCCAGTTCGAGTCGAGTGCCATCATGTAGGCCACGCGGTCGAAGCCGAATTCACCGAACTTCGTCTGGTCCACGCTGTAGGGCACCGCGTTCAGGTTCCAGCGCGGCGAGGCCGTGGGAATATCGAGCTGATAGATCAGGCGATAGCCGCTGGTCTCCGCCACCACATTCAATGCAGCCGGCGGGGTGAACGCGGTGAAGGGCGAGGTGGTCCCCGGCGTGATCGCATTGCCCGCGGCCGAACGGTCTCGGACGTTGTTCACGGTGAGCGTATAGGCCGCTCCCGGCGTCTGCGCGGAGGTGGTCAGCAGGATCTCCGTCTTGTCCGCGGAAAGCGTGGCACCGGTCACGGTCACGCCGCCGCTGATCGCGAAGTTCGCAGCCACCGCGGCGGGATCCGCCAACGGCTCGCTGAAGGTCACCGCCAGGCCATCGAAGCCGGTGGAAGGCGTCACCTTGGTGATGGTGGGCCCAGTGGTGTCGCTATCCCCCGGCAGCACGAAGATCCGCAGCAGCCGCGTCTGGTCGATGGACGGCGCGTTCTCCGCAAAGGTCCAGTCCGGCTGGCCGGTCGGCTGGTTGCCGATGCCGATGCACAGCTTGTTGGTGGTATTGCCAGAGGTGCCCCAGTTGTTGATTGCCCACAGCACCTGCGAGGCGCCGTGGTTGTGGACCTGCATCGAACCATAGCCCGCACCGGTCCCCGCGCCGCCATCGCCGAAGTCGAAGGCCGTGACGCTGGCATTCGGAATGCCGATCGCATTCGTCCCGTCGTAGTTGCCGGGCCAGAACTCAATGTTGCCGGTGGTGATGGCGTTGCCATTCACGATCCCCGCCACGTTCGAGACGACATTCATGTTCGTCACCTTCTGCTGGAAGAAGGCCGCCGAGGTCGTGTTCGGCACGCAGACCTTGGAGGCCTGGTTCGAGAAGGCATCCATCGAGGTCCAGATGTAGTTCGTTTGCGGGTCGCTGGATTTCTTCAGCTCCAGCAAGTAGGCCACGCGGCGGAAGGAACCGACTTCATTGCGGTAGTCGAAGGCGTAGCCGGGCGAGCCGGCACCACCGCTCAGGTTGCCATTCGTGGGCAGGTTCACCGTGGCCAGCAGCTGGTAGTTCGCGGCCTCCGGGACCAGCGTGGAGACAGCCGTCGGCGTGGTGGCACCGGGCAGCACCAGCACGTGGAGGATGCGCTTCGAGTAGGCATTCGCATTCGCGGAGAAGGTCCAGTCGGGACGGGTCCCGCCGGAGTTGCCCATGCCCATGTCCAGCGTGTTGCCATCGTTGCCGAAATGGTTGATCGCGAAGACCGTCTGGCTCGCGCCGTAGTTGTGGACCTGCATCGAGCCGAAGTAGCCGCCGCCATTGCTGCGGCTGTCGCCGAAGTCGAAGGTGGCACCGTTGGCTCCGGGAATCGCGAGGGCATTGCCCTCCGTGTAGTCATCCGGCCAGAACTCGATGTTGCCGGTGCTGATCGAGGAACCGGTGGTCACGCCCGGCGCATTCGAGAGCACCTGGAGATTGGAAACGGTGCGCTGGAAGGCGGCTCCGCTGGCACGCGTGGGGAAGCCGGTGTGGGCGCGGTTCGCCGTGAAGGCATCCATGGAAGTCCACACGTAGCGGCTGGGCTGGCCGGGCTGCTGGAGCTCCAGGTAGTAGGCGATGCGGCTGAAGGTCCCGGTGGCCACGCTGTCATCGTAGAGGCAGGCGCTGCGCGAGCTATTGAGGTTGCCGGTGGTCGGCAGGTCGTAGGAATAGACCAGTTGATAGCCATTCGCCGCGGCTCCGATGTTCGTAGTAATTTCCGCGGGTAGCACCGGCGCGGTGACGGAGACCTGGGTGCCGGGGGCGATGAGGTTCGCATTCGGCGAGGTATCCCGCACGCCGCTGACGGTGAGCGTGAGCGGCGTGGCCGGCGGCTGGGCTGTAGTGGTGATTTCCACCAGGCGCGCATCGCCCAGCACCGTCACTCCCAGCACGCCCACGCCATTGCTGACCGTGAACTGGGAAGACTGCACGGAGGAAGCCAGCACCGGCTCATCGAACTGCACCATGATCCGCGAGCCACCGGCAGTGGATCGGGCCGATTGGATCACCGGCGCGGCGATATCCCCGGTGCGGCGCACGAGGGCCTGCAGCGTCTTGATGGTGTAGCCCGAGCCATTCTGCGCGAAGGTCCAGTCGGGATTGGCACCACTACTATTGCCGATGCCCACATCGATGTTCTGGGCCGCGTCATCCGGCGGCAGCACGCTGCCCCAGTTGTTGAAGGCGAAGATCGTTTGCGCGGCAGCACGGTTGTGAATCTGCATCGAGCCATAGCGGCCACCGGCCGAGCGGCTATCGCCGAAATCATAGGTGGTCGCGCTGGCGCCCGGGACACCCGCGGCATTCGGCGGATCGTAGTTGGTCGGCCAGAACTCGATCTGCCCGGCGATTCCCGTGCCGGTCGAAACACCGGCCACGTTCGAGACCACGTTCATGTTCGCCAGCGCCTGCTGGAAGATCGCGCCCGTGGCCGCCGTCGGCACGCCGATCTGGCCGGCGTTCGAGGTAAAGGGATCCATCGAGACCCAGGCATACTGCAGATCTCCATTCGGTGCCTGTAGCTCCATGTAGTAGGCGATCCGGTCGAAGCTGCCGGTCGCACTGTGGGTATCCACCGAGTAGACCGGTGCCGCGCTCAGGTAGTTCGCATCGTTCGGCAGATCGAGCGAGTAGACCAGGGAGTAGTCCTTGGACTCCGGCACGTTGTTGGTGTAGCCGCGGAGGATGGCGCCGGTGAAGTTCACCGTGCTGTTAGACGCGATCGTGTTCGGCGTGGGCGTCAGGCGGTCCTGCACGCCATTCACGGTGATCGTGTAGCCCGTGCCCACGGCCTGGGCGCTGGTGGTGAGCGTGACCACGCGCTTGGCGGCATCGAGCTGTGCCGCACTCACCGTGACACCGCCGCTGATCGAGAACTTCGCCGGGTCCGCGGCCGAGTCCGCCACCGGCTTGCTGAAGCGCACCTTCACGTGGGTGTGATCCAGATCGCCCGTCGCCCGCGCCAGGAAAGGCGGCTGGCTATCGCCCTGTGGAGAGATCACCGCTTGGATCGCGGGCAGCCAGGCCGCGGCCATCTTATCGTAGCCGGTCTGGTTCGGATGAAGTTGGTCCGGCATGTCGGCGATCGGCACCGCGGCGCGCATGTCCAGGAAGCTCACGCGGCGCCCGGCGGTGACGTGGGCATTCACCATCGCCTGAACGTAGGGATTGAACTGCGCCTGGATCTGCGCGTTCTGCGGCTCATTGCGCTCCATCAGGTTGGTCACCACGATGTGCGCATAGGGCCGCAGCGTCGCGATCTTCAGGACCAGCGCGTCCAACCGGTTGATCGCGTTGGCGGTGTCGAGGCCCTGGCCGAAGTCATTCGTGCCGATGTGGATCAACACCACATCCGGGTCCTCGATCGTGCCGAGCCAGCCCGCGATGCCGCTATCGATTTGGTCGATCCGCCAGCCCGAGTGGCCATCGTGTTCCTTCTCCACCAGCAGCTCGCTGTTGATGGTGGTGGAACCCACGTAGTCCACATTGTAACCGGCATTTCCCAAGAGGGTATAGAGCGTCCCGCGATAGCCCCCGCTGCCATCGGGACTGTCGAAGGAACTGCCATCGGTGATCGAATCACCCACTGGCATGATCCGAATCGGAGGGGTTTGTGCGTATGCCTGGGGGGCGGATGCTAACAGAGATAGGTACGCGACGATACCTAGGAGGAGTTTGGGCTTCACCCTATCAGACCAGCGGGACCGGAGAGGCAGCGCAAGAGGATTAGAGCCCAGTCTCCGCGAAAGCTGTCATCGCAGCTTTGCAATTCGATTGAAACAGTGCCCTTTGCACGACGGGCCCGGTTAGACTGTGAGCCCCTAGGTCCGAGTGCTGCCCGGAAGCCTCAAAGACGCCCGCGGAATTCCCTCCGCCGTCTCTTCGACTAGCGCCAGAGATCGCTCAACCCCGCCCGCGATGCCCGCCTTAGTTTTACCCCCGGTATCGACTTACCCACCTGGAAGGCCTTACTCTTCAACCCACGCACGGATGAGGCTATCATTGACCGGCTTGCGCAGGGGATCGAGGAGTTGACTGAGGGGTCAGGGCGCGAGGTTCACATCGCTTCCTCTACCGCAAGCGTTCTTGAGGTGGGGGCATTCAAGACTGGTCCAACCGTGGCAGCGCGATCCAAGGAGTTACAAGGTTCAGTAATTTCGATTTTAAGACGCGAGAAACGCCCCATCCGAAAGCGGCCCCCCAAAAAGAAACTTCCAGATCTGGCCGCCAGCCCCCTCCGAGGCTTGGGATTGCCACGGACCGGCCGCAGCTCTTTCATGGGGGTATTCCTTCCCCTTATGATTCGAGTCGACCGCTCCATAGTACCCCGGCCCGATTGGTTTGGTAGCAGCGAGTGGGCCCGAATGCAGGATAGCTGGATCCAGCACGTCCTCGACGTTTCATCGTCAAAGGCCCAGCGGCGTATCTCCCCCCTTTTGACGGAGCTCCCCAAATCGGTGGTAGACGCACTCTACGAACTGTTCCACTCGCGCTGCGCGATGTGCGAATGCTCGCTTGAGCGCATGGGAAGGTCAAATATCGCGCGTTTCCGGCCGATCGAACGAGAGGGTTCGAAAGATCGTTTCAGATACTCCTATGCAGCACTCCTCTGGGAGAACCTAATGCTGCTTTGCCCTGACTGCTCGCGGGCACGTGCCGGCGGATTCAGGCTGATGTCCGGCGAAGCACAGCGATCCGGCGTTTTCCCAGGATCGCGACACTCCAGTAAATCCCCGTGGGAATGGCATGAGGAACTCCTTTCGCTGCTCGAAAGCACACGACTCAGCGAGGGGGCGCGTCAGATAGACCCGACCGTTGAAGAGCCTGCCGATTTCCTAGCCTTTGATCCAAGCGGCAGAATCACTGCGCGCCGCAATGCCACCGCGGAGGAGCAGGCAAGGGCCAGGCATACCATCAGCGTCTTCCTGCTAAACGGCCCCCGGCTGACCTTGCTGCGCGAGGCCGCAGCCAGCTCAGTGCGCGAACTCCTCCGCCCCGCGAAGCCGCCGGCGAAAGCAGGCGCGCGCGAAGCGATCGCAATCTCAGAGGCATTTGGCCGTTTGCCTGCCGCCTTCGTCTCCAACTTATCGAGAGACTACCTGGCATGCAAGACCTCCGCCTTCATCGACTGGTTGAGACCGAATGTGTCCAAATCCCTTCCAGCCCTGCTCCCAGTCCTGCTTCCGCAACTCGATTTACCCAGCCTGCAAGTAGGCTACGTGACTCGGGTTCTGATGCCCATACTGGCCGCCAGTACCAGAGGCCCCCGCCGTGCCGCTGCCCGAGAGCCTAGCGCTGCAAGCCCTCCGCCAGCCCGCATGGAGTTGCCAAGCGAGAGCGCCTACCAGAGCTTCTCGAAGGCGCGCATTACCAAGGTCACCCTCACGAACTTCCGGCATTTCCGCAGCAGCTCCTTTGAAATCCCGGTATCACGGCCGGACGATTCTTTCGGGCCCGACCGGGAGCTGACGCGGCAGCTCAAAGAATACCTCCAAGCCCAGAATCAGAGCGCCCCCGAACCGCAGGACCAATGCGGATGGAAAATGCTCTTAGGGGAAAACGGCGTCGGCAAATCGTCCATCCTCCAGGCGATCGGGATTGCCTTGATGGCCGACCAAAAGGGCGTTCGATCGATTCCTGAACGGAACGAGCTCCACCACAGTATTTCCGAAAATGGGAATCTGGCTGTCATTGAAGTCTGCCTGGATGACCGAGATGAACCCCTGCGGGTCACTCTCGCAAAAAGGGGGATCGAGATCACGGGCCGGCGATCTCTAACGGCAGGACCTGGCGGGGAGGAAGCCGCACCGCTATTTGTCAGAGGTTATGGTGCCACCCGGCTCCTGCCACCACTCAAGCGCCGCAAGGCGGGTGCTGCCAGAGCGGAGCCGAAGCCGCAGGAACTTGGCAACCTCTTCGATCCCTACCGGCCGCTCGCCAATCCGAATGAATGGCTGCAAGCCTTGGACCCGGATGCGCGCAGGCTGGCCTTCATTGCCCTGAAGGATGTGCTGGACCTCGGGGAAAGCGCTCGGCTGGGCTTCTCCGGCCCGGAGGGCAAGCAGACCCTCCATCTGAGCGATGGAGGCCCTGCCGTGCCGCTCTCCCGCCTTTCCTCCGGCTATCAATCGGTGGTAGTACTAGCATGCGACATCATGGCCGGTTTCGGAAAACATGTCGGCGATATGCTTTACCGCACCGGCATCGTGCTGCTGGACGAGATCGGCACCAACCTTCATCCCCGCTGGCGGCTCCGCATTGTCAACGCGCTGCGACGCACTTTCCCGCAAATCCAGTTCATCGCGTCCACCCATGAACCACTTTGCCTTCGTGGCTTGGGCAAGGGCGAAGTGGCCCTGCTGCATAAGGATGCGGACCGTGCCGTGGAGCTTCGCGACAGGGACCTTCCCTCGCCGGGGGCCTACCGTGTTGACCAATTGCTCACGGGTGACTTCTTCGGCCTTGAAACCGCTTACGACCCCGACGAAGAAATGGCCTTCGACGTGTATCACAAGCTCCTTGTCGACGAACGGGCTTCTTTCGATGGCGGGCCGAAGCTGCCCAAGGAGCGTATGCAACTTCTGCTGCGGCTCGGCGATCTCCTCAAGCAGCGGCTCAATCTGGGCGATACGGCCGCCGAGCGGCGCTTGCTGTCGGCGCTCGAGATCTCGGAGGAAATCGGCTCGGGGCAAGATGGCAAAAGAGAACTGCTGAAGGGCTCTCCCGAGGCGATGGCTGCGGCGAATCGCCTACTAGAGCGGATCAGCACTCCTTCTCTCTCGCAATCATCGCCATGATCCTCCGCCCCAGACCCGCCGACGCCCGCCCACCGAGCCTCGACCTCTCGAATCCGGAGAGCGCTGGCTCCAAGGAGCAAGATGCTATCGCGCTGTGGTATCAAAGCCGCGGCAACAACCCGCCGCCTGAACGACCGTACTTCAAGGCTTACAAGGGCAAGGATGTCACCCGGAGCCTCGAAGCCATCTTCAAACACAAGTGTGCCTATTGCGAGAGCCGCTACAGCTTGGTTCAACCCGTCGACGTCGAGCATTGGCGACCCAAGGCGGAGATCGAAGGCGTGCCCAAGGATCAAGGCGGCTACGAGTGGTTGGCCATGGTGTGGGAAAACTTGCTGCCGTCGTGCATCGACTGCAACCGCGGCCGCAATCAAACGGTCCCCGACTCCCGCTCCGGCAGCGGCTGGATCCAGCGCAAGGTTGGGAAGGCAAACCAGTTTCCATTGGCCGATCCGGCACTTCGCTGGACCTTCGGCAACACCGGGCACCCCGAGGAACCACTGTTGCTGGACCCATGCCGCGACGATCCCTCGGAGTATTTCGACTTCGAGCCGACCGGCGTCGTGCTTCCCAAGGCGGGACTTTCCCCGGAGAACTTGCGGCGAGCCATGGCTTCCATTCAAGTCTATGCGCTCAACCGCAAGGCGCTGGTCGACGAAAGGCACCGGCATGTCCTGCGGATGGAACCTATTTTTAACCTCGTCCGCTTCCTCTATCAGGCAAGCTCTGACCCCACGCTGAATGCAAGCTTTCGCGATGCTGCAAGCACCCTCGTGGCCGAAACGCTAGACCGCCTGCGTGAGTCCTGCAGCGAGAGCGCTCCCTACAGCCAGTTCCTTAAGCGGCGCTTGCAGGACTTTCTTATCGCCGAACTCGGAGCCTCCTGACCAGTTGCCTCCCGGAAGCTGTTCACGGGTCGCAGCTCTGAAATTTGCGATCCAAGATTTGAGATTTCAGATTCCCCGTCCCTCGGCTCCTAGATACCGGCATCTCACGTTTGCGACTCGTTTCCTCAAGCACGCCTTTTGTTAGACCGGCGAATCCGGCGGTTGGCAGGGATCTTCCGCCCCGACCGCTTCCCGCTGCGCGCGCTCCCTGAGCAATTGCTCCCGCGTCACCGTGGGCCTCAATTGCCGCTTACCGAGCCACCAGCCCATGAGACCGCCGCCGAGGTGGCAGGCGTGGGCGACTTGCATGAGCGGGGAACTCGTGATGAACAGCGCGGCGATCGCGAAGCCCGCTTCCGAAAGTAGTATCCCCCGCCCCAGGTTCTTCGCGGAGACAGGGATCGGCCACGCGCGCGCATCGGGGTCCACGGTCGTGAGCCAGAGGAGGATGGCGGCGATGCCTCCGGAGGCACCGACGAGCAGGCTGTTGTGGTCGATCAGCACTTGCAGGAGACCACCGGCAGGAACGCCGAGGGCGAAGATCTTCAGAAGAGTGATGGGGCCGGAAACGCGCTCGACGCGGGAGCCGAGCATCAGCAAGCCGACGGAGTTAATCCCGAGGTGAGCCCAGTAGCCGTGGAGGAAGGCGTGGGTGAAGAGCTGCCAGACCTTGCCGGACATGAGCCCGCCGAAGCTCAGGCCGAAGGTTTCATAGATCCACTCCGCGTGCGCCGGCACCTCGTCCTTGGCATAGGGATAGAAGACGATGGCATGGACCAGCACCATCAGCCCGAGGAGCACCCAAGTCAGCCTCGCGGCCCGCAAGTCGGCGGCGAGCCAGCGCCAGCGTTCGACGCGGGAAGACATGGCGGGATAGGGATGAGAGGGAGAATCCGACCGCCGAAGAAAAGAGGACTCTCTCCTTCTTGCCTTCCTACTTCACTTCACCACGCGGGCGCGCGGCTCGCGCTTCACCACGTCATTGGTGCCGGGCGAGGTGACGAAGGGTCCGCCTTCGAGCGGGGCGACACCGGTGAAGGCGACGTCCGGCATTTCGCTGGGGCGGCCGGCGAGCGGGAAATCCTTGCGCAGCGGGTAGAAGGGATAGCCCTCCCACATAAGGATGCGGCGCAGATCCGGGTGGCCGCTGAAGCGGATGCCCATCATGTCGTAGACCTCGCGCTCATGCCAATCGGCACCGGCCCAGAGGTCGGTGCAGGTCGGCACTTCCTCGTCCTCGGAGACCTTGGACTTCACGCGCAGGTGCTTGGAGTCATCCACGGTGACGAGCTCATAGACCATCTCGAAGCGCGGGTCCTCACCGAAGTGGTCGAGGCTGGAGATGTCGATGACCATCGCGTAGCCCAGTTCGTTCTTGGCGGTGGCGAGCACGTCATGGAGCACGCCGAGCTTCACCGAGAGGGTGTGCTCGCCGCGGAATTCCTTCGTGCCGGTGACCTCCGCGCCGAACTTGGCGGAAAGGGTGGCGATATCCTGGGCTGCTGACATGGGACGGACGGGAAAGTGGATCGCTATCGATCAGGATCAGGCGAGGTCCTCGATGAGTTCCTTCTTCTGGTTGGACAAGGCGGGATCGCTCTCGATCTTCCGCTGGAGCTTCATCAGCCCTTCGATCAGGGCCTCGGGCCGCGGCGGGCAGCCGGAAATGTAAACGTCCACCGGGATCAGGCGGTCGATCCCCTGCAGCACGGCGTAGGAGCGATACATGCCGCCGGAGGAGGCGCAGGCACCCATGGCGATGCACCACTTGGGCTCCGGCATCTGGTCCCAGATCCGCTTCACGGCCAGCGCCATCTTGTAGGTCACGGTGCCGGCCACGATCATCACGTCCGCCTGGCGCGGCGAGAAGCGCATCACCTCCATGCCGAAGCGGCTGAGGTCGAAGCGGCTGCACGCGGATGCCATCATCTCGATGGCGCAGCAAGCTAGGCCCATGGGCATCGGCCACATGGAGTTCTTGCGCATCCAGTTCATCGCCGCGTCCACGCGGGTGAAGATGATGTTGCCCTCGATCTTCGAATCGTAGGCGGCGTGGGCGGTCTGGGTGGAATCGCTGACCATAGGTGGCTCCGGCGGGACGATGCGCCCGGCGGGGGCGGCTCTCAAGCCCGTTTGTGAAATTTTTCACAAGCGCGCCCTCTCAGGCTGGAGGCTGGCAGCTTGCCTCCAGCGGCGGATCGGATATTCTGAACGCGATGGCAGTTCTTGAAAAGGTGGAGATTCCGGAGCTTCAGGGCGGCGATGTCCTCTCGCGGGCGGAATTCGAGCGCCGATATGCCGCCATGCCCCATCTCAAAAAGGCGGAACTCATCGACGGAATTGTCTATATGGCGCCCCCCGTAAGAACTGACTACCACGGTGTTCCGCACGTTGACCTGCTTTACCTGCTCAGGACTTACACCTTGAAGCATCCCGGCTTGATCGTGTCGGATAACAGTTCGGTGAGACTGGACAACCTCAACGTGCCCCAGCCGGACGCCCTGTTGATGCGGAAGGACGGTCAGGCCCGGATCAATGCCGAGGGCTACGTGGACGGCGCCCCGGACTTGATCGCAGAGGTAGCCGCGAGTTCGGCTTCCTATGACCTCCACCAAAAGAAAAAGGCCTACCTCCGCGCCGGCGTCCTTGAATATCTCGTGTGGATCACCAGCGAGCGCCGTTTTATCTGGTGGCAGCTTCTCGATGGCGAGTTCGTCGAAATTGCGCCTTCGCCGGAAGGACTCTTGGAAAGCGCCAATTTTCCCGGCCTGATCATCGACACCCAAGCCTTGATTGCAGGCGACCTTGCCTCCGCCCTGGCGCGGCTGGGCTGAATTTCCGCATCACCCTGTGCCCGGGTCGGCTTGCCAGAAGCACTCGCAGCCGCTTAAGCATTGCACGCCATGGAGGAGGAGAAGGAGAAAGATCGAACCAAGCAATACTTAGCCTACGGGGCGGGTATTCTGGTTTTGGGATTCCTCTTCGCCCTAGGCGATGCTTCGCCGCTGAACCAGTCCCGCGCCCTGAACAAGGGGCGAACGGCCGCCGCTGCAGGTGACGGAGCCGAAGCGGACTCCGCATCCAAATCGGGCAAGAGCAGTGATCGCCCCACCGCCTCGAAACCCGCGAGCGACAAGGAGCAGGAGAAGTTCAGCCGCTTCTTCCTGCCGCCGATCAAGCTGGAGGGTGCGACGATCCAGCAAGCCGTGGCGGAAATCCTTGCAGCCTACCGCGAAACAGCGACCGCCACGGGCGAGACGCCACTGGACTTGCAGGTGGACCTCTCCGCCGCCCGGACCCGCAAGCCGCTGACTACCTTCACCCCACGGGCTCCTGCCGGAACCGTGATCCGCTACGTGGCGGTGCTGGCCGGGAACCGGACCAAGGGCAGCCTGCCGAACTTCCGGCTGGAGGGCCTGTCCGACCGAGCGGACCGCAGCGGTGCGCTCGATGTCCCGCCGGATTTTGCTCCAAGTCTGAAGGATTTTATCGATGCAAGCGCCAAGGCATCCGAGGCGAAGCTTGGCGAAGATCCCTTTGCCCCTTCCCAGGCAGACCCAAAGGACGATCCCTTCACCGGCATTGCGCCGTACTCGAAGATCAATATCCGCGACCTGCTGATCGCCCAGGGATTCAACCCCGACCTGGAGTGCACGCTCTCCGGCAGCAGCCTTGCCTACGGGAAGATGAGCGAAGCCGAGCAGGAATGGCTGGGCGCGCTTCTCGAGTCCACCTCACGACCCTCGCAGATCAAGACCAACACGATGGTCGCGATGATCCCCGAAGGCATGGAGTTGCCGGATACAGGAACCGCGCTCAGCCCGGAGGACGTGCAACTCAACTTGCGGAAGCTTGCGCAGAAGGAAGGAGTGGACTTGATGACCCTTCCCGCGATCACCGCACGCGGAGGCCAGACCGCTACAGTGGAGCTGATCAAGGAGGTCATCACCCCGGACGGGGGGACCGGCTGGACGACCGACTGGACCGGCGTGAAGATGGTGACCACCGCCGTGCCTTACGGCTTGGGCAGCCAGGTTGAGTTCGCCTTTGACTCGCGCCCGCCGGATGGAGGGCAGTCCCAGGCACGGGAGAGGATCACCCTGCCGGAGAATGGCAGCGGCGTGGCGGTGGCACCGGCGAGCGGCGGCGGCCAACTGCTGATCCTCCAAGGGAACACCATGATCGACGCCACGGGGCGGCCGCTTGGTCCGCCGCCCTGAAAACCCGCTCTTGTCACGGCGGGGGGAACCGCGGAATCTCCGCGCCCCATGAATCGCATCGACGCCGCGTTTGCCCGGCTCCGCTCGGAAGGTAAGAAGGCCTTCATCGCCTACGTGGCGGCGGGGGATCCGTCCTTCGAGGCCTCGCTGGAAGTCGTGAAGGCGCTGGCGGACGCCGGTGCGGACATCATCGAGCTGGGCCTGCCTTTCTCGGATCCTCTCGCGGATGGCATCGTGAACCAGATGGCCGCGGACCGCGCGCTGAAGGCCGGCATGACCACGCCGCGCTCGCTGGAGCTGATCCGCGAATTCCGCAAGACGCATGACACGCCGATCGTGCTCTTCACCTACCTGAACCCGGTCTTCACTTACGGCTTTGAGAAGTTCCATGCGGACGCCGCCGCCGCGGGAGCCGATGGCATCCTGCTGCTGGACCTACCGCCGGACGAGGCGCGGGAGAATGCCGACCTCGCCCGCGGGGAAGGCCTGAAGCACATCCGCCTGATCGCGCCGACCACGCCGGACTCGCGCATCGGCCTGCTGGCGCAGAGCGGGGATGGCTTCATCTACGCACTGTCCCGCACCGGCGTGACCGGCGCGCATGGCGTGCCTTCGGAGGGCATCGGTGCCCAGGTGGCGAAGATCAAGGCGCACACGCAGATCCCGGTCTGCGTCGGCTTCGGCATCACCAAGCCGGAGCAGGCCTCCATGGTTGCGAAAACCTGCGATGGCGTGATTGTCGGCTCGGCGATCGTGAAGCAGATCGAGCTCAACCCGGAGCGCGCTGCCGCAGCGGTGCGCGACTTCGTGACCCCTCTCATCCAAGCCACCAAGGCGGCTTAAACCTCTCCGACCATGCTACTGCACTTCTACAAGATGAACGGCGCGGGCAACGACTTCGTTGTCATCGATAACCGCGATCTTTCCGTCTCGCTCGACAAGGACCAGATTGAAGCGCTGTGCGACCGCCATCGTGGGGTCGGCGCGGATGGCCTGCTGGCGGTGGAACCGGCGGAGAACGGTGCGGATTTCCGCTTCCGCTACTACAATGCGGACGGCGGCGAGGCGGAGATGTGCGGCAATGGCGCGCGTTGCTTCGGTCGCTTCACCGCGGCGCTCATGGACGGCGAGCCGGAGCGCGTGACCTTCGAGACCATCGCGGGGACACTGGCGGCGGATCTGGTGGACGACGAGGTCCGGATCGCGATGTCCGAGCCGAAGGACCTCAAGATCGACACCGGGGTGAAGATCCCGGACCTGCACGCCACGCTGCATTTCATCAATACCGGCGTGCCCCACGTCGTCGCCTTCGTGGCGGACCTGCCGGGCACCGAGGTGGTGCGCCACGGTGCGACCATTCGCTATCACCAGGCCTTCGCCCCGGCGGGCACGAATGCGAACTTCGCCACGGTGCTCGCCCCGGGACACATCGCCATCCGCACCTACGAGCGCGGCGTGGAGGATGAGACCCTCGCCTGCGGCACCGGCATGGTCGCCTCCGCACTGATTCACCACCTGCTGGACGGTGCTCCCTCCCCCATCAAGGTGGATGTGAAGGGCGGCGACACGCTGGAGATCGGCTTCGAGAAGACCGGCGAGACGACCTTCACGAATGTCACCCTGACCGGCCCGGCGGACTTTGTCTTTGAAGGTGATATTGAGATTTGATGACATGATGCCGAAAACCGGCATCACTTGATGAAAAAACTTGATACCACCCGGCAAAACGCTAGGGTGAGCCCATGAGTGAAGACAAATGGGTTCGCAAACAGGTGAACTATCGTGACGCCACCAAGCGCACGATCGTAGACTTGCCAGAAAAGGACTTGGGGCGTCTGGACGAAGTGGCCGAAGAAGAGTCGGTGTCGCGTGCGTCGCTCCTCCGGGAGGCCGTGGCCGAATACGTGGTCCGGAAGAGCAAGGCCCCTGCCGTGCCCAAGCCGCTCACCGGTTTTGGCTCGTTGAAGGGCTACTACGGTGAGGCCCAAGCCTATCAGGACCAAATGCGGGGAGAGTGGGATTAAATGACCGGCTTCTTCGACACGAACATCCTGATCGACTTCCTGAACGGCGTGCCGGAGGCGCAGGTGGCCACCTCCCCTTACGGCCGCCGTTGTATCAGCCGCATCACCTGGATGGAGGTGCTGGCCGGGGTGAAGGACACGCCGGGCGAGGACATCGCGCGGACCTTCCTCGCGCAGTTCGATGTGATTGAGATGACGGAGGAAGTGGCGGAGGCGGCGCTGACCCTGCGCCGCCACCATGTGCCGCGGCTCAAGCTGCCGGACGCGATCATCCTGGCCTCCGCCCGCATGCTCGGCTGCCGGCTGATCACCCGGAACACGCGGGACTTTCCGGCGGATTCCGTGGACGTGCATGTCCCCTACCGCGTGTGACGGGAAAATTCACAATCCCGGGGTTCCGGGTTGAAGAGTCGCAAATCACGTTCATTCTCCGCCCGCCATGACGTTCCGAGGCACTTACACCGCGCTGATTACGCCCTTCCGTGACGACCGTATTGATGCCGCGGCCTTCAAAGCTCTGATCGAGCGTCAGATCGCCGCTGGGATCACCGGTATCGTGCCGGTGGGCACCACGGGGGAATCCCCCACCGTGGATACCGACGAGCACATCGAGGTGATCCGCCTGGCGGTGGAATACGCTGCCGGTCGCTGCCAGGTGGTGGCCGGCACCGGCGCGAATGCCACGAAGGAAGCGATCGAGCTGACCCAGGCCGCAGAGAAGGTCGGCGCGACCGGGACGCTCCAAGTGGTGCCTTACTACAACAAGCCCTCGCAGGAAGGCATCTACCGCCACTTCCGCACGATCGCGGAGAACACCGGCCTGCCGGTGATGCTCTACAGCGTGCCCGGCCGCAGCGGCGTGGAGATCGGCGTGGAGACCACCGCGCGCCTCGCCGCGGACTGCAAGAACATCGTCTCGATCAAGGAAGCGGGCGGCTCGGTGGAGCGCGTGAACCAGCTCTTCCAGGCGGTGCCCGCGGATTTCTCGATCCTCTCCGGGGATGACCCGCTGACCCTGCCCTTCATGTCCTGCGGGGCGGTCGGCCTGGTTTCCGTGGCCTCCAACCTCGTGCCCGAAGTACTGGTGAAGCTGGTGCAGACCTGCCTCGACGGCGACTTCGTGACGGCGCTGGCGCAGCAGAAGCAGTGGTATCCGCTCTTCCGCGGCTTGATGTCGCTGGACGTGAACCCGGTGCCGATCAAGACCGCGGTGGCCTTCCAAGGTCACTGCACGGAGGAACTGCGCCTGCCGCTCGCCCCACTCACGGATGCCGGCAAGGCCCAACTCCGCACGCTGCTGACCGAATTCGGCCTGCTCGCCTAACAACAACCCGGAAAACACCGAGCCATGATCCAGCTTCTTGTCACCGGCAAGTCAGGCCGCATGGGCCAAGCCGTCATCCAAGCCGCGAGCCAGGAGCCCGCCGTCACGGTGACCGCCACCCACGACGCGGGCGAGAACCTCAGCGCCGCGATCGCCCACGCGAACACCGTGATCGACTTCACCATGCACAAGTTCACCAAGGAGCTGCTGGACGCGGCGCTGGTGAACAAGACGCACCTGGTGATCGGCACCACCGGTCACACCGATGAGGAACGCAAGGCGATCCAAGAGGCGGCCAAGACGCTGCCAATCGTCTACGCGCCGAACTTCTCGGTCGGGGTGAACACCCTTTTCTGGCTGACGCAGAAGGCCGCGCAGATCCTCACCCAGGACCGCTTCGACATCGAGGTGGTGGAGATGCACCACCGCCACAAGATCGACGCCCCTTCCGGCACCGCCCGGCGCCTGCTGGAGATCCTCAATGAGGAAACCGGTACCAGCTACGAAAAGGACATCGCGCACGGTCGCTTCGGCAATGTCGGCCCGCGCGCACCGCGGGAGATCGGCATGCACACCCTGCGCGGCGGGGATGTGGTGGGCGATCACACGGTGGTCTTCGCCGCGGATGGCGAGCGCGTGGAGCTGACCCACAAGGCCAGCTCGCGCCTGACCTTCGCCGCCGGTGCCGTGCGCGCTGCCGTGTGGCTCTATGACAAGCCGGCGGGGCTGTACGACATGCAGGATGTGCTGGGTTTGAAGTAAGACGCAAGACTTCAAGACCCAAGACGCAAGACTTGAGAATCACCCGGTGCCTTCCAGTCTTATGTCAGCTGTCTTGCCGTCTTCCGTCTCGCAAGGAGTGCGTGTGGGCATCGCTCTCGGCTCGAATCTTGGCAACCGGCTGAAGCACCTTCAGGACGCGCGGGACATGCTGCGGAAGATCGCGGTGCCGGGCTCGCTGGTCCAGGCACCGATCTACCAGACGGAGCCGGTGAATTGCCCGCCGGACTCGCCGGACTTTTACAACACGGTGGTGGAAATCGCCTACACCGGCAGCTCGCACGACCTGCTGGATGCCACGCAGGCGATCGAGTTCCGTTTGGGCCGCGCGGCGCTGCCAGAGCGGAACGCGCCGCGGGTGATCGATGTGGACATCCTCTACTTCGGGGAAGAGCAGATCGACGGGGAAATCCTGGATCTCCCCCACCCCCGGCTGACCTCGCGGCGCTTTGTGCTCCAGCCGCTGGCAGAGATCCGGCCGGACTTGATCCTGCCGGGCGATCAAGTTTCGATTGCGGAACACCTCCGCCACCTTGATTCTAACGAGCCGCCGCTGGTGACCGTGCAAGCGACGTGGTAAGCCAGCCCTTGAAACCGACCGCCGTGACCGGTTCCGAAAAAGCCACCGCCATCCTCCGCCGGAAAGCCCAAGGCCCGCCGGTGGCAATGCTGACGACCTACGACTACCCGACCGCGCGCCTCTTCGACGATGCCGGGGTGGACATGCTGCTGGTCGGCGATTCGCTGGGCATGGTGGTGCTCGGCTATCCGGACACGACTCATGTGACCCTGGAGCAGATGCTTCATCACGTGGCGGCCGTGGCCCGGGCCAAGCCGAAGGCGATGGTGGTGGGCGACCTTTCGATCGGCACCTATCCGGATGCGGCCACGGCGCTGGTGAATGCCCGGCGGCTGGTGGAAGCGGGCGCGGAGGCGGTAAAGCTGGAAGGCGGCGTGCGCCAGGCGGAGAAGGTCCGCGCGATCGTGGATGCAGGTATCCCGGTCTGCGGCCACCTCGGCATGCTGCCGCAGCGCGTGCTGGAGGAAGGTGGCTATCGCAAGAAGGGCAAGACGCCGGAGCAAAGCGCCGCGATCCTGGAAGGCGCGCAGGCGCTGGTGGATGCCGGCGTCTTCGCCATCGTGCTGGAGAGCGTGGTCCCCGCGACGGCCGAGTGGATCACCGGACAGATTTCCGTGCCTACCATCGGCATCGGCTGTGGCGAGCATACCTGCGATGGCGAGGTGATGGTGGCCACCGACCTGATCGGCACCTATCCTTGGTTCGTGCCGCCCTTTGCGAAACCGGAGGCCAATCTCGCCCCGCAGATCACCGCCGCAGCAGCCGCCTTCAAGGAGCGGGTGCAGCGGGCCTCCGCACCGCACCTTGGTTAGCCCTGAAAAACAAGCCGCGCTGGAGGAACGGATGGCCGCACTGGGCATCGAGGAAGAGGATTTGCACGAGAGCTTTATCCTCGGCTCAGGCTCAGGAGGGCAAAAGATTAACAAAACTAATTCTTGCGTATTTCTTAAGCATATTCCCTCCGGCCTACAGGTTAAGTGCCAGGAAGGCCGCTCGCGGGAGATGAACCGCTATCTGGCGCGCGAGCACCTATGCGACACTTTCGAGGGCATCAAGCGGGACAAGGCGACCGCCCAGACGCAGGCGATCGAAAAGGCCCGCCGTACCAACCGCAAGCGATCGCGCCGCTCCAAGCAAAGGTCCGTGGCGGAAAAACGGAGGATTTCCGAAAAGAAGTCCCTCCGGAAATCACCCCAAGATCCGGACTAGGAGATTCGCCTACAGACAGTTGGGTAATTCGACTACAACCAGTTCAGATATCCGGATAGCGAAATAATGCTTGGATATTGCGGGGTTTCCCACTAGCGTCCAATTGTCTTCGGGCCGCTTCTCACTGCCCGGCTACAGCCGTTCTCCCCTCGTTCACCCCCAGATGAAATCGTCCCATTCCGGACAAGCGTCCGCCCGCACCTCGACCTCTCTTGCACTTTTTGCAGGAACCGCCTTGGCGGCATTTTCCACGACGGCCTCCGGGTCGACGTGGAACACCAACGCCAATGGCAATTGGACCACGGCGGGAAACTGGACCGGCGGGGTTCCAAATGCGCAGAACGCCGTAGCGGATTTCAGCACTGTCAACATCACCGCGGACCGGGTCGTGAATCTCGACGCGGGACAGCAAGTCGGTGACCTGAAGTTCGGTGATGCCACGACTCCCAACTTCAATTGGACGCTCTCCAGCACCAACAGCAGCGTCCTGAACATCCGGAAGACGGGTGGTGGCATCGCCACCATCGATGTGGTGAACCAGACGGCCACCATCGGCGTGGTGATGACGGTCACCCAGAACACCAACCAGATTTCCAAGCTCGGCACGGGCACCCTGATTCTCACCGCCGCCAATACCTACGGGGTGACGACCGCGGTGACTGCAGGAACCCTGCTCGCCAATAACACGACCGGCTCTGCGACCAGCACCGGCGCCTTGTCGGTGTCCAGCGGTGCCACGCTGGGCGGAAGTGGCACGATCGCCCCGACCGGCAGCAATGGCATCAACGTCTCTGGAGTGCTCTCACCCGGGGCGGCGGTCGGCAGCATCGGGACGCTCACCTTCGACATGAGCGGCACCACCGGCACGGCCACGATGGCGAGCGGTGCCTCCTTCGCCTACAATCTGGGACTGTCCGGCGCGAACATCGGCTCAGTCGGCAGCAGCGACATGCTCTCCATCACGGGTGCCTCGGCGAGTGATTTCACCTTCAACAGCAATGTGATCGACTTCCTGGGTGGCGGTTTCAACGGCTACTACAAGATTTTCGACACCAGCTCGAACAACGCCAACACTTGGAGCGGCTTGAGTTTCAATGCCACCACGGGCCTGATCTCCAGCGGCCTGAGCATCAGCAACCTCGGGAGCGGCCTGACTGGCACGCTGCTGGTGGGCACCGCCTCCAATGGAGGCACCACGGGGGACATCTACGCTCACATCGTTCCGGAGCCCAGCACCGCGATTCTGGGTTCCCTGGGCGTCGGCCTGCTCTTGGTCCGTCGCCGTCGCATTCCCTCCTAGTCAGGATGGAAAAATAGCGGATAGAGTGTCGGCATGAAAGCCTACCTCGATCTGATGCGCGATGTCCTGCAGAACGGCGAGGAACGTTCCGACCGCACGGGCACCGGCACACTTTCCGTATTCGGCCGGCAGGTCCGCTACGACCTGCGCGAGGGCTTCCCCTGCCTGACCACCAAGAAGCTGCACCTGCGCTCAATCATCCACGAGCTGCTGTGGTTCCTCAAAGGCGATACAAACGTCGCCTACCTGCAGGAGAACGGCGTGCGGATCTGGGACGAGTGGGCGGATGAGAGCGGCGAGCTGGGGCCTGTCTATGGGCGCCAGTGGCGCTCCTTCCCCGCGCCGGACGGCCGCGAGGTCGACCAGATCGCGGAGCTGGTCCACGGGCTGCGCGGGGATCCGCACTCACGGCGGCATCTGGTGGTGGCCTGGAACCCGGGCGAGATAAACCGCATGGCGCTGCCGCCCTGCCACTGCCTCTTCCAGTTCTTCGTGCACGATCCGGAGTCGGACAATCCCGGCCTGTCCTGCCAGCTCTACCAGCGCTCCGCGGATCTCTTCCTGGGCGTGCCCTTCAATGTGGCTTCCTATGCGCTGCTCACGATGATGCTGGCGCAGGTCTGCGGCTATGAGGCGCGGGAGTTCATCCACACCTTCGGTGATCTGCACCTCTACAAGAACCACCTCGACCAAGCCCGCGAGCAGCTCACGCGAGCACCGAAGACGCTGCCGGAGATGTGGATCAACCCGGAGGTGCGGGAGCTGGATGAATTCACCTTCGATGACTTCAAGCTGGAGAGCTACGATCCGCATCCGCACATCAAGGCGGAGGTGTCCGTGTGAATTCCGAATGTCGAATTTGCGAATGTCGAATGCAGTCTGTTAGAGAAAGGTAGTTAGCCGATGTTCCACTTCGAGCACCGCGAGGAGAAGCTGATCAGCAAGAGCTGTTTCATCATGCGCTTGTTGCGCTGTGGCTCCTACGCCATCGCCACGATGGGGCTGGCGCTGGCCATCGGCGTGCTGGGTTACCACTTAATCGGCGGACTCGGCTGGATCGATGCGTTCTTGAATGCCTCGATGATCCTCGGCGGGATGGGCCCGGTGGATGCGATGACGACGGACTCCGGGAAGATCTTCGCAGGCTGCTATGCCTTGTTCTCCGGCTTGTTCTTCGTGGCGCTGGCAGGCTTCCTCTTCGCGCCGGTGATGCACCGCATCCTGCACCGATTTCACTACGAGGAAGACAAGGAAGGAGACTCTTGATGCGTTTGATTGCCATTGTCGCGATGACCCCGGAGCGGGTGATCGGAAAGAACGGAACCCTGCCCTGGCATCTGCCGGAGGACTTGGCCTTCTTCAAGCGGACCACCTCCGGACATGCCATCGTGATGGGCCGGAAGACCTACGAGTCGATCGGCAGGCCACTGCCGAAGCGCCGGAACATTGTGCTGACGCGGGACCGGTCCTGGTCCGTTCCAAGCGTGGAAGTGATTCATGCGCCAGCGGATCTGGACGCACTGGCCGGGCTGGAGGGCGATGTCTTCGTGATCGGCGGCGCGGAGATCTACGGGGCCTTCCTGCCGCGGCTGGATGAATTGCTGGTTTCCCGGGTTTTCGAGAACTATCCGGGTGACACGCGGCTGCCGGTATTCGAGGATCGCTTCGCAGAGCCCGAGGTGCTGGAGACGTATCCGGACTTCGAGGTGCTGCGCTACCCACGACGCTGACTCTTTTCCCAATCCCGCCATGGCCCAGACATTCGAACTCGAAGGCACGCTGAAGCTTCTCCTGGACACGCAGACTTTTGCCAGCGGCTTCAGCAAGCGGGAATTCGTGGTGGAAGTCCCGGACGGGAAGTTCCCGCAGATGATCAAGTTCGAGTGCGTGAAGGACAAGATCGCGATGCTCGACAAGGTGGGCATCGGCGACACGGTGAAGGTCTCCTTCGACATCCGCGGCAGCGAGTATAAGGAGCGTTTCTACGTGAACCTGAATGCCTGGAAGATCGCGAAGACCGGCGGCGGTCAGGGCGGCGATGACTACGATCAGGAGCCGCCGCGCGGCCATTCCTCGCTGGACGCCAGCTTCGACCGCGAGCCGGATCTCTCGGACGATGTGCCGTTCTGAGGCGGGGCACGCCGGTGGCGCGTAGGCTTACACACAAGGCTTTGGCGGGGTGAGTTCCGGAGGGATCACCCCACCCGTCGCAGGGAGGATGTGCTTTCGAGGTGTCATTCGGGGCAGCTCCCTGGATTCTGCGATCTGGCAGTCCGTTTCACCTATCTTTGTGACGGAGCCGTAAGATGGAACGGAGCCTCGACAGCCCCGGGGAATCATGGGTTTTTCACAATTCAGGAATGGACGATTGCCCTATCTTACGGTTGTTTGAATAGGACAAGTCGGGCCATTGCCCGGGGCTCCACGCCCCCGCGGCCCCTTCCCCATTCCTCCCCCGCGATGAAAACCCTCGTCATCCTGATCTCCTGCCTCTCCTTGGCCGCGGCCCGCGCGGCGGTCTCCACCTATGCCGAATACCACCTCGGTGAGACCGGCAGTCTCAGCAGCAGCAGCACTTACCGGGCGCCGCAGGATTCCAGCGGTGGATCCCGCCATTTCTACGACTACTATACCTACAAGGTGCCGGTCATCCTCAGCTCGACTGCGCCAGCCGCCAAGGGCTCCACCTCCAGCTTGGACGTCACGGGGTGCAACGGCTTCTACGGTGCTAGTACAAATTACGGTCCCTCGCTACCCCAAGACAACTTCGCCTTCGGCATTTTTGCGAAGGCCCCGGGATACGGAGGGCCCTACGACAGAGGTTCCATCATTTTCTCGCTTGGCTATGCACAAAGGAGCCTTGCACTAGCCTTGGGCAGCACCGGTTGGCAGGCCGCCTTCTATCCCGGCATCAATGAGTCGAACTTCATCCGGGGGCAGGCGGGAACCTTCACGCCGAATACCTGGGTTCATCTCGCCGTGATTCGCAGCGCCGGCGTGACCCGTTTCTACATCGACGGCGTGGACCAGGGAAACCCCAGCACCATCGTGCCCACGCACGACAAGCCGGCGCTCGGCGGGACTCCAACACAGTCCAGTGATGCTTTCAAAGGCGCGGTCGACGAGGCGCGGGTCATCACCTTCACCCCAGGCGAAACGACCGCCAATATCCTCGCGGCCCTGCAACAAGGGATCGTTCCTACGGCCTTTGTCACCCTTGGCAGCAATGGCCTCGTGTACAATGCGAATCTTTCCCCAACGGAAGAATCGGTCTTCCGGCTTGAGGGCAGCACGCTCAAGGACTTCGTGCGGGTGCGCGACACGGACGGACTTTCGGTCGGGGGAACGGCACCGCAGAAACACATCATCCGGATTGTCACGGAGGGATTGGTCACCCCTGGCCGCTATCCACTCATCGACTATACCGGGACCATCGGCGGCCAAGGCTTTGCGGGCCTGGCGCTTGCCACCCCGATCGGCCGGTATCCGGCCACGCTTGAGCACAACCTCGCGAATTCGACGATCGATCTCGTCATCGGTGCTCCTCCGCCAAGCATCGTTTGGACAGGTTCCGGCAGCGATGCTTGGGACGTGGCAAACACTCCCAACTGGGTCACCGAGGGCACCACGACACCGGCTCCCTATCTCCAGTATGACCGGGTCATCTTCAATGATTCGGCGGCGGCGACGGAGAACCACATCGTGATCGCGGAGCCTGTGTCACCGGCACTGATCACCATCACCGGCAGCGAGAACTATACCTTCAGCGGGGCAGCCGTCAGCGGGAATGCCTACCTCACCAAGACCGGCACAGGGACGCTCACCCTCACCAACCAGAACACGACCAACGGTGCCATCTCGATCACCGGCGGCGCCCTGAACCTGGGCGATGGCGGAACGAGCGGTAGCATCGGCACCGGACCGATCACCTTGAGCGGCGGTGCCCAATTGACCGTCAATCGCACCGGCGACGTGCAACTGCCGAATCTCCTCAAAGGCACCGCTGTGATCCGGAAGCTCAGCCCGGGGCGTCTCTTCTTGGCCGGTCCCAATGGCTCAAATCTCACCGGGCACACGACCATCGCGGCGGGGGAGACTGTCGCCACCAGCGTCAATTGCTTTGGCCCTTACGACGTCACGATTGAAGCGGGGGCCTCTCACGATGCCTCCGGTTTTTTCACCCTCGGTTCATTCACGCTGAACGGCAACGGCGCGGATGGCAAAGGTGCGCTCAAGAATAGCGGCGCCACGGTCGAGATCCCCCAAGCGTACAGCATCTACCTGGCGAGCGATTCGAGCATTTCCGGGGCCTTCGTCATGAACCACAGCTACAGCCCGTACTATACCCGGCAAACGATTTCCGGTAACTACAGGCTTGGCAAGCTTGGCGAGGGCAGCCTCGCCTGCGGGCATGCAGACATCAAGGTGAAGGACCTCGTGATCGACGCGGGAACCTTCCTCGCGGACACCGACACCACAATCTCCAACACCTACCCGGGGACGCTCACCACCAACGCGGGCGGCACGCTCGGCTTCGGCGACAACTTCGACTATCCGATCAGTTGCACCAAACCGATCGTCATGAACGGTGGCCGGATCAACGCTTCCGGAGGATATAGGGTGAACATTCCACTCGCCGCCAACATCCAGATCAACGGCCCCGGGAACACCTTCGTGGCGGAATCCGACACCCCGGTCCAAAGCAACTCCCTCGCCCATCTGGAGCTGAATGGCGTGGTGTCCGGCAGTGGCTCGCTGGTGATGCAGGGCTTCGGGACGGTGATGATGCATCAGGCACCCGCCTACACGGGTGATACCACGATTCTCGGGTCCAACAACCCGAGCAACCCTTACGACGGGATGCTCGTGCTCTGGGCCAGCGGCTTGGATGACACATCCACCGTCAGCATTGTCAACGGCTGGCTCCACCTGGGTTACTCGGGCACGGACACGGTCCGCAGGCTGTTCGTCAACGGGGTGCAGATGCCCGCGGGTGTCTATAGCACCAATCCCAATACCCACATCACCGGTCCCGGCACCCTGACGGTCACGACGGGGCCAACGGGAACTCCCTATCAGCTTTGGGAGAATTCCCAAGGTATCATCGGCGCGGGTCCAGATGTGGACTCCGACAACGATGGCATCAGCAATGCGATCGAATACGTGATAGGCGGCGATCCGAGCGGCCCGAACTCGGACTCCCGCGCGCTGCTGCCGGTCATCACCCGCAACGACACGACTCTGACCTGCGTGTTCCGCCGGACCGATGCCTCGCTTGCGAGCAACCCGGCCAAGGTGAAGTACGGCACCGACCTCCTTACCGATTGGGTCACTGCCCAACACGGGGTGGATGGCGTCAGCATCGTGGAAGAGAATGATGGCTTCGGTCCTGGCGTGGACAAGGTCACCGTCAGCATCCCGGTGACTGGCAAACCCAAGCTCTTCGCACGGCTGGTCGTGGATACGCCCTGATGCGTCACATCGATCTAACAGCAGCCCCGCCCCCACCGTCCGCGGTGCCACGGACTTCACCGAAGCCCGGGCCAATCCGCGGGGCGATCCCCGGCTACCGGACAGTGATCTTTCACCATTGGATGGAGATGATTTCACAATTCGGAGATGGACTTCCCCCTATCTTGCGGTTGTTTGGATACGATAGACCAGCCTGATGGCCCGGGTTATTCACCCGGACCCAAGATCTGCCCGCCCCCGAAGATGAAAACGCTCACGTCTTTCCTCGTCATTTTGTCCGGCGTCTCCTTCGCGGGCATGCCTGCGGATCCCGGCAATCTGCCCAGGGAGATCTCGCCTTCCGAGTGGTCCGATATCAGTGCCGCGCACGAGGCCGCCCGGCATGCGCCGCAACGCCAAGCAGACGGCAACTTCGTGGCGCGCAATCCCGGCCAGCAATGGTCTGCGGAATTCGATGGCAGGGGCGTCACCGTAAAGCCGGATCAGGGCGACTGGACCTGGGGCCTGGAATTGACCGGCTACGGTGAATGCACGCTTCCGGCCGCGGCTTCTCCCGCGCAACGGCTCCGCCACGAGGGCGGCAAAATCCGCTGCCCGCGGGATGAGAATCTCAGCGAATGGTTCGTCAACGACAGCCGCGGCCTCGAGCAGGGCTGGGACATCCGGCAGCGCCCGGAGCGCGCCGACCCGGCCGCCCCGCTGCTGCTCCATCTAACAACCCGCGGCAATGTCCGCCCGCAGGTTTCCGCCAGCGGTGACAGCGTCTCCTTCCTCCAAGGAAACGGCGACAGCGCCCTGAGCTACGGCGGCCTCAAGGCATGGGACGCGGATGGCAAGACGCTCGCCGTCCGTTTCGAGCCGTCCGGGGAAAGGGGCCTGCGCATCGCGGTGGAGGACCAGGACGCCCGCTACCCCGTCACCATCGATCCCGTCGCCCAGCAGACGGTTGCGAAAATCGGCAGTATCGCGTGGACCGGTCAGGTGGCGGTCTCCGGTGATACCGTGGCCATTGGAAACTCCGTCTTCATCCGCGATGGCGGGGCGTGGAGCTGGCAGGCCACCCTCAGAGGCAGCAATACCGAATCCACCGGCAATTTGCAGACGGATGATCTTTTTGGCACCGCCGTGGCCATCTCCGGCGACACGCTGGTGATCGGCGCACCCAAGGAAGACAGCGCCGCCACCGGTGTGAATGGCGATGGGGCGAACAACGCGGCTGCCAATTCCGGTGCGGCCTATGTCTTCGTCCGCAGCGGCAGCACCTGGACCCAGCAGGCCTACCTGAAAGCCAACAATACCGGCGCGGGGGACGGCTTCGGCGGCGCGGTCGCGATCTCCGGTGATACGATCGTCGTGGGTGCCAACGGTGAAGACGGCAGCGACCGGGGCGTGAATGGGGACAGCAGCAGCAACGGGGCTTCTGGCTCCGGTGCCGCCTATGTCTTCGCCCGCAGCGGGACGACCTGGACGCAACAAGCCTACCTCAAGTCGAGCGATCCCAAGGCCAATGACAGATTCGGCGATGTCGTGGCAGTCTCGGGCGACACCGTGGTCGTGGGGGCCTACTTTGAAGGCTCAAACCAAGCCGGTGGCGCCTACGTCTTCGCCCGCAGCGGGAGCTTCTGGAGTCAGGAAGCCCACCTCCAGGCCGGCAACACCTACCCGGGCGACTGGTTCGGGTGTTCCGTGGCGATCTCCGGTGAGACCGTGGTCGTGGGGGCCTACCGGGAGTCCCTCACTTACGCAGGGATCAATCACTACGGTTATCGAAACGCGGACTGGGCCGGGGCGGCCTATGTCTTCGTCCGCAATGGCGGCACCTGGCCCCAGCAGGCCTACCTCAAGGCCAGCAATGCCCAGTTGCTCGATTATTTCGGCACTTCCGTGGCGATCTCCGGCGACACCGTGGCGGTGGGAGCCCCCGGAGAGGACGGGCGTTTCTCCGGCCTGAACGGCAATATGGCGGACGGTTCCATGAGCGAGGCGGGAGCCGTTTATCTCTTCAAACGCAGCGGCACGACCTGGACCCAGGACGTTTACCTCAAGGAACCCGCCACCAGTACGAATGCCAGCTTCGGCAGGGTGCTGGCGGCTTCAGGCCAGGTGGTGGTAGCCGGCGCGGCCAACACGACGACCGTGACGGAATTTTTCACGAGCGGGTCGGAGATCCATATCAAGCAAGCGGCGACCGACATTTACAGTGGCGGGACCTTTGCATTTCCGCCCGTCGCCGCGGGTGGCAACACGGAGCTCAGCTTCACCGTGGCCAACCTGGCCGTGGACGACCTGCTCCTGACCGGCACTCCGAAGGTCGCCATCACCGGTAGCGGGGACTTCACGGTAAGCGCCCAGCCTGACAGCCCGATTGCCGGTGCCGGGGCCAGCACCACCTTCAAGGTGCGCTTCGCCCCCACCAGCGAGGTTACCAAATCGGCCACCCTCTCCATCCCAAACACGGATGCGGATGAAGGTCTCTTCCTGATCAATCTCAGCGGTCCGGTCCTGAGCTTCGACTCCGATACGGATGGCGACGGCCTGAGCGACGCCTCGGAGTTCAACATGGCGGCCCTCGGCTTCAATTGGCAGCTCAAGCAGACCGCCCTGGTCAAAAGCTACTTCGACGAGGTGAACCGGGGCGGACTCTACGCCAAGTCACAAGTCCAGGTCCTGCGCGCGGGGCATCCCACGCTCACCAGGAATCCAAGCAGCGGGCAGCTCACGCTCAGCATGGATTGGAAGAAATCCATCAACCTGACCGACTTCTTCAACTTTGCGCCCCCCGCCGGTTCCTCAGTCTCGATCAACCCGGCCGGCGGCATCGACCTTGAATTCCCCTCCTTGGACAACAACGCGGTCTTCATCCGGGTCGAGCGGAACTGAATGCACCGCGAGGCTTGAGCCGCTCCAACCCCTTGTTCCTCACCTCCATCCGAGATGAAAATCCTCCTTCCGCTGATTGGCACCGCCCTGGCCGGCCTGGCTTCCGCCGCCCCGCTCGCCCAACAGGTCTACGTGAAGCCCGCCGACACCACCGCCCAATTGGCCTTCGGTGGTGCGGTGGCGGTCTCCGGGGACACGGTAGCCGTCGGTGCCGACGGCATAGACCGGGGCGTCTATATCTTCGTCCGCAACGGGGCGACTTGGAGCCAACAGGGCTATGACTTCAAAGGCAGCAACAGCAGCAACCCCGCTTGGTCCGACCATTTCGGCAATGCCGTGGCGCTCTCCGGCGACACGCTGGTGGTAGGTGCCTACTGGGAGAGCAATTCGGCTACCGGGGTGAATGGCAATCTGAACAACGGGACTGCCGGAAGCTCCGGTGCCGCCTACGTCTTCACCCGCAGCGGCGGTACCTGGACCCAGCAGGCCTATCTCAAGGCAAGCAATACCGAAGCGACCGACTGGTTCGGCCGCTCCGTGGCGATCTCCGGTGATACGATCGTCATCGGTGCTCCCAACGAGAGCAGTGCCGCCACCGGTGTGAATGGCGACCAAACGAGCAATGCGGCTCACGGTTCCGGTGCCGCCTATGTCTTCACCCGCAGCGGCGGCACTTGGACCCAGCAGGCCTATCTCAAAGCGGGGAATACCAGCTCATTCTCCAGTTTCGGCACCTCCGTGGCGATCAGCGGCGATACGATCGTCGCGGGTGCCACGAGCGATTGGGACGCCACCACCAGTGCCGGCGCTGCCTACGTTTTCACCCGCAGTGGCAGCACTTGGACCCAGGAGGCCCTGCTCAAGGCGAGCAACGCAGCCGCGGGCGACTCGTTTGGCACTTGCGTGGCGGTCTCCGGCAACACGGTCGTCGTGGGTGCCCCCGCCGAGGACAGCAGCTCGAGCGGCGTGAATGGCAATCAGGCCGACAATAGTCTCATCACTACGGGTGCCGGCTACGTCTTCACCCGCAGCGGGACGGCCTGGACCCAAGAGGCCTATCTCAAAGCCAGCAACCCCGGCAAGAGCGACAGGTTCGGCTCCAGCGTGGCCATCTCCGGTGACAGGGTACTGGTGGGCAGCATTAACGAGGACAGTGCGGCCGCTGGCCTGGATGGCGACCAGAGCAGCAACGCCGCCACCGATACCGGTGCCGCCTACCTTTTCACCCGTAATGGCAGCACCTGGGTCCAGCAGTCCTACATCAAGGCCAGCAACACCGGCGCGGGTGACCTCTTCGGCTCCAGCGTGGCGATCTCCGGCGATACGGTGGTTGTGGGCACACCCCTGGAAAGCGGCGGCTCCCACGGGGTGGATGGCAATCAAGCCGACGAGAGCTCCCCGGGTTCGGGTGCCGTCTATATCTCGAACCATCCCAAGACCGTGATCCGGGCGCTGCCACCCGCGGCTGCAAATAACGCCGCGAGCGGCGGGACACAGACTTTTCCGGTCATGCTCCTTGGCGGCAGTTCCGAGATCACCTTCGGCCTGTATCACTTCGGCAGCTCCGATCTGGTGCTCACGGGTAGCCCGGCGGTCACGGTGTCGGGTGGCGGCGACTTCAGCGTGACGGCCCAGCCCGCACTGCAGGACATTCCGTGGAACGGCTCTACCACCTTCAAGGTGCGCTTCACCTCCAGCGTCTCCGGCCTCCAACCGGTGACCTTGTCGATTCCCACCAATGACCCGGCGCAGAACCCCATCGAGGTCCGCTTGGCCGGCAGGGGCCTGTCCTTCGCGGACGACACGGATGGGGATGGCGTGAACGACGGCTCGGAATTCAACCTGACCGCGCTCGGCTTCGACTGGCAGGTGAGCCAGCCGGCCCTGGCCAATCCTTATCTGGCCGACGTGAACCGGATGCAGCTCTACACCCGGGCACAAATGCAAGCCCTCTATCCAGGAACGCCCTTGCTTTCCAAGGATGCGGCGACCGACCGCTTCAAGGTGACAACGCGGTGGAAGAAGTCCACCGACCTGACCCAGTTCCTGGACTTCCCGGCACCGGCGGGTTCCTCCGTCTCGATCAATCCTTCCGGCAGGATCGAATTCAATTTCGCGCTGCCGGACAAGGCGGCCTTCTTCAAGCTCGATCAAGAATGAGGCCCGGGTCAGGTACAGACCCCGGCTTCACTTCCCACCCCGCTCCCGACGATGAAATCCCTGTTCTCCTCCCTCGCCGTCCTTTGGTCCGGCTTTGCCTTTGCTGCCGCACCCCTGGAGCCCGGCACCGTGCCCCAAGGCCTCAGCGCTTCCGAGTGGTCCCAGATCCAGGCCGCCCATGAGCTCGTCCGGCATGCTCCCGAGCGCCAGCAAGACGGCCACCTGATCGCCCGCAATCCCGGCCAGCAGTGGGCCGCGGAATTCGATGGCAAGGGCTTCACCGTCACGCCCGATGAAGGTGCCTGGACCTGGGGACTGGAACTGACCGGCTACGGCGAGCGCAGGCTCCCCGCCACGGCTTCCGCCTCCCAGCTCCGCCATGCGGACGGCAAGATCAGCTGCCCGCGGGATGAGAATCTCAGCGAGTGGTTCGTCAACGACAGCCGCGGCCTCGAACAAGGCTGGGACATCCGCCAGCGTCCCGAGCGCGCCGACCCGGCCGCTCCGCTGCAGCTCCATCTAAGCACCCGCGGCAGCGTCCGCCCGCAAGTCTCCGCCAGCGGTGACAGCGTTTCCTTCCTGGAGCCGGGCGGTGCCAATGTCCTGAGCTACGGCGGCCTCAAGGCCTGGGATGCGGATGGCAAGACACTCGCCGTCCGCTTCGAGGCAGCCGGGGAAAAGGGCCTGCGCATCGCGGTGGAAGACCAGGACGCCCGCTACCCCGTCACCATCGATCCCGTCGCCCAGCAGACGATCGTGAAGATGAGCAACATCGCGGTGAACGGTCCCTTCGCGATCTCCGGTGACACCTTGATCGTTGGAAGTTCCATCTTCATCCGCAATGGCGGGGCCTGGAGTTGGCAGGCCACCCTCCAAGGCAGCAACACCGAAGCTAGTGACAGCTTCGGCAATGCCGTGGCGATTTCCGGCGACACCGTGGTGATCGGAGCTTACCAGGAAGATAGCGCCGCCAGCGGCGTGAATGGCAACGGGGCGAGCAACGCTTCCTCCAATTCCGGTGCCGCCTATGTCTTCACCCGCAGCGGCACGGTATGGACCCAGCAGGCCTACCTCAAAGCCAGCAACACCGGTGCGGATGACGGTTTCGGCATCCGTGTGGGGATATCCGGTGACACGATCGTCGTGGGGGCCACCGGTGAAGACAGCAATGCCACCGGGGTGGATGGGGATGGCAGTAACAACGCGGCATCTGCCGCGGGAGCCGCCTACGTCTTCAGCCGCAGCGGGACGACCTGGACCCAACAGGCCTACCTCAAGGCCAGCAACGCGGACGCGGGTGACAACTTCGGCAACTCCGTGGCAAGCTCGGGCGATATCGTTGTCGTGGGAGCCTACTTCGAAGACGGCTCAGGCCTTGAAGCCGGTGCCGCCTACGTCTTCTCCCGCAGCGGAACGACTTGGACGCAGCAGGCCTATCTCAGGGGCAGCAATAGCTACCCGGGTGATTATTTCGGATGTTCCGTGGCAGTTTCCGGTGAGACCGTGGTCGTAGGGGCCTACCGCGAGTCCTTCTCCTTCGCAGGCATCAATAAGTACGGTTATCACGACGGCTACTCGAATTGGGCCGGAGCGGCCTATGTCTTCGTCCGCAATGGTGGCACTTGGACCCAGCAGGCCTACCTCAAGGCGAGTAACGCCGAGTGGCTCGACTATTTCGGAGCTTCCGTGGCGATCTCCGGTGACACCGTGGTGGTGGGAGCCTACGGGGAGGATGGCCGGGGCACCGGCCTGACGGGCAATCCGGCGGACGCCTCCATGAACGACGCCGGTGCCGCCTATATCTTCAAGCGCAACGGGACGACTTGGACCCAGGACGTGTACCTCAAGGGACCCTTCACCAGTCCGTATGCCCAGTTCGGCTGGCAAGTGGCGGTTTCAGGCGACACGGTGGTCGCAGGCGGAGCCGGCACGACCGTCACGGACTTCTTCACGAGCGGCTCCGAGATCCACCTCAAGCAAGGGACCACCGATGTTTACAGCGGCATCACGTATGCATTCGCGCCCATCGCCCCGGACTCCAACACGGAACTCACCTTCACCTTGTCCAACCTGGCCGTGGACCCACTGGTCCTGACCGGGACCCCGAAGGTCGCGGTGACGGCGGGCAGCAGCGACTTCACGGTGACTTCCCAGCCCACCAGCCCGATCACCGGCGGCGGGGCCAGCACCACCACCTTCAAGGTGCGCTTCGCCCCCACCAGCGAGGGCACCAAGGGAGCGATCGTCTCCATCCCGAACACGGATGCGGATGAAGGCGACTTCCAGCTCAAGCTCAGCGGACCTGTCCTGAGCTTCGATACCGACACGGATGGCGACGGCCTGAGCGACGCCTCGGAATTCAACATGGCGGCACTCGGCTTCAACTGGAAGGTGAAGCAAACCGCCATGGTCAAAACCTACTTCGACGACGCGAACCGGGGCGGGCTCTACGCCAAGTCGCAAGTCCACGTCATGCGCATGGCGAAACCCTCGATCACCCGGAATGCAGCCACCGAACGGGTCAAGCTGACCATGAGCTGGGAGAAGTCCATCAACCTCACCGACTTCTTCAGCTTCCCGGCCCCCGCCGGATCCTCGGTCTCGATCAGCCCGAGCGGCGGGATCGACTTCGAGTTCCCGTCGTCGGGCGACAACGCGGCCTTCATCCGGATCGACCAGCACTGAAGCGCGGGGCTCGGGCCGCTTCATTCACCTCTTCCTCCTCCATTCGAGATGAGAACCCTTCTTCCCCTGCTCACTGCCGCGCTGCCCGGTCTGGCCACCGCCATTCCCCTCGCCCACGTGTATGTGAAGCCCGCCGACACCACGGCGTCACTGGGCTTCGGCCGCGCGGTGGCGATCTCGGGAGACACGGTGGCCGTCAGCGCCACCGGCTTTGTGGCGGCGATCTACATCTTCGTCCGCAATGGGACAACGTGGAGCCAACAGGGCTATGACTTCACGACCGTCAACCCCTATTGGACGTACCGGTTCGGCGATGTTTTGGCACTCTCCGGCGACACCCTGGTGGTAGGGGATTCCGGCGAGAGCAATTCGGCCTCCGGCGTGAACGGCAACCAGCAAAACGGTGGATATAGCTCCTACTCCGGCGCCGCCTATATCTTCACCCGCAGCGGCACGACCTGGAGCCAGCAGGCCTATCTCAAAGCCAGCAACAGGGATGCGGATGATCATTTCGGCATCGGCGTGGCGATCTCCGGTGATACGATGGTCGTCGGGGCTCCCGACGAGGACAGCGCCGCCGTGGGCGTGAATGGCGATCAGGCGAGCAACGGCAGGCAAAATTCAGGTGCCGCCTATGTCTTCACCCGCAGCGGCACGACCTGGACCCAGCAGGCTTACCTCAAGGCCAGCAATCCCACGGACTGGGGTGAGTTTGGCGTTCGCGTGGCGATCTCCGGAGACACGATCCTCGTAGGAGCCACGGGCAGTGCCTACGTCTTCACCCGCAGCGGAAGCACCTGGACCCAGCAGGCCCAGCTCAAGGCGAGCAACGCGGCCACGAGTGGTTACTTCGGCTACTCGCTGGCCCTCGACGGTAACACGGCGGTCGTGGGGGCCTACGGCGAAAAGAGCAATGCCACCGGAGTGAATGGCAACCAGACCAACGAGAATGCCAGCGGTGCCGGTGCCGCCTACGTCTTCACCCGCAGCGGGACCACCTGGACCCAGGAAGCCTACCTCAAAGCCAGCAATACGGGCGTGGATGACAATTTCGGCGCCTCCGTGGCGGTCTCCGGCGACAAGGTACTCGTGGGGACCTCCCAGGAAGACAGCGCGTCCGCCGGCCTGGATGGCGATCAAGCCAGCAATGCGGCGGCCGGCTCCGGTGCCGCCTACCTCTTCACCCGCAAGGGGACGACCTGGACCCAGCAGTCCTACATCAAGGCCAGCAACACCGCCGCGGGAGACGGCTTCGGCGGCGCAGTGGCGCTCTCCGGCGATACGGTGGTGGCGGGAGCCCAGGGAGAAGACAGCCATGCCGCCGGTATCAATGGCAACCAGGCCGACGAGGACTCCGCCGACTCCGGGGCCGTCTATATCATCACTCCTCCCAAGACCGCCATCCGGACCATCCCTCCCATGGCGGACAACGTCACGGGCGGCGGCACGCAGTCCTTCCCCGTCATGCTCATCAATGGCAGCTACGAGATCACCTTCGGCCTCTATCACTACGGCAGCTCCGACCTGCTCCTGACCGGCAGCCCGGCGCTCACCGCGACGGGTAACAGCGACTTCAGCGTGACGGCCCAGCCCGGGCTGCAGACCATTCCCTGGAACGGTTCCACCACCTTCAAGGTGCGCTTCACTCCGACCGGCCCGGGTCCCCAGGCCACCACCCTGTCGATCCCCACCAACGATCCGACCCAGAACCCGATCCAGATCCAGCTTTCCGGCAGGGGCCTGTCCTTCGCGGACGATACGGATGGCGATGGCGTGAACGATGCCTCGGAATTCAACATGGCAGCACTGGGCTTCAACTGGCAAGTGAACCAGCCGGCCCTGGCCAATCCCCTCTTGGCGGATAGGAGCCGCATGCAGCTCTACACGCCCGGGCAAATACAGGCTCTCTATCCGGGCACGACCTTGTCCGCCAAAGATCCGGTCAGCGGTCGCTTCAAGGTGACCACGCGTTTGAAGAAATCGGACAACTTGGCCGACTTCTTCGACTTACCGGCTCCGGCGGGTTCCAGCGTCTCGATCAATGCTTCCAACAAGATCGAGTTCGAATTCCCGGTGCCGGACAAGAAGGCCTTCTTCCGTCTCGAGCCGAACTGAAGCGCGAGACTTGGCCCCCTTCATTCACCTCTGCCTTTCCTCCACCTGAGATGAAACTCCTCCTTTCCCTGCTCACCGCCGCACTGCCCGGTCTGGCGGCTGCCGCTCCTGCCCAGCAGGCTTACGTGAAGGCTTCCGACACCTCGGCGTTTTACCGTTTCGGTTCGGGTGTCGCGATCTCCGGGGACACGGTGGTGATCGGGGGCGCTGGCGTCTACATCTACGTCCGGAGCGGAACCACCTGGGCCCAGCAGGGCAATCCTCTCAAGGGCGCGTTTGGCAGCCCCGTGGCGATCTCCGGAGACACCCTGATAACGGGAGCACCCTATGAGAGCAATTCAGCCACCGGCGTGAATGGCAACGAAGCAAGCGGCACTGCCACTGCTTCCGGTGCCGCTTATGTCTTCACCCGCAGCGGTGCGACTTGGACCCGGCAGGCTTATATCAAGGCCAGCAACACCGGAGAGTTTGACACATTCGGGATCAGTGTCGCGATCTCCGGCGACACTATGGTGGTGGGAGCCCCCCAAGAAGCTAGTTCGGCTGCTGGCGTGAATGGCAATCAAGCGGACAACAGCAGGCTCTATTGCGGTGCCGCCTATGTCTTCACCCGCAGCGGCACGACTTGGACCCAGCAGGCCTACCTCAAGGCCAGCAATCCCACCGAGTGGAGTTATTTCGGCTCCGCCGTGGCGATCTCCGGCGACACGATCCTGGTAGGAGCCAAGGGTAGCAACAGTGTCTACGCGTTCACGCGCAACGGCAGCACCTGGACCCAGCAGGCTTTGCTCAAGCCGAGCAACGCGGCCACGGGCTCGGCCGGGCCCTTCGGCTCTGTCCTGGCCATCGACGGCAACACGGCAGTCATGGGGGCTTACGGCGAAAGCAGCAATGCCACCGGCGTGAATGGCAATCAGACCAATACCAGCCTGACCAATGCCGGTGCCGCCTACGTCTTCACCCGCAGCGGAACCACTTGGACCCAGGAGGCCTATCTCAAGGCCAGCAATACGGGCTCAGATGACAAGTTCGGCTCCACCGTGGCGATCTCCGGCGACAAGGTGCTCGTGGGGACCTCTGAAGAAGATAGCGCGGCCATCGGCCTGGATGGTGATCAAGGTAGCAACGCCGCCGCCGGTTCCGGTGCCGCCTACCTCTTCACCCGCAATGGCACGACCTGGACCCAGCAGTCCTACCTCAAAGCCAGCAACACCGCTGCAGCGGATGGCTTTGGCGGCAGCGTGGCGATCTCCGGTGGGACGGTCGTCATCGGCGCTCCCAATGAAGACAGCCATGCCAACGGGATCAATGGCAACCAGGCCGACGAGGACTCGACCGATTCCGGGGCCGCTTATATCATCACTCCTCCCAAGACCGTCATCCGGACCATCCCTCCCATGGCGGACAATGTCGCGGGCGGCGGCGCGCAGTCATTCCCGGTCATGCTCGTCGGTGGCAGCTATGAGATTACCTTCGGCTTGTATCACTACGGCAGCTCCGACCTGCTCCTGACTGGCAGCCCGGCGCTCACCGCGACGGGTAGCAGCGACTTCAGCGTGACGGCCCAGCCCGGGCTTCTGAGCATTCCATGGAATGGCTCCACCACCTTCAAGGTGCGCTTCACCCCAACCGCCCCGGGAACCCAGACCGCCACCCTGTCGATCCCCACCAATGATGCGACGCAGAACCCGATCCAGATCCAGCTTTCCGGCAGGGGCTTGTCCTCCACGGAAGACACGGATGGCGACGGCCTGAACGATGCCTCCGAATTCAACATGGCAGCGCTCGGCTTCAACTGGCAGGTGAGCCAGCCGGCCCTGGTCACTCCCCTCCTGGCCGACCGGAACCGCATGCAACTTTACACCCCGGGGCAAATGCAGGCCCTCTATCCGGGCGCGACCTTGATCGCCAAGGATCCAGTGAGCGGACGCTTCAAGGTGGCGGTGAGTTTGAAGAAATCCGACAACTTGGTCGACTACTTCAACTTCCCGGCCCCGGCGGGCTCCTCCGTCTCGATCAATGCTTCTAACAAGATCGAGTTCGATTTCGCGACGCCTCCCGAGAAGAGGGCCTTCTTCAGGCTCGAGTGAGGTGGTGCACGCCTGCGGCGTGCAAAAGTCCGAGCCGGTCTTTGGCCGGCTGAGTCTCAGCCAGCCATGGCCGGAGTTTCACGCGCTTAAGGCATGCATCACCTGGATCAGTCTGGAAATTCCCATTCCACCATCCCGATCCGGAATGTTCCTTCCGGCAAGTGCGCCTTTGCAGGATTGTCCCGAATATAATCTCTTACCGACTCCAATTGCTTCCGGCTCCGGATCATGTGATCGAAGTTTTCGCGCTGCCACAAAGCGCCTGAACCACCGATGCGCCGGTTGATTTCCTTGGCGCTGTAGGACTTCCAGGACCCCAGGATTTCACCCAGATCCTGTCCTGCTTCCGGCACCACCAGGACATGCACGTGATTGGGCATGATCACAAAGTCGCCTAGCCGGTAACGGTCGCCATCGAAGTGGCGCATCGAGTTTTCAACAATCGATGCATTCTCTGGATCCTTGAGGACACATGCCCCAAATCCTAGGTCCAGTTCACTCTGGAAACCTTCGCCGAAGCGTTGGCGGTATTCCTTCCGGTGTTCAGGGGGCAGTGAACCAAGGTCGGGACTCTCGCGCTCCTTTGCAATGATGCCATGCAAGGCCAGCCATTCGTTTCTTCTTCTCAACCACTTGTCCATTGCTTCGGCTGGCATGGAGTCCGCCAAGCGGAAGGTTACGAAATAAGTGGCGCCTTCCTGTTGCCAGTGAGGAAGACGGCGGCGGGAGCGGGTGACATCAACTCCCTCTCTGATGAGAGGCCGGAAAGACGGCCTGCCGGAGACAGGCCCGGACTTTTGCACGCCTCAGGCGTGCACCACTTTCTCTGGCAGCTTCGCGCCCAATCTCCTCACCCCCTCGAGAGCCGCCTGGCTGACCGCCAGCTTGAAGTCCTTGCGGTTGCGCGGGTGGAGTTGCTTCACGACGATGGTGGGGCGGCCTTTCGAGGCCCAGGCGAGCCAGACCGTGCCCACCGGCTTCTCCGGCGTGCCGCCATCCGGGCCGGCGATGCCGGTGACGGCCACGGCGATGTCCGCGCCGCTCACGTGGAGGGCGCCCTCTGCCATGGCGCGGACCACGGCTTCGCTCACGGCACCGTGCTCGTCCAGCATCTCCTGTGGCACGCCTAACAGATCACGCTTGGCCTCGTTCGCATAGGTCACGAAACCGTGGGTGAAGACGGCACTGCTGCCGGGGACATCGGTCAGGCGGTTCGCGATCAGGCCGCCGGTGCAGCTCTCCGCGGTGGTCAGCTTGAGACCGGCGGCTGTTAGATTGCGGATGACGGTGGCTTCCAGGCTGCTTCCATCCTCGGAGAAGATCTGCTTTGAGAAGATTGCCGTCGCGATCTCGCGGCCCGCGGCGACGGCGGCTTCATCGCCGATGAGGCGCAGGTCCACTTCACCGACTCGCGCGCAGTAGCCGACCTCCAGGCCGGGGATCTCCGCGAGCTTGGCATCGACTTGCTCCTGGATATCGCTCTCCCCCACCCCGGTGATCTTCAGTTCGAGCATGCCCGGCGGCTTGTCCAAGCCGGCGAGTGCGACCAAGCGTGGTGCGACCTCGGCGCGGAACATCGGGTAGAGTTCGCGCGGCGGGCCGGGCAGCAGGAAGACGGCGCAGTTCGCCACGCCATTCAGGCGCGGCGGGATGTAGATGCCGGGCGCGGTGCCATTGGGATTCGGCAAGACATCCGCGCCGACCGGCACTTGCGCCTGCTTGCGGTTCGAGTCTGCCATCACCTTCTCGCGCGCCGCGAAGAATGCCTCAAGCGAGCGTAGCGCTGCTTCGTCCTCGATCAGCTCGAGGCCTAAAACCTCGCAAACACATTCGCGGGTCAGGTCATCGCTGGTCGGGCCGAGGCCGCCGGTGATGATCAGGGCATCGGCACGGGAGACGCACTCGCGGATCGCCTGCGTGATCGCATCGCCATCCGGCACGGTGGTCAGGCGCTGGACGCGCATGCCGAGCTTGAAGAGCTCCTCACCGAACCACTTGCCGTGGGTGTTCTGGACCTTGCCGAGCAGAAGCTCGGTACCGGTGGTGAGGATCTCAATGCGCACGAGGAAGTTGAGGACGCGGACGATCACTAGGCAAGCATCGTGCGTTAGCTTGCCCTATGTGAACAAAATTTGATAACCAACCTTCCGGAAATCAAAGAATCTTTTTAATTCCGCAACGCCACTGCTATGCCCATTCCATACAAGAAAATGGAAGCTAGCCTTGGTCAAAAAAAGTTTATCTCGGTTTGAGGGAGCGCCAATACCTGCTGGAAGCGGCACTACTTCGGCATCATAGAATGGAAAACTATACTTTGAAAGCAGCTTTCGTGCAGCATCGGACACATCGAACCGATTGTATCCAAATGCTTCAACTTTTTCACCATGACTTCCAAGGTAGTTGATCGCCACTTCGTCAACAACGCCGTTTGAGCCACAAAGCCAGATCACGCCTTGACCAAGGTAAGGATCAAGGGCGGAAGCCAAACGAGATTCAACCACGATAGAATCTGCTTCCATTGACCCTGTAATACTATAAATTTTGGCCATAGTTGGAGACGAGGCCGTGGGTGTATTGAGAGTGGGAAGCTTGTAGTGGGAAATGGTGTCTTGGGTAGCTTTTTTCAAGGCCTCCCGCAGCGTCTCCTCCAATGAATAGCGATCATAATGGATGGAGCGCATATCACGAATATCGAAAGGGACCGGAGAATCTTTCTGATGCAAGAAGATCACTGGCTTCTTCAAAGCCATAGCAAATCCAATCTCCCACATCACGTTAGCGTTTGAACCAGTCGAGTCAGCCACACAAAAAGTGGCTTTGCGGATGGCCGACACCAATTCGTCAGAAATCTTCCCCGCGTGAGAATTTTCGTCGATTCGGTAGCATTTTATGTTCTCGGCGGGCAACGAGGACTCAACGCTACCTTTAATTACATTATAAACATCATCAAAGATCTTCGCGAATGGCATTATCACAAAACACTCCATGGAGTGAATTCATGAAGGCAGGCAACACCAGTTGTCAATCAAGTTGCCTCACCAGACCAGATGCCAATCGGCATCGCTAGATTCAAATCAGAGCAAACGAGCCAACAGATCCCGCAAATTCATTTCAATTTGTCGCTTAGGATATTCAGTAGCATCCGAGCAGTGGCGAGAGCATTCAAAATCACTCAACTTGTTTCACTCCTTCCACTCCACCAGCTTCGCGTCCGCCCACACCTCTTCCAAGCCGTAGTACTCGCGCAACTCCTCGTGCATCACGTGGACCATGACGTCGATGTAGTCGAGCACGACCCACTTGGTGTCGGCATTGCCCTCGGCATTCACGGGGCGGGCACCGTGCTGCTCCTCCACATTGCCGCGCACGTCACGCAGGACGGCGCGGAGGTGCGGCATGGAGGAGCCGGAGCACACGACCATGAAATCCGTCAGATTCGACAAGCCGCGGAGGTCCCAGACGCGGATCTTCTCCGCTTGGATGTCGTCCGCCGCCTTCGCGCAAGCCTTTGCCAATTCCAGTCCTTGGATCGCCATATCGTGGGTCCGTCCCCTTCGGGGCGGGCGCGGAGCCTAGCGCACCCGCGGCACTTGGCCAACCCATTTCGAGGGAGGAATGACGAATGAAGAATTTCCGAATGACGAAGGAAATCCCCCAAGGCAAGGCCTCTCCTCTTCGACACAATTCATTCGTCATTCGGGAATTCGGAATTCGTCATTTCCCGCCACAGGGAATTCTTCCCCTCACCCCGAGGTTTCCCTATACCGCGAGCATGAGAAAAATCCTCTTCTCCCTGATGCTCGTGCTGCCGCTGGCGGCGGAGCCGGACCTTGAATTCAAGGAGTCCTTCGCCGATCCCGCGACTCGCGAGGCGGCGCTCACCCGGCTGGTCCCGCAGACCCGGGATTGGTTTTTCTTCCAGGCCCTGAACCACCAGCTCGCCGGGCGGAATGAGGCCTTCCGCCGGACCATGGACCAGTGGAAGGCCGCCAGCGAGCAGCGGGTGAACCCCGTCTCCCGGGACGGCTACGAGATCCTGGAAAACCGCGATATCCTGCTGCGTTTCGATGCGGATCCGAAAAAGGCGGCCAAGGAGCTGATCGACCGGGCGGGCCTGACTTTCGATGACGCCAAGCCGGACGCGCGGGCGGATGAGAAGCTGCCGGACCACCTGGACCCGGCTTCCATTTCCATCCAGGCCTTCGAGACCGCGGCGGCGGAGAAGACCGCGAATGCGCCCTACCGCAGCTATTCCGAGGAGCGGCTGGCGGTGGAGCTGGCGAAGGATCAGGACTTCGATGAGCAGAAGCTGCTCTTTTTCCGCGGGGCCCTGAAGCGGGCGGACCTGCCCGGAGTGGTGCCGCTGCTGGCGAGGCTCTACCAAACGCCCGAACGGCGTCCGACTTTCGGCACCGCGGCGATCGAGACGCTGCTGAGCCGCGCCCAGCTCGATGAGCTGCTGCGGGCGGTGCCGGACTTGCGCGGGAACCAAGCGCTCGCGGTGCGCTACCTGATGACCCTGCTGCCGGGAGCGGAGACCGATTTCGGGCTCGATCCCGCGGCGCTGGCCACGCATCTCGCCGCCTGCCGGGACTTCGTGCTCACGCTGCCCGCCGCCCAGAATTCACTGAAGGCGCACGTGCTCTATCACCACCTGCGCCTGCAGCGGGAACAGGGGAATTACCCGCAGGAGGATTTCCTGACCTACCTGCGGCTGCCACGCCAGAGCCACCCGATCCTGAAGCCCGGCACCGGCCTGCCCGCGGGCAGCCGCTACGTGGATGCCGGCGCTGACTTCAGCGGGGCCACCGAATGTCCACCGACCGGCGATGACAGCGAGCTGGTGAGCGATTACCTCCAGCACTTCCTGGGGGCCGCGGAAACGCCGGAGCTCTTCAAGGACCTGATCGAGGAGAAGCGGCTCAGGCATTTCCACGCGCGGGCGCGCCTGCTCGCGGGCGCGGATCCGGTGCGCTGGGGCGGCGCGCTTGATCCCGCGGAGATGCAGGCGCTGCAGAAGGAGACGCGCATTTCCTACGCGCCGGGCCAGGGTGGCAGCTTGCCGGGCGAGGCCGCGGTGAAGCTGGCGGTGGACCTGAAGAACACGCCGGAGCTGCTGGTGCGGATCTTCGAACTGGACCTGCCGGGCTGGATCGAGCGCGAGGGCAGCGAACCACCAGTGGATCTGGATCTGGAGGGACTGGTGCCTCATCACGAGAAGCGCCTCAGCTTCGCGCAGCAGCCGCTGATGGTGCACCGCGAAGTACTAGACTTGCCGGAGTTGGCCGGGCCGGGGGCCTGGGTGGTGGAGTGCGTGTCGAAGGAGGTCTCCTCCCGGGCGCTGATCCGCAAGGGCCGCTTGATCGCCTTCACGGATCGCGAGGCACGCGGGCAAACGGTGCGGGTCTTCGATGAAAAGGGCACGCTGCTCAAGGATGCGGTGGTGGCGCTGGGCACGGAGAACTTCAGCGCGGATGAGAATGGCAAGATTGTGATCCCGGACAAGACGCGCTCTTCCCGCAACACGGGCCTGGTGCGACAGGGCAAGCTGGCCGTGCCGCTAACCCTGGAGCCGCGGCGCGATGACATCACGCTCGATGCGCGCTTTCACGTGGATCGCGAGCAACTAGTGGCGGACCGCGAGGCCAGCCTCTTCATCCGCCTGCGCCTGAATAGCCACGGGCGGGAGATCCCGCTGGAGTGGATCGACAAGCCGGTGCTGACGATGCAGGCCACGCTGGCCAGCGGCGTGACGACCGAGCGGGTGATCGGCGGTGATTTGAAGCTCGCGCCGCGGATGTTCATTCCCTTCCAAGTGCCGGCGGAAACGCTGACGCTGAAGATGAGCCTGAAGGGCATGGTCACGCCGCGCGATGGCGATGACCCGGTGCCGCTGGCCGTGGAGCAGGAGTGGAGCCTCAATGGCGTGATGAGCAGCGGCCGGATTGCTTCCGGCTACTTCACGCGGGATACCACCGGCTACCGGCTGGAACTGCGCGGGCGGAATGGCGAGGCCCAGATCTCGCGACCGCTGCGCTTCCTCTTCACCCACCGGAACTATGCCCAGCCCGTGGAGCTCACGCTGCGGAGCGATGATCATGGCAGCGTGGCGCTCGGAGCCCTGCCCGACATCAAGGAGGTGAAGGTGGTTGGCACCGACATCGCCGAAGTCACTTTGCAGCCGGATGAGGAAAACGGTTGGAGTGATTTTCCCGGGGAACTCCACCTGGCAGCGGGCGAGGAAGTGCGGCTGCCGCTGATGCGCCCGATGGCCGCACCGGACCGCGCGCGTGTGTCGCTCGGTGAGTGGCGCGATGGCACCCTTCTGCGCGACCACTTCGACAAGCTGGCAGTGGAACGCAAGCAACTGGTCCTGCGCGGCCTGGCCGCGGGCGACTACCAGATGAACCTGGATGGAGAGACCCTCGTGATCCGCGTCTCCGGCGGGGCACAGCGGGATGGCCTCTTGGTTTCCAACGCGCGGATCCTGCCGCGCCACGCACCGGCGCAGCCATTCATCAGCTCCGCGGTGCCGGAGGCGGGCTCGCTGGTGGTGAAGGTGGATGGTGCATCGCCCACGACCAGGGTCTCACTGCTGGGCCGGCGCTACTTCCACCACTGGCCTGCGGGCGCAGCGCTGCAGCCTTTTGCCGATCCACTGGCAGACACGCTCAAGCCGGGCTTCACGGGGAATGCCTTCCTGGATGAACGGCGGGTGAGCGATGAGATGCGCTACATCCTGGAGCGCCGCGCGGCGAAGACCTTCCCGGGCTCGATGCTCCCCCGCCCCGGCTTGCTGGTGAACCGCTGGAGTGAGGATGATCTCGCCCAGACCAAGCAAGACGGCGCGGATGGCGGCGGCGGCGTGCGCAGTGGCGTAGGCCGTGGCGTGGGCCTGGGAGAGTCACCCGACGCGGAGCCGCAGGAGCGGGATGGCGGCGCGGCGGAAGACTCCACGCTCGATTTCCTGGGCAGTCCGCCGGTGCTGCGGCTGGACTTGCCGGTCGGCGCGGATGGCACGGTGCAGGTGCCTGCGGCGGACTTCGCCGCTTGCCAGTACATCGAGATCGTGGCGGCGGATACGGCCGGGCGGCATCACCTGATCGTGCCGCTGGTGCCGGGCGAGACCCAACTGCGCGACCGGCGCTTGATGAAGCCGCTGGACGCGCAGAAGTATCACGTGGGCACCCGCCGCGCCGCGGCCCTGGCGAAGGGTGCGGAGGCGAGCATCGAGACCCTGACGGATGCGGACTGGCGCGGCTTCACCACGCTGGCGGAGGCGCATGCCTTCCTGACCGGGGCGAGCAATGATGCGCGCTTGAACGAATTCCTGCCGCTGCTCGATTGGCCCACGCTGGACGAGAAGGCCAAGCTGGCCTTCTACTCCGAGCACGCGTGCCATGAGCTGCACCTCTTCCTGGCGCGGAAGGATCCGGACTTCTTCACCAAGCACGTGAAGCCACTGCTGGCGGAGAAGCGCGAGCCCACGGTGATCGATGACATCCTGTTAGGCCGCGATCTTTCGGCTTACCTGCGGCCCTTTGCCTGGCAGCGGCTGAATGCGGCGGAGAAGGCCCTGCTGGCCCAAGCGATGCCGGAAGCCCGCGAGCGCATCTCCCGCGAGCTACAGCAGCGCTGGGAACTGGAAGCACCGACGCCGGAGCAAGAGACCCAGCTCTTCACACAGACTCTGAAGGGGAATGAACTGGCGACGGAGGATTCACTGGGGCTGGCGGCAAACGCCGGGGCGGTCAGCAGCGGCGTCCGCTATCTGCCTGAGAAGCTCAGAAGCATTGTCATCCCGGTGATCGACTTCGAGGATACTTCAGTGGAAGAGGCGATCGACTTCCTGCGACTGCGCTCCCGGGAACTGGACGTGGCCACTTCCGACCCTAGCCGCAAGGGAATCAACTTCGTAGTCCGCAAGCCGAAGGCGGGTGCTGTGGTCGATGGCTCCGACGATGGCGCAACCCTGGGAGGCTCCCGAGATCCCGGTGCCCTGCGCATCAAGGAACTCCGCCTGCGCAACGTGCCCCTGGGCGAGGCCCTCAAGTATATCTGCGAGGCGACGAGACTGCGCTACAAGATCGACGACTATGCCATCACCCTGGTCCCGCTCAGCGAGACGGAGGAAGACCTCTTCACCCGCAGCTTCAGCGTTCCGCCGGGTTTCCTCAACGCCTTGGGGGGCGACTCGGATTCGACCGAGCCCGCCGATCCTTTCGCGTCAAGTGAAACGCAGAAGCGGGGAGGTCCGAAGACGATCGCGGAAGTGCTCAAGGAGAAAGGCATTTCCCAGCCTCCCGGATCATCCGCCACTTTGGCCGGATCGAGATTGGTGGTGCGGAATACGGAAGCCAACCAGGACTTGGTCGAAGCCCTGGTGGATGCCGTGCTGGAGGACCAAGGCGCGGAACGGAGCCATTTCGCGAAGCGCCGCAAAGCCAGCGCCGCCATGTCCCGTGATGCGGGAGTCCTGCCCGGGATCAGCTCGGGCGGAGGGGCGGCCGTGGATGCTTTCGGCGCAGGTGGTGGGGAAGAGGCAGCCGCGGATCCCTTCGGCGGCACGAGTGAGAGCGGGGGCGGTGGTGCCGCACTCAGGAAAAGGGCGAGCGGCGCCTACGATGGCGTCATTGAAGGCGTGGGAGAAGTTCCGGAAATTGCCACGCGAGATATGGCATCTCCCAGTGCACGCCCTTCCTGGAGTTCCGACCGCGACCAGACGCGGCTGTGGGTCGAGGCGAACTACTACAAACATCGTGGCGAGACTGGCGAGAAGCTGATCCCGCTGAACCGCTTCTGGCTGGACCTGGCGGCGTGGGATGGCAAGGGCATCTTCATCTCGCCGAACTTCAATGCCTGCACGAGTAATGCGAACGAGGCGCTGTTCTGCCTGGCGATGCTCGACCTGCCCTTCAAGGCGGAGCGGCCGGAGACCCATGTGGATGGCTCCACGCTGCGGGTAAAGGCGCGCGAGCCGATGCTGCTCTTCTACAAGGACACGCGGGAGACGCAGAAGGTGGCGAAGGATGCGCCGGTGCTGCTGCGCGAGATCTTCCACCGCCTGGACGACCGCTTCCGCACGGTGGAGGGCCGGCAGGTGGAGAACAGCATCACCGGGGAGTTCGTCGCCGGTGTGCCTTACGGGGCATCCATGGTGGTGACGAACCCGAGCGGCGCGGGCCGCCGGATCGACGTGCTGGCGCAGATCCCCGCCGGGGCGATCCCGCTGGCCGGGCTGCCCGGCACGAAGGCGGAGACCTTCGAGCTGGAGCCCTACGGCGTCGAGAACCTGGAGCTGGCCTTCTACTTCCCGCTGCCGGGTGAGTTCGCGGTCTATCCGCTGCAAGTCTCGGAGGGCGATACGGTGCTGGCGCGGGGTGAAGGCAAGGTGCTGAAAGTGCTAGCCGAGCCGCCGCCCGCGGATGCCGATTCCTGGCCCGCGCTGGCACGCGATGGCAGCAACGAGGCGGTGTTGACCCGCCTGCGCGCCGCGAACTTGCGGACGCTGGACCTGAAGCTGATCCTCTGGCGCCTGCATGACCGCGGCTTCTTCAACGAGGTATCCCGCATCCTGCGCGAGCGCCTGCACTACTCCGCGGAGGTCGCCTCTTACGGGCTCTTCCATGGGGAAGTCACGGCGATCCGCGAGCTGATCGAGAACTCCTCGCTGTCCGGCCGCTTGGGCGAATGGCTGGATAGCCCGCTGATCCAGGTGCGGCCGCTGGTCCACCGCGGCTGGGAGACGCTGGAGTTCGACCCGCTGGTGAATCCGCGCGCACATCATTTCGCCGACAAGGAGCGGCTGACGCATGCCCAGGCGGCGGCACATTACACGAAGCTGTTAGAGAACCTGGCATGGAAGCCGGCCCTGGATGCCGATGACCAACTGGCGCTGACCGCACACCTGCTGCTACAGGACCGGGTGGCCGAGGCGCTGGCCCGCTTCGATACGATCGATCCTAACAAGCTGCCCGCGACGATGGCCTACGACTACATCGCGGCGGTGGTGCAGTTTTACCGCTCCAAGCCGGAGGATGCACGGGTATTTGCCGTGAAGCATACCGACCTGCCGCCGGGCCCCTGGCAGCAACGCTTCGAGGCGATCCGCACGCAGGCCGATGAGGTGGTGGCGCTGAAGGCACCGCGCGCCGTGGCGCAGGAGAAGCCGAAGGAGGAAGCGCCCTCGCTGGACCTGGCGCTCGCGCCGGATGGCAAGCTGCTGGTGAAGCAGCAGCACTTGGACAAGACACTGCTGCAGCTCTTCCGCGTGGACCTGGAGATGCTCTTCTCCAAGGACCCTTTCCTGGCCGGTGAAGGGGCTGCGCTGCCGGGGATCCGCGCGAACGAGACGCGCGAGGTCGTGCTGGCCGGGCCGGAGACCGCGGTGGAATTGCCGGAGGCCTTCCGCCAGGGAAATGTCCTGGTGGCAGCCAAGTCAGGAACGACCAAGGTCCTGAAGGTGCTGGATAGCCGGGCGATCGAGATCACCCGCAAGCCCGAGGAGCGGACCTTGCAAGTCTTTGACTCCGCCGGGCGTCTGCCGCTGCCGCAGTGTTACGTGAAGGTCTATGTGGAGGACGCCAGCGGTAAGCCCGTCTTCCACAAGGACGGCTACACCGACCTGCGTGGGAAGTTCGATTACCTCAGCAACACCGGCAGCAACCTGGGTGAGATCCGCAAGATCGCCGTGCTGGTGAGCCACCCGGAGAAGGGGGCAAGGGTGGAGGTGTTTGATCTGTAGTGGCCGAGGGTCAGGGGCCAGGGATTAGAGTTTCGAGACAAAGGCCGCGGCGCGATGTTTTGCGCGCCGCGGCTTCCCGGGTCGATACACAGGATTTACATTGGCGATCTTGTTTCCCGGCCTGCGGCAGGATAGCGCTGGGCGATGCGCGTTGATGACACGGACAGACCCTCGCATTCCGGCTTGGGCAGGCGGGCCGGGATGGGCTTGCTGGGGTTCTGCGGTGGATTGGCCTTGATGCACTTTTTGTTTCCGCTGCCGATGTCGACGGCGGGCGCGATGGCTTCCGAGACGGCCGCGGTGCCAAGTGGATCGAAGACCCACACGCGCCCGGCCTCTCTCTCTTCATCACCCTCCAAGGAGAGGCAGCGCAAGGCAGAGCCCGGTCGCTTGAGCTTCACGCGCAGCCAGTGGGCGAAGATCACGGGCCATCCGGAGTATTATCAGGTTTCGCTCGTCCAGTGTTTCCCGCTGGAGGCACCGGATCCGGCGATGCCGCGGCCCTTCAACGGCCGCGGATTTTTGAGCGATCCCTTCCCGAGCTTCGCACCGCAGGCGGAGCTGTTCGGCTGGAACGATGAGATGCGCCTGGAAGTGCGGAAGCAGGTGCTGGCCTATGCGAGCATGGTGGTGACGGCGGAGCAGTGCGCTGCCTTCGCCATTTATCCGGAGCCAGGGGTGATCCGGATCGTGCTGAGCTCAGCGGCCCCCCTGCGCCAAGTGGCAGTGAAGAGCCTGCGGGAGAATCTGGATGCCACTGTGGGCCCGCGCGATGCCGAGCGCTTCCTAAGCCTGGCCAATCTGGAAGGAGCATCGACGCCATTCACGGAACATTTGGAGATCGTAGCGCGGCCCCGTGATGATGGCAACGTGAGCATCACCGGCTTCGATGGCTCGCAGTCGGTGGTGTCGCAATCCATGATGGAGAATCCTGCCAGCCTGAGTGGCTACGGCCAGCGTTTGGAGGCGATGCACGTGGAGGTCGATTGGGCGCGCTTGAACCCGAATGCGCCGCAGGTGGAGGAGGAGGATCCATGAGGGCGACGTGGAAATGGCTGGCCGGGGGATTTCTGTTAGGCGTCGCGGCTGGCGGGGTCTGGCGTGGCGTGTCTCCCCAAGCTTTCCCTGCCCTGCCTTCCGCAGTGGTGGCGGGGAAGGCACACGAAGCGCGGGAGGGAACTTCACCCGTGGCTGCGGTGAAGGGCCGGGGTGCCCAGCAAGAGACAGTGGAGGTGGAGGCCGCGGGCCTGGTGCGTCTGATGGCGAAGGGCCGGAGCAGCGCGGTGAACATGGAGCAGATGCTGGCAGATACCAGCGAGGGGCTGGAGCGGATCCTGGTGATCCGGGCATGGGCCGGCCTGGATGATGCAGAGTGGCATGCTCTCATCGAGGTGCTGCGGCAGGCGGCGGAAGAGCGGCGGGATTGGGAGATGGCCCATGTGCGGGCGGAGCCGGTGGCGAGCGAGCCCGGAGCGTGGGTCTTGCATTTTCCGGCGGACGACGGAGGCCTCCAGGCGAAGCTGCAAGGCGAGCTGCGGGCGCATTTCACGGCGGAGCAGGCGGAGGCCATCGAGCTGGCCGGGAATCTGGCGGACTTCCCCTACTGCAGCGAACTGGACTTGGTGCTGGCGGACTGCGCGGTGAAGGTGAAGGCGCTGCGGATCACGAACAATCTGCCCAACCCCGCGGGGGATTTCGTGCGCTTCCGGATGGCAGCGGTGCCGACGAAAGACTGGGTGGAAGCGGATATCCCGGTGCATGCCTTGGGTGAGATTGTTCACCCCGCGAAGCGGCTGGTGAATCTGTTAGGGAGCGAGCGGGAGATCCTGGCGGGGGCTACGGCGGCAGCAGAGGCGGCGGGCAAGTGAAGGAGGTGGTGGCGCGGGCTCCGGGGGGGGGTGACGAAAAGGACAGGAAACGATTTCTTAGCGGCGCCTGGACCACACCAGAAGGCTTTGAGGGTGAATCCGCCCGCAGAACTGCTTCTGCCAAGCAGGAGCCTAGCGCTCCCCGGAGGGCTTGGGGTGAGATCCGCCGCCAGAACTGCTTCAGCCAGGCCAGAGCCTGGCGCTCCGTCACCGTCACGTTTCACCTTTGCCAAAGCCGGGGATTTACCCACGATGAGGTTCGTCATCCTGTCACCGACCGATGAAGATTCTCCCAGCCTTACTCGCCCTGACCACGCTCCCGGCCTTTTCCCAAGCACCGGAATGGGAAGACCCCGCCGTTTTCCGGGTTAACAAGGAGGCCCCGCGGGCGACCGCCATGCCCTTCCCCGGGCGTGAGGCCGCCCTGGCCAGCAAGCGCCTGGAATCGCCCTGGTGTCAGATCCTGAATGGCAAGTGGAAGTTCCAGTATTCCGGCACGCCCAGCGCGCGGCCGGCGGACTTCTTCAAGCCGGAGTTCGACGTTTCCGCGTGGGCGGACATTGAGGTGCCCTCGAACTGGCAGCTGAAGGGCTACGGGGTGCCGATCGGCACGAACATCGAATACCCCTTCGCCGCGAATCCGCCGACCGTGATGGGCGAGCCGCCAGCGCACTTCGTGAATTTCCCCGCGGACAAGCGCAACCCGGTGGGCAGCTACCGCCGGACCTTCACGGTGCCGGGCGAGTGGCGCGGCCAGCCGGTCCACGTGAGTTTCCAAGGAGTGGACTCCGCCTTCTACCTGTGGGTGAACGGCGTGAAGATCGGCTACTCGGAGGATTCCCGCACGCCTGCGGAGTTCGACATCACCAAGCAGTTGAAGGACGGCGAGAACGTGATCGCCGCGGAGGTCTATCAGAACTCGGATGCCTCCTACCTGGAAGACCAGGACATGTGGCGGATGAGCGGGATCTTCCGCGATGTCTACCTGTGGACCTCGCCGCAGGTGAATGTGAGCGACCACTGGGTGCAGGCCGGCCTGAGCGATGACTACAAGAAGGGCACGCTGAAGTTCAGCGCCACGGTGGCAAACGCCTCCGGCGAGGCGAAGGAGGGCAAGCTGGTCTTCGCGCTGCGCGACGCCGCCGGCACGGAACTGGTGAAGCGCGAGATGCCGGTGACGGTGCCGGCGAATGGCTCGGTGCCGCTCAGCTTCGAGGCACCGCCGCTGGATGGCGTGAAATTCTGGAGCGCAGAGACACCGGTGCTCTATCCCTACCTGATCACCGTGGTGGATGCCGCGGGCAAGGAGCTGGCGAACTATGCGGGCAATACCGGCTTCCGCCGCGATGAGGTGAAGAAGGGCCAATTCCTGCACAATGGCCAGGCGATCACCTTCAAGGGTGTGAACCGCCACGACCACCAACCGCTGCGCGGCCACTACGTGCATGAAGGCGACATGCGTGCGGACCTGCTGGGGATGAAGCGCGGGAACATCAATGCGGTGCGCTGCTCGCACTACCCGAATGACCCGCGCTTCCTGGAGCTGTGCAATGAGCTCGGCTTCTACGTGATCGACGAAGCCAACGTGGAGAGCCACGGCATGGGCTGGGGACCGGATGCGAACAAGCTGGCCAAGGATCCTGCCTGGGGCCCGGCCCACCTGGACCGCATGAAGAACTGCCTGGAGCGGGACAAGAACCAGCCCTGCATCGTAATGTGGTCGATGGGCAATGAGTCCGGTGACGGGATCAATTTCCAGGAGACCTCCAAGTGGATCCACGGCCGCGATCCCTCACGCCCGGTGCACTACGAGCAGGCACAGCGCCGCAGCCACGTGGACATCTTCGCGCCGATGTATGCCACCATCCAGCAGTGCCTGGACTACTGCCGGGATGAGGAGAAGAAGCCGCTGGAGCAACAGCGCCCGCTGATCCAGTGCGAATACAGCCACTCGATGGGCAATTCCTCCGGCAATCTGAGCGACTACTGGGAGCTCTACCGCAAGGAGCGCCTGCTGCAGGGCGGCTTCATCTGGGACTGGAAGGACCAGGGGCTCGCCCGCCACGTGCAGGCGAACGACGCCGCGGAAGACCGCTCCGGCAAGGCCCACGCGACCACGCTCTACGGGCTGGTCAATGCGGAGGACGGCCTCTTCGCCGGCAGCGCGGTGCTGGCCCCGGCACCCGACCTGAACCTGACGCAGGCCGTGACCCTGGTGGCGGAAGTGCGCGGCAACTTCGGCGGGCCGGGCAACAAGCCCACGGGCGATGCCGCGCAGTCCGACGGCTATCCGATCATCTCCAAGGGCGACACTTCCTATATGCTCAAGGTGAACAACCAGGGTAGCATGGTGGAGTTCTTCGTCTACACCGGCGGCAAGTGGGAGACTGTGTATGCCGATCTGCCGCAGGAGTGGCGCAGCCGCTTCCACACGCTCGCGGGCAGCTACGATGGCAAGCAGCTCGTCGTCTACATCGATGGCAAGAAGGCGGCGGAGCGCGCGTGCAGCGGGGCGATCGCCACCAATCCGTGGCGGGTGGCCGTGGGGATCGATACCGAGAAGCCGGAGCGCCGTTTCAACGGGGCGGTGCGCCGCGCGGCGATCTATGGCCGGGCTCTTGCCGCGGAGGAAATCAGCTTCACGGCCAAGGAGCCGCTGGTGCTGTTCGATTTCACAGCGGACGCGGCGAAGCCCGCCGACCGCACGATCTTCGCCAACGGCGGCGACTTCGACGACCGGATGACGCCGGGCTCCTTCTGCTGCGATGGACTGGTGCTGCCCAGCGGACGGCCGAGCCCGCAATTCGAAGAGGTGAAGAAGGTCTATCAGGACCTGCACACCAGCGCGGTGGACCTTTCCACGGCGGACCTGAAGCTTAAGGTTTTCAACGAGCGCTTCTTCACCTCCACCGCGGGGATCCGCGCCTCCTGGAAGCTGCTGAAGAACGGCGGTGCCATCGGCGGCGGGAAGATCGAGCTGCCGGAGATCGCCGCCCAAGGTACGGCCGAGATTACGGTGCCGACCGGAGCGGCCTTCGAACCGGATGCCGAGTACATCTTCCGCGTGCGCTATGACCACGGGGTCGAGACGCCGTGGGCCAAGCCGGGCATGCCGCTGGCATGGGATGAATTCATCCTGCCGTGGGGCAAGATGCCCGTGGCGAAGGCGGCGGCGGCGGAAGGCAAGGTCACCCGCAGCGAAACGCCGCAGGCGGTGACGCTCAGCGGTGGCGGCGGGAAGTCCGTGGCGGTGATCGACCGTGGCACCGGCATGCTTTCCTCCTGGAAGTATGAGGGCCAGGAGCTGCTGGTCGCGCCGATGCACCTGAACTTCTGGCGCCCGCCGAACAACAATGACGAGGGAGCCAAGCTGCCGCGCCGCCTGGCGGTGTGGCGCCACGCCGGCGAGAATGCCAAGGCCAACTCCGTAGAATCTGGAGAAGAGGCTGGTAGCGCCTTCGCCAACGCGAAGATCGCGGTGCCAGCCGGACGCAGCGAAGCGACGGTGACCTGGCGGATGCATTCCTCCGGCCAGATCACGGTGGATGCCACCTTCACCCCGCAGGGCGAGCTGCCGATGATCCCGCGGATCGGCTTCCAGACCGTGGTGTCATCGAAACTCGATCTGCTCAACTGGTATGGCAAGGGCCCGCACGAGAACTACGTGGACCGCCAGGAAGGAGCCTGGACCACCATGCACGTGGCGACGACGCGCCAGCTCTTCCACCCCTATGTGGATCCGCAGGAAAGCGGCAATCTCACCGGGGTGCGCTGGATGCGCTGGGCGCCCTCCGCAGGCGGCATCGCCCTGCGTGCGGATGCCATGGGGGAGTCCCCGCTTTCCGTGTCTTCCTATCCCGTTTCGCAGGATGACCTGGAGATCGCCCACAACGCTGCGGACATCGCCTTCGGCCCGACCCTGGTGGTGAACATCGACCATCGGCAGATGGGTCTGGGCGGCACGAACTCCTGGGGAGAACTGCCGCTTGAGAAGTACCGCATCGAGCCCAAGGGTGTTTACCGCTGGTCCTTCCTGCTTTCCACGGAGACCATGCCTGCCCCGCCGCCGCCCACCGGCTTGCCCCGCCGCGTTCCGGTCCAACCGCCGCAGCAGACACCGCCGGCCGGCGAGGATAACACGCCGCCTACCCCTCCCCAAGACGCCCCGCCCGGCGAATAAGCCAGTCAGCTCCCTTTCGTTCCCACATGTCCATCGACCTCGCACCCTCCCTCTCTGATCTTGCCGCGGACGCCGCCGCCGGCCTGAAGGATCACTTCGGCGTCCAAGCCAGCGTGACCGCTGCCGCGCCGGGCCGCGTCAATCTGATCGGCGAGCACATCGACTACTGCGATGGCTTCGTGATGCCCTTCGCGATCGACCGCTACATCGTGATGGCGGCGGCGCTGAATGGCACGAGTGAGGCACGGGTGGTCACCGCCCTGGGCGGCGAGCCGGCGGTGCTGCCGCTGAACGTACCGCAGCAGGTCACGGAGCCGAAGTGGGCGAACTACCTGCGCGGGGTCTTCCAGGGCTTCCAGCAGCGCGGGCATCACCTGCCGGGCTTCGATGCCTACGTGCTGTCCTCCTTGCCACGCGGTGCGGGCTTGTCCTCCTCCGCGGCGCTGGAGTGCTGCACGGCCACTTTGTTAGAGGGCTTGCTGGATACGGTGCTCGATACGCGGGAGAAGGCGCTGCTGTGCCAGAAGGCGGAGCACGACTATGCCGGCGTGCCCTGCGGGATCATGGACCAGTTTGCCTCCGCCTTCGGCAAGCCGAACCGCCTGATCCTGATCGATTGCATGACAGGTGAGCCGGAGCTGGTGCCCTTCGAGAACCCGGACCTCACGGTGCTGATCGCGAACACGATGGTGCACCACGAGCTATCCGACGGCGGCTATGCAGCGCGCCGCAAGAATACCGAGGATGGCCTGGCCATGCTCGGGAGGAAGTCCTGGCGCGACGTGACGCCGGGCGAGGTGGAAGCGATCTGGGACAAGCTGGGCGATCCGGTGAACCGCCGCTCGCGCCACGTGGTCGGTGAGATCGCGCGCACGGTGGCCGCGGCGGAAGCGCTGGGGAAAAACGACTTCGAGGCGCTCGGTCCCTTGATGGCCGCGAGTCACGATTCGCTGCGCGATGACTTCGAGGTTTCCTGCAAGGAGCTGGACCTGATGGTGGACATCGCCCGGGCGATCGGCCGCAGCGGCGGGGTGATCGGCGCGCGCATGACCGGCGGCGGCTTCGGCGGCTCGACGGTGACTCTTTGTGAATCCGGCAAGGCCACGCAGATCGCCGCCACCCTGGCGCGCGAGTATGAGGAGGGAACGGGCATCAAGCCGCAGATCCTGGCCTCACGCCCGGCGCAGGGCGCGCATTTGCTGTGAGCTGAAGCAGCGAAGCCCGTGAACCAAGGGCCCCTTCTCCAAAGACAAAGGGAACCACGAATGAACACGGATGGACACGAATGAAGAGTTCCGTGAGGCAACCGCGCCGTCTTCCACGAGCTATTGCTTCATTCGTGGCTTGGGGTTGCAGGTCCCTATCTGGAATTTCAGATCTCAAATTTGAAATTTCAGATCAGGAACCAAGGCCTGCGGCCCGACCCGCAATCCTCGGGGACCGCAGAAAGGAACCACGAATCAACACGGATTGAGATTACGATTCCGGCAGTCTTTCCTGCCTCCCATTCGTGTCCATCCGTGTTCATTCGTGGTTTTGAAATGCCGCTTACCTGAGCGTATAAGCGACACGGGCGAAACCCATTCGCTCGTCCGCCAGCGCTTGGATGGACCAGAGCATTTTCTGATAGTCGGCGTTCAGGTCTTGAATGGAGACTTGGACGGTATCGATGGCGGGGCTCCACTCCTCCAGGTCGCCGCTGACTTCGATGTCCAGGCCCACGTCTCCGGTGTGGCGCCGCGAGATCAATTCCAGCTCCAGGCGGTCACCGCTGCGGCTGACTCCGCTGACGCCGCCACGGTCGCCCCAGAAGTAGGAGGCGAGCGCGGGTGCGCCATCGACGGGGTCATCGGGCAGCAGCGACTGCTGGCCGCGGTCGCGCTTCCAGGCATCGAAGCCCGCGGCGATGACGGAGATCTCCGCGGCGCGGATGGTGCTGCCGCCGGTGGTATCGCTCAGGCCGGTGAAGCGGAACCAGCGCGCCTTCACTTCCGTGAAGTGGATCTCCTGCAGCACCGGGTTGTTCGTCATGTTTGCAAAGCTGCCTTCCGAGCGGATCGCCCAAGTGCTGCCGTCATCGCTGGTCTCGAAGCGATAGGAGACCGCGGTGCCGGCGCCGCCACCTGAGGGTGGCAGGTAGGTGAAGCCGCCGATCCAGCGGGCCGCGCCCATGTCCACGCGCAGCCAGTGCGGCTGGGCGGTAGTGAGCGAGGTCCATGAAGTATCGGGGCTGCCATCGATCGCCAATGCGCCGGAGGCTTGCTGGCTGTCCGCATCCGCGGTCCATCCGGTCGGGGCCAGGCCGGGGAAGGTCTTCGAGGTCTCCAGGCTGGCGAAGCCATCGGTGCCGATGGCAATGGCCTTGATGCTGCCGCCAAGGGGCATCGCAATCGCCGCGCCGTAGAGCGGCGAGTCTAGCGTGGGTGAGCTACCATCAAGGGTGTAGCGGATTGGACGGCCTGCCGCATGGGTGATCGTCACGGCACCACTGGCGGCGCGCTCGGAGATCACGGGGGCAGCAGTGGAGACGGCTTGCTTGTGGAAGGAGACTTCGGCCAGCGCGGGATTCAGGCGCGAGGCGGTGATGCGGATCCGCACCTTGTCCGTGGCGATGGCCGAGCCGAAGCGGATCAGGCGCTTGTGGCCCACGGTGGTGGTAGTGGCACGCTGCGTCCAGACGCTGCCGTTCCAGGTATCGACCGCCACGCCCTCGATGCGCTGGCCGCGGGTGGCGATGGGCTCCTGCAATGAGATGACGTCCAAGGTCCTGGTGGCGGGCAGATTGACCACGATCTCCGCGGTGGATGAGCCTTCGGGAGCTTCCCAGAAGGTATCGAGACTTCCGTCTAACAGGAGGGCAGGATCCGTGCCGGTGGCGGTGGCCGTTGCGCCCTCCGCGAGGTCATTGTCGAAGGTATTGCGCAGGACGAGGGCTGCGGAGCGCAGCGGGGCAAGCTGGTTGTCCGGGATCAGGCCGCGGGTATCCGGGGAGAGGTTCAGCAGCAGGTTCGAGTTGCGGCCGATGCTGCTGTAGTGGAGGTCGATCAGGGCAGTCGCGGTCTTGGGGGTCTTTGAGGCATTCCAGAACCAGCCGTTGAGCAGCGGGACATCGGCCTCTGCGGGGTACCACCAGAGGTAGGTGCCGGGGGCCAGCTTGCTGCGGCTTCCGAGATCGGTCGCCGTCATGTCCGGCCAGGTGAAGCTGTCCGGATGGCTAGGCAGCGGGATCACGCTCCACTCGGTATCGCGCGCGGCGCCGTCCTCATTGCCCACCCAGCGGAGGTCCGGGCCCTTGCCGAAGATAAGGGCCTGCGGCTGGAGCTTGTGGATCAGGTCATACCATGCGGCGTGCTGGTAGGCCTGGGTGGTGCCAGAACTCGGGTTCGCGCCGTCGAACCAAACCTCGGTGATCGGGCCGTATTCCGTGAGCAACTCGTAGAGCTGGTTCAGGAAATAGCGGTTGTAGTCATCCACGGTGTAGGACCAGCTGCCGAAGCCGGCGGGCGGGGTGCGGCCAGTGGCCGGGGCGGATGAGAAGGAGGCGGGGGCGGTGGGAATGACGGAGTTCACCGAACTACTATTATTCCCGTAGTAGCCGTTCGCGGACTCGATCTGATAGAGATCCGCGGGCGAAAGGTAGACGCCCAGCTTCACGCCGCGGGCCTGGCAGGCATCCGCCACTTCGCGTAGCAGGTCCCCCTGCCCTCCCCGCCATGGTGAGGAAGCCACGTCCTGCGTGGTGTAGCGGCTGGGCCAGAGGCAGAAGCCATCGTGGTGCTTCACCACCAGCATCAGCAGCTTGCCGCCGGCATCCGCGATTTCATTCACCCACTGCGAGGCATTCAAGGCGCTGGGATTAAAGACGGAGGGATTCTCGGTGCCGGTCCCCCACTCCACGCCATTGAAGGTATTGGGGCCGAAGTGGATGAAGAAGGTGGTCTCCAGCCTCTGCCAGGCGACTTGGTTCGGGCGCGGCAGCAGCTTGGCCGCCTTCTCCACCACCCGCGTGGCGCTGTCCGCGGGCATGATCTGCTGCACAGTATTGTAGGCGACCGGCTCCACCACCGGCGGCCAGCCATCAGGCAGGCCATCGCCATTCGCATCCGCGAAGTCGCCGATCAGGACGTAGCCGGAGATCGCGGGATCCGGGTCATCGGTGAGATTGCCGTCCTGCTGGTTGCTGCGGATCGAGATCGACTGGGTATCGGCATCCGCGATGAAGGTGCCGATGACCGTGCCGAAGCCTCCGACGGCCGCCGCACCGCGGGTCAGCACCGGCAGGGTCCCGCCGCTGAAGACGGTGCCGCGCGCGAGTTCATACTGGCGGCGGTTGATGGAGGAGGCGGTGCGGCTGTCGTGCGCGCCGATCACCTGGATCTGATAGGGGCGGCCGGGAAGAAGCCCGCTGACGGTGAAGGTCTTGGTCTGCACGCCCCATGGCTCGGTGAAGGCCGTGTGGCCGGAGAGCAGCGCATCAATCTGGGGATCGAGGCCGGTGCCGCTCCAGTAGTCGGTGTCCCCCGCGGCAGAGGCGAAGCTCACGCCATTCACGCTCACGCCGGAGTAACCGTAGTTCACCGCGGAGACGATCGCCGTGACGCCGGTGGCAGCGCGGCCGCCATTGCGGGCCGCGTCGAAGCCGTTCGCCACGTTTGCCGGGGTATTCCCGATATTGAAAGGCGTGCCCCAATCGATAGTGGCACCAAGAGAGGAAGAGGACAAGAGGGCCCCGAGCGGGACTAGCAGGCGAAGCAAATTCTTCATTTCGAAGGAACGTGGCTGATTTCTCTTTACGACTGGCACGCGAGACGCTTTCCCTAAAGCACAAAAGTGTGCGGACGTGAAATTCACAACCGCAGCACCCGTGCCAAAAATGGGATAAATCGAGAACATTTCACCCGAGAAACGGCACAGAATGAGCATTTCCCAGCCTATCGATCCTCCACGCAGCCAAGTAGCGCCCAGCACTCATTCGTAACATTTTTGTTCCTCAACTCATCCGGAAGAGACCGGAAACGCCCAAAAACCAGACCTCGAAGCATGACCTCATCCGCCCTATTCGCCCCGGACCACCGCCTGAAGTTCACGAGAGCGATGCTGCTTGCGGCAGCCCTCCCCCACTGCGGCAATGCCGAGTCGATCTCGTACAATTTCTCCGAGACCAGCACGAACACCTCGCAGGTGCTCGACACCACCACGCCCAAGGGACCGCTGGGCAGTGCCGTGTGGAATGACTCCTACGTGGTCGGCACCGGGAACGTGGCCACCGGCACGGAGACCGGGCTGGTGGATGGCAGCGGCGGCGGCACCGGTGCCTCAATCAGCTGGTCATCCAAGAACACCTGGTACGGCGATGGTAGTACTAGCGGCCAGAACCAGAAGATCGTGCTGGGCTACCTGGATGACGGCGACACCGGCAGCGGCAATCCCGGTGTCTTCGTGACGGTGAGCAACATCCCGTATGAGAAGTACAACCTCTACGGCATCGTGGCCTCGGACGCCGGGACCAACACCACCTACACCAGCAAGGACTTCCTGATCAATGGCACGACCTGGGCCTTCGGCGGCGCTTCGCCTGCCACGGCCACCGCCTTCGCCAGCATGGAGGCCACTTCCGCGAATGGCGCGTGGACGCAGATCATTCCCGGCAGCCAGACCGGCAACTACTGGAAGATCTCCAACCTGACGAGCAGCACGGTTACCATCGATGGCGAGCTGGGCGTCAACAACGTGGCCCGCGCCAGCCTGGCTGCGATCATCATCGAGGACGCTTCCGACTCCGACCATGACGGGATGATCGACAGTTGGGAGACCAATAACAACCTGATCGTCGGAGTCAATGATGCCGCTGATGACGCGGACCTCGACGGACTGACCAACCTGCAGGAGTACCAGCTCGGCACCAATCCCCAGCTTGTCGACACGGATGGCGATGGTTTGGACGATGGGGACGAAGTCAGCCCGGCCTACGGCACCAATCCCAAGGTGGCGGATACCGACGGCGACGGCTCGCCCGATGGCGAGGACACGGCCCCCCTCGATCCGCACATCCGCCCCGGCACCAGCACGATCACTTGGACCGTGCAAGGCGACCTTGGCTCCGATGCGGGCATCTCGATGAATGGCACGCTTGCCCAAGCCCTGGTCTTCGGTGCGGCAGATGTTCCAGTCACGATCGGCAGCCAGACCATCACCTTCACCCACATTGAAGGAAATACCGGGACCTTCTTCACCACCTTGGGCGATACCACGGGCAACACGTCCCTGGACAATCTGCTCAACAATCACCAGGCGACGGGCAGCTCGTGGCGTCATAAGCTTAGTGGACTGACTCCGGGGGCCACCTATCAGATCCAGGTGATCGCGGGTGCAGATCGCCGCGCGGGGATCTCGACGAGAACCCAGAAAATCGGCGATGGCGTGGGCCACTTGACCGGCAGCCTGACGCGCTCCGGCCCGGGCTACGCGATTGGCACCTTCACCGCGAGCGCGGCGGGCACACAGTTCATCGACGCGCTGCCCGGCGATACCAACGGCGTCGAACCCGCCATCACGGCCATCATCGTGCGCCAGGTTGAGCTCAGCACCCTGGCCCTCAGTTCCTTCACCGTGGGCTCCACCCAAATCACGCTGAGCTGGGTGTCCGAGGAAGGCGGGAGCTACGACGTGGAGTACTCCGACGATCTGGTGAACTGGCCTGGCGATGTGAACGCCACTCCGATCCCGGCGACCGGCCTGTCCACCAGCTACAGCTTCGCGAAGCCGCCCAACTCCAAGCGCTTCTTCCGCGTGACCAACCACTGACCCCCCCAAAAAAACACCACATATCCATGACCCCCATGCCCTACTCCTTGAAAAGCGAGAAGCTCCTGCTCGCGGCGCTCGCCGCCGGCATCTGGCTCTTGCCCGACAGCCGCAGCGACGCGGCATCCATCGCCTATAACTTCAGCGAGACGAGCGCCAACAACTCGCAGACGCTGGATAGCACCACTCCGAAAGGGCCCTTGGGGACCTCGGTCTGGAATGACTCCTACGTCGTGACCACAGGCAACGTGGCCAATGGCACCGAGACCGGCCTGGTCGACAACACGGGCGCCGGCACCGGCATGAGCATCGCCTGGTCCTCGAAGGAAACGTGGTTCGGCGATGGCGGCGGTACCACGCAGGACCAGCGCATCGTGCTCGGCTATCTCGACGATGGCAACCAGGGTGGCAGCAATCCGGGCGTCTTCGTGACGCTCTCCAATATCCCCTACGCCAACTACAATCTCTACGTGTTGCTGGCTTCGGATGCAGGCTCGAGCACGACTTACACGACGCAGGACTTCCTGATCAACAACACGACTTGGGCCTTCGGCGGGGCCTCACCGGTCACGGCCACGGCCTACGCCAACATGGAGTCCACCTCGGCCAACGGAGTCTGGACCCAAGCCATCGCAGGCGTGCAGACCGGGAACTACATCCTGATGAGCAACCTGAGCGGCAGCACGCTGACGATCGATGGCCAGATCGGCAGCGGCGGTGCGCGCGGCAGCGTGGCGGGGGTGATCATCCAGCAAGTCCCCGAGCCTTCGTGCGCGGTGCTCGCGCTGTTAGGCGGGGCGATGCTTGCACGCCGCAGGCGGAACTGAAGAACCATTCATGGAGCCCGCACCGATGATCCGATCCATTCTCGTGCTTGGCGGCGGCAGCGCCGGTCTGCTGGCCGCGCTCACGCTGAAGCGGAAATTGCCACGCCTGGAGGTTGAGGTGGTGGCAAGTTCGCGGATCGGGGTCATCGGTGTGGGTGAAGGGACCACGCCCAATGTGCCCGGGCATTTGAATGGCTATCTGGGCATCCCCGAGCGGGAGACGCAGACGGCACTCGATCCCGTCTTCAAGCTCGGCGTGCGCTTCGCCTGGGGCAAGCGCGACTACTTCGACTACAGCTTCACCGGCCGGCAGTTCGCCTGGCGCTGGCCTGAGCTGGCGAAGAACAACGGCTTCTACGCTGCGGAAGATCCTATCGGCACGGACCTCGCGTCTGCGCTGATGGAGGCGGGCAAGGCTTCGCCGCGGCGGACAGACCGCTATCCGGAGCTGCCACCGCTGGGCACGCAGATCGCGTGGCATCTCGAGAACCGCTCCTTCGTGGCCTGGCTGGAAACCGCCTGCAAGCGGGAAGGCGTGCACTTCCGGGATGCCGAATTGGCCGAGGCCACGCGCGATGCCAGCGGTGGCATAGCGGAGTTGCGCTTTACCGATGGCAGCTCCGCCACGGCGGACCTTTACGTGGATTCATCGGGCTTCTCCTCGCTGCTGTTAGGCCGGGCGCTCGATGAGCCCTTCACCGATTTCCCGAAGCAGCTCTTCTGTGACCGCGCCGTGGCAGGCGGCTGGGACCGCGAGGATGAGCCGATCCTGCCCTACACCCTGTCCGAGACCATGCCCTCCGGGTGGGCCTGGCGCATCGACCACCCGGAGCGCATCCACCGCGGCTATGTCTTCTGCTCGCAGCACCTAACAGATGACGAGGCGGTCTCGCAGTATCTCGAGATCGCGCCCCGCGCGGCGAACCCGAAGATCGTGAAGTTCCGCTCCGGCCACTACCGGAATCCGTGGAGCCACAACGTCGTCGCGATCGGCAATGCCGCGGGCTTCGTGGAGCCGCTGGAGGCGACCGCGCTGATGGTGATCTGCCTGCAGGCGCGCTGGCTTGCGGATGGACTGATTGACTCCGGGAGCAATCCCCCGCCGACGCTGCGGCAGAACTATTCCCGCATGAACTGCATCCTGTGGGAGAGCATTCGTGATTTCCTGGCGGTGCACTACCGCTTCAATGACCGGCTCGACACGCCTTTCTGGCAGCACTGCCGGAATGAGACGGAGCTCGGTGGCATCGCGCCGCTGGTCGAGTTCTACCGCGAGAACGGGCCATCGGGTATCGGTGCGTCCTTTCTCGGCGCGCAGGATCCCTTCGGGCTTGATGGCTACCTCGCGATCCTGACCGGCCTGAGAGTTCCCTATCAGGCGACTCATGAACCAAGTTCCGCCGAGCTGGCGGCATGGGCCGAGCGCAAGGCTGCCTTCCGCAAGCTGGCGGCGGGCGGGCTGGGCATGCGCGAAGTGCGGCAGCGCCTTGCGGAGCCTTCCGCGTGGTCGCGCATCCGGGGTGCATCATCTCCAGCGCCGCGCAATCCGCTCGCGGTCTGAGCCGGCCGCCGCCGGATCGTCGTCTTTCCTTTCTTATCTAACAAGTGGCATGAAGAACCGCTCCGCCGCACACACGACACCGCGCACCCGTCAAGAGCGGGGCTTCGCCTTGATCATCACGATCGTGCTGTTGGTCCTGCTCACCGTCATCGCCATCGGCTTGCTGGGACTGTCCACCATCTCGCTGCGGACCGCATCGCGCGAGGACTCGCTGCGGATCGCACGCAGCAATGCACGGATGGCACTCGCGATGGCCATCGGCCAGCTCCAGAAGCAGGCGGGACCGGACCAACGGATCACCGCCCCTGCGAGCCTGGCAGATGAAAATCACCCTGCCGGGGTGACCGGCGTGTGGAAGGCCTGGCGTCCGCCACAACAGAGCCCCGACTACCGCGGCGAGAAGACCAACCGCTTCACCGGATATCTGATCTCCAACACCGATCCAGCTGCCAAGCCGGACGCGGCCACAGTGCCTGGGGCCAGCGAGCCGCAGCAGCTTCTGTTAGGCGAGGGTAGCCTCGGCAAGAATTCCGCGAAGGAGCGGGAGGTCAGCGCACCGGTGATCCCGCTCGCAGGCAAGAACAGCGCCGGAGGCTTGGCCTGGTCCACCTTCGACGAAGGCGTGAAGGGCCGCATCGATCTACCGCCGGCCGAACAAAAGGGCCAATCCGAGAGCGATGCGGTAGCGCACATGGGTGCGCCCGCCCGCAACAAGGCCGGCAAGCTCGAAGGGCTCGGCTTTCTGGACGGCCAAGCCGATGAGCTCAACGAGAAGCTGCCCAAGCTGGTGAGCACGGCGGAGGTCAACCTGGCGGGCAACGACCCGCAGGTCTCCGGGCGCTACTTCCATGACTTCAGCGTGAGCTCCAACTCGCTGCAGACGGACACGGCCAAGGGTGGACTCAAGACCGACCTGAGCGTGCTTTTTGATGCTGCCACGCTGCCAGCCGACTATGCCAACCGCCGCCTGTATTCGGACAGCGCGAGCCCGACCACGGGCGCGACGAACGCGGACCCGATGTGGGCGTCCCTCCAGCACTACTACCGCCTCTACCAGCGCACCACCGCCAAGGACAACCCGAAGGAAGGGCTCAAGGCCTCCTTGCCTGTCACCTATCGTCTGACCCAGGCCTCCGACCAGACCCTGCGCGATGTCGTGCGCATCGAGCCCAACCTCGCGACCCTGCGCCAGTCGATCGTGATGCCGACGGTATCACGGGTGGACATCGTCTTCAGCCTGGTGGCGCGGGATGTCCATGCGAGCCGTGCCGCGGCGCTGCTGGCCGCGGGCTATCCCTACATGGTGCACCTGATGTACCTGCCGGTCATCACGCTGCACAATCCTTACAACGTGCCGCTGCGCTTCACGGAGATCGAGATGGAGTTCGCCGATCTGCCGATGGGCTTCCAGTTCTACGTGAACGGCCAAGCTGCCACCACCGACACCAAGCCCTTCAACTCGCTCTACGTGGGCAACGAGGGCGGCGGGAATAGGAAGATCTTCAAGGTCACGCTCACCGGCGACCTGAGTGCCGCCAAGGAAATCGTGATGGGTCCGGGCGAGACGCGGATCTTTGGCAAACCCTTCCCCGCGGACTGGACTTGGGCGAAGGAGGACGCGGGCGGTGCCGCCGATGGCACGAAGATGTTCGACTGGCGCAACGACATGACCGGTGCCGGCAACCGCATCATCCCCGGCATGATCACCGGCCCGAACGATGGCGTGGGCTACGACCTCGACTGGCTGGCACCACTCGTGGGCACGCGCGCCGAGTGGCTGAAGGCGCGGACCTCGGAAGGCGTGCTACCGGTGAAGCCGGGCGAATCCATCTCGGTGAAGTATGGCCCCAAGACCCAGCCGAGCACGCCCACCAACAAGTTCTCCGTGACGATGCGGCTGAAGAACGGCACGACACCGATCGACTACGCCACCACCCAGATTTTCTTCCAGAACGAGGGCAAGCTCAAGACGGTGCTGGAGGAAGGCACCTCACCGCGCTTCACCGAGCCGCGCAACTTCCCCGAGACTTACCCCAAGCCCGCGGTGGATGCACCGATCCCGGCTTCCGCGATCTACGAGACCAATAGTACCCAGGTGAAGAACTACAAGAAGGCGCGCCCCTTCGCGATCTTCAGCCTGAGCGGCAAGACCACCCAGGAGTCCTTCACCCGCTCGCGCCCCGCGGCGGATACCGGAGCGGCGGTACAGATGGGAACCTGTGAGTTCTACAGCACTTCCAGCCAGGGAGCCAATCCCTATGAGTTCATCCTCACGCCGGTGCGCAGCGGCTCCGCGGCCATGGAGTCCGATGGCGAGAAGGCCTTCTTCTTCGGCGGGCACGGGGCGACCCGCGGCACGACGGCGGCGACTTATTACGAGATCCCGATTGCACCGCTGCAGTCGATCGCGCAGCTGCGGCATGCGAACACGGGGCTGATGGGAGCCGCACCCTACTTCACCTACAGCGTGGGCGAATCGCGCGCGCATCCGGCGCTGCCCGCGGCTTCCGCCAAGTTCAGCGTGGCCGCCAACCGGACGTTACTGGACCACTCCTGGCTGGCGAATGACCAACTCTGGGACCACTACTACTTCTCCACCCTAGCCTCCCTGCAAGGCACCGGCTACACGGGCAACGCGGCGAAGAGCCAGACCGATCTGGCCAATGCCTTCTTCAAGGGCGAGAGCAAGCTGCCGAACTCCCGCAACATCGCCTGCCTCTCCACCGCGACGCCGGCCGCAGACGCCGCCAGCGCGGCGATCGAGGCCACCGGCTCGCGTTCCGCCGCCTACCTGATGACCCGCGGCGGCTTCAATGTGAACAGCACCTCCGAGGCCGCGTGGATCGCCGTGCTCTCCTCCCTCTCCGATGCTCCGGTGCCGATCTATGGCGGAACCCTAGAGAGCAGCGGCAGTGATGTGCCGATGCTCCGCACCCGCCGCCCGAGCACCGGCAGCAACGCCGGTGGCACTCCGCGCGATGCCCTCTGGAACAGCTACCGCAAGCTCAGCAGCGGCGAGGTCCAGACGCTGGCCAAGGAAATGGTGAAGCAAGTGCGCGAACGCGGCCCCTTCCTCTCGATGGCCGACTTCGTGAACCGCCATCTCTCCGACAACGAGCTCGGAAGGAAGGGTGCCGTGCAAGCCGCCATCGACGAGAGCGGCATCAACGCCATCGTCAATGCCAACGCCCTCATCATCGGCGCCGCAGACGCGGCAAACTACGGCTGGAAGAACCCGGCATCGATCGTCAACACCAGCACCGGGGCCGGCACGCCGGGGGACATCTCGCAGGGAGATGTGCTCACCGCAATTGGCTCCTTCGCCACGGTGCGCTCGGATACCTTCCGGATCCGCGCCTATGGCGAGGCCCGTGACAATGACAACCAAGTGACCGCCCGCGCCTGGTGTGAGGCCGTGGTGCAGCGTTTCCCCGAGTATGTCGATCCCGCCGACACGCCGGAAATGGCGGCGACCCACCCGGCGAACCAAGCCTTCGGCCGCCGCTTCCAGGTGATGAGCTTCCGCTGGCTCCATCCGGACGAGGTCTAGGGTGGAGGCAAGCGGAAGTCCCCGTTCATCACCTGACGAACCTGCTCTTCTGTTAGAGCGATGTTGAAGACGGCGAGGTCGGAAAGCAGGCCTTCGTAGTGATTGCCATGGACCGGTGGTGCTTCCCCGCGGCCGAAGTACCAGCACTCCGCCGGCCAATCGAAGTTCGGGTCGGGTGCGGTGCGCAGGTCGAGCAGGCGGGTGTGGGAGAGCTTGCCATTCACGTAGAAGCGAATGGAGCGGCTGTATTCATCCTCGTGCGTGAGCGAGAAGGCCAGGTGCACCCACTCGTCCACGGGCATTTCCACGGGGCATTGCTCATCGCTGATGCCGAAGGAATCGAAGGTCGGGAAGCGTCCGGGCGAAAGCGTGGAGGCCCCACCCTCCGGGCCGTGCTTGGCAGTCAGGCTGAGCTCGCGCTCGCCGAAGATACGGAACACGCCATTGCCCATGTGCGCCCGCGCTGCGCACCAGGTTTGGTTGAAGTCACCACGCAGCAGCAGCCCGCCGCCATCCGAAGTGGCGGGCATCTTCAGCCACATGGCCACCGTGAGCGGGCCGAAGGTCCAGTCGCTCTCCACCCCGGGCAGGACCAGGATGTCGTTCTTGCCATCGAAGGACAGGCAGGCGCCGCGTTGCGGATCCCGCACCCAGGTGGCGCCATTGATCCGTCCATGGCGATTGTGGCCGCTCCAGTCATCGACGATGTCGCCACGGCCGACGCGCAGCCGCCACAGCGCCCCGAGCCGCGCATCGGCTTGGAGCGGCTGGAAACGCTCGTGCGACGGGTAGGGCGAGAAGCCGGTCAGGGCGAGCGGCGCAAGAGCGACGAGGAAGAGCAGGCCCAGGGAGATGACTGCCCGGGCATTCGGCAGGCTGCGGCGCTTGTCGGGCCGCAGCACGGCCATCAGCCGCGTTCGCACCTCGCGGATCTGGCGGCGGCTCATGCGGCCTTCCTTCGCCTCCTCCACGAGGGCTTCGCCATACTTGGATGCAGGAATCCCTTCGGCCAGCACGGCATCGTCGCAGGCCATCTCCACCGCACGGTCATACTGGCGGAGCAGGAGGTGCACGAGCGGATGGAACCAGAAGACGATCGCGGCCAGTTCGAGGAAGGAGCGGATGATCACATCGTGCCCGCGCAGATGCTCGAGCTCGTGGCGGAAGACCATTTCTTGGGTGGCGGCATCGCGCTCCAGGAAGCCGGCGGACACCAGCAGACGGGGATGCAAAAATCCGTGCACCACCGGCCCGGACACCGCGTCATCCTCAAACATCCAGGGCTGGCGCTTCAGGCCTTGGGCCAAATTCCGCAGCAGGACCGCCGCCGGGTGATCGGTGTGCACCGGCTTGGACTTCGCGAAGCGCACCAAGCTTGAGCAGTATTGCCAGCCGCGAAAGAGAAAGAAGGCGAAGGCACCCGCCGCCCAGATGCACACCACGGTCCACGGCAGCGGATCGGGACTCGCGCCCGGCACCGAGCCGGGCACCGGGGTGGCAGGCAGGGTAACGGCGGGGTGCCGCAATTCTTCCGGCAGATCAGCGCCGAAAGCCCGCGTGGCCTCCAGCGCCGGAATGGTGATCCGGAACAGCGCCGGCAGCAGAGAGGCCGCGACACCGGCCAGCAGGCCCGCCGCCAGCAGCACGCAGACCGTGCGCGAAGCGGACTTCCGCGAGATGAAGGCAAGCACCAGCACCAAGGGCAGCACCAGGCAGAGGCGGAGCGACGCGATGACGAGCCAACTGTACCACCCGGCTGCCGCGTCCTCCATGCGCGGAGGAAAGCACGATTGGCCGCCCTGCCAAACAGAATATCGCGGGCTGGACCGCTCAGTGCTCGTCCTTCCCGGACTCCCCGGAGCGCTTCAGCAGTTCCTCCAGCATCTGGCGATCTTCCGGGGCCAGCGTGCCCTTCTCCCGCTTGAGGAAGGAGGCGAGGCCGAAGGACAAGGAGCCATTGAAGAAGCTGCCCACCGTGCGCTTCAAGAGATCAAAGCCGACCTCCATTGAATTGAGGACCGGCTGGTAGAGGTAGCGGTTGCCATCCTTGCGCATCGCCAGGAAGCCCTTGTCATGGAGGATCCCGAGAATGCGGCGCGCGCCGGAATTCGTCATGGGCGTGTCCAGGTTCTCGCAGAGCGAATCCGCGGAAACTTCCCCGAGGCGGTGTACGACGTACATCACCTCCCGCTCGCGGCGGCTGAGGCTTTCAAATTCGAGGGCTTTGCGCTTGGAGGACATGCGGGGTAAAACGCTCTGCACATTTCTGTAACAGGACGTCCGCCCTGTCCAGTCTGATTGCGGCGTAGTTAAATCAAAAGCCGGAAGGGCTGGCGCAGAGGCACATGGAGGAGAGTCGGCACGGTGGGATGTAGAGCGCCGCCCCCCGCCTGACCGCCCGGAGGTCGGTCCCTGCCCCTACGCCTTCTTGGCCGCATCCGCACGGCGCAGGCGGTCCGCCAGCACCTTCATCACGCGGATCGCGAAGAACGGGATCTCGTCCACCAGGAAGGTGAACTCGCGCTGGTTCAGGGGCAGGAGCTTGCAATCAGTGCGGGCGACGGCATCCGCGCTGCGCGGAGCTTCATCGATCAGCGCGAGTTCGCCGAAGAAGTGCTCGGTGCCGACAGTTTCGACGACCGCGCCCTTGATCACGATGTCCACTTCACCCGAGTTCACGATGAACATCTCGGTGCCCGGATCGCCCGCTTGGAAAATCGTCTCTCCTGCCGCATAGGACCGGAGCTTGGTTGGATCGGAGAAGATATTGGGCAGGATCATGAGGGGAATGGACGGGATTAGCCCCGCTTATCAAGCGGACCAGAGGCTGGCAAGCCAAGGAAGCACGGTGACACATCCGACACAATTAGCCGAATGGTGCATCGACGCACCGGTCCCGCCTGATAGCGTCCGCGGGCGTGGATCATGGAATCGTCTCCGACATCGCCTGGTGCATCATTGCCGCGTGGATCGTGGGCGTGGTCTGCCAGGTGGCGCGGCAGCCGCTGTTGATCGCCTACCTGGTGGCGGGCTTCGCGATCGGGCCGCATGGCTTGGGCTATGTGAAGAGCGAGGAATCGATCCAGATCATGTCGGAGATCGGTCTGGCGCTGCTGCTCTTCATGATCGGCCTGGAGATGGACCTGAAGAAGATGCTCGGCTCCGGCCGGGCGATCCTGCTGACGGCAGTGGTGCAGATCAGCGGGGGCATCGCGCTGGCCTGGGTGATCTTCAGCCGCCTGGGGCCCGCCGCCAGTAGCCTGGAGGCTCTTTACCTGGCGGTGGCGGTGGCACTCAGCAGCACGGTGATCATCGTGAAGCTGCTGCACGAGAAGCGCGAGCTGGAGACCCTGGCCGGGCGGATCACCATGGGCGTGCTGGTGATCCAGGACGTGGCGGCCATCCTCTTCCTCGCCATCCAGCCTAGCCTGAAGAACCCCGAGTTCCAGCCGCTGGCGATGGCCTTCGTGCGGGTGATCGAGCTGATGGGGGCCGCCTACTTCGCGGGGCGCTTCATCTTGCCGCCGATCTTCAAGCTGATCGCGCGGCGGCCGGAACTGGTGCTGGTGGGGGCGCTCGCGTGGTGCTTCGCCATGGCGGGCCTGGCGAACTATCTGGGGCTGTCCCGCGAGATGGGGGCGCTGCTCGCCGGGGTGATGGTCTCCACCTTCCCCTACACGCTGGACGTGGTGGCGCGGATCACCAGCATCCGGGATTTCTTCGTCACGCTCTTCTTCGTCTCGCTGGGGATGAAGATTCCCGTGCCGACCCTGGACTACCTCCTGTGGATGCTGCTGCTGAGTGCGGTGCTGCTTTGCTCGCGCTTCCTCACCGTCTTCCCCACCCTCTTCCGCATGCGCCTGGGCCAGCGCATGAGCCTGCTGCCCGCGATCAACCTGAGCCAGCTCAGCGAGCTCTCGCTGGTGGTGCTCGCGATCGGCAAGCAGTCCGGCGATGTCTCGGAGAAGACGATCAGCATCGCCGCCTTTGCCTTTGCCTTCCTGGCGGTGGGCTCGACTTACTCGATCATGCATAGCGATTCGCTGGTGCGCCGTGCCGCGCCACTGCTGCGCAAGCTCGGCTTCCCCGACCTGCCGCCGGGCAGTCTGGATGGGGAGCATGAAGAGGAAGCGCCGGACATCTTCGTGCTCGGCTTCTGCTGGACCGCAAGCTCGCTGTTAGAAGAGATGAGCCGCGAGAAGCCAGCCTTCCTGCGACGGCTAAAGGTGATCGATTTCAACCCGGAAACGGTGGACAAGCTCCGGGAGCGGAACATCGCCGTGATGTATGGCGACATCAGCCGGCCGGACGTGCTGGAGCACGCGGGCATCGAGGATGCGAAGGTGATCATCTGCTCGCTGGCGGACGGCGTGCTGCGCGGCTCCACCAACCGCAAGCTGCTCCTCCAATTGCGCGCGCTGAACCCGCGGGCAAACATCATCGTGCATGCGGACAAGGTGCCGGACGCGGTCCTGCTCTACATGGAGGGTGCCAGCTACGTGATCACCCCGCGCCTGCTGGAGGCCAGCGACCTGCTGGGCATGCTCGACGCGGTGGACAAGGACCTGGGCGGGGAGAAACGCAGCGAGCACCAGGCATGGCTGGACGAAAGGCGCGAGTTGATTCCTTGAATCCCGGCACGGACCTTGCAAGCTGGGGATTGCCCTGTCCTCCCCTGCCCCATGAAGCTGCTCTTCACCGCGGACCTGCACTACACGCTCAAGCAATTCGACTGGCTGGCCACCCAGGCCGCAGCTTGCGATGCTGTGATCATCGGCGGGGACTTGCTCGATCTCGGCAGCGCGCTGGAAATCGACATCCAGGTGGTGGTGATCGAAAAATACCTGCGCCGCCTGCGCGAGCTGACGCGGGTGATCGTGAGCTCCGGCAACCATGACGGTGACCACCGCGATGCGAACGGAGAATCCCGCGCGAGCTGGCTGGGGGATGTGAAGAGCGAGCGCCTGCATATCGATGGCGAGTCGGTCGACGTGGCGGGCATGCGCATCACGATCTGCCCGTGGTGGGATGGCCCGGTGTCCCAGGCTGAGGTGGAGCAGCAACTCGTGGCTGCCCAGCCTCCACCCGGCACACCGTGGGTGTGGGTCTATCATGCCGCGCCGGAAGGGCCGCTGAGCTGGACGGGGAAGCAGTTCGCCGGGGACGCAACCTTGAGCGCATGGATCGCGCGCTTCGCGCCGTCGATCGTTTTGTCCGGGCACATTCACAATGCGCCCTTCTACGCGCAGGGCGCGTGGATGGACCGACTCGGAGAGACTTGGGCTTTCAATCCGGGGAGGCAGATCGGGCCCAGTCCCGCGGTGCTGGTGTTCGATTTGGAGCGGCAAGAGGTAAGCTGGCACTCCATTGCCGGAGTCGAGGAGAGGAGTTTGACCGAAGCGCAGAACTCAGATTTGAAAGCAACATGCTGAATCTAAGAGACATGCAACTTGAATACAGCAAGGCAACATTAGATGCTTTTGAGATTCATTCTCATTAAAAACCGTTTTATAACCGTTTTCTAATAATTGGATTGGTAGATCCGGCTCCAAGCATGAGCCGCCAGCCTGAATCCCATTCACTTCGTTCCCTGCTGATCCCCGAGGGTTTTGCCCTGACCGGAACCCTCTTGGCATTTTCCCCGATTCCTGCGGCCATGGCTGCGGACAGCCCGCCGAAAAAGACGACGGGTGAGCCCGATGCGCTCGCGGATATCGTGGTCACGGAAAGCGGTGAAAAGAAGCTGTACAAGCCGGAGAAGCTCGCTTCCCCGAAATATGTGAAGCCCCTGGTGGACGTGGCCCAGACCGTCACCGTGGTGCCCAAGGAAGTGATCCAGGAGCAAGGAGCCACCACACTCTCGGAAGTGCTGCGCAATGTCCCCGGCATCACGATGCAGGCGGGCGAGAACGGCGGCGCGCACAGCACGGCGGGCGACATGTTCACCCTGCGCGGCTTCGATGCGGCGAACAGCATCTTCACCGATGGCGTGCGCGACGACGGGCTGATCTCCCGCGATACCTTCAACGTGGAGTCGGTTGAGGCCTTCCTCGGGCCCGCTGGTTCGGATGTCGGGCGCGGCACTGCGGCCGGCTACGTGAACATGCAGACCAAGGTCCCGCAGATGGAGAGCTTCTACAACGGGTCCACCGCCTTTTCGAGCGGCAACCGCATGCGCAATACCATCGACGTGAACCAGAATCTCTGCCTCGGAAACGATGGCGACTGGATCCATGGCAGCGCCATCCGCTTGAACGGGCTCTATCAGTTCGGCGGCGTGGCCGGACGGGATGAGGTCGAGCGCAATACCTGGGCCATCGCGCCGTCCCTCGCCTTCGGCCTGGGCACGGACACGCGGGTCTATCTCCAGTATCAACACGTCCAACAGGACAACATTCCCGACTACGGGCTTCCGGCCTTCCACGGGCGTCCGCTGCCGGGGATTCATACCGAATGGTTCTACGGCTATCCCTACGCCGACCATGAGGATACGGAGCAGGATAGCTTCACCCTGCGCCTCGAACATGACTTCAGCGACACGCTGAAGCTGCGGAACCAGACGCGCTACAACCAGACCTCGCGCGACGACATCAACAGCGGCATCCAGTACTTCGGCCCGGGCTTCGTGCACACCACGCCGGCCAGCGGCTTCCCGAATACGGTGCGCATCATCCGCCAGAGCGACATCCGCGAGAACGAGATCTTCTCGAACATGACCACGCTGAATGCGGCCTTCGACACGGGCCCGCTGAAGCATGCGCTCGTGGGTGGGCTGGAGTACACGTGGGAGAAACAGGACGGCTACCAGTATTTCCCTTCTTCGATCGGTGGCCAGGTCGACCTTCCCGCGCCTTGGGTGCCGAATCCCTACGGCGGCCTCACCGGGTTTAATCCAAGGATTGACCCGAGCTTCCACAACCGAGGTGAAGTCGAGAATCTCGGTGTCTACGTGTTCGACGCGATCGACATCGGCAAGCACTGGATGGTCAGCGGCGGGCTGCGCATGGATAGCTATGATACCACCTACGCTTCACGTGCCACGGTCACCGCGGGCGGAAATCCGGGAGCGCTGACGGGACCCTTTGACGCTTCCGATGAGATTTTCAGCGGCAAGGCGGCGGTCAGCTACAAGCCGGACGAGAACAGCAGCATCTATCTGGCCTACGGACACACCGTCACGCCCCCGGGCACGGCGAACTTCTCGCTGAACACGACCACCAACCCGACCTCGGGGGCGATCACCAGCAACGCGAACATCAATAGCGACCCGCAGGAGTCCACGAACATCGAGCTGGGCGGCAAGTGGGACGTGCTGGATGCGAAGCTGAGCCTGACCAGCGCGCTCTTCTACACCCGGAACGAGAACACGATCTATCAGAACGACCCGACCGACCTGACCTCCTACTCGCAGGATGGGGCGCAGGATGTCTACGGTGCCACGGTCGGTGCCTTCGGCAGCGTGACTGAGAACTGGAATGTCTTCGCGAACGTGACCTACCTCGACGCCACGCTGGATCAGCCCGGCGCGACGGCGGGTATCCCGCCGCATTCGATCGACGGCAACCGCCTGACGCGGACGCCGAAGTTCTCCGGAAGCTTCTGGACCACCTACCATCTGCCGAAGGGCTTCACCGTGGGTGGTGGCCTGCGCTACCAGGGACGGACCTACACGAGCACGAGCAACTTCGTGGATACGCCTGCGTATGCCGTGCTCGATGGGATGATCCAATACGACATCAACGAGCAGGTGAACGTGCGCCTGAATGTCTACAACCTGCTGGACCGCGAGTATGTGGCGAGTGCCGGTGGCGGCGGTGGCCAGGGCGGTGGTACCATCAACAACGCGGCTACCGCTACCGGCGGTCGTGTCAACATGGGCCAGCCGCTCTCCTTCATGCTCAGCACGAACTTTACTTTCTAGGCCTGTCCTGGCATCGGTTGCCAAAATTGCCGGGCGGGCGGGGTGGATGTCATCCTGCCCGCCCGCTGTTTTTATCCACCCTGTAGCAGTGCAAGCTGCGCATCCGCATCGCGCAGTGCCTGGAGAATCGCGAGCTCCTTCTGCAAGCGCTCCGGGTTGAGCGTGGCGGCGGCAGCGCGCAGCACCGCATCGTCCAAGCCTTGCTTGATGGCGAGCGCGGCGGCAGTGAGGAAGTCGGCACCATAGGGCGGGACGTCCGGCGCACGGGCTGGATCCAGCGTGTCCAGGATGAAGCCGGCAAGGAAGTGCGGCTGGCAGACGCGGTAGATCCGCAGGCCGAGCACGAAGAGCTGGCAGGCAAGCGGGCGGAAAGAGATGACGCCGCGGCTACTCCAGTGGCGGTCGAGGCTGAGGCCTTCTTCGATCGCATCCGTGGCATCGCCGATCCAGTCCCCGGTCACGGCGGAGGAATCGCCATGCTCCTCCAGCGAGTGGCAAAGCGCGCGACAGAGCAGATGGCGCGCGTGCAGCGCGAGTTCTGCTACCGCGGGAAAGACCTGCTCATCGGCGCGGGCTGATTCGAGAACCGCCACCGCATCCACGGCAGCAGCAGCGGGATCCCCGGCACGGTTCAGCCGCGCGATGCCGCGGTGAAGCAGGGCATGCCCGCGGGTCAAGGCTTGGCGCGGATTCGCGGGAGAGGCCAGGACTTCCGTGGCACTTGTGAAGCAGCGGATCGCTTCCTCCGCCGTCTCCGCCACCAGGCCGCGCTGGGTCCAAGCCAGCCCCAGCCGCTGGGGCAAATCGAAATCCGGCGTGGTAGTGAGCGCGGAGAGATGCGCGATGGCGAGGTCGCAAGCGGCACGAGCCTCTGCGCCGGGACCTTCAAGCCGCGTCAGGACATCGGCCCGGTTCATGAAAGCGCCCGCCAAGCCCCAGCGGTAGCGCCGTGAATCATCGAGGGGGAGTTTCAGGCGCAGGGCGATGGCCCGCTCAAAGGATGGCAGCGCTACCTTCAAATGCGGCGGAGTGCCAAGGTTCAGCAGGCAGATCCCGTGGTTCATCCAGAGATCGGCTTCCTCATCGAGCGCGGCGGGATCGTGATTGTCCCAGGTTCCGGCAAGCGCCACTGCTTCCACCAGGTAGCCCAAGCCTTCCTGAGATCGTCCGTGGTCGCGCAGGAGGATGCCACGGGTGGCGAGGCAGGCCGCGAGTTCACGCGTGGAAGAGCCGGTATGGTCTCTCAAGCTGGCGATGGCGGTGGCGAGTTCTGCATCCGCTTCCACAAGCTTTGGAGAGGTCAGAGGATAGGGCGCGTTCCGCCATTTGCGGGCGATGGCCGCAGCGGCCTCGCGCCGCTTCAGATCATCGTCTTCAGGGGACAGCGGGAAGTCGGCGGGCACCGGCGGATTGTGGCCAGCGGGAGCGGCGAAGCAATGGCTGCCTGAATCTCCCGCGACGATTTGAGCCCATCTCACCGTTTTCTAATCGAGCCGGCGGAATCATGGCAGGAGAAGCGTCATGCAAGTCTCCGCCACGCATCAAACTGAAGGCAAGCCGGCCGGAGGGCTGGACGGCCAGCTCGCGGTGATCCCCGCGGCGGCGAAGGCGATCTTGATCCAAGCCATCTACTCGTTCGAGCCGGCACGCGTGGTGAGGCTCAGCCTGGCAGAAGCAGGGATCCGCCGTTCGGAGAGAGCGATCATGATCTGGCTGAAGACCGTGCGCCTCTGGCTGGGATTCCCCGCGCACTATCCCTGCTGCTCCAGCGAGCGCTATCGTGCGCTGGTGGCCCGTTGCAAGGAACTGAACGGCACCCCAAGCGCAGAGCAGATCGCGGCTGGCTGGCAGCCGGTGTCCGGCTAGTGCTTCTTCTTCCGCTGCCGGTGCATTAGTGTACTCAGCACATCATCCACCATGCCCAGGTGATCGTGGCCTTCGTACTGGTGCTTCACATCCACCAGGTAGCGGTTCAGCGCATCGATGCGATGGGCCAGCAGTTCGGCGACGTGGAGGCTCGCTTCCGGGGATGAGGCCAGAAAGGCCCGCGGTTCGTCCACGGCGACGCAGCGGACTGGCCCGAGCGCACGCACGCTGGCCGTGCAGGGGCCGCCTAGCAGCAAGGACATCTCCCCGAAGACCGCGCCCGGCTCCCCGATCTTGGCCACACGGACATCATCCCGCAGCACTTCCACCTCGCCCTCGAGGAGGACATAGAGTGCCCCGCAGGTGCCATCCTGCTGGAGGATGAAGTCCCCGGCCGCAAGCTCACGGACCGGGTGGCCTTCGACGATCTGGAGAAAAGGATTCATGGGCCGGTCCGCCACGAAGCAGACCGGGGGCCAACCGAGCGGGAACTCACGTCAGGCGTGGAGCCAACCCAGCATGAAGGCGACGACATACGCCACCTTGCAGGAAATGTGGAGGGCTTGGTCGGTGGCATAGCCATACTTCCCCTCCCCTTTCCCAAGATCGATCAGCCAGTGCAGCACCAACTCGAGTATCCCCACGATGATACTTCCGGAAACGATCCACATGGCTCCCGCGTGGATCAGCGAGTGGGCGGTGAGCGCCGCGATCCACTCAAAGGTGGTCGAGGCATTCCGGCGCTGCTTCATCCGCGCCAGGTAATCGCCCTGTAGCGGGAAGTCCGCCAGCGCATGGGCGATCACGAACGCGAAGAACAGGCCCAGCGGACCGTGCTGTTGGAGGAGAATCACGCGTTGGGTTTCCAGAAGCTGTGCAGGGCCGACTTCTCTTCGGAATCAGCGAGCTTGGAATTCATGGCGCGGATGCGGTGGCCGACGAGGCGGAGCAGGCCCTTCATGAAGGCCACGCCCGCCACCGGGTCACTCTCGAAGAAGCCTTCCAGCTCGGAGGCGGAGATGCGCCAGATCAGGCACTCGCTGCGGGCGATGACCGAGGCGCTGGCCGTCGCAGGGTCGAAGACATTCACCTCTCCCAGCGAGTCACCCGCGCCGAGGCTGGCGACCAGCAGGTTCCGGCCGCCCGCGTGGGACACGACGTGGAGCATGCCGGAGATGATCAGATAGAGATTCTCCTGGGCCTTGCCTTCCTCGATCAGGGAATCGCCATTGTGCGGGCGGACGAAGGAGCCGAAGGAGGCAAGGAACTCGCGGTGGGAAGCATCGACGTCCGAAAGGAAACCGATGGCGGGCAATTCAGGAAGGGGAGAAGAAGAACTCATGGCGGGAATTGCCCGCAGCGTGGCTGGCCGACCCGCGGACGGCTAGCCGGAAATGAGGCGCAGACAGGATCAATTCCGCAGGGCGGAGATCTCGATGTTAGCCTGCCGCAGGCGGTCGCAGAGCTGTAGGGCGATTTCGTTGAGAATCTTGGCTTTCAAGGCGGGCTGGGCCTGGCCGATCTCCTCGAAAAGCGCCCGGGAGATCACGCGGCACTCGACCTCCGCGGTGGCGACGACATCGGCGGAGCGCGGCGAGCCATCCAGGAAGGCCAGCTCGCCGAAGCTCATGCCCGCGGAGAAGAAATCCAGGCGCTGGTAGCGCTTGTTGCCGAGCTGCAGGCGGACCTCCACGCTGCCGGCAGTTAGGATGAAGAGCTCGTCCGCCCGGGTGCCGGTGTGGATGATGGTCTCGCCCTGGGCATAGGTCCGCGTCTCCATCCGTGCGGACAGGAGTTCCAGTTCGGCGGCATCGCAGGCGGTGAAGAGCGCACAGGCGGAAAGGGCGACCGGAGGGTGCTCCCGGAGATAGTCCGGCTTCACGCGGGCCAGCACCTCGTTCTCACAGGCTTCCAGCGCCGCGTCCTCGCTGGGGAAGAGCGTGGCTTCGTCCATGCCCGCGGAGAGGAGCGCCTTGCTGTGGCGGCCGGGGTAGCAGCAGAGCAGACGCACGCCCTCCGCCGCGAGCTGCCGCCACACGCTGTGCAACATCCGCAGGGCGACGGGGTCGATGGAGAAGACATTGCTGAAGTTCAGGATCAAGTGCTGGCAATAGGCGGCCTGCTTCACCAGCTCGCGGACCACGGGCTCGAAGGTGGAGAAGAGCAAGGGCCCCTGCAGCTCCATCACGCGGATGCGGTCGCCATAGCGGCGCAGCTCGCGGAAGGTGGGGCCGGGCAGGCGGCGGCGCGAATTCACCTGGGAGGCATTGTAGCTGCGGCGCAGAGCGGGCTGCGGCACCGCGCTGGGATTGAACATGTGCAGGGAGAGCTCGCGGGCTAGGTCCATGCAGACGCGGATCCCGCGCGCGCTATTCCCCTGCTCATCCAGCGGCGGGGAGAAGACGCCAATGCCCAGCTGCCCCGGCAGCACCGCGACGATGCCGCCGCCCACGCCGCTCTTCGCGGGCAGGCCGACGCGGTAGATCCACTCGCCGGACCAATCGTACATCCCGCAGCTCGCCATCACGCCGAGCACATTGTCCACATACTCATGCGCGATGGCGCGCTCACCGGTGATGGGGTTGAAGCCCTGGTTGGCCAAGGTGGCGCCCATCACCGCGAGGTCGGCACAGGTCACGCGCAGCGAGCACTGCTGGAAATAAGTCTCCAGGATCTCCCGCGGTTCTTCTTCGATGATGTCGAAGTTCCGCAGCATCCAGCCGATCGCGCGGTTGCGGTGACCGGTCAGGCTTTCCGAGCGGTAGATCTCCTGGTCGATCTCCAACTGCCCGCCCGCGCAGCGCGAGAGATACTTGGCGATCCGCTCGATGCGGCTCTCCCCTTCCGTCTTGAGGATCTGCCCGCAGGTCGCGATCGCACCGGCATTGATCATCGGGTTGAAGGGCGAGCCATTGCCGGGCTTCAGGCTGATCGCATTGAAGGCCTCCCCGGAGGGCTCCACGCCGATGCGCGAGAGAACGTGCTCCTCGCCACGGTCCTCCAGCGCGAGGCCGTAGGAAAAGGCCTTCGAGATCGACTGGATGGTGAACTTCTGTCGCGTGTCCCCCACCTCATAGAGATGCCCGTCCCGCGTGGCGATGCAGATGCCGAACCAGTCCGGATTCGCCTTGGAGAGTTCCGGGATGTAGTCCGCCACCTTGCCCTCGCGGTGGGACGCATAGCGGGTGTGGAGATCCTTGAGGACTTGGAGAACCGGGGATTTCATGGGAGAGGACGGCTCCCAATAGCAGCTCAAATACCCCACCCGCCACGGTGACAGAGAAAACACAAATCCGGCCCGGAAAATCCCGTCATGCCAAGAGGGAGGCACCACGAATCAACAGCCCAATCCGACGAATGAAGGCGGAGCAGGCCTAAGTGCGATCATTCTTCGCTGATTCGTGGGATGGGGCTGTTGATTCGTGGTGCCTTCATCCATCTGCCCCGCTACTGGGCCAGGTAGCCGCCGTCGATGACCAGTTCGGTGCCGGTGACGTAGCTCGATTCATCGCAGGCCAGGAAGAGGCAGCCGTAGGCGACTTCGATCGGCTGGCCGCCGCGTTTCATGGGCGTAGAGGCGATGACTTGTTGGTTCAGGTCAGAAGCCTGGGCGTCGGTCAGCGGCGTGTGGATGAAGCCGGGGTGGACCGAGTTCACGCGGATGCCATCGCCGACGTAGGTCATTGCGGCGTTTTTCGACATGCAGCGGACCGCCCCCTTGGCCGCGTGATAGGAGTGGGCACCGGCAACCGCCGCGGTACCCCAGATGGAGGAGATGTTGATGATCGAGCCGGACTTCTGCTTGCGCATGTGGGGCACCACCTCGCGCATGCCGAGGAAGACGCCGGTCTGGTCGATCGCGATCATCTTCTGCCACTCCTTCATCTGAAGCTCGTGCAGCGGCTCGTAGGCGATGATCCCGGCGTTGTTGACCAGCACGTCGATCCGCCCGTGCTTGGCCACGACGGTGGCAACCGCTTTTTTCCATTCGTCCTCGCTGCTGACGTCGAGGGTGATGGCTTCGACCCCCGCGGAATAGCCGGACGACGGTGATGAAATGTCGCTGGCGACGACTGTCGCGCCTTCCTTGGCAAACAATTCGGTAACAGCATAGCCGATGCCGCCTGCGGCACCGGTGACCAATACAACCTTGTTTTGAAGTCTCATGGAGAAGTTCCTTGTTAGTGGTTCGGGGGAAATCCCTGCCCACAAGCACCTGAACGAGATTTCGGAGTGTAAGGGACAAATTCCCGATCAGGAAAAATCGAGATGGGTGTGCGAACGCGTGGCACCTCTCAAGAGCTCCAATGGAGCGGCAGGGAGAAAGCCCAAGGTGAGCGAGCCTCAGCGAGCGCAACCCTGGGTTGAGCCCGCCCACATGAATGCACCCTGTGGGGATGCGAAGAGTGCGGTGACTCCAGACGATCTTCTCATCCGCGACCTACCTGGCCCCCTTCAGGGGCCGGATCTTCTCAACACCACACCCAGGGTTGCGCTCGCTGAGGCTCGCTCACCCTGGGCTATCTACCGGCCGCCCCTTTGGGGCTTTTTGAAGTCCCGGTCGGATTGATCCATCACGGCACCAGTTCCACCTCGACGCGATAGAAGCCTGCCCCCGCAGTCGCGGCGGGGTCTGTTAGAGTGAGCGGACCATTCACGAGTATGGGCACGGAGGTGACGACGTCCGACCAATCTTCCGCCGCCAGGTCGGTGCGGCGCTGGAGCTTGTAGATGCGGCCGATCTTGGCCGGCACGGTCACGACGAAGGTATTACCCACGCGTCCGCTGGAGGAGGGGCGGAAGACGTCATAGGGGTCCAGCGGATTGGTGCCGGCCGTGTACTCGTCGAGGTTGGTGACACCATCGCCATCAGGATCCGCGCCATCCGCGGCGTTGCCGGTATTCGAAGAGGTGCCGAAGTATTGGACACGCCACGAGAAGAAGGCCGAGAGCTCCGGCAAGTAGGTGATGGTCACGGTGGTCAGGTTGTTCGCCAGCACCGAGGTGGTCTGCTGAGCGATGGCCTGGAAGCCGGGGATCTGCTTCACCTGCAGGACGTAGTCACCGGGTGTCATGTTGTTCTTGCGGGCAGCGGAGAGCACGAAGCTGGAATCCCCGCCGAGCTTCCACAGGGCACCGGCAAGCCGCGCTTCGAGAGGCTCTAGGACCACGGTCAGGGCACCCTTCGCGGTGGTGCCGGAGATGGCGGTGTAGCTGGTCTGGGAGATGCCGCCGCTGGTATTGTTGTTGCCGGTATTCGCCGTCAGTTCGGCGCGGTTGAAGAGATCGATCACGCCGGCATCGATCGCGCGGACCAAGCTGCGCGGGTTGCCGCCGCCGGTGAAAATGCCCGCGGGAAAATAGCTGCCGCCGCCCACCTGGATGCACAGCGGGCCGCCATCCATGCCGCTCAGGCCCTTGATCTTGGTGGAATCGTAGCTGACGGCGGACACGGCGGTGTAGGCGCTGGTGTGCACGCGGCTGGCCTGCATGCGCCCGTGATTGGAAGTAGAGCCGCTGCCGCGCACCGGGTAGCCCACCAGGGTCTTGAGATCGGTCGCATTCAGCAGTGGCTTGCTGGCGTCATCACTGGCGACAAAGCCGGAGTAGCCGCCGCGACCTGCATCCGCGAGGAAGTAGAGGGCCGCCACATTCAGGTCCTCGGCGGCGGTGGAAAGCTTGCCGGGAGTATTCTCCGTGGCGCGCTGCGCGGCATAGCCATCGAAGGCGTAGAAGCCGCGCGGAGTCTGCGGCTTGGGATCATTGACATCGCGGTCCTCTTGGAAGAGCCACTCGACGCCGGGGATCTGCGAGAGCGTGACCTCATCGAACAGCGCCTGCGCGGTGGTGGCCACCACCCGCGACTTCACGGCGAAGCCACTGTGCGAGCCGGTGTCATTGCGGATCTGGCCGACGTAGGCGTAGGGCTGGTTGCGGCGGGTGGAGACCTCCGTGTAGTCGAGCACGCGGATCGAGCTGGCATCCGCATCCTGGTCCGCATTGTAGGCGAAGGTGGCGACCCGCGCCTGGCCTGGTGCCACCACCAGCTTGCAAGGCGGCGGCGAGTGCAGGTTCAGCGCCGCCTTGAACTCGATCAGATAGGTGCCCGGCGTGATGCCATTGATCGTCTCGCCGGATTCGCGCCACGGCAGGCCGGTGTAGCCGAAGGGGCGCCACTGGACGCGGTTCGTGAGAGAGACCGTGGTGCCGGTGCGATCCGCGGGCAGCAGGTTCACCTTCAGCGAGGCGGTGGAAGTCGTGGGCGTGACGAAGTACTCGCGGTTCAGCACCAGCATGGGCGCACCGCTGACCACGCCGACCAACTCGCGGCCCGGCTGGTTATAGCCGGTGACCGGCAGGAACTCGATCTCGCGGTCGCCGGTGGCCAGGCCGGTGGCGATACTGCCGGAGGCGCGCCAGCGGATCTCGCCGACAAAGCGCCAGGCACCCGTGCCCGCAGGGAGCAGGTTCACCTGCAACTGGCCCTGGTGCTCGGAGGCATCGAGCTCGCGCGGGAAGATTTGCAGCAGGCCGACCAGGCTATCGCTCTGGAAGCTCTTCACCTCACCGGTGGAGGTGGACAAGGGATCGCCGGCACGCAGCGCCACGGTGCGGAAGCGATAGGTGAGGCCCGGTTGCAGATCGGCCAAGTCGAGATGCACGGCGAGATCGGTATCGCCATTGACCGTGGTCGGCGTTGCGGCGATGCGGTTCGGGAAGTTCACGCCATCGGTGCCGTATTCGAAGAAGGCTTGGGCAGCGGTGCCGCGCGGGTTCACGGTGCCAGTGAGCCGCACGCTGGTGGAGCTGATCGGCGTCGCGCCGGTGGTCTTCGCCAGCGGGGTGGAGAAGCTGGTTTGGAAGGTGAGATCTTCGCCATGGCCGGTGCCGAGGCTGTTCGTGGCATTCAGGCGATAGTGGTAGGTCTTGCCGGGGGCCAGGCCGGTGATGGGTGCCACTACCACGGCAGGATCACTGCCGCTGCCGACGCCGCGCACCGGGCTGGAATTCCCGTAGGCGGTGGTCAAGCCATACTCGAAGCGCGCGAAGGTCGTGCCGCCCATCGGATTCGCGGTGCCCTGCAGGGTCGCGCCGGAAGTCGTCACGTCGAGCGAGCCCACCGTGGTCACAGCAGGGATGGCCTGCGGGGTGCCGGTGCCGCTGCCCGATTGGTTCGGAATGAAGGCGACGTCTTCCCCGAAAGCATTCCCCGCGCTGCTGGTGCCCACCAGGCGGCAATGGTAGATGGTATCCGGCGTGAGGCCCTCTAACAGGTAGGAGATGTCCACCACCACCGGACCGCCGGGCACAACCTGCACGGGCGTGGAGTGACCGTAGGAGGTGGTCTCGCCCCACTCGAAGTGGACGCTCGTTGTCGTGCCGTTGGTAGCCACGCCACCGATGAGCTTGACCTTGGTGGCCTCCACATCACTGGCCTGACCCGTCGCGACGTAAGGCGGCGAGGCCGAGGTGCCGAAGGTCTTGTCTGCACCGAAGATGGTGCCCGCTCCAGTGGTGATGCCGATGCGGAAGTGGTAGGTCGTCGTCGCGCTCAGGCCGGTGACGGGAACGACGATGGCCTGCGAGCTCGTGCCGGAGATCTCCACACCCGGCGTGGCATTGCCATAGGCGGTCGTCGCGCCGTATTGGAAGAAGACCGTGCCGGTGCCATTCGGGGTCGAGGTGCCACGCAGGGTGGCCGTGGTGTCTGCCACGGGGGTGGCCGAGCCGGTGGTCACCGATGGCGGCTGGCCGCGCACCACGGTCAGCGTGTAGCGCTTGGTGGCGCTGCCATCCCCGGAAGTGACATCGATGAAGATGGCATTTGAGCCGACGTTGAGGTTGATCGGGTCGCTGGCCGCATCGGTCGGCACCACCACGTTCCGCACCTTCACGATCGACTGCGTGACCTCCACCACCGGGGTGATGAGGATCGCCGGCACTTCGTTCGGCACGTTCAGAGTGTAGCTGGTGGTGGCGGAATTGAAGGGCGTGACCGGTCCTTCGCTGGTGCTCAGGCCGATGAGATTCGAATTCCCGGAAGGCAGGATCGAGATGGCGCAGGCATTGCTGTCCGCGTAGCCGCTGATGCTGGAGGCGCGGGCCCAATAGCTGGTATTACCCTTCAGCGGCGGGGTGGTGAATTGCGTGGAAGTGGCACCTGGCACTGGCGAGCCGGTGTCGCCGCTCGGGCCCTCATACCACTGGATCACGGGATCGGGCAGGCCGGTGGCCGCTACGACGAGTGTCGTACTTGTGCCATACCCGATGCTCTTGGTGGCCGCGGGCTGCTGGGTGATCTGCGGGGCGATGCCGGTGATGGTAAGTGCCAGCTTGGCGGTGGCCGCGGCCCCGCGGTTGGTGACGGAGAGATTCACGGGATAGACACCCGGGTCCGCGGGTATGCCCGTGATCAGGCCGGTGGTGGGATTGATGAGCACGCCCTGCGGCAGGCCACTGGCGGTCCAGCTCAAGCCGCCGATTCCGGTTTCGCTGGAGACCGGCTGATAGCTCATCAGCGCATGATAAGGCGCGGTGAAGACCTGGTCCGCCATCACCGGCAGCGAGGTGATGACCAACTGGCGGTTGCCCGCGCCACCGGAGTTGCTGGCACCGATGGTCACCGGGAAGACCCCGGCTTCCTGCAGCGTGCCGGAGATCACGCCGGTGAGCGGATTGAATTGCAGCCCGTTGGGCAACAATCCGAGCAGCGTGTAGAGCAGCGGCGTATGGTCCGCCTCGATCTGATAGGAAAGCGGCTGGCCCTTGGCGCCCACCACCGCACCAACGGAGGTGACCGAGGGACTGTCGAAGATGCCTTCGTAGGTGAAGGTGATCGTGGTGAGCGAACCCGCGGTGATGGTGGCGACCTGTGGGGCCGGCGGCACGAAGCCATCCACGGTGGCGAAGCTGAGATTCAGGATGTCGGGCGCCAGGTCATCCAATTGCGCACCGGAGAGCAGGTAGGAGGACTGGCTGCTGAGCTTCCAGCCTGCACCGGCAGCGCGGGCCGCGGCGGGCTCGATGATCACCTTGAGCCCGCCCAGGGTAGTCTCGTCGTATGCTTCCAGCACCGGCTCGGCGATGCTGCCGCCGGTGGCGCCTGCGGCGGCCCCTGAGCTGCTCTCCGCGAACTTGATCATGTTCACCACGTCACTGTCCAGGGAACGCACCACCGTCTGGTTGGTGCCGCCCAGGTAGATGGCCGCGGGATAGTAGGCGCCGTTCTCATTCAGCACGCAGAGCGGACCGCCCGAGGCCCCGCCACTGCCGCGAATGGCGCTGGTGATGTAGGTGCGCTCGAAGGACTTGGTGAAGGTCACATCCGCCGGGGCCGTGGCATGCATGCGGTCCAGATTCGCCTCCGGCGTGCCATCGATGGGATAGCCGCTGAAGGTCTTGAAGGAGCTGGAAAGCAGGAAGCTGTTAGAAAGCGTGTCGCTCGCGAGGTAGCCGCTGAAGCCACCGCGGCCCGCGTCCTCGAAGAAGAAGAGCGTGCCCGCATCGAGGTTCTGCGAGGCGGGTGACGACACGCCCGGCGAGTTGTCCGCCGCGCGCTGGGCTGCGTAGCCGCTCATCAGGAAGAAGCCGCGCGGTGTCTGCGGCACGGGGTCGTGCACGTTGCGGTCGTGCTGGAAGAGCCACTGCAGGCCGGTGGTCGCGGACAGCGTGCCATCGTCGAAGATCACGTGACCCGCGGTGACGACCACCCGCGGCGAGACCACAAAGCCGCTGCCGGAACCGGCATCGCCACGCAGCTGGCCGACGTAAGCATTCGGCAGGGTCTGGTCGCTGGATAGCGCCTGGAAGCTCAGCACATCCGGCGGCGTGCCGACCTGGTCTTCCTTGAGGAAGTAGGTGATGGTGACGTTCGTGGTCTGCCCATCCGCCACCGTCGCGGTGACCGGCTGGGGAGTGCTGCGGCCATCGACATCCTTACAAAGGATCACGTAGTTGCCCGCTGCCAGACCAGTGACGAGGAAGCCACTTTCCTTCCATGCGGCGTCGTCCTCGCCGAAGAACTTCCAGCGTGCGGGTGCTGCGCCTTCCGTGAGATCCTGCGGCTTGAGGAAAACGCTAAGGCTGCCATTCGCGGGATCCGCGGTGACCGTGTAGGTGCGGGAGAGAGCGACAGGCGCACCACCACTGGCCACGGCGACCGTTTCGTTCCCCGGCTTCGCGTAGCCCGGCGAAGGGCGATACTCCACGATACGGTCACCCGCTGTTAGACCCGTGGCGGGCACTGCGGACTCACGCCAGAATTGCTCGCCCGCGAAACGCCAGCCGGCACCGATGTCCGGCGGGCTCAGCGTGATGGTCACCGAACCGTCGCGATCCTCCTCCGCCACGCCGGGCGGGAACTGCTGGATCAACCCGGAGAGCGAGGCCACGTCGAAGCTCTTGGTCTCGCCCAAGCCTTCGCCGTTCGGGCCGCTGGCGCGGGTGCGGTAGTAGTAGGTGACCCCGGCCTGGAGATTGCCCACTTCATAGCTGACGTCCGTGTTCACATCCCCGGAGACATCCCCGGGGACCGCGCGGAAGCTGTTAGGGAAGCTGACGCCGTCCGTGCCATATTCGATCCACGCTTCCACGGTGGCACCGCGGGCGCGGATCGTGCCGTCCAGCTTCACGCTGGTCGTCGTGAGGATGGTGGAGGCACCGGTGACCGCAGTCGGTGCCGGGAAGGCGGTGGTGAATTCCTCATCCGCGCCGAGGCCGGTGCCGAGGTTGTTAGAGGCGGTGACGCGGTAGTGATAGGTCGTGCCCGGCAGCAGACCCTGCAGGGTGCGGGCCACGTCCACCTCGCCTTCGCCATTGCCGATCCCCTGCCAGGGGGAGAACTGCCCGTAGCTGGTGCTGGTGCCGTATTCGAAGCGCACCAGGGTAGTGCCCTTGTGCGGATTCACCGTGCCGCGCAGGATGGCGGACTCCGAGGTCACGCCTAGCTCGCTGGCGGTGGTGACGGTGGGCGCGGCAGTCGGGTTGCCGCCGCCGGTGCCGTTGGTCACGGTGAAGATCACGTCATCTCCTAGAGAGGTGCCCGCGGAGTTGCTGGCGACGAGGCGGTAGTGGTAGGTCGCGCCCGGAATCAGCGCCACGTTCGCGGCCTGCACGCCCACGGTGGAAGTTCCCGCGGGAATGTTCTGCACTGCCGTGGCCTGGCCGTAAGCGGTGGTCAGGCCGTATTCGAAATAGGCAGATGCTTTCACGCCGCTGGGATTCACCGCACCCACCAGGGTGGCGCTGTTAGAAGTGATGGCGGAAGGCGTGCCAGTGGCGGCCACCGGCGGCTGCGGCGGCGTGAGGAAGCTGAGGTCGATCCCATTGACGGTGCCCGCGGGGCTCACCACCACGGCGCGGAAGTGATAGGTGGTCGCGCCCTGGAGGCCGGTGAGGCTGGCGGCGAAGGGCCGCGAGCCGATGCCCGAGACATCGCGCTCCGGCGTGCGACTGCCGTAGCTCGGCGTGAGGCCGTATTCGAAGTAAACGGTGGCCACGCCATTCGGGTTCACCGTGCCGTTCAGGGTCGCGCGGGAGGCATCGATCACTACGGCGGGGGCCGTGGCCACGGTGGCGGGCGCGGCGCGGTTCACCGCCAGGGTGTAGGTCTTGGTGGTGGTACCGTTCTCCGCGGTGACCACGGTGCTGACCAGGTTGTTGCCGACGTTGAGATTGATGGGCAGGCTGGGCGTACCGCTGGACACCGGGTTGCCATTGACCTTGACGCTCGCGCCCGCGAAGGCGGTGGCCGGAGTCACGGTGATGCTGGTGACGTTGTTGCCGACGGTGGTGGAGTAGGCGCTCGTGGAAGAGTTGAAGGCGGGCGAGAGGGTCGCGCCGGAAACCGACAGCGCGGAGAGATTCGCGTTCGAAGAGAGAACCGGCGGCGGCGGGGTGAAGACCTTGATCGCTCCCGTGCCGGTGATGGCCCCGCCGCTGTTAGAGGCATTGTAGATGCCGTCCGGCTTCACCACGCCGTCGAGCACCAGCGAGAGCACTGTGTCATTCCCCGCAAAGTCGAGCTGCAGCGTGGCACCCGCCGCGATGGTCAGGGTGGTGGAGTCGTTGGCCGCGTTGGCCTGGGCCAGCTGCAGGGCGCCGCCGTTTACGGTGGTGTTCCCGGTGTAAGCCGCGCTGCCTGTCAGAGCGAGGATGCCCGGGCCGGATTTCACCAGGCCACCGGTGCCAGAGACCCCGCCTGCCAGCGTGACCGTGCCGCTGCCAGCACCGCCGCAGCTCAGGTCCACACCGAGAAGGACAGGCGCATTGATCAAGACCGGGGCCGCGCCCGTATTCTGGATCTCGGGTGCCGTGGCACCGTCCGCGACGAACTGGATGGCATTGCCTGCCAAGATCAGCTCGGAGCCGCCGAGGACCATGCGGTTGAGCAGGAAGCCGGTGTCGAGGTCCTGCGTGGCGGTGTACGCGCCCGCGACACTGAAATCCACGGCGTAAGCGGCCTGTCCCGCCGCGACTGGAGCGCTGCTCTTCAGCAGATTGTCGGTCCACTTGCTGGCGTCGCTCCAATTGCCCGCGACGTCATCGGTCCAAGTGAAGCGCGTGATCGGTGGTGTGAAGACCTTGATCGCGCCGGTGCCGGTGATGGCTCCGCCGCTGTTCGACGCATCGTAGATGCCATCCGACTGCGCCACTCCACCGAGCACCAGCGAGAGCACGGTGTCCTCTCCCGCGAAATCGAGCTGCAGCGTGGCACCCGCCGCGATGTTCACCGTACTGAGATCATTGGCCGCATTGGCTTGGGAGAATTGCAGGGTGCCGCCATTGACCGTGGTATTCCCGCTGTAGGCGGCACTGTTTGAAAGAGCGAGAATGCCGGAGCCGGACTTCACCAAGCCACCGCTACCCGATACCCCGCCAGCCAAGGTGACCGTGCCGGAACCTGCGCCGCCAAAAGCCAAGTCCGCACCCATGACGATGGACGCATTGATCAAGGCCGGTACCGCTTCTCCTTGCTGGATCTCCGGAGCAGTGGCTCCGTCCGCGACGAACTGGAGTGCATTGCCTTCCAAGCTCAGCTCGGAGCCGCCGAGGACAAGACGATTGAGCAGGAAGCCCGTGTCGAGATCCTGGGTGGCGGTATAAGTGCCCGCGGCGCTGAACTCCAGGGTGTAAGCGGATGATCCCGCGGTGGCAGGCGCACTGCCACTGGCAAGATTATTGGTCCACTTCGTGGCATCGCTCCAATTGCCCGCCACCGCATCCGTCCACGTGAAGTGCGTGAGCACCGGCGGTGGCGGCGTGAAGACCTTGATCGCGCCGGTGCCAGTGATGGCGCCGCCGCTGTTGGACGCATCGTAGACGCCATCCGCTTGCACCACGCCATCGAGCACCAGCGAGAGCACGGTATCCTCGCCCGCGAAGTCGAGTTGCAGCGTAGCCCCCGCCGCGATGCTCAGCGTGGTGGAGTCGTTCGCCGCATTGGCTTGCGCGAGCTGCAAGGTGCCGCCGCTGACGTTGGTGTTCCCCGAATAAGCCGCGCTGCCTGTTAGAGCCAGGATACCGGCTCCGGACTTCACCAAACCACCGGTGCCGGTGACCCCACCCGCGAGCGTGACAGTGCCAGTGCCAGCCCCTCCGAAGCTCAAGTCCGCTCCAAGGACAACCGGCGCGCTGATCAAGACTGCTGCCGCGCCTTCCTGCTGGATCTCCGGGGCAGTAGCACCGTCCGCGGTGAACTGGAGCGCATTCCCTTCCAAGGTCAGTTCGGATCCGCCGAGAACCATCCGGTTGAGCAGGAAGCCTACATCCAAGTCATGCGTAACCGTGTAAGCACCCGCCACACTGAACTCCAGAGTGTAGCCGCTCAAGCCCGCCGCAGCCGGTGCGCTGCCGCTGGCCAGGTCATCCGTCCATTTCGTCGCATCGCTCCAATTTCCCGCGACGGCATCGGTCCACGTGAAGTGCACGGGATCCGCCGCAGCGGCGGACGAGACCGTGAGGAGCAGGGCCCAGCGGCGGAGTGCCTTGGGCAGGCGGGCAAAGCAGGGGGAAAGCATGGCTTACTTGGGGGCTGGGGTGCTGCCTTTGCTGGTCCCGACAAAGCCGTCGAGACGGGAAATCATGAGACTCAGATGCTCCTTCACCGGACTGAAGGCGGGGTCCGCCGCCCAGGTGGAGACCAAGGCCAGGGCCTCGCGGTCATGGACAGCAAGTTCTGGGCCGGAAGGGGCGCTCTCGGAGGTCAGCAGATTGTTGGAGATGAAGCGGTTATTGTTTGGATACACGCTCGCGAAGGAGTGCAGCTCCGTGGCGCTGCGGGCGGGGTCGAGCAGCCACGCCTTCACCAGCGCCTGCTGGGCGGGGTCGCGGAGATCGGCGCGGGCGAATTGCTGGGCGACCATCTCCGGGCGGCTCTGCTGGAGCGCGCGGTCCGTGCTGAGGCGGGTGAGTTCTTCCACCGGCTGGTGCTGGACCAAGCGGTCCAGCGTGAGGAAGCTGGCGTGGGCCAAGTCCTTGCGGTCCTTGTTCTGGATCAAGGTCGAGAGCAGCGGGGTGGCCTCGGTGGCCTGGACGTGGACCAGCACATCGAAGGCATTCAGATAGCCGATCGAGGGATCCGCCTGCCAAGCGGGGTTGGCGATGAGTTCACGAGTTTTCGCGAGCAAGAAGTCGCGGTCCTCCTTCGGCTCGCCCTTGGCGACGTTGCGCAGCGCCAGCGCCCATTCGTCCGCGGTGGTGGGCTTGGCCAGGATCTCGCGGCTCAGGGCGGCGGCGGCGGCGGGATCGATGGCGAGGAGTTCATCGAGCAGGAAGCTGCGGAAGCTCGGCCAGCCGCTCATCTTGCCATCGCGGCCGATCGCGAATTCCAGGCCCGTGGCGCGGTCGGTGCCGATGGCAAAGAAGTTCCGGATGAAGGCCACGGCCTCGTCCTTCGGCATGGCAGCCAGCTTGAGGCGCAACTCGGTGAGGGAGCGGCGGGCTTCCTCCTCGCTGGGCTTGCTGCGGAAGGACTCGAAGGCGGGGGCCAGCGGATCGGCAGCGGGCTGCGGCTGCGCGGCCGGGGTCAAAGTCTTGTTCGCGGCGGGGCCGGAAGCAGGGTGCTCAGCTTCCTTGCCCGGCTTCCAAAGCCACAGTCCAAGCAGACCGATGGCAAGCAGGGCAAAGACGACCGCGAGGGCTCTCGTGGGACGCATGGCGGGGGTGGGGGTGACCGTCACTCAGCCTAGCTGGGTGCCAAGCGGGGCAACGGGGAGAACAAGGCGGCAAGGCGGGCTGCCGGGCCTGGGGGTGTTGTTCAGCAGGGGGGGGAAAACGAGGATTGCATGGCCAGGAGCACTGTCCACGCAAACCGCGTGACTCTTTAGGAACAGGCGGATCTTACAAGATCAAATCCGCGCCGTGATTCCACTTCATTGCATTACGCAAACCAATTTCCGCATTTTCCGAGGATATCATATTGCTCACTTTTCGGTCATCAGGACGACGCCATCGGCCAAGGGGTCGCCCTCCTCCAAGCGCTTGAGGTAGAAGGTGGAGGGGCCGTCCGCGCTGCCCTTGGCGGCTTGCGCGGCTAGGAAGAGCTGCTTCGCGTGTTCCGGTTGGTTCACCACGAGGGCGTCGAGGGCCTGGTGGTAGGTGGCGAGCCAGGCGGGCTCCTCCTCGCCACCGACCGGGCCGCGGAGTTCGTGGACGATGGTGACTTCCTTGCGGCCCTTGACCTTCAGCTTGCCGACCAGGCGGGTGCGGAATTCGCTGCTGACCTGCTCCCGCACCTCCTCGCTGATCAGGATGTTCGTGCCCCAGGTCTTGTTCAGGGACTCAAGGCGGGCGGAGAGGTTCACCGCGTCTCCGATCATGGTGTAGTCCACGCGCCGCGCGCTGCCGATGTTCCCGGCCACGACCTCGCCGTAGTGGACGCCGATCCGGGTCTGCAGCTCGACGCCATCGATCTCCAGCTTGGCACTGTGCGCGAGTTTCCACGCCGCACGGACTGCCTTCAGCGCGGACTGCGGCTCGGGCAGCGGCGCGCCCCATGCGGCAAAGATCGCATCGCCGATGAATTTGATCACCACACCATCGTCATCGAAGATGTGGCAGGTGGTGCGCTCGAAGTAGTCGTTGAGCGTGGCCACGATCCGCTCCGGGTCCCCCACCCGCTCGCACATGTTGGTGAAGTTCTCCAAGTCGGTGAACATCATCGCGCCATGGATCTTCTCGCCGCCCACCTTCATCTGGAAGCCTTCCGCAGTCAGGCGGTCGAGCATCTGCGGCGAGACATACTTGGCAAAGGCCTCGCGCAGCTGGCGCTGCTCCTCGCTGAGCTTCACGCGGAAGTGGCGCTCGATGTAGAAATGGGAAAGGCCGCCCCAGACCGCGGCCGCGGGAATCTGAAGGAAGGCCGGGATACTCCAGAGGAACCAGAATTTCTGCTGATGCACAGCCAGGGTGCCCAAGGTACCCAGCAGGGCAATACACAAAAGGGCAGCAATGACCGCGGGGAAGGGCCGCAGCCGGGAAAAGCCGGCTCCAGCGAGGAGGCCTGCGGCACCGATCAACCAGAGGTCGTATTTCCTGTCCGCACGAGTCACCCAATTTTGCTGCTTCAAGTTGGCGAGAATTGTCGCCTGCAACTCCACTCCGCTGGTCCACGGAAAACGGTCGCGCCCAAAGCGATGGTACGCCGTGCTAAAAAGGTCCACACCAAGGGCAGCACCGACCATGCCGGGCTTGGCACCGATTACAACGGTCTTGCCAGCGAAGTCTTTCGAGATATTCCCGTTCAAGAGATCGGAAGCATTGAAGTAAGGAATGGCAGGCTGCGACCTCGGGTCTCTAAGTGGCAGAGCGGGATCAGGAGGAGGACCTACATAGTTGAGCCAGCGCTCCGCCAGACGGGAATTTTCTTCAAGTGGGGTGCCCAAGGCCACCGCCGCCTTCCAAGTCATCGAAGGCTCATCACGCGTTCCCGTGCTCAGCTCGCGGACCGTGAACTTGTTGTCGTGAACCAACGGAACGAGACCGAAGTCATCCGCCGCGGCGAGCAGCTCATCCGTGGGCGGCGTCAAGCGCTCGATGGTGGCACCGGTCTGGCTCGTGCTTTCGCGCCCACAGGCGAGGAAGACCATACGCCGCTGCTGGCCCGGCACCGGCTCCCCTGCTTCGTTGACGCCGCGGAAGCGCAGCATGGCGGCGGCAAATTCGCGGTCGATCGCCGGATCTTTGGAGGGCAAATCCATGATCAAGTCGTAGAGCACCGCCTTCACTCCAGCCTCGTTCAGAATATCCAGCAGCTTCGCTTGGGAGCTGCGGTTGATGAGGCCGTTGTCCATCTCGTCGATATAGACGATGCGCACGTCCGTGCGCAGCGCCGGGGGCACTTTACTGGATGGCTGATAGAGCAAGAATGGCAAATCATAGCTCAAACTACGGACCGCCGTACCGGGCCGGTATAAACCCATATGTCCCACCGCTACCGCCAGCACCATGCCTATGATCGTGGCCAGCAGGCGCAAGGTACGCTCGCCATTGGACATCCCCGTTGCAGGCATTCGCGTCGCGCTTGTTAGAACGTGAATCGGCAGCGGACCACGGCGGTGCGGTCGCGCACGATTTCCTGGCGCGGGTTGAGCGCGCTGAGGCTGTAGTCGGTATCGCCGATGTTCAGCACGCCAGCACTGACCTCGCACTGGTTGTCGTAGAAGCGGTAGCCGGCCAGTGCGTTGAACTGCCAGAAGGCATCCCCGGAGCGGTAGGGTCGCGAGGGATCATCATCGAGGCTCTGCGAGTAATAGTTCGCTTCCAGTCGGGCGAAGAGGCCGGTGGGCGAGTTCCAGTTCGCGCTCAGCATCACCTCGTAAAGCGTGGCCTGGTCATCAGTGTGGGCGAAGGGCGCGATGGACACCGGCAGCTCCGGCAGCGTGCTCTCCAGATCGGAATCCGTGACCCGGAAGCCCGCACCCACTGAGAATTGGGTGCCGATGAGCTGGTTCAGCGTGAAGCTGAAGGACTTCTCCTGGTAATCCAGATGCTCGGACATGCCGTCCGCAAAGTAGGCCGGGGTGACCGGGAAGACCCCGGCATCATAGCCGGTGAAGATGCCGCGGGTGCGGTCCACCTTTTGCTCGATCACGTTGATCGAAGCGCCCCACCAGGTCCGCGTGGGCAGCATGCCCTCCGCGCTCAGGCCCCAGATGTCATACTCGGGTGCCTCCACCGAACCGGCGATCGATTCAGAGATGACGGTCCGGTAGGCTTGATTGAAGCCCGCGATCTGCACCGGCTCCAGGCGCACGCTTTCATCGAAGCTCACACCACCCAGCCCCCCGGCATACATGCCGCGCAGGGTGACCCAGCGCGAGGGCGTGTAGGTGAAGCCGAACTTGCCGGAGAATTGCTCGTCGTCGCGCTGCAGGTCATTGACCGGCGGATTGCGGAAGTTGTCCGGATGCTCGATGTGATCCCAGGAGGCACCGCCGATCAGGGTCAGGCAGGGCAGGACCTTCCAGTAGTCATAGACGTAGAAGCTTGCGCGATCGAAATCGACCGTGGAGTGCTGCTGCACCGCGGGGGTCTCGAAGCCGCCATCGAAGTTCGGGCGCGCCGCCGCGAGGCGAGTGTCCGTCTCGAACTGGCCGGACTGCCAGCGCGCCCCGGCGATGAGCAGATTGTTGTCGGTCTGCAGGATCTGCTGCAGCTCCGCCGTGCCCATCTCGAAATTCCGGCGGGTGGCAAAGGAGAAGTCCCCGGCATTCACACCCAACACCGCACCGCGCCCCAGGTAGGGCTGGATGGCGCGCAGCAGATCACCGGAATAGACCAGGGTCTCACCATCCGGGCCCACGCCCACGGAGCCATTGAGATTCGGGTTCGTGAATTGGTCCAGGCCGCCGACATTCTGGATGAAGCCGGGCCGCAGGCCATCCGCATCGCGCTGCACCAGGAGCTGCTGGGAGTGAGGATTGGTCAGCACCTGGTCCGCACTGAGATAGCCGCCCAGGAAGAGCGTGTACGAGCCCGGTGCCCAGCGGTGATTCCAGCCGCCTAACAGGAGGCCGGGTTGCTGGTCCTCATCGAATCTCAGGAAGGGCTCCGCGGGGCGGTTGTCGAAGGTATCGAAGTTGTCGCCGCTGCTCTGGTCCTGCCACTTGCCCAGGAAGTAGAAGATGTCGTCCGGGTTCGGCTGCCACTTGAGCTGGGTGTAGATCTCCTCGCGCTCATCGCCGTTGTTGAAGCGGTCACCGCCGTTGTTGTCGCGATAGACAGCATCGATGCCGAAGCTGAAGTCGCCGACATTGCCGAAGACCGAGGCCACGGTGCGGGTCTCGCCATCGCTGCGGACTTCGCTCAGCAGGCTGCCGCCCAAGCCGTCCGACTCTAACAACTTCGAGTATTCCTGCTGCGAGACGAACTGCGAGAGCTGCCCGCCGCCGACCGGGGAGAGCATGTTGGACAGCAGCAGCTCATTGAACCAGGGCGTCTCGTAGCGCAGGTTGATGCGGTCCGGATCGCGCAGGGCATCAAAGGAGTTCGCGAGGAAGAGGTGGGCGGATGGATTCGTGTAGTCGTTCTCCACCGCGCGCGTGGCCTCGCGCACGGCCACGTCCTGCATGCCTGCGTTCTGATAGATCTTCGCCAGGTTCGCGCTGCGCACCGCGCGGTCCTGGTCGAGCAAGAGCTGCGAGCGGTAGACGCGGCGGTTGTCATTGAGGAGGATCGACTGGTTCATGTCGTCGATCGCCTCGTTCACGCGGTTGTGCTGCTCCCGGTCCAGCGCGGAGTAGAGCCAGGGCGTGGGATCGTTCGGATCGAGAACGCGCGCCAGGTCCAGATCCTTGCGGGCCTCCACCGGCTTGTGCTCCATGCCCAGCGCCTTGCCCAGGTAGCTGTGGTAGATGGATGCCGTGGGCTCCACCGTGGCGGCGGTCTGCATGTCCGCGCGGCCTCCGGCCAGATCGCCTTTCTTCGTCTTGGTCAGGCCCAGGCCGAGCCAGGCATTGCCCAGCGCGCCATCGAGCTGGACGGCCTGCTCGAAGGAAGTGCGTGCGCCGGAGATATCATTGTCCGCAGCGAGCACGAAACCCTGCAAGGAGTGGGTGCGCGCATTTCGCGGCGTGAATTGCAGGCCGGAGGCCAGCGCCGCGCGCGCCTCCTTGGTGCGGCCGAAGGAAAATTCCAGCTCAGCCAGGCGCGTCCACGCATAGCCGTTCGAAGGCGCCAGACGGGTCGCTAAGGCCGCGGCCTCGCGCGCGCCTTTCAAGTCGGAGCGCGACTGGCGGTAGTAGCTCTCCGCGATCGCCTCACCCGCGGTGCCGAGGCTGGCGATGTCCCAGGGCTCCTGCTCCTGGAACTTCACCGCGGCGATCATCCGCTCCAGCGCGCGACGCCCTTTATTGCCAGCGGACACGCCTTTCAGCTCGCGGCTGGCTTCATCGACCCGGCCCACCGCCAGCAGGACCGCGGCGTGGTAAAGGCCGCCGCCATTGCCTTGGTAGGTCTCCAAGGCCCTGAGCAGATCGCCCTCGCGATAGGCGGACAGGGACTTGGCCACGGACTTCTTCTGCCCTTCGCTCATCCCGATCTCATCCGGATCGAGCACGGCGGGATAGTAGAGCGCCCACTGCAGCAGATTGTTCGCCATCACCACTGCGGTGCGCTTCGGCGCGCGGCCGGGAGCAGCTTCGCCCGCCTCCCCTGCCGCGAGGGACACCTTGCCGTGCTTGTTCTCCAGATCGACCTTGCCCTCCAGCACCTGGAAGCGCGAGGTGCCATCCGCAGCCACCTGCACATAGACCTGCGTGCCGCGCATGGCACCATTGGCCGCGGGGGTCTTGATATCAATTTCACCGCCCTGCTCGCGACTGAAGATGAAGGCCGCGCCGCTGCCCACATCGAGCTTCGGCTTCTCATTCGTGAGCAAGCCCGGCGCGATCTCCACGGTGGTGAATTGCTCCAGCCGCATGGTGTAGAGATCGGTGAGCTTCACCGTGGCGCGGCTGCGCTGGCGGGTGCGGATGCGGTCGCCCACGGCGAGTGAATCATCCTTCGCGGCGGTGGCCCAGGTGCCTTGCGCGCCTTTCGAGGACTGGACGATGTTCTCGGTCTCCAGCACCTTGGCGTCCTGCGCGCTGAGCGGCCAGACGACGGCTCCCCAAGTACAAAAGAAAACGCTACGATATTTCATGCTCGGAGGAGGCTGGTTGTGAACGCGGAACTCCTGCCACGCCCGGACCCACAAAAGGGTCCTCTCGCGATATTTTCACACAGGGGGGCCGGGGGACTGGAGGGCATGGAGGGGGCGACTCGTGTTGCGCGCATCCCCGGAACTTCCGGGGCTGGCGGCTGCGCAAAATTGCAACACTTACGCGCAACTACCCCCATGGAGCCGGGCGGACAAGCCGAAAGTCGGCACAGGCACCGTGGCTGCCCCTTATGGTGTAGCCGGAACCAAATCCACGGCGAGGCGGAAGAACAGCTTCCGCGTGCCGGACATTCCGGCGGCATCTGCCGTGGCGCGGAGGTTCCGGCCGCGGACCTGCTGGCGGCCGCTGGCTTGCGCGGTGAGCTCCAGGACCGGGTGGATTTCCATCCAGCTTGTTAGATTGTCCGAGGCGAGGATGCGGTAGGCTACATCCGCGAGCCCCACCGGTCGGGTGAACACCAGATCGTAGTCGGCGGCTGCGGCCGGCATGCGGGGCAGGAGTGCGGGATCAGGAGCCGCAGGGTCGCCGCCCAGTGCATATTCGAGATAGCCGTCCAAGCCATCGCCATCCGCATCCACGGCGGGATCGAGCCCGACCTCCGGGTGGGTGCCCATCCAGGTCATGATGCCCTGCGGAATCCGCGGCAGGCTGGTGGGCGTGCCGCGCAATTGGATCGCGGAGATCTTGGGATTGTTGAAGCCGGGAATTTGCTCAAGCCGGATGGTAAGCGCGCCATCCGTCACATTCACCATTCCGGTCTGCTTGAAGGCTGTGCGGTAGCCTGCCACCTGGGCGAGATCCAGCGGCGCCGGTGTGAGCAAGCCGCCCTCCAGGTAGCTCTTGAATTTCCGTACGCCGGGCTGCTGTGCGCCGTCCCATGTTTCAGCGTAGTGGAGCACGGCCTCATAGGTGCCATTGCGCACCGGGATGTTGTAGGTGAGGTCGCCATCGGCCCAGCGTTCATTCAGATACAGTGCGTCGTCACCATTCGACCCGGTGATCGTCCCGGTGGAGGTGGACGTCGCATCTCCCGGGGCGGTCCAGAAGCCATCGGCGCGGTAGGGTGTACCATCCACCACGCTGGCGTAGGCGGTGGTAGAGTTTGCCCTCAGGCCATACCAGCCGCGCGGCGTGCTGTTAGAGGAGCCGGCGCTTTCGATGTAGAAGGCGGCGATCTTGGGGTTCTCCACGGAGCCCTTGCTCACGGTGATGGTCAGCGAGCCGTCGTTCACCGGTACGGTGGTAGTGATATCGTAGGCGGTATTCGCGCCGGCCTGGGCGACGAGATCGAGATTAGTCGCGAGCGTGACGCCCTCCACCGCCACATTGAAGCGGCGGGAGTTCGCGGTGGAGAAGAAGATCTCGGCAAGCTTGACCGTCACGGTGTAGTTGCCGATGCGCGGAACGGGAACCTGGTAGGTGACCGCGGTGCCCGACCAGCGTTCCGATTGGTAGAGGATGTCATCGGTGGTGTTCGCGATGGCGGTGGTGGTGGTACTGACCGAGGTGCCGCTGGCCGTGTAGGGGTCCGGATAGTAGACACGGCCCTGCGGATCGATGTAGAGGCCCGCCGCGGTGGGCGCGCCGCAGTTCACGCCATAGGCGAATCCTGCGGGATCGCTGAAGGGCGCAGCGATCAAAGCCCGCGCGGAAGATGTCATGGGGTCCCCGGCAAGATCCAGGATGCCGCTCACATCGAGATGATAGTAGTGACCCTGCGTGGTATTGCCCAGGGTGAGGATGACCGAGCGCTGGTCACCCGCGACTTCGACCGTGGAGATCGTCGCACCATCATCGATGCCGTAGCGTGCGACGGCCACGGCGCTATCGCGATCCACCGGCTGATCGAAACGCAGGCGCTGGCGGGTGGCATCGACTACTTCCACCGCAGTGATTACCGGACCGGCGCGGCGGCTGGCGATGCCCGGGCCGCGGAAGTTGAGCCAGTTCAGGCGCATCAGGTTGGTCGGATTCGCCGCATTCTGGAAGACGAAGTAAATGTCGTGGCGGCCTCCGGGATTGCTGATCGCAGTGCGGAAGTCCCGGTAGGCGGAGCCCGTGGCAGGCACCGCGATGCTGCCGAGCAGCGGGCCATTCACCCCATCCCGGCGGATGGCGATGCTTCCGCCCTGCCCCGGCACCGCGACGCGCGCGCCGATGGCGGTGATGCCTGTTAGATCGAGGTCCCGGAACAGCAGGTAATCGCCATGGTCGATCGACGAGGCCTCGATCGTGCCGCCCACGGGATCGCTGCCGGTGGTGAAGCTGATGCCCGATTGCCCATCGCAGTTCCGAGCCATCAGGACCTTCGGCTTCAGGACGATCTTGGCACTACCGGTGACCGGCTGCACCCCGGGTGCGCCGTGATCGGTGTAGCTGGCATCCAGGACATAGGAGAGATCCTCGCCGAAGGCGTGGCTATCATCCCGCGGGATGATGATGCTCCCGGCGAGCGCGTGCTCCTGCAGCTCGTTGTGCTGGTGGTCCGCGTGGCCGAGGCTGGCCTGGAAGAGAACATCCGCCGCTTGGACAACGCCATCCTCCTCGTCGGAAGCGCTCACCTGGAAGTCGACGGAGTCACCCCAATCATAGAAGCCCCGGTGCGGGGGATTCTGGAAACTGACTACCGGCGCGTGATTGCCAGCGGAGATCGTGAGGCTGGCACGCGCGCTGAGACCCGCGCTATCCGTCACGGTGAGCAGCGCCTGGTAGGTGCCCGCCGTGGCATAGGTGTGGGAGGGATTGGGCGCGGTGGAATCCGTGCTGCCATCGCCATCGAAATCCCAGGCATAGGTGACCCCGCCGCCATCCTCCGGATCGAGGCTGCCCGCGGAACTGAAGTTCACCGCCAGGGGCAGGCCGCCCGAGAGTTTGTCGGCAGCGGCCAGAGCCACCGGCGACTTGTTCGAGAGCGTGTACTGGATCTTGCTGATCCGGGTATCCGCGGAGGCCCCGCTGCCGAAGGATTCACCCCACTCGATCAGATACATCGCGCCATCCGCGCCGAAGACCATGTCCATGGGCCGCGAGACCGGGATATTCGGCGCGAAGCGCGTGATCTCATGCACCCCACCCGCGGCATTCGTCTTCACCTCCAGCAGCAGGTTCCGCGACCACTCCATGAGGAACACGGTTTTGTCGTGATAAGCCGGGAAGTTCTTGCCCAGGGCATACTGATAGACCGCGCCGGCCATGGCCGTGCGCCCGCCGGAGGGCTCCAGCTCGGAGAATTGCGGCGGCGTGAGGTCCGCGCCATACCAGATCCACGCGGGCTGTGGATTGCCGATCTGCGCGCTGTTCCCCCCGCCGGCCCCGCCGTTCAGGAAAGTCGGAGTGGTATAGTAGCTCGCAAGATCGGGGCGCAGGCTGGCCACCGTCCAGGGCGTGGCATTCCCATCGAGGTAAGGTTTGTTGTCCGCCACGAAGTATGGCCAGCCGAACCAGCCGGGACCACGCACCTGGTTGAACTCATCGTGGCCGCGCGGACCTTCAAAGGCAGCGCTGCCCTCCGTGCCGCCATCCGGCCCCACGTCGCCGTAGTAGAGCCAGCCGGTGTAGGGATCGATGCACATGCGGAAGGGATTCCGCGCGCCCTTCGTGTAGATCTCCGGCCGCGTGTTGGGCGTGCCTTCCGGGAAGAAATTGCCGGCGGGAATGGTATAGTTGGGGTGCGAGGCCGGGCCATTCCCGATGTCCGGATGGATGCGGACAATGCCGCCGCGCAGGTCATTCGAGTTCGCCGCGGACTTGCGCGCGTCCTTCATGATATCCGCCGTGTTGCGCGGGCTGTAGTTGCTGGCATCCGTGTTGTCGCCGATGCTGGCGAAGAGGTTGCCGCTGCCATCGAAGCGCAAGGTGCCGCCCTGGTGGTGGCCGCTGCCGCCGTGATTGGAAGGACGGTTGCAAGGATACTCGAACAACATCTTCTCGCTCGCGAGGTCCAGAAAGCCCGCGCCATCCAGCGAGAAGCGCGAGACCCGGGTCATCGTGGTCGTGCCCGGATTCGGCGCATACATCACGTAGAGATTGCGCGTGGCCGGGTTGCTGGCATCGAAGCCCGGCTGCAAGGCCATGGCCACTGCGCCGAACTCACCGCCGGTGTAGGTATCCAGCGTGCCGATGGTGGTGGTGAAGCCGGTGCTCTGGCGATGGCGCTTGATGGCACCGCTGCGCTGCACCCAATACACGCTACCGTCCGCCGCCACATCGAGTGACATGGGTTCGACCGGATCCGCCACCAGCACGATCTTCTCGTAGTTCCCGCCGATGGAGGCGCCCGAGTCGCCCTCGCTCTCTCCACCGGCCCATTCGATCGCATTCGCGATCAGGCCGCGGAAGATGGACGCGGAGTAGGACTCATCCGTGTGACCCATCGCGAAATAGGCGCTGCGGCCGCCATCGAACTCCCGGCACCACGCGATGGGATGGTCATTGCCCTGGGAGCCGCCGGTGTAGCTACTCTCGTCCAGCACCGCCAGCACGTGGACCTTCTCACGCGGAGTTGCTGTGAAATTGTACCACTCATCCGTGGTGGTCCATGTCTCAACCCGGGCGCTGGTGGCGGGGTCGATGACATCGGTGATCGGGTGCACCCGGTCGAGGAACTTCACCTTCGCGGACTGCACCGCGGGATGGCTGGTGAATTCCGCCCCTACCATATCGAGATACCAGGGCCAACCGTGCTCGGTATCGCTGGCGGCGTGGATGCCCACGTATCCCCCGCCCGCCTGATACCAGGTCTTGAAGGCGGTCTCCTGTGTTGTGTCGAGAACGTCACCGGTCGTATTGAGGAAGACCACCACCTGGTGCGCCGACAGGGCGGCGGTGAAGGCCGCGGCATCACTGGTCACCGTGACGCCGAAGTGGTGTTCCACGCCGAGTTCCTGGAGCGCCGTGACGCCGGCAGGGATCGACGTGTGGGCGAAGCCGGCGGTCTTGGTGAAGACCAGCACGTCGAGATCATGGGCGAGCGCCACGGGCGTGACGGCAGCCAGCAGCAGGGCGCAGAAGGGCGCGAGGTGAGAGAGGGTTCTCATGGGTTCTGGTCCGGGGTCCGCGGGACGAGCGGTGGAAGCGCTCCACCAGATTGCGAAATTCCGCGCCGGAATCCGTCACGCCAAGTGAAGAATTCGACCGATTCCGGGGACAAGCCACGGTTGACGGCGTTTCCGCCATTTTCTGCAATGCACGCATGTCCGGCTCACGCTTCCTCCGCCTCACCCTTGCCCTCCTCACCTTCACCTACGCCCAGCTCGCCCGGGGCGCCGGCCGTGCCGAGCACGTCTTCATCGTCAGCTTCGACCAGGCCTCACCGGCGGGAATCGCCAAGGCGGACATGCCGGTCTTCAAGGAAATGGCCACGAAGGGAGCCCACACTTGGGAGGCCTACACCATCGTGCCGAGCCTGACCCTGCCCTCGCACACCTCCATGCTCACCGGCGTGGGCATCCAGAAGCACCAGATCGATTGGAACACTTACCAGCCGGAGAAGGGCCAAGTGAAAGTGCCCACGATCTTCGGCCTCGCGAAGGAAAAGGGTCTCAGCACCGCCATGTTCGTGGCGAAGGAGAAATTCCAGCATCTCAATCTCCCGGGGACCGTCGATGTCTTCGTCTATCCCAAGGACGACGAAAGCTGCGGCAGCGTGGCCCGCCACTTCGCGGAGCAAGTGGTCACGCTTAAGCCCAACCTCTGCTTCGTCCATTTCGGCGATCCCGATGTGAAAGGCCACGAATTCGGCATCGATTCCCCACAGAAGATGCAGGCCTACGCCGATACGGACAAGGCGCTCAAGGTGCTACGCGACGCCGTGGCGCAGGCCGGCATCGCGGACAGCAGCGTCTTCATCCTCACCGCCGACCACGGCTGCCACGACATCAAGGACGCTAACGGAATCACCCGCGGCACCCACGGCAGTTCTTCGACCGATGACGTCACCATTCCCTGGGTGGCCTGGGGCAAGGGCGTGAAGGAGGGCAAAACCATCACCGCCCCCGTGCTCCAGTACGATACCGCGGCGACCGCGCTATGGCTGCTGGGAGTGCCGATTCCCGAAGGCTTCTGGGGCCGCCCGGTGACCAGCGCCTTCGAAGAGTAGTGGCATGCGGCCAAGCTCAGGCGAAGATCTCCGTCGCCACCTTGCCCGCGACATCCGTGAGCCTGAAGTCGCGCCCGCCGTAGGAGTAGGTGAGCAGCTCATGGTCCAGGCCCATCAGCGCGAGCAGCGTGGCGTGCAGGTCATTCGTGTGCATCTGGCCTGCGACCGCCTTGATGCCCACTTCATCCGTCCCGCCGTGGGTGTAGCCCGCTTTCACACCGCCACCCGCGAGGAACATCGAGTAGCCGGTGATGTTATGATCCCGGCCGTCCTGCCCCTGTGCTGTCGGCTGCCGTCCGAATTCCGAGCCGAAGACCACGAGCGTATCCTCTAACAACCCGCGCCGCTCCAGATCGGCCAAGAGTGCGGAGGTCGGCTGGTCCACGTTGCCGCAGCGTTCGATCAGGCCCTTGTGGAGATTGTTGTGATGGTCCCATCCGGGCTGGCAGATCTCCACGAAGCGCACCCCTGCTTCGCTCAGCCGCCGGGCCATCAGGCACTGCCGGGCGAAGGCCCCCGCCGGACCATCCTTGATGCCGTATGCCTCCTTCACATGCTGGGGCTCCTTCGAGATATCCAGCAGTTCCGGGACCTTGTCCTGCATGCGGAAGCCCAGCTCATAGGATGCGATGATGCCGTCCACCGGATCCGGCGCGCCCGGGAGGGAGGCATAGTCGCGGTTCATCGCTTGCACCAGATCCACCTGCGCGCGCTGGAGTCCCGCGGCGGAGGTGGCCTTGAGGTTGGCCAGGAAGCCTGCGTCCGTGATGCGCGTGCCCTGGAAGTGCGCGGGCAGGAAGGCGCTGCCGTAGTTCACCGCCCCACCGAAGTTCGGCGAGGGATTGATCGTGATGTAGCCGGGCAGATCCTGGTTCTCGGTGCCGAGCCCGTAGAGCAGCCAGGCACCCATGCTTGGCCGGGTCAGCGCGGCATTCGCACTGCCGGTGTGGAGCTGCACCACCGCCTGCGGATGCGCCGGGGTGTCCGTGTGCAGGCCACGCAACCAGCAGAATTTGTCCGCATGCGTGGCGATGTTCGGTAGCAGTTCGGAGAACCACGAGCCGGTCTGCCCATACTGCTTGAAGGCGAATTTTGAAGCGGTGATTTTACCTCCCCCGGGGCCGGTCTTACCATCGTTCAGCTGGACTTCCGGCTTGTAGTCGAAGGTATCGATCCCGGACATCGCCCCTTCCATAAAGATGAAGATGATCCTCTTCGCGCGGGGCGTGAAGCGCGGGACCTTCGGGAGCAGCGGGCTGTCCGCCGCCGCCCGCTGCTGACCGAGCAAACCGGCCAGTGCGAGGTGGGCGAAGCCCGCGCCCGCGGACTTGAGGATCGAGCGGCGGGAGACGAATGAAGCAGGGATGCGTGGCATAGAAGATAGGGATGAAGATCAGCGGATGAAGCGGAACTCGGCAGAGGCGTAGAGGGCTTGGATGAGGGCCATCCATGCGGCGGCTTGAGGGTCTTTTGCCTCCACCTCCGCTTCCACCGCCGTGAGGTCATTGCGCGGCATGTCGTCGGGATTCACGGCGTTGTTGTCGCCGGTGTTGCTCTCACCACCTTGGGTGGCGTTGTCGGCGAGCTGGTCCTCCGATGCGGAGACTGGGAGTTGCTGGCCTTGCCAACCCGCAGCAAAGGCCGACACAAAAGCGCGCGCTCGTGCGAGTTCGGAGTCCGAAGCCTCGCGCCCGAGAATCCGCGCATAGAGTTCGCGCAGCTTTTCCTCTTCATCGCGGGCCTGGCTTGCCAGCGACTCGGCATAGGCCAGCGCCTCCTTTCTAACAAAGGACGAGTTCAGGAAGAACAAGGCCTGCGCCGGCACCGTCGTGGCCTCCCGGCTGCCGGTCACCAGCGTCTGCGACACCGGATCGAAGGCATCCAAGGATCGCGGTGTCATCCCCCGCAGCAGGGGCAGGTAGATGCTGCGTGCCTGTTCCCGGTTCGCGCGGTCCTGGACAGCCTTGGCCTCGGCACCGTTGTCGCGGATCTCCACCATCCGCAGATCCTTCACGGCGGGCGGCTCGGACGGCTTTTCTAACAGCCTGCCATCGGAAGCCAGGATCGCATCGCGGACTTCTTCCGCCGTCATCCGCCGCGGCGAATGACGCCAGACCAGCCGGTTCGCCGGATCCTTCAGCAGATGGTCGTCAGGAGAATCGTTGCCCAAGCGGTAGGCGTGGCTCAGCACCAGCGTGCGGACCAGCTTCTTGAGCGACCAGCCATTCTCGATAAAGCGTGCTGCGAGGTAGTCCAGCAACTCGGGATGCGAAGGCCGGTCTCCGGTGATGCCGAAGTTGTCCACGGTGCTGACCAGCCCGCTACCGAAGAGGTGCTGCCAGGTGCGGTTGGCAATGACGCGGGGCGTGAGCGGGTTCGCGGGACTGGTGAGCCACTGCGCCAGCTCCAGCCGGCCGCTCTGCCCGGGATTCACGGCCGGAGCGCCAGGCACGACGAAGCTGCTGAGGAAGCCGCGCGGCACCACCGGGCCCAGCCGCTCCGCCTCGCCACGAATGCGGACCTGTGTGTCGGCGATCTTTTCGGCATCGCGCACGCCATGGACCGCGTAGCCGCGGGCCGCCGGATCTGTTAGAGCCAGAAGTTCCGCTTGGGCGCGTTCATAGCGCAGGCGGAAGGGCCGCTGGGTCGGCTGGCCGTTTTTGCCGGGCTTGAGTCCTTCGGGAGTGCCGCGGATTTCGTCCCAGGCTTTCTTGGCCTCGGCCACCTTGGCTTCGAGTTGCGCCACTTCTTCGGCCGGTGGCGGTGCCATCTCGGTGGTGAGCCGGATCAAATTCTTGGAATCATAGTAGTCCAAGCCGCCGCCACCCATCTTGTTGCGGACACCGGCGCCGTTTTCCGTGGAGGTGAAGATGCCTGCCAGGGAATAGTAGTCGGTAGTGGGTATCGGATCGAACTTGTGATCATGGCAACGCGCGCAGCTGACCGTGAGAGCCAGCACCGAGCGGCTCACCGCATCGATCTGCTCGTCCACATTGTCCATCTGGAAGCGGACCTTGAAGCGCTGGTTCACATCCTTCACCCCGAGCGCGAGGAAGCCGGTCGCTGTTAGAAGCCGGTCGCGGCCGGCAGCATCCCCGGCAGGCAGCAGGTCGCCGGCGATCTGTTCCTGGATGAAGCGGTCGAAGGGCACATCGCGATTCACCGCATCCAGCACATAGTCCTTGTACTTCCAGGCATGCGGGTAAGGGATATTGCGCGAGGGTCCCGTGGACTCTCCATAGCGCGCCACATCCAGCCAGTGGCGTCCCCATTGCTCACCGAAGGCCGGAGTGGCAAGCAGGCGATTCACTTCCCTCTCATAGGCCGCTGGCGATGGGTCGCGTTCAAAGGCCGCAAGCGCTTCCGCAGAAGGAGGCAAGCCGGTGAGATCGAAGCTCAGACGCCGAAGCAACACCTCTGGTGAAGCATCAGCCACCGGCGGCAGCTCCTCTGATTCCAGCCGGGCCAGGATGAAATGATCGACTTCACCCAGCGGCCACGCCGCATCCGCGACGGCCGGGATCGCAGGCTTGGCGAGCGGCTGCCATGCCCAGTGGGATTGGCGCTTGCTCTCATAGCTCGCCTTCACCTTGCCGAAGTCTTCCGGAAGTTTCTCCAGTGGCCAGGCCACACCATCCGCGATCCAGGTGCGCAGATCGGCCACTTGTTCTTCGGAAAGCGGGTCGCCCTCCTTGGGCATCAGCAAGCGCTTCTGCGCGTGGACCACGCGTTGAATCAGGACGCTCTTGTCCGGATCCCCGGGCACCACCGCAGGCCCGTTGTTGCCGCCTGTTAGAAGGCCGTTCAAGTCATCCACCCGCAGGTCGCCCGCTGCCTTGGTGTCGGCTGAATGGCAAGCGAAGCAGTGCTCCGAAAGGAGCGGGCGGATGCGCTTCTCGAAAAACTCGAGCTTCGTAGGATCGGGTGATGCTTCCTGCGCCTGCAGGGTGGAGATCGCCAGAAGTGGCAGCCAAGTAGTGATGGATCGCAGCATGTCGCGAATGGGTGAAGAAGAGATCGGGCAGAAGAGGCCCGGAGTTCATGTTAGAGAGGCAGGGCGGCCTTGGCGCATAGACGCGGCTCCTCCTCCGGTGTTAGCACCTGGAGTCGGCCTGGCCTCTTGCCAGGGCGGGGCTGCAGTCCCAATAGCGGATCTGGAGCAACCCCACGAATCGCATGCCCATCGGCAGGCGGGGCGGATCAGCGACAACAACCGCGACAACTCGTCCAAGCGGGTCGTCGAAGCAGGCGGCTACGCATCAAAGGAAGATACATGAGTGGATGCAGGAGAGAGTTTGTATTCACCGCAGCCTCAGACCTTCGCCCTCGCACCGCGGTACCATGCCAACTTGCTCCCCTGCGCGGGGTCGCCCGAATCGCCCGCTGCTTCCTATGAAGCTTGAGGCGGCTGACGGCAGAACTAATGCAGATCGAATGGTGGGAATTCAATAAGTTTTTAACTCAGTATGCTAATTTCACCACAAGACCCACATTGCCAGCCGCTTGGACCGGACGTCGATTCAGCGCTTGCTCGCCGAGGATGAAGTTTCGGCAGCGCGGAGACTGGCAAATCAACTCGACATTTTGCTTCTGCGGCAGAATCTCTTGTCACTTGGGCGGATCGCCATTTTGCCATGAAAACACTCCGGCTCTTAAGCGCTATCTCCTTCCTCCTCGCCCTGCCGCTCTCCGCGGAGATCCTGGTGAAAATTCCAGGGATGGGTGACCCCAGCGTCACCGTGGCGGGCTACAACAACGGCGAGTGGTTTGTCGCGGACTCACTCAGTTTCGGGGTGGATCGCGTGATGCCTTCAAACAGCGAACACGGCGGCACGGAAGACATCAACATCGGTGTTGGAACACCGGGCTTGGTCACCCTGAAGAAGCCACTGGACCGGGCCTCCGCCCGCCTCATGCAATTCGCCATCAACGGCAATACGCCGGGACAGGCGGAGATCCATTTCGTCCAAGTCGCGCCGGGAGGTGCCGTCACCGTCTATCTCAAATACAAGCTCGACCGCTGCTTCGTGAAATCCTGGTCCACCTCGGGTGACGCCACCAACCGGCCCAAGGAGGAGGTATCCTTTTACTACAACAGGATCGCCCTGCTTTACACCAAGGCGCCGGACGGCTCCGCCATTCCCACGGCGAGCGGTCTCGCCACTTGGGACAGGGTTAGCAACACCCAGTGGTCCGGCCATGGTCTCACGCCTTGATTTCCTCCTTCCCGCGCCGATGTCATGCCGGGCCACCCTCCACGTCTGATGCCGATCCGGGCATGGTGCGTCCTTGCCGCATTCCTGCTCGCCTCGCTGACGGCCAAAGGCGCGATCTTCGTCCACATCCCCAATGTCGCCGGTGATGTGCACGTGGAAGGCTATGACGATGGCACCTGGTTCGAAGCCCGCTCGGGTTCCTACGGGACCGATCGGACTCTACCCACTTCAGGGGAGGCGGGAGGAACCGAGGACATCAATATCGGAGTGGGCGATCTGTCGCCGCTCGGGATTGCCTGCGATCTGAACCGCGCCACCGCTCCCCTCCTCCAGGCATCCATCAACGGCAACAGCATCGGCGACATCGAGATCCATCTCGTCGATCCGGGGCCGGTGACCTTCTGCGTGATCCGTCTCAAGCGGGCCTTCGTGAAGAGCTTTGAATTCCATACGCCGACTGACGGCGGGCGACCTTGGTTCCAGGCTTTTCTCATCTACAACAAGATCGAAGTCACCAACCGCTTCGGGCTGGCGAGTGGCACCCGCGAGCAGACCACCACTTGGGATCTCACCCACTTCACCGGCAGCTACAGTGATCAGGCGGCGGCCAACCAGCCACCCCGGATCACAGCCATTCCTAACCAGGTCACGAACGAGGACAGCAGCATCGTGGTCCCCATCCCGGTGTCGGACCCCGACGGACCGGACACCGCCCTGACTCTTACCGCCACGTCCTTCAACACCGCCCTGCTCCCCGCCACCGGCGTGACCTTGGGAGGCAGTGGATCGAACCGTATGCTCACCCTGAAGCCGGCGCCGAACGCCAGCGGAAACGCCGTGGTTTCCGTCACGGTGAAGGACCAGGAAGCATCTGCCAGCACCAACTTTCTCCTGTCGGTGCTGCCGGTGCCCGACCCACCTTCGATTCCGCCCATCCCGGCGCAGGTCACGCCGCTCGATACTCCCCTGAGCCTCGCGATCATCCCTTCCGATCCCGACTCCTCGCCCCAGGACATTGTCGTCGAAGCAAGCTCCGGAAACCCGTGGTTGCTTCCCGACTACGGCCTTTCGCTTTCCCACGAGCCATGGGGCTGGATGCTTACGATCTGGCCGGCTCCGGGCCAATCCGGCAGCGGGGACATCTCGCTCACCGTGAGGGACGAGTCCGGCCAGCAGAGCTCCACCTCCTTCACCGTCACGGTGAATGGCCCCGACAACTCGGCACCCACCGACATCCTGCTCGAGCCCGCGGCCACCGTGCCGGAAAACTCACTGCCCGGCACCTTGGTCGGCAGCTTGAGGGCGATCGATCCGGACGACGATTCCGGGATCGAGTTCACCTTGGTCGATGACTCGTCGGGCCGCTTCACTTACGGCGGAAGCGGGCTATTGTATGTCGGCTCCGGAGCCGCGCTCGACTACGAAAGCAGCACCCAGCATGAGATCCGCGTGCAGGCCCGCGATCCGGAGGGCGCGGTATTCGAGAAGTCCCTGACGATCGAGGTCACCAACGTCAACGATCCCCCCATCATCCACCTGGAGGCCCCTCCCACCCTGCCGAATTCGCCCTTCTCCGGCCCGCGCCCGGTGCCCCTCCCCTATTCCATCCTGGATATCACGGACCCGGACTCCGGCTCGGGCGATGTGACGGTGGAGCTCCGCGTCATTTATGGCGCGCTGCGGCTCGACGATTCGGGAATTCTGGCCGGCAGGGTGGCCAACAACGGGACATCGGACATCAGCCTTTACGGCGCCACGCTCGACGAATTGCGCCTGGTCCTCCTGAGCGGAGGCCTCAGCTACCTGCCTCTCCCCGGCTACGATGGACTCGAGGAACTGACGGTCCAGGCCAACGACAACGGCCACTCCGGGAGTGGCAACCCGGAACAAGCCTATGCTTCGGTGGCCTTCCGTGTCGCGACCTCACCGGCATGGGACTGGCTGTATCTGTATTTCTCGCCCGAGGAGATCGACAACCCAAGTGTGGGCGGACTGTTCGCCGATTTCGATGGCGACGGACTCGACGCCATCCTCGAATACAAACTCGCCCGCAACCCGAAGAATGCCAGCGATGGGGCCAGCGGGATCGAGCTCCACAAGGTGAGCTTCGACTCCCAGCCCTACTGGGAACTGAGCTTCATCCAGCGCAGCGATGCCGCCACACCGGACACCCAACTGACGGTGGAGGTGTCCACCGACCTTGATGAGTGGCAGACCGGAGCGGGCATCGTGGAGCGGATCTCGGCCACCCCCACCAGCGGGGATCTGGAGCGGGTCGTCTACCGCCTCTCCCGCTCAGCCGATGCCGAGCCGAGGCAATTCATCCGCCTGAGAGCCTCCTATGTCGGCCCCTTCTAGGGCCCTGGATTGGTGGAATTTGCCTTGATTCCCGCGGCGGCTCCTGTAAGTCCGTGGCCCCGCCGTAAGGAAGGGGCATTAGCTCAGTTGGTAGAGCGCTTCGTTCGCAATGAAGAGGTCAGGAGTTCGAATCTCCTATGCTCCACTTTCCCGCCTGTGGACGCTTAAGTCCCTTTCCAGGCAAGGCACCTGCTTGGCTGGCAGGCCAAATGGGGCTTCCGGACAATCAAGCTTTGCCAAGGGCCGGGAGATTTCCAATACTCCCGCGCATGCAGTTGCGTTGGTTTTATCTCCCCGCCGCCCTTGTGTCCGTGATTCTGTGCTCATGCCAAAGCACCGGTGGTGGTGGCGGCGGGACGGGTCGTAGTGGTCCGCAGGGCGTCGGCCCCTTCGATGCGCGCGGCAACTACGTGGAGGCCTGGGCGGATAGCCCCTCCAAGTGGCGCAAGGGTGCGAACGAGATCGCGGACGCCTCGCCGGACCGCGAGGCCTCGTCGACCATCCCGTATCTGCCGGAACCGGCTCCGCCGACCTTGGCGGCCAACGAACGTCCCAAGCCGGTCTCCACGACCACCACCCGGGTCTACAAGAATCCGGATGGCAGCGTCCGGAAGACCGCTTCGAAGACCACCAGTTCGGGCTCCAATTCGCGCACGGCTTCCAATTCTTCTTCCGGCAAGACTTCTTCCAGCAAGAGCAAGTCCTCCTCGTCCAAGCCGGTGGTGGTGAAGCCGAAGACCACGCCGAAGAAGGAAGTGGCCTCGTCTTCCTCGAAGGGCAAGTCCTCGTCCTCCTCCAAGCCGAAGTCCTCGTCCTCCGCCTACACGGTGAAGAAGGGCGACAACATCAACTCGATCGCCAAGCGCTACGGCACCACCGCCAGCGCGGTGCAGAAGGCCAATGGCCTGAAGAGCACGAATTCGGTGATCAAGCCCGGCCAGAGCCTCAAGATCCCGAAGTAGCCGGCGCGCCGGAATCTTCCGCCGTCCCCAGGGTGGCGGGATACTTGGACTTCACCCAGCGGTGGGAGCTGATGAAGATCGCTCCCGCCACGATCATGAAGAGCGACAGGAACTGGCCGCGGGTCAGGAATCCGAACTTGTCCGCATCCGGCTCGCGGAACTGCTCGGAGACGATCCGGAAGATGGCGTAGAAGATAAAGAACAGCCCGGTGAGCACGCCGGCCGGGGCCTTCGGGTAGCGCAGGCGCACGAACCAGAGGATGGCGAAGAGGGCCAGGCCTTCCAGCGCGCCCTCGTAAAGCTGGGAGGGATGGCGCGGTTGCAGGAAGGGCTCGATGGCCTTGGAGATGGCCGGCTCCTGCCTCTGGATCGGCAGCATCATGTTGAACAGGTCGACATCCGTCGGCGCGGGCACGCCGACCGGCGGGGTGGCGGAGTAGATCTCATTGAAGCGGGGCGAGGCAGCAGCGGCGGCTTCCAGGGCGTCCGTCAGGTGCTTCCCCTCCGGCTGCTTCACGTCGAGCAGTGCCAGCGGGAACTTCATGGCCCAGGACACTCCATCCGCCACACGGCCGTAGAGCTCGCCATTGATGAAATTCGCCATGCGGCCGAAGAACAGGCCCAGCGGAGAGACCACGCAGAGGCCGTCGCCCAACCCGCGCCAGGACACTTTCTTCCTCCGGGCATAGACCCAGGTGAAAATCACCAGCCCGAGGATGCCGCCGTGGCTGGCCATGCCGCCCTCCCAGACCTTGAAGACCACCAGTGGATCCTCCGCCAGCGCGTGCCAGCCGTGCTTCTCGCTCGGCAGGTAGTAGAAGAGGATGTAGCCCAGCCGCCCGCCGAGGAAGACGCCGAAGATCCCCGCCGCGAAGATGAAATCTGCCGCCGCGCCGGCGGGCAGCACCCACAGCTTGCGCTTGGCCAGCACGTTCAGCAGCCAGGCCCCGACGAGGAATGCCCCCAGGTAGGCCAGACCATACCAGCGGAGCTGGATCTGATCCGTGAAGCGGATCAGCACCGGGCTCAAATCATGCACGTAAGTGGCGAACACGGCGGGACTAGAATGTAGCCGCCAGCCGGTAGCAAGTAGCAAGGGGGCCGGGGGGCGGGGCATTTTCCCCGCTTGCCGCCCACTCCCTACTTGCTCCCCCCCTCCCCCCGTGCTGTCCTCCCGCCGCCATGAAAATTGTCGTTGCCTACTCCGGTGGTCTGGACACGTCCGTGCTGCTTCTCTGGCTCAAGGAGAAGTACAATGCGGAGATTATCGCCTACTGCGCGGATGTCGGCCAGGGAGACGAACTCGACGGCCTGGAGGCCAAGGCGCTCAGCACCGGCGCCTCCAAGTGCTACATCGGCGACCTGAAGGAGGACTTCGCCGCGAACTTCATCTTCCCGATGATCCAGGCCGGCGCGATCTATGAGGGCCGCTACCTGCTCGGCACCTCCATCGCCCGCCCCTGCATCGCGAAGGGCATGCTGGAAGTCGCGCTGAAGGAAGGCGCGGACGCCATCGCCCACGGTGCCACCGGCAAGGGCAATGACCAAGTGCGCTTCGAGCTTTCCGCCGCCACGCTCGCGCCGAATGTGAAGTGCATCGCGCCGTGGCGGGATGCGTCCTTCCGCGAGCAATTCCCCGGCCGCACGGAGATGATTGCCTACGCGGATGCGCACAACATTCCGATCAAGGCTTCCATGAAGAAGCCCTACTCGATGGACCGCAATCTCCTGCACATCTCCTTCGAGGCCGGCATGCTGGAAGATCCCTGGTATGACGCCACTACCGATGCGGACCGCGAGATGTATGTCCTCTCCGTGGCGCCGGAAGATGCGCCGGACAAGCCGGAGTATGTGGAGATCCTTTTCGACAAGGGCAATGCCATCGGCATCAAGCACGAGAACATCGACGCGCTCATCACCGAGCTCGGCGATGTGAAAGTCACCGGCCAGCAGGACGGCTACACGCTGCTCACTCCCTACGGCGTGATGCGCGTGCTGAACCTGCTCGGCGGGCGTAATGGCGTGGGCCGCGTGGACATCGTGGAGAACCGCTTCGTCGGCATGAAGTCCCGCGGCGTCTATGAGACCCCGGGCGGCACGATCCTCTTGGCTGCGCATCGCGATCTTGAAGCACTGACCGTGGACCGCGAGGCCATGTTCATCCGCGACGGCCTGATCCCGAAGTATGCCCAGCTGGTGTATAACGGTTTCTGGTTCGCCCCGGAGCGCGAGGCGATCCAAGCGCTGGTCACGCAGACCCAGCAGACCGTCTCCGGCGAGGTGCGCGTGAAGCTCTACAAGGGCAACGTGATGAACGCCGGCCGCAAGAGCCCGCACAGCCTCTACTCCGAAGCCGTCGCCACCATGGAAGGCGGCCAGGAAGCAGCCTACAACCAGGATGACGCCACCGGCTTCATCGCGCTGAATGCGCTGCGCTTGAAGGCGAGCGCGCGGCAGAAGAAGTGAGGTAGTTTTTGACGAGAGCCCGGTGTCGCAAGGCACCGGGCTTTTCTTTTGGGGCTATGTGCTCCAATGGCTCATACCGAGGACAGAATCCCGGCCATGCCTGCTCAAAAGCCCCAAGGGGGCGGCCGGGAGATAGCCCAGGGCAAGCGATAGCGCAGCCCTGGGTCTGCCCGCGAAATGGATTGCCCCCTGAATTGGGGGCCGGGAGTGCGGTGACTCCAGACGGCTTTCTCATCCGCGACCCACTTGGCCCCCTTCAGGGGCCGGTCTCTGTGGGACGCCGGACCCAGGGTTGCGCGCGCTATCGCTTGCTTACCCTGGGCTATCAACGGGCCGCCCCTTTGGGGCTTTTGAGCAAGCATTGCATCCCCCGACTTGTGACTGACAAGCAGGGCATGCCGTCCTTTGCGATGTCTTCCAAACAGGGACCCCGATTCCCATGGCTGGGGGGCGTAGCGATTGCGCATGATCCGCTCTATGACGTGGAGCCCTCCGCCTGATCGCATGGAGAAGCGCATTCGTTTCGGCTGCGGTTTCCTGTTCGGCATGTTCCTCCTTGGGGTTGGCCTGCTGCGGTTTACCATGGAGTCTTGGCCTGACATTCCCTTGTGGTACTACTTCGCCACCGGCCTCGGTTCCGTGGTCATCGGCCTTCTGGGCGTAAGATGGGGCGATGAACTCTACGTCAAGATCGGCAGATTCTTCGGCGGCTGGTGATTCAACCGCGGCTTCCTGCCAGATGCGCGATATCAAGATCCGGGGCCAAGTCGCCGGTTCCGCCAAGCCAGTCATTCAACCGCGCCGCCACGCCGGGCGCGTAGAGCGAGCCCTTCGAGCCGAGCCCGTTGAAGACCACGCGCCCATCTGTTAGAGCGCCGATCACCGGCTGGCTCTTGCGCACGATCGGGCGGATGCCCGCTTCATGCGCGGTCACCTCGAAGTCACCGCCGCCTAACAGGCGTAAGATGGCTTCGATGCGAGATCGCCCTTCCTCCGTGGGCTGCACATCCAGAAGATCCCACACATAGGTCGATCCCGCCTTGAAAGTCCCCTGCCCCAGCGGCACCAGCCAGCCTCCGCCACCGATGACGATGCGATCTTGCGGCCAAGCGGGTGCATGCACGGTTAGGATCTCACCCTTCGCGCAGCGGTGCTGGCCCAGCCGCCCGGCGATCAAGCCTGCCGCTCCTTCGCAGAGCACCTCAGTATCATCCGCCACGCGCTCGCGTCGCGATGCCTCAAAGTAACGCTGCGTCCCCTCGCAGAATTCCCGCGTGGCCACCCGCCCGCCGCCGCGCAGCGCCACCACCGCGCGCCAGCCCGGCAGCTCATGCTCGGCCACCCGCTCGATCCATGGCGCTGCCGCATCCAGTTTCCCCTGCACCTTCGCCCATTCCTTCTCACCCACGAGTCGCCACACCGGCAGCGGATGCCAAAGCCGCGTCTCTAACAGCTGACTCACGCGTCCGTAGAAATCACACGCCTCCGGCAGAAACTCCGCGAGCCGCCAGGAAGGGCTGAAGTTCTGCCCCGTCACCGGATTGATCAGCCCCGCCGCCATCCGCGAGGAAGCACCGGGCAAATCCGCATCCTCCCACGTAAAGACCTGACCGCGGAAGTGCCGTTGCCAGGCGAGACAGCAGCCCGCCAAACCCATGCCAGTGATGTGGATCGCGCGCTCGATGCCGCATCTTAGGAGCAGCGCCGCGGAAGGCACCACGAATCAGCAGCCCAATCCCACGAATCAAAAGAAGATCCTAGGCCCTGTCCTCCATTCGTAAGATCGGCTGTTGATTCGTGGTGCCTCTCACCGTCCCCCATCATCCGTCGCCCCACCGCCCTCGCCCCGCGGTGCGACCGCCGCAGCGCCCGGCAGGGCGATCACTTTATGCCGTGCGATCCGGCCCACCTCCGCATCCAGAACGTGAATCGCCCACTCTTCCAGCGTGAGCTGCGCCTCCAGCGCCGCCCGGGAGTAGTCGCGGAAGCTCGGTAGATCCACCTCCACGCTGAAGACCTGATGCTGCGGCTGTTCCCGCAGCCGGCGCCGCTCCTGCTCGGCCAGCCGGTCATCCTCGATCAGCCGCCCGATCAGCGCCAGCGTGGCCAGCGGGATTTCCTTCGGGCTGGACAGCCAGTTGTCGACCGTCCTTTTGCTGATGTTCCCGCATTGATCTGCAAGCCATTGGCGACTTCGGGCAGTGGTCTTTAACCAGCCTTTAATGTCTTCCTTGCTTGGATTCATGGAGACCGAATACACCACAGGGTGCATCCCGTCGAAGTAAATCTTCGTTAATAGGTGATCTTGTCCGATTATTAGGTGCTCCTGATTACGTAAACTCGGTGTATTTTCAGGTGCAATAATTCACCCGAGAAATCTTCGGATAAGCTTGGCCCTTTCGCCCCGGGATCTCGTTTGGCTGACCGGTGCTCCCCTCTGCCCCGGGGAGGAACAAACCGGACACGCCATGAAGAAACTGAACCAACTCCTCGCCATTACCATCCTCGGGCTCCCGGCTGCGGCTCAGGCCCAAGCCTCGACTAACAGCTCGCATGAGCTGGACGTACTCAACCAACTCGCCTCCACCCCGGCCGTCTCCTCGATGCCGGCTTCGGCCCTGCTCAATGCTCCCGGGAACGAAGCTTTGAAGGCCTTCTTCTTCACCCCGGTGAAGGAGGAGGAGAAGACCGCCCTGAAGGGCAAGCGCATCGCGGTCCTGGCCGCCGATGGCTTCGAGGAGATCGAGCTGTTAGGGCCGATGTGGTACTTCAAGACCCGCGGTGCCCAGGTGGACATTGTGGCACCGCGCTTCAATCCCGCGCCTGCACGCTACGGTCTCAGCACGCCGGAGATGGCGAAGGATCACATCATGGCGATCCAGTATCTCAATCCCGTCGGCTGGGTGAAGGTCGACCGCAGGGCGGATGAGATCAAGGTGAGCGAGTATGACGCCATCTTCATCCCCGGCGGCGCGTGGAATCCGGACAACCTGCGCTATGACAAGGATGTGCTCCGCTTCATCAAGGAGTTCAACCAAAGCGGCAAGCTGATCGCCGCGATCTGCCATGCGCCGGTGGTGCTGGCCTCCGCGGAGATCCTGAAGGGCAGGAAGCTCACCGGCTATTGGAACATCCAGAGCGACCTGAGCCACGCGGGTGCGGAGGTGCAGGAAAAGCCCGTGGTGGTGGATGGAAATCTGATCACCAGCAGGCACCCCATCGACGTCGCCGAGTTCTCGGTGACCGTGAAGGACTGGCTGACCGCCCGCTAATCTTACCTGAACCGAATATGAAAAAGCCATTACTCGCGGTGCTCATCACCGCTGCATCACTGATCCCCGCTGCCTTCAGCCAAAGCAAGAATCCCATGAATACGAAGCCGACAATTGTGCTCGTCCACGGCCTGTGGGCGGATGGCTCCTCTTGGAGCAAAGTGATCCCGCCGCTGACCGCGGAAGGATATGAAGTGATCGCCGTCCAGAATCCCACCACCTCCTTGAAAGATGACGTGGCGGCGGCCAACGCAGCCATCGAGCGGGCCGCAGGCGATGTGATTCTCGTCGGGCATTCCTGGGGCGGCTTTGTTATCACCGAAGCCGGTGCCCACCCACGTGTCAAAGGCTTGGTCTATGTCGCAGCCCTCGCCCCGGACAAGGGCGAGACGATTCCCTCCGTCAGCGCGAATGCCCCAGCCACCCGCCTCCAGGAGTTCACCAAGACGAGCAGCGGCCTGGTGACGCTGACCAAGGAAGGCGTCGCCGAAGTCTTTGCCGGGGATTTGCCGAAGGACGAGCAGAGTCTGATCTACGCGGTGCAGCAACCGGCCAATCCCCAGGTGTTTGCAGATACCGGCGAACACGCGGCGTGGAAAACGAAGCCTACCTGGTATGTGGTCGCGGCAGAAGACAAGACCATCCACCCGCAGCTTGAAGAGTGGATGGCCAAGCGGGCCAAGGCGAAGACAACGGTCCTCAAGACCAGCCACGTGCCCATGATCTCCAAGCCCAAGGAAGTGGTGGAGGTCATCCTGGAGGCGGCAAAGAGCGCCGGAAAGTAACCAAGCCATGAGCAAGCAACTCATCGTGAAATGGAAGATCCCGGAGCCGGAGATCCCGCGGATCCTGGCGCTGCTTCCCGAGTTGGCCGCCAAGACCCGGAGCGAGGAGGGCAACATCTCCTACGCCATTTATCAGGCGGAGAATGACCCCGGCCTGATCATCCTCCACGAGGAATACCTCAGCGCCGAAGCCATCGAGGCCCACCGCAAGTCGGATCACTATCAGCGGATCGTGGCCGCTGGAATTACCCCATACCTCGAAATCCGCGAGGTGACCGAAGTGAAGACCTTCCTCTAGCCTCAAGGGCCCTTGGAGTGCGGTGGCACGACACCGCTTTGGCTGCGGGGGCGCTTGGCTCCTCCTATTCGCAAGCGTCTACCGCAGCGTCAGCGAAGCGCCCACCGGAAAGCTCACACACCGCCAATCCGTGGCCGTCTACCGTGGCATCACCAACCCCAAGCCAAAGCGGTGTCGTGCCACCGCACTCCAAACCTCAAACCACCATCACCATGTCCAAAAAGATCCTCATCATCGTCTCGAACGCCAACGCCATCGGCCCTAACAAGCGACGGACCGGCAACTTCCTGCCCGAGGTGGCCCATCCCTACGCCGAGTTCGACCGCGCCCACTACCACGTCGACTTCGCCAGCCTCAGCGGGGACACGCCCTACCTGGACGCCCTCAGCCTTGCCGGAGATCCCGACAACCTTGCCTTCCTCGTGGGCAAGGGCTGGGCAGACATGCAGAAGGCCAGGAAGCTCTCCGACGTGGATGTCACGCCCTACGATGCCATCTTCATGCCCGGCGGCCTGGCCCCGATGGTCGACATGCCCGAGCACCCGCTGCTAAAGCAAGTGATCAAGGAAACCTGGGAGCGCGGCGCTGTCGTGGGTGCCGTGTGCCACGGACCGGTGTCCCTTCTGAACGTGAAGCTCAGCAACGGCACCTACCTCATCGAGGGCAAGAACATCTCCTCCTTCACCAACGAGGAAGAGGAGAACTACGCGAAGGCCGACGTGCCCTTCGAACTGGAATCCGCGCTGACCAAACAAGGCGCCATCTTCCACAAGACCGGCCCTTGGCAGGACTTCAGCATCGCGGATGGCAAACTTGTCACCGGACAGAATCCGGCTTCCGCCAAGGGCGTGGCCGGGAAGATGATCGCCCTGTTAGAAGGCAGGTAAACCGGGTTTGAAAGCGCTGCGGTTCCGGCTGGAGCAAAGTGGAATTTTTCTCGCCATGCCGGTTGCCGCGGCCCGCCATGCCAGAGCATCCTCGAATCATGAGCGCCGCCCAACCCAAGTCCCCGGCAACCCATGAAGACTATGACCTCCTTGTTCTCGGCTGCGGCGAGGCAGGAAAATACATCGCATGGACCCTGGCGAAAACCGGCCAGCGGGTCGCGGTGATCGAGCGCCAGTATATCGGCGGATCTTGCCCGAACATCGCCTGCCTCCCGAGCAAGAATGTGATCCACAGCGCCAAGGTCGCCTCGCTCTTCAGCCGCCGGGAGGAGTTCGGCATGATGACGTCCGCCCCCCTCATCGACATGTCCGTCGTGCGCGAGCGGAAGCGCAAGATGGTCGACGGCCTGGTTGAAATGCACCTCAAGAATTTCGAGACCAGCGGTGCCGAGTTGATCTTCGGTTCGGGGCAGTTCGTGGAGCCGAAGCTCATTCAGGTGACCGCTGCCGATGGCAGCACCCGGCTGCTGCGCGGCAAGAAGATCATCATCAGCACGGGGAGCCGCGCGCGGGTGGAAGCTCTCCCAGGCATGCTCGAGGCCGCACCGCTCACCCACATCGAGCTACTGGAATTGGACATCGTCCCGGAGCATCTGGTCGTTCTCGGCGGTGGCTATGTCGGGCTAGAGCTTGCCCAGGCCATGCGGCGGCTCGGCAGCCAGGTCACCATCATCGACCGCAATGCCCGCCTCACTCCCGCTGAAGACGAGGACGTCTCCACCGCCCTCGCCCAACTCTGCGCGGACGAAGGAATCCGCCTCGTCTTGAACTCCGTCGTCGCAGGCGTGGAAGGAAAGTCGGGTGAGTCCGTGAAGCTGAGCCTGAGCGATGGCACCCTCATCGAAGGAACCCATCTCCTCGCCGCCAGTGGACGTATTCCGAACACCGCCGGCATCGGCCTCGATATCGCCGGCGTGCAGGTCAACGAGCGCGGACACATCCAAGTCAACGAGCGACTCGAAACCACGGCGCCGGACATCTTCGCCGTGGGCGATTGCGCCGGCAGCCCGCACTTCACCCACATCGCCTTCGATGACTTCCGGATCGTGCGCGACAATCTCGCCGGGGGAAACCGCGTCACCACCGGGCGGCAGGTTCCCTTCTGTCTCTTCACGGATCCGGAGTTCGCCCGCATCGGCCTCAGCGAGACCGAGGCAAAGAAGCAAGGCATCGCCTATCGCGTGGCCAAGGTCCCGATGGCCGCCGCACTGCGCACGCGCACCCTCTCGGAGACCCGTGGCTTCATGAAAGCACTGGTCGCCGCGGACAGCGACCGCATCCTCGGCCTCACGGTCTTCGGAGTCGGCGCCGGTGAAATCATCGCCGTCGTCCAAGTCGCCATCCTGGGCGGCCTGCCCTACACCACGCTGCGGGATGCCGTCTTCGTCCACCCCACCCTACCGGAAGGATTGATCCCTCTCTTCTCCGCCATCCCGAAAAGCGTCTGAGCTACATCCCCTCTCCCATCTCCCGGAAGAGCCAGGCGCGGGAAAAGTTCCAGTAGTTCTTCACCGTGGAAACGGAGATCGCCAGCAGCTCGGCGATCTCCTCATGGGTCAGGCCCACGAAGAAGCGCAGCTTCACCACCTCCGCCTGCACCTGATGCTCACGGGAGAAGTGATCCAGTGCTTCATGGAGATCCAGCATCTGCTGGTCCGTGATCGGGGCCACCAGTTCGAACTCCGCCGCATCCACCCGCTCCAGGTCACCGCCGTGGCGTCGTGTCAACTTGCGCCGCGCGCGGTCGATCAGGATGTGGCGCATCGCTTCGGCCGCTGCCGCGAAGAAGTGCCCGCGGTCCGCGAAGCTTGCGGCATGATTCGATCCCACCAGCTTCAGCCAAGCCTCGTGCACCAGCGCCGTGGGCTGCAAGGTCTGCCCCGGGGGCTGCTGCGCCATGCGATAGGCGGCGAGCTTGCGGAGTTCCTCGTACACCGCCTTGAGCAATTCCTCCGCGGCATTCGCTTGGCCTTGCTGGACGGCGGCCAGCATCACGGTGAAGTCGGTCATGGGTGGAGGATGCCCACTGCATATGGCATACCAAGGAGGGGTGGCAATCCCCGGAGCGCGCATCACGGCCCTTCACCCTCTACCAGCGCCCGTGCCTCCTGCAGCAACTCCCGCGCGATGATCCAATCCCGCCAATTTCCACCCAGGTTCTCTCCTGATCTCGGCAGCCCCTTCTCGAAAAGCCAGGCACCACGCGCGAGCAGGGTTCGAGCTTCCTCGGGTTGGCTCATCCGTTGCGATGCCATGGCTCTCACCGCCAAGGCTTCGATCTCCGCTTCCTTGAACGAGGATGTGCCCACTTTCCCCGCAAGCTCCGCCGCGGCGCTGAAATCCCCGTTACGGTAGTCCGCCAGGGCCTTGCAGACTTGGAAAAAGGGCAGCGCGCCATCCTTCCCCCCGCGCTCCAAAGCCAATGCCGCCATCCGCTGCACGGCGGGCAGATCCGCCACCGCTCCCGGGCAGATGAGACAGTCCTTCGCCATGCGGTCAGCGATCCGGCCATCGGTCGTCGCGGCAAAGCGCGAGAGGATCTCCGGACAGAGTTTCCGGTAGGCTTCATCGTCACCAGCGGCGACCAGCAGCGGCGCCAGCCGGTGATAGTGTTCGCACTCCGCCGGTTCCATTGCGACAAGCCGGGCCGCATCGCCCGCTGCCTCTTTCCACCGGCACGCGCGCGCCAGCAACTCCGCCCGCATCTCGAGGGCGGTCGCCACTGCGGGAGACTTCGAATCCCCAGAGCCCAGGACTCCATTGAGAAGAGGTTCCACCTCCGCGTCTTTCTTCTGGCCCTGCAGAGCTTCAACCAAGCCGCGGAGTGCCGTCGCACCGCTGGGATCTCCCAACCCGCCGCCCTCGATGGCCTCGCGATACAAGATCTCCGCGTCCGCGAACCCTTGGCCCATGAGATGCATGTCCGCCAGTCTGACGATTGCGGCCAAGCGCTCGGGATGCCGCGGATTGAGGCGCTTCCGGCACAAGTCCACCGCCCGTGCGAGGATCGCCCGCGCTTCGTCATCTCTCCCTTCCCCGTCGAAGACCGAACTGGCGAGGTTTCTCAGGGTGGTGATCAGCTCCGGGCGATCCTTCCCATAAACCCGCTCCTTCGCCTCCAGCACTTCACGGAAGAGCTGCTCGGCTTCGGCATACTTGCCCGCATCGTGGGCCAGCACCGCCAGATTGGCTTGCGCGTTGACCAGGTCCGGAGCGCCCCGCTCCATGTTATTCTTTCGCCACGCGTAGACCTGCCGCATCAGCGGCTCCGCTTCAGCGCTGCGGCCCTGCCGCGAGCACAGCATGGCCAGATACTCCACTGCCAGGATGCCACCCCGCGTTTCCCCGGCACCAAGCACCCGCCATTGGTCCCTGGCCGAGAGCAACACGCGCTCCGCCTCTTCATCGCGGTCCCGGCCCTGGCTGAAAAGGGCGTAACCGAGTTGAGCCGTCACCACCGCAATCATCTCGCGGTCCGGGATCTGGGCAGCCTGGTGAATCTCCAGCACCCGCCGCAGCATCCGCTCGGATGAACGAAAATCGCCGAGCGCGCGATAGGCATCGGAAAGCGTGATACGCACCGTCGCTTCGACCTCCGGTTGCCCCACCAGGTCCTTGCTGATTTCCTGATCAGTCCGGGCCAGCAGGTCGGACAAAACCGAGATGTCCTTGCCCATCGCCACGGAGGGCGAGACACTGCCGAGCATCTTGCTGAGAAATCCGCTGACCTGCTCGCTCTTCGCCGCTTCCACCCGGGCAGTGCGCTTCTCCTTCTCCGCCTGCCGGTGGGCCGCACGCTCCCGCGCGAGCAGTACAGACATCACCGCCACGCTGCTCACCAGCAGCAGCGCGATCACCGCGAGGCCGCCAACCAACAACCGGTTGCGCGCCACCAGCTTGCCCACCTGATAGAGCGTGCTTGGCGGGCGGGCCGTCACCGCTTCATCCGCCAGATGGCGCTGGACGTCCAAGGCCAAGGCATTCGCCGTGGGATAGCGCCGGGAGCGGTCTTTCTCCAGCGCCTTCATCACGATCCAATCGAGATCACCGCGGAGCGCACGGACCAGCCGCGTCGGCTCAAGCTGCCGCTCCTGCGAGGCAACTGCGAGTTCCTCGCCCGCCATGCCCTTCAAGCGGACGGAAGGCCGGACCGGCTGCTTGTCCAGGATGTCCCGGCGCACCTCATCCAGCCCCGCCTTGAAGAGCTCGCGGATCTCGAAGGGCATCGCACCGGTCAGCAGCTCATACAGCAGCACGCCCAGGCTGTAGATGTCCGTGCGGGTATCCACGTCCAGGTTCTTCAGATCCGCCTGCTCCGGACTCATGTAAGCCGGCGTGCCGATCAACATCTCACGGGCCGTGAACAGGGTCTTGTCCGTAAGCCGCTGGCCGGTGATCGCCTTCGCGATGCCGAAGTCGATCACCTTCGGCAGGGGCTCCCCCTCCCCGCTCGTGCTCACCAGGATGTTCGAGGGCTTGATGTCGCGGTGGATGATCCCCTTCTGATGTGCATGCTGGACCGCGTGGCAGACCTGCACGAAGAGGCCAAGCCGCTCCTTCAGCGCCATGCTACGATGGTTGCAGTAGTCCGTGATCTTCTCGCCGCGCACCAGCTCCATCACGAAGTAGGGACGCCCGGTCGCCGTCGCCCCGGCATCGAATACCTGCGCGATGTGCGGATGCTCCATCATCGCCAGCGCCTGCCGCTCGGACTCGAACTGCGCGATCACGCTGCGGGTATCCATCCCCGGCTTCACCACCTTCAGCGCGACCTGGCGCCGCACCGGCTCCTGCTGCTCCGCCATGAAGACCACGCCGCAGCCGCCCTCGCCGATCTGCTCCAGCAGCCTGTATTTCCCCACGCGGTCTCCGGCTTGCTCTCCCACCGCCGCGCCAGGGCCGGGGCCCTCATGGACGGGAAACAGGACCACCGGATCTTCCAGGAATACGCCCGCACTCTCATAGGCGCGCAGCAAGTCATCCACCTGCGGGCGCAGCGTTTCCTCTTCCCCGCAGGCGCTATCCAGGAAAACCAGCCGCTCCGCTGGCGCCAGCTTGAGCGCTTCGTTGAAGATCTCGATGACCGGATCGGTGGCGGCACTCATGGCATCCCCTGCCCTTTGCTACATTTCCCGCGCGAAAACAAACCGAAACGCCTCCTCAGCGCGCCCTGAGCCTGCGCCAGCGGAAATAGCGCCATCCCATGAAGGGCAGGAACAAGGCGCACTCCCCCAGCATGATCGCCCACAGGGCCACCTTGATCCCCTTGCTTCCTTGCCCCAGGACCGAGCCGATACGCCAGGCGGCTGGGACCGCGGGAGGGTGCGGGACGTAAGTCGACCATGGAACCCGCGAGATCTCGAACCTTCCCCACGGGGAATTGGAGGGAATCCCGGCGTATTCCAAGACCATCACCGTGCCCTCTGCCACGCCGACCCGCCAGGTCGCCGTCTCGGTGCTGCGCTGGATCCAGACGTAGTCCTTCATGGAGTACCACCACAGCCAGCCTTGGAAGAGCAGGCAGAAGAGAAAGAGCAAAAGGAGGATCACCGTGGTGCGGCGCGGCTTCATCATCATGGCGGAAAGGGACCACCAAGAAATGCCAGCCACAGGCCGGGACGCAAGTTCGCGCCGCTTCAGTTCCGGCGGCGGCGCAGCAACGCGGCCACTCCGCCCAGCCCGCAGATCCAGAACACATTCGGCTCCGGAATCACGGCGACGATGCCGTCGCTCTGGAAATGGCTCGTGTCCCACTCCTGCCCCGGGGCCAGGCCCGCGGAGCTAAAGTTGAAGCTGTAGCCATTGTTGGTGAAGCTCGCGAAGTCCGCGATGTCGAAGCTATCGCCCACGTTCGGGTTGTAGCCGTTGATCAGCGACAGCGAGATCAGCCCGTTCACCGCGAAGTTCCCGCCGACCAGCACGCGGTCGTAGTCCGCCGTGGTCGTGCCGCCGATCTCCACGAACCAATCCGCGCCGCTGCCGAGACCGAGGCTGCCGGTGAAGTTCATGGTGCCAGCGGAATTCCCCGTCCGCAGATCACCCAGGATCGACGCGTTCCCGGCCACGGTGCCGACTCCTGTTAGAGCCTGGGTCGCGCCAAGCGTCCAGCCGCCGCTCACCGCAGAGACATCCAGCGTAGTGGAGATCGCGACGTTGATGGAAGACGAAGTGGCGATCGAGCCGCCGGAGCCCAGGGCCAAGGTGCCGCCGGTCACGGAAGTGGTGCCGGTATAAGTGTTCACGCCATCGAGCCGTATCGTGCCCGCGCCGCTCTTCTCCAGCGAGCCGGTGCCAGCGTAGTCGCCGGAGCCATTCGTCAGCGGCGCGGAAACGATCAAATCCGCCGCCGAACTACCGGTGACATCCGCCACGCTGAAGGTGGTGGTCGCGCCGCCGCGCAGGTGGTTCGCCTTGCCGTTGCCCGTGGAGATGGTGGAGGCATTGCTGCCGCCCGCGGTGATCGTGCCTAGGAACTGGTAGCCCTGGTAGGAGCCGCTGTCCGTGGCGGACTGGGTGAGCGCACCACCGTTCAGCGTCACATTGCCCACGATGTTGAAGCGCGTGGAGGTCAGCGTTCCGCCGTTGTTGATGACGATGTTCGGGATGTTAGAGGCGCTCTTGCCACTACCGCCGAAGATGTTGTTGGCGCGGAAATCAAGCGTCGCGCCGTTCTCCACCGTCACCGTCTTGCTGCCATTCACGGCACCCAGGTAGCCGGTGGTCCCGGCGCCCTGCGCTGTGCCGGTGATGAGCGTGCCACCGCTCACGGTCACATTGCCGGCGAAGTCATTGGACAGGCTGTTGAGCAGCATTGTGCCCGCACCCGTCTTGTTGATGCCCCCGGCGGCCCCGCCCTGGTTGCCGTTGTTCTGGAGGATCAGGCTCACCGTCAGGTCGGTGGCGCTGGAGGCGGTGGTATCCGCCACGTTGAAGTTCTGCACTCCCTGCAGGCGGATCGCGCCGCTGCCGTTCATGGTGGAGGCACCGCTGCCAGTCACGTTGATGTTCGCGGCGTTTCCATCCGCGGTATTGCCCAGCAGCATGCCCCAGGCACTGGTCACGCTGGAGGTGATGGTGGAGGCATTGTTCAGCGTGATGTTGCCGATCCGACTTTCACCGCCGGACATCAGCCAGGTCGCGTTGTTCAGCGTGACCACGCGCGTGGCCGCCAGGGCATTGCCGTGGCCGGTGCTGAAGACGTTGGTGCCCGCGGTGTCAAAGGTCGTGCCCGCATTCGCCGTGACCGCAGAGGTGCCTTGCAGGGTACCGCCCACACGGAAGGTTCCACCGTTGATCGTGGTGGTGCCGGCATAGGTGCCCGCGCCGTTCAGATCCATGCGGCCCGCGCCTTCCTTCACCAGGTTGCGCGTACCGCTGTCCTGGGCCAGGCCGCCGCTCCACAGCAGGTCGGTGGTGGCCGCGCCGTCTGCTACGGTGAATGTCGTACTTGCCTGGCGCAGGCTGCCGTTCATGCTGACCGTGGCGGTCGCCGCGGAGGCCAGCGTGGTGAGCGAGCTGCTGCCGCTGAAGAAATCGAACTTCGAGCCGCTGATCCCGGAGATCGTCCCGCCCGTCATGGTGATGGCCAGGTTCGAGAAGGTCTGGTTCGAGGCCGTGTTCACGTTCAGCGTGCCACCGTTGATCGCGATCGAGCTGATACGGTCCGTGCCGGTGCCGTAGCCCGTTGCATCGCCCGTGCTCAGGCGCAGGGTGCCGCCGCTGTTAATCGTGACCGCCCCACGGATCGTGCCGCTCGATCCTCCGCCACCGGTCAGGTCCAGGATGCCGCCATTGATCGTCGTGCCGCCGGTGTAGGTCTTCTGCGCCGCGAAGGTCAGTGTACCAGCGCCGCCTTGGATCACCGTGCCCGCGCCGGAGATCGCGTTCGTCACCGCGATCGCATCCGAGCGGTTGAAGGACAGCGAACTCCCGGAGGCGATGCTCACCGCGCCGCCGCTGCCGAGCTGCCCCGTCGTGCCGCCATTGCCCACCGTCAGGGTCCCGGCATTGATCGAGGTCGCACCGGTGTAGGTGTTCGCGCCCAGCAGCACCACATTGCTGTTCTGGTTCACCGTGATCCCACCGCCTTGGGAGATCAGCGTGTTGAAGGTCACCGTCTTGCCGTTGCTGCCCCAGATCTGCAGCGTGTTGCCATTGGTGAAAACGTCGCTGCCGTTGATCAGCAGGTCACCGTTCACCGGGTTGAACTCGCCCGTCTTCGGCTGCCCGGCATTGACCGCCAGCACGATCGAAACCGTCTGCAGGTTCGTGCTCTGGTTTTCCACCCGGCCGAAGATGTCGATCGGGTTGCCGCTGATCACGAAGGAGCCCGCCCCCGCCGCGAAGTCCAGATTCCGGAAGTCGTCGTAGTTCGTGTAGTTGTTGTTCGGCGTGAGCCGCGTGGTCCCGCCGAAAGTCAGGTCCGTGGTGTTACTTGGCGAAGGCGCTCCATCCGGATTCCAGTTCGCGCCGCTACCAAACAGATCATCCCCCGCACCACCGTCCCAAGTAGTACCGGCGAAAAGCAGGGGCGTCGTGCACACGACCACGCAGGCCGCGGCGAGGCGGGAAGACAGGGCTTTGGGATTCATCAGACAGCGGAATCAGGGAGGTAGGGCACCCGCTTTTGTCGGAGGATTGACAGTTAGGAAGCCTTATAGGGTTTAAAAGTGGCTTCCATGCACAAAAGCCAACCCGTTTGAAGCTGTCGACACAAATTAGACTACCCGGATGGGTGGTCACGGAGCAGCGGATTCACGCGCCCCTCCCCGGCCCGCGCGCCCCGGTCAAGTTCCCACCGGCTGATTGCGGTAGGCATTTGTCGCTACGATCAAAAGCACCAGCGCGAAGCCTGCGGCACCAAGCCCCTCCTTCACTTTGAGGCTGCGGTAGCTCGCCTCGTCCAGAGTCTCAGTGCGCTCGGGATTCTTACAGGTGACCGTACCAGGACCGCGATGGTAGAAGCCCCCGACGGCTTCGCGGCAGCCCAAAGCCATTATCCACGCGCAGACTACCCCCAGCACCGTGATGCGAGTGGTGGTCCACCGGATTCGCCTAACATTTCTCGTGAAGCCCACGGCGCTGTGAGACCTACCATGGCGGCGCGCTCCAAACCAGCACGCAGATCCCACCAAAGGCTTACTTCTCCGTGATCTGCCAGCGCATGAAGCGGGCTTTCTCCCCCTTCGGCGCGCTGGCGTGGATTTGACCGTTTTCGATCACGATCTCCACGTCCTGGGTGGACCACTCGGAGAGATCCTCGCTCCACTCCGCTGCATAGCGGATGCTGCTGCGCTCCACCGGCAGCTCGCGGGAGATCTGGATGCGCTCGGCATCCATCGAAACGGCATCCGCCGCCTTGTCCGGCGCGCCGGGATTCAGGGAGAAGGCATACTCGATGCCATCCGCCTGGCCATCGCCGTCGCTATCCCCTTCAAAGCTGAGATTGAGCGAAGGATAGCCCGCCGCCCAGGCATTGAAGCCTTGGGCGAGCAGCGGGTCCGGCGCGGAAGCGGAGGGACTGACCATGAGCGCCGGTCCCCAAGTAGCCCCATTCACCGGGCGCATGCGCATCCGCATTGTCGTGCCATCCTGCAGGGCATGGCCCGCGGTGCTGGCATCCAGGCGCACATGATTGGCAGAGGAGCCCACGTTACTTTCGGTCAGCGACAGGACGTTCGAGGCATTGGTCACCGCGATGTCATCGATCCACACGCCGGAGGCCTTGGCATTCCACTTCAGGTTCGTGCCACCGGCATCCTTGCGGATGACGAAGCGCACGCGGATGCTCTTGTCCGCATAGGCAGAGAGCGGGATGCTCTTCTTCGCGAGCGCCTTCTCCGCCTTCTGCAGGCCGGGCAGGTTCCAGACCGAGGTCCAGGTCGCGCCGTTGTCGGTGGACACTTCCGCGTGCAGGTGGTTGGTCTTGCTCATCGCGCCGCGGCGCACCCAGAACTCCAGGGCGCTGTTCGCGGCGGGCACGATCTCGCGCCCGATGGTGAAGCTGTCCTCGCTGTCCGCAGTGGTGGAGAGGCCCAGGCGGAAGGCCTGCTTGCCGCTTTTGAAGTAGCCCTTCAAATTACTATAAACGGAGTAGTTCGAGACATTCGCCGTCACCTGGGGCGCGGGCGAAGTCTCCGCGCCTTCCAGCCAGTTGGACGTGCCCAGGCGGGTGACCTCCAGCTTGTAGCCGGTGGCCGCGGGATCCGGGACGAAGCCGTAGTCCGCACCGCTGAGCGGCGGCTCGGTCGGGCCAGTGAGCTGGAGCGGGCCGGAAGGCAGCACCACTTTCGCCGGTCCCCAAGGGAAGGCCCTGCCGCCAAACACCGCGCGGGAGCGCAGCCACCACTCCTGCCCGGAGGCCAGCGCGGTCGCAGCCGTGGTGGAATTGAAATTAACCGAACTCAGACCCGCACCCGCAATCTGCGCCGTGCGCTCCAGCCAGGTGCAATCCGTGGTGCCGATGTCATCGATGAAGATGCCGGTGGGCTGCGATGGGTAGTCCTGGTGAGAGTAGATCGCGGAAGCGGCATCCGCGAGGTAGTAGCGGAAGCGCACGCGGACCGGGCCGGAAGGCAGGCTCAGCGAGGCCGCTTGGTAAGCGGAATCCCCCGCACCGCCCAAGCCGGCAATCGGCGTGCCAATCGCAGTCCAGGTGAAGCCACTGTCCGTGGAGGTCTCCACCGCCAGCTTCGAGCTGCCGGTCATCAAGCCGCGGCGGTAGGCGAAGTTCAGCTTGCCGCTGGCACCGGGCAGGATTTCACGGCCGAGCTCGAAGACCTGCTCCGGCACACCGTTAATGAAGGGATCGTAGCGGGTCGGGAAAGTCAGGCGGTAGGCCTTGGCACCGCTCTTCACGTAGCCCGCATTCGTGGCTTGGAATGGATACGTGTCGCTGACGCTGCGCTTGGTGACACGCGTCGTCGCATCGCCGTCTTCGGCAGTCTCGGCCCAGGTCCCCGGCTTGCGCAGGTAGAAGCCCACGCGCATTTCATCCGCGCCCGTCACCGGAGTCAGCGTGTAGGAAGCACCGCTCGTCAAAGGAGTCGCAGGCCCCGCGACCACCGGCACCTGCGAGATGCGGTTCGGGTCCATCAGCGTGACCGACCAGCTGTACTGTGCGGGCACGTTGGTGCCCTTGATGTTGGAAACCGTGATGTTCCAGGTCGTGTCGGCATTGACCGACTTCACCGCAGCCGTAGCGGGAACCTGCCAGATGATACTATTGTCACCGTAGCCAATGCGCCGCGAGACAACGCTCACAGCCACCGGGCTGCCATTGCCAGCCGTCATGCTGACCGTCGCCGTCGAGAAGTCCGCCTGCGGAAAAGAGAGCGACCAGTAGGGAGTGTTTAGCCGCGCCGGGAAGAAGCCCTTCGAGGGATAAGTGACGAAGACGTTGGGATCGCTGTAGTCGAGCTCATCGTTCTTCGGCACCACGTAGAAAGCATTCGACGGCGGGCGGATGGTATTGGTCGAGGGCGCGAAGTTGCCCGGCGTGTCACCGGTGGCGAAGTCGGTGGAGCCTTGGAACATCAGCCAGCGGCGGTGGCCCGCATCCAGGTTCCAGCTCGAAGTGCCCATCACGTCCTCCTTCACGTAGGCGTCGATCGCGCCGGGGCCGTAGTAGCCGAGGGAAAGGTTGCTATTGCGGTTCGCATTCCAGGCCGCCGCGGTCCAGGCGGTGCAGGATTGCGCCGGGCTGTGGGCCAGGCCGGCGGAACTCGGGTAGTTCCGCACGATCATCAGAGCGGAGCGCTGGGCTGCCGCGCTCTTCGCGGTGCCCGCCGGCGGCTGGAAGCTGTCGTCCGTGGCCAGGCGCACGGTGGTGCCGGTATTCACCCGCATGTCTGCGCGCAGTCCGCCCATCGCGCGGAAGTAGTTCAGGCGGCGCTCCACATCCCCCGCAAATTCCGCGGAGACCGTGCCCTCCGCACCCGCTGCGGTGGAGTTATACCCGCCAGTCCAGGCCACGCGATCCTGGTACCCTTCCGATGCCATGTAGACGGCATGATAGAAGGACACGACTTGATTCCGGTCCGAGGTATCCACCGAAAAGCCGCGCGTGGGCGCTGCGGCAGAAGCGCCGCAGGCACAGGTCAGACTGATCAGGATGATGCAAGGGACCGGTCGAAACAGCTTCGACCGTTGGGACAGCACGCGCGATTGATATTACGGAACCGGCAACAATCAAAGGCGATTTTTTATAATTAGATGCGTGTAAATTCGTATCTCAGGGCCGAGATCCCAAAAAACGCGGAAGTCTCTGCCCGCAGGACGATGGGGCCCAGCGAGGCAGGCTGGAAGCCTGCTGCCACCGCGGCGGCAGCCTCCTCCGGCGTGAAATCCCCCTCTGGCCCCACCAGCAGCGTCACCTCCTCCGGTGAACCCGCGGCGCGCAGGATGTCCTTGAGCGGCAATGCCCCGGGATAGAGGGAGGCGATCACTTTCAGCCCCTTCCCCGCCCGGCCGATCCAGTCGGAGAAGTCCGCGGGCGCCTCCACCTGCGGGATCAGGTCCTGCCCGCACTGCTTGCAGGCTTCCAAGGCGACGCGCTGCCACTTGCCGGACTTCCGGTCCGCATCCGCCTCCGCCACTTGGACCACCGTGCGGCGGGTCATCAGCGGTTGGATGGAGCTGACCCCCAGCTCCACGGCCTTCTGGACGATGAGGTCCATGGTCTTCCCCTTCGGCACAGCCTGGGCCAAGCAGATCCGCGGCTGGAGCGGAGCGGCCTCGCGGATCTCGCCGAGCAGCAGGCGGATCTCCTGCTTGGAAACCTCCTCCACCGTCGCGGCAGCGGAGCGGCCATGACCATCGAAGACAGTGATCGAGTCCCCGCGGCGCAGGCGCATTACCTGGGCGGCATGCTTCGCCTCCTCCCCCCGCAGCAAGGCATGCGGCAGGGCCGACCAGGACTCGGGAGGCAGGTGGAAGCGGGGCACGGCGGGAGGAGAAAGCCCCCGGCGGGAACTTCCAAGTTCCAAAACGGGATGCGCCGGCGGTGGAAATTTTTCACATTTCCCTCCTAGGCGCGAATTCCAACAAGTGTTAAGCAATCGACGTCGCCGCCCAACTGTTCATCTAACTCACCCACACCCCGGGCATGTCCGACATCACCCGCTTCCGCTTGCACCGGTCCGTCACCTTCTGGACCGGGATCGTCCTGCTGTTGTGCTTTGGCCTGGCCTGGTGGTACTCGTGGCGTGAAGTCGCGACCCTGCGCCGCGGCTCGCTGACGGTGATGCACGCCAGCGGCGGCCTGACGATCATCCGGAATCCGATGGATGAGAAGCCGCTCAGCTTCCAGCACACCGCGCCCTCCGCGGGGGTGAATGATATCCGCTGGTCGCTTTTCCCCACGCCTTACGCCCTCGCCGGCCAGGATCTGGCCGCGAGCGGCATGAAGCTGCAGCCGCGGACCCTGGAGCAGTGGCAACGCAGCTGGATCGCCTCTTTCCCGCGGAATGTCTCGCTGACCTTCGTGCCGGATTGGCTGGTGGCCGTTGCGCTACTGCTTCCCTGGGCGGGCCTGATCATGTGGCGACTCCGCCGCACCGCGGAAGCGGAGCCGGCAGCCTGGATCGCGGCAGAGCGTGAGCACGTGGAGCAGACTCCTGCTCACGCTCCTGTGCCACCTCCCGTCCCGCGGCGTGCCGTGGCGGAAAAGCGCAGCGGCGGGATCAACTGGGCCGCCGTGGTGCCCCGCGGCATTCCCGGCTCTCCGTGGAACTACGCCGGTCCCGGGCCTCTGACGGATACGCCGATGCCCCTCCGGAGGGAGAGGTGAAACTACTAGATATACAGTAGATAGCAGCGCCTGCTCAAAAGCCCCAACGGGGCGGCAGGTAGACAGCCCAGGGTAAGCAAGCGATAGCGCGCGCAACCCTGGGTTGGCGCCAAAAGATACCGGCCCCTGAAGGGGGCCAAGTAGGTCGCGGACGAGAAAGCCGTTGGGAGTCACCACACTCCCGGCCCCCACTTCAGGGGGCAATTCACTTCGCGGCCAAAACCCAGGGCTACGCTATCGCTTGCCCTGGGCTATCAACCGGTCGCCCCCTTGGGGCTTTTGAGCCGGCAAGCTAGCTCACAAATCAAAAAACCTCCGCGCCTTCTGGAAGAAGGATTCCTGCATCGGCGAGTTGTGCTCCCCGATCGACTCGGCAAAGGCCCGGAGCTTCTCCTGCTGTTCGGAGTTCAGCTTGGTCGGCACCTCCACTTGCGTGCGCACGTGGAGATCACCCTTCTTGTGACTGGTCAGAGAAGCGACACCGCGCTCGCGCAAGCGGAAGAGCGTGCCGCCCTGCGTCCCGGCCGGAATCTTGATCGAAGCCTTGCCATCGAGGGTCGGCACTTCGAGCTCGCCACCCAAGGTGGCGGTGCTGAAGGGCATCGGCACCTCACAGAAGAGATCGCTGCCCTCGCGCTCGAAGACATCGTGCGGCTTCACGTGCAGGAAGACGTAGAGGTCCCCTGCCGCGCCACCGCGCACACCCGCATCGCCATTCCCCGTGGAGCGCAGGCGCGTGCCATCTTCCACCCCGGCGGGGATGCGGATCTTGATCCGGCTGGTCTTGTGCTTGCGGCCATCGCCGCCGCAGTTGCTGCAGGGATCCGTTACCGTTTCGCCCGCGCCGCGGCACTCCGGGCAAGTCGTCTGCTGGATGAAGATACCAGCCTGGCGCGCGACCACGCCGCGGCCACCGCAACTCGTGCAGGGCTTGGTGCCGCCGCCGCTCTTCGAGCCGCTGGCACCGCAGTTCCCGCAGGCACCGAAGTGCTCGATCTCCAGTTCCTTCTCCGCACCGCGCGCAGCTTCTTCCAGGGAGATCTCCAGGTCGTAGCGCAGGTCACTGCCGCGCTGCTTGCCGGAACCCTTGCGCCGCCCGCCGAAGATATCCTCGAAGCCACCGCCGAAGGCGCTCCCGAAGATCTGCGAGAAGATGTCCATCGGGTCGTGGAAGCCACCGCCGCCACCACCGCCGCCGCCACCTTGAAAGGCGGCGTGGCCGTAGCGGTCGTAGGCCGCACGCTTGTCCGGATCGGCCAGCGCCTCGTAGGCCTCGCCGAGTTCCTTGAACTTCTCCTCCGCCTCGTGGTCACCCGGGTTCTTGTCCGGGTGAAACTTCACCGCCAGCTTGCGGTAGGACTTCTTGATCTCCTCCGCGCTGGCATCGCGGGAGACCCCGAGGATCTCGTAGTAGTCGCGCTTCGATGCCATGTCTGTTAGTCTTCGCTGGAGGACTTGGCCACCACCACGGTGGCGGGACGCAGCAGGCGGTCCCGCAGCATGAAGCCGCGGCGGTGGACGCGCAGCACGGTGCCATCCGCCACGCCGGGGGCTTCCTCCTGGGAAACGGCCTCGTGCACGTTCGGGTTGAAGGGCTTGCCCTCGGACGGGATCTCGGTGACGCCGTTGTTGGAAAGGAAGTCGTTCAGCTGGCGGCGGACCATGTCCATCCCGATGTAGATCATGGAGGACTTGTCTTGCGACGCGGCCAGCATGCCCATTTCGAAGTTGTCGATCACCGGCAGCAGGTCTTCCAGCAGGCCTTGGTTGGCATAGCGCATCGCCTCCTCGCGCTCGCGGGCGGAGCGCTTGCGGAAATTGTCGAGATCGGCCGCGGTGCGCACCGCCAGCTCGCGCCACTTCATCACGTCCGCCTCCAGCTCGGCGTAGGGATCGCCGTCGAAGGGTTCGGTCGTTGCAGTGGTGGTGTCGGTGGCGGCAGCCGCCTTGGGATCCAGGGTATCCGGGTCGTCCTCGGGAGTCATGTGCGCCGGGTTCCTGCCACGGGAGGGGGCCGGGGTCAACCCCGCGGCAACCGCTTTTCCACCAGCCAGCCCCGGCTACCTCAGCCGCATGCGGAAGCTGAAGCAGGTCTCCTCCTCCGTGGACGAGGCACTCAGGGTCCCCTCGTGGGCCTTCGCCACTTCCGCGGCGATGTAGAGTCCCAGGCCCAGCCCATTTTGACTGGACCGCACCTCTTCCCGCGTGAAGGGCTGAAAAAGGACCTCCAAGGTTTCCGGCGAGATCGGCTTGCCCCGGTTGGCGACGTGCAACTCAAACTGCCCCTCCGATACGAAGGAGCGAACCCGCACCGGATGGTCCTGCGATCCGTGGACCAAGGCATTCGCGACCAGATTTGAGGCAATTTGAGCCACGCGGGCGGGATCGCAATCCACAGGCAGCGGTCCGGCGATCTCCACTTCAATCGTTTTCCCGGGATGGGCAGTCCCCAGCTCGTCAATGACGTGCCGCAGCACCGGCTCCAGATCGACGACGGTCCGATCGAGCACGAGGCCGCCGCCCAAGCGAACCCGGGCGAAATCCATCAGGTTCTCGATCAGCTCGGCCATGCGCCGCGCGCTGAGATCCATGGTCACCAGCAGCTTTTGCTGGCGCTCGGTCAGGGTCGCATTGGTCAGGATGGCCACTCCCATGGTGATGGCACCAAGGGGATTGCGCAGATCATGCCCCAAGGCCGCGATGAACTGCTCCCGCAGCACGCCCGAGTCCCGCTCGTTCAACAGGCGGTTTTCGGCGAGCGCCTTTGAAGCGAGCAGGTTCTTCTCGTAGCTGCGGCGCTCGCTTGCCCGGTAAGCCGTCAGCCGGGTGAAAAGCACCTCGCCCGCTTCATTCCGCCGCTCGATGGCATTCACCAGCACCGGCAGGCGCGAGCCATCCTGACCCACCAGCTCCAAAGCCACCTCATCGAAGTGGCCCTGTATCCGCAACAGCGGCGCCAAGTGGGTCTCGAGGAAAATCTTACCGCCGATCGACAGGAGCGACGAAAAGCGCAGCCCCTTGAGATCATCCGCCGCCATTCCGAGCCAGCCTGCCAAACACAAGTTGGCTCTTAGGATCTGGCCATTGGCAGCGATGGTCGCGTAGCCACAGAGTGCGTTCTCAAAGAAATCCTCAAAATCCTCCGTCAACTCCCCTGACTCCCCGGGATTCATAAGAAGGCCCGGATGGCTGCGATGGTCTCCTCCGGAGCGCTGAGATTCGGACAGTGGCCCGTCGCCTTCATCACCACCAGGGTGCTGTTGGGCAGCGCGGCATGGACATAATCTCCCACGCAGAGTGGCGCGATCACATCATCGGAGCACTGGAGAATCAGCGCCGGGAGATCCAGCTCTCCAAGGATTTCTCGGGTATCCGAGAGGAAGGTGGCGCGGGCGAACTGCTTGGCAATCTCCGGATCGGTCCGGCAAAAGCTCCGGGCGAGTTCGTCGCCCAGCTCCGGGCGCTCCGGATTTCCCATGATCACCGGGGCCATGTCCATGGACCATCCCATGTGATTGTTCTCCAGCGATTCCAGCAGCTCCCCGATCTGATCGCGCGTGAAGCCGCCGGTGTATCCCTCCTCATCGACGTAGCACGGCGAAGGCCCCACCAAGACCAAGGCGCGGAACATCCCCGGAGCCTGGCGCGCCGCGAGAATGCCGATCATGGCACTGACCGAATGCCCGACGAAAACGGCGTCTTTGAGACCCAGTTCCTCACCGATCTCCACGAGGTCCCGCGCGTAGCCTTCAAGCCCCGCATACTTGTCGGGCGTGTAAGCTTTCAGGTCGGAATGCCCGGCACCCACATGATCGAACAGCACCGTGCGGTATCGATCTTCGAAGGCCGGGGCCACGAGGCGCCACATGTTCTGGTCACATCCGTAGCCGTGGGAAAAGACGATCGCGGGAGCATCTTTCTGCCCTTGGAGGACGACATTGTTCCGCGCGAGCACGCTCACTTGTTCGACCTTTCTGCTGTGGGGACCCGGCTCGACACACCGCCTTATCCTCCATTTCCCTAACCCGCGCAAGGGCCGGACCAACGCACTACCAAGAGTTTTGTTAGGCTCCGCTTATATCTCGCATCGACCTGCATCAGGCTAGCCTTCCAAATACCTCCGCCACTCCTCCGATTCCGCAATCCGGCGGATCCCCTCGTTCCGCTGCACCAGGAAATGCCGCATGTAGGCCTCCAGGAACACGCGGTCGAAAACCCTGCCGACCCAGCCGAAGGGAGACGCGAATTCAAAGTGGTCCCTCATCACGGTCGCCTCCCCATCGGCCTCGAAATGGTGCTCGTGCCGCATCATCCGGAAGGCCCCCTTCACCATCGTATCCTCGAAAAAGGCGGGGTATTCGAGCCGGCTCATGCGCACCTGCAATTTCCGGCGCCAGCCGAGATGCCATGCGCTCCAGGTGACCTCTTCATCCAGATTCAGGAGGCCCGAAGTCACCCCGGCCACCGCCCGCTCCCGGGTATTCCCCACGGTAGCCTGATGCAGGTCGATGCTCCGGGACAGATCGAAGACCCGCTCGCGGGGGGCCTGGATCCGGATGGCGAGTTCGATGACCGGCATGGCTTTTCAGCGCTTCTCCATCGCCACCAGCGTGATGTCATCCGCCTGCTTCGCCTCGCCCACGAACTTCGCCAGCTCCTTCTCCACGCTCTTGATCGCGGCCTCCGCGCCGAGTGGCGCGCTCTCACGGAAGGCATCCCGCAGGCGGTCCATGCCGAACTCCTCGCCCGCGGCATTGATCGCTTCCTTCACGCCATCGGTGTGGAAGAGCAGGCAATCGCCGGGGTTCATGTGAATCCGGTGCACCTTCGTCACCCGCTCGAAGACATCCCCGCTATCGATCCCCAGAGCCAGGCCAGGCGGCTTGATCAGCACGACGGTCTTCTCCAGCGCCCGGTAGAGCAGCGCAGGATCGTGCCCGGCGCGGGCCAGGTCCACATCCCCGCTCTCACCATCGATGATGGCGTAGTAGAGGCTGATGAACATGTCCTCCTTGATGTCCGGGAAAATCTGCCGGTTCACCCGCCCCAGCGCCTCCGCCGGATCGGCATGCGCCCCGGCCAGCGAACGCAGCACGCTGCGGCACATCGCCATGATCAGGCCCGCGGCCACACCCTTGCCGGAGACATCCGCGATGACCACGCCATGCCGGCCCTCACCGAGATCGAGGTGGTCGTAGTAGTCGCCGCTGATGATCCGCGCGGGCACATTCGTGCCGCTCACGCGATAGCCCGGCACCACCGGATCGCCCGGCGGCAGCAGCACGCGCTGGACCTCGCGGGCGTTCCGCAGCTCGCCCTCCATCTGGCGCTTCTCCCCTGCCTCGCGGTGGACCAGCGCATTGCCGATCGCGAAGGCAGACTGCTCGGCCACGGTGCGGAAGACCGCGAAATCATTCGCGGTGAAGGCCGGCTCGCCCTTGCTCCGCGTCACCGCCAGCACGCCCAGATCCCGCCCGGCATGGCGCAGCGGCGCGATCAACGCGGCCACGTCTTCTCCGTAGCGGCTGAAGGAATCCCTGAAGCTCTCGTGGCTCTTCAGGTCGGAAATGTTATGGGCCTCCCCGGAAGCGAGCACCGCGCCAAAGATCCCCTCGTCCGCGGCGACTTGGGCCAGGCGCAGGTGGCTATCCAGCGCACGGCGGTCGTTCTCCGCCTTCTTCTGCACCTCCACCGGGATGCCGACCAGCGGCGGGCACTCCGCGGAAAGGTAGCGCGGCTTGAGGTGCAGCCGGCCCTCGTCCAGCAGGTAGAGCGCCCCGCCCTTGGCGGCCACCACCTTGATCACGCCATCCACGATCAGCCGGTAGAGCCCGGTCATGGTGGGTTCGCGGCCGATCGCCGAGCCGAGGTCATGCAGGAAGGCGAACATCCGCTCCTCCTCCCCCTCGAAGGCCTGGAGTTCCTCGTTTTTCGAGCGGAGCTGACCCTTCAACTTCCGGGCAACCAGCAGCAGGCCGATCAGGGAGATCGCCAGGAGCAGGTAAGGAAGGGCAGCCGGCATTTCAGCGCAGGCCTTCTTATTCGGCCTTTCCTTCGCCTTCGGCCACCTCTTTTTCGAGGATTCCGACGACACCCGCAAACTTGCGGGCGTTCTCCGCATTGGCGGCGGAGAGGATCTTGTGGGATTCCAGCACGTGCTTGGCCCGGTCCAGGACCCCCACGGCGTGGCCCAACTGGTAGGGCTCGAGCTTCGATCTCACCTCATCCGCATGGCCGCGCCACACCGCGGATGGCGGGTCGATCTCAAGCAGGCAATCCAGCCCGAGATCCTCCAACGAGTTCCGGTTTCGCTCGCCGGCCCCGGCAATCTGGACCCCGCCGGTCGCGCCGAGCTTCGACAGGCGGGCGGAAAAACTGGCCAGTTGCCCCATGAACGTGGAGTCCATGCCGGTACAGGCTTCGAGGTCGATGACCAGACATCGGTCGCCCGCCGCGATCCGGGCCTCCGCGCATTCCTTCATCACCGGACTGGTCACGAAGGAACCTTTTCCCTCGCAGCGAATCCAGGTGAAGCCGTCGAAAATCCCGACCAGAATAGCGTTTTCAGAACTCACGGAGAGGGTACCAAACCTAATTGAGACCGGGTTACACTAAATTCCGCCTGCCCTACCGGTCAACCGCGCATTGGAAGGAAAAGCAGCATTTTATCGCCACAGGTAGGATTGGCGGGAGGCCACCTCCCGGCCCTCGCGGTAGAGTTTGCAGCGCCAGGCCAGCACTTTCCCCCCTTTCTGGTAGTCTTGGCCGATGATCGCGAACTCGGCCCGGCCTTTGCTTTTCCCGGCTGGAATGTCCTGGGTCATCTTCTTGACCCGGCTGGCGGTGAGGCCCTGTTGGAACTCGAAAACCACCTTCCCCGGACCAGTGCCGGAGTCATTGTAGAGGACGGTGTAGTAATAGCCGAGCCGCTCGCCCTGCTCCTTCACGCCGATCGCCCCATACATCCGGCGCTGGTAATCGCCACGCAGCATGGGGTCATCCCCCTCGTCGGTCTCGCCGATCTCGCGCAGGTGATAGGGCCGGATGTCCAGCACCTGGGTGCTGCTGCAGGACGCAGAGAGCAACGCCAGGACCGGGAGGAGCATCGCCGCAAGGGCTTTCCAAAGCTTCATCGGGCGGCATTCAAGCAAGGCTGCGAGGCTTGCCAACCTGTAAAATTCTGAAGGGCGTGGACGCCAGGGAGAGATCCGGTCTCCCCTGGCTTCAGATAGGTCCTATAGGACCTATAGGACCTATCTCGCAGCAGGGTGCGGCCGCCCCTACCGAACCGCTCGCGCACCTCATTCCTTCTTTCCCCTCCCCCTGAAAGCCCCTTAAGCTCTTCCTCGTGGAACAGGCCATCCTCGATCGGCTCGATACCTTCATCCGGAAAAAGGGGCTGCGGCGCACGCCGCAGCGGGATGCGATCGTGCGCACGGCCTTCGCCAGTGACGATCATTTCACCTCCGAGGAGCTCTTCGACCGCTCGCGCAAGGCGAATGCCGGCGTCTCCCGTGCCACTGTCTACCGCACCATCTCCCTGCTGGTGGAGGCCGGCCTGCTGCACGAGATCGACCTCGGCGGGGACCTGAAGACCTACGACCCGAATTTCGTCGAGAAACCGGCCCACAATCACCTGGTCTGCATCGACTGCGGCAAGGTGGTGGAGTTCGCGGACTCCCACCTCGAGCTCCTGAACGACTGCCTGACCCGCCGCATGGGCTTCCGCCCGGTGAAGCAGTCGATCAAGATCGAGGCCTGCTGCGAGCAGCTCCGGACCAAGGGCGTGTGCCCGAACCTGATCAAGGCCCGGGTGCAAGGGAAGCGGCTGCCGACGCGGAAGCGCGGGTAGGAAACCCGGAGTTAGATTGTACAACCAAAGGGCGCTAAAATCTGAGAGCGTCCCGGCATGGAGCCTCCCCGACCGCGCAAGCCCGGTAAGAGAGATGCCGGGATCCGCTTCCTCAGCTTCTCCGAAAACAGCGGTGATCTCGAGCGAGCCCAACAGAGGGCCGCCGATTGGATGAACGATTGTCAGGCTCTCGACCTGATCACGATCAACACCAGCATGACGGAACACAAGGCCACCGTAACCGTGTGGTACCGGGTGAAAACCAAGCAAGCCGCCCCATGACCCGTTACGAGATCTTCTACGGTGAATCCACTCCCGGCTTCATCAAGAGCGGGACCAAGACCATGAGCGAGCGGGTCCGGAATGCCCACGACAAGGCGGAGGCCTGGATCGCGGCCAACCCGCAGGCCGAGATCATCTCGATCTCCAACGGGAGCGCGCAGGACGGCAGCACTTTTGGTTGGGTCTTCGTGTCGGTTTGGTACCGGACGCCGTGATGGATTTCCCTTATGCAATCCCCACCACCACTCCCCACGCCGCGGCCAATCGACGTCGCCACCTTCTACGGTGCCGGAAAATTGGTTCTCGGGCGGAATAGCAGCATGGCGGCACTGGACGACGCCCAGCGACAAGCCGTCGACTGGATCAACGGCAACCCCGGGATCCACATCGTGACAATCAAGACCTGCCTGACCGATCACCTGGCGGCGGTGAGCGTATGGTTCAGGGATGGCGCATAGGGGACAGCCCCCGGTTCGCCCCCTTGCCTCTCCCACTCTTCATTCACCATTCGAAAATTCGGAATTCGTCATTGCCTCCCACCCTCCCCTGCCCGCTACTTCCGCCGCCATGTGGAAAGGCCGCTTCGCCAAGGATACGTCCTCGCTCGTCCAGGAATTCGGGGAGTCGATCAGCTATGACTGGCGGCTCTACCCGCACGACATCGCTGGCTCCATCGCCCACGCCCGCGCCCAAAAGGCCGCCGGGCTGCTGACCGCGGAGGAGTTTTCGCAGATCGAGACCGGGCTGCTTGCGATCAAGGACGACATCGAGGCCGGGAAGTTCGAGTTCAAGGCCTCGCTCGAGGACATCCACATGAACGTGGAGGCGGAACTCACCAAGCGCATCGGCGCCGCCGGTGCCAAGCTCCACACCGCCCGCTCGCGGAATGACCAGGTGGCCACGGACACCAAGCTCTATACCCGCACGGAGATCGAAATTCTGTTAGAAGCGCTCGCTGACCTGCAAGGTGCGCTTTTGGACCGAGCGGAGAAATACGCTGCCACGGTGATCCCGGGCTACACCCACCTCCAGCGCGGGCAACCAGTGACAGTGGGCCACCACCTGCTGGCCTACGTGGAAATGTTAGAGCGCGACAAGGGCCGCCTCAGCGATGCCCGCAAGCGCCTCAACGTTTCCCCACTCGGCTCCGGTGCCCTCGCCGGTTCCACCATCAATCTCGACCGCCGCGCCATCGCCGCGGAGCTGGGCTTCGATGGCGTGACCACCAACTCGATGGATGCCATCGCGGACCGCGACTACATCGCGGAGACGCTCTTCGCCATCGGCCTCTGCGGCGTGCACCTCTCGCGCTTGAGTGAAGACTTGATCCTCTGGTGCACTGCGGAATTCGGCTTCGTCGTGTTCTCGGATGCGCACACCACCGGCTCCTCGCTCATGCCGCAGAAGAAGAACCCGGACGTCTGCGAACTCACCCGCGGCAAGAGCGGCCGCCTGATCGGCAATCTCATGAACCTGCTCGTCGCGGTGAAGGGCCTGCCTCTCACCTACAACCGCGATCTCCAGGAGGACAAGCCACCGCTCTTCGATTCGATCGACACGCTCAAGCTGATCCTCGCCGTGAACACGGAGATGATCGCCGCCATGGAGATCCGCGAGCAGCGCTGCCTGGCTGCCGCCAGCGACCCGATGCTGCTCGCCACCGACCTGGCGGACTGGCTGGTCAAGCAAGGCGTGCCCTTCCGCCATGCTCACGAACTTGTCGGCAAGGCAGTCGCCGAGTCCGTGAAGAGCGGCGTGCCGCTCGACCAACTCGACCTTGCCAAGATCGACCCGGCCTACAACGACGACGCGAAATCCGTCTTCGACCTCAAGCGCGCCCTCGCCGCCCGCACCAATCCCGGCTCGCCCTCCGTGGAAAACGTGCTGTCCGAAGTCGCGCGCTGGAAAACGGCGCTCTAGTGGAGCGCCAGGCTCCAGCCTGGCCGAAGCACCCTTGCGCACAGTCTCATCACGAGGCCGGCCGGATAGCGCCGTGCTGGTCGTGCCGACCAAGCCGTGATCCAACACCCCGGGACCACTCAGCCAGGCCAGAGCCTGGCGCTCCCGCTCCACTCACAGCAAATTCTTCGACCGCAACCACCGGTCAAGCGCGACCAGACTATCCACCCGTAGTTTCACGATCAGGTGGTTCGTGCCGCTTGGCAAGCTCGCCGAGGCTCCCTCGGGAAAGCCGATGCCCAAGCTTTTTAGACGGTCCTTGACGGTCGCATTGGGCTCGAACGAGACGAGAATTCCCGCGGCGATCGGGTCGCGGCTAAGCTTCCAATGGTAAGCCAGCAGCCTGTCACCGTGGTTGATCGGACCGGGTGGCTCCTTCTTCCAGTGCACGAGGCGTTCTTCAATCCGCTTGTTGACCTCCGGCGACTGCGCCTTGGCGGCAATCTTGCGAAGCTCCGCGCCCACCTTTGGCTCAAGCCGCCAAAAGTGGATGATAAAGTCCGCCTCCCTCTGCTGGAAGATACTGCTGCCATCCGGCCAAGCTCCTCCCTCAAAAGCCTTGAGATCATTCTCCAAGAACTTCACCTGCTCAAGCTCGCCCGCCGCTTGGGCCTTGTCGCGTTCGCGCACGAGGGCCTTGCGGTAGTTGTCGCGAAACTGGGCGATCGGCGCTTCTGCAGCAGCGATCTGCTCGTCGAGACTCTGCTCCTGCGCGGTAGCGGTGGCCACGATGCAAGCCAGAGGGAAGAGATAGCGGAGAGTCATGATCCGGGGATGAACACTTCTTCCGAAAAGTCATCCCCGGTCAATCGCAAAGCCGACTTCTGTTAGAGCGCCACCTCCCCTTTCTTCCTCACCGACCGTGTCGTCACCACCACGGCGCCCAGCACGCACAGGATAATCGCATAGAACCAGCCGCTCCGCTGGTCCGGCTCGATCTCAAGCTTCAGCACCATCCCGCCCTCGCCCTTCACCTGCACGCTGCGCTTGAACTCAAGCACGGTGCCGGTCTGGTCCAGGGTCACGTCCAGCGCGGCAGGCGCGGGATCGGCGACCAATTGCGTCGCCAGGCGCTCGCCCATCGCCTTCATCGCGGTGTTCTCATCCACGCTGTTGCCCTCCAGCAGGCGGTCGTACTGCTTGGGATCGTAATTGAGCTGGCCTTGCAGGAGCGGGTTCTCCTGCGCCGCGCGTTCGAGCTGGGCATTGCCCACCGCCACCTCGGACTTGTTGTCCAGATACATGCGCTGGCGGCGGGTGTTGAGTGCCAGCGTCGCCTGCTGGGCCTTAAGGTTGCCGAGCTGCACCCGTGCATCCTCGTTGGAAGCCTCGTCGAGCAGGCCATTGCGGGCGGCCTTGCTCAGCGCCTGGCCGGCCTTGTCCTGCTCCCCGTTGCGCAGCCACTCGTTCGCTTGGTCGAGCAGCGCCACCGCATCCTTCTTGCCCGCCGCGCGCTGGCGGCTCACGAAGCTGTCATAGTCCACGATTCCCTGGACCGGCCGCGAACGCGCCAACTCGAAGTTGCCCTTGCTGTCCACCAGGTGCCAGCCACGCGGCAAGATCACACGCCAGGTCAGGTTCTCCAGCGGCACGCCAATCAAGTCCGGTCCGACCAGCGTGAGGTTATCCGCCTTCATCTGATAGACGAAGCGCACCGTGGCCGGCCGGTTGCCCTCCGGCGCGGGGTAGACGTGGAACTTCCACTTGTCGCCGTCCTTCACCAGCGGCACCCCTTCATCATTCACGATCACGCTGAGCGGCTTGTCCACGCCGGCAGGAAGCTTCAGGCTCAGCGTGCCCTTCTCCACCACCCGCACCTCCAGGTCCACGGCCGTGAGGGCCGCGCCCTTCGGGGAAACCAGCGTGGTCAGCGCGCCGCGCTCGACCCGCAGCGGCGGAGCGGTAGCCAGTTGGTTGCTCTTGAGCGTCAGGACCAGCGGGCCCTCGGCCTCCGCCACGCGGTAAACCTCCGCGGGTGCCGTGGTGTTCTCCTGCAGGATCTCCGGCACCACCGCCCACTCGCTGCGTTGCCAGCCGCGCGGCGGCGTCCCGGGCACGATCTCCCGCCGCCCGCCGGCGCGCACCGCCACGTAGTACGAGCTTTGTCGTACTTCCAGGGGAATGACCGGCGTGATCGTCACCGTGTCACCGGGCGTCTGGCGCTGGAATTCCACATCCACCACGGTGCCACCGGTGATGCCGCGCTGGAAGCGGATCTCCCACAGGTTCTCACCCTCCACTGGCGCGAAGTCTCCCACCGCCGGGCCGCTGGCGCGCACCGTGGCCGCCGCCGCCGCATCCAGTCCGGGGATGCGCACGCGCAGCGTCTTCATCGCGGCGTTCTCGATCTTGTAGGCCAGCCGCACGCGGGACAGGGTCTGCCCCTCGCGCAGGGTTTCCTCATGCAGGATCTGCGCGGTCACCCAGGGCTCCAGCTTGGTGATCCCAAGCGACAGCGCCCAATCCGCCTGCAGCAGGCGGAAGGCAAGCGCATTCGGCCGCGTGCCCACGGACTCGCGGGTATCCAGCGGGGAAACCTTCTCACGCGCCACCGCCCGCACCTGGAAGCCGCGGTCCGGCACGATCGTCATCGTGCCGGTCTGGCGGGAGGCCTCGCGCAGGGAAACCCGCGGCACTGCCCAGTTCGCCTGCGCACCGGGCGATGGCGCCACCAGCGCGATCGCGAATGCCTGGTCGCCGATCGTCTTGCCATTCAAGTGCAGGTTCAGCACGCGCACCTTGCCCTCTTGCGAATCGGTGAAGTGCGACAACGACGGGCCGGTGACCGATTCGATCTCGAAGCCCGCGGGGATCTCCAGCGCCAGCTTGAAGAGCCCGGCACGCGTGATCGAGGCGGTTAGATCAATCCCCAGCACCATGCGGTCCTCACCCAGTGAAAGCGTCTGGCGCGTGGTGGCGCGGACCTCCGGTGCCACCGGTGTGACCTTCAGGGTCACGCCCGCCTCACCACCGGCATGGCGGAAGGCGCGGTGCAGCACGGCCAGCGGCTTGCCCTCGCGATCCCGCGGCAGCAGCGTGCTGCTGAAGTCGTCCAGGTTCACATCGCTCATGCCCTTCACCGTCACGGATTCGGGCTGCGCTTCATCGCCAAAGGCCAGGCCGAGCAGGCCCACCGAGCCGGCCGTCCCCTTCACTTGCAGCGGGGCCAGCGCCAGATCCACCGGCAGCGCCGCAGTGCCACGCTGCGTGGCCACGGAAACGCTGAAGGGCTGGTCCTGCGCGGGCTCGATCGCGATCCGCAGCTCACGGGTCTCCGGATTGAAGCGCCAGCTTCCCGCCGGGCCACCCGCCACTTCACCCACGGTGAAGCCTTCCGGGATCACCGCCAGCAACTCGCGGACCACACCACGCGATGGCCGCACGGCAATCAGGTGGCGGCCATTCACCACACCCGGGCCGGGCAGGTAGAGATCGGAGATCTCCACGAAGAACTGCGTCTGCTCGGTCGCGGCATCGCGCTGCTTCGGCCGGGCCCGCAGGCTCGTGACCTCCGATGGACGTAGTACCATATCCGCACCGCTCTCGCCCTGGGCAGCCAGCGGCACCACCTTCGCGGCCTGGGGCGATTCGAAGTCCCAGCCTTCCTGGTTCCAGCGCACGCTCACGCGCTGCACTGCGGCCGGGCCGGAGGGCAGGTTCCAGCCGCCCTGGGGATTCGGCAGCGGCATCTCGAAGGTGGCCTTGCCAGTCTTCTTCCCCTCCACGGTACTAACCAGATAGTAGGCCTCCTGCTCGCCGTAGGGCGCCTTCACCACGCGCCAGCCCTCCCCCTGGAAGGCGGTCAGCACCGCGGGCGGCTTGAGCAGCAGGAAGCGCTCGTCCGCCTTGCCGCGGCCCTCGATGGCGATCTCCCCGCTCAAGCGGCCACCGGCGATCCGCCAGGTATGCACCATCGACTCCGCCGTGCTCATCGTCTCCACGGCCGGCTGGTCCTGGGCGTGGACCTTGCCAAAGGAGGCCAGCAAGGCGAACAGCGCGACAGTGGTGGTCGTCGCAGCCGCAGCCGCCGCATCAACCACTGGCCGCCGCTTGGGCCGCAGGCCTGCTAGAGAAGGCAGCACCTTGCACAGCAGCAGGATGATCCCGAAGCCCGCGAAGAAAGGCACCGCTCCCATGCGCTGCGAGAGCACACCCAGGCCGATCAGTGCCAGCGCGCCGGGAAGGGCGTAGGCTGCATAGCGCGAGCGCAGGAAGGCGAAGACCAGCAGCGCTAGTCCCGCGACGAGAAAGGCGATACCCCAGCCGCTCACCATCGCCATTAAAGGCGAGACATTCCACAGCTCGATCAAGAGCGGACCATCCTTCGGCACCGCCGGCATGGCGAATTCCAGGGCGGAGAGATTCGGGCGGCGATCATGGTAAGCCCGCGCGGCCAGCATAAAGCAACCGCCCACCGCAACCAGCATGGACAGCGCGCCGAGCAAGCGCAGCAGCGCGAAGCGTTGCAGGAAGAGCCCGAAGGCCGCAGCCAGCAGGATCAGCGCCGCAGGCACGCGCGCCTTCGCGAAGATCCACTCCGAGCCGCTCTCCGTGAGCACCGGCTGCACCGCTTTGATTGGACCGCCGCGCGGCACCAGCCGGCGGTTGTCATCCCCCGTGACCTTCCAGGAGCCGAAGACCAGCGGGGCATCCAGCTGCGGTGCCTCCAGCACCGGGGCAGTCTCACTCGCGCTGACCTTGCCATAGCGGATCGTCACCTTGATCGGATCATTCGGATCAGCCTTCGGCGGCAGCGGCACCAGGGTAAAGGCGCCATCCTTGCGGGCATTCGCGATGTCACCATCCACCTTCACCTCCCACAAGTCGGCATCCTTGGGCAGGGTCACGCGCATCACGGAGCGGCCGCGCGCCTTCACGTGGAAGCTCGCATCCGTCACCACCTGACCATCGCGCGCCACCCGGCTTGAAAGCTCGGCGCGGTCCACCAGCAGGGATTCGGTTTCGCCCGGCTCGGGCAGCGTGAAGCTCATGCCCAGCACCACGTCCGCCGCGGTGTATTGCCAGGCCTTGAGCGTCGGCGTGGTGCTCAGCACGCGGAATTCCGCAGGCAACTCGGAAGGATCAAGCTCCACCACCGAACCGCTTGCCGTGATCTTGGAAACGGTGACCTGCAGCGGGCTCACGACTTGCACGAAGCCGCGCTCCGACTGCACGTCCAGCGGCCGGATGTCCGCCAGCGCGATGTCACCACCGCGGCTACTCACCGGCTGCTCGAAGGTGACCAGCAGCGTGCCCGCCCCCAGCACCGGGCGGGTCAGCGGGATGATCATGTCATCGCCATCCACGCGGCGCTCCAGGCCGACGTTCTGGCCGCTGATCTCCACCTTGCCCAGGGTCTTTGGCACGCGGATCCGCCATTGCGTGGCCGGCGCACCGACCACGAAGTAGTTGATCAGCACGCTACCGGAGACGCCACCTTCCTTGATCGAGTAAAGGTGGAAGACGTCCGCCTGGATGCTCTGGCCCAGCGCTTCCACGCGCATCGTCGCGCTCCATGCGCCCTCGCGGATGCGGAAGGCCTGTTGCAGGCCCTGCTGCTTCTTCGGGAAATAGTCGGGTGGCGTCTCGGCCAGGCCATTGGTGGCACCGGGAATGATGCGGTAACCCGCGGTTGCCACCACGCCAAGATAGCCGCGCGAAGACTTCACGCCGGGATAGACCAGCGGCGATAGCACCCACTCGCCGGCCTTCGCTTCCAGCCCCTTCTCCAGGCGCAGGCTCACCAGTTGCCGGCCGATGATTGCCTGGCGGAAGAGGATCTTCAGATCTTGGCGGCCCTCCTTCACCTCGGTGGCCAGCGTGTAGTCCGCCACCGCGGCACCCGTGACCGATGCCACCACGAAGTCCGCGGGCACCTGCACCGTCCACTCGCGCAGCGGGGCCTCGCGGATATCCAGCTCGATATCGGCCATGATGCGGCGGTCGGTCTCGGCAAGCTCATGCACGGTCACTTCCGTGACGGAGACTTCCGGCAGCACCTGCGAGGCGCGGATCTCATAGCCGTAGTCCGGCGCGGGGAAGCGATAGACGAAGGCCTGGCGGAAATTGTCATCCGCCTTCGCCCAGGGGAATTGCCCCGGCGAGAGCTGCATCAGCCCCTGGGCATTCGCGATCTCTAACCGAACCGCGCCGTCGTTCGCGACCCGCACGAAGCCACGATGGCTGAGCGCGCCCTGCGGCGAGAAGCGCAGCGGCTGCAGCGTGACTGGGAAAGCGCCGATGGGTGCCTGCGCCTCGATGATGATGTCTCCCTCCACCTCGATCGGGCGGCTTAGGCGGACATCGAGCATGCGCGCGCCCGCTTCCTCGCCGATGCTCCAGGCGAGCACCTGCGCGCCCTTCACGGAGAGGATCTCACCCGGGCCATCCACACGGATCTTCAGCGCATCCAGCTTCCCTTGCAGCACGCGGAAGGAGAGCTGCGAGTAGCGGCGGCCCAAGCCGGCACCCACGCGCGTATCGGAGACTTCCGTGCTGGTGAAGAACAGCGCGCCCTCCCCTTCCTGGCGGCCGTTTTTCCAGGCGAAAGCGGCATTGCCAGTGGCAGGCAGGAAGCCCACCCATGCGTTGTCGCGGAACTCCGGCACCACCGGCTGCGAGGGATCGAAGGACACGCCCTCGGGCAGCCCGGCGATCTTCAGCGGCACCACCGCGCCGCCGTGCAAGGTGAAGTCCGTGCCGCGCCAGTCACCGCGGCGCAGCAAAGGTGCCTCGAAGGCCAGCTCGATCGGAAACTTGCCCAGCTTCTCGCCGACCAGCTCATGCACGAAGCCATCGCCTTGCTTCTTCAAGCGCACGAACCAGCCATCGCCTGATGATGCGCCGGAGAGCGCGGCGTTCTCTAACAGGGTCATCGCCTCGCCAGGCCGAGTGACAACTAACTCACCGCGCAGCACGAAGGAGATCCCGCTCAGGTCCGCGGTGGGCGTGCCTTCCAGCGAGATGTTGGTGAACTCCACCGGGCGCGCGGCAGAACTCTTCAGGCCGATCACGACCATCAGCTTGCTGCCGCCATTCCCCAGCCCTTGGAAGAAGCGTAGCGGCGTGCCTTCCTTGGCGTCTTGCACCGGCTCGATCCCGGCGACCTCCATCACCCGTGCCGCGGCATCGCCCTGGTTGCGGATCTCGATGGTGGAGGAGAAGCCGACAGCGGCACCGCGCCCCGGGCGCAGCAGGTCGAAGGGCTGATTGATCTTGCCCGCGGGCACATCGTGGCGCGCGGTGATGGTGAACTCAAAGAGGCGCGAGGTCTTGGCATCGATCCCCTTCTCCGCCATCATCGGCAGCCTTGGCTTGAGGTCCAGGAAGCGCTGGCCGCTCGACTCGCGCCGCACGGTCCACGAGATGAGGTTGTTGTCCGTCAGGGCGAGCCGTTCCCCCGCCGGATCTACACCTTCGCGGAAAGCGATCTGGCCATCATTGGTCACCGCGATGATCTCGCCCTCACCCTCCAGGCCGATCGACAGCATCTCGGGCAGACCCTGGTGAACCTTGGCCCGCACCTTGATCTCATGCTCGGTGTGGTCGGTGAAGACATTCACCACGGAGGATGTCTCCGCGGAAAAGAACAGCGGCACCGGCTTCTCAGCTAGCTTGCCGCCGGGGACCAGGATGAGAGCCTCGTCCTGGCGGACGGGAGCCGGTGTCGCCGCCGGGTCCTGTGCCGATGCGACAGGCAGCAAGGCAAGGGCAGCGAGCGGTGCCAAGAGGCGGCGCTTGATGAATGCAATCATGGACGTGGATGGGTGAACGGTTTGGGGGAGGAATCTCCGCCGGGCCGGGGATTTTGGGTAAATGCTTTGTAAAGTGTGATTCTGTTAGGACCGGGGCACAGGGCTTCTGTGGATCCCGTGGTTTTCCTGCTCCTTACTTCAACTTCTCGATCATCCCTCCCAGGTCGCGCACCGGCTGGCTTTCCGGGTATTGCGCCCTGACAGCGGCGAAGGACTTGCCGAGTTCCTTGAAGTCGAGGGCATCGGAGAGCGGGGCATGGCGCAGCTTCTCCGCGGCGAAGGCGGCGAAGCCTGCAAGCTGGATGGAAGGCTTGGCGCGGTCGAAGGCCGGGGCCTGCACCTCGTAGGGAATGGTCCAGGTGCGCTCGACCATCTGGCCGCTGGCGGCATCCCGGAAGCGCACGCTCACCTCACCGATTTGGCCTTCACCGCCGGGCAGCGGCTCGATCTGATAGAGCGCGTTCCCCGCTTCCTCCGCTGCCATCTCCGCGGCATCCACCGCGTCGTTGCGGAAGTCTTCCTTCTTCAAGCGGTGCTCCTCGAAGCCGATCAGCTTGTAGTGCGCGACGCGGGCCGGATTGAAGCGGACCTGAACCTTCACGTTCTCCGCCGCCGGGCGGAAGGCACCGGCAAGCTGCTTGGCGAAGCCCTCACCCGCTTCCTCGGCCCGGTCCACGATGTAGTAGCGGCCGTTGCCATTCCGCGTGAGCTGCTCTAACAGGCGGTCATTCAGGCCGTCCGCACCGAAGCCCGCGGCATCGAAGGCGATGTTCTGCTGGCGCAGTTGCTCCACGCGTCCGCGCAGGGCATCCGGCCGGGCATCGCCCAGGTTCGCCGCGCCATCAGTGAAGAGGACGATGCGGTTCTGCGCGGCGGGATTGAACTGCCGCTTGGCCAGTTCCTCCGCGAGCTTGATGCCTTCCTCCAAATTCGTGCCGCCCTCGGATGGTGTCTGCGCGATGATCTGGTTCAGCTCCTGCGCCCGTGCACCGGGCAGGCGGTCTGCCAGCAAGCGCGGCTGCCGGGCGAAGCCGGCCACGGTGATCGTGTCCCCTTCCTTCAGCAGCCCGGCCAACTGAGCCACCGCCTTGGTCATCGCCGCCTGGCGGTCCGGACGCTCCATCGAGCCCGAGCTGTCTAACAGCAGCGTGAGGTTCAGCGGCGTGGATGACCCGCGACCCGCAGCCGCAGTGCGCACGCCGATCCGCAACAGATTGCGTTGTGGCACCGCGGGATGCGCGCACTGCTCCGTGGCGCACACCACCGGTTCGCCCTGTGCGGGCGCAGCATCGCCGTAGTCGAAGGCATTGTAGAATTCCTCCGGGCGGATGCTCTCCGCCGCCGGCACCTCGCCGCGGTCCAGCGCCGCCTTCGCCATCTTGAAGGAAGCATCGCTCACGTGCAGCGAGAAGGTGGAGAAAGCCTCGGTAGCCGCGGCGATCTCATCGCCGATCGCCACGGAGTCATCGAGCCGCTTCTTCAGCAGCTTCCCCTCCGTATGCTCGGGCACGAAGGCGAAGGCCGCCTGAAGACGCTTGCCCGCCTCATCCTTGTTGCCGGCTGCCAGATCCCGCTCCGCCAGTGCCACCTCGGCATCGGCGATGTAGCCGCCGATGATCTTGCCGCGTTCCTCGACCACGAAGTCATCGCCCAGCTTGGCCAAGGTCTCCTTATACTTGGTGATCGCGCCTTCGTAGTCGGACTTCGCGTAGGCATCGCGGCCTTCCGCAAGCAATGTCTCTGCACCCACAGGCGGGAGGCCCAAGGGCAACTCGCGTCGGATGATCTTTTCAGAGGTCTTGGTGTTACCCTCGATGTTGAGCCTGCGAGTTTGACCCGGCTTGCCCAAGGTCTCGGGAAGACCAGTGGCCGGATTGTCCAGATTACTCCCCGCCAGATCCTGCGGCGAATACCCTCCGGCACGCAGCTTGTCGAAATCCACTTCGCTATTCGCCGCAGCTTCTTTCGCAGCGGGTAAGGCCTTTTCTGCATCGCTCGCCGGCGGAACCGAAAGCTCCCAAGTCTTGTCCACCTCCGCCAGCAAGCGCCCGCGGGTGTAATCATAAGCGGCGCGGTAGTAGTCCGCACGGGATTGCTCCACTTGCTCCATGCCACGGCGGGCCGCCTTGTTGTAGGGGTCCACGCGGATCGCATCATCGTAGTAACGGTTCGCGTCGTCGAACTTGCCGAGATTGTAGGCACCTTCAGCCAGGTAGAGGCTCCGGCGCACCTCGGGGTTGGCCTCGGTGTTCGCGGGCTTCCCGGCGCTCCCGTCGGCGGGCGCGGGATTGCTGCGGATCGGATCATCCAGCCATTTGTTGACGCTCTTGGCATCGGCGGTCTTCTCATCCCGTGCCAGCGCGTCCTTGGCAAACTGGGATGCCTCCTGCGCCGGGACGGCGAATTGGGTCGGCGTGGCCGGAGTCACCGGGGAGGCACCAGCACCACGATCCACGGCGGCGAGGCCACCCGTGATCGGGGGTAACTCCGTGAATCGGTACTCCGCAGAGGGCGACGCGTTGTAGTAGTTGACGGTGCCCCCAAGCGTCGCGCCGTTGTTGAAACCGAATGCAGACTGCGCGGCGGCGTCTTCTCCCCAAGCCCTAGCGTCCTTCGCCCCATCCGCGTTCACATCGCTACGCTCCGAGCCCAAGCGCAGATTGGCCGTAAACCGGTGACCCTGCGCATCCCTCAAGCCGAATGCGGACTGCGCTGCTGCGGCTTCGCCCGAAGCCACCGCGCCCTGGGAATCATCCGCGCCCAAATCGCCAGGCATGAAGCCCGTGTAGGGCGCAAGGCGGTTCTCCCACGAGCGTCCTTGGCTGAAGAGGGCGCCATTGAGATCCGGCGCACTCTTCTCCAAATCCATTTCGGTGGGCATGCCACCCGGCGGGCGCATGCGGGGATCCGGGGCCTTCGGGGAATTCCCGGCCTCCGCTCCGTGAGCTTGCCCCTTGAATTCAGACAAGTCGGCGAAGCCATCGGAATCGTCATCCATCCTCACCGCGCCGTTCGCGGCCTGGATGTCACGCGAGTCCAAGGATTTCTTCCACGCCTCCTTGGACGCGGAGTTCACATTGAAAGCATCTCCCACCGCCAAGCCCTTCGCTTGATCCACTGCTTGGCTGCCAGGCTTGCCCTCTCCTTGCCGGTTCGCAGGCGCGCCCATGTCACCGTCAAAATCGGAGAAGAAATGAGCCTCTGGCGACTTCCGGTCGGCCTTGGCCCCAAAGCGGTCGATCTCGCCACCACGAGCCGCGGCTTTGTCCCCGAGCGCCAGGCTCAGGTCCGCCTTCAGGCCGCCGTTCGTGTTATCCGTCAACAGCTCCGTGGACCCCGGAGCCAGACTCTTCGTGCCCTCGTCCTGCATCATCCACTGGGCCTTCCCGCCCTTCGTCTCCTCAAGACCCTGGCCCTGCTCCTGGCGACGGAACGCCGTGCCCGGCGCATCCTTATCATTTGCGGCCAGGCCCGGCTCTGAGGGCTGGGCCTGTGGCCTGCCCGCGGGCATGGGCTCGCCACGATTGCGATCCGTCGCCGCCGTCTGGATAGCCGGAACCGCGTCCTTCTTGCGGGCCACCTCGGCTTCCTTGAGGGCGATCCCCGAACCGAGCAGTCTCTCCCCGCTTGCGGGACCGGAAGCAGGTTCGCTCGCGACCTCGCTCTTGGACTTGGCGAGCGGAGCATCCATCGGCTTGTTAGACTCCGCGAGTTCCTTCTCACCCGCAAAAGAAGCTGCTGGCTTCGCCGGCATGGGCATTGCCGTAGCCGCCGTGATCTCGACATCAGGGGCCGGCGTCTCCGGGACACCCAAGCCGCGCCCGCGCCCACCACCCGGGCCAGCGCCACCGCCGCTCCGTCCGAAGCCACCACCACCACCCGCACCGCCCATGCCGCCACCGGCAGGGGCAGAGTTATCCGCCAAGGGAGGCGGATCCGTGTTGTTGAGAATCGCGTCGATGTTGTTGCGGTTGACGGCACCATCGCCACTGCGGAGACCGCCGGTGATGATGTCCTCCGCCCTCCTGCCATCGGCCTTCGCCCGCTCGCCATCTTGCAAGGCCAGCAGGTCGCTCGCTCCTGGCGGCACCTCGCCCACGCCTTCAATGACGGCAGTAGGTTCGCGCGCCGGACCGGCGGGAGGCATCGGCATCGCCGTGGGAGGAGGCGGCGGTGCCGCGGGACTGCTGGTTGCGATGGCACGGCGCTTCGGTTGATTCGCCGCCAGCTCGCTCGTCTTGTTCTCGGCACGCCCCAGCGCCTCGTCGGTGGCGTAGAGCTTGTCGCGAACGTCGTTCTTGTAGCGGACCTCCTCCTTGACCGGATCGTTCGCCGCAAGACTTGCCGCTCCCGCCTTGGCATCCATCTCCTCCGAGACGAGACGCATCTTCAATTGTTCCAACTGCCGCTGCTGGGACTCGAACTCGTTCTTGGCATCGAGATAACTCTGAACCTCCAGTCCGTTCTTGACCGCATCCTCCTTCTTCAGGGTCATGCGCGACTCGAAGCGGGCCAGTTGCTCCTTCGCCAATTCGTTCTTGGCCTTGAGCGATTCGCGCAAGTTGACGGCGGCCTCGTTCAGGTCCTTCTCCATCGCGGCGACTTCCTTCTCGCGCACGACAAGATCCGGGTGCTGCTCGCCGAGACCGGAGGCCTTGGCCACCTCAAGGTTGTGCTTCGCTTCGTGATACTGCGGGAGCAGGCTCGGGATGATATTGTCCGCCGACTCCACGCTGCTGGCATAGTTCAGCAATTGGTTGCCGTCGTACTTCGTCAGTGTCTCGATCTGGCCCTCAGTCTGGATCTTCTCCTGCTCCAGCTTCGCGTAGTTGCGGGCAGCATCGGTGGCATCGTCCGCGAGAGCGGAGCCCGCGCCTCCAGCCGCAGGATCGTAGACAAGCTTCCCACTGCGGATGACAGACGACAACAGCTTGCGGGTATCCTCCACCTTGTCCTCTTGCGCTTTGACCGCGCTACGCAGCACATCCAGCCGACGCTCGGCAACTTCCGCAGACGGCGGCGCCCCGCGATAGGAAAGGCTGGCCCCATCCTCCGCCGTCGTGAAATCCGCCGCGGGCACCACGCTCTTGCCCCCCCCGTCATTCCGAGTCGCCCCCATGGGGCTGAACATCGTGAAAGCCACCAGCGAAATCGCCAGGCAAGCTGCCGCGGCGATCAGCGAGCGGCGCGAGAAGTAGCGCACCACCTTGTCAGAAGACGAAGATGAATCCGGCACCAGGCGCATCGCCTCCTGCCCCACTGCGATGCCGCCATCGAACAGGCCCATCACCTTGCCACGCTTCTCCGCGGGCAATTGCCACGTCGCGTGGAGGCCGGGCTTCGCATCCTCCGCGAGCAGTTCATTCAGGTCGCGGATGCGGCGCTCGAAGGCCCGGAGATGGGGGTTCTCCGTGCAGAGCTTTTCCAGCTCTGCAGCCTCAAAGGGCGAGGCCTCCCCCAGCACCCATGCCACGATCCGCGCCTCCAGCGCGTCATCGCCGGCAGGCGGCAGGGATTTGGAGAGATCGTTCATAAGTCAGATGGTGATAGTAGATGATAGATGGCTGGTGATGGAGGAGAGGCCCGAATGGCCCGGCTACGCTGTCTGCTTCTGTCTTCGGCTTTGGCGGTTTTGCCTTTCTTGGAACTTGGAACTTAAAATTTGGAACTTCTGCCGCTCTGCTCACGCGCTCACTCCGGCGCATCAATGCCCAGCTTCCGCAGGCTGTCCCCCAGCCCCTTCAGCAAATGGTGCAGCTTGTAGCCCACATTGCCGATGGAGAGGCCGGTGCGTTGGCTGATCTGTTCGTACTTCAGGTTCTGGTGGTACTTGAGCTGGATGAGTTCGCGGTCTTCATCCTTGAGCTCCGCGAGGAGGAGGCGGACGGCCCCCGCGGCTTCGAGCCGGGCCAGATGCCCGTCGGGGCCGCGGGCGTCGTCCGCCGCGTCAGGAGCTTCGTCGGACGATTCGCGCTTGTGGTCGCGCAGGTGATTGAGAGCGAGATTTCGGATCGATCGGTAAAGCCAGGCCTTCGGGTGAGTGACATCGTTCCAGTGCGCGTGGAGCCGCAGGAAGGCCTCTTGGACGAGGTCTTCCGCGATCTCCCGTCGACCGGTCAGGCCGTGGGCGAAGCGTAGCAGGGGCTCCTCCTCCGCTTCGAAGAGCTCCCGCAGGCATGGCTTGTCCTCTGCGGTAGTCATCGGGGCGGAAGGCAGCAACTCCGGCGGCGCTTCAAGCACGGCTGGAGCGGCGGCGAGGTCCATGCGGGTGGGAACGTGGTCTCATGGCTTGGCTTAGGCGTTCATTCTAGCAGACACGGGAAGGGAGGGTTTCTTGGAAGATTTTTGGCACGGCGGGCCGGAAATGTGACGAAAGGCAGTAAATTACTAATTACTAAGCACTAATTATTAAAACAGAGTGCCTTACTGAGAAGAAGGAGGACCGGGGCGAGCGCAAGGGTCCCCCGGAAAGCGGCGCGCCCGGACGAAAATGCCTACTCAAAAGCCCCAAAGGGGCGGCAGGTCGATAGCCCAGGGTAAGCAAGCGACAGCGCGCAAAACCCTGGCATGGAACTGGGTGCGCCGGCTTCAGCCGGCTTGGACAGAAGGGAGGCCACGTGCGGTGTGCTTTGCCCGCACGATTATTCGGGCCGGCTGAAGCCGGCGCACCCAGTGCTGGAGCTTCACGGTAACCGCCTTAACTGAGTGCCATTCGTGCTCAGCACTTAGTGCTTCGCCTTCAACTCCCCCAGCCACTGCCTGAGAATCACCTGATCCGCCGGCTTCACCATGTGCTGGTCGAATCCTGCCTCCCGCGTGAGCAGACGGTCCGCCTCACTGCCATACCCGGTCAGCGCGATCATGTAGGCTTCCTTCCCCTCCGGCAGGGCCCGCAGCCGCCGCGCCACGGTGTAGCCGTCCATGCCGGGCAGGCCGATGTCCAGCAGCACGACATCCGGGCGGAAATCCGTGGCGGCGCTGACCGCCCCTTCCCCATCGTGGGCCACCCGGGTCTGGTGGCCCGCCAGCTCCTGCAGCAGGGCCATGGTCTCGGCCGCATCGCGGTTGTCATCCACGATCAGCAGCCGCAGCGGCCGGGCCGGATCGACAGCGCCTTCCTCCACCCCGATGGGCGGGCTGTATCCCTGCAACACCGGCAGGCGCACGCTGAATTCACTGCCATGGCCCAGTCCCGCGCTGAAGGCCGCCACCTGTCCGCCGTGCAACTCCACCAAGCGCCTCACCACCGTGAGCCCGATCCCCAGGCCACCGTGCGCGCGGTCCACCGTGCGGCTCGATTGCACGAAGAGATCGAAGATCCGCGGCAGCAAGTCGGGCTCGATGCCGGTGCCATCATCTTGCACGCGGACCAGCACCTCTTGCCCGTCTTCCGAAAGCTCCGCGACGAGCCGGATGCGGCAACCATCGCCGGCATACTTCGAGGCATTGCCTAACAGATTCCCGATCACCTGCTCCAGGCGCGTGGAGTCCGCATCCAGCCAGATGGCCTGCTCCGGCAGCACCAAGCTCAGCTCCTGCCCCGCGGCCATGCAGGCCGGGTGCGCCGCAGCCGCCGCGGAGCTCATCAGGCTGCCCAGCTCCACCGGCTGGCAGCGCAGCACGATCTTCCCCTCGGTAATCCGCGACACGTCTAACAGATCGTCGATCATGTGGCTCAGGTTCCGGAGCTGCCGCGTAATGATCTCAAGCGCCTGGCCATGCGCTGCCTCACCGGCTGCCGGACTGCGCAGCACCTCCGCGGCATTCCGCATCGGTGCCAGCGGATTGCGCAACTCGTGTGCAAGCATCGCGAGGAACTCATCCTTGCTGCGGTCCGCTTGGTTCAGCTCGGCATTGATGCGGGCCAGCCGTTCGTTGGCCGCACGCAGCTCCGCCTCGCGCTGCTTGAGTGCTTCGCGGCGTCGCGCCAGCTCGAAGAAGACCGTGGCCTTGTTCAGCAGCACGGTCGGCTCGATCGGCTTGGGCAGGAAGTCCACCGCGCCGGTGTCGTAGCCCTTGATCCGCCGCTGCGAGTCCACCACGCCCGCGGTCAGGAAGATGATCGGCACGGTACGGGTGCGTTCCGTGCTGCGCATGATCTCCGCCAGCTCGAAGCCGCCCATTTCCGGCATCTGCACGTCCAGAAAAGCCAGCGCCACCTCATGGACCAGCAGCAGCTCCAGTGCCTCCGCCCCCGAGCGCGCCTTGAGCAGCTCCAGGCCATCGCGGCGCAGCAGTCCCTCGAGGGCCGTGAGATTGGCCTCGAGGTCGTCCACGAGGAGGAATTTGATCGGGTTGCTGCTCATCTTAGGCATCCGGCACCAGGTGCCGCAGGATTATGGAAAGTTCTTTCAGGCCCAGCACCTGCGCCGTGGGGCAGGCGGCGAGCGCAGCCAGCGGCATCACTTCGCTTTCGGCACTGGCGGGCTCTTGCACGTAGGCGCGGCCGCCGGACTCGCGCACCCGCTTCAGGCCGCGTGCGCCGTCATTGCTCGCGCCGGTGAGCATCACTCCTGTTAGACCGGTGCCATAGGCATCCGCCGCGGACTCGAAGAGCACATCGATGGAGGGCCGCGAGAAGTGCACGGGCTCTTCATTCGAAAGTGAAAAGCATAGCTCCGGCTCCACCAGCAGGTGGTAGTTCGGCGGCGCGAAGTAGATCGTGCCCGGCAGTATCCGCTCCTTGTCTTCCGCTTCCTTGACCGCCAGTTCGCAGCGCTCCGCGAAGAGTTCCGGCAGCATCGTCCGCCGGTCCGGCGGGAGGTGCACCACCACGATCACCGGCAGCGGATAGCCCGCGGGCAGCTCCGGCAGGATCGCCGAGAGCGCGGCAATCGCCCCGACCGAGGCGCCGATCACCACTGCTGCTGCATCGTTCTCTTCCACCGGCTCGCTCATGCGTCCCCTCGTTTCTGGTAGAGCCGCTCGTCGCGGTTGAACTCATCGAAGTCGGCATCGTGCTTCGAGAAGCGCAGGCTCTCCTTCGAGCCCAGGCCCAGGAAGCCGCGCCGCACCAGGGAATCGCTGAAGAGCCCGACGGCCCGTGCTTGCAACTCGCGGTTGAAGTAGATCATCACGTTCCGGCAGGAGATCAGGTGCATCTCGCCAAAGACCGCGTCCGTGACCAGGCTGTGATCGGAGAAGACCATGCGACGGCGCAGGCTCTTGTCGAAGACCGCGCTGCCATAGGCCGCGGTGTAGTAGTCGGAGAGCGAGGACTTGCCGCCGGCCTTGCGGTGATTCTCCGTGAAGAGCGAAATGCGGTCCATCTCGTAGATCCCCGCCTCCGCCTTGGCCAGGGCCGCGGGATTGATGTCCGTGGCGTAGAAGATCGTGCGGTCCTCAAGCCCTTCCTCGCGGAACAAGATCGCCAGCGAGTAGGCTTCTTCCCCGCTGCTACAGCCGGCGATCCACACCTTCAGCGAGGGGTAAGTCTTCAAGTGCGGCAAAACCGTGGTGCGCAGCGCGAGGAAGTACGAGGGATCCCGGAACATCTCGCTGACCTGCACGGTCAGGAAGGGCAGCAGGCGCTGCAACGAGCCCTCCTGATTCATCACCAGATCCTGAAGCTGGGAGAAACTCGTGCAGCCAAAGTGCTCCCGCGCCTGGGTGAGCCGCCGCTTCAGTGATGCCACCGAGTAGCCGCGGAAGTCGTAGTGAAACTTGCGGAAGACCGCTTCCAGCAGGAGCTGGAGCTCGATTTCCTCGGTCTTGGACGCGGCGCTCTTCATGCTTCTCCTTGGTCAGCGCGGCATCCACACCCGGATCAGGGAGAGCAGCTTCTCCACATCCAGCGGCTTGGCCAGATAATCATTCGCACCGGCGGCCAGGCAGGTCTCCTGGTCATCCTTCATCGCCTTCGCGGTCAGAGCGATCACCGGCAGCTTGCGCCACTCCGGCCGGCTGCGGATCTCCTTCATCGCGGCGATGCCGTCCATCTCCGGCATCATCACGTCCATCAGCACGAGGTCGATCAGCGGGCCTTGGCCATCGCGGGCGCGCTCCAGCGCTTCGAGGGCCTCACGGCCATTGCGCGCGATCACCAGCTTCACGCCGCGGCTCTCTAACAGGCTGGTCAGGGCGAAGATGTTCCGCACATCGTCCTCCGCCACCAGGATGCTGCGGCCTTCCAGCACGCTGTCCCGGCTGCTGGCCATCTCCAGCATCTTCTGCTGCGCGGGTGGCAATTCGGAGACCACCTGGTGCAGGAAGAGCGTGACCTCGTCCAGCAGGCGCTCCGGCGACTTCGCGCCCTTGATGATGATCGATTTCGAGTAGCGGCGCAGGCGCTGCTCTTCCTCCGCGCTGAGGCTGCGGCCGGTATAAACGATCACCGGCGGGAAGGAGTAAGCGTGCTCCGTGCTAAGCGTCTCTAACAGCGAGAAGCCCGAGGCATCCGGCAGGCTCAGGTCCAGCACCATGCAGTCGAAGGTGCCTTCGCTCAATTGCGCCAGGCACTCCGCGGCGGTCGAGGCGGTGCGGGTGTCCACCTCCAGCGAGCCCATCAGCGCCTGCATCGCTTCCAGTTGCACGGGATCGTCCTCCACCACCAGCACGCGGCGCAGCTTCTGGGTGAGGCGTTCTTCCAGTTGGGCGAGAGTGCGCACCAGCTCTTCGCGCTTCACCGGCTTGAGCATGTAGCCCACCGCACCCATCGCGAGGGCAGTCTGCGAATAGTCCTCCGCGGAGATCACATGCACCGGGATGTGGCGCGTGCGGGCCTGACCCTTCAGGCGCTCCAGCACCACCAGGCCCGAGTGGTCCGGCAATCCGACATCCAGCACGATGGCATTCGGCACATGTTTCTGCGCAAGCGCCAGCGCCTCATCCGCCGTGCCGGCCACCAGGCACTGGAAGTGCATTTCCTGTGCGAGGTCGAAGAGAATGCGGGCGAAGGGCTCGTCATCCTCCACGATCAGGATCACGCGTTGGCTGCCACCCACGTTTTCACGATCGTCGGTGAAGCCCACGGTAGTCGGGATCCTTTCCTCCGCGACAGGCTGTGGCACCGGCGCGGGTGCAGTTGCGACCGGCTCTGGTCTGATCTCTGACGCGGGCCCGCGATGCTGCTCCGGCAGAATCAGCGTGAAGGTGCTGCCGCGGCCGGGCTCGCTGACCACACGGATCTCCCCGCCTAAGAGGCGCGCCAGCTGCCGCGAGATGGAAAGCCCCAGGCCCGTGCCGCCATACTTCCGCGTGGCCCCGGCATCCGTCTGGTAGAAAGGATCGAAGATCGCCTGCTGCTGCTGCAAATCGATGCCGATGCCAGTATCCCGCACCGCGAAGCTCACGCGCCCATCCCCTTCCCTGCCGATCTCCAGGGCCACTTCCCCTGCTTCCGTGAACTTCAGCGCATTCGAGAGAAGGTTCTTCAAGATCTGGAGCAGGCGCTGCCAATCCGTCTCCACGCTCTCCGGCACCCCGGCCGCGACGGTAAAGCGCAGCGTGAGCCCCTTCTCCCGCGCCACCGGCTCGAAGGAGCCGCGCAGGTTCTCGACCAAGGCCGGGGGCTTGACCGCTTCCGTCCGCACCTCCATGTGGCCGGCCTCGATCTTCGATAAGTCTAGTACATCATTGATCAGCGCCAGCAGGTCATTGCCGGAATCCTGGATGGTCTTGGCATACTTGATCTGCTCCTCGCTCAGGTTACCCGCGCGATTGTCCGCCAGCAGCTTCGCCAAGATAAGCGAGGAATTCAGCGGCGTGCGCAGCTCGTGCGACATGTTCGCCAGAAAGTCCGACTTGTAGCGGCTGGCCTGCTCCACCACCCGGGCCTGGCGCTCCAAGGAGCCCTTCGCGCGCAGCAACTCGCCGCGCTGGGATTCCAGGCTCTGCGTCTGCTCTTCCAGCCGCGTGTTGGTCTGCTCCAGTTCCTCATGCTGGAGTTCCAGCCGCGCCTGGGATTCGCGGAGTGCACGGCCTTGTTCTTCCAGCTCTTCGTTCGAGACGCGCAGTTCCTCGCTCTGCGCCTGGAGTTCTTCCGCCTGCTGCTGGGTCTCGTTCAGCAGCTCCTGCAGGTGCTCGCGGTAGAGCGCGGACTTCACTGCCACCCCCACCGGCTCGGAGATCTGGTGGAGAAACTCCAGCTTCTGCTCATCCAGCGGATGGATGAAGCCGAGCTCGATCACCGCATTCACCAGCTCATCGCTGGCAGCAGGCACAATCAGCAGGTGACGCGGCAAGCCAGCGCCGAGCCCGGAGCCCACCTTCAGGTAACCCTCCGGTACATCAACGATCTTCTGCGGGCGCTTCTCCACCACCGCGCGACCTAACAGGCCTTCGCCCGGCTGGAACTTCTCCGGCACGCCGCCATCCAGCGGTGCACCGCTGAGCGCCACCCGCTCGAAGACCCCGCTGCGCCGCGCGAAGACCGCGCCGGCATGCGCATCCACATAGTTGCCCAGGAAGCTGAGGATCGCCTGCGCGAGCGACTCCAGCCCCTTCTCCCCGGAAATCGCCGCGGCCAATTCCAGCCTGCCAGTCTGAGACCACAACTGCCGCTGACGCAGGACATGGGCGCGCCGCATCAGCCCCATGACAATAAGGGACAGGACGATACCCAGCCCCGCCGTGCCGAAGCCGCTGGTGAGCGCCACGCGGTGAGCGGCCTCCATCTCCGTCATGCGATCGGTCCTCACCCGCTGCTCCTCGCGCTTCATCGCCTCGAGGTTCGCGCGCAAGTCATCCATGGTCTTCTTGCCGCGGTCGGTCGCGACCAAGTCCCGCGCGGGCTCGAAGCCCTTTGCCTTCCGCAGCGCGATGGTCTCGTCCATCTCGCTGAACTTCGCGGCGATCTGGATCTCCACCTTGGTGAGAAGATCCTTCTGGAGGACGTTCTCGTCGATGAGTTCGTGAAGCTTTATCTTCTCCCCCTCGATCCCGACAACGGCGGCCTGGTAGGGCTGGAGGTAGTCCTCCTTCCCTGTCAGCAGATAGCCGCGCTGGCCCGTCTCCGCGTCCTTCATGAGGGACATCAGCCTCTCCAGCGCGGTGATCACCTCATGGGTCCGCGCCACGAGCTGCGAGCCCTGCCGCAGGGCCGTGGTATTCCGGTAGGCGCTGTAGCCGCTCAGCACGAAGAAGAGCACCGCGGCAGTGATGCCGATCAGCAGGGGCACGTTGCTCCCCGTTTTCTTCGGGGAGAATGGCGAGGGGGATAAATCAGTCGGCATGAAGGAGTCCCCGCTAAAGAAGCGAGCAAGCCCCCCGCGTCAAACTTGTGTTCGAATCAAATGGGCCGCGAGCGCCTGAGGCTCCGCATTTTCACGGTCAAAGCCTTAGCGAGAGATCCGCGTTTGAAAATGAGAGCCCGGCGCTCAGTTTTTCAACTTCCGGTCCGCCTCGATCACGCTGCGCAGCCAGCCCGGTTCCGGTGCCACCGATTCCCCCACGTAGCCGCCCAGCGGCTTATCCGTATTCCCCGCGAGGCCGAAGCGCGTGCCCAGCAGGCCCGCCGGGCCCACCTCCACCTTGGCATTGATCCCCAGGCAGAGGCCCTGCGGGGTGAAGAGCGGGCCGCCGCTGTCCCCGGAATTCAGCGGGACATCGTGGCGGATGGTCCGCCAGGCCGCGCCCGTGCGGTCCTGCTTCAAATTCGATACGGAGATGACATGCCCGGCGGCGGTCCCGCCATTCGGCGTGCCATCGGAAAGGCCGGACCAACCGGTGATCGCGACCTCATCCCCCGGCGCGAGCGTGGCGGCATCCGCGCCGCGGAAGGGCAGCAGCGGCTCCAGATTCGCGTGAATGATCGCCAGATCCGGCCCGCGGCGGTCCATGTCCCCCTTCCACACCACGCGGACCTGCTTTTTTGTCATCTTCCGGTCTCGGGTGGCGATGACCAGGGTCATGGGCCCGCGTTCCACGCAATGGGCGGCGGTGAGGAAATAGCCATCGCGGGTGAGCGGCACGGCGGAGGCGATGCTGCCGGTCTTGCCCTTCATGCTCACGGTCCAGTTCACGCTATGGCGATTGGTCGGCTCGGAGGTGATGGAAACGGTGTCCCAGCGCAGCAGCAGGCCGGTCTGGAGCTCGGCCAGCTTGAGCAACTTGGCGCGTCCTCCCTCGCCCTGGTCTTCCTGCCAGGTGCGCAGGCTCGGTTTCTTCCGCGATTCCAGCGCCTTGTCCACCCGGTGCAGCGTGTCCCCGCTCAGCTCGACGGTGCCGCAGCTCGCCAGTAGCACCGCAAAACCAGCCAGCGCCGCGATTCGATACGACCAAGGGACGGATCGGCAGTGCATGGCGGGGGTGGATTTCATGCAGGGGCTCGCGCGTCTAGCAATGGACGACAGCCGAGCGCCATGGCAATGCGGAATTGTTGAGGGAATCGAGAGATTAGGCGATTCGGGAATTAGGCGATTCAGCAAACCCGCATCGCTCCCATGGCGAATCCCGCCGCGAGGCGCGCCCCGGTTTGAAAATTAGTGCCTGGTCATTAGTAATTTCCCCTCTTCCCGCCCCTACCCGAAAGGTCAGGCATCTCCCCCACGTCCTTCCACTCCCACAATCGCCCCTTGCAGGAGTGCCGTTCCCACCCTTGAATCCCGCCCGCCTCACGGCTGACTGATGTTTTGGCTCAAAAAGGTCTTCCAACTGCGGGATAAGGCGAACCCGGACAACGAAAAGCCGTTCCTGGAACACTTGGAAGATCTGCGGGTGATGATCACCCGTTCGCTGATCGTCCTAACCATCGCGGTCACGGCCTGTCTGGGCCTCCAGGAGCGCCTGATGAAGATCCTCACCAAGCCGGTGGAGGAGGTGCAGGCGATCCACAATGCCAAGCTGCTGCCGGATACGATCACGGTGCCGAATTGGGACCAAGCCAAGCTGATCGAGCGCGCGGCGCTAGGCTTGGGGCCGGAGCGCGGGAAGGCGCTCCTCCAGGAATTTGACCAGGCCACGCGCGACCGCGTGGAGCTGGTGCAGGTGCTGCGCGCGCTGGCCGTGCTGCCGAAGGAGAAGCGCGATGCCTACGTGCACCGCACCGTAGCCGAGCCGCAGGCCCAGCTGCTGGCGGTGATGTTAGAAAAAGGGGCTACCCCGGAGATCGATATCCGCGGCAACGTCTCGATGCTTTCCACGCTGGGGCCCACGGAGGCCTTCATGCTCTCGATGAAGCTGGCCTTCTTCGCCGGCATCGTGGTCGCCTTCCCCTTCCTGATGTACTTCATCCTGCAGTTCATCCTGCCGGGGCTACACCAGCATGAGCAGAAGGTGCTATGGCCGGCGCTGGCCATCGGCTTCGGGCTTTTCCTCTTCGGGGTTTTCTTCGCGTATTTCTTCGTGCTGCCGCGGGCACTGACCTTCTTCTACGAATGGGGCGTGGATACCGGGGTGTCCAATGACTGGCGGATCGGCACGTACATTACCTTCGCCACCCAGTTCACCCTGCTCTTCGGCGCCTCCTTCGAGCTGCCGGTGGTGGTCATGGTCCTGGTGAAGATCGGCCTGCTCAGCTACGAGACGATGCGCAAGACGCGCTCCTACGCGATCGTCGCCATCTTCGTGGTCGCCGCGGTGATCACGCCGACGCCGGATGCCTTCACCCTGATCGTGATGGCCGGGCCGATGTGTATCCTCTACGAGATCTGCATCTGGCTCGCCTACTTCGACGACAAGAAGAAGGCCAAGCGCGAGGAAGAGGAAGAACGCGAGCGGAAGGAAGAAGACCGCCTGCGCCTGGAACGAATCTTGAAGGATGAGGAGGAGCGTGAAGCCGGCTCGACTTCCAGGCTGGAAGACGCTGCTGCCAAGGTCGCCGCCCTGCCGCTCCACGAGCCGGAAGGCAAGGAAGCGGAAGACAAGAGTGATCACGTGCACGAGCCTTGGGATCCGTCTGCCTTGGAAGAAGGCTGGAAGGCCGGGAAGGACACTTCGGGAGAAGAACTGCCGTCCGTGGTGACCGATCACCTGCCGGGTGAAGAGCCGAAGCCCGAGCTCGATGACACCCCGCCGGAGAGCATTCCGGGAGAAGAGAAGCGCCGCATGAGCGATCTGGGCGGTGGCGATGAGCCGGAGAAGAAGTGAGGAGCAGCGACCTTACTGTCGCTGGCACCGGTCGGGGAAGTAACCCTGCGTCCCCGACCTCGCCCCCCCCTTAACAGCTCACGGCTCCCCAGGAGCGGAGGAGGCGGGGACGTGCAAAGAAAATGCGGTTTTCTTTACACGTTTTGACCTTCATATCGAAATTCTGAGGATTTCTATACACGTCTCATCCTCCCAGTAAGAGAGGCCCTGCATCTGCAAGGAGAGCCCAAGCGAACCTCAGCCTTTAGGCTTTTCCCGCTTCTTCGTGACGTTCTGATATTCTGCGGTGGGTTCGTAGACCACCACTTCCACCTCATCGAGATCAGCCAAGGCTGTTTCGATCAAGGGTCTAACAAGTAGCCACCATTTCCGCAACCCAAGGGTGGTAGGGCAAGGGAGCGAATCCCAAGGCTCCGAATCTCTTCCCTCAAGGACTCAAGACCCGTTTCGATCCACTCGAGTTGGGTCGGATTCCGCCAATGCTTCTTCGTGGGAAAATTGATGATCCAGCGGAGGCCATTCGGTTCCTCGATCTTGGTCACGAACATCTTCCCGACCTCCACCTCGCCCACCTTGCAAGCCGCCTGATAGGCGGCGAAGTTCTGCGGAAAGCGTTCCTTGAACATCAGGGCGATTCCCTTGCCCATGACACCAACCGTATTGACTGCGTTCACCAAGGCTTCCACCGGTGCTTCGAGCAGGTTTCCTTGGGTAAAGCGGATCATGCCGGGATTGCTATTGGGGAGCCGCATTCGCGGCAATCGAAAGGTCGTAGCGGTGAAATCCATGGCACCGCCCACGCCGCCCTGCTATCCGCTCCAGCGTGTGAGCGACAATCTTTCCTACACCTTCAACCATTCATCTCAAGAAACCCTGCCCGCATTCGGCTGGAAACTCGCCGGAGGAAAACTGCTGGTTCAGAAGGAAGCGCGTCTGCCGATGGTCGATCCCTACTCCGGAGAGACCGCGGAGCGAATGTGGATGGTGAAAGTCAAAGTGCGCCGGCGGATCCTGTGGCAAGGGATTCTGGCATTGGCAGGAGGAGCGCTCATCGTGTGGTCCAATCCGGCAATTGGGGTGTTATTACTTATTGTGGCCTTGGCCGCAGCGGTAGGTGCATCGAAATACGGCGGCGTGGCCTCGGTAGAACTATTTGTCACCCAGGGAACCATGAAGCAGGCCCGTCGGGATTCCTTGCTCCTGGTGGCAGCGGGGCTTCTGATGGTGGGGGCAAAAGGCTTGCCCGGTATCTGGGAAGGTCCGGACCTGCCCCTTGTGCCCGCACTTATTTATCCAGGTGTTTTCCTGATGCTCGTGTGGGCGGTACGAAACTGGAGGCGGAGCAAGCTCTGCTTCGTCCGCAGGAAAGACGGCTGGTATGAGCTGGGCGGACTCCACCCACGGATCTTGCCCACCCTGGAGTCAATTGCCCGCGGAGACGTGCCGCTACAAGAGTTTGTCCCTGACTAGCACGTGACCGCCAGTCGGCATGGATGTTCGCGAGTAGATCAGTCCGCTCATTTTTCATTTCCCGTTTTTCATTCTCCTCCCCCACCCTCCTGCCATGCACTCCATGACCGGCTTCGGCCGCGGCTCCGCTACGACTGATGAAGGCACGGCCACCGTTGAAATTTCCTGCGTCAACCGGAAGCAGGCGGAGGTGGTGTTGCAGGGGCCGCGGGAGTTGCTGGAGCTGGAGTCGAAGGTGCGGAAGGCGGTGCTGAATACGATCTCCCGCGGGCGGATCCAGGTGAACATCCAGTTTGAGCCTACCAGCGGGGCGGGCGAGCCGGTGAATGTGGATCCCCGGCTGGTGGATGCGGTTGAGGCGGCGTTTGAGAAGATCTCCGAACGGGCGGGGCGGCGGGTGGTGGCGGAGGCGGCGGATTTCCTGCGGGTGCCGGGGCTGATCCGGATCGAGGACAGCGGGCTGGACGCGGAGACGGCTTGGCCGGCGATCGAGCGGGCGCTGGAGGTGGCGATCGAGCAGGTGCTGGCGATGCGCCACGCGGAGGGCGATGATCTGGGCCGGGACCTTTTCGCCCGGCTGGTGCAGCTTGAGAAGACCGCGGCGGCGATCGGGACCCTGGCACCGGGCCGGCCGGAGCGCTACAAGGAGCTGCTCCTGAAACGCTTGCGCGATGCCGGGCTGGAGCTGGAGTTGCAGGACGAGCGGGTGCTGCGCGAGCTGGTGGTCTTCGCCGACCGCTGCGACATTTCCGAGGAGACGACCCGCCTGGACGCGCATTTCCGGCGTTTCCGCGAGTACATGACCGGCAAGGAGCCTGCCGGCCGCCCGCTCGATTTCCTCTGCCAGGAGATCCACCGCGAGTTCAACACCATCGGCTCCAAGGCCAGCGACGCGGCGATCGCCCAGCACGTGGTGGAGGCGAAGACGGAGCTGGAGAAGATCCGGGAGCAGGTGCAGAATGTGGAGTGAGGCGGCGTCAGGGTGAGGCGGGCCCGAAGTGCCAAGTAGAGAAGAAGTTCCAAGTGCCAAGGAAAGGCAGGAAGAGCTTCTGATACGAGGCCGGTGGACATGACTCGGCTCTCATATTAAGGGAGTTCTGTGGATTGCATGCCCACGGTGCAGCTTGAGGCGGGCTGTCTTGAGAGGGGAAACCTCCGGTAGCGCGCCCGACCGTCCAAGCGAGGCGGAGCCACGCGGTCCCGGGTGCTGGCGCGTTCGGGGGGAGCGGGTCCCGGGCTTCTTCACTTCGACGTTCGATGTTGGACGTTCGATGTTCTCTCCCCTCCCTTTCCTTCTTCCGCCTTTCCTTGGCACTTGGCCCTTTTTCTCAACTTGGCACTTCCGCGCCAGCGGCTTGGCACTTGGAACTTCTTCTTCACTTGGCACTTCAAGCCGCTACCGGCCCCGCCGCCCCCGAACTTCCATCC